>OODT01000034.1_pt1 | contig 211940 bp, 216 predicted proteins | sample 1671841 | NCBI WGS metagenome assembly OODT01 (sample SAMN06348198, study PRJEB24527) | human gut metagenome | biome: human gut; feature: ankylosing spondylitis patient; material: feces | host: Homo sapiens | place: China | collected 2015-10 | reverse complement strand
AGCTGTGTACTCAGCTCAGGATGCGGCCCAGGGACTCAGTTTGATCCCATATATCAATATTTATAAGGTTAGGTGGCGCTTTCCCCTGCACGCGAAGACGCGGCAGCTTCCAGCTTAGTTTTTTTGTGAAAACACGGGATTAATTTCCCTTTGCTTCCCGATCCCATTTCTCAAACTTGTTCGTTTCGATTACCTTGATTATACGTTCGATATCCGCATCCGAGCTGTCATTCAGATAGTATCTGACTTCAAGCTCATACAGTCCGGATATTCCATCGCTCAGCAGACTTTCATCCTTGTCTGCAATCATTGCGAGTTGTCCTCTGAAAAGGGTTCCCTTTACGGACGCATCCATCTGTTCTACCCATGCATCCACGTTATCCTTATACGAACTGCAGGAAATATAGTTACTCTTATTTCCGTGCACATCAGAAGACGTGTCTGCCGGGTTGGAAATCACATTCCACTGGCAACCCTTGTGCCACTTCAGCTGTAACGGATTGTGATACTTTCCAGAAAGAACCGTAGAACCATAATTACTACTGTCACACGCGAGTGCCGCATACAGACTCGGGAGAATTCCGTATTCGTTGTAAGCATACATTGCAGCATCTTTGATACTATCTTTAAAGGCATTCTTATCTGCACGACTGACTTTAGCTGTTACATCACTTGCAAAGTCATCCTCATAATAGCCTTTATAGCAGGTCTGGTATACATCATTGGAAGATTCCGCATTCTCGACCCACATCTCGCTGTTGCCATAAACTGCATTGTACATGTCAACGGTATCCTCCTGCCATCCGCCGAATCCGGTAGACGGGGATGCCCCATATGCCTGGTCGACAAGAATACCTCTTACATCATACCAGCATGATTTATTTTTCTTTGCCAGATTCTTTACATCAATTGTTATGATACAATTATCCGGGTATTCGGTGCCATTTTTGTCTTCAAAATCCTTTCCGACAAATCCTGTCACTTTGCCATCTCCGATATAAGCAAACGCAACGACATTCGAGTCACCATCCCCTGATGTTGCATCCCTCTTATAAAGCATAATGTCACCTATGCCACGTTTCTTGGCTTCCTTCAACGTCCCAGAAATAGATTCGGAAATAACCGGCAACGAAACCCCATGCTTCGCATAAATAAACCGCAGATAATCAAGTGACGTAACTTTAGAACCATTCTTAATAATATGTTTTGAACGTTTCTTATATTTCAGTTTAAATTCACCATCATCATATTTTTCCTGGTATTTTTTTAGTGTATTGGAGAGTGCTGTTACGCCGCCAACTTCATTTCCGGCTTTATTGTACTCGATTTCATCCTCTATACCAACATCACCATCCGCACTTGTACCGGTATAACCGCTTGATCCCAATGCATTTTTATCATACACGCGAATGGTGGCAACCTTAGCAGACCAGCCCTTTGCGTGGCGATTAGGAACTTGTGCAGGTGTACCATCTGTAACAAATTCACTACAACACCATGATGGTACATAATTGGCATGTCCCGGCCAGCGACATGTGAAAAAATGTGTGGCTAAATCTGTATGATCATTTGATTTTGCATCTCCTACTACGCATTTTATAGTTACACCATTTTCTAATATAAGATCAACATACTGTCCAATCAGCATATAATGTTTATCATTTGAAACATTTTGTCCAATTACTCCTGATCCTACAGCTATAACATACCGATCACCAAATCTTCTGTAGCCATCATGGTCAGTTGTCATTCCAGGCGTATGTTGCAGTTGATATTGCCTGCTTGATTTAGACTTGATTGCTGTGTAACTCATATATGTCTTATTTCCCTTATAGTTCGGATTTACTGGAACAGAAGCATCGTAATATTTAACTCCTGTCAGCGTTGGATTCGCTGTGCTCGTAACAACTCCGGTCTTATTATCCTTTGTTTTTGATTTAATATTCAGCTTTGTATCCTTGCTGGAATCTTTACTTACTGCTTTGTCCTGTGTCCTCGTTGATTCAGACTTTTTTATTCTCTGAATACATTTAGGTGTATGGTCACTTCCCCAATTTGTTGGGCTAGGAACTTTTGCAGAATCATTACTTCCGTAATTATACACCTGCCCTTTTCCGGCCCAGATTTCCGTGTGTCCATCATAAACAAGGATATCGCCTACCTGTAGATTCTTGGTGGAACCATTCCATGTATATTTGACAAAGCCTGGGATATTACCTTCCAGTCCCGCTGAAGAATACGCGTTTAACCCGGACTGGAGTCCGTAAAAATACAAACAGGCACTTACATATCCGGAACAGTCAATTCGGATGGTATAGGATTTCCCATTATAGGAAAATGTCCGATACTGTCCATAGCCGTAATATCCAACCTTAGATGCAAGCAGCTGCTTTGTGCTCTTTACACATTCAATCCAGTTATTATTTGAAATTTTATCCGGTTCCGGAATGGTTGAACTTCCTCCATTTTCTACCTGTTCATACATAGTCTGGTTAACAACTGCCTGATCACGCATAATCTTTACATGGATAACATTTTTAATATATGTGTAACTTTCCATAATCGGGTTACCATCTTTATCCTTCTTCCCTGTGCTCCTTGTGCCGGTAAATTCCGTAGGAACCACCGAATAAAGGTGCGTCTTATCATAAACCTGTTTCAGATCGCTTTCCGTCACCTTTTTCCCAGCTGCTCCATAATCGTAATTTGCCATGATGGTTAAAGCGGAGATACATTCTTTGTAATTTTCCTTTGAACCATTATCGTATACTGGAGTCGGGACTGCGTCGTTATCTTTTATTGCTTTTTTAATTACTTTTGCATAATCTTTATGCAGATCGTGCAGTTCATCTGTTAGATCTGTTACATCCAACTGTTCATTATAGGCAGTTTCCATGTCATCCCCATCCGCAATTGTTGTAAATCCAGTAAATCCAGAAATTGCATTTGCTGTAACCTGCAGGAAACATAAAACCGTATCAATCAGGAAAAGAACAATAAGAAATATAATGATCACCTGTAAAAACAAAAGCAGAATCGTCCTCAATGCCTGTTTTATTGCGGCCATTGCGATTTTTACTGCATTCAGTCCTTTTTTCAACGCTTTTGTCTGGTTATATAGCAAACGGTAGAATTTTTGCGCAGGTTTCCACCGGAAAGTCTTTTTGAACACTTTCTTGGCAGTCTTTTTCAGCTGTTTTTTAGCCTTATCTTTCGTCTTTGCGACCAGTTTCTTTTTATACGCTCCAATTCCACCGGATTCATAGACGTTCTGTGAGAAATTACCAAACTTGCTGGCTGCTGTATTGACAGTGCCTGACGTATTCTTTTCGATAGCCTGCGTAATCTTCTGGATTCCCGCATTCAGATTTCCCATGGTTTTCTCGTAAATCCAGTTTGCAAACATTCCATTTGCATTCTGCTTTAACACCGCCCGGTTAATATTCTTTAATACCTCACGGTATTTGTCCGGGGCGAGAGCCTTTAATGTTTTGATATCTGCAAAACCGACTTTCTTTGCTTCAAGCAGCAGCTTTGTACGCCGGAACACCGCTGCATCCAGCTTCTTTAATGTCTGTCGTTTGATCAGACGTCCTACCGGTGCAGTTGCGGTACGCGTAACCATCATGGTTCTTTGTGCAACATCCTGTCCCTTGCCAAATTCGGTATTCCGGATATCCTTCATCGGAATATTGAACAGACTCATCCTGAACTGGCGCAGGGCAAGCTTCTTGATACGGATAAAACGTCCCGTTTTGGAGCTCTTCCTTGCAAGTTCCTGTACCAGACGTTCTTCTTTTGTAAGCTTTTTAAGCGGGGTATGTTTTGTGATGCCCTTTGCCTTCATATATTGCTTAAAGATCTGGTTGTTTGATGATACCTGTCCGGCATTATTGAAAATCTCTCCCGTTTTCCGTGTGTAAACGCGTCCTATGATTTCCCCGGTATCTGCATTGATTGCGGTTATTCCGGAATCCCATCCACGGCTTTTGAAGAAATCGGTTGTGGAAGGAGCACCTTTCACAGATGTTTTTCTGATCATGGATGTCGGTACAAAAAACCGGTCTTCCACTCCGACTTTCATAGAAAGCGGCATTTCTGACAGCTCTGTGACATGGAACCCGTCTAACATCCCCTTTTCATTGCCGTTAAAATGGATTTTGGCTATCTGCGGCCCAACAGCAAGCGGATCACGGTTGATGTCAATATGGGAAACCCCAAACGGTTTAACCCTGGTAAACTCAGAAACATACCGTGCTCCGTTTGCAACTGCATCAATCTCTTTTCTTGCATCCACGTAATTATAACGGAACCGTGCTGCATTTCTCCATACAGTGGCACTCGTTTCTGCTATTTTCGGATGAGCCAGAGAAATTCCGTCCCCTACATGGTTCATTCCACTCTGATGGGAGAAGAAATCTCGAATGGATGAAACAGGGATTCCATTTTCTGTAGTCCCCGCACCTAAACTCAGTCCTGTTTCTTTCATCACTGAAGACAGGGGCGCAATGCCAAGATGCCCCTGTGAAACTGGTACAGGCGGATTTTCCGATGTCTTTGCTACTACCGGTGTGGTTTTCATCGACCGGGTAACAGACTGCATGGTTATATCTTTATACACGGATAATGACGCACCGTTTCCTATATGATTTAAGTTTAACCCAGTTACCTGTACTGCTTTGCTTACAGGAATCCCCGCTGGAAATCCGGATGCGCCGCTTTGCGGGTTATAACCTCCTATGCCCGGTGCAGCTGGCATATCCTGATTGTACGTTGTGATTCCATTTCCTTTTGCGCTGGAGTCCGAAAACGTATTGTTGCTATGCCGGACTGCGCTCTGATGATACACATCCCGCATGGCTGGCGCAATGGAAGGATCTGGCATATTCTGTTCAGATGAAATCGGCGGTACGCCAGGCGTATGGAGTGGTTCCATGTAACTTCCACCTGAATGTGCTGCCGGATTTTTGTAACTGTCCGCGGATGTCGTGACATCCACAGCAGAAGGCTGTTTCGGGTTTACAGATGATGAAAGACTTTCCGTACCGGAACTCTCCCCATCGGAAGACCGGACTGCGCTCTGATGATACACATCCCGCATGGCTGGCGCAATGGAAGGACCTGGCATATTCTGTCCAGATGAAATCGGCGGTACGCCAGGCGTATGGAGTGGTTCCATGTAACTTCCGCCTGAATGCGCTGCCGGATTTTTGTAACTGTCCGCGGATGTCGTGGCATCTCCAGCAGAAGGCTGTTCCGGTTTTACAGATGATGAAAGACTTTCCGTACCGGAACTCTCCCCATCGGAAGAATCAATCCTTGTTTTCCCGTGTAAAATCCGGTCATATGACTCTGCTTCCATATGGGCTGCAAACCCCGCCAGGGCAGCGGCAGAAACAGATACAAGTGGCATGCCGTATGTACGGGCAACGTTCATTCCTGTTGCAAAATCCCGGTCTTCATCTCCCACACTTGTACCAGCCCTCAAAGCTTCCCTTGTCATATGATCCTTGCGTGCATCAAATGATCCCTTCAAAGCGGATCCTATTTTCTCTTTTGTTGTCTCATTTGTTTCTATTTTAAGGCGCATCTTCTCCTCCTTCTTTTTTTCTCCAGAAAGAAACCGGGGAAGAAAATGAACCTTCCTTTCCGGGTTGTAGAAAAAATCTCTCTACCATAAATATGGAATAGGATTTTTGAAGGGAAAAAAAAGAGAGGCAGAATAACTCCACCTCTCCCGAGAAACAGCAAGCTTAATTCATCATATAAGACATTATATCTCCATTATCAGCATCAGCAACGGCATTTTCATCATCATCAGCAAACTGCTCTTCCTTATTCGGGTGATCAACATGAATAATCCCGTTGCCATCTTTTTTGATGTTTCCAATTTTGACATCTTTTTCCAACTGATCTTTAACACGTCTATTACCTGCGGAATTATCAATCAATCCCTGTATAGACTCTACCCGTTCCTCGGTATCCAATTCCTTGCCCTTTTCCTGCGGTTCATATGCATTTTTCTGCGCAAGTTCGGCCGCATTTTTCATGGTGACAGCTTTCATCTTTTTACGCCCCTTAAATTTCTCCTGTCCGGCTTTGCTTGCACGGAATGTCTGCTGGAGCTTTTTCTCCTCTTCTTCTGTCTTTTTCGGGACAATGTAGAAGTATTCGCGGAAATTGAATTTGTTTTCCGGGTTACTGTCTGCAAGCTGTGGATAATTTACGTGCTTTTCTAGGGCAAATTTATCATCCAGGAATGGCGCTTCTCCGGATATAAAGATCAGACATTTCTTTGGATCCATACGGCGGATCTGTGATGCTGTCATAAGAGCCGCGGAATCCGTATTGATTGACTGGGAATCGCTTCCTTTTGAGCCAAAACTTCTGGAAGTATTCTTTACGTCTACAGTCTTGTTTCCAAGCAGTTCGGATACACGCTTCAGATCGTCTGCATCCTGAATTGCGAGGTACATCTGGGTACTACATCCATCGATGATCGATGAATAATCCTTATCATACATCTGCTTTAACTGACCGAGCGACTGGATGATTACCATACAGCTGATATCGTATTTCCGGCATGTATTAAGGATACTCTGGAAGTTCGGGATCTCTCCCGTGTTCGCAAACTCATCTAACATACAGCGGACGTTACAAGGAAGGCGTTCATTCTGCGAAAACACAATTTCCCCGTTTTTAATACAGTCCATAAACAATGCCTTTTCCTGCGGACTCTGGAATTCCTGAAGAATTTCTCCTGTACTCTTATCCTTGATCCTGTATTTTGGCAGAAGACGGATACCGTTTTCATTTTCTTTCTGGAACTCAGGTGCTTCTGGATCGTCGTCTGCATCTTCTGCCTCCAGATATTTTTCTCTTTCCTTTTCCAGATCTTCTTTGTATTTCTTTTTTTGTTCAGTTGTCTTAAAAATAGGACTGCGTAATGTTGTATTTGGTCCTTTTTTAATCATCCAGCGGTCTTTATTCTCTGCACTTCTGTTATAAAGTGCCTGAAACAACTGGGTGTACATCATCGCAGCAAGGAAGTTATAGGTTGGCTTTTCAGACGGTGTGATGATGAACAACGCCTGTTTCCTGTCCCCGACTTCTTCCAGATGTACCGTATCATCCGCAACAAGGTTGATTACACCAGGAATGTTAAACGGAGCCATACGTACACCTGCAGAAATAAGGATGGATTTTAACGTCTTTCCAGTACCCTGTTTAAAAATCGTGTAATTCTTCACGGCAATATGGTTTCTGTCCAGCTTGTTGAACAACTTATCCAGATCTGATTCCATATCTTCTTTCTGCTCCGATACTTTTGCCATCAAAAGCATTCTCATGACTTCATTTAAGTTCTGTTTCTCTGGCTGATCTTTATATACATGCACAATGTAATAAAAAATGGATAAAAATAAACACTGTTCGGCTTTTGTAAAAAACTGGTCTCCTTTGCTTGATTTCGAGTCATCCGTATTCTTCATCAAACATTCAACCAGTGTTAACACATCATCATCGCTTTTGATATACCGGAACGGGTTGTATTGGCAGGAAAATGACATATCATCCAGATTGAACACCTTGATACGGTACCCATGTTCCATCAATGCCTTTCCGGACGCCCGGATCAACTCTCCTGATGGATCAGTAATAACATAGGAACTGTTAAACTGAAGCAGGTTCGGTTTTAACACATAACGCGTTTTACCAGATCCAGGAGATCCCTGTATCAGCATGTTGAGGTTCATTCCCCAGACATCCTCCATGTTCAATCTCGTCTTCTGACCAAGGATGGCATTTCCAATTTTGTTGGAATTTTCCTCCGGTTCTGAAATTTCCGGTTTATCTTTTGGGTAAACACGGTTCAAGTTATGCCATTTCCAGTCATTCCATTTTTCATCACCTTTTGAATTTTTTTCAAGACGCTTAAAACGTTCATTATTGATATACATGGCAAATACAATACTGATGTAAATGAAAAAAATCAGCCAGGAATAGGAAAAGTTATAATCCCACGTATAGTAGCTGCTTTTCTGCACCAGTCTTTTCACTTCTGGCAGGTGTGCCAGCGCACTCATCAGGTTCTGAAGCGGCGGCACTCTCGGGTTCGTCCCCATCTCATACCCCATCTGCAGATGCAAAAGCACCGCGACCGGAAAGCCGATGACTGCTGTAAGAAGGGTAAGCTGGTGCGGGTTCGTTTTCCCATCTGGGCCTTTTCCAAACCATTTGTTCAGAAATACCTTAATGCATTCTTTGAGTTTCAACGGAAACTTCCCCCCTCCTGTTTCTTCCCCATATATCTTTTAAGCATTTCCGTATTATGGTCATCTTTACGGATACTGTCAGTCTTTTCGCATTTTAATCGGATGCGGATTTCGTCCGCCATCGCAAGTTCACTTGGAACGTCTATACAAATTCTTTTAGTTCCCATTCTTTTCACCTCTCATTTGTCATTGGATTTGGATTTAAGTACTGAACTAAGAAAAAGGTGGGCTGCATTCACCGATCTCCTTCATTCCTCCTTACACTCAATATGCAATGGCGGTTTTGCAAGGATATTTTTGGCGGTTTTTGCATGAAATAATGCAGAATTAAAATGCAAAGAAAGAAACGGTGCAAAAATGGGTAAAAAAAAAGAGACATGGCATTAAACCGTGTCTCTTAATCCAGAGGGAAATATTCTGTTATTTCTCCTGTTTTTCTTATTCTTTTACTGAATTTTCTGATTAACATTTCCCATAATTTTAAACGGGTAAATATTATTATCACGCACAAACAATCCATTACCAGGATGCAGTTTTAAAATAAGTAAAGATTCCTCATCAGAAAAACCAAATACCTTCTTTAGTAAATTGCAGTCATATGAATTCAAATGAAAAATGCGGATATTTTGCGTACACATGAGAATTTTGCTACCACACGATGTTTTAAATATACTAATGTCATCACATATTCCGTAAAAAGAAGCATTATATATTCTTGCTGCAATCCACATATGAGAAAGAATATCTGCAGAGTCATCAAATGAAAAAAGTTGATATATGCTATCTATATAAACATATGTTTTGATTCCATTTTTGTAATTTTCTTTCATATGTTTATATATATCCAACAGGCAAAAAACATACGCAGCACCCATATACACTCCGGGAAATTCATGCAGATCATAAACAATAAGTTTATTTTCTTTTCCTTCTGGCGTGTTATTGGGTTTACAAAACAACTTGATGTACTCGCACAAGTTATTTATTTCAGAGCTATCTTTTATCTGAGTGAGTTCATTGTAAAAGGTTGACATTGTGGGTTTCAAACCATTATCTTCATACATCCGCCGTACAATATCATATATATAAGATTTAGTACGGCTAGAGAGATATTTCCTGTATAGTTGTTCGCATAAAGCAACAGCAAAATCAAATGCAATATAACACCTGCGGCCCCAACAGACACCTTCATCCTCATTTTCTTTGATGGAATTACATTTTTCAAAAATGTCGACGCCGGAATCTTTGATAGAAATAGCATATCCCTTTGTACCAGTGTCCCGTCTGTAAGTTTATACATCCTGTCGGACAGTTTCTTTTTTATGTAATCATCTGCCGTGTGATCATACTGGCTTGCCCTGTAATTATTTGGTACTTCTATGTAAGTGCCGCCGGATGTCTTGAATCTGTTTTCCACGGCAGCCTGAAATCCGTCCGGGCATCTGTTCTTTATTGACCTGCCGAAACGCTTCTTTTTGTTAATTTTGCCTTTGTCGTTGACCGTGGTCTTGCTGGCACGTTTCATAAGCTTGGCGGCATTTTTAGGCTCTGTTATAAAAACATCTCCAATACTTCGCAGGTGGTTTACATCCTCATTTATGGCAAGACGCCTGTTAGTGGCATTTATGCGGCAGAGTTCTGCATGTTTTGCCTTCAGTTTTTTATAGTGATTGGAATAATTCCAAGTCTTTTTACCCTTTTTAATAGTACCATTATCATTATAGTTCTGTGGATTAGTAGCGCGTCTGCTCCTGTCCATGGCGCGGTAATAAAGTCTTTCAAGTCTCTCTGGTGTGTCAAGCGATTATAGCATATATATACATTTTTGCAAAGAAAAAGACATCCTTTCGGGTGCCTTTCTTTTGGATCTTATTTGATTTTGGTCGCTTCGCTCCACCATCCAACAATCTTACTTGATCCGGAATCGTTGTATGTTCTTACTCTGACGAACTTTCCAAATGGAAGATCATTTATAGTGATGGAGGTTTTTGTCGTTGGCTGCTTGACTGTCGTAGCATTTACTTTGAAATCTTCATCATCTGCAGTTTGTACCTCAAAGCCGGTTGGCTTTGTTGCAAATGGATTGGTGATTTCTTTCGATTCAAAAATCCGATAATCGTAATTAAATTGCCCACAATTGATATTCATGGAGTATTCCGCAGATACAACATTTCCAGTTCTTTTAATCGTTATGTATGGTGTACGCTTAATCTTTCCTGCTGTCTTAATATCTGACCATTTGCCATAGTAGTATTTCCCATTTATGGTTCGGTAGGCACGTACCTGAATTTTATAGGTACAGCCTGTTGACAAAGCAACACTTATTCCATCGTCTACATATTTATATTTCTGATCATGATTGGACTTGAAAAAATTATACATTCGTGTTAATTCTCTTGCTCCATCAAGTCCATATATCTTGACACGATTTGCGGTCGTTCTTCGATACGTCCAGTCCGTCCAGTTGCCATTGTAGCTCTGTTTGATCCGGATTTCATATCCAGAAGCTTTTGACACCTTATTCCAGCGGGTATCAACCATTTGGGTAAAGGAATTGCATGGGGCTGCATGAAACTGCATTTTATCTTTTTTGTATGTTTTTACATGCTTTAGATAATACATTTGTATATGTATATCATCACGCGGTAAGTATTCTTCAGCATAAAAAAACGCTTCGTCTTCAATATCCCCAAGTTTTGTTTCACGGAAATCTTTTTTCCCCATATTCTTTCTGAATTTGTCCAATTCTGCTTCTGTAGTCAGCCGGTTCTTAAAAGCCGTAATCTTAACTGTTCCAACCTTGACTTGGTTCTTTGCGTTGTAGTTTTTCTTCGGGTCCTGCATAAATCCGGTTATCGTCCTTGTCTTATCTATTGGAATGTTGTATGCTGTTACTATGGCTGCGGCAGCCAAAACCAATGCTGTTAATTTTTTGATGTTTCTTAAGAAATCTTTGTTTCTTCTCATGATTGCCTCCTTTTAAGCGATTAAAGCATATATTTCCGTTTTTGCAAGACGCAAGACAATTTGGTGTATGTCGGGTTATTTTCACTTAATTTCCGGAATATTTTCCAGAGAGACTGCGGTTATATTGATGCAAGAAGTGTAAAAATTCGCGTATGCATACAAAGAATCTTGGTTTACAAAAGGTGGCCAATTTTCTAAAGGTGTCCAAAATTCTAAAGGTTGCCAATTTTCTCGTACATTTTCAGCAGTCTCAGTTCCACCTTCATAAAAATCAAGATTTCTATCTCTAAAACTCTGAACTATTGCTGCAAGTATCTCCTTAACTTCCTTTTTAGTTGCTTCGATTTTACCCATCCAGCTACCTTGATCGTCCGAGTCATATATTGCAATAATCCATGTTTTTCTTCTATATTCTTTGCTAAATTTCTTATCCATAAATTTTCTCTATCCTTTCCAATGTCAGAATGTCACCCCAACTGCCTTTTTTGCAAGCCTGTCTGCTTCCTCGTTACCATCAACTCCTGTGTGTCCCTTAACTTTTATAAAATTCAGCTCAACAGGGCTTTTTCTCATAACTTTCCACAAGTCTCATATTTAAAATATATAATCTCTTTCATCTTTTTCCTTTATTGGTTCAACGCTTTAAAGTCTTCTTGTATGGCATGATATTCATCATCGGCAATGCTAATATTTAGTACTCCTGGATCATCTGCAGTCACAATGCCTTCCGGAAGATCAAACTCTTCAGTGATAACATACACTGAATCTACTTTCTCTGTAAAATAAATATAATCAGTAGATAAATAAGCATGCTGATTCTTCACATTGCCTAGCGCAAGTAATAAGTTCTCCTGCAAAGCAACTAAATCCTGCAGTGCTGACACTCTATGCAAAAGTTCCTCTTTTAGCTTCTTATTGTGAAGATATAGGCGATTTACTTTTGACATAACAGGCCCAAACCAGATAAATCTAAAGCCAAGGACTAAAGCCACGCTCATGCTTATCATCCCTATGAAGACCAGACCACCAGACCAAAAGGTAGTCCAAAAGGTAAAATTATTCGTCAGCCATTTTATAAAAAACTTATCGTAAAAAACTAGCCAACACATTGCATACACTATTGCAAGCAAACATGCTGGTATTAGCAGTAGTACGCTTCTATCTCTTGGTAATTTCACTGCCTCAACTTTATTCTTTAGATCCTGAACTTTCTGTAATGAGACAGAAGTTTTCTTTAATTGTAATCCACTTATCATAAATCCTCCTTGCTATCTAAAGTCTTTTCATTTGTGCAGACTTTGGACATTCAAATTTTAATTTTTGTCCGCATTTAGGGCAAACACTAATATCCTGTTCAACTTTAGACTTGCATTTTACATTTGGACAGTACCAATTATACGTAACATTTCCATGCGACACATCAATACTTGTACAAATGGCTGCTTTTGCAAATAATTTCATTTTGCCTCCTAATAAAAACTGTCTTTCTGCATTTCACTGTGAAGTCTCACACGACCGAGGTCGCGTGCTTCCATACCTGTTTTTCTGGGGCATGGACTCGCTGACTGAAGATACAGTGATAACACCGTAACTGCACGCTGTTTAAGCGCGCAGCACTGCATTAAGACTAATGAGATCAGACAGTGTGCAGGTACTTCTCTTCGAACATCCTGGAACTTTTGCCAGGATGCCCTGCTGTTCCGTCACCGGAACAGTCTTTAACAATTCTCTTATAAAATATCGTGCCCCCAATGTTATATGATGCATTGAGGTCATCAAAGGCATAAGGAACAACTGGATTATCCTTTGTCTTGTGAATCATGGATTCCACGTAAGTCTTCCTTTCCAGTTCCTTCGGTATGGCAACAATCTCCGTCCAGCGGTCCATGCATACAGAGATAAGGTAATCCACAGCTCCACGGTACAAACGGACAGTATCATCAAAGATATGGTTGTAATGTTTAATTTTCCGCTTATACATTGTATGGATTACCATGAACAACTCCTGTATGATTATTTTTTCTTCTGGAACTCGATCTACGCTTTCACCTGGTAAATCAATGCTGCCAGTGCGTTGAAATCCGTCTCTCCCTCTTACTGTTTCTCCGTTCCGTTTCCCGTCTCCGTTTCACCCTCAACCCCGACAATGCTTCCCGGGTTGCAGAAAATCGTGATCTTCTGCAGGCCGCTGTTCGTTGTCTGGTCTCCCTTGTAAAACATGAGCACAATTTCCTGCGCATGGTCATCCCCGATGTAGTAATGCAGCTCATCGCTCTCCTGTGTGGAAATAGTTTTCTCCGGTACCCCGAATTTTCCTGTCAGCTCCTCTTTTTTGCATCCAAGCGATAGCCCCCCGATCAGCAGATTCAGCGAATTCTTCTTTGCATAGGTATTGTCAAATTCCAGCTGGGTTACCAGATCCGCTTCATTCGTATATACATACACCTGTGCATTTTCATCTGTTATAAGAGAGTTTTTATACAGGTTCCCGTCTGTTGATACTTTCCACCCGCTGTAACGGTTGTTTCCGGAAATATAGCTTCTTACGGATGTCATGTCATTCATCCTTTCCCCATCCAGTACAAGTCCTAAAGACATAAAGGACTGAAGGGATGCTTCCGGCTGGGCAGACTCAACCGGTGTAGGCTCCGGCATTACAAAGTCTTCGCCGCTTGCCCCGGAATCCAGTCCCTTTGGTATATGGATTTCTTTTCCGTGCACCGTCTCATCTAATTCCATGGTGATCTCAATATTTCCGATTTTCACGTTATCCCCCGCACAGGTATTCTCCGCAAGAAGGGTAATCTTCTTTAAGATATTCCGGTTTTCTTTCTTCGCGTACTGGAGAGTGATGTCAAACTGGGTTTCCCCCTGCAGTCCCTGTAAGAGATTCATGTTTTTTGGATCAAATTCTTCAAAATAATCCAGGATGTATGCCAGACGGTCTGCGGTGATGGTACCCGTGATGGACAGCTTCTCTTTATTAAACGACTTGTCCTCGATATCTTTTAGTGTTTTCCTTAAGATCCCTGGTACATTCTTTTTGTCACTCTCTTTTTCCGGCTGCTTCATCTTATACCACTTACTATAGTCTTTATCCGTCACTCCCGTAACAGGTATTTCGTCCTCGTCCTTAAAATACAGATACATGGTCTGGGTACTGTCATCCCCGTAAATCCGGTATCTGTCTTTATTCTCCGCAAGACCTACGTAATTAATATCAACCGCCCCGGTAATATCCGCCTTCCCACCGCTTAAGACAACCTTATCCATATGGTTTTCAATTACCATCCCTGCATAAGTCCCATCCTCTGCTTTTACGGAAGCATCCACTTTAACATCCATCTTCCCGCTGATGTAGTTGTTATACTGCTGTTCCGTAAGTGACCGCGCGATCAGTGTGCTTGCCATCGGATGGATCTCCGGCACGATCATCCATGCGGCCGCGGCACAGGCAACTACTGCAATCCCCACCGCGGCCTTGAAGATCCGGTCCATCGTCTTCCCCGGGCGTTCATTTTTTCCTTGGCATTCCTTTCCTCTTTTTGGTTTCTTAGTGTTTTTTTTCTGCTGTGAATGTTTATCCCTGATAAAATCCTTTATTTTCACGATTTTCCTTCCTTTCTTGTCTTTAGGCAGAATATACTTTCATCTGATATATTGCGCCTTTTCGAAAATCGTCAAAGAATATCTTGGATTTTTTTTTTGTAGAAAAAAGCCACCCGGAGTGGGTGACTCTTGAAAATCACAAAAAACTAAGCTGGAAGCTGCCGCGTCTTCGCGTGCAGATCAGTTAGAAAATCTGCCTCTGCGTATTATTCTGAAACTGACACAGCCCGCACCTCCTTATCCCCACGGTTCCTCGTACATATCGCTGTATTCCCGATCTTCTTCTGGGGTTTGGCTCAAATTTTCCAGTTGTACTACTTCTGTCCATCCCTCATCTACTCCAGGAGTGCTTCTCCTAAGACGTACATCCATCTGTTTAATTTTTTCGGTGGGTAAATCAGAAACTACAGAATGAGGGTCTGCATATAAAATATAAAGTTTCCGTTCGACAGCACCAGATTCTTCCGCAAGATGTGCATAATATTTTCGCGTAAACTTATCCAGATTTGAAGCATCATACAACACAGAAATTCCATTCTGTAATGCCTGCTTGATCCGAATATCCGCGATAAAAAAAACAAGATTATTATCCGCAATTCCACGTTCGTTTAGTTCTTTGCGAATATCGTTTGCACTAACCTGTGTATAAGCATCTTTTTGACATCCTGGCAGCAAGGAAGCCTCAACCTTTTCACGATCCATAATCATCGTTGTATCCTGTAACGCCTGTTTCAATGAATACAAATCTGATGAAGGAATATACTTTTGGCCTTCTTCTTTCCAAATATGCCCCATCTCTGCAGCTTTTTTTGTCTTTCCAGATCCAGCAATTCCACAAAACATAATAAATACCGGTTTGCTCGGCCTTTCGATGTTTTGTTTCCGAGAATCTGGCGTTTCCAATACATTCTCTTTTTCCTTCTGTTTTTCATGGTACAAAGAAATCGTCAGACCATGCTGGAATTCCTTAAGCATCTGACGTTTTGTTTCATAATTATCCGCGATAACGGAAACCTTCCATTCCGGGATATCCGCAGCTGTATACAACTGCATCAGCATATCTCTGTCTGGTAGAAGATCTTCTTTCACAACATCTTTGTTCTTTACACACCTAAGCATTTTTTCTTCTGAAGAATAAAACGCACTGACTTTTTGCCGTAAAATATCAGCCCTTGAATATGCCGACTTCGCCTTGTCTGCATAAAACATACTATTCCCACTGTCATATATCGGTGCAGGGCCGATAAGTTCCATAGTATTTGCATTACGGAGTACGCCAAAATTATTGAGATGTTCGTCCGTATTTGTCAGAATAAAATCTGTTAGTGTCTGGTAATCCATAAATTTCTGTATCTGTTCCCGGTCAATTCCATGGTCCACGCAAACATTAATGTAATGGTCACACATCGGGATGTCATTTCTCCGTTTTTTACTTTCCACAACTTCATAGGCAGAAATTAATTCCACATCTTCTGACGTAAAAGCCTCACAACGGCAGATAATTCCTCTGTCCTCTGTTTTTTCTGCCCGGTACTTAACAAATGGAATATCCGTTTGTTGCATTTCGTGCAGTTTCGATGCAAACACTTCATTAACTGCCTGCTGTCCAAAGTTTTTGTAACTTTCTTTTACCAGAACAGGAGGTTCATCTGAAACATCCCAGTACTTTTCCATCTGGCCACCTAAAGACGCATTGGGGTCATAAGATGTTGCGTTATGATACGGCACTCTTCCATTTGAATATGCCTCCAGATTAAACAATTTTATTCTATCAAAAGAAACTTCAAGTTCCACCGGACATATCCAATACGAATCTGTCATGCTTAAAGCAAGATTCTTTGCCAGGTAACTCCCTGCATTCAGGCATCCACCCCTCTTAATGAGATCAGCAATCGTTTCTCTGGATGAAGGAATTGCTCGCATTTCCCACCATTTTTTCATTTTTGAAATATCTGCGGAGCCAAGAAATGGAGAAAATCCAGTTTTCTCATCATGGTAGTCTGCAATACGCCCTGTTGTTTCATCATAATCAAGGCTTCCAATTATTCTGTTTTTGTGCATAAGATAATATTTCTGCATACCATAACCTCTTCGATTTATAAACGTTGGAATCGTAGTTGACTCCCTGTTTTTGTCTTTTCTTCTACCGACTTCTAGGTTCGCCTCCAATGAATACCCTATTTCTTTCAAGTATACCACGTATGCTGCTTTTAAGCACTGCTTTTTTTTACGACAATCTTTGCAAAAAAACTTGTCAGTTTTAAACTAAAGTTCTTCAAAATCGTCAGTCTCATCGTACCCATCGTTTTCGTATTCTTCAACCCCCACAGATTTCCCCGCCATCTCCAGGTCAGCCTCATCCGAGGCTTCCTTCACATCTTCCAGGCGGTCGCTGCTTACCATTACGTAGGCATCCTCCGGAGATTCTTCTTTGTTGGAAAAAGCGAGAAGATCTTCCTCAGATGGTTCGGAGAAGAAACTGCCGATCTCCGGAAGTGCTCCGTGCTCCTGCACGTAGTTGCCGTAGGCTTCCTGAAAGTAAGGTTCCACAGCACCTGCACACTTCAGGGCAGAACAAGATTTGTCCGCATCGGTGTATGGAATAATATCTTCTAATAGAATCTCTTCACTAATATCAACTTCTCCGGTTGCAATCGCCTCATATAAATCACATGGACTTGGATATTTTTCACCATATGTGTTTTCGAGAGAACTCACAATATTTTCACTATCTAATGTGGCTAATAAATCCCCGGTAAGAGGCGGTGTCATTCCTTCAAATTGGTGGATGCTGTCATTTATCATCTCGTTGTATCCATTCCCCATGAGGATATCCGGATATGGGGATTTTTCACACCACTTCGCAAGTACCGGGGCAAACTGGTTAACCTTCCGGTCATCCGCAAACTCGATGTTGTCAAAGACAAGTTTTTCTCCATCTGCAGTCTGCCATGTTTCTGCCTGTGCAAGAATCTTACCGGATCTCTTGTCTTCGATAACGAAGAATCCGGCATCCGGGTTGACCAATCCGTACATCATGGCGGTTTCTCCTTCACCGCCCAGATGCTGGCAGCAATCGGTGTCATAGCCGATCATCACCTGTCGCGGATCCTGTGCATCCATGATGTAGGCCTTGTAGTCGCCAAGCTCCACCTCGGTCTTTGGAAGGTTGCATTTACAGTCGGCAAACTTAAAATCCAGGTAGGCATTTTCGATTGCCTGAATTTCAAGCACTGCCCGCCCCCTTGAAATCCGCGCTCTTACGGAATTCACGTTGTCTGAAACATCGATAGTAACACCGTTTCTGTATTTTACGATATCCTTAACCAGATCCTGGCTGACATCCGGATGGTAGGCAACCCATTTAGCAAGATCCAACAGGTGTTCATCCTTCTTTTTGTAGCTTTCGCACAGCAGGACAGAAGCGTAATCTTTGTTCGGATTTTCAAGAATGACGTTCTTTACCATATTGACATCAAAGTTCATTGCAAACAATGCCGCTTCCACATCACAGAACCGGTTCCCTTTGTTACAGGAACGCATCGCAATGACTGCATCACGGAACTTCTTCTCCTCGAAGGATTTTACAATATCCTCCGGCGCAATGTCTAACTCTGTGGAAGCGATGGTAAGGGCATCGATGATCTTTGGCACTACACCGCAGCTTCTTTTGTCTAAACGGAACAACGCCGTCAGCTGTTCTTTCGCTTTTGCATCCACGCTGTTTTTGATGTTGTAAAACCCGATGGTCTGGAAATCCTTTTTGATCTGCGCTGCTGTTTGTTCCAGCTTCCCACTATGTTCCGCATTACAGAGCTTGGATACCAGAACCGGGGAATATACATCTTTTCCAAGGATATCGGCAGCTTCTTTTGCGATATCCAGACACTTCTGGTCCTCAAGTCCGTCTGACTGTTCCTGCGTTAGAGTAAAAGCTTTGTATGTAATATCTGATCCCCTGTAATTGATCACAAGGTCATCGGAACAGCCATTAAGGGCATCGCAAAATGTCAGGTCATCCGGCAAATGAAGTTCCTTTAAACCGGAACAATTTTCCAATACACCATAATCAAGATTTTTTACGCCATCCGGAATAGCAATGGATGTTAAATTGACGCAATCCTTAAATGCATAGGTTTGAATCGCCGTTACATGATCGGGAATTTTAATTTTTTCTAACGAGCTGCATCCTGCGAATGCACAAATTCCAATACGCGTCACACTGTCTGGAATCTTAACGGAATGCAGCTTCCTGCAGCCTTGAAATGTGCTCTCCTCAATATCGGTCAGCCCATCCGGAATGACAACAGAACTTAATTTGTTACAGCCCGAAAACGCATTTTTCTCAATACGCGTCACACTGTCCGGAATTTCAATTTTTTCTAACGAGTTGCAGCCAGCAAATGCACCATAGTTGATAGCGGTTACGCTATCTGGAATTTTAACAGAGGATAGACTGCTACAATCTTCAAATATACTATCCTCAATATTTGTTACTCTATTCGATATTTCAATATGAGTTAACCCGGCGCATCCGTAAAATGCGCCTTCTTCAATACTTGTCACACTATCCGGAATTTCAATTTTTTCTAACGAGCTGCAGCCAGCAAATGCACCATAGCTGATAGCGGTTACGCTATCCGGAATATCGATTTCTGTTAAAGAGACACATTCACCTAATGCGCCTGCACCGATCCTTGCCACGCTTTCTGGAATTTTGATCATTTTCAATGCATCGCAGCCGTAAAATGCACTTTCTCCAATAGATACAACGCCATCCGGAATGACAACAGATGTTAATTCTTTGCACCAGGAAAATGCCCCGCCTTCAATGCTCGTTAATTTGCATTCATCTCCTTGGTAAATCACTCTCTCCGGAAGCACCACATCACCTTTTTGGGGTATAGGTTTCCCTGTTGCAGCATCCACACAGTCAGCAAAATTTCCTTTCGTAAGTTCAAATTCTTTCATCTATTTTCCTCCACATCTTCATACTTTGTTGTATATCCTCAATATGCAACGCAAAAAAAGAACTGCCTCGTTTGAGACAGCCCTTCCATTCTTACGCCCATGCCGGGACCACAAATCCCTCTTCTTCCATTTCCTTCTTCGTTTTTCTGTATTCCGCGCGGTCAGACAGGTACTTCTTGAGCGCTGCGGCTTCCTCATCGGAAATCTCAAGTTTCCTGCTGTCCGGATATATGGAATACCGTCCGGCTTTTCCGTAAACTTTTTCGTTCCAGTATTTCCCACGGATGACATCCGGTTCCACCGGGCAGAGGCTTCTTAATTTTTCCTCATACATCTGCTGCTTCTCCCGGTTTTCCGAAGTATCCTGCGGTGCTTTTTTGCGAAGATTTCTTTTGTATATACGCTGCTCGGAAAGCATTTCCTGGTACCGTTCCTTCTGGTTTGCCAGTTCCCGATCAGAAACCTCTGCTTCCTTTGCGCCGATTGCAAAAGCCTTTTCCTTCTCCTCTTCCAGATGCTCGTATGGGACAACCTTAACCCATCCCATGTCCGGCTTGTGCATATAGGCCATCTGGCTGGCATCCACGGCTGTCCACCGGTATCCCAGTGCCTTGATCTCTTCCTTGTGCGGAAGGGTATCCCCGGCGAAGGACAGACAGATCTGGATTTCGCCTTTCTCCGAGAGTGTATCCGCTACAGATCCGCCGATCAGAAAGCCAAGTTTTGCGTTCTCCTCCTGCTTCTGCTTTTTGTAGCACTCCGTGCAGAGACCGAATTCCTCGTAGTATTTGATTTTGCGTTCGCGTTCTTCTGATTTTCCAAAAAGCTGGACCGTTCCTTCGTGACCGCAGCTGTAAGTAATGTTGTATTTTGCCATAATTGTTTCTCCTTTCGTTGGCTTTGATATTTACACCAGTAATATGAAACAAAAAAAGACACAGCCGAAGCCATGCCCTTGGTTTTTGATGAAATCGTCGCTTCATCTTACTTATTCCAATGAAACGCCTCCAGGAAATCTATATAATGGAAGCGGCGGTTCACCTGGATTCATTTCTTGTACTCCACATAAAACTCCTTTGTACTCTCCATGCCACACTTCTAATTTCCAATTATATTTTTCCGCAAATTTTCTCAGATCTTCATTCATTTTCTCTTTTCTCCTTTCGATGGCTTTATTATTTACACAAGGAATATGAGATAAAAAAAAGACACAGCCGAAGCCATGTCTTTATCCTGTTTATTTTCTTGATGAAATCATCGTTTCATTTCTCTTTCAAAAATAGCCATAGCATCCCTCAATCCTTGATTATATGCTTGCGCAATTTTATATTCTTCTGATTCTTTGACATTTTTAATAGTTGTATCCATCATTTTCATTGATATAATGATTTCTTTTTTAATTTGATTTATCTTATCCATACTTATCTCCAATCATACAATTATTTAATAGTTATACACACCAATATTCTTCTCCATCCATTGCTCTTTTAATTTCATCAATAGACAAATCATATAAATCAGCAACAAAATCTATTGCACTATCAATAGATTGCAACGAAGCAAATTTTCTTCTGTCTCTAAGACAACTAATAGCTTGCTGCAAATTTCTCTCCTTGTGTAATAATTCCTGCTGTTTAATTACTGCGTATTTTTCATAATTGCTTTGACTCATAATTTCACCTTTCTTTTGAAATCCTCATTTCATATGTCTTACCAAATTTGCATAGTATCTACCTATACCACGTCCATTGTCAAATTTCTGATATTTATGAAACTTAATCGGATTATCTTTAATCAATTTAAGTATATCATCAGGAAAATTATTTTTATTAGCAATTTCTATCATCTTTTCGTTCGCAAATTTCTCTGTGCATGAACCGAAAGGACAACTAATAGAATTCACTCCCCATGATTTTTCTATAATATTGATAATTTCTGTAATATTCTGCATTCTTATTATCTCCATTCTTCTAAATAAACTCTTGTTTCTTTACCTACACAAAAGTTTCAATCAGGAGGAGGTTTCCCGATGATTTTTATTTTCTTTCTTCCCATAATCTCTTTTTCTCCTTTCGATAACTTTAATGTTTACACCTTTAATATGAGATAAAAAAAAGACACAGCCGAAGCCGTGTCTTTGTCGTGTTTGTTTTTAATAAACGTGATCGTTTTTTACCAGTTATACTGTATATCTTACTTCAAGCTCATCGTTTAATTTCTTTCCGTGATAATCTTCAGCCCATTCGTATGCTATTGATTTAAGTCCTAATGCCTTACAAATGGACGCACAAGCTGGCTTGTTATCTTTTGTAACAGAAGAACATTTCGCCATAAAATATCTCTCTTCATACATATCAAGGCTCAATGGCACTTCGTAGCTATTTTTGCAATTGTCCAGATACGCTTGGTAATTATTATGTAGTTCCATATTTCTGTGAAGAATCGTAACTCCGGCTTTTGCATCGGATAATATCTTATTGAAATGATCTACTTTAATAAAAATAATTCTTTGACAGTTTTTGTCATATTGTTCAAAAGCTTTGTTCATCGTTTTCTCCTTTCGTTGGCTTTGATGTTTACACCAGCAATATGAAATAAAGAAACACAGCCATAGTCGTTCCTTTGTCCTGTTAGCCTCAAAAGATTAAAAAAATACCACAAAATCCTTTGACGTTTTTCCAAATGACGCAATATACATAGTGAAAAACATCGGTTATCCGATGGTACAGTACTTACGGAGGTAGCGAACGAACTATGATAAAATTAAAAAAGAACAAGACGATAATTATTGGGGAAAGTGGATCTGGAAAATCGTATACAGCTTTAAACATAGCCTTAAAGAAGAAAGGGACAACCTTTATATGCAATGGTTGTGTCAATAAGAGTTACTACGAAAAAAGTTTTCCATCATTAAAAGAGTATGAGGACAAAGATGGTGCCTACAATTTTATTCCCCAAAGAAACGGGAAATACTATATTTACAAGAGCCTACGACAATTTGTACCGGATTCTGAATTTTTACATGCATTGATTCTGGGGTGTGATTACGGATATTTTGGAAATGATAGAAATGCAACTTTTGTGTTCGATGACAATGCGTGGACAGCTTCCAATAGCAATCTGCTCACATTATGGCAACTATCTCATGTGGATTGCAGAATCATCATTACGGCAGATTCCATTTGTGATATTTTAAAAATAAAAGAAAACGACTTCACAAAAGAAATGGTCAAAGATATTTCCAGATACTGGGATATTGTCGTACTTGCAAACAAATAACTAACTGATCTGCACGCGAAGACGCGGCAGGTTTAAGGTCCAGAAGGCATCACTTGAGAAACGTACGCCAGACATCTGGATTTTCCCTTTGGGAATCTCCGTCAGTCTATGATGACGATACGCGCTTTTTGTTGTAGCCTAATGGATGATCTCCACAGCGGTGTTGCTGCTGCAGCCACTTCTGCGTACTACAGAAGGGATTAACTTTCAGGGCCTCCCGGCAAAGCGGTTTATGCATCAGGGGATAGCTGTGTACTCAGCTCAGGATGCGGCCCAGGGACTCAGTTTGATCCCATATATCTATATTTATAAGGTTATATCGATGTTTGTTTATAGTTACATTTTATATCTATGGCTGTCTTAAAGGGCGGCCATTTTTTTATTGATTCCGAAACAGGATGGAACTTTTTTCTGGTTCTTTTTGATGTCTGTAAGGATTGCGTTGACACAGGCATCGTGGTTTTTAAGGAAACATTTATAGTTTCCGGTACACCGTTTCTGGTCTGCGTGTTCAAGTGTATCATCCGAACACATCAGCAGGAATGCACTATAGAGGTCACGCTGCACCCACCGGCCGTCTATGGTGTTGTAACGTTTTGAGAGCTTCTTCTTCTCATAGGTGTCATCCACATGGTTGTATTGGCTGGCTTTGAATTTCCAGGTATTGATTCTGCAAAGTCCGCCTTTGTGGTACGACAGCTTCCGTCCCAGTATGGATATGAACTGCGCGGGGGCGTGCATTCCGATAGAGTTTCCAAACCGTTTTTTCTTTTTATACTTATGTACTTTCTTTTCCGTGCCGTCCTTCTGTTTTACAATGGACGTCTGTTCCTGTCGTTCGGTATTTTTTGCACGCTTCTGCAAAGCTTTAAAATCCATCGTTTCCACAAAGACATTGTTTCCCATTGTGGCGATCTTATTCGCTTCGGCTTCCTGCCATTGTTTCAGGCGTGCAGCCTTCTGTCTCCGGAGGGATTTCAGCTGGTTCTGGACAGCCTGGTAAGTTTTTGATTTCTTCCAGGTCTTTTTGCCTTTCTTTACGGAGCCATCCTCCTTGTAATTGTTCGGGTTCATGGCACGGCGGCTCCGGTCAAGCTTCCGCTGGAGCAGGCATTCTTCAGCAGGAGAGGAAGCAGGATCCCCAAGTTCTTCGAGGATGCAGCCATCTTTTGATACCGCAGCGATTGTGGATGTGCCGATATCAATACCGACGCGCCCTTTCCCGGTCTCATGTTTCTGCGGAGGAATCCCTTCCTGTACCAGCTGTACGTAATACCGCCATCCGGATGGAAACATCTTCCTTACGATCCGGCAGTATTTCGTCCTGTCAGCAAGACATGTGGTTTCATACATGTAGTGGGTGGATTCTTTGTTGCGCGGGAGGATGATGTCGAGGACAATTCCTCCTTTTGGTTTCTTTGGCGTGCAGTTGATGTATACCTTTCCATCCGCATAAATGATGCCGGTGGAGTTCTTCTTGTTTTCAAAACTCATGACATCATCCCACTTCTTGAAATGGATCTGTTTTCCGTTGCCGTAAAGGTATTTCTCTACGCTTCGCCAGATACTGTCACTGAGTTTCTGGTAAACATCAGAATGCACGTATTTCAGATGTTTACGCATTTGACAGGCTGACTTTTGAAGTCCGTACTTTGTAAGCCCGTAGGAACCTACGATGACAGACAGTTCTTTTGACAGGCGTTCGCGCTCCGGGGAATCTTTGTCCCCTTTGACTTTTACGTACTCCGCAAGCAGGGACTTGTAGTTTTTATCCTGTTTCAGATGCCCGAGCTGTCGGATTGCGAACCTGCGTATTTCATTACCGAGCTTTGCCACCGCATTAAAATAGTTCTGCAGGTAGTTCCTGTCGGAGTCTTTCTTCACTTTTAACTTTAATTCGAGACAGTAACTCGGCATAGTTTACTTTCCTTTCTGTGATTCTATGTACTGTTTTACAACATCAAGGGAAACACTTCCTACAGTTGCTACAAAACAGCTGCGTGTCCAGATGGACGGGATCTTTTTCCGGATGGACGGGAATTCCCGCCCGAGTACATGTGCTGATCCATACTTAAGGTCTGTAATACACTGCATGATCCCATATCTGGGGTTGCAGTCGATAAGCAGGTGTACATGATCCGGCATGACTTCCATCTCTATGATGCTGAAGCCGTGTTCTTTGGCTGTTTCTGTAAACACTTCTTTCAGCCGTTCGTCAATACCATTAACTAAGATCTTTCTTCTGTATTTCGGGCAGAAGATCACATGATAACGGCATAAATATTTCAAATGGGATAATGAATGATATTCATCACTTTTATTGTTTTCTCTTTTATTTTCCATAATAGAGTTATACTACTAAATCTATTGTTTATAAACAATGAAAATGGAAATTTATAAATATTTAAGAAATGAATGTATGGATATAAAAAGAAGTGTATGTGCAGGTGGCGCTTTCCTCTGCACGCGAAGACGCGGCAGCTTCCAGCTTAGTTTTTTTGTGAAGGAAAGGCAGCCATTGCGTTGCAATGTACAACCGGAATCGCAGAATACCTGTTTTCCCCACAACATCATCAAAAATGAAACCGGAAATATAGAAAGAAGGATGCATATCACCCAGAATTATCACAAAAAAAAACATTCTCCAATAGGAACAATCACACAAGAATTTGTTATTTCAACCCACGCGCCCCTTTCCGGGGTGCGACTTATTGTTTCTTAATCTCCTTCCATATCACTCACCTTCTTTCTTATAGAATATGCAACACTATTCCTTCGCTCCTTCACGGTTAACGTTCTCTAGGTGTGATTACATATAAATTTTAATATGATTATCATCTTTGCATTTCTTCATCCATAATTTGTTCTTCCGCTTTTAATTCATCAACAATATTGTTTATTCGCTTCGTCCATTTATCCTGTTTAGAAATAAAAATACTACGTTCTAAGCCAGAAAGGATATTTTCTTCTTTCGCAATATCATATGTCGTGCGTTTATCGTAATTTGCTGCAATGAACGATTTCAGTTTAAAGTCTGCTCTTTTATAAATCTTCTTACTAATTCTATAATTCATAATATTGTCCCTTTTTTTCTGTTGAAACTCTTGTTTCCTTGTTTACATATTTTTTTTCTCTCTTTCCTCATCCACGCACCCCTTTACGGGGTGCGACCTGTGTTTTCGCTAATCCCTTACATACCGCTCACCATCCTTCCTTAATAAATATGCAACACAATTTCCTTGTCCTCTCCCAAGTTAGCCAAAATGAGAAAAGCGCAAAATAAAGCAATGTTTTCATTATACATATTGTGCCTTTATGTAAATCGTCAAAGGAATTTATGAAAAATCTTCTGTAAAAGTCGATTTTTACCCTGACACTTGCGGAAACACGTTTCCCATTCGCGTTTACAGTGGCACCCCGTGGAGGGGCGCAGGGGTTGAAACAAATATATAAAATGATGGACACCATATTTTTTACGTTGCACCCCACAAGTGGTGCATGGGCTAAAAAAAGGACAAAAGAAAAACCACTCTTGGAAAATTCCTTGAGTGGCTTTCTTTTTTTTTTGCGTTATACTATTAAATATCAATAGCAGTTATCAAATCATCAATGTGTTTGTAGTGTCTCATAGTCCCTACCTGAGTTAGTGATGCCATATACCGCAAGCAATGTCGGTATCGAGTTTGCCTTACCTGGATATGTCGCACTGTCGACGAAATTATACGTTTTCCCGTTGGCTGCAGTAATCGATCCATTGTCCATAAGCTGTGAATATCTCAGGTTGTAGACCGCTCCGTATGCTGTGATACGTGCTGTTTCGAGGATCATGTATCGGTTCTCATCTCCATGTTCTTTGAGGTAATCTGGGTCATATTTCTGGTACGCATAAATCTTATCCCCGGTATCCTCGTCGGTAATCATATCGTAAGGATTGATATGCTGCTCTTTACCATCTTTATCCACGGTCACATCCGTAAATTTTGCAGAAGACGGCAGCCCGAGTGTTACGTGCCAGCGGGATGCACAGAAACTGTACTCATCCTCTGAAACCCAATTAGATCCAAGGTCATTTCCAATAGCATCAAATTCCTTGAAGAGCTCCTGGTCATCATCACCATTAATATCTTTATGGAGTGCTGTAACTTTACTGTTTCCAATAAAAGTACGGGTACGTCCATTCAGGTACAGGAACTGCGCGTTACCCTCGCGGTAGCCATCTCCCATCGGGATGGACAGCGGTGCAACAACCCCTTCTTCCATACCGGTTAATGGATTTTTTTGGGTCATCGGCATTCCATTTGCGTCGAGTATTGTACGGCCGAGCACTTTCGATGCCGTTTCGGTCGCGGCCTTCTCTTCATCGCTGTAGTTTCGGCGTGCCTTCTCATCATCCCAGTTCAGTAACATGGCATGGTCATAAATTTTGTCCTTTTGTTTGTCAAAATAATCTGTTCCGTACTTATCCATGAGACCAAACTCATTGACAAGCGTTACATCTTCATTCCGGCTGCCCCACACATCAACTGCCATGAGCTTATCCTTCTTAGTATCGAGGATGTAATATTTCGGCTCGATCTGGACGTTGCCATCCGCGAAATCCCGGCTTAATACCTGGATATCCCATAAGAGGTTGTATCCCAGCTGAAGCTGCTCACTCTTTCCCCGCAGTGCTGCGATGTTATTCTTTGCTGACTCAAGCGGGGTTGATACGCACCTGCCGGAGTCCTCACCTACATCAGACCACTTTGCGGTATGCCATGTATTGTACCACTGGTTATATGCGGATACCTTTTCGCCTCGGATATCCGTTGCGGTATCCCCATTATTTTTGTGCCATGACAGGTATGCGTTCTGTATACTCTTATCTACCGCATGAACAACACCATCTATATACCATTTATCATCATTTGTCTTACGTTTGAACAAATTGCTAAAGCGAAGGTCGGTACTGTCTTGCACCATGAGGTTTCCTATGCGTGATATTAAATCGACAAACGTTTGCTTATATGCTGAATGTTTTGCCGTCAGGTCAATTGCACGTCCTGCATTTGTAATGCTTGAGTTGTCCTGGGAGCAGTCAAGTGATAACGCTCCGTCACGGTCATATGGGTTTTCACTGCCGCTCGGGGAAGGCTGGTTGTTGATTGCTTCCACAGCATACTCAATGGTAGCCCCACTCATCTCATGGTTGTCAAGCTGGGCGTAGAACTGATACGTAAATCCATCATCACGCTCCGACAAGCTGGTCAGATCGTAACAGTTGTTTTTAACGTTGCGGTTCGTCACCTTGTCCGTAATTTCCAGCTGGAACCATTGACCCGCAGGGTGCTCCTCAAAGGTTCCGTTCCGATTATACAAAACAGAAAATGGGAATTTAATCCATTTCTCCCTGGTCCACTCCGTGCAGTCATAATTATTCGTATATCCTTTTCCCTTCCGCTGTTCGGTCTGGGCGATTCCATAATCATCTGACTCATAAAAGTCGCCACTGTTTGGGAAGTAAATATAAAAATAGTTATCAAGCAGGACGAAATCTCCAAATTCCAGTGGCTTGGACGTTCCCGGTTTTCCTGCATTTGCCTGCTCTGCACCCTTTTTATGCAGCTCATCATTATGACATGCATCATAACAGATCTCATTGCCAGCATCGTAATGTCCAATCTTTCCGTTAACTGCCTTATGATGCGGTTCCCTGCACTGCAGGACATAAGTGGTCTTGCAGTCCTTCGTGCATACATGGCTGTCGTAGATGCACTGACAGCTCCAGAACGGGTTTATGATGGTATGTCCATCTGTAGTGACACTGTCCGGAATCAGTGAATAATTATTTCCGGCTGCCTTCTTAACCAGATCAAACACTTTGTCTGGATCATAGTCAGTGTGTGCTTCGATAACAGTGATCTTTGCATACCCATTTCCGCTATGCTCTCCGGTTATACCGGATACATCTGTCAAAGAAGGGGAAGCAAATCCTGAGCCTCCGCCAGCACCAGCGTCGTCATCATCATTCCGTGAATAGCTTTCGTAGCTTCCGCCGCCTCCATAGAGACCGCCGCCCCCGCCACAGGTATTCCAGCCGGAATTCGATCCTCCTTTGCCAAATGCTCCGCTGAAATAAGCATTTCCCGGTCCACTGACAGTTGCGCCTTCCCCTTTCGTGCCACATCCGTCTCCACCGGTTGTACCACTCTGGTTTGCGCCGCCTCCGGCTCCACCAGCTCCGGAACTTCCTCCGGCTCCGCCTCCTGCTACAAGCAGGACACTGTTCTTATTATCTGACAATGCAGCTAATTCACCGTTTGCTGTTGCAAAATGTGTTGCACCACCGCCATATCCATGGCATCCGATACCTCCACCATTATATGCACCTGCAGACTGTCCAACAACTATATATACCGTTGTTTCGCTATTAAATGTTACGGTACCTGTCGAATATCCGCCCTTTCCAGGGTTTCTGCCACCACCGGATGCTCCCCATGCTTCCAGCTTGTATTTACCAGCCGGGAGGGTAATGCTTTTCACGGATCCGGAATAGTCATAGGTATAGGTCTTTCCTGCAGCTACGCTGCCTGCAGATCCGCCGCTGCCACTTCCATAGCAGTTCTTCAGCTGATCCTTAATTTTACCCCATACCGCAGATCCAAGCATTTTTCCAAGGTCTGCAGCGTTTCCGTTGCTTGCTTCATCTACTGCAATCTTAAAACCTTCCGATGGCGTGTCCATGCATGCTTCTGTGTGCACATGTCTGTTGTTTTCTGATGTCTGTTTCTGGTAGCCATCATCAAACTTGCGTGTCCAGTCAATCGTTCCGGCTGCAGTGATTTTTACAAGACCGTTTCCACGGCGTACCCCGGACTTCATTTCTGTGTTTGTAAGACCGGATGCTGTATATCCCGAACCACCGGCACCGCCACCATTATTTGCATTAGTGACATATCCGCCGTACCAGCCACCGCCGGCACCGCCAGAATCAGTTCCAAATGTTACAGATTCCCCAACACCCTGTTTATATCCGCTGCCCTGGGTTCCTCCCATTCCGCAGCCGCCCATATTCTGGTTGGCTGAGTTATAGTCACAGGATGCAGTTTCAGAGTCTATCCTCATCCGTGAAGAACCCCTTGCATGGAAACAGAATTCCCAGATAGTATATGGATTCTGTCCGGAATCTGCAGAAGTCCCGTCGGTATTTGTTGTAGATGTAAGTCCGCTTGGTACGGTAAATGAATATCTGTATTCATTACTGTTTGCTGCTTCAACCGTAAAATCTCTTGTCTGGTATCTTCCATAATTGGTATATACAACCGGATATCCGTTTGTAAGATTATCACCCCTTACTGTTATCGTAACCTTTTGTCCAGGAAGATAGGTTTTATATGGGCCAAATACACCCTGTTCACTTCCATTTGTTACTGCACTGTCCCCAGAAAGTGTTGTCCCGGTACGCAGTGATAAACCACTTGTCGGCGTCCATGTCGCATTTCCGGTAGATTTCATGTTTTCAATGTATGCATTTTCACCATTCTTTCCACCGCCATTTCCACCGCGTCCATCATCGGACCCGCGGCCTCCCCCAGGGTTGTCTGCTCCGCCACCGCCGCCGGCAGCCAGAAGTGTCCCGTCAGGGTTCCAGCTTGTTGTTGCGGGATTGTTTGTGGTGGAAATATGTGACATTCCTCCACCAGAACCGCTGTCGGCAACACCACCGTCACCACCGCCGTTGTAACCACCAGCTGGTCCTCCAAAGCGGTTTGTCCCGGCTCCATATTTTCCAGCACCGCCAACAAACACATAGATTTTCTGTCCTTTCTTTAAGCTGACATTTCCTTTGGAATATCCGCCATTTCCAGCGACAGAACTTGTATTTTCCCTGTCAACACTGTTGTCATATCCATCACCACCAGAAGCTCCCCATGCTTCAAGGGTATAAACTCCATCTGCCGGGGCAGTGAATACCTGCACGTCACCCGTATAATTGTAAGTATACTGTACGCTTTTATCACTTATGCCATTGTAATAGTCCTGTGTTGTTCTCGCGTGTTCTGTTACACCCGCAAAGCAGGATAAGGTATGCCTGTATGAAATACCGTTTGCATCCTTTTCCGGTGCAAGCCTTGTAACTGCAAGATTATCCAATGAATAGCTGCAGTCATAAACGGCATTATAAGCTGTACCATTGGAAACTGCATCGTCCTGAACTGCATCGTCCTGGTTACCGAACCAGATGCCGTCACCAATGTAATTCGTCATATCCCCGGAAGGATTCTTTGTTTTTGTAAAGGAAATTTCCTTTCCATCAACAATTACGCCTGTATTGGCATCCACGGTATAAGAACCGCCTTTGTAGTCAACCTTCTTAGGGGATAACATCACGGAATCCATTCCAAAATGATACTGGATGGCATTCTTCCCATCCTTTGCCAGGAGGGAAGCCGCAGATGTATATTCGGATCCGTCTGCAAGCACAATCTTTAAGGAACCATCCGGCTCTGCAAGAAGCTTGGTTGCCCGGGTGGTAAACAGTGCTTTTTCTGAATCCAGTGCATTGTGGAAATTAAATACGCCCTGAAGTTCGTAAGTATCATTCTTTGCTTCTTCCGTATCTACCCCCATTGCACTCCATGACATTGCAAGCGATGCACTGCCGTTTCCAGAAAGGTAACGGTCCGGCTGGTCCCTGTCATCTTCCGATGTCCCTTCAAATGCCCCAAGCCCGTCATAGCGCCTGATCGAAAATCCACTGTCTGCGAGACTTACATCCATGTAAGTGCCGCCCGGGGCAAGGATATTACTGATAATGGAATCATAGCTGTGTACAACTCCATCATCGTCTTCCACATCACTGTGCTTTGCATTGTCAACATTAAATGCCGCCCTGCGTACAGGCTTTCCATACTGGCAGTTTAACAGCCGGTACTGGCATTCTTCTGCCGTTCCCGGACAAGTCGCATCATCAGCTTCCTTATTCATATCCGCTGCCCCGCTTTTATCATCGCCGAGCACACGCTGGTCCATTTCCTTGTTTACCGTAAGGATATTTGCCCCCTGTACGGATACCGGATCATGGACAACGATGTTGTTGACTTTCGTCTGTCCGTTTGTGTAAATGGAATCCATGGTATAACCGGTTCTCCCGACTACGCTGTCATTCCCGTCTGTATACTTGAATGTATAGTTGGTAATATCATGCGATTCGGCGTTTTTATCAGCGCCAAAGTTCGTATATGTAACCAGCGGGATAAAGAATGCACGGGACTGTCCTGTGACATATTCCTGGTTCGGGTTCGTCGGGCACTGCGCAATACCGTCCTGCACAAGTACAAGCCCGGCATTCCCAAACTGTGCCGGTTCCGGTACATCTGTCTGTCCGTTTAAGGAAGGGAGTATCCGGTCAATCCAGCCGTATTTTCCCCAGACGTCCCGCTTGGTAGGTGCAGTATAAACATCCGCAGTATTTGTACCCATCCGCGCTGATCCGCTGCCGCAGGTGTCATAGTTTGTCCCGCCATAGGTGTTCCCACATCCAGGGGAGCAGATATTCCCGTCAATCGAATCTGACTTTGTCTGCATGATGGTCCTTATATCGTCCATCTGCTTCTGTTTTGTCTCAATTATCCTTGCTGATGTTACTTTTGCAAGATCCAGGGTTTTTCCATTCTCATCGGTGTCCGTGATATGGTTATATTTCTCTTCATCTTTATCAAATGCGGTTTCTACAACTGCATTGCCCCCTGTGCCCTGGTACTTTGTGGATGTACTGCTGTAATTGCCATTATAGCTTCCTACATTAAGGTTTGATGTCTTCTTAACCAGAGGGTTATCCGTCCACATCTTATCGGTCCACATCCAGTTTGCCTTGCTGACATTCTCTTTTTTGAGATTGTTCATATCTGCCGGCTTGGAATACCACAGGGTATCCTCATAATTTTCCTGGCACTCATGGTGTTTTGTTTCTGCAGTATCCTGATAGTAGACTATACTCTCATTGCCTGAGCTGGTCTGTAAAATCAGGAAATCTGAAATAACGGTTGCCTTGCAGTTTAACTTACGTCTCTTATCAAAACGTTTCCACTCAAACGTTGTCTTGTCCACTGCATCGGCTGTGTTATCGGTATATCCAGTCTTGGTCTTTGCTGCTTCCCCGGCTTCTCCTTTTTCTTTCCCGCTTGTCTTGGCATTGTCGTGTCTGTTGCGGAGGTTGCTGTATGTACTGTTTGTATACAGGCATCCCCTGCACCAGCTCTTTTTATGGCCGTTTGCCGTAACCACAACCGGGCTTCCTCCATGGGATGCAGTCTGCCCGTCACAGAAATCTGTACGGGTCAGCTTTTTATCACTATTGAACTCTGTCCATGTGACATTATCATCCTGCCCGGTCTGCAGGCTGTAGCGGATACGTCCGGCTTTTGAGGTATCTGCCTGTGCAATGTTATAAAAAATATTCGGGTCGTACCTTACGATCTTTGATTTTACAATATCAAGGTCATTTTCTGAGGTGTCCGTCCAGGTTTCTTCCCCTTCTGCATCCGGGTCATCCCCTATATCCCCAGTCTCATAGTCCGGGATAACAAGGTCGCCGTTTTCATCATACTCTTTATCGTTTGCAGCTTCCGTGCCTTCCACACCGGACAGGTCCGGGTCAACGACCTGGGTATTATCCTTATTATCTTCCTTCTCTTTCTTTACTGCATCTGCTTCTGCTTTTCCTGCTTCCCCTTCAATGCTGCTTCCGCTGCCATCGTCTGTCTTACGGATCTCCCCCATGCCTTCGGCATAGCCTTCCTGCAGCTTCCATACCTTAAGATTCGTGAAACGGATGGTATCGAAACGCAGCTTCTGGATCCAGGTATCCTCGATTGCCGGGAGTACATGCTGGCAGCATGCGCCACAGAGGTCATGTGCTCCAAACTGAGTCAGGCCGCTTTTCTTTTCTACTTTCAGCCCGCTTTCCCCGGCATTGCCATCATAGTTCTTTGCCGTAATGCTTCCATCCCTGAAGGTTACTTCAATTTTGTACTGGATGCTGGAAGATTTCCCATCCACGGATCCCTTGTATCCGCTCCAGCTGGAGTGTCCGGTTACTTTTCCATGTTTATCCGTTGTGTGGGAGCCGGAAGCAGAGGCTATATTACCTTTAGTATAGCTCCATCCTGTTCCAAGGTCGGATGACGTATTTGTCCTCTTTGCACCTGATACAAGGTTTGATGACGTATAGGTTCCACCTCCATAAGACCGTGAGGAACCGGTATCATAGCTCTTTTCCCCTCCGGTCAGTGTTACATTGATCGTGGCAGTCCCTACGTGATATACCCTTTTATATCCGTCAGAGTCATCAATACGGTAAACCGTGCCATCTGCACTTTTACCGATTTCCTCCATCTTCTTGGCCCAATCTGCAGCCTGCCCTAATGCCGTATTGTAGGCAGAAACATCCCAGTTTGCCGGGGTCGGGGACATGCTGTATACTTTACCGGCATTTCCGCCCTCGCATGGTTTTCCGGACGGGCTTACATTCGACCCGCTCTGTGACCACCGGGAAGTATTGTTCCCGATCGTCCCTGTCCATGTCGCATGGAATCTGGTTGTGCTGTCGTGTCCGTTTACGGTCGTGTTATAACCGGCAGCGCCCTGCGGGTTTACGGCACTGTTCTTTTCCGCCGTGACCGTTTTTTCCTGTTTCTTATCATTGGCATCTGCAACAAAAGTCTCTTCTTTTGTATTCCCTGCGGTAAGTGATTTTAAAGTATCACCTTTTTTGTACTCACAGTCCACGCTGTTGAAAATACTCTTATAGCGTCTTCGGGAACGGTAGCTGTCTTTATTCCCGCCCGGGACTTCTTTAAGATAATAATCATCATAGACTGCCTGCATGTTGACAATGAATTCTGACCCGCCAGTTGCAAAGTACAGGGACCGTGTGCTCGGCACACCTGCCATTGCTTCAAACGTCTCATTGTAAATGGAACCTTCCTTCAGCTCGGCATATGCCTCCGGAATGGATTCATAGGTGCCGGAAAGGTTCACATCCTTCGTATCATCCTTGTGGTAGATATACTGTGCAATGACATTGTTTGTTGTTGCGCAGCCACCTGCCTTAAGGTCAGACATGGATGGCTTTGTTTTTTTAACCGAACTTCCATTTATCACGCTTGTCCATTTTGTCTTCGCACCACTGCCGGATTTCTGCATGATATACACTTTTGCTTTCCAATTGACATAATAACTGCCGGTGCCGGAAATCTTAAACCCTTTGGTACGCACATCTGCATTGGAAATGCGCCAGATCAGGCTCCGGTTTGCCTGCAGGTCTTTACCACCAATCTGTTTTGCAGACACAAGCTTGTTATAATTCTGTTCATCTCCCTTTTCACTTCCCTTGTTGGTGGAATCGTATGCGTTGAGCTTCTTGTAATAGGTAGCTTCTTTTTTTGCATCATATTTGGTTCCCGTTTCCGGATCTGTTACCCGCTGGACACTTTTTACGATTTTCGGATCCAGCAGGCTCGCAGCGGTTGTCCCGTCTGCATTTTCAAACACAATCTTTACATGGTATTTATCCGATGCAAGAACCTTATCGAAAAGTTTCTTGGATTCCTTGTCTTTCCCCGGGGACAGCTTCACATACAGGTTGTCCTTGATAGTTGCTGTGTGTGTTTTCCCCGTCATACTGTAAGACTGGAAGGTATCCTTGATATCTTTTCCATCCTGGGCCGGTTCCTTACCGTTGACATCCTTGCTGTAAATGGTAAGATTCAATTTCACATCCGGGGTCTCTTCCGGCTGTGTGGAAATCCAGTAAAAACCGTTAACTGCGTAAGTACCATACTGCCATGCTATATTTTTTGCCGTACCTTTAAATGCATTAATACCATGCTGGGACCCGACTGTTTGAAGCAGTTCGACCGTGGCCAGCCTGTTGTATACCCTTGCATTCGGCTTTCCGTTTTTATTGGACATGCTGTAATAAGCCTTTGTCGTGCGCATGATGACCATGCGGCTGTACCAGTCTTTGCCGCTGCCCGTGACGGATTTTGTATTCTGCACTGCCTTTGAAAGCCTGTCATAGTACGTGCCATAGCCAGCATCTTTATACTTTGCTTTAGTGACAACGCCTTTTTTCGTCGCGACCTCTTCATTGTGCGCCTGGTAGTTCTGTCCGGATTTATCATCAGATGCTGCAAAACCAATAAACCCTTTGTTCAGGCTCTTTGCATTTACACCCTTTAACGATGCAAAGGCGTCTGCTTTGCCGGAAAAGTTGTAATGCTTATTAATGACACTGCCGCAGGAGGCATAGGTGACCTCTTTGCTCGTGGCATAAACCATTCCCATGTCCAGACGGATGACAACGTTTTCCAGGCTGCTACTTCCGCCCTTTCCATTGCTTCCATCGGCCGCTGTTTTCGCATATGTTGTTACAGCTTTCAGCCATTCGTTTGCTGCTTTTTTGTCACCACTTGACTGGGCGAGGGCGTAACCGCTTACTAACAGGTCAAGGTAATGCGTGTTGTACTCATCATTCAGGACACGTTTTTTGACCTCGTCCATTTCCCTGGTGGCACCCGGGGCAAGTACCTTTTTAAAACGGGAATTGCCCTGGTAAATACTCCGGAGTACCTGGGACCCGACCATGTTTTTGTTTGCGGCATCCCTTACCCCTTTCTGGGTACCGTATAATCCCTCTTTTGTCCCGTTTTTGGAGAACATTTCCGTGCCATAGGATTTACTGCTGAGTCCGGCAGCTGTCGTATACCGGAGGAAGATGTCCGCCATTTCCGGTGTTGTCGTATACTGCCCCTTGCTTGTTTCATTTACATTTGCGATAGAAGAATACAGTCTTCTGGCACGGGCAAGGTTTGTTTTCCCCTTGGATGAAAAACTTTTCCCGTTAAACCCGATAATCTTATTAATATCATTTTTACTCATTTCCGAGAAATGTGCATAGTTGCACACTTCATACTTTTTCTTGGAGTCAACGGATGTGACTTCCACAAAAGATTTCTTGTTTTTTGATGATTTTTTCTCTTTGTTCTTGATATATTTCTTTAAATCGGCATAATAAATGCCTGCCTTATTCTTCTTGCTGCCGGCAATGCCGTCCGTGACGCCCTTTGAAGTTTTCTTGAAGCTTCCGGCATCTTTTTCCGCATACCACGGGTCAAGATCATAAAAAACGGACTTTTTACTCCCTTTCGCACGTCCGGTCACAACGGAACTCTTTTCCTTCATTATCCAGGAATGGTGATTGCTGGACGTGATGACACGCGGGACGAATACCAGGGTACTGTCATCATATTCATACGAGTTCTGCATCGCGAGGATGTTGGCTGTGATCGTATGATGCAGGGCGTTACTGTATTTGTAGATTGTTTTCCCCTTATCCGTAGTTCCCATTTTGTCGATCCAGTATGGGTAATAGTCCGGCTGGTCTTTGGGAGGTGTATACTTCTTTTTTGCCTCTTTTATGACTTCCGGGTCGTTGGTGGATGCTACCGGGGAAGAATCCTCATTTTTATTATCCTTTTTTCCACCATAATACAGTGTCCCTTTCTTGCTGACCTCATTCAGGTCGTATGTGACCACCGATACCCCGATGACGCCGGGTTCATAAACGGTCGGATTGTTCCCACTCCCGCCAATATAAGATGGGCTGGATGTATTGCCCCTGGTTCCGTAATCATTCGATGCCTCATTACCCTTTGCTGCATAAATGATTGTGGCCTCGGCACACCCAAGGATGGCTGAAACCGCAATCAGCACCACTGCTGTCAGCGCCGCCCCGTGCTTTCCCATCCACGCAGCAAGCTTTTTGAAAAACCTGCTTTTGTATCTGCTGTCTGAAATACCATTGTTCTTTTCCATGGTTTTCCTCCTTCATAAAAATGATATCTATAATAAAACCGCCACCGCGGTAGCTTTTTTAATTTCAATCTGTTACAATAAATGTGAAATACTGTTTTTGCAGCCTTATTTTTTTTGTTGGATGCGGAACCGAAAACCGGAAAATGTGAAAACGTCAAAACAGGGAAATGTGTATGTGGGGAAAAATATAAAAAGTTTTCCGTTTTTCCTTGACGTTTTCCAAAATGGCGCAATATATAAGGTGAAAGGGACAAAAGATTTCCTTTCAGCTGCTTATTCAAATATATTTATGGAATCCAAAGGAGGGTTTTATTATGAAGAAAAATGTTTTAAAGAAACTGATGTGTGCAGTCCTTGCCGCTGCATGTGTTGCCACTGCTGTTGTACCTGCAATGGCTGATGATGTCATTACCGCTGAAGCTGCCACAAAGAAGGTTACTTCTGCGTACAGGTATCATTTAATAGGTTATGACAAAAAAGGCTACGTTATGGATGGCTTTTCAAAAGCCTCTTTTTACAAAGATCTGAATTCCCTGCCGGCTGTTAAAACAGGGAAAACAACCATTAACGTTCCGGCAGTAACATCCTCAGTAAAATCTGCATCCAAAGAAAAAGGAGAACCCCGGTACAAGTCCTTTGTAAAATTTAAAGCCCCAAAGACGGGGAAATACGTATTCACACTCGACAACCTGCAGGGTACAGACGATAAATCTTTAAAATGCTTCAGTGGAAGTATTCGTAAGCCTGTTAAAAATGGGAAAAAATATACATTAGAAGATCTTTATCCTGACGAAGTTGGTGATTACACCACCCTTTACGAAAACAATTACCTTGCAAGGCTCCGCACCATCCTTGACAATTATAAGGCAGAGCATCCGGAATATGCGGATGTAATCGAATATGATTACAACGATTATACAGATTTTGTAAACAAACGTCCTGTTGACAAAGATAAGTTTACCATCCGGCTCAAGAAGGGTCATACCTATGTATTCATCATTGACAATGCATTAGGTAGAACTACATGTAAGCCTTATTTCACTACACACGGTAGCGATGAGCAGAGCTGTCTGTATAATACCAACTATTTGGCGGCATATTCATTCGACATGAATATTGAATACAAGAAATAAAATATTTACTCAGGTGCACCCTCCGGGGTGCATGGATTGAAATATATTGAATGCAGGAAATAAGCTATTTACACAGGTGCGCCCTCCGGGGTGCATGGATTGAAATTTATATTGCACAGGTGAAGCTTGCCCGCCCCGCCCCAACACCACAAAAGGTTAACCGGGGCGGGGCTTCCTTTACTTCTGCGGCATGAATATTTGGCAGTCCTATCCCTTTCTTTTCCAATGTCCATACACAAAAAAAGGACCACCGCTATGGATGATCCTTAAATTCTGCTGCTTATTTGATTGACTGTGCAAGTGCTACTGTGTGAGCATCTACACCGCTTGCAATAATCTGCTCTGCCGTTTCGCCATTCCTTAAACGGTTAACCACAGCCACAAGCAGGTTCTGGCCTTCTGCAAGACCTTTTTCAATTCCTTTGCGTTCCAATCTTTCTGCTACATCGCACATACAACCAACCTCCTTTTTATTGTCAGATTGTAAAATTTCCTCGTACCTTCGATCTCCAGCCATTACTGCCAGTTTTAACTGATCTCTTTCATGATCTCCTTTTGGTGGTCTTTAGTAAACTCGCTTAATTCGTAAGACCGGATTCTTTGATTTGCAAATACGGGAACTGCAAATCCGTTTCTAACCAGAACAGCCAGCCTGTTAATGACTGTCTTATTACTTACCGACAATTCTCTGCTGACCTCAATCGGAGTAAACTCTCCCCGATAGTTCCTAATCAGAAATTGCAACAGTTCTTTTTCTTTCCCCTTCAAGAACGATAAACTTCCGGCAATGTCTTCCTCTTCGGAAGCAAGCTGTAAATCGCAGACCTTTCCGGAATAGAGTTTTACCATCCGCAGGAAATAATTAATCCAGATCTCAGGATGTGGCGGGTTTTCTCTTCCAGAATAATACAATGCAGGAAGCCCCATCTGGATAGATTCGTAATATTCATCAATATCGTATGCAAAATACTCCTCCAGAGATCCAATTCCATTAAAACCGTAGCCGTTCAAGTCCATGATATAACCGGATAACAGTCTTGCAGTTCTTCCATTGCCATCTTCAAACGGATGAATTGTCACTAATTGGTAATGTACAACAGCTGCTACTATCAGAGGGTGGTCATCCGTTGTATTTACATATTCCACCAATTCATCCAGCAGCTCCGGTATGTCGCAATATTCCGGTGGAATATAATCAGGATTTCCCGTCTTGGAATCATATACAGCAAACAGCACTCCGGGAGGCATGGGTCCCCTGAGTCCGATTTTCTCCTTAGAAGCGCCCTTTTCCACCAATTTCTGCACATCCAAAATAAGCTTTTGGGAAAACTTTTCCTTTTTGCTCACCTTTTCCTCCAGAAAATTCAAAGCAAGGAAATAATTCCGTACTTCCTGCTCCGGTTTCAGATAATGCTTTCTTTCATCGCGCTCGATTACTTCATCCACCTGTTTTTCCGACAACGGATTGCCTTCAATTTTGTTTGAAGCGTAAGAACTTTTTTTCTTTGAATTTTTACGCAGCCTGTTCATAACTGGTTTGGACAACTTCACGGATGATACCTTGTATCTGTTGTGCTCGATCTCTGTGATATAACTTAAAATCTCGTTTGTTAAAGTCACCTTCATCATATAGAAAAATCCTTCCTTTCAAATATTATTATACCCAAATGGAAGACTTTTTTCCATTAAAATTTCACTATTATTTCACTATTTTTCACTATTTTTACACTATTTTTCATTAACCACGTGCGCATACCCACCCCGGCTTCCTGCCACCAGAACATGGGTAGCTGGCGGGGCGCGAACCTCGCCATTCTTGAATTGGATTCCGGGAAAGAGATCGCGGCGAAACCATCTGAGATTAAGATTTTGGAAGAATAGCATTTGAAGGGAATATGTCAAGGAATTTTGTTTCTTGTCTTCCCATTCAATTTTTGGTACAATAAGTATGTAATCGAACAGAAGTACGGATGCGATTTTCCGATTGTTAACTGCCCTCTAGTATTACGAAAGAGAGGGTGATGCCCTATGAGTACATCAGAAGTATTAACTTTGCTGCTTGTAGTCTTCGCGGCACTGTCTTACATAGACAACCATAACAATAAAAAGAAATAGCATCCTCTACCCTCGCAAAGTTTAGGATGCTATTTCATAGTATGAATTAACTGAGGGCAAATCGGAAATCTCTTCCGATCAGCTTCTAACTAGATTATAACGGAAGGCACTTGAGAAATCAAGTGCCTTCCGTTCAATAAGGATTTCCTGATTCCTTACGCATAATACAGCTTTCCGATTTCTTCCCATCACTCTTGCGGTATTTTCAGGACATCCGCTTCATCTTCTGCAAATACAAGCGCCTGCAGGATATCCGGTGATCCAACGAAAAACTTCCCCTTCTCGTCCCCGGCAACTTCTCCTTTTTAATTGCCAGCCATGTTTTCGCATGACTGTTTTTCTTTTCTTTCGGGCAGGGGAATCCCATGTATTCCGGCAATTCTGTCTATCATTCCACGTTTCTGTAAAACTATTTGAAAAAATTAAAAAACTTTCCAAAATCCTTTGACGATTTTTCAAATGGCGCAATATACACACCATAAGAACAAACATGTACTCCATCCGAAGGGTACGAAAGAAACGGAGGAAAATTGGTGAAAAATTTATTGAAAAAGAAAAGTCGTATCAAAGTGCTTCTGGAAAGATCAGAACTGATTCAGTTTATTCTTTGTCTGCTTGCGATGGTTTTGCTGTGTATTCTGAACTACCTGGCTGCCAAATGGGAATGTTCCCTTGCTATTCCGGATACAAACAGTGGACTTTTTTACAGTCTTTTACTGATTACATTTATGGCAGGCAACATAGTTGGCTTATTTCTGTTGTTGTGTATTCTCCTTGTATTGAAGTACACAGTAGTTTCGACCCTTACAAAATGGATACGCCAATTCAGGGCACTTAACAACTACTGCTATATTCCACTTACGGAAGACGAAGTACGCGGCTTCAGCTTTGCTTCTGCCAGAGAGTATTTCGGCCACATCAGTGAAATGTTGTACTACGGGGGAAAAGACGATGAAGAAAAATCTACGAAATATGTTCAGCTAAAAAATGCAGATCTGAATAAAATGCTTGCCATCTGTTTGAAAGTATTCCCGGATAACGGAACCATTTTTTCTCTGAGATACAGAGATTGCAAAAATATTTGCGATGATTCTGAAGCTTTTATGAAGTTTCTCGATTTTTACCATGTAAGCTACGAAAGCGATGAAAAGTATGCACCATCTGCAAACATTAACAAAAATGGAATCGTTAATCTTTCTGTTCTCAACAAAGATGGACGTGGAATCATCTGGGACGGGGAATCCTTTTTACTGCAGCATTTTTCAAAAGACGTGGTATACCGTTTTGGAATCGAGACGGTATCATTACATGCTTTTGCCGAACTTCTTTCCCTTGATCCAAGCCAATCCTTCATTTCATACCACACATTGAAATGTTATGGAGAAAAAGTCGCGTATCTTTTAAAAGAAAAGGAAATCCCGACTACTTTTACACTTTCCAGAGACGATATCGACCTAATGTTGAGAGAATATTCAGGTTTCTTTACAGAGACAACTATTAATGGAGAAAAAGGTATTCTTCTTTCGGATCAGAAAAATTACGATGACATGATGGATCTCCTTGGCCAACTCTGTCAATATATGCCAAATTTATTCCTGACAGCTTTTTCTGATAAGCAGGCGGTCCGTCTGTTATCTAACGAGTAAGGTTTGTTGTATCCCCCCTTCGGGATACATAGATTTAAAAAAGAGACAATACCAAATGTGTATCTGCGATAAACTATGTCCCGCTGTCAGGCGGGGCATAGAAATTGAATTTTGCCAGCAAAATTATGAAATTGAGAAGGTTACAGAAGTGTACCCTTCTTTTTTTCTTATACTTTCCCTCCTCGCCCCTCGACAATGTAATGAAGTTACACAAGGGAAAACAAGGATTACACAAGAATTTACACAAGAATTTACACAAGAAAAAAGTGCAGCATATGCCACACTTTTCCTCTCTCTTACTCCATTTCTTTCCGTAATATCTGATACATGTCCTTTTTCTGCTTTGGGCTCATGTTTTCAATAAGTACATCTGCAGGAATATCTTTTTCGCCTGACGGGAAAGCAACCGAAATCATCGAGTAAAAATACACCCATTCTGTTTTTTCCAGACCGTAAGCTTGTGCCGCTTCCGGAGTCTTAATACAGCTATGGATAATATCGGCAATATCCTCTTTCGAATTCTTTTCTTCGAATTCCTTAAGTGTCTCCGAATCCGTTTTTAAGCAAAACGCATGGTCATTAATTACACAACAGATACCACAGCATCCATACGCATTTTCTGCAAGCTTAATTCCTCCCGTATTCATTGCACGCAAGATATCGCTTTTTGTAATAAGTCCTTCTTCTCCGTACGTAAATCTCTCTCTCAAGGGATTGCTTATAAATGCTTTTTTGATATGCTGACTCAACCATGCATCCACAGCATATGAATTTGTAAGTTCCTCCCACATGCCTTCATCAAAATCAGCAAGCATCTCGAAAATCGCATTTCCTGCATTCTTTGCCTCCGTTGTATCGAACCGGTCTGTCATTCCCTGTACTGCACATAAAATTCCATCTGTTACCATTTGTTTTCTCTCCTTTCAAAAACGTTTTTGTTTTCATCTTCAATATGAAATAAAAAAAGCACAGTCGAAGCAGTGCTTTTGTTTTGTTTGTGATATAATTTCAATATCATTTTTACAACACTGATGTAAGCAAATAAGAATAATCATCTTCTACAAAAGACTTAATTTCTCCTGGCATCATAAGCGTAGCCATTTGATCAATCTTTTTAATATTTCTTTCCGTATACGATATTGTTTTACGATTCATGTACTTATATGGCACATGCCAATCTGGATGATTTTTGCATTCACAATTCCATTTCATGTGATACACCATCGGACAACCGGGGTTGGCCGAGGCTTCTTTACGAGGCATGGTACGCCTCGCTGGAAATACACATTTCCCTTTATCCTTTGTTACAAGGATTACTTTTGACTGCTTACGCAGGTGCCTCTGCATTACTTTATGCAGATTTTGATTTTCTCCAGAACATCCGGTATCCCAGCCGCGTGTTTTTTCTGTAAAAATGTCTGATTTTACTGTTCGGACTTGTTCTGTGCTGTTTATTGTTATACTTTTCCTTACAGGTACTTTTTGCACCTTTATACAGGTCGGTATACTTTACGACTTTTGTAGTTTTCCACAGGTAGTCAAGGTTCTGTCCCTTGAAGGCATCCGGGTACTCTTTCCTTATGATATTTGCCCCGCCGTTGACATCCGCATTAATGAGGGTGCCGTCTGCAGAGCGGTAAAGCCCGCGGTTGATCCGCTCGCCGGAGAAGGTATACTTCTGACTGTCTCCCTGTTTGTAAGTAGGGATCGGGTCACCGTCAAGGACGCTTGCCTTTGAGGTATAGCTTTCCTCTCGGACAACCACAGGGATATCGCACTTTGCTGCGGTGTGGACCAGGATGCTTTCAAAGCTGCAGAACGCAATGGAAACAAAGTTCTGGTTATTGGCCTTCCCGATGTTGATCTCCTGTTTCTGTTCCTTGTTGTTTGCAAAGACGATCACATCTGCTTCATTATCCATAGCAAACCGGCAGATATGCCATGCAGCCTTGTAGAAGAAGTCACGCATGAAGTCTTCACGCTTCCGGTCCAGGGTATCCAGATAGTTACTGTTCTTTACGGAGTGCGTGCTGTCAGAGCCTTTGGTCAGTTTGGATGTGGCGATGGCACGTCCCTTGTTGTACCACTGGTTCTTCGCTTTAATGGCATCGCCTTTGATCAGGAACGGTTCTTTGCCGAAGTTGTTGACCACGGTAGCGAAGTTGTCCACGCCCGGGTCAATGCCGATGATCCGCTTTGGATTATCCGGAACGGCCGGGAATTCAACCTTGTCATCTTTTTTATCATCAAAGGTGACGAGGACGTCATATCTGCCATGGGAAGGTTTTACTTCCGTCTTGACATACTTCATATCTTTGTAAAGATCAGCATTACCGATGCAGAACAGCTCCTTGCAGTGGACAAAACGAATGTATGCCTTGCTGCCTATGATCTTGAACTGAGCTGTCTGGTTGGTGTACCATGCCGTGAACTGTGCAGACTTTAAGTACCCCGGCATCTTTGGTTTTGCCTTGTACTTTGACGGATTCTTTTTGTAGTCTGCAAGGGCGGAAAAGTATGCCTTCCATGTCTTTGCCAGCTTGCGGATGGCGTTCTGGTTGACCTGGCTGTTCATCCGGCAGTACACCGGGTTCTCCATCAGCTTGAAGATTGCGTCAAGAGTTTCATAGGACAGGAACCACTTCTTTGGGGTCGGATATTTAAAGTATTTTGGATCCTTTGGCTTCTCCGGCTCGACAAGCTTTGCTTCCTTGCCAGATGGACCGGAAGCGGCATCTTTTGTTTCATCAGCAGAAGTCTTTGCATCTGTGCCGGCAGAAGCATTTCCTGTATCAACAGGAATCTTTATTTCCTGATACTGTTCCGCAGTCTTTTTGCGTTCCTCTACCGCCTCGTCATACAACTCCTTGGCTTTGTTGTACTCATCCATTGCGGCATCATATTTCTCATCCACAAGGACATTCGCTTTCAGGATGCCGTTAAAGACACAGCGGAGCACTTCTGTTTCATTAGCAGTGCGCTCCTCCGGTGACTTCTGAATCCCCGTCATGGTGTTACGGATGTAGAAGTTGGCAGTATTATACATACACTTGGCATCTGTGGTGTTTGTCAGGAAATACTGACAGAGCACAGCGTCTTTTTTATCTTTTGGGTTTTTTGTCATCTTCCAGGTACGCATATACTGTTTCCTCCTTTCCGTACAGTTGACTGGGGCTTTGAAAAATTCTCCTTTTATGCCCTTACGGTATATATATTGCGCCATCTGGGGAATCGTCAAAAGATTTTGAAAAATTTTTTATATATTTTTTTTTGGGGGGGGGATATGACGCATTCATCCCCTGTGGTACATCTTTGATGTATCACCATAGCGGACAACAATGTTGGCCGCGGTTTTCTGCTAGACCTTCTATAAATTTCACTTACATTTTTAATATGAATTAAAAAAACGAACAACTTCAAAAAATTTCAAAAAATCTGCATATAAAAAAGAGAAGCACTTTGATATGCTCCTCTTTCTTTTCAATGTTTGCAAGTATAATTTTTGATAACCTATTCTTTATCAAAACCTTTTCCAAGTACATGTTCGCAAGCCCGGTATTCGACAGAATCATTCGTAAGCAGGTTTTCGACCTCATCGCAAATAGCAATGTACTGCTCTCTGGTAAACTTCCGGCTTGTGTAAGTAGCAACGTAATTTCTGCCGTTATCTTCTGTTATTGCTTCGTAGATCTGGCTTACCATTTTCGGGTCAAGATGAAATGTTTCACCATCTTTTGTAAAATCCATGCCGTATTCCCAGATGGAACGGTATGGGGCTGAATTTGGCTGATTTTCAGACTGATCGATGTGGTCACTTCCCTTGATGACGATTTCATCACCAGCAACCTCAACTTTGGATAAGTCGAGGTTAAATGCCGGAGCAACAACAAAACCATTGGTCTGATTGCTGCCACAGTAGACGTTGCCATTCAAGTGGATACACCACGCGCTACTGTCGTCGACAGTACCGAGCCACGCGCAGTAGGCAGCCCAGAACGAACGGGCGTTTTCCGCTGCTGCCTTCAATGCCTGCCAGTAGTTGCCCGAGCCAGGATGACCCAATTCCGTAAAACCAACTTTTTCTTCGGAGATAAGGTACAGACCCTTGCCATAAGAAGCAGATGTATCCTCTACATCTTCAATGGCATCGTACAGTGCTTGCATCTTGTTGTCATAGGCACTGATATCCTGTCCATCAATGGAATCAGCATAGTAATTACCATTGCCAAATTTCTCCATTTTAAAGCCCGGCCATTTTCCATGGGTTACCCCATGGGACTGAATCACAAGGGTTTTACCTTTATTGATCAGCTCACAGGCTGTCCATTTATAACCAGCAAATTGGTATGTTTTTCCGAGTTCAACGGCAGAATTTTCTTTTCCATCTGTATCAGGAACTTCATCTGAATCTGGCTGGATCATCTTTTCACAGATTCTCTCGATTTTCCAGATTTCGTTTGCAGTGATGTAATCATCCGCATTGCAGCAGATTTGGTCGATGGTCGTGCAATCATCTTCCCAGATAATTTCAACAACCCATTCATTGTCGTTGAGATGCTTCTCAAATTTGATCAGGTAACTGTCTCCTTCGTAGTCCTTGAATATGCCTTCCCCGAACCACATCTGGAAGGTATCGTCATCCAGCCAGTTTGTGTTACAAGGCATGATTTTTCCACGGAAATAAATTCCGAGTTTAAATCCTGCATGACAGAATCCGGTTTCATCTGACAGGTGATCAGAAATCTCCTCATCGTCCACCATTCCATCCGGAATCCGAATTTCTTTTGGAAGACTATCTAAGATCTCCTGATCTCCGTCTGTGTCCCATTTGATGTCATAAGCATACAGGGCAGGCAGATCTTCCATTTTGGAACTCTCAGAAGGTTTGCTTTCCTGAACCATTACATCCAGTCCACGACGCTGTAACTCTGCGATCAGCTCCTCATTGGAGGCTTCCCTTACGCCGATTTCATCAGCAGTCAGATCCTCCACCTCGTTGTCCGTGATGTAATATCGGCCATCATAGTCACCGGAGTAGCAGATCTGTCCATTAAGGATGATGCCTGCTTCCTTGCACTTGTCGGCAACCTCCTGCAGAGCCGGTTCAATATCTCCAAATACTTCATGGACGCTGATTCCTGCTTCCTCCGGCGTTGTTCCATCGTCTTCGTAAACCGGAACTTTCTCCACGCTGTCATAAATTCCTGCAGCCACAAAAATCTGTGCAACCTCTCCTGCACGAGTCTTGTCGTTAATGATGATTTCTCCCTCGTTCATAATAGTCATAAGTTTTTCTCCTTTCGATTGTGTTTTATTTACACTTACAATATGAGATGAAAAAAAAGACACAGCCGGAGCCATGTCTTAAGCGTAATAATTCTGGAAGGGACTTTCCATTACTTAATACCGACTTTTCTTCCCCATATCTGCCATCTTTCAAAGTCGTGGAAGTCATGTTCGTTATTTTTCATGTCATAGTAATACTTATACAATTCGGTATCCTTTTGAGTCTCCAGTGTTTCTTCCACTGCATCGACCATGTTTTTGAAGCCTTTTTCTCCAAAACAACGCTTATTGTCGTTTGGTCGCAAAACAATATGTTCGCAGAGTCTTTGTAGAATGTAATCATGTTCGTGTATTTTCTGAAGAAAATACTCTTTTGTATATTTTTTCTGCCTCAACTTCCACACACCGTCTGATGCTTTGTGTAACGCTGTGGGAAAATCCATGCCCTGGCTCATATATCTTTGCTGTAATCTTTTTTCCAATTCTCTTTCATTTTCAATTTTTGTCATTTCTCTTTTTCTCCTTTCAAAAATGTTTTGTCTACATTCTCAATATGAAATAAAAAAAAGACACAGCCGAAGCCATGTCTTTGAATTAAATTCGCAATAGAATTGTCTTTTTATAAATTTGTTGCGTTTCCGTCTGCATCATATTCAATTGGTTCAATATGAACCGCATATCCGATTTTATCAATTTTGTCGAAAATTTCCATTGTTCCCCCAGCTGCAAATTCGAATGAATATCGTTTGTCATCAGATTCAAGAAGTTTAGCTAAATGACATACCAACTCATTTAATTTTCTTGCATTTTCTCTCTGCTTCTCAATTTTCGCCATCGATTTCTGCTTATCAGTCGTGATTTTTCTTTGGTTGGAGTTACAAATATCTTTAATGATAATCTCATCACCAACAACCTCAACTTTGGATAAATCGAGATTATAAGCGGGGGCAACAACACAGTCGCTGTCCTGATAGTAGTTGTAGACGTTGCCATTCGAGCCGACACACCACGCGCCGTCGCTACCGCCGACAGCACCAAGCCACGCACAGTAGCTGGGACACCCGAACGAACTGGCGTTTCCCGCTGCTTTTTTCAAAGCCTGCCAGTAATCGCCAGAACCCGGTTCACACCATTCCGTAAAACCAGCTTTTTCCTTGGAAACCAAATACAAACCTTTGCCGTAAGATGCAGATTTATCTTCAACATCTTTGATGGCATTGTACAATGCAGACATTTTTTCATCATAATCGCTGATATCCTGACCATCAATACTTCTTCCGTAATAGTTTCCATTACCGAATTTCGGTATTACAAACCCCGGCCACATACCATGGGTTATGCCGTGTGATTGGATCACAGCAACATGACGGTCATTATTCACCTCACACGCTGTCCAGCTATACCCAGCAAATTTATAGGTCTTACCAGGTTTAAGAGTTGCATAAGTTTTTTCACTGTTTGTTTTTTTCATAGTAATGTTCTCCCTTCATGAATGAATTTTGTTTACAACAGTAATATGAGATAAAAAAAGACACAGCCGAAGCCGTGCCTTTAAGCGATCAGTTTGGAGAAATAGCGATATTACTGGGTTAATTGCTTTTCATACAATTCAACAAGGTACTCATAAAAGCCCTCGCCCTGCCAGTCATTAAACCATTTCTTCATTTTGTTATACGTTTTGAAGAATGTGATAGCGAAATCTCCATCCGTGTTAATTTCGCTTGAGACCTCGTAATACTCTCCAGTATCGCGATCTGCATTCTTCCCATGGAGCACAACTTTACCAAAAGATGTATCCGCAAGTTCGACCCAAAAGTCTGCACTCTGCATTGCCTGTTCCAATTTGTCCACGCACTGCGTCTGGCAATCCTTGATACCTTCATTTCCGGACGGGAAACCTACAGAGACTTCGTCTGACTTCTGTCTTATATCACAAAAAACTAAGCTGGAAGCTGCCGCGTCTTCGCGTGCAGATCAGTTAGCAGTATCCACTTCTGATCCAGAAGCATCCTCCGACAAAATCCGCCCGGCAATCATCTTTTCTGCGAAATGAATCCACTCCTCATGTGTTTCTGCTCCGCAGGCTTCCTTCCAACCCTCTAATTTATTTTCCGTAAGGGAAAAGTAAATGACGGGATCAAAGTCCTCAAATGGTGTAAGGCTGCCGTATTCAATGTTTGGAATTTCGCCCGGATCGTAAGTCTCTCCGCAGTCAGTACATTCCACAAAATCTCCATAGCCTTCCTCATAGGATCCATGTTCGTAATACAGATGCTTAGAACCGCAGGCTGGACACCGGCATGGATGTTTCTTCTGTTCCTTCTCCAGATGCCTCTGTTTCTTACAGGCAATTTTCGCCAGTTTTAATGGCACGCTGCATACACAGGCGTATTTGTATGGGTTGTCGTATAAGCTTCTTGATTTACTCATATCCATCCCTCCTACACACTCATAGAAATAAGTGTTTCCAGCATATATCCCGTCAGCGCCATAAATACATGATCAATTGCCTGTTTCTTCTCCGGATCTACATAGTCCTGCAAAACAGTATCCATCCCTTTTGCTATCTCATTGATTCCAGATTCTTCCCGATCTTCCTTGAATGCATCAAAGATTGTAACCGCAAGCTTGTCGCAATCAACTGTTCTGCACATATCTTTCTGTTTAATTTTCTTTTCTTCCATAAGTTATTTTCTCCTTTCGATGATGTTTTGTTTACAACACCAATATGAAACGAAAAAAGTGCGGCATGCGCCACACTTTTCCATAAATACATTTTCTGACCGCCTATGGAGTATTACAATTCCATTCTCTTAATACTGCCGCGTCATGTCTAATCCAAAGTCGTGTTCCAAACACTTTACGATTTCTTCCACATCATATCCCAATTCTGTCAGTTCAGCGATTATTCTCTGTCCATCAAAATAATCATCAGGAATATAATTGATCAGATACTTTAAGGGTTTCCCATCTTCTTTGAAATCCTTTAACTGTTTTCGTATGTTCTCAGGCATTTTATTATTCCTCCTCTATATTTAGAGGTTCCCATGCACGGGAACTTCAATTATTAGTTCCCGGTACATCGGGGTTTGACACCTGTATTGCTTTTTTAAGAGCTGGCTTTATAACAAGTTCTGTAACCGCATCTCGCGTAATCCCTGCTGATTTTTCTAATACTTCCGTATCAGATATATCCGGATCGTCAATGCCATGTGCAAATTTGAGATACTCGATATCATCCAACTCAAGATATTCTTGAAGTGAACATGTTAATGATGAATCACTATGCCATTGATCCACCAATTCTTCCCACTTTTCTTTTGATTTATCCAAATATTTTGCCATGATTCCTCCATTCGGAAGCTCCCATGCACAGGAACCTCAATTTTTAGTTCCCGGTGCATCGGGATGATAAATTTTACTTCTTTTCTGCGGAAATCCAGCAAACAGTTTTGTTTGCATGGATCACTGTAACCTGGCATGCGTCCTGGTCATATTTAACCTCCATAACTTCGTTTCCATCCTGGTCTGCAAGGGCAAGTGATTTAACTTTGTTCCATGCTTCCTGTTCGGATGAAAATTTTTCTGGATGTTCTACGGTACGCGATTCATGGTTTGCAGTAAACATAGTTTTGATAATCCAGGTTTCTGTCTTGTCAAATCCCTCTCCAAGTACATGTTCGCAAGCCCGGTATTTGGCATCTCCGGAGTCATCTGCAAGCCGGTTTTCGACTTCATCACACACAGCAATGTATTGCTCTCTGGTAAATTTCCGACTGGTAAAAGTAGCAACGTAATTTCTGCCATTATCCTCTTTCATGGCGCTGTAAATTTCGCTTACCATCTCCGGATCGAGATGAAATGTCTCGCCATCCCTGGTAAGATCCATACCATATTCCCAAATGGAGCGATATGGGATTGGATTTGATTGGTTCTCAGGCTGATCGTTATTGTCACTCCCTTTGATGATAATCTCATCCCCAGCAACCTCAACCTTTGATAGGTCAAGATTGAAAGCGGGGGCGACCACATAGTCGTTGTACTGACCGTTGTCGCAGTAGACGCTGCCATTCGAGTAGACATACCACGCGCTGCTGCCACCGTAGACAGTACCAAGCCACGCACAGTTGTTGGGAGACCCGAACGAACTGGCGTTTTCCGCTGCTGCCTTCAGTGCCTTCCAGTAATTTCCGGAACCAGGTTCTCCACATCTCGTAAAACCGGCTTTTTCCTTGGAAACCAAATACAAACCTTTGCCATAAGATGCAGATTTATCTTCTACATCCTTGATGGTATCGTACAGTTCTTTCATCTTGTTGTCATAGGCACTGATATCATATCCATCAATGGAATATTTACTGTCAAATTCCGTCATTTTAAAGCCTGGCCAAGCACCGTGGGTTACGCCACACGACTGGATCACAGCAACATGACGGTCATTATTCACCTCACACGCTGTCCAGCTATACCCGGCAAATTTATAGGTCTTGCCGGATTCAAGAATCGCATAAGTTCTTTCTCCGTTTGATTTTTTCATAATAATGTTCTCCTTTCATAAATGAATTTTTGTTTATATCAAGAATATGAAACAAAAAAAAGACACAGCCGAAGCCGTGCCTTTAAGTGATAAAGCCTGGAAATATGCAAGAGGATTACATTGTTACTGCATCTTGCACATATAGCACCACAACATTTCTTCAATTACAGTTTTCTTTGTAACCATATATCCATCTTCGAGAAATCTTTCCTCAAGTTCTGCCACAATTTCTTCCCCGAAATTTTCTGGCAGAATTTCGCTCTCCTTGAAAATTTCATTAAGACATTTTCTAATTTTTTCCTTTTTTACGGAATTTTTGATTACAATTTCATCCCCGACAACCTCAACTTTCGATAAATCAAGGTTAAAAGTGGGAGCAACAACAAAGTCGTTGTGCTGACTGTTGCCACCGTAGATGTTGCCACTCGAGTGGACATACCACGCGTTGTAGCTGCCATGGACAGTACCGAACCACGCGTAATTGCCGGAAGCCCCGAACGAACTAGCTTTTGTCGCTGCTTCTTTTGACGTCGTCCAGTAATTTCCGGAACCAGCTTCACCCCATGCTGTATACCCAGCTTTTTCTTTAGAAACAAGAAACAATCCCTTACCATAGGAAGCGGATGCATCTTCAACATCTTTGATGGCATTGTACAATGCAGACATTTTTTCATCATAATCGCTGATATCCTGACCATCAATACTTCTTCCGTAATAGTTTCCATTACCGAATTTCGGTATTACAAACCCCGGCCACATACCATGGGTTATGCCGTGTGATTGGATTACAGCAACATGACGTTTGTTGTCAACCTCGCTGACCGTCCAGTCGTACCCGGCAAACTTGTATGTTTTGCCAAGTTCGATAAACGATGGAAGTTTTAAAAATGCAGGGTTTTCAACGACAAGCTCATACTCTTTCCGTGTAAAATACACCCCATGCTCTTCTTTGGAAGTACCAAGGGCAAATCTTTCGTTCTCGCCGGCATCGACAAAGAACTGAAATTTCAACTCTTCCCCATCTTCGATAAATGGAACCGAGTTGTGTTCCAATACATAGTATCCATCGCGAAATACAATGTCTTCTTCGTCTCCTCCAAATGTAAGAGACTTGATTCCGTTCTCATACAGATTTCGCAGGCTGATTTTCTTGACACATTCAACAGGGTCTGCTTCACCAACATCTTCTTCTGCCTTATTCAGCGAATCGATCCACTGGTAAAAGGCAGATTCAAAGGAATCAAATTGATTCAGGAATTTCTTCATGTCACAAATCTGGGGATCTCCAGTGGCTCCCTTTAAGTATTCCTTATTCGAAACGGGAAAACTTTCCTTTCCATCCGTGTAAAAATCCCACGGTCCGTCAAATCCGCCATTCTTGATACCAAGATACTGGATCTTAAATTCCTTCGTAATAAAACCAAGGTCATGGTTCACTCCATCCGCTTCAAAACGGCTGTCATATCCATACTGAGGCATTTCATTTTTTACTGGAAAATCAATTCCAAGTTCCTGGCATTTCTGTCCGGCTTCAATCAGATCTGTAATCCGCGGTTCCAGATCCCGGATCTTCTGCATCAGGTCAATTTTTTCCTGATTTTTTTTCTTTTCCTCAGAAATTTTCTTTGCCTCAATTCCCTTTGCTGTTTTCTCAAGAATTGTAATGCTTCTGTTTAATCTTTCGCTCATAGTTATTTCTCCCTTCGTTGATGTTTTTGTTTACATGAAAAATATGAAACAAAAAAAAAGTGCAGCATACGCTACACTTTTTCGTATTTTTGATTTTATGAAGTTCAACTCAGAATATCGCTTTATGACTTAATTACGATCTCGTCTCCAGCAACCTCAACCTTGGATAAGTCGAGATTGAAAGCGGGGGCGACCACAAGGTCGTTGCCCTGACCGCTGCTGCCGCAGACGTTGCCCCTCGAGTAGACACACCACGCGTAGTTGCTACCGTAGACAGTACCAAGCCACGCATAGTTGAAGGGACACCCGAACGAACTGGCGTTTCCCGCTGCTTTTTTCAAAGCCTGCCAGTAATCGCCAGAGACAGGTTGATCCCATTCCGTAAAACCGGCTTTTTCTTTTGATATCAAATACAGTCCTTCCCCATAAGGAGCAGACTTATCTTCTACATCCTTGATGGCATCATATAATGACTGCATCTTATTATCGTAGGCGCTGATGTTATGGCCGTCGATATCTACTGCAAAATTCGTGTTGATTTCTCCACCGAATTTCGCCATTTCGAGGCCTGGCCATTCCCCATGAGTTACCCCATGCGACTGAATTACAGCTGTCCTGCCATTATTGATCAGCTCACAGGCTGTCCAGTTATAACCGGCGAGTCTATATGTTTTCCCGAGTTCAAGGGTAGCCGCTTTCTGCTTTTCCCCGGTATTTCCTTCCATAGGCAGAGTTTCCGGGGTATCCGTTTTTTCAGCAAAAAACTTGCAGGAAGTCTTGTCTGGGTAGATCACCATAGCTTCGCAAGCGTCCTTGTTATATCTGACTTCCGCAACTTCCTTGTCATCCTGGTCTGCAAGGGCAAGTGATTTAACTTTGTTCCATGCTTCCTGTTCGGATGAAAATTTTTCTGGATGTTCCATGATCCAGGATTTCCCGTCTGCAGTAGACATGGTTTTTACAACCCAGTTTTCTTCCTTTTCGAAACCTGTTCCAAGAACGCCTTCAAGAATTTGATACTCGATCTCACTGTGAGATTCCATGTAGCCAGAAACCGCACGGCAGACATTAATGTACTGCTCTGCGGTAAACTGCCGCCTGGTGTAAGAAGCAACACTTCTTCTTCCAATATCCTCATAAAACGCAGTCAACACCTGAGAGAGCATATCCGAACCAAGATGAATGGTTTTGCCGTCACCTCCGGTAATGTCAAGTCCATATTCCAAGATGGAACGGTATGGGGCTGGATTTGATTGATTCCCAGGCTGGCTGGTATTACTATTTTCCCTGATGATAATCTCATCACCTCTAATTTCAACCTTGGAGAAGTCGAGATTGAAAGCGGGGGCGACCACAAAGTCGTTGCTCTGACCGTTGCTGCTGAGGACGCTGCCATACGAGCCGACACACCACGCGCCGCCGGTACCGTCGACGGTACCAAGCCACGCATAATAATAGGGACACCCGAACGAACTGGCGTTTCCCGCTGCTTTTTTCAAAGCCTGCCAGTAATCGCCAGAGCCCGGTTCACACCATTCCGTAAAACCGGCTTTTTCCTTGGAAACCAAATACAAACCTTTGCCATAAGATGCAGATTTATCTTCTACATCCTTGATGGTATCGTACAGTTCTTTCATCTTGTTGTCATAGGCACTGATATCATATCCATCAATGGAATATTTACTGTCAAATTCCGTCATTTTAAAGCCTGGCCAAGCACCGTGGGTTACGCCACACGACTGGATCACAGCAACATGACGGTCATTATTCACCTCACACGCTGTCCAGCTATACCCGGCAAATTTATAGGTCTTGCCAGGTTCAAGTACTAAACTCTTGTCCTCTGTGTTACTCTTTAATTTTTTCATAGTGCTTTTCTCCCTTCGTTAATGTTTTGTTTTTCATTTATTAATATGAAACGTTGAAAATATTCCAAAAATTTTCCAGAAATCCTTTGACGATTTTTCAAATGGCTCAATATCCATTGTGAAGGCATAAATTAGAAAGATTTTGGATGTGAAAAACAGTGTTTTGTCTTTTTATGTAGGTGGAATCATTCTAGTTTGGGTTGCAAATTTCGTCTCTGATTTCGATGCCGGTACTGGTATTGTCATCGTGATAAACGGAAAGGTTTATCTGATCAGCTATTAGAGAAAGAAGGTGTTCATATAATTATTTGGTCAGTTGTAGCTAGTGTTACATTGTTGATATTTCTGATCTATGTCGTGCATACATTAACTAAATAAATCTAAAGGAGGAAAATTACTATGCTTTTACTATTAGGCTGTTTTTCGGCATGTATCTTTTTTTACCTTGCCTACAAACTTATATACGATGAATGGGAAAAAGGTATCGGTATCATATTCATAATTTGTGGAATAATCGTAATTATCGGAAGCGGTAAAATACAAAATGATTTTCATCAATTTAATGTGAAAATTACAGAGGACAGAGAAAAACTTAAAACAAAAATTGCGAAAGAAAAAGAAAAAAGAAAAACTCAAGAGAAAAAGCTACGCCAGCTTGCTGCTTCCGGGGATGCAGATATTGTCATTGACGGTAAACCAGCAGGCGATAACTTTGATCTGGACGGTATCCGGTTAAAAGATTACGAAATCAAATTTAAGAACGGAAAGGTTTATCTAATTAGCTATTGATTTTTGGAGAGTATATGTATGAGAAAAGATTTTACAGTCAAGCAATTTAACGAAAAGATTTATTTTTTCGGCTTTTATGCAATTCGTTCTTTTTTTGCTGTGCTCGGAATTAGTGCCATCCTTGTGGCTTTCTTATATAACATTCCTCTCTGTGCGCCATTCGGCTTTTCTTTTTTGTTGTTTGTTGATTTATCTGGTATTCATTACAACCGATTTTTTTCGGAAACGGTTTCCTGCGTATTTCCGAGCTCGGTCCATGCAGGAAATCGAAGCCTTTTGGGACCAAATAAAAAGTGAATTCTTTGTATATGTGGTATGTGTTTCAATAGTAGGTCCATATATTGCAATTGTTCAGAAAGAAACTACACTCATTTTCCCGCTCATTATTCTAACCGCTATTTACTCTTATGTTGTATGGAAATTGCCACATATTGAGGCATTCGAAATCAAGCGTTAGTGCTTCGCAAGCACCACAAAGAAGAGCCAACATACACCTCATCCAATAGAAAATATGGAGAGTTAATGGAAATTCAAAGGATTTTTTATAAGAGTATTTTCAAGGTTACAGAAGTGTACCCTTATTTTTCCAACAAAAAAAGAATGCAGCTAAAGTGTTCCCAAACTCTGCATTCTTTTTGTTTTCTTACTCTTCCTTTGGCTTTTCACAGTGCTCAAATTCGTATACGAACACCCACGGGTTTGCATCCCAACCGTAACGATCAATGTCGGATTTTTTAATGGTGCTATCCCAGATTTCCGAAAATTCATCGATTTCGTTGTAACATTCGTCCGGACAGTTATCGCATCCAAATGTGGCATTACATCCTCTGCAATTTGATGGATACACGCCCTCTGCAATACATCCATCTTCTGTGATTTTCTGCAGCCGCTCTACTCTCACATTCTTGACCTTAAGCCAGATCCGTGAGGCTTCTTTCGGCATACATACCGGCGATTTCCACGGCTCATTCGCATCCTCCGAGTTAGCAATACTTGCTTTGTATCCGTAAAATTCTGCCAAATGGCAACTTTCGCCTTTGCCTACTCGCTTGATGTACTTATGCCATGTTTCACGCACATAAAGGATATCTGCTAGTTTATATGGTGCTTTCTCAATACACGGCTCATTTCTGCCGTTGTACAGCATCGCTCCATCCTTAATATATCCCGTCCAATTCGGATTCTCTCCAGGTAGGAATGTGGCCGGACAACGCATACAGGTTTTTCTTCCATCCAGCAGCGCCGGGATCAGATCAGAAGTAATAAAAATCGGCTTACTCTTCATCTACTCCACCACCTTTCACGATAGCCAACACAACATCTTTCCGAAGTGCTTCAAACGTTTCATCACGCCTAATGACGGAAATTGAATTCAGTCTTTTCATCTGATTCATAAGCTCATTTCCGGCTCCGCATTTGCGCATGATATCCAGTACGGCATCCCTCCGGAAAATAGTTACCATTGTGCCGAATCCAAGACTGGCTAGTAATGGCTCCTCTTCTTCCAGTATTTCCAGCTGTATTAAGGCTTTGTCCGCATCAAATGTTTTCTCTGCTTCCTGGATCGCGCTGCGGATATCTTCTTTCGCTGCAAGATATACATCTTTTCCATATTCCGTCAGCCAGGTCAGCTTATTGGAAAGAATATTGTAAAGTTTTTCTGTGTCGGTCATTTCTCCCATCGTATTATTTTCTCCTTTCGATGTATGTTTTACGTTACATCAGTAATATGAAATAAAAAAGAGACACAATCTCTGCATCTCTTTCTTTCGCATATTATTTTGTGGCAAAATCCCTGTATTCATTAATTCTTTTCAGCTCCCGATCAAGGCTGCCATCACTAACATACACATCATCTGTGTCATCCACAAATTTTCCATCTCTCGCAGTGCTGATTGTCACGATATTGCAGTAATCCCTGTCTTTATCCGGGTTGTAATCTTCATCCTTGTATATGTGCAGAACAAGATCGCAGTTTTCTCCGAATTCATACACCTCCAGTTTTTCGTCTGAAAGCAGGTCTTTGCAATAATTAACAATTTCATCGATACCCGGTCTTACAAGCTGATATACATTTTCTCCCATCGTATTATTTTCTCCTTTCGATGTATGTTTTTTGTTACATCAGTAATATGAGATAAAAAAACGCAGAACCCGATACTCCCAAGTCCTGCATAAGTACACGTTATAAATTTATGACGAAAAACTCATAGGTTTGCCATGTAAATCTCATCTGCAACATTTGCATTAAGCAAAACAGCAGGTTTTTCATATTTTTCATAAAATTTTTCCATATTTCTTTGACGATTCCCCAGATGGCGCAATATCCCATATAAAGACAAAAATTATACGAGGAGGGAATCAGAATGGAAAACCGAACTTTACAATATTACCTGCAGTCACTCATGCCACAGGAAACACTTCCGGAAGAAGTAGAAGACCAAATACATACCTGTTTTTCAGATGACGAAATCGCAGAATACGAAAGCCGTCTTCCGAAGCTTGATTACTGGTACAAGGGCATCCAGGGACTTCTCCCGGGGCAGGATTCCGTCAACTCGGATGCCATGAAAAACACAAACATGGTATTCGCATGGGAGCAGGGAAACCATATGAGACAGAAGATGTTTCCGCTCGCAAAGATGGCGCCTGCCAGGGAAAGCACCCTTACCACTGCCGAAGAGATCTTCAAGCAGACTGCACATTCTGACAGCGTGTACGCACACACCTGTTTGTGCAACAACCGGAAAGAAATCGACACCACTTCAAGGAATATTGCCGCCTGCTACACGGCTGTGATAGATCTCGACTACCTTTCAGAGATCAACAAATTGGATAAAAATGGGAACTATGTAATGTCCACGGAAATGGCAGCCACATATCTTCTGCTGTACCCACGGTTCTGCAGATTTTTCAAGATGCTCCCGCCATCCATAATCGTCCGGACCGGGAAAAAGGGTGCACAGGTGTACTTCTTTTTCAATAAAAATGTCCGGGACGAGAAACGGCGCTTCGAACGTCTCCATCAGACACTTGTGCATCTTTTTCATGCCGACCCTGCTGTTGGTTCCTTGTTTTCCATCGTGCGTGTTCCATACAGCAGCCGGTTAAGTTCCGGATCTGGTGTATCTGTCGGACAGCCGGAGATCCTGTGCCAGACAGACAAGATTTATGATTTCGATTCTTTCTGCGATGCCATGGAAGACGTCGCAAGACATACGGTAATTTACAAAGACTCAAAGAATATGGAATACCGCTACTCCAGCAAGTTCGACCGGGAATATGTGGAACAGAAATGGGACCCGGACAAAAAGACATGGAATCCGGACGGCTCCATGATATTGTCTGCCTATCTGGACGCCATCGGCTATGGTCTTGACAATGATCCAGACAATGGTCCGGATAACAATCCAGATGATGATTCGGATGATGGCTCTGGCAGCAACCCACCATCTGGACACGGTCAGACAGGATGCGGTGATACAAACGGTACCACCGCGTCAGACAACAGACAGGGTCATGCACCGCAGGCAAATCGGAAACGGGTAAACCAGGAAAATACAGAAAAATGCAATGCCAATCCGACAGCATACGGTAATACCGAGGTTACCGACGAGATGATCTCGCTGTCCCACATACTCTTCGATGACGCACCGAAGGCACACCGGAAGCGGGGGAAAGGCAATACCGGCGCAAAAACTTCAGGAACACGTTCTGCTGTTGAAAAGGATAAAATGAAAGCGTTCCACAAGAACCGTGACCACGACGTTAAAACACTTGTCGCGCTGAGAAACTTCGACGTTACCGGATACCGCGATCTTATTCTATACAACTACGCCACCAACTTAAGTTTCATGAATATAGACAAGGAGGACCTGATCCAGAAGACAAAAGAACTGAACCGCTCTTTTATCTCTCCTCTCCGTGAGCGTCAGGTAGACACCCTCCTGCGGTACGTCCTGCATAACAGTGGACAGGTTAAGGTTAAGTCAGATTTCGACCTGTTCTGCCTGCTGGACATGGGGGAAGAAGAACTTTCCCATATGCGCAACACCTACACTCCGGAAGCAAAAGCGCAACACCGGAAGGAAACACTCGACTGCCGTAACCAGGAAGCAAGAAAAGCACGCGCCGACAGAAAAACCAGACGGTCTGCCAGACAGATCAGCATGATTTTTCGCACCATCAAAGAAACTGGAAGTGTCCGGGAAACCTGTGAAAAAACAGGAATGGCAAAGTCCTCGGTTTACCGTCTCTTAAAATCCATGGGTGAGACCGTAAAGGGCGGAAAAAAGACGTCAGCCCTTTTGGAATATCTCAAAGGAATGATTGATAAAGCTATCCGGAACCAGACATTCTCGGAGATGTTTACGCTACATATTAAAAAACAGGATAACCTGTTCTTTTATGATTTCACTCAGTATGCCGCTGACTGCGACAGACTTTGCGGTCAGGCTGTCCCCGCTTAAAATTTCATACTTTTTCCTTCCGGCCGCCTCTGACGGTCTTATTTTCGTGTCTGAAGTACATTTTGCGTTAAAATTACTGTCTTATGGAAACATTTTCCTGCTTTGTTTTCCTCTTTTTTTTCGTCTCTGCCATCCGAAAATCGTATGCGTCTTACTGCGGACAGGTCAAAGACAGCACATGCCACACTCTTCAAAGCCGCTCTGGTGGCTGGTTTACAGCCAAACCTGGTTATCTGCGGATGCACTTTCTCATTTTCTGGTGATGGCATATTTGAGTGTATTTTGGGGTATCTGTATCCAGTGGGGGGATAACTAGGGGCAAAGGGGATGCATGGAAGAGGAAAGGGGAAAGGAAGGAAATACGGGCGCAGGAGTCATGATGCAGGAGGCAGGCCGCAAGATTCTGCAGAATCGTAAGGGAAGTCTCCAGTTCCATCGGTCTCGTGGTCAAAAACATCCGGGGCGGCCGTCTCATGCTTATCCCCGAAGCCTTCCATGTGGTCGCTGTCTACCATCTCATAATCATTTCCCCGTTCTACCTCCTGTGCGGTAATTATCATATGCAGCTTGCAAAATTCTGACATATATTTCCTCCAATCAAAAAAGGAGAGGATATTTCACCGAAAAACTAAGCTGGAAGCTGCCGCGTCTTCGCATGCAGATCAGTTAGCTCTCCATAATTTTGTGCATAATAAAAGAGCAGGAGTTGTTAGCTCTTACCCTCTTATTTGTAGAAGTAATTAAAATGCTGTTCCTCCACCTTCATTCATCATAAGTACCTCCTTTACTTAATACCAGTATACCATATGTTATAACTATTTTTAATAAAATTACCGGTCTTCAAAATCATCGCCCGCATCGTACCCATCGGTCTCGCGGTCTTCTGTTCCCGCTTCGTGGTCCGCTACCTCCGGGGCGGCCGCCTCATGCTCATCCTCAAGGTCTTCCAGGCAGTCGCCGGACACCATCTCATAAGTATCCCTCTGTTCTTCTTCGTGTCTGAATGCTTCGAGGTCTTCTTCGGACGGTTCGGAGAAAAAGCTATTTTCTTTTTCTTCCTTATCCTGCTCGTATTTCCCTATATCGAAATCTTCCTTAACGATATCGATCTTCTTGACCTGTTCCCACTTTACAAAGCTGAACTGGACTTTCGACTCCCCATTTTCCGTCGGAACCAGAATACGGTCGTTCACCGCCGTAATGACGGGCTTATCCCCCGCCTGCTCCAAGAATTCCTTCTGAAGCTCAACAGGTGCAACTACAGCAAGAACGTCGCACTGGCTGATCTCATCCGCCAGCTCGCTTGCGTGCTTGATCGTTTTGTCGATCTGTGTGATCTCGCTGTCTCCCAGCGCTGCTCTCTGATCCGGTGTCATATCGTGCCGGCTGAACCACAATACCTTTGTACTCATATCTTTCCTCCACAATAAAATATGTCTGCTTTACACCTTTAATATGAAACAAAAAAAGTAATTAATCCTTCGTCTAGTATTTTTTGAGCATCCGGGCACCTTCCTCGCAGTACCCCACCGGTTTTTGCCTTGGTACCTCTTTCTGCATGATGCGGATCAGAACATCGAATGCCGCGTCATCCTTCACATCCCCAAAAATCTCCGAAGGAAATCCAGGGGATTTCTGTATGCACTCAAAAAAAGAACCCCGCAGGGAAATACATTCGTATTCCCTCCCAGGATTCTTTCTTCTTCTCCTATCTGCTCAAATGGATCCGGATGCCTTTGTACTCATAGGTGCCGTCCTCTGACTCATTTCCCATGTCATCGAGGATATTTGCGACAAACTCCCTGAGCCCGGTCTGGTACTCATATTCCAGAGCTTCTGCGGCTTCCGGTGTAATAAATCCCATTGCGGAACTTTCCACAAAATCCGGTTCCAGTTCCAGAGGAAATGCTTCCTCTCCATCCAGCATGTCGTACAATTCTGCCACATCCTGTTTCGTCAGCCCATATGGGAAAGATTTCTCCTTTAAGACAATCCCGTATTTTCTCGACTCCTTCACGGTTTCCGCAGCGGTTTCTCCATCAATCAGGATTTCATCATCTTCTACGGTAACCTTGGATAAATCGAGGTAAAATGCAGGAGCGATAACACAGGATTTCTCCTGGTTGCAGTAACTTTTGAGGTAATAATCCTTTGCTCCGGCACACGGACTGATATACAAGGCAGCTTTTCCGCGGACAACTCCGAGCCAGACATAATCCATTGCTCTTTCTGCCAAGGTGACAAGTGCCTTCCGCCATACCTTGTTTGTGCCAGCAACATATCCGGCCGGGAAGTATAAGCCTTCTTCCCGGGCGGAATACTTCTTTTCCACACCCCTGATTCTCTCATACAATTTCCGGGTCTTCTCATCATAGCCGTTAATACTTGAGATATCACTGCTGTAATACTGGCTATTGCCATATTCTTCCATTTTATATCCCGGCCATGGACCTGATGTGATCCCAAGGGACTGCAGGATGACTCCGTTGCTGTCATCGCATAAAACAGCGATCCAGTCATATCCCGCAAATCTGTACTCTTTGCCTAATTCAATTTTTCCACTCATAGTTCATTTTCTCCTTTCGATGCATCAATGTTTACATCAGCAATATGAAACGAGAAAACTTTTGCAGGTGGACGGAAACGCACCGTAGTTTTCCTGTATTCCAGTGTGCTGTGGCAAAAAAAAGAGACACCTGTAAAAAGATGCCTCTTTAAATATGCTGTTTTGTCCTTAGAAATTTCTTACAAACCTTACACCACTGTATCCATTCCGATCAGGAACTGGCTTTCATCCACAAGGTAAAAGTCTTTGTTCTGGAGAGTTTTTTCATATTCTGCTTTACCTTCAAATTCGTTAACAACAGCCTTTTCCTCCGGCTCCATCTCTTCATACGTTTTCTTTCCGTATGATGGTGGCAGCCAGCCCTTTTTCTGTGCTCCGTAAAGGTTGAATTTCTTCAGCAGTTTCTCATCTTTGAATACGATATGGCAGGTTCCTTTCTTGTAAAATGTTACCGTAAAATACTTCAATTCGATATTGCGGGTCTGCCCGTTTTGTGCTGCGACTCTCAGAATATTTTCCATTCCTACACCATCGCTTGTGCGCCCGTTGTCAAGGTAATTAAAGCATTTTTCCATGTCGCTCAGGCGTTTCAAACAGCCACCTTCATAGCTGTAGTTGCTCCAGATTGGATCAAATTCTTTTCGGTAATTCGAAAATGCATTGAAGCTTGCAATCGCCTTTTTTTTGACTTTGTAGGCGCTGTTTGTCTTCCACCCATTGTAGTAATGGATCGTGGTACCCATATCCTCGGAAAACCAGCCGCTGCAGAACAGGTCAAACAAATCAATGATCGACTGCTCAATGCCTTTAGAAACATTCTTCATCATATCCCATTTTACTTCAAGGATATTGAAAACCGAAAATTCAACATCTTTAAGTTCGTGGATCTTTGACTGATATTCATCCAATACATTGGAGGTCAGTTTACCTGTAAACTTAGGATTTGAAAACAGTGTTCTCCAATATTTTCCCCGCACTTTTTTTACAAATCCATTAATCGATGCTTTCTCATTTTCAATTTTCAGATTTAAGATGCAGTTATAATTGTACATGGATGCGTCTTCCTTTTGTGGGAAACTTGACAGAATATACGGTTGCATTGCCTTATATTCTTCAATCAGCCGACATCCGGCTTCTATCTCCATCTGGTACTGATCAACAATGGCTTTAAGAAACTGTTGTTCCACCGGATCATGTTCTTTGACAGCCTTTTCCTTTTGCAGCTTATCCATGATACTCGAAATGCGCTCCGGTTCCGGAAATTTAACCCTTACAAGCGCAACTTCCACTTCCGTCTGCCTCTCTGCTTCCAAAAACGCATGTTCAATATATTCTGCTGTACCGCCTGCGTTTTCAATCAGCTGAACCAGCTCCTTCCGGAGATTGGTATACGGATTTCGGATTGTCTCTGCATTTACCAGGGCAATGACCGCACCGCCATGTCTCTGCTGCATTTTCAGGGCTTTCATCAGATGAGCATCCCCGTTTGAAAACGGCGGGTTCATGACGATCAAATCGTACTGTTTCATCGTTGTGTATGTAAGAAAATCATCTCCCACTACACGATAACCTGCACCCTTTAAGCAGTTACGCAGATCTTTGTTGATTTCAATGCAATCAATATCAAGATTCTGATACCTTGCATGGTTTTTAAGCCCCTGTATAATATTTCCTTTTCCTGCAGATGGCTCCAAAACCGTCTTAACATAGTTAAGATTAACTCCGTCCAGCATTTTGTTGACAAGTTCCTCCGGTGTTGGGTAAAACTCTTTGTAATTTTCCATAGTTCATATTCTCCTTTCGATGCATCAATATTTACATCAGGAATATGAAACAAAAAAAGGATACGACCGAGAAGTCGTGCCTTTAACCTATCTTATAAGGTTTCAAAAGAAAAAAGGAAAAAATAATGAGCAAACTGAAAAATATTTGCAGACGAAACACAGTTTTCTTTGCTTTCTGCACTGAAAAGGTATATATTAATTTTGCATGGCATTGGTTTTTAAATGCCAAAATAAACAAAACTTATAACACAGAAAAGACGGTCTCTGCGAGCCGTCCTTTCCTTTTTTAAAGATTATGCAAGATATTCCGGGTAAAAATCGTAAAGGTAATCTCCGAAATCCCCGGACATATTTTGATCGGCTTTCTCTTTTTGCCAGCGCCTGCCCTCTTCCGTTTTCAGGAAATTGTTAAATTCTGTCTTGATTTCTTTTGTGTTCATATTTTTCTCTACTCCATCGATTCTGTAACTTTTACAATAAACCTTACAAAAATGCTCGTATATTCAATAGTGCAAAGCCGCACTTTCTACGCAACAAATACAAGTCTCTCGTTGTGTCTTATGATCCGGCATTTTTTTGCCGGGTAGTTTGTTTTCTTATCACCGTAAGCACGAAGATACTGACCGTTTGATAACTGTCCAGACAGTACATAGTATTCACCCATGTATTCGAACCGTGCTCCTGGTATCAAACGGCCCGGGTCGTTGTAGCGTTTGGTGCTCTTCTCAACGGTAAGCTGAGACCACATCCGGTCTGCTTCCTGTCTACACTGAGACCACATCCGGTCTGCTTCCTGTCTACATCCAGCAGGCTTTTCACATATCTTTTTGTCGGTATCTGCGATTTCCCGTCTCTTCCAAGCACATATATGTTGTCATAAGCTGGGTGGACACTCTGCATTGTTCTAGGGAAAATCCGGCAGTACCAGTCTTACAACACGTATCCATGCATGCTTCTGCTCAGCCACCAGTCAGACTGGATGATTCGACGACTCCGAAAAACCGTTTCCTCATGCTCGGCTATCGGAATAGCCGAGTTTGGTTGGCTCTCACCGAAGAATATTTTAACCTCTCTTTTTGTTATATATGCTATTTTTTTTACAGTAACTTAAAGTGCAACGACCTGATGTACTAAGAAACAATGTTTTACGAGCAGGCTTCCAATATTTGCAACCAAAACACTGCCCCGTAGGCTGTGTAATATTGTTCCTGCAACCTATGTGTGACATTCTTTTTTACCTCCCATCCTATGTTTTCTTTACATTTTTAATATGCAACAAAAAACTTTGCACGAAACATATCTTCCATTTTTAAAAATCTTGAAATTTTTCAAAAAAATTTTCCATTTTTCTTTGACGAATTGCAAAATGGCTCAATATACAAGACGAGGCTAAAATATTCGCTTTCAGACAAAAAATTCATACAAAAGAGAGAGGGGGAAAGGTCTAATGCCAGAGGCAAGAAGTCCGACATCTTATCTGCTTTAACACTCTAACAAGGAAGGAGGATACCTGTATGCCAGTATTTACGATATTGGTTATTTTGGCAGCTATTCTTTTATGGCTATTGTTATCGCCACTCTTTTCAAAAATTGGCGGTAATGTGATTGAAAAAATTAGAAATATTTTTCAAAGTGAAGAGAGAAAGGAAAACGAAGATGTCGAAAAAAGAAAATAATACCAACTCCTGGATCGTTGGTGCAGTCATTGCTGCAGTAATTATAATCATCGGATTAATCATCCTGTCTATGTCCATCACAAAAGTTCCCGCTGGATATGTTGGTGTCAAGTATAATATGAACGGCGGTGTTGAAGGGGATGTATTGGATCAGGGATGGCACTTTAAATCTCCGACCGTTAAGGTAACGCTGTATACGGTTGGTATCGAACAGAGTTACCTTACTTCCGGAAAGAATGGGGATTCACCGGATAACGACAGTTTCTCTGCGTCCTCATCTGAGGGAAAATCCATCCAGATTGATCTGACTTACACGTACAATTACCAGCACGATAAGGTCAGCGAAGTATTTACAAAGTTCAAAGGACAGTCAGGAAAGACTGTACGGGACAGCTTCATAAAACCAAACATCATCAGCTGGACCAAGGAAGTCATCGCACGCTACAAGGTCTCTGATGTTCTTGGTGAAAAAAGGGCGGATGTTAATGCAGCGTTAACAAAATACCTTGCAGACAAGTTCGACCCATATGGAATTTCCATTTCGAATGTTTCCATGATCAATGCGAGCGTGGACAAGGAAACCCAGAAGGCAATCAACTCTAAGATCCAGGCACAGCAGAAAGCTGAGACACAGGCAATCAAGAATCAGACTGCAATCGACAAGGCAGAAGCGGACGCAAAGGTTAAGAAAACCAAAGCACAGGCGGATGCCGATGCAAGACTCATTGAAGCAAAGGCCGAAGCAGAAGCCAATAAGAAATTAAGTTCTTCCATTACAAACGAACTGATCCGCATGAAAGAAGCAGAAGCCCGTTACAAACATGGATGGGTTACCGTCCAGGGTGCAGATGCTGTTGTCAAGGATGATAGCGAAAAGTAATGCACAAAAAAGTCGCACCCCTTATGGGGTGCGTGGATACCATATATAGCGATATTAACCGTGGTTTCAAGATCCATTCGGGAAGGTTCTGAGAAAAAGGGGCACTCTCTTTGGAACTCCTGTATTTTCTCCCATCTTTCTCTCATTTCTCCGGCAGACCCACAGCCTTTCCAAAGTTAACGGAGGGAAACGGGGCATACCGCCCAACCTCTTCCCGGTACCACAAATTGTTCGTATGCCAATACGTACGCATGATGTCCTTTCATATTCCTGCTATTCTTCTTCTCTCTTCTTAATCTCCTCAAACATTGCCTGCATGGTCGGGTTGTCCTTGGTAAGCTTCTTGATGCTGATGTCGTCCACCTTATTGTTGGCGATCCGAAGCTGGTTGTCAGACCCCTGCAGTTCCCGCTTGACTTTCTGCAGATGATCGATCGTCTTGTCAATCTCATCAATTGCCTTATCAAAATGAGTATGGGCGATATCGTAGTTGCGTCCGAAATTGTCCTTGAAATTCATCAGGTTTTCCTCGAAATTCGAGATGTCGATATTCTGGCTGCGGACTACAGCCAGCTCCTGCTTGTATGAAAGCGCGTTCATGGCTGCATTTCTTAACAGTGTGATGATTGGGATAAAGCACTGCGGGCGGACAACGTACATCTTATCGTATTTGTAAGATACATCCACGATGCCTGCGTTGAACAACTCGCTGTCGCTTTCCAGCATGGACACAAGTACAGCATATTCACAGTTCTTCTCCCGGCGGTCTTTTTCCAGTTCCTTGTAAAAGTCCTCGTTTTTGTGCTTTGTGGCTGTCTCATCCATCTCGTTTTTCATCTCGAACATGATCGAAATAATCTCCACGCCATTCGCATCGGTTTCCCGGTAGATGTAGTCTCCCTTGCTTCCGGTTCTTGCATCGTTGTCTTTCTCAAAATATGCATTCCGGAATGCCGTGGCTCTTAACTGGTTGAACTGGATCTCGCAGTGCTGTTCCAGTGTCTCCCCGACCATCTTTGTTGACATTTTTGTCTTAAGGTCTTTGTAGTAGGCGATCTGCTCGTCCTTCTGCTCAAGTAGGATTTTCTCCCTGTCTTTTTCCTGTGTCAGCTGGGTCTCAAGATCCTTCTTCTCATCTTCAACTTTCTTGACAGCTTCCATGACGGCAATTGTCTTTTTGTCCTCGCTGCTGTCAAGCTTTGCCTGCAGTTTCTGGTTCTTTTCCTCTTCTTTCTTAAGCTGTTCCCTTAATTTCTCGATTTCTTTCTTATGTGTTTCCTTCTCCTGCCGGATCTCTTTTTCGTGTGCTTCCTCTTTTTGCAGTGCAAGCTGATTCTGCAGGTTTTCCATCTCAAGCCTGTGTTTTTCCTGTAAGTGCGCTTTCAGTTCGGATATGCGGGACTTTAAATCCTTCTCAAACTCCTTGTCCCGGATCTGCTGGGTGATCGAACTTAACTCCGTGTCGTCCACCGTAAATGCCTGTCCGCAATGCGGGCACTTTAATTCTGCCATAGGTAAAATCCTCCTCTTATTTTTCCATGATTGTGGAAATTTTTCTTTTTCGTTAATTTCTGTAAACAGTATACCAAAAATCGGTTTTAAAGGGTACGGTTCTTCCGGCATTTTTAAGAAACTGCTCAACATGCCTGGACTTCCCTTTTACTTTATATATTGCGTTGTATTGGATTTTGTCAAAAGAAAACCGGAAATTTCTGCAAAAATATGCCGGGAGACTTCGTTTTCCTGTAGCAACGGAGTTTTCCTGGCATATCTGTCTGCATTCCAAAAAGAATATCTTATCTGTTCGGTTGTGCTGAACGCATCGGACGAATCGGATACATCTTGCTGTTAGTAGTCTGCTGGGTGATCGTAAAATTGAAGGTACCGTTCCGTGCACCGTCGCTTAATCCCTGTGCAGCAATCTGTGTGCCTGTGTCTGTTTGGGATACTCTCATTGCTTCCTCTGTTTCTCTAATGTCATCCTAATAGTCTTTTCCATGGAATACGGTCTTTGCCTGCGTAATGGTTACAGTTACGAGCAAAACTTGGAAGTAGTCAGCATCAATATGGAATGAAAAATGGAAACGAAATATCAGCCCAAGGAAATATCCATGCCGACGCGAAAAAAAAAAGACGGAAAAATTTCCGTCCTTTTTTCGTTTTCCTTAATCCCAGTCGACAAGTGTTTTCCCGGTATCTTCGTCCACGATCTGGTAGTCGAATTTCTCTTCCCCACACTGCTCATTGCAGATATCCTCCATCTTGTCAAAAAACGGGTTCTCTCCGCGCTCGATCATTTCAAGGTCTTCCGGAGTTGCATCAAAGTATTCCGTGACCTCAATGGTCTTCCGGAGCGTAACCTGCACGCGAGTTGTGTTCGATACGAAATCCTCGCCGATTGCCAACTCACACGCCCGATCTGAGCTGTAATTGTCCGTAACTCCACACGCATTGTAGTAATCCCCGTCCTCGTCGACCTCAACTCCGTTGTTCAGATCCGACAAGATATCCGCCTCTGTCGGAATCTGTGTGTCTTCCGCGGTGTCAAGATCGGCATCCAGGATTTCCTTTCTCTTTGCCTCGCATTCCTTAATAAATACTGCAACTTTTCTTTTTCCTTCTTCTGTTAATACATATTCCATGTTGTTCTCCTTTCGATGTTTAAAAATCCGGTTTACGTCTTTAATATGAAACAAAAAAGAGCCTGCATTGCTGCAAGCCTTTCTTTGTCAGTTCCATATGCCTTCGTTAAGCTTTTGGGGGATATAGTCTGGCTTAACTTCATAAATATCCTTACCACACGCGTTGCACACGCCGAAGATTGTTTTTCCATCGTATTCCAGATGGTACACATTCGATCCACAGCCACATGGGTTGTATGTTTTGCCTCCATCGAGGACGTAGCTGTGGCACAAACCATCCTCGCAATACTGGATTTTCCTTTTTCCTTCCATTTCTTTCTCCTTTCGATGATTTTTGTTTCCATATAGGAATATGAAACAAAAGAATACATGCAAAGAAGTCCGCCTTTTAACAGAAGAAGCTGTTTGTGATCTTGTTGCACTGGTACGTCAGCCACTGCACGACAAATTTACTTTCCCCATCTGGTTCATCCTCCGGTTCTGGGAACCCCAGCTGTGTGCAGGCATTCTGTGCCTGTTTTAAGACAAAATCCTTACTGTACCTGTTTAATTCCGCATCCCCGGCAAGGTAATGGGATAACAGTGCGCGGATTAAGTCCTTCCCGTATTTTTCATGCAGGAACGGGTAATCCGCGTCCTGCTGTTTGCACAAAATTTCGATTGGGCGGTACAGGGACAGCGGCAGGTAAAAAGACAACCCGCATAGATCAATATGCATCTTTTCCTGACGGTGTCCGAGTGCGTCATCTGTATCCATCTTTATTTTTCTTATTTTCTGCTCAAAATCCGACTGTTTTTCCCCGGTGATTCCAAGTTCATTCATAATATCTGCATTATATTGCTGTCTGATCTGCAAATCTTTTATCCTCCTTCTCTTTATTCCTCTACCAGCAATATGCGATGCCGTTTTGCAAACGGAAAAGACAGACCTGTTTAAACAAAAAAAAGAAGAACCCGAAGGTTCTTCTTAATTCTGACGGTGCCGGCATTAACAGCATACCGGTATCGTCAGTGCCTCACGCTGTGTCCAGCCATCCATGATCCGGCGGTGATATGTCTGGTACTTAATATGATAGTGCTCACACATCTCAACCATGCTATTGAATGGTCTGTTTCGATGATCAAGAACAGGAGCCTTGATCTGTCCTGCGGAGAAAGCACTATAAGTTACTTTCTTGCGTACAAATCCAGTGTCAACAAACTCGATGTCGATATCGTCCTTTGTACGAAAAGAAACAATTCTTGCTTCCTGTCCGCAATGCATGGTACGGATCTCCCCAAGGTAAACCCTGGTAGGACTGACCGTACCTGCGTTGAAGGAACGGAGATCGGTGGAACGAATCTCATCATTGGACAGCTTGACTTCGATGTTTGCATAACCGTGGAAAGCAACAATTTCGCCTTCCAGACCACACTTCATCATTTTCTTCTGTCCAACGTATTTCTGCTCGTCCTTCATCCGTCTCTTGGACTTTTTCTGTTTGTTTACAGCAATAGAACCTTTTTTGAAAGCATCATAAGTCATATGCTCTCTGATGGTTTTACCCTCAAACCGGACGTCAATGTCCTTATTCCCACGGTAGGCGATGATTTCTGCCATTACCCCACAGTTCATCATCTTTTTCTCACCTACGCGTGTGCGAGGACGAGGGCTTACGGATCCCTTTTTGAAAGAATCATAATTAACCCCGGATCTTTCTGTAGAGTTTTCAAATTCCACACTGATATTTGTACTCCGTGGGTAATCTGTGATCTCTGCGTCCATTCCGCAATGCATGGTACGGATTTCTCCGAGACACATTGCTCTTTTTTCCTCATTAGAGAACTCGGCCAGTTTCTCCCTCTTAAAGTCAGAATATCTGACTCCGTGGCGGATATGTCCGGTTTCAAACCGGACATCCATGTCGTTGCAGCTGCGGTAGGCAATAATTTCTGCCATTAAACCGCAATGCATCATACGTGTTTCGAATTCTCTATTTTTTATTTCATTCTTATTCATAATAATTTTTTCTCCCTTCGATATGTGAAATTGTTTACATCACAAATATGAAATAAAATTTTTGTTCTGCGCGGATATCCATCTTTTCTTATAGTCAGCTTATGGAAAAATCTGTGAAAAATACCAGGCAAGCAAAGAACCGGAACAGATCGGCTGATCAGGCTGTATGAGTTTCTTTCGTGCCGCGAAGACAGCGACATCCTTGAATTGGTCGACAGTGGTACGTTCAACGATGTGATCCGCGTATCCGCAGGACTCGCAGCACGCAAAGCTGGAATCGATAACGACAAGGGATCTTTTGAGACAGCAGATGAGATGACTCTGTTCCGAGAAGACAACCGGGAAGGTAATGGAAGAAGCGGAAGCAAGTGTGCAAGATGAGGAATACTGATGCACAAAAAAAAACGGAGGGGTAATCCTCCGTTTTCTCTTTCTACTTGCAGACTGTGTAATTGTCCAGCTGGCTGTCATACACGTACACGCTGTCTGACAGGAAATCCTTCGGGTCCAGTGTTGCACTTACTTCGCGGACCATGTTGATGGATTCTTTCACCATCCCGTCAAGGTCTTCTTCATCCTTAGCCGGATAAATCAAAAGCTCATCCACGCTGCTTGGCAGGATCAGGAGTTTCTTGCATTGATACGCTCTGCACAGCCGCTTCATCAGCGACGGATACGCAAGCGTTGTCGCACCTGCTAAATGCTGCTTGTTTGTCAGAATGTAATATCCAACATCCGCAACCGGTGCGTCCAGTCTTTCTGACACAAAGGAAGCCAGTTTGATAACTTCCGGTGGAAAGAGCCGGGCTGTATTTGTTTCCGCTATGCTATATAACGCTTCTGGAGATACCCCCCATTTTTTCGCATGCTCATTGCGGATTACAATGTTTGCAGCTTGTCCCAGTTTACTCATGACATTGTACTTAAAGATGACCACAAGATCACCTGTAATGTCAATGTACGGAACTTTTTCCAAAAGATCTTTATTATGTTCTCTGTTAATGAGGGTCATAATGATCCTTTCTTTTGCTTTTTCGAAGTCCGTGAACTGGCTTGTGTCGAAATCAGCTTTCGGCATATTTGCTTCAATAACTTCAAGAAACTGTTTAGCCAGCACTACTACCGGAACATCAAAGTCCTTCTCCGGGTCAAGGTATACCACCGGTGATATATTGACGGAAGAATCATGAACGGTTAATCCCGTCATCGACTTTCCGTTACGGTTTAAGCCATGGTAAATCTTTACTTTCTTACCAGACATCTCCTCCATTGCTGCCTTTACTTCCTCTGCTAATTTTTCTAAATTTCTCATGTTTCGTTCTCCTTTCAAAATAACAATTTTTTACATAGAGAATATGAAATGAAATTTTTGTACCAAGAGAAAGCAGACCAGAAATGGATCAGATCTCGTACAGACTCTGTGTTCTCCTGTCGTAAAACTTGACTACCTTATTCGGATCCGACGTAAACATCACCACCTGGTTTAAATCACTGGCTGCCGACAGGTTCAGCTCCTTGATTGCGACCGGACGGCCATTTGTCTTAAGCACGGTTGATACCGCTGCAAACAGTGCTTCCTTTGCATCCCCGCTTAACTCATCAAATGCACGCATCTCGTCTTTGCTTGAAAATGATACCTTGAATTCCTCCGCGTATGCCTCGATATTTCGGATAAAGAAGTTCCGGAGGTTCTTTACGATTGATGGCCGGAAGTTTTTACTGGATGACATGATGGAAAGTACCGTTGGAATCGAGAACGGTTTTCCATCACTCCCTTTTAAGCACATGATGTTGTCGAGCGCATTGCAGGTGTAGATGATCTCATGGATGTGCTGCCCTACTTCGTCTTTCACATACAGGATATTCGTGATGTTTTCCGGTGTGTTTTTTACGATATCCTTCTGTGCGGCACTGCTGATCTGCGCAAGTTTTCTTTCTTCTTCCTGGTTTTTCTCCCGATTCTCTGTTTTCGGTGCAATGATTTTCCAGAAATTGAAAAGAAGCGCTGCCACAAATGCATCCGACCGGTCTACCGTATCCTCTTTTTCATACTGCGTACAGTACATATAGACGAAGTTGGCGGTAGATATGATATGGTTGCACAGATCTCTGTCGGTCTTTTTTGTTGCATTCAGCCTCCTTGAAATTCTTTTATAGCTTTCATTTTCCAGAACTTCGTCCGGAATATCAAATATACGGATGTTGCTCATAATTTTATATTTCCTCCATTTCTCTTCTTTATAAAGAAATATGACAGTATCTTTTCTAAACGAAGAAATGACAGTATACAAAAACGGGCGGCTGTAAGCAAAATCCATATGCTTAAAGCCACCCGTATGCAGGATTTCTTATTTTTTTCTGCTAATCGCAAAGATCCTCGTAAACTCTTTGAATTAGCTGGTTTGTGTTAATTGTTGCAAGGTATCCAAACTCAATATTGCGTTCCCTACAAGCAGCGACAAATTTTCCATACGCCATGTGGTTCATATGGTCAGTAAAGAAATAAACCTTTTCCTTATTTTCCAGCATCTTCCCATCCACCGTCTTAAATTCTTCCGTAAGAAGGAATGTCCACTTCGGGAAGATTCGGCGCAGCTTATTATGCCAGTTAATATGTCCGCCGATAATGATTACGTCCTTATCCATGATCGCTTTTTTCATGGAATCAATACTATCGTCCGAAACAACTGGACTACCATCTTCGATCTTCATCTGATAAACAAAGTTCCGGAGAGCAACAAGTTCTGTCCGTTCGTCTTTCCATGCTAGAAGTTGCTGGTTAATCTTACCACTTTCCTTTTCCTGTTCTCTACACTGTTTCTGCAGGTCATGGATCATTCTTTCCTGTTCGTTGATTTTCCGTTTTAATTCTTCGTTTTCTATTGCGTATTTTTCAAGATCACCTGCGGTATTTTCCGGGATGGACTCCTTATTTTCCCTGACCGGTTCTGCAGGCTGTTTGTTTTCCTTCTTTTTGAGTTCTGTGTAAAAATCAGGGTTGAATTTCTGCTGCGTATGGTTCCAATATCCATCATCTCCAAGCAATCCGTCTATCTCGCACTTTAAGTCTTCCGTGGCTCCATGCATCCCTTCCATGATCGTCCGGACTGCCGCCGCCCGCTGTATTTCTTCGAAGGAGAATTCCTTCCCCGGGAAAAATTCCCAAAGCGTATAAAGAGCCTGCGTTAGTTTTTGTGTAATTGCATCGAAATTATTGTCATCATCAAGATGAGCGAAAATATAATCTTCGTCAAGCCCAAATTCCCGCAATGTGCGTATGGCAAACTCCATGATTTTGCAGTATTCCCTGAAAGGATATTTCCGGCGTCGCTGGAGTTCCTGGTCAGACCACACATTCACCTGTATTGCACTTGCATGGTAAAGATCTTCGTTAAGTGGCTCGGGGTCCGTAATCTTTTCGTAATTACGTGTTTCTCTTTCCATGGACTCCTGGATAACGGCGGACAGACAGCTGCAGGTTTCGTCGTGCTTTATGTTCAAGAAATCAGCCATAAGCAGTATTCGCGAGCCCTTCTGATAGCCAGACCCGTTTTCGCACAGATCGTAAACGTCATACATGGATAGTTTCGAATACCGTTTGAGTTGATTGTATTCTTTCTTGAAATATGTTTTGTACAGATATATGATCAGCTTCCGGCAGTAGTCATCCCCAAGCTTTGCACCATTGTATATTGCACGGAACACCTTATGCTTGACCGCCTCATCCATCGTGTAAATGTCAAACTCATCAGAGCCATACCACCATGCCGCCATATATTTCTGCACCTTGTCAGAACAGTGTTTTAAAAAATGGTTGATAATCACGGGGAAGTCCTTGTATAAATCATTTGTCATGAAGGACTTTAAAAAGTAATATTCTACTCCGGATCTATCTGCATCCTCCCATTTTCCCGCTTTTTTCAATGCTTCTGCACGCTTCACAATTCTAATTGATCTTTCATTAATCTCATCTTCTTCGACATCTTCTGTGGTAATATTGGTGCTTTTTAAAAGCTTCCCCATTAACTCATCGCTTACAAACATTTTTCTCTCCTCCCACTACTCATCCAGTTCCGGCACGTCATGGTGATCCATTCCACGGATCTCCGCAAGGCTTGAGCCTAGGGAAATAAGCGCCATATTTAAGTTTGTATCTGAAACATGCGGAGGCATTGTTACCTCAAAAAGTTCCCTCTTTTGCAATTCAATGCCAGCCGCAAGGTCAATCGCTTTGTCATATAAGAGTCTTGCTCTTGTCACAAGTGGCATTGGTTTTTCTCCTTCTGACTGCATCCGGTAATCCAGATCAATGTTTTCCCATCTCATATCTTCCGGAATCTCTGTGGTAACAAAAATCCGGTCGCATGTTGTGCTGTGCGCAAAATATGCATATTTATCTTCACCATCTTTTTTATACTTGATGATCTTTTTGTCGAGTATAGGCAAGTGCTTATACTTAATCTTCTGTTTTCTTAACTGTTCTTCGAACTCTCCCGGTTCGCATTCCTGATATACCACTTCGACTCCGTAATGCTTAAATTTAAACATGTTCTTTTCCTCTCTTTCTAATCATAAAAATTAATTTTCAAGAGTAATCAGTCTTTTGAACTCCTGCCACCATTTGACAATCTGACCAAGTTCCGCGCTCATAAGTTCATCCGCATCCGCATTAGCTGTGCCCGTATAACGTTTCCACTCATCGTGCAGATATCCTTCTTCCTGTGAAATTTGTAACATATCATCATTAATCACTTGCTGAACATCCTTAATCCATTCCTCTTTTGTCTGGTATCTTCTTTTTCCATCGCAGTCGCAGAAATCTTTCCAGGAGAAAAAACTTCCATCCAAATCCATTGGGTTCCCTTCTGCGATTTCCTTTTTACAGTTTTCAATGTCAGTTCTCAAAGAAACAATCTCATTATATGCCCGGATGGTTTCTTTAAAGCCATAGTCGTTCAAAAGAAAAACGCAGAAATCGCTCGGTGCCTGCAGCCCGATATCTTTGCACCACTGGGAGAGGAATTTTTTATCCAAAAGCATCTTATAAACATGCTCAGAAAAGAAATGGACAAGTTGATCCATGCTATATCCTTCCGTAATCAAATTTCTGCAGAGTTGCAAAGGGTTGTATACGAAAATTTCGTTGTCTGCACTTACACTGCCGCATTCGTCTAAAACGATTTCAAGAAAATTACTGTCCATCTTTAATTCCCCATTAACTCTTTCTTTTTCTTACGGTACTTTTCCATATTACCAAGGTACTCTTCCAGTCCCACAGCTTCCTCATCAGAAATATTAACCTTGTTTCCATCCAGATATATGGAATACCTTCCGGCTTTTCCGTAAACTTTTTCGTTCCAGTGTCCGTCCCGGATACATTCCGGTTTTTCTGGGAGAAGATCGGCAAGCTGTTTCTGCGCTTCCAGTTTCTTTTTGTTGCGCTTTCGGAACAGTTTCTGCTCGGAAAGCATTTCCTGGTACCGTTCCTTCTGGTTTGCCAGTTCACGGTCGGAAATCATCTCTGCTTCCTTTGCACCGATTGCAAAAGCTTTTTCCTTTTCCTCTTCCAGATGCTCGTATGGGACAACCTTAACCCATCCCATGTCCGGTTTGCGCATATAGGCCATCTGGCTGGCATCCACGGCTGTCCACCGGTATCCCAATGCCTTGATCTCTTCCTTGTGCGGAAGGGTATCCCCGGCGAAGGACAGACAGATCTGGATTTCGCCTTTCTCCGAGAGTGTATCCGCTACAGATCCGCCGATCAGAAAGCCAAGTTTTGCGTTCTCCTCCTGCTTCTGCTTTTTGTAGCACTCCGTGCAGAGACCGAATTCCTCGTAGTATTTGATTTTGCGTTCGCGTTCTTCTGATTTTCCAAAAAGCTGGACCGTTCCTTCGTGACCGCAGCTGTAAGTAATGTTGTATTTTGCCATAATTGTTTCTCCATCTTATTTTTAAGAACTATGCTTCGAATGTTTCTGTGTTATACTGCCAGCATACGGCTTTCTGGATTGTGGTGTTGTGGTAAACGACACCAAATGTCGGGAGCTTGAGCGTTCTTGCACATTCATACAGGTAGTATTTTGTATCATTGGAAAGTGGTTCAATGAAATCGTATTCTGCCCGGTTCATGATGCAGGCATTCCTCATGTCTTTCGGAAGACGGTCATCCTCCGTATAGTACATATATTCCTCTTCGGTTTCCTTTTTCATGATATCCGCGATCACTCCACATGGGCCAACAGCAAATGCCGAGTTTCCATATTCCCTAAATACTTCCTCCGGGTCTTCCCCTTCCACTACTCGGCGGTAAAGCTGCGTATTTTCCTCGCAGTCGCAGAATGTGTCGGAGTGCAAATTAAGGAAATCCACAAATCCTTTCGGTGTTTCTTTTACCTCAAATCCATAACCGGCATACGTTGCAGGAAGGATCTCCACATCCACACCCGGCAATACTCCGCCAAAAATGTTCTCCAGTAATCTCAGTGCTGCTGGGGAGTATTTCGTACTCACGATGGCTGTGTGTTGGATATAGGTTTCCTTTGTTCCAGCCGGTGCTTCGAATAACTTATCAATATCGTTGTCAACGATGATGACCTTATCCCCTTTGGTAAGAATATAGTACACATGGAATTCCGTATTGCACTCACAGTTGTTATACCGCCATTCGATGGAAACTGTTGTTTTCTCTTCTGCACCTTTTTCCTTGACATCCTCCGGGATGTCATCTCCGGTGTTTTCCTTCCCATTGGCTCTTACGATCTGCACTCCATCCCTCTGTATAAAGGAACGGAGCCTTTCAAGCATTTCTTCCATACTCGGGAAAAAGCTGATCCCGTCGGAGAAAGCAAAGAAATCGGAAATATCGCTTTCCAAGCTCCTGACTACCTCTTCAATACCAGGTGTCTCATATCCACAGGCATCCATCAGTTCGGAATAGCTCACGTTGTGCATATGACTTGCAAGCGTTTCCAGTGTCTTAATCTTCGGACGGGCAATTACATCCTCGTTTAACATCCGGTTGATGGTTGCCGGGGACATGCCGGCCTGCACAGCGAATTCCTTCTGAGTGCGGAGCCCGATTCCCTTTTTTAGCAATTCCCGGAATTTTTTCTGATTGAATTTCTTCTCTTCCATCTTTATTTCATCGGGTGGGAAACCCCGCCCGTTCTCCTTCCTCTCTTACATTTCCCATTTTAACTGTTTCTTAATGTAAAGGTCAACATGTTTGACAATGCCGCGCTCGACTGCAAGAAGCATCTCTTCGATAACCTTTCTGCTTTCTTCCGAATCTTCCTTGTACCATCTGTGCGTTACGAAACTGTGGTTTTCACCGTTTTTACCGACACATCCGATTACCGGACAGAGCCAGTGGTCGAGGGTGTATACGATATTGCATACGGATGCGTTGGAAATCTTATCCATAAAATTAATGTAACGCTTGTGGTTCTGCTTGACGTATTCTGCAACGAAACTCCTTAAACTTTCATTGACTTTATGGCGGAGTTCTTCCAGCTTGAGCATTTCCGGATCGTCGCATGCGTATGAATCCTCGGTTAAGGTTTCATCGTAATCCTTATAGGTTCTGTATGCACCGAGTAAGAGATTAGAGTCAATGTGGTTCTCCCAGTGCGGTTTGTAAGAATGGATGCTTGTGATGAAATCATAAAGCGTATCCAGTGAGTCATACGGCTCAAACGTCTGAAGAGAGACGAATGGAATGGAATGCGTTCCGTTACTGATCAATCCATCCACCGTTCTCTGGATCGAATTCTTCTCATTTATAATGATAATTTCCGGTATCCCAAGTTCCTGCAACCGCTTTAATTTTGCGATCTTCATGATCAAACCTTCGTACAGGAAGTTGATGTTGATCGGGGTATATCTTCCGCCATGTTCGCTCGTTTCATCCTTAAAATACCGGTATCTTACAGAAATCGGAAGTACCGGAAGGAAATGAAGAACCATGTACTGGCGGTCTTTGACATCTTCTTTCTTAAGAAGTTCTTCGATTGCTCCCGCACCCTGCATGGCAACAAAATCACTTTTCCCTGCGGCAGCCATGTATTCCTTGACACTCAGCACCTGTTTATATGTGTACTCGGTTTCTTTCGGGTCAATGACTACCCATCCGTTGTAGTAAATTACCCGTTCAAGATCTTTGACTGGCATTTTAAGTTCTTTGGAAAGGATGGGCTTTCTCCCAAGGAAATACTGGATATTGACAACAGGACAAGGGAGCGTGATATGTCCCATGGTAAGGCTCTCCTCTTTTTCTTCCCGCTCTTCTCCGGATAAGAATTCTCCGAAAATTTCCGGATCAAGTGCTGAATGATGAATGCTTTCCGGTTTCTCATCGTTATATACGGTTGATACTTCTCCTTTGGAATTTGAAAGGATGTAATCGTCGTCAATGTCCATCATTGCGGATACTCTGTGGACATTTGTGTTGTACCATTTTCTTATCATGATGCTCCTCCTTGAAATTGATTTGTGATTATTGTGTGCTTCATTTGATATATTTATAATAATTCCAAATCATTCATTTGTCAACATAAAATTGATTTATTATTTGTTTTTATTATTTACGATAATTGTGCGATAATTTCCTTTTAAAAACAAAAGCAGCCTTATATCGTAAGACTGCTTTAAAAAGTCTGAATTTGTTGAACTTTCCCTTATTCCTTTATTTCTGATACAAGCTCCTTGAATTTCTCTTCGAGAAACGCGTCGAATTCTTTGTACGGGATTACAACAGAGCCGAATCTTTCACCGATGAACTGCAGTTCAACTTTCGTCCGCTTAAAAAGAATTCTCTTTAAGCATGGGACATACGTCAGCTGGACAATTTCACTGCAAAGCAAGTACCTTTTTAATTCTTCTTCGTCTTCCGGAAGATTAGATTTCCATAAGTAAGGTACTGCACCGTCTTTCTTCGGCGGCATATTTTGTAAAATATCTTCCCTCATTTCATCCGTGACATCGTCGCTGTCGATATCAAATGTCTCATCCAGAATATATTTTCCCTGTTCTTTGTCATACCTTGCAAGAACCTTGACCCCAATTATTTCCTCTTTTTTCTTTTGCCTTTCTGCTTTCTTTCTAACGAGTAAAAAACAGTTCCGTCCGGAAGGACTGGCACAATTACTGTGGTTTTTCGTCTACTCGGATGGTTGATCCGCCAGTCATTGTGAAAATTCAGAATTGTCATCGCACAGTTCATACCATACAAAACACGCAGAGCAATATCTTTGAAAAAACAATGATAAATACAAGATCCATTAGGATGGTGATCGAGAAGAGTACAAAGGCTGTATTATCAGATATAGTGTAGTTTTTTAAAAATTCGATCATTTATATCCCCTCTTTTTCCTCTCTTAACGGGAAATATATACTTTCTTCCCTTTAACTTTGACGCGGTAGCGGTTAATGTCGATGCCCTCAATTTCGAATTTATCGCTTACCGGTTCGCCTTCCATGTAAATTTCTGCTTCACCTGAATCAATTAGTTTCTTTGCAGTTTTTCTCTCTTCTGACATCTTCCGGGCATCTTCCGCTATCTGCTTCGTGTACTCCTGTAATTTCTTATCCGCCTGACTAATTTCCTGTTGATAAAAATATAATCTGATTCCGCAAGGTAAACCAATGAGAAAGCTGCAAAGGATTACCAGAACAACAATTTTAAATGCATCACTTTTAACGATTTTCTTTAATTTCCCCATATTATTATCTCCTTGTCTTTTGCTTTATTTTTAATTACACTATATATATTGCGCCATATGTAACATCGTCAAATGATTTTTTGAAAGTTTTTATGATTGTTTTTATTTTTCTTAAATCAAGATTCCAATAATAAAATTTCACCGGAAAATGTTTATATTCAGACACCACAGAAATGGAGAATCATTGCATACTTTTAAATACAATATGGTTATATGAATTGTAATATAAATCTGGAAATATTTGCTAGAATAATACACAACCAGACAATCGAATTGTATTCGCTGCAGGATTTTCAATAATAAAAAGGGACTTATTTTACAGCCCCTTTCTGATTAATTCTTTGCTGCAGTCTTCTCAATATACCGATCCCTTCGGCCAACTACTCCTGACGATGTCAGGAGTAGTTGGCTCCTGTCCCATGTTTCCTGTCCGGATGAAAACTTCTCCGGCTGTTCCATGATCCAGGATTTCCTGTCTGCAGTAGACATGGTTATTACAATCCAGTTTCTTCCTTTTCGAGACCTGTTCCAAGAACACCTTCAAGAATTTGATACTCGATCTCACTGTGGGATTTCATGTAACCAGAAACCGCACGGCAGACATTAATGTACTGCTCTGCAGTAAACTGCCGCTTGGTGTAAGAAGCAACACTTCTTCTTCCAATGTCCTCATAAAACGCAGTCAAAACCTGAGAGAGCATATCCGAGCCAAGATGAATGGTTTTGCCGTCACCTCCGGTAATGTCAAGTCCGTATTCCCAGATGGAACGGTATGGGTCTGAATTTGGCCGATTTTCAGAAAGATCGATGTGGTCATTTTCCTTGATGACGATTTCATCACCAGCAACCTCAACCTTTGATAAGTTGAGATTGAAAGCGGGCGCGACAACAAAGTCGTAGCTCTGACTGTAGTCGTTGCAAACGCCGCCATTCGAGTCGACATACCACGCGTAGTTGCTGCCGTTGACAGTACCGAGCCACGCGTACTTGTTGAAAGACCTGAACGAACGGGTGTTTTCCGCTGCTGCCTTCAGGGCCTGCCAGTAATTTCCAGAGCAGGGTCCACTCCACTCCGTAAAACCGGCTTTTTCCTTGGAAACCAAATACAAGCCTTTTCCATAAGGAACTGACTTGTCTTCAGCATCCTTGATGGCATCGTACAATAACTGCATCCTATCATCATAACCGCTGATATCCTGTCCATCAATGGATTTGGAATAGCAATCGCCATTTCCAAATTGCTCCATTTTAAAGCCTGGCCAAGCACCGTGGGTTACACCATGTGATTGGATTACAGCAACCTGACGTTTGCTGTCAACCTCACAAGCTGTCCAGCTGTACCCGGCAAACTTGTATGTTTTGCCAGCTTCTAAGATTGCATAAGCGTTTTCATTGTTTAATTTTTTCATAGTCGTTTTCTCCCTTCGTTAATGAATTCTTATTTACATCCATTAATATGAGATGGGAAAATATTTCCAGACAAAAAGCTGCCGCGTCTTCGCGTGCAGATCAGTTAACTTAACACGGTAACGGTTAATGTCGATATCTCGGATATTTTTTGTTAATAAAATAGCCTAGCATATTTCCATCGCCCATTTCTTCGCTCTCGCTTCCGTCAGTGTATGGTACCCGTGTTCCTTCCGCCACAGCGTAAGAGCAACCTGCCAATTCTCCGGCAACTCATCCATATATTTCAGCAGTATTGCTTTTTCTTTCTTTTCTCTTTCGTCAAGGTATTCGAGAGCCTTGTTAAGATACCGGAGTGCTGCCGCGTAATTTACATCGCATCTGCCGATCCGCCATGAAGTTACCTTACGGTTTGCAATGGCATACCGGAGACGGACGGAATCAAGGTAGGTAAGGTTTAAAAATTCCCCATTGAAAACTTCCATGTTTGCGCGTGCTTTCTTTTTGTGCGAATCGGTTCTCCAGTCATACCCACTGTCTTCTTTGACTTCGGAAATGAAGTAATGCCGTTCTGTTCCGACATGCTCTGCGGAATACACTTCCCGTCGGTAAGCTTTCTTCTCCGGACTGAATGATTTATATACGCAGTAAAATCCATCCTTTCCATAATATTCCACCTCCCACTTGGCATATTCCATGACATTCTCTTCGGTTACTTTGCCGTAATTACACAGCCCCATGTCGTTTTTAAGGACTACCGTATTCGTGGAAAGTGTAGGCGGTCCCTGCAGCTGTTTATACTCATTACGGATGTAGCAGGAAGTTCCGTGTTCTGAGGTTTTCTCATCTTCCCTGTGCTCGATCACCATGCACGGGTAATCCAGATACGAAAACTCCCATACTTCGTAACGGTCAATAAGGTTAACCGGGTATACTTTACAGTCGCTGATGCTTACATCGTGCGTCCGGTTTTTCTCACCGCGTCCTCTGTCATTATTGAATGCCTCATATTTCCGTTTAAAATCATTAGCATCATCCCTTGTAATCCGTTGCATGGTCAACACCAGGTCACCTTTTTTGATCTCTCCGTTGGAAGAGTCAAGAATATCCTTCCACGAACCATAGGTATTATCCTCAATCCACCCATCAGCCATGGAAAATACCACATACGGATTCGATTTTATGACCGTTACCTTCTCCGGGAGCCGGATCAGCTTTCCATCATTGATGATTCCCTGTAGCAGTGCAAAGATGAAGAAACGAGAAATCTTCTCTTCCCTGGAAGTTGACTTGTAAGTTTCTTCCGTTTTCTGTGATACGGTTTCTTCCTGTGGTGCAAAGAAGATATTTTCATCATGGATGTTAATACGATCTTCATCCGTCCACCCCATGTATAGGTTTTCTCCGTCTTTGACAAGGATACCGATGGTATGTCCATGGTATTTCTCGTATTTCTGAAGCATGTTGGCAAATTTTTCATGTTTCTTGTATCCAATACCGCTCCGGCTCACTTTGACAAAGGAGACTGCTTTCTCACCCGGACAGAACAGGTCGCGCAGATCTTCTCGGTTCTTGAGAATATCTTCAAACAGTCCGGCATCATCCCCGTCCACGTCATACAATGCCAGGTACTTTCCAAGTTCTTCATCCATGTAGCGGAGTTTCTGGTAAATCACAACCGGAGAGTCTGTATCCGCATGCCCGCCGGTGACAAGCTGCGTGAAATCCACAACCTCTCCTGTGATACATCGGATGGCATAAATCTGCGTATCCAGCACTGTAAGCTGGTTTTCCAGTTTTTTCTTCTCCTCTTCCAGTTCTGCCTGCTTTTTCTCGATCATTTCCATGAGCGGGCGGTACTGTTCCATAAGCTGGCGCTTCATTTCTTCCAACTTTTCTTCCTGTTCCTGTTGTAATTTTTTCAGGGCAGTTTCCTGCTCTTTTAACTTTTCTTCCTTACTGTATATGTCTTTCTTAACGTCTGTGACGGAAGAAAATCCCTGACCTGCAGGAATAATGGATGATGCTGTTTCTCCTGCGATAGAACACATCTGATCTGGTGTATAGTCGGAGTAATCCTTATATTCATCAATTTCAAGAAACTGGCATGGAAGTATATATATTTCATTTATGTCGGCTCCAGAGATAATTGCAAACCGATGCTGATCATCCAGATAGAGAAGATTAAGAGACTGCCCGATGGACTGCAGGTACTCTGCCATTTCAAGAAGATCACTCATCCATGAGTCTGTCCGGTCGAGGCTTTTGGTAAGTCCCGGAATTCTCTCCTGCATCTGGTAAAATGCAATCTGCTCGGTATCTTCCCATTTTATATGGTGATAAGCAGCAAGTTCGGGCGACCAGTTTACTTTATGCCACTTCTTGAATTCACCTGATGCATGCCATTCCCTAAGAGCATTGATATCTTTGATATGTACTTTCCCGATTACTGAGAGGTTTCCCATTACATTTTCTCCTTCCTGTCAATCCACATCGATATGAAATTAAGAACAAACGGTGTGACGAGCATGATGAGCGAAATCACTCCTCTTGCATTTAATGTGAAAGGGATGAAATCACCTTTTCCTTTATAAAACGTGGTTGCACATGCCGTCATGAAAAAACAAATCATGCTTCTAAGAGCTTTTTGTAACATTTCCGGGTCTTCCTCGTGATGTCCGACTATATATTGCACAATTAATCTCAATGCAAAAAAAGCCATCGGGATTGCAAACATTAATTTTGTCATTGTAATACTCATCTTTTTTTTCATATCTCCTTCGCTTTTAACGTTGATATTTTTAATTTTACTTTTTCCGATTGCTGAAAATTTCTCCATAAATTATCGTCTTCTCCTCGAATCAAACGAGAACAAAGTCCAATCATTTTTTATTTTCTAACCCCAAAGAGTCGATATTGTTATCTTACTGGTACAAACACAGGGAAAAATTCTTTCTCATTTTTTTTAGTTTTAAGATATAACTTTCCCTCCTCATAGGATACAGTGTAACTATCCAAGTCAATGCCATAAATATCAAAAGAGTCGTCCTGCTTTACACCATCCACATAGCAGATACCACCATCAGATTCATATTCAGCAATAGCTTGATCCCTATTTTTCTCTATTGAATTCATATATGGGGCCACCAACAGACTTATAGCCAAAATCAGTATAACAACAGCAAGAATTTCATATTTAATCTTTTCACTCATCCTAATATTATCCTCCTTAAATTATGTTTTGCTTAATTTTCATTACAGATACACAAAGAACCGTCCGTACTGTCATTTTCGATATTATATGGCTATTTCTTAGAGAGTTTTGCCATTACATTTCCTCCTTCCAGTCAACCCACATCGATATAAAATCGAATTTAAACGTCATAATCAGCATGATGAGCGAAATCACTCCTCTTGCATTTAATGTGAAAGGGATGAAATCACCTTTTCCTTTATAAAACGTGGTTGCACATGCCGTCATGAAAAAACAAATCATGCTTCTAAGAGCTTTTTGTAACATTTCCGGGTCTTCCTCGTGATGTCCGACTATATATTGCACAATTAATCTCAATGCAAAAAAAGCCATCGGGATTGCAAACATTAATTTTGTCATTGTGATGCTCATGTTGCTTTTCTCCTTCCTTATTTTTCAAAATTTAACCTTACACTTCACATATTGCGCCATATTTAAAATCGTCAAAGGATTTCTGAATTTTTGGTTATTTTTTTACATGCACACAAAAAAAGAACCATCAGCAACTGACAGTTCTTTTTCTCATCTTAAATGAAATCCCTTACACTCATACCCGGCGCATCCCACGGATTTAAAGGGCCATAATCGTGGTTGGTACAACAGGTGTATTCCCGTCCAGACTCCATACAGTTCTGTGGGCTGTCATGGTCCACTTCCCATTGAATTCTCTCTTCTGCTTCTTTTTCCCTTATATCTGCGGCTTTGTGGGACTCTTCCCGAAGAAAGGAAATCCAGAAGGAAAGTTCTGCATCCGTGTATTTTTGCGCCATACGTGTCGTCTCTTCCTTACTGTTGACTCTGACTCCAAGAATTTCCCGTAAAATGAGCGCTCCTTTAAGGATTGTAAGTTTCCGCTGTATCTGCATTGCCTGCATACACTCGGAAAGATTCATCTGCCCGTCAACTTCGTAATGTTCCATGATAGGATTTTTATATTTGTTTTCTTCCATATTTTTCATACTGTATTCTCCCTTCGACATCAATTCTTTGTTTACATTTTTAATATGAGACAAAAAAAAGAAGACCCCGAAGGATCTTCTTAAATCTCAAATGTCGAAGATGACAACCTTATCATCGCCTCCCCAGTAGCTGCAGTCTCTGGAACACTCCGAGAAGAGTTCCCGAATTGCCGTAAAGTCAGCCGGGACAGCTTTGTAATCTTTTTCATCCTCAAGGTCTTCCTCTTCCATCTCGCCTACCTGCTTATTCGCCGGAATTGCGAGAGCGATCGCATCCTTTTCATTCCATGCTTTTACCAGAAACTTCGTTGAGGTCGGAACATACTCGACGACATACAGACCAAATGAAACGTCTGGGCACTCTTCCTCATCTTCTGGCTTTTCGATAAAGAATTCCCCGTTTTCGAGGAATCTCCATTCGTTCGCATCGCATGTAGCCTGGATTTCCTCATCAGATGCTGTATACATGTAATCGTACCCCTGCTTTTCGTAAAACTGGCAGAGTGCTTCGATTACGGATACTGCATGCTTGCGGCATATTTTAATCTCTTCATCAGAAACATTCGCATCGTCATCAAACACCTCTTCCATGCACCGTGCAACGCAGTATGAATATCGTGCATTCTTCTTGAGTTCAAAATGGAATTTTCCTCGAAGCTCTTCCGGAAGCTCAAACGGTTCAATATTTTTAAGTACATCCAGGTCTCCATAAAAATCTTTAACTTTAACAAGATCCTCCGGAATAAGTTCTCCGTAAATATTGACACCGTCTCCCTGGCAGCTGTTTAAGGAAAACTGGATATGAAGATCTGAGTTTGGGAACATGATCATAAGATCCTGTTCAATCTCATTTTCCCAGTCAGAAGAGCGCATATCGTCATCCAGGTACCACTGACGGACACGCTCCTTTGCGGACTCGTTAAGTTCGGAAAAATCATAAGTGTTGTATTTTCTCTTAATTGTTTTCATGTCCTTTTTCTCCCTTCGATATTAAAAAATTGGTTTACATCTTTAATATGAAATGAAAAAAAAGAGCCCGCCTGACCGCCAATGTCATTTAGGAAACCAAGACCTGTAAATAGTCTTAACTTAATGACATTGGTCTGACCGCGGACTCTTTGGGTAGATTCTTAATCCTCTTCGATTCCCTGTTTTTCTGCATCCAGTGCCTTGTAGTCAAACTCCAGTGTTCCGTATGGAATCAGGTTCATGAACTGGATGACAGGGCGGATGTCCCCGTTTGCAGCAAAAATATAGTCCTCAAACAGATAGGCAGCCCACATACGGTTTTCTTTCTTATTCAGACCGATCGTAACCGTGAAATTCTGTCCTTTCTTTTGCTGTACTTCATATCCTGCATCTTCCCCGTATTCCTTCATCAGCTTCTTTACATACTTGTTATAATATTTCTTCTGACTTTTCAGCTTCTTCTTTTCGAGGGTATTGTATTCTTTTTCTGTCATGTCGTACTTATTGACATCCTCCATCGTGTTTATGAACTGGAGGCATTCCGCTTTTGTACTCTTATATTCCTTGCTTCTCCAGGAAGACCAGTCCTCAAACCTGCCCTTGCTTTTCTTAATCTTCTTTTCTTCTTTCTTATATCCGTACCCGTTTGCCTGCATGCTGGCATTGAAATTTTTAAATTCCGGGATATACAGGTAATTTTCCGGCTTGTAGACAGGGATGTATTTGACGATCTCGTTGATATAAGAGCCGGCATCCTTTTTCTCCTCCTGTTCTTCCTTATCCGGGTTCTTTACCGTCAGGTAGATTTCGGAGATCAGGGATTCCATCTTCCTGTCGCTGTCTTCCACTGTGATGTCCTGTCCATCATCGAACGTCTTATTCTTCTCCCGTGCAATGCTCTCCTTGAATGCCTGGTTAATCACACGGTCATTGATATCATTTCTTGCCGCCTGTGTTGCATCGTAAAACGGTGTGTCGATCGTACGGTCTTTGAATGCATAGCATTCGCAGAAGATATATCCGCCGTTATAAGGGAACACGTACACCGTGGAGAACCTGCTGTCTTTCCCCTTCTTCGTTACGGCAGAGGAACGCTCCGTAATGGAGAACTTCCGCACAGATTCCGTTGTTTCATCAAGGTACGGCACTGTCAGGTCGCACGGCTCTTCTTTTGCGTCAAAGAGCGTATGCAGCGCGTTGCCGCTGTCTGAAAGGATACTCTGCGGCACATCCCCCGTTTCAAGTACCATCGCTTCACACAGGCTCTCGATGTTCCCGATGTCCTTTGCGTAGGCGAAATGCACGATATACACCGGATCGGTATTCTCCTTATTCTCCGAATACTCTGCAAGATATACCGACTCCTTTAACGTGGATGATTTGTTCTGATGGTCCGTGGTGTACTGACGCATGCGCTCTGGCAGTGTCATCACGGCAACATTGCCATATGCTGTCTTTACCGTTACGTCCGCTACGGAGACAAATTCGTCCATTTTCTGCTTATATTCCGTATCCACGAGATATCTCGGCTCCGTGCTTTCCTCTTCTTTCAGAAACGGGATTTTATCCGCAAATTTTTCCGGAACGCTGCATCCGGTAAGGGATGTGCAGATGATCATGGCCGCCAGTGTCCCCGCTGACAATCTTTTTATCATTCTCCCTGTCATCCGTGAATGGTTTTGTTTTTCTTCTTTTCTCATAAAAAACGCTCTCCTTCTCTTTATGTGGTTTACGGGAAAGATCCTGTTTTTCCCTTCACCTTCAATATGCATCCCTGTTTTTCCAGCCAAAAAACACCCCACCAGGAAAATTAATTCCCGTGGGGTGTCTGCTTTTCTTCCGCAATGAGATCGCTGATGTTTTTCTTAAGCCACTCTGTTGTAAGTTTGGCTTTTTTAATTCCATCCACAATCTCATCCAGATCTTCTTCTCCTGCAAGTGGAAGGAACGTATATGCCAGTTCCAGTTCCCCGCCTTTTGGCATACGCCCCGTAATCGACGGGGTGTATGCGCCTTTTGCTTTGCCGGAGACTGTTATTGTTCCATCGTCCAGTGTTAGGCTGACATTGTACGATGGTGATGAGTATCTGACTCTCCGGATCGGCGGTTCGGTCGGCATTGTGCGGTCTCCTACTTTCTGGAATGTGATTCTTTCCTGTGAAGGCCGTCTGTTCTTCCACCTCTTGTTTCTATATTCCATTTTTCTATTCCTCCTCGATTTTCCCAGCAAGCTCTTTCATCTGCTGTTTTGTGACATCTTTTACGAATTCGTCGGTACGGTCAATATAAATCTCACCTTCAAAGATCTGATTGACCGTCTTTCCGATGAATACCGCAAATTCATGCCGGTTCTGCCAGGTCACCCTGCCTTCTGCATCCAGTTCCTTTGCGATTCCGCAGAATGGATCGCAGCCGTATATTCCACACAGCCGGTCAATCTGCACACAGGCGTCTATGGCAACATCATGTGCTATTTTGCGCTTTGTGTCAATACCCTGGACCTTGTATACAAGGTCTTCCTGATCCAGTTCCTTTGCGTACAGAACCTGTACCTGAACTGACATCATGACTACAGCATTTACGTAATCTGCAAGGTGCTGCATACGCTCAACGATGAAATTCAGATCTTCGCATTTTGTCCGAAGATCCTCCCCGCTGTTTTTGATTGTATCGATAAGGTTTTTAAGTTCTTTTTTCATAGTTTTCCTTCTCCTTTCAATATGAAAATTGGTTTACATTTTTAATATGAAATGAGAAAAGGTTTTTGCGCGGTATCAGGTATGCAGCCGCAAAACACGCACAAAAAAAAGGAACCATTTCTGATTCCTTTTCCATCATCTTTTTAAGCAGACAATCGTTTTTTGTCCGGATCGTATTTCCGGAGGAAGTCATGCTTTCCAAGTTCTTCCTCGCTGTCCCAGACACCAATCACGTCTTCGTAAATGTCAGTCATTATGTCTGATGTGTGGACTGCATGTACTGCCGTGGCAATCATCTGGTCATCCAGATCTTTCAACAGCTCGTTCTCCGGAAGGTAAAACGAACGCAGCTCCCTGTTGTACGCGTTGTGCAGCACAATGACAGAAACACCGATTTCCTTCTCCGCCTGACATCCGAGAGAGCAGGATTTTTTTAGATCGTTCTGTTTAATCTGCCAGCATCCGTACATGTTATCACAGGAATCATCCTCTGTAACGTATGCTTCCTCGAACATAAATTCCGGTATTTCCAGCTTCAGGACAACAAGATCAGACGATTCCGAGCCAAGGTATGCAGCCGCTATCTGTGCTGCCTCTGCTGCGATACGGAGGCCTTCGTTTTCTTCGCCATCATAGTCTTTTTCGGCCATGTAAAGCATATCGTCATCGGAACAGTTCCAGACGGTTTCATCCACGATTGATGAAAAGTTGCTGCCAAGCATTGTGATCGCATTCTCCATGGTTGTTCCATGATATAAAATTCTTGTATTACTCATATTTTTCTCCCTTCGTATTTGAACATTTGTTTACATCCTCAATATGAAATGAGAAAAATCCACCGCATGGGAATCAGGCGGAAGCGAAGAAAAAAGACCGGATCTCTCCAGTCTTTTCCTCTCTTTTTCTCTTTCTTTAATTTGCAACATTGTCCAAATAAGCAGAGATTGCTTTTTTCTGTATCCGCTCTTCTTCTGTCGCCGGCTCGTAGACCTCGTCTACATATTTGAGCCAGTACAGGACGTCCCTTCTGCGTCCCGGGCTGTTGTTAAACAGGTCACCCAGTCTGGTCGGGCATTTCCGGTATGGTCCAATACTGATCATCACGGATTCTACATCAGAACCACCAACCGGAAACATCGTGTAGCCCTTGTAACGGTATGCGGTATCACCATTTTTTAAGGTGATTTTCTCACGTCCCGCTGCCGTAAAGATGACTTTTTCAGCTCCGTCTGCGGCAGCATGCGCCTTCTGGATATTTTCTTTCCCGGTAAAGCAGCAGAACTGCCACACTTTTCGGTTCCTGTAATGCAATGGCACAGCGACACGATAACTGTCACCCGGACTGTTATCAATCCTTACGTTACCATAAATAATAAAGATAGGGTATCCATTGTTATCAATCGAAAGAAAACCCTCATCTTTCAAATAGGCAATGCAGGAAAATTCCCCGTTTTGGGCGATAATCAATGCAACGATCGTATCGCCAGGCTTCAGCTGTTTTGCCCTCGTTGCCATCTGCGGTTTCTCCGGATTTTTGGAATTCCAACAGTTTAAGATTACCTGCTGTCTCCCTGTAGAAACCAGAAGACCCGTTTTCCAGTCCTCCGAACGCCCTTCTCCCGGAATGACGTTCAATACTTTTGTCAGGATACAAATCCTGTTATCACGCTTATACAGGATTCGGCTTTTACTCATGTTTTGTATCCTCCTTTCAATAGCTTCAATGTTTACATCCTCAATATGAAATAAAAAAACTTCCGGGACACTCTCGCCCCGGAAGCCGTCTGACTTTTCCCTATTCTGTTTTTTTGGTTTTGGCCTTATCTTTTTCCTTTGTTTTCCCTTCTTTTTCTTTGGATGCTTCTTTTGTATCCGTCTTCCCATCTGTTGTTTCTGTGGCATCCTCTGTGTTCTGGATGTTCTCGGTTGCCTCTTCCGTCTCACCGGTTCCTCTGTTCACGTCTGCCCCATCTCCACGGAAGTAGCTGTCAATATCCTCATCGCCATCGATCGGCGAATAATCATGCTCCCCGTTTTCGTCCAGGTTTTCCATGTTTTCATCTTCGTACTGTTCACTTGTGGTTACAAGGTAGCCGTCATCATCCAGCACCAGTCCGTCCTTGGAACCCTTGATAGAGCTGCCGCTGTCATCATAGACGTAAATGGTATCGTTGTAATCGCCCGGCAGCAGATCCTTGTAATCGGTCTCTTCCTTCAGGTAACGGAATGCTCCTGCGCCATTGCATTCGTAATATCCCGTAGTCATGTATTCCGGAACATTGATTCTTACAATCTGGTCTGTAATGTAGTCAAAATCCTTCATCTGGTATGTTTCTGCGGAAACAAACAGATGGATGTTTGCCTTTAAGGTAATCTTGTGCGACTCTGTACCAATACGGACATCAAACTTATAGTCTTTTCCTTCTTCCAGACTGGAGATTGTTCCGGTATCCGTGACATTTTCGCTTCCGATCTCGATATTTCCGTACTTGTTGAATGTCATCACAACATCGTCGCCGACATTCTCGATCGTCTTGGCGTTCGAGTACGGCATCGTCCGGCAGTCTTCGTCTCCGGTATCGAAGTTATATTTGCCTGCGCTGTTTTCCTGCAGTCCTGCGATACCGACGGTATACCCGTCATCAAAGAACTTCTCCATGGAATATTTAAGTGGCGTTGTGGTGGATGATTTAAAGATCAGCTTATCTCCCGGATACATGGTAGGGATCAGTCCTTCATCCTCATTGTAGTTTACCCAGAAATACCGCTCCGGCCGATATCCTTCTGCATCATCGAAATCATCTCCTGCCGTCGAATCTGCTGCGTACAGCGGATAATACAGGACCTGCACATCCCCGTTCTTATTTTTCTCTTTATGCGCGATACAGTAAGTGTCGGATGGAATTTCGCTCTCATCGGAATAATAAGTTGGCAGCACATTATCCGGGGTTTTTACTTCTGTATCATCTGTTTTCCCTTTGCTGCATCCGGAGCACATGGTAACGACACATACAGCCGCAAGCATAAGGGCAAATGCTTTCTTTTTCATATAAAATCTTCCTTTCTTCGTTTTTGCCTCCATACAGTAATATGCAACGGTAATTTTGCGGACAAAAAAAGGCAGGAGTACCTTCTGCCTTTGGCTCGTCTTACTTGATTATCTCATTGATTTTCTCATCGAAATATTTAGAAAGTGAAAAATCGTTTTCAAATACGCGTGCAGCCGCATATGCAACAGTTTCCGGAGCATTCTTTGCAGCTTTTTCCGTAATCTTTTCAGCCTCATTTAACGCGGTGGTGACATTTGCTTCGCTGTATTCCTGCACGGAAGAGTCTGCGTCTCTCATATAGTCATCCAGATTTTTTCCCATTTCATTCAGAATCGCAAATCCCGCAGTAACGATCATCGGGGAGACCCAGCAGTAACGCTTGTACCATGTGATAGCATCCGCGTAACTGTTTTTTCCCAGTGCTTCCATAAATCCCCTGATGGATTCTCTATATTTTATCATCGAATAAAAAGCATCATGTAAGGGGTCTCCGGTAAGTTCTTTTTCTGCCTTCACAATATACAGATCACTTTTCTCTTCTCTTCTTGCGTCTTCCAGCATCTGCGTGACGACTGGATCATCATAGATTTCCTGCATTTTTTCATGGTTCTTCTCTAATCTCTTTTTTGTTACATCGTCAATGTTGTTGTAAGCTGCCATAATGATACCTTCTTTCTTTATCTTACGGATTACAGTTTTTGCACGGGTCATATCCTCCTTCCATCAGTTCTGACCGCGTTGTTTTAACCTGCTTTCTGTTGCTTTCTGACATACCGGATACGCTGCTGCAGTCCGGTTTGTGGAATTTCTTTGTGTTAGTGTTAAGGATATAGGTTTCTTTCTTGTTTCCCTTGCTGCTTTGGATTTCCCCGGATTCTTCCTTGTTACCCTCCTGTGCCTCCGTTTCCCTGTATGATTCATCTATGCTGCTCTCGCCGGTTTCATAGTTGATCTGAATCCCCGGCTGCACGTTATAGCAGTACACACAGAAGCTTAACCCTTTTCCTTTATCTTCCACGGATGATGCCTCCATGAGTATACCGGATGCTACCAGATTGCTGCCTTCAAATTCCGGCGTTACGCGGTACAGCACATGGTTGTCTGGGTTCTCTTCAATGTAGTCCGCCACCTGGTTTTCAAATGGAAGCATGCCGGTTACATTTAGGTAGCGGGTTCCGGTGATCAGGTTCTTCTCGTTGGCATTCTCCCCTGCAAGCTGGTATCCGACAAGATGACACCGGTTGTACAGGTAGTTCCCATCCACGATACCATTATATTTGATGGTATGCCAGCCGCTTGGCTTAACCATTCCGATTTCTCCCCGTTCTTCGGTCGGCATAATCTCTTTGCAGATATTTGCATAAGCAACGCCGCATCTTCCAAGGGAATCCAGTTCGGAATAGGTCTCGAACGGTTCTGTGGTGTAATCACGCTTCGTAAAAAACGGTTTGTTGGAGTTGACGACTGCGTATGCCGATGTTCCATCGTACTCCAGAATACCTTCTTCTGTATTTTTTGCTGTATCTGCGGTCTCCCCGGCGCCGGATGCTTCGCTGTTCACTTCTTCGGATGAGCTGTCTGTCTGTGGTTGGCTGCTTTCCGAATATTGGCCGTACTCCGGGATTTTTTGCTGTGTGTCAAATTCCAGCGTGGTTGTCAGATCTTTCGTGCCTGCACATCCGGAAATGGATACAGTGAAAACCGCAAGGATCATTAATATTCTTTTTCTCATATTTTAAAATTCCTTTCCCTGTTTGTTCTCTCTTATTTTATATATTGCGCCATTTGCTGTTTCGTCAAGGGAATTTTGCTATTTTTGAATTTCTCGAAGTTTTTTTATTTCATATTGGTAGTAAACACATCTACGCATCGAAAGGAGATTTGCAACTATGAGAAGATTTTTAATAGATTCCTTTAATGCAGCCTACGGACTGTATCAGGATATCAAGACGGGAAATTACCGTGAAGACAGGGAAGCTGATGAGCTTGCCTTAAAAAGAAATGTGGCAAGGTATTCCAACTTCGCCGCACAGTACGGTCTTCCTCAACTTAACGTTGAGAAGGCTTCATCCGTGCAGATTTCCCAGTATCTTGAGAAATCTGCAAAATTAATTGCTGCTATTTCGTAGCAGCAGCCAAACGGACACCATCATAGTGCCCGTTTTTTTTGTGCTTAAATATCCGGCTTCTTCCGTGTGAGCATATCCGCAAGCCTTGTGTGGCGCTGCTTCATGGAATTGTTTTTACAGGCTGTTTCAAGTGCGTTATTCTCATATACAATTACAACTTCCTTTTCTGCCCTTGTTACTGCTGTGTAAATGATGCTCCTTTGCAGCATCACCGCCGGGTTTTCCGGAAGATAGATTAAGATTACCGGGTTTTCCGAACCCTGTGATTTATGGATTGTAAAGGAATATGCCGGCTCAATGTCCGCGGCGGCTGAATACGGAAGCAACACCCGCTCGTTATCGGTATATACAACTATTCCGCTCTCTGCAAATTCTTTTATGATGCCAAACTGCCCGTTCATATATCCGAGCTTATAGTCTGTCCTTGTAAAGATGATCTTATCTTCTTCTGATACTTTCCTTGTCACATCGCGCTTTAACAGTTTACGCATGTGGCGGTTGATCGCATGTACCCCTGCGGCACCTTTATAGGATGGTTCGATCATCTGCAGATAGAATGGGTATTCCCTGTCGTATCTTTTGGTAAGGATGGTTTTGATTTTTTCAAAAGCTTCCGTGTCATTTTTTACCTGAATCAGCTGGAAGTTATCAGCTTTCTCCGGAACGGCTCCTTTCTTGATCCGGATGGCGTTCTTTATAATGCTTGTATTCTCTCCCTGTCGGAAGTTCTCTGCAAGCCTGCATACAGGGAAACGTCCGCTGGCAATAAGGTCATGCAGGATGTTTCCAGGCTCGATTGACGGGAGCTGGTCTTCGTCCCCGACAAGCACAACGGTTGCTCCGGGTTTGATTGCCTGTAATAACAGACCGAATGTACGCGTGCCGATCATGGAACTTTCGTCCACGATAATCAGATCTGCTTCCACTGGGTTATTCTTGTCCTTGGAACTGCTCTGCATCCCGGAAAACGGACGGTAATCAATGAGCATGCAGATCGTTGATGCCGGATATCCGGTGGACTCTGACAGTTTCTTTGCCGCACGCCCGGTCTGTGCGCACAACGCAATCTCCTTGTTTGGGTTCTTCCGGTGGTACCACTCGATCAGCCCGCGCACGGTTGTTGTTTTCCCGGTGCCGGGACCACCGGTAAGGATCGAAATACCCGGGCGGGTAACGAGCGGGAATGCCTTTCTTTGCGTATCACTGTACTGGATTTCAAAATTTTCTTCGATTTCCTTGATTTCCTCATCCGGTACTTCAAGCAGTTCCCCACCTTTGTCCAGTATGGAAATTTCATTGATTACTTTCACCTCATCTGAGTACAGGTAACGGAATGTGATTCCTGCTTCATCAATATACAGATAGTTATCCATATAGATCAAATTGGAAAGGATGATCTCCGGAATCTCATTTTTGTATGCGTAGGATTTTGAAATCCGGTTTACCGTCTGATAAAATTCGTCCATTGGCATAAATGTATGCCCGCTGTTTGTGCCAAGGTTTAACACATAATGCACAATTCCACGGACACGGATATCTGAATACGCATCGATCTTAAGGTCGTATGCGATTTTCTCCAGAACAGCGAACCGGATTCCCGCGCGTCCACCGATGCCATACGGATCGTGCTTTAGGAACAAAAGCGATCTCTCCCGGTTCTCGTTAAAGATGTAGAATATGCTTTCATACGGCACTCCATACGGAAGCAGGTACTCTTCCAGCTTTTTCAGCGTTTCATCCACTACCCCGAGGACGTCGCAGATATTTCCGATTTTTTTTGCGGAAAATTTAGGAAAATCATTATGGAGCATGTATTCTAATTTGTGGCGCGGGGTTTTATAAAGATCTTCCTTGTATTTTCCAACGATTTTCTTTGCCGATTTTATCCCGATACCTTCTGCGTTTGCAGCAAGGAGCTTGACGCACTCCTCTTCTCCCATATAGACAGGCGTCATGCGAAGCACGAAAAACATCATGTCCTTCCAGTATCCGTCAACCCTTACCGTTGCCTTCTCATAGCACATGCAGGAAATGAATCTTGCGTACACTTTCCCGTTCTTCGCACGTTTTGCGTTTCCGTCCGGTGTGGTAAATTCAAACAAGCAGATTCCATCATCTTTTATTTTTTCAATGTGTTCGATTCTGCCTGTCAGTGTTATCATAATGCTTTCCTCTTCCTTACAATTTCTTTAATCTGCTGTTTAGTGTGTCTGACTCGTCAATGTACTTTTTTGCCATGTTCTCGAAATCACGCACGTAGCGGGACTGCTTTGCCCTTCCGTTATAAGAAACCCACAGTTCTTCTTTCGCGCGGGTCATCGCCACGTAATACAGTCGGCGCTCTTCCTCTATCCTTGTCTTAATCTTTGCTTCCATCCTGTGTCTTTCGGAAACATTGCTTTCTGTTTTTAAATCTTTCTCCATTCTTTCCGTTCCGGGAATAATGGAGTCGTTGGAATTTGGCAGGAATACCACTTTCCACTCCAACCCTTTGGATTTATGCATGGTAGATAGCGTAACTGCATCCGCATCCAGATTTTTCTTGTTGTGATCCTCAAATGCCTTTTTCGTCTTTTTGATGTAAACATCCCATTTCTCCCATGTATCAATGTTATTATTCTCGACATCTTCCATGAAAGAGTTGTAGGTATCTATATATTCCCTTGGATCCTCCATCCGCTTTTCTGCATAATCATAAAGATATTCCTGATAGCGGAGTCCGGTTCTTATAACCCGCAAGGAATCCTTTGGATTTTTCCCTTTTAAGGATGTGCAGAATGAGAAAAATTCATCAATGTTGTCATACATTTTTTCTTTCTGCCATTGCTTTAAAAAACTTCTCTTTGCCGCTTCCTTCATGTATGTGTAATCTGCCCCGTGCACCGTCATGGTTCTTTGAATATAACGGCTCGGGCGGTTGATGAGGGAATACACCACTTCCGCCTCTTTCTGTTTTGATCCGAAATCATCTCCCTCGGCAAGACGATGGAAGTATGATATATCACGGAAAATCCAACTGTCATACCGAAACTTGATCGCTTCTGTAGATACAAACGGAATCCCCACTTTTGCGAGTTCATTTGCAATGCGGTCTGCCTGGCTGTTGTTACGGTACAGAATTGCAAAATCCTTATAGGACTGTCCCTGTGCGTTTCTCATTTTAATCTTTTTTGCAATGTCTACAGTTTCCTCGATCCTCGTTTGGAACATGGATACATACACGCTGCCTTCTGTTTCCTTTGAGCCAATAAAATCTTTACTAAAACGGTTCTTATTCTTCTTGATAACCATGTCAGCAGCTTTGATGATGTTAGAACTTGACCGGTAATTGGTGCTCATGTTAACCTGAATTGCATCCGGATACTGCTTTTTAAAGGACAGCATGATTTCCGGTGTGGCGGCACGGAAGCCATAAATGCTCTGGTCATCATCCCCGACGACCGCAAGGTTTCCATTTTCTCCTGCAATAAGGTAAATGATCTGTGATTGGACATTATTGGTATCCTGGTATTCGTCCACCTGAATGTACTTGTAGGTCTCCTGCAGAGTCTGGACTACTTTTGGATTTGCCTGCAAGCCTCTGAGTGTCAGCACAAGCATGTCATCAAAATCAATCAACCCGCAGTTATTCTTATATTCTTCATATTGCTCATACAGACGTATGAAAAAATCTTTGTCGCTAGTGCAGGTAGGTGTGTAATCCTGTGGCTCGATCAGCATGTTCTTTACGCATCCGATATCAAGCAAAAGCTTTTTGATAAAACCAGGGATATCATCTGCTACATCCCTGTTCCCTTTTAAGATGCCATAAAAGAAATCGTTGACATCTATGGAATTTATGGTGCATCTTCTTTCATACCCGAAAAACGTGGTAAGGATTGCAAGACAGAATGCGTGGATGGTACAGAAATTAACCCCATGTGGATTTTCCGGAAACTGCTTTGTATATCGTTCTTTCATCTCTTTTGCTGCTGCTTTCGAAAACGTCATCATGATGATTGATCTCGGGTCAATCCCGGTTTTTACCATGTGGTTGATTCTTCTTACCAGTGTTGTTGTTTTCCCAGATCCCGGACATGCAACAACAATAAGCTGTCCATCTATTGTATTAATAATTTTTCCCTGCGCTTCGTTCTTTAACATATCTCTTTTCTCCTCTCTTTTTCCATTTTCCTTTTCCCGCCTTTACTATACATATTGAGCCACATAGAGAAACGTCAAAGGATTTTGGAAAGTTTATTGGAAAAGTATAAAAAAAAAGAAGAGCCCGGAAGCCCTCCTTTTTCTTTTTTTTTAGTTGAATGGCAGCTCTTCATCAATTCCATCCGGAATATTCATGAAACCGTCTCCGCCTCCGGCAAATGGATCATCATTCGCCTGCGGTGTCTGTGGGGCAGAAGCATTGCCACCGGAAGCGCCGCCACTGGAGTTTTTACTTTCTGCAAACTCCATGTTTTCAGCCACAACATCTGTAGTGTAAACGCGCTGTCCGTCTTTATTAGTATAGCTGCCAGTCTGGATGCGGCCTTCAAGGGCGAATTTAACACCCTTCTTTCCAAACTTCTCCAGAAACTCTGCAGTTTTACCAAATGCAACACAACTAATGAAATCCGCTGTCTGATCCTCATTGTTCCGGTGGAACCGACGGTCAACTGCCAGTGTAAATCTTGCAATTACACTGGAACTCTCTCCCTGAGAGTAACGAATCTCCGCGTCCCTAGTTAATCTACCCATAAGAATTACTTTGTTCATAATAATATTCTCCTTTCTATGAACCTCTAACTGTTTACATTTGGAATATGAGATAAAAAAATATTCGCATTGAGCAATTATCCTGCAATTTTGTCATAAAGGATAAATTTTACCACTTTACTGTTCCATTCTTCCCTGTAATTTGACATATTTCCTGACAATTGCAAATCCGGGTTCATAACAGATGTATCTACAAGGAACTCGCTGACACAGTGGGATTTTTTTGTCATGATGTGGAATTCCTGGTCTGTATGTGCATCATCTTTTGCGTCTCCGATAACACACGGGATCACCGTTCCATTCTCAAGCACGATGTCTATGTATCTTCCGATATCGTGGGAGACTCCGCTTCCTGTCGCAATCATATATCTTCCGTTGATCATCCGGAAACCGTCCTCGTTGGTATAAGCCTTCTGTTGCAGCTTATACTGCCATGAATTTACACTTGTGATCGTGGTGTAAGGTTCATACGTTTTTTTGCCGTTGTAGCCTTCCAGTTCCGGAAGCTTTATAACCTTGGTTCCGTCAAGGAAATTCCCTGCTGATACATTTTTCCGCTTATTCTCGAATGGGGAATAAAAATACTGGAATCCATCGTATTCATTTTCTGTTGTTAAGACAACGTTGTCAATGCTTCCTCCAGTACAGTGAATCCACGTATCATTACCATCTTTATCTTTTCCTGCATAAATACCAACATGCCCGATCTGTTTTGTGATGGTGTTGTCATCAATAAATTCTTTTTTCAACTTATTGATGGATTTCTTTTTCTGCCTCTTAAGATCCCTTAAGGTGCGTTCATGGATTTCCGTACGGAGTTCTATATCCTCTGTAGTTTTTTCCTTCTTAGAAATTTTCTTTTCAGAATCTGTGGTCTTCTTCTGTTTTATCTCCTGTTTTTTTACTTTCTTCTTTTTTTTGTCGGTTTTATCTGGCTTTTCTTCTACTTTTACCTTTTTCAGCGTTTTTGCCTGTGTTTTATCCAGACTGCTTTCATCGGTTTTTATATCGGGGTCTGCTTTCTCATTGCCAGATTTTAAGGTTTCGTGGTCGTCGGATTCCTGTGATTTTAGTTTTTCCGTCATTCCTTTCCACTTTCCCTCTTTGATTTCTTTGAGATCCTTCTTGAAGCTTTTATTCTCCTTCTTGACCGCATCCTCGTAGTCCGTTTTCTGCAGCTCTATCGCTTTTTTGATTTTCTCGTTAAACTCATCATTGCTCGCTTTGGCTGCCGCCTCTGAGTAGAAAACCGTTCCGCTGGCATCTTTAAAACATGTACCTTCTGGGTTTTTCATCCCGATGTCACCGGGCTTTAATTCATCCTTTTGGATCTGCTCATATGTAGACCCGATCGATGCTGTTGAAGCAAGGGTTTCATCCGTTTTCCCCTGTACTGCCCGGTATACCCACTGGACAAATCCGCTGCAGTCAAGCTGCGATGGCATTTCTTCGGATGTCGATTTTGCACCCCACTGGTAAGAAATCTTTCCGATCGCTCCCATGGCAGTTTTTACGATGTCTTCGCGTTCATCTCCAATATCATAAAACCCTCTGTATTTTCGGACGGTCATGTCGTTTTTCTGCGCATCATAGTAAAGCTTTGATATCTCCTCGAATGATGAATTCACATCATTTACAGTCTCCTCATCCGGAACCAGCTCAATGTTGTATTTGTACTCATTCGTTGTATATGCCCCATTGGTAGACATCAAAAGTGACTTCGCACTACCGAGCTGTTTGTCCATCCTGTGCTTTGCTTTTTTCAGTTTCCCATAATCCGAATATTTTTCATACTGGGTATTCAGATGGCTGCTGATTTCCTCCATATCCGCAATCTGCTCGTTTGCGGTTGACCGCATGGAATCAAAGTTACTATCGCAGTCTTCGCGCTGCAGTTTCAGCTCCATCTGTTCACTCAGGACGTTTGAAATATTCTGCGTGTATGGCATATCAACATCACTTGTGGTTTTCTGTCCTGTATCGGTCTGCGTACTTCCAACAGTTTCTGCGTGATACAGGGGCGTGCTGGAAACGGCTGCCCCTGTAATGAGTGTTGCCGACAGAACCGTCGTAAGTAGTTTTCTGGAATTCAATGTTATCCTCCTTCCCTGTCTGATTTTGTTTATGCGACTAATCGCACACATATCCCTGCTGTGGATTTGACCACTGCTATCAGGATATTCTGTCTTCTTATTAGGCTCAAATTGTCATGCGTTTAACAGCTTCCATTGCGAGGTCGCTTCTTACGGCTTCCTCCTGGTCAAACGTAATCTGTGCGCAATATTTACTGCCCTTCATTTTCTCCGCTGCAAACACAAGACCATTGTTTCTCTTGTCGAGGTACTTTGCATCAATCTGATCCGGGTCCCCACAAAAAACGATCTTGGTTCCGTAGCCTGCACGCGTGATTAACGTGAGAGCCTGTGTAACCGTAAGGTTCTGCGCCTCATCAACAATCAGATACCGGTGGTCGAGTGTACGTCCTCTGACGTATCCGACCGGACAGATATTGACAGTTCCACAGGCACGCACAAAATCAATCTGCTGTCTTGCCGTAGCAATGTCATTGTCTTCTCCCGCAAAAATCCGCTCCATGTTGTCGTAAAACGGTCTGACCAGAGGAGACATCTTATCCTGAAGATCTCCAGGAAGAGCACCGAGGTCATTGTCGGCCTGTACGTTGGATCTGGTCAGAAGCATCTCGTTGTATCTGCGTCCGGTATGGTCATCATATGTCCCATCGAGTCCGCAGGCAACTGACAGAAGCGTCTTTCCGGTTCCAGCCGGGCCTTTTGCGATCACAAGCGGGATCTGTTCTGCCGGCTGCATGAGTGCATGGAGCAGGCATTTCTGGGAAAGGTTCTTGCCTTTGATTCCGCCATATGTGGTAATGTCGGCATTGATCAGATTGATTTTTCCATCACGGAAAATTCCGACTGCTGACTGTTGACTGCCATCGTTTGCAACAAAATGCATATACTCGTTTTCATACAATGCAGATTCCATGAAAGACTCCAAAACCTCTTTGAAATCAATCTGTTTTTCTTTGTACAGCTTACCAATCACAGATGGATTTACAGTAAGTTCAGCCTTGCCTGTATAGCGTTCATCTGTCTCGATTGTCTCATTCCTGTAATTCTGGATCGTGATTGAATTTTTCGTTGAGACGAATGCATTGAACCTCATTGCTGCATCATTTGTGACCAGGATTACAGGTTCCGTGTTCTCCTTCGTCAGCTTGTATACAGCACCAATGATTCTCATATCCGGTATGTCGTAAGAAAGTCCAAGATCTCTGGGCAAAAAATCCGGGTGATCGATTTCACTCTCTGCAATATGCAACGTGCCGCCATTCGGCATCTCGATTCCTTTGATTTCTTCACCGGCCGCATGTGTTGCCACATAGCTGCGTCTTAAATCTTCGAGCATACGGATGACTTCCCGTGTGTTGTATCCACGTTCTCCGGAATCTGTCTTGTGCTTGTCCAGCTCCCGGATTACCGTGGTCGGAAGATAGATATCATTGTCTGCAAATCCAAACAAAGCCCTCGGGCTCTGCATCAGGATGTTTGTATCCAGAACATAAATTTTCTTCAAAGTTTTTCCTCCTGTCTGTGGGGACGAATGCCTTCTTACCCCATCAATAACAATGTGAAATACTGTTTTTGAAACCTTATTTTTCCTTTACCGTCTTTGGTGTTTCCTTTTGGTTTTTGTCTGTCTGACGGTTGTTCTGTCCGCCGTAAAGTTTTGCATTTGTCTCTTCTGTGCTCTTTGCACGGTGTCTGATGCATTCCAACATAGTTATTCCTCCTGTCTGCTGTTAAAAATTTTTATAAACTAGGTCTTCGGTAAACATATTGAGCCAAAAAGAAAATCGTCAAAGGATTTCTGAGATTTTTTCAAAAATTAGCATTTTACGATAAGACTTTCATTCTTTGTCACAAAAAAACTAAGCTGGAAGCTGCCGCGTCTTCGCGTGCAGATCAGTTAGATATATGTGTATTTCTTCTCATTCGTTGAAAAATCCTTTTTTCTCTTTGATTTTGAATCTCTTAAGGTATTGGCTCTTAACTCAGCTTCTTTGGCTTCCTCGAAGTAGTCAAATTCTGGATAATAAAGCAGGTTTGCATGTGCTCCTCTCTTGCCATTTCGATTCTTGAGAACGGAAAACGTCATTTCCCTGTAGCCACGTTCATTGCAGAGCTGTTCTGTCTCCTTGCGTTCCTGTCTGCTCTTAACGTCTGTAAAACCATTCCAGTCCCAGCCAATAAGGATTCCTCCAGTGTATTCAATATTTCCGGATTCTTTGTATGACTCTGTACTGGAGCCTCCACCATAGTTCTTTCTGGAATAGCTGGATGCTGCGATTACTGGCATGGTAGAGGATAATCCCTTCAAGATCCTTATTGCAGCATCTGTGGATTGCTTGTCCGTAGCAGACAGACACTCTGGTTTTAGATATTGGAGATAATCCACCACAACCATGATTCTGCGGTCTGGATACGCAAATTCATAGCCTTTTACGGTATCGTAGACATCTTGTGCAGAATACCCTCCAATGCTTCCAGCAGTGTCCTGATCGATGATACAGATGGTTTTATGCTTCTCGAAATAAGATTTGTTGTATATTTCATACTCGGAATAGTCAATTTTCTGGAAAATGATGTCTTCAATGGTGTATGGATGACATTTTTTGTCTTTTAAGCTGTTTTTGTAGGATTCTGCAGCAATTCCCCTTGCATACAGTTCAATTTTGTTCATTTCCAGAGCGAAATAAAAGACATCTACGTCCTGTTCGGCTGCATTTTTGGCAAAAGTTGTCATAATTGCCGTTTTCCCTGTTGATGTTTCAGAACCTAGTACGTACAATGTGTTGGTAAGCCCACCACCTAGGATGTTATCGATGTTTCCAAAACCTGTTCTGATTACCGAAGCCCTCTTAGCGTTTATTGCCTTCATGAAAGTTTGGTCTTCTGAGATAAAATTTACGTTCTGTCGTAACTTTTCATTTCTGTCTGTTTTTTTTGTCATATTTCTTTTCCTTCACAATCTGGGGTCTGTAATTTTTTACCCCCAAACTTTTTTTCTAACTTTTCGTACCCTAGTATCCAGCGGTTCCGTACCCCAGATTTATTTTTCTTCTGTTTGGATTATTGTGATTGCCCGCAAACTTTCCGCAGGTACGAAGTGTAACGAAGTACCGGAGGTACGTTTGCATACAGTACTTACGGTACTTACAGTACTTACAGTACTTACAGGGGAAATTCGGTTTTCCCGGAGCTGTTGATTTTACTGGGCTGGAGGGCGATTTTTTAGAGGCGAGCTTCCCCCAAAAGTTAGTGGAGCTTCCCCCAAAAATTAGTGGAGCTTCCCCCAAAAGTTAGTGGAGCTTCCCCCAAAAATTAGTGGAGCTTCCCCCAAAAGTTAGTGGAGCTTCCCCCAAAAATTAGTGGAGCTTCCCCCAAAAATTAGTGGAGCTTCCCCCAAAAATTAGTGGAGCTTCCCCCAAAAATTAGTGGAGAATCTTTTGGTATTTTGCCAAAAAAGTTTCTCATTTTTTATAAAATCGTATCTAAAAATCGGTTGAAAAACTTACTAAAAAGAGGAGACAACCTTTAAAAATTATCTCCTCTTGATGCGAAAACATTAAAATAAGTTTTCGTTAGTGAGCCAAAACTAATTAGTGATGATTTTCACCCCATTAATTTTTGCTGTAGCATGTTCTCCTTCCCTTACCAATTCATAGCCTGCAATATAGCCCTTTTCTTTAAAGTCGTCCAGAATAGAAATTACCGTCTTATGCAAAGCCGCCCTCTTTTTATTCCACTGCTTTTTATTGCTGCTATCTGACTCGAAGAATCCAAGCTTTGCAAAGAAACCGGTGATCTGTCCCGTAGTGTGGTCTACCCTCTCGTAAATGATGGATTCACTTACTATACTATTCCGTGGATTCTTGATTGCTTCAATTCTACGGATCAAAGCCCTTTTAATTACGATCACATCATTTGTATCACCGATGGATGGAGTGTTTAAAATTTCAAGTGGAACTCCTGCAATCTGGTGAGTCTTTTCTGCATACTGATACAGAATCGGCATTTCAAGGAGCTGATATCCAGTAAGCTTCGTCTGATTATTGCGTGACTTGATTTCAATCTTGCGAACCGGAACCATATAGCTTTCCAGCTCGAATGTACGCTTTCCGGGCTTAACTTCACCCCTTGCAATCATCTCATCTGTGTAATCGATAGTAAGTCTGATGAAAGATAACTTTTCGATGCTTTCTTTTACTTCCTTGATTTTTTTAGGTGTAAGATTTTGTTCGAGGTTTCCGGACATAATTCTTGCGACATCCTCTGGTGTAAACCTCATAATTCCTGATACTGCAAGTGTGTAAACAGAATCCATAACTGCAAGATCAAACTGAGTAACATCCGGGTTTGATAATGAAAGCTTTTTCTCTTTTACGATATCAACGATAGCACACACTTCTTCCTTGTGGCTCTTATACCACTTTTTGGCAACACCGACTTCAAATTTATTTTCATTTTCGATCTCGCCAATCACAAGCGGCAAATCTTCTCTTGTAATACGATCTGAAACCTTTGACGTGTTGAAATATTCCATGCCATTCATATTCATGGAAAAGTCCTCCCCTTCTTATTTTTTTAAGAGTTTTAACTCTTTAAAATACATATTGAGCCGCGGAGGGTCTTCGTCAAAAGATTTTGCAAACTTTTTTATTTTTTTCAAAAATTAAAGACAGCAAGATTTTGTCCCACTGTCTTTGTCGTATTAATCTTCTTCCAGATCCTGAATCATGCTCACAGGCGCGGTTCCCGGCTGGATGCTGTCCTTGTCTTTGTATTTAAAGAAATCATATTTCTTTTTGGTATAATATTTCTTCGCATACGCGATAATCTCGTTGTAGTCATCATTTGAGAACATGGATTCTCCAAGTGCGGAGTGATGGACGAACGTCAGCTCGCCGAACATCGACTGGATGAACGGATCATCCGTAAAACCTACGGTTACGGCATACCTCTTCGTTTTTACCGAGGTTTTCTTTTTCAGGTCTTTCATACTCTCCGTATACGGACGGATGAAGGTATCTTCCCCGATAATAACCGCTACTCTCTTATTTTTTGCAACGCCGCTGTAGTTTTTAATCTCGATCCCACTGATCCCGCTTGTCGTAGGTACCTTTGAAATCACAATTTCCTCTGCTTTAACAGGCGTGTGACATTTATCCCGGAATCCTTTGGCAAAATTAATCCCGGTGATAAAGATGGCGACGATCAGGCAGAGATTTACAAAAGTGATGATTGTGTAAATAAACTGGCTCTTGTCTTTCAGGGACTGGATTTTCCCTGCATAATCTGGTTCTCTCCTTCTGCTTCCCGGGTTAGCTGGTTCCTGTCTCTGTGGCTTTTTCAATGGCTTTCCGGCAGCGCGTTCCTCCGGCTGGATTTCAGCTTCTTCCTGTTTTTTCTCAGCCTTTTCATCCTTTCTCTGATCTGCCTTTTCCTTTGAAGCAGAAATCACTTTCTCTGTTTTTGTTTTCATTCCGCTTACGAACCCGGTTAATTTTTCCTTCATTCCTTCTTTTTCATAGTCATCGTCGTCATCATCCCCGTAGATGCTTTTCTTTAACTCTGGCTCTTCTGCAGGCTTCCGTTCCGCCGCATCCACTGTTTTGCCAGAATTATCCGAAATCTCATCTGAAGCTTCAGCCGGATCTTTCGCTGGTTCAGGCATCTGTTTTTCGTCAACTTCAGATGTTTCTCTTTTTGAAACATCTGCATCTTTTTCAGTCTTAACCTTCTTTTTCCCGAAAAATGAGCTTTTCCCATTTTTCACAGGTTCTTCTTTATCTTTGATTGGAAGCTTATCAAAGGTGTACATTTTCTTTGGATCCGGTACACAAAATCCTGCTTTGTGGGAAAATGTATCAAGATCTTCCTTTACATCATATGGACATCTCAGAAACTCATCTTCCTTTGTTTTGATTACGCCTTTCGCCACAGTCTTATATTCCTTGATCACGTTGTTGTCTGGATTTTTGAGCAATACGGTGACCAGTGTGTCAGCATCCGTGATAGATGAGATCTTCTCTTTTGCCTGTTCCATCTGGATTTCACTGTTATCGACCACAATATAGATCTTCTTATACTGATCACTCATCGGGATCGGTCCATTTGTCTTTCCGAGATCATATATGTAAATTCTTGTTTTTTCCTCGTCATCGAGACCAGTATTTAATTCCGGTTCTCCTTTACAGAACGTTACGTCATTCAGCTCCGTTCTGCCGCGCATCTTGTCAATCAGGTCGTATTCCGGATTTACGATCAGAAATACCTGGTTTTTTCTTTCTTTTGCAATAAAGAAAGAAAGCTGCGCCGCTAAATTCGCACTTTCTTCGCTGTCTTTATACGAAGTGACAGCGATTTTAATTCCTTCAATCATAATTTCTCTCCTTTTGATGGTAAAAAAGACCGGATTCCTCCGGTCTTTTTAATGATGTCGCATTTTTGGGGTTATCCCATGATTCCGAGTGTATTAAAAATAGCTGGGAAGCCAACCATTGCGATTCCGATTGCAAAAGCGAGTCCTGCCTTATGTTTTCCTTCTACATCCTCATTACGGAATGCAAGCAGGAAAGCTACAATAGATGCGATCAAAACAAGTGCGCCGGCCCATGTCAGAATATTTCCAACCACAGTTATAAGATTTTTAACGATGTTGGATCCTCCCTGTGTTGTTGCAGCTTTGAATTCAGTGTCGGCATATACGTTTACCGGAACACCAAACATTGTAGCCGCTGTTGCAAGCCCTGTTGCCAATTTTTGGTTCATAGAACACATTTTGTTTTTTGCGGGATCAAACCTCTCTCTTACCAGATTTTTCATATTTTTTCTGTCCTTCCTTTTCTCCGGATTTATCCGGTTATTTGATTGGTGGGAAGTTGTTTACGAGGTATTAACATTTCTTCTTTCGTGATGTTTGTTACAATGTTGATTAGTACCTTCTGGAACAAATCTTCCTTATCATCAATATGGAATGAGATTTTTTCAGCCTTATTTTTTTTAATGGGAAGGACAAAAAAATCAGACTGCAAATGCAGTCTGATTAGTCTGTTATATCTCCTACCGGAACGATGTGAGATATACATTGTTGTTAATTACCTCCACTTTTTCATATGAGTAGAGGTCTTCTGTCTTCGGGAAGTCTTTGATCCACTCCCCGTCCACATATACCTCATCCACATTTCCAGAGTGGATGAGGTTATATGCTTCCTGCGCCTGACCATGCATATCGTACGTACTTAACGCACAGCATACCTTAAAGAACAGAAACATCCCGATAATGATTCCCCATATGAGGAATCTCTTACCGTGTTTTCCTCCTGTTCTCTTTTTTACCCGGTAAATGCATATGCCTCCGATTACGAAAACAATGCTTAACCAGAAACTTAAAATCTTAAAAAATGTTATCATGTGTATTCTCCTTTCGAAGCGATTTTTTGTTTGCACCTACAATATGAAATAAAAATCTGTGCTCAAAAATAAGGCTGTAAAAACGTGAAATCATATTGATGATAAAGGAAAAAACAAAAGTTTTGCCTTAAGGCTGCAAAAAATAAAGAAAGAAAAGAGGTTTACGTTTCATGGCTAAAGAGAATTATGTTTATGTAATTGGACAGCTCCGAAAAGAACCATTTGTCGTGAAGAATAAAGATACAGGCAGACCTACAGAAGGAGCCATGTTTCTTACGACAATCCGGCGCGGATTATATGACGCTGCCGGGAATTTCTCCCCTCGGTGGGATAAACCGCTGATCCGGACGAAGGATCCGAGACTGGCAAAAAAGATGCTCGAGTTTAAGGTAAATGATATCATTGAAGCAAAATGCTGTATCGTGACGCATCATGTAAAGAAAATTGTAAAATGTCCAGACTGTGGGACTAAGCAGGAGCGCGAATCAATACTGGTGTACCTGACTCCTGTAAGTTTAACTTTGCGCAACAGACCGGAGGGTGAAACGGCAGCAACCGCTATTCTGATGGATCCGGATGTTGCAGAAATGTCTAATATCGCTCATGTGATCGGACGTGTATGTAATGAAGATGGTGTAAGATACACAAATGACAACGCCGGACATACGAAAGCGAACTACCAGATTGCAGTAAACCGTAAATTTATGGTTTATGGTTCCAGAATGGACCGCTTGAGTACGGATGATGAAACACAGGAAGACCGTGCAGACTATCCGTGGGTAGTCAGTTATGGAAAAGTTGCAGACGATGATAAAAAACAGCTGGTACAGGGCTCCCTTATCTATATTGATGGATATGTACATACACAGACGTATAAGCAGAAAACAATCTGCGATAATGAATGCTGCCAGAAGGAATTTGAATTTCCTTGTCAGGCGATGCAGCTAACCCCGTATTCGAACGAATACCTTGAAGGCTGTAATCTTGTGGATTCCGTCCGTAACCTTAATGACCGCGTTTCGGATGACACGATGGAACTTGACGGAGAATAATCCAGGAGGAGGAAATTTTTCATGAATGATATTGATAAAAGCTGGTTGAAGTATGTTGCGCTCGGCGGAGGCGGTGGATTCATTATAGGTGAAATTATATCCACCATTCTCCGAAAATTTGTATTTTCCGACAGCTGGACGCTGCTTTTGAATGTAATCACACCAGTATTTACAATTATTGGACTTCTTATTGTCCTCTATTATTACAATAAATCAAAATTTGATTAAAATTTTCGCTCAGAAAAAAGCCCCGAGAATATATCTCGGGGCTTTTCTTTAACATCCAAAATGATTTTTTAAAAGAATAACTGCAACCAGGATAATTCCCAATATCACGGTTTCCGTGATACGCTTCGCTAAAACATCGCTGTAGGATCTCTTCTGACTCCGGTATTCATCCCGTGCTGTCTTTCTTTCGTTTCCTCTGACCTGCGTTTTTTTTGCAGATGCAGCCAGTTCATCATCAATGTAATCGTAATTTTCAGAAGCCTTCCCAGAATTTCTTACAATGGAACTTTTCAAGTCGTCCAGAGCGTCTGATTCTGCCCGCCGCAGGCCGATAGCAAAAGCTTCTCCACGTTTCAGTTCTGTCATTCCATAAACTATTTCCGGGGAAAAATCCGATTTATCTTTTGAATTTTTGTTTCTGACCGATTTGTTTCCAAAAAGGTTGATGATATCTGCCATCCGGCGCTGCAAATCGTTGATCGTGTGATTAAACAGCACAATAACGAATTCTCCTCCTTCAATCCGGAAAGTCTCCCGTGGACAGATCTCTCCGATGATTTCTGCAGCATCTTTTAAAAGTTGATCCCCGGTCTCTCTTCCGTATGCGTTTACGGTAGAATTATAATTGACTACATTTAATACACCGATTACGATAATGTCGTTTGGCGATGCATTCCTCATGCGTTCGTCCAGTTTCGCCCGGCTTGCAAAACCTGTTACGGAATCGGTATAGGCCTTTTTCATCAGCTCGTCTTTTTCAGAACCTGTCATTTCCTGACGTTCCGTGCGGTAAGCAACTCTCAACGTTTTTGGGACAATCTGTTTACTGCTTGTCTGATTCCGCTTATAAACGTGCTCTATTTCCCCGTTTTCACCTGTTGTAGTTTCAGGTGGTTTTTTTTCTTCTCTCGATGGTTCTTCCGTCTGATTATCTGGTTTATTGCTTTCTTCGATGCCGCCGGTTTTATTTTGTGGAACCGGTTTTGGAAGAACATCAAGTTGCATTGCAGAGCAGAACGGACAGTATGCTGCTTCTGCGGGAATATCTTTACCGCAGTTAATACAGAACTTTCTTTTACTGCTCATTTTTATTCCTCCTCATATCCAGAAACATCCTCAGCTGTAGGGCCATCGCCGCATCCTTCCTCTTTACCGACATTCTCAGGATTAAATACCTCAGACTTTGCTTCCACACTGGCTGGCTGGATTGTTCCCACAGCATTAATCTCATCCGCAATAACGGACATTACTCTTCTTTTGTATCCGAGTTGTTTATCATCAATAACGCGCCCATAAATATGTCCCTGGATATCAACGATCGTTCCCTTGGTAAGAAGACGTTCAGCCATATGCTTCGTATCCCTTCCTCCGTTCACACGGACTTTTGTCAGCGATCGATATAAAGATTCTGTTTTCTCACCGTTTTCAGAAAAAATGTTCGGGCGCTCTTTCCAGATCTGTGTCTTTATAAGAACGGAAGCCCACAGATCATTATCCTGTACCGCTGATGTGATTTTCCCGATAAGGTGGACGCGGTTGACATCCTGTGGTGTGATTTTGTTTCTGTCTGATTCTACAGAAAGTCCCCATACTTCTGTAATTCTGGCATCATGCCGACGGATAATCTTCGTCTGTACAACGGCATGAAATGTTGCAAAATCATCCTTTTGAAACCGTTCTGCATAAAACTCCCCCTCTTTGCCGAAGAATTTTACAGTGATAATGTTTCTGTCGATTTTCCCATCTGCATTTCTTTTCATCCCTGGATGTCCACACGTAACGATGAATTTTGTCTCATCCCCTCTTTTGTAGACACTGACAATTTTTCCGGAAAATAAGGCATCGTTTGCAACACATGCCGGATCATTTTTTGCATTCGCAAGGATTCCGTTCTCAACCTGTCTTTTTTTTAATCTTTCTTCTGTCATTTTTCTTTGCCGGACATCTACTGTCCTCTCCTTCCTGTTTTTTTCTTTGTAACCGGACGGCAGAAACCACCGGTTTTATATCTGAAGGGATCTCCCCTACATTAAAAATATGAAATGCTGTTTTGGTTGGGTATTTAAGCGCAAAAAAAAACAGGGGGTGTAATCCCCTGCTCTTATTGTTTTTGTTTTTTTATAATGTCGCTCAGGTAATCAGTATTTCTTAATATCTCGGAAACCCTCGCAGCATTCCTTATCTTTTCCTCCTGTTCCTTTGTACTGCCCTTAATGTTATTCAGGATATATTCCAATTCCTCATCGCTCATATCCTGATAGGATTTTACTGGAGTCAGATTCTTTGTCCGGTTGTTAAGGTATTCTTGTTCTTTCTTATCCTCTTCTGTAATTTCCTGAACATAATTTTCATTTTCAATATCATCTTCTCGTGTTTCAGGAAGCTCGCGTTTTTTATAAACCCGTGGCTTTAACTCCGCAAATTCAATTTCAGACTGCACACGAATGTATTTTCCAAGGTGGAGGAGATGAAACTTCCTTAAGATCATAAGTTTGATTGACTGGTTCGGTTTTGCCTTCCCGTAACACCAGTCTTCGACTGTTCTCTGCGGTATGCAGAAGATATCCCGTATCTGGCTCTTCTTCTTTCCCGTTTTTTTAATAAGTTCATCGAAAGGCATGTTGACAGCTTCATAAATGTTACTAAGCATTTCTGTGGCTTCCTCATAGTAGATGCCATATTTGTTTTTAAAATCAACGAAATCTACACTCGTAGATGAGGTAAAGTTGCTGATGTAATTATGTTTATCATACCCTTCATTTGCGGCTTTCCACAGCTTGAAGAATAGTTTATCCGGAATAATTTTGGCTCTTGGTTTCATAAATTTGTCATTCTCCTTTTGTTATCATTATTTTATCTTCAATGTTTCACGGTTTCAGTTTATCATTATTACTTCTTATTTTTACCACGGTATACGTGGGCTAAAATATCTTAATATCAGTTTATCTTCAATGGTTCTATATGTCAATTATTTTATTTTCTAAATTTCCATTGAAAGTAAAATGTTTCACGGAAAATCGCCATTTTTCTATTTTCCACGGTATACGTGGTATTTTATTTTATAAAATTCAGTGTTTTTAAGTATTTGCCTGTATTTTAATTTTTAAATAGTTGTATCTTTGCTTTTTTTTGATGGCTGCTTTCCTACCCTTCCCCTCTTTTTCTTCTCGTCTCTTTCTTGCCATACTTTCTTACTACATGAACGTAGTTGCCTCCAGTTCGGTTTCTACAGCTTTATTTTTCCGAGCTTCTGCCTGATGTAAATACGATTATTTTTGTGAGGTTCATCTTCGATTTGCATCATGTACTTTAAGGTTACATTTGTGTAACCTGCTTTTTATCATTTATTTTACTGGCTAAACAATGCGAATAAGTTTAAACAAATAAGAAGGTTTCTTAATAAGGTAAGGTTGGTTTAGATGGAATCTGAATTGCTTTCATCAAACATTGTCTTACAAGTTTGTTTCTCCTCGCCGATTAATTTAAGGTTACACTTGTTTAACCTTATGTTTCGGAGTGTTTTGTACAAAATAAAAGTATCGTGCTTTAGTGATGAGATGGATTCTTAACCGCGCGAAAAATAACTTGACCAACATCGGTTGCCCTAATTGTATCACTGATGGGACAAGGTTACACTTGTGTACCTACTTTCGCGCTATATCTTTCAAATACAAGAGCGATAGTTTGTATTTTTTCAGATGTGAAGTGAGTGAGAATTTTCCTTTCTGATTACGGAATCAATTAAATTTATTTGTAATCAATCTGATTGACCCTTATTTTCCTCTTCATAAATTTATGGTACACAAGTGTAACCTTAAAATATTTTCAATTGCAGTTTTAAATGTTTGGCTTATCTATACACAGAAATATAGTCGATCTTTGTCTCCCTGTAAAATTCAAACGAAGCAATTTTCGATCTTTGTTTTTGCTTTTTTTAACATTGCACTTTTGCACAGCAAGGTTACACAAGTGTAACCTTGCAATCTTTTCATGATTTTTGAAAAATGTTGTCGGCGAAATGTGCCTTGGTTACACTTGTGTAACCTGAAATTTTTTTAAAAAGTTTGCAAAATCTTTTGACGATTTTATATATGGCGTAATATGTGTATTGTAAAGGATAAAAAGTCTAATTTCGTCATTTAGACAAAATAAGGTTACAGAAATGTAACCTAATGCCCATTTTATTATTGCCATGAGCCTGAAAAAATATTAAAATGGTGGCAATGGAAAATAGACTTAGCCTTTACATGTCGCATATTACATAAGATTTAAAAGAGAAAGGAACACGATTATGAAAACAATAGTATTTTTGAACAACAAAGGCGGAGTAGGCAAGACAGCATCTACGACAACCATTGTACATATGATGGCAACAAAATTTAAGAAGAAGGTGCTTTTAATTGACCTCGACCCGCAGATGAATAGTAGTGTAATGTTCAGCGAAATTGATTTTGTTTCAATTTTTGAAAGTGTTTATCTTGGGAAAAAGGATTTTGCAGAAAAAGGAATTGAAAAGCTTTTTAAAGATGATAGCGCAGACATTCATGATTGCATTGTTCACACTTCTTATGAAAATTTAGACATTATTCCAAGTTGTCTGACACTTTCTGAAGCAGAAGAAGCTATGAAAGCACAGGTTGTTGTCCCGCAACAGTTTAAGCTTCAAAATCATTTATCGAAGATAAAAGATGAGTATGACTACTGCATTATCGACACAAGTCCTTCTGTTTCTATTATTAATATTAACGGATTAAATGCTGCAGATGAATTATATATTCCACTTCGATGCGATGGTGGATCTCTCCTGGGTGTTGGAATTATCATGAACCTGTTTAATACCGTAAAATCCTTTAATCCAAATTTGAAGATTGGTGGAATGTTTTTTACACAGTGGAACGGTCGTAAAAACGTTTCCAAATCAGTATATGCATTACTGGAACAGTATTTTGGGAAATATATTATGCCAGTTAGTATCAGCACAAGCAAGGATATGGAAGAATGTACTTTAACGCAGGAACCACTGCTTGAGTATAGTCCTAATAGCAAGGTTACAAAAGAATACTTAAAACTCACAGAATATATATTAAATCATGGTAATGAAACGTTTTAAATATATACAATACTACTAACCATTAATTATGGTTACAGAAGTGTAACCTAGAAAGGAAGAAAAAATAATGGCAAAGAAAAAATTTGGATTAGATTCCATTCGCGGTGCGAGCGCTGCAGTAAATGGTACGGTGACTGTTGATACTCAGGTCAATACAAAAGAAAATACAGAACTAATAACAAACAGGGAGATTGAGGATAAGATGCAGGTCGGGGCTGGGCTTATAAATCAAGATTCTATCATGATGCAGGTTTACAACATTCCACGGAACAAGCTTTGCACAAACCCTAAAAATAATTACTCAATTAAAGGGATTAAATCTTTAGCCATGTCTATGCATTCTTATGGAATGAAGGCTCCTCTGGATGTGAGAAAATTACCGGACGGGAATTATATGTTACTTGGAGGAGAAAGGCGGCTGGCAGCAATTGATCTTCTGATTGAAGCAGAAGATGCTCCTGAGTGGAATAAATATACCCTTATTCCTTGCGTAATTAGCGATCCAGATAAAATCGACCTGCCATTGTCTTTGGAAAGTAAGGAGCTTTTTGCGATAATTGCCACAAACAAGGAGTCTCGCAAATATAGTGATGGGGATAAAATGAAGGAATTTGAATGTTGGGAAAGAATTATAAAAGAACTTCGGGATCAAGGGATTGAATACCTTGATCCAAAGGATTTATCGGAGTCTGATGATGTGATAGGAAAGGACGTACCAAAAATCCAAATTAAAGGAAGGAAAACTATGGATATTCTCGAAGAGACTGCAAACTTAAGCCATGGTCAATTACAAAAATTTTCCCATGTTCAAAAGAATGCAGTTCCGGAATTACTGGATGCAGTAAAGGATGATAAATTGTCAATCGCCGTTGCGGACAAAGCAGTTAAGGAATTAAATGCTGAAGAGCAAAAGACCTTAGCAGATGACCTTTTAGTTAATAACACAACCGTTAAAGCAAATGATATTGATGATTATAAAAACAAGAAAGACGAGAAGACTCCTTTTTCCATCGATGATTTTAATGCAGACATTACACAAATTAAATCCTTATTCGATAAGGACGGAAATGTAATGCTTACAAGTAAGGAAGCGAAAGAGTATAAAAAGCTGATTAAAAAAATTGGTTCTTTGTTTATTGCATAATTATATTCAATAAGGGTACAGAAGTGTACCCTTATTTTTTTTGTTTTATTTTAAGGTACAGAAGTGTACCTTTATTTTTTTTGAAAAAATAAAAATATTTGCAAATTATTTTGACGATTTTTCAAATGGCGCAATATATGAGATGAAAACAATATGCTCACACTTAGAAGGAGAAAAATATGAAAATAAACAAATTAAGAATTAAAGATATGTATGGTGTAAAAGGAGATGTTGAATATGATCTGTCCCCGCGTATTGTCGGGCTTTTTGGAAAGAACGGGGCCGGAAAAAGTTCTGTAATCAATTCTCTGAAACTGGCAATCGGAGGAGAGAAGACATCTTCTGCAATGCTGCGTGGTGTTGACAACTCGGCGGTGCGTATCCAGACGGATACCGTTACGATCGACCGGCAGCTTAAGAAGACAGAGACGGGAAGCGTTATGACTGGATGGATTGATGGAAAGAAAACCCCGGGCAACCGTATCCAGATTGATCTTGCGTCGCGCCTTGAGACGACAAAGGATAATCTTAAAATTTTATCCTCGAAGGATATCGAAAAAAGCCTTGCAGAAAATGCCGGTAAAATTCTGTTATCGTTCGCGGATGATGAGCTTACTTCTTCAGAAGTAAAAGAGCTTCTTACGAAAGAGGCTGGGGAAACGACTGACTTTAACAAAGAAGATATTAATAAAGTACGTTTTCCGGACCACATCATGTGGCAGGATGCCGAATCCATTGCATCTGAGTACAAGAAGAAAACGAGCGGTCTTAGGGCAGAGATTAAAGGAATGGAGGCTACTTATTCGTCTATTCATCTGGCTGATCTTGGTAATGCAGAAATTCCGTCTGCGGAAGAAGCAAAAGAAGAATACGATACTCTTATTAAGAAAGAAGCGTTGTACACAGAGGGACAAAAGCTTCTGAAAAATTACGAGCGCATGAATGTAACAAGAGAAACTACCTTAAAGTCCATTCAGGAAAAACTGGAAGAGGTTGCAAAGCTGGGAGAAGTAAGAAGTCTCGATGTTGTCAAAGCAGAAAAGAATCAGCTTTTTGAGAAGGGAAATAAATTAAACGCTTCGATCGCGGCTGCAAAAAGTACTGTGTCTGCACTGCAGCCGCTTTACGACAAGATGGGAACTGGTGTCTGTCCGCTTTCCTGCAACGGTGTTGATATCAAATGCTGTACAGATATGACGGAAACAAAGAGTTCTGTTAAAGGTCAAATTGATGCTGCGAAAGCTGAAATTGAAAAGTGTACGAAAAAAATGGAAACATTAAAGGAAGAACGTGACAAAGTGTTATCCGAACTTTCGCTGGCAGAGAAGAAAACTAAAATGCAGACGGAAATCGAATCCATGCAAAAAGCGCTTCCGGAAAAGATTGAAAAACCGAAAGTGGAAGAGTTAAAAGACGAAGAAAAGCAGAGAAAAACCTTCCTGTCAAATGTTCTTAAAAATAATGAGTTAAAGGTACAGCAGATGCAGATTGTAAAAAAAATCAAGGAGCGCAAGAAACTATTCTATCTTGCTGATTTTATTGCGAAGCAGTTCTCACAAAAAGGTATTGTTTCCCAGAATCTGCTTGGCAAATACATAAAAACATTAACTGACGCCGCCAGCAAAGCGGAGACAGAAACCGGAATCCGTGTAATCTTTAAAAATGATAACGGAATTTCCATTTCATATTGTGTTAATGGGGATGTTGATACAGAAAATGGCCGTGATTATGAAACACTTTCCGAAGGTGAAAAGATGCTTGCCTTTCTGACGGTTACAGATCTGCTACACAGAATTGCAAATATCCCGGTTCTTCTTTTGGACAATGTAGACAAGCTGGACGCAGAGAATTTCGACCACCTGCTTACACTCCTCGACCGGGTTGCGGATTCCTATGAAAACATTATTATTGCTGGAGTTGACCATGAAGAATTTACGTCCATTCTCGAAAAACATAACATTCCGAACATTCTGCAATAAATTAACTTAGTCATATACTGTTAAAAATCAGGCTTAATCCTGCGGTTTTCTTCCGCAGGATTTTGCCAGTTGCTTAAGAGGACAATAATTACCAGATTCCTGCCACACGCGCAGGCAGTTAATCTGTTTATATATATCATCAAAAACAAGAAATGGAGGAAGAAAGAAAAAATGAGATACCTTATGTTAATTTTGTTTCCCCCTGTGGGGATTATAATGTATTTGAAAGATGAGTTTGGACCACCAAAGAAAATCCGGTATGCTGTATGTGCCCTGTCTCTTTTGTGGATGATTTTCGTAATCTATATGTTTGCAAAAATCCCAATCAGAAACAATCAGGAAAAAGCGCAGCTGGAAAGTGAAATTTTCGAGGATCCGATGGCGGGGAAAGTTGAAAACAAAGCGGAACAGATGAAGAAATCCAAATTTGACTCTTTAAGTGACCGGGAGAAAGCAGAGAAGATTAAATCTTTTCTTTCCGATGCTGTCGGGGACTATGCGGAGATCCTATTTGAAGATGGGACCGGTATTCAGTTTCCGGGTGCCGAAATGCCAGATGGGGAAATTTCCACAGCGTGGTATGGGAAAATAGACAGCGATGGAAACCTTACTTCTACTTTAGGAGAAGTGACCATTCAGAACGGTGTCTATGTATGTAAAGAATATTCCAAGCAGGATTTACTTTCTGTCGATATGGAAAATAAGCTTCCTGAAAAATACAAAAGCGATGCAACATCAATTGTCGTACGGGAAACAGAAGACGGTTATTACCTTGCTTTTGTGACCGTGTGCGAAGATCCGCAGCAAACAGATTATGATGCTATCATCAGCGTTGCAAAAGAGTGTGGCATCAATTCCGGACAGGTTACTTTTGTAGATGAATTTTCTGAGGTAGTTGGAAGAAAAAGCTGGCCGGAATCCTCCAAGACTCAGACAGAAAACACACAGGAATAATACAATAAAACAGGTGTAATCTCGCGAGGTGCAACTTATGGAAACAAGTAAATTGTATTCATTGTTAGGGGAATACATTAAAAAAACGGAAGAAACGGATGAACTTCGTATCTTCAACGGGTTCTGTTCCTATTTGGGAAGAACCTGCTGTATTTACGTGACTGAGGAAAATGCCGAAGGCATTCTTACGGCGGTTTTTCGTCAAAAGGCATCCGGTTTTCCACTAAGAAAATAATGTGTTTTAAGAGAGGAGGGCGGTACGGTACATTTCTGTACCGCAGATTAAAAATATGTATGATTATTCAGGATCAAGAGAAGAGTTCAGTAAAGATGATCATTTGTCAGATGAACAGATTCTCGAAATTGTTGATGCAATTCACAGGATGGTGAAAAGTAACGATCTGGATGAACAGCGGGAAGCGGTATTCCTTTGTGGAAAAATGTGGGTAACCGGGCACAGCATCCGGAATATGGATGATGAGAAAAAGAGTTACAATAATGAAAACACCAAAAAGCTTCTTGGCGAAATCGCCGGAGGAAAATTCGAAAATTTTACCATCAAAAATATTCAGTATGCAAAGCACGTTCTTTTCGACTGTTTACAGAGTTATATCTTAAAGCTTATATCGGAAACAGCATCCAGCTATGTAAAATCAGTTGATTCCGAAGAACGCCGCCGGAACACAGAAACCATGATGAATGACTGCTATATGCAGTTTGATAAGGATGCCCCAAAATACGACCCTGAGAAAAGTGCGCCACTTACTTATTTCAGTCATTCTTTTTCCCACGCAATTTCTGAGTTCAAGAACAGCAACCGTCTGCGTAACTTAAAACCATCCGTCAGTAATGACGTCCGGCGTGTTGCAAATGCCGCAGCGATTGTGCGGGACAGGGGCGGTGATGAAGAAGATGTTGTCCAGCTTTCCTCTGTATTGACTGGCATGAGTTACGAGCGCATCTTTACAACGCTTGGAATTAAAAAAGCCCTTGAACAGTCTCAGAATCTTGATGATACGGATGAAATCAGTTCGCCGAGAAGGGAGTGGATTCCGGAGGAAGCTGCGGTTGCGCATGAAACGCAGTCAAAGATTTATTCCATCATCCACGATCTGAAAGACCCGGAACGTGAGATTTTCTGTATGATCATTGGCGTTGACCTTAACTGCGATGATTTGTGTCTCTCTCCTATGAGTGTGATGGATGTTGCCAAAAAAACTGGCATGAAGAAAAACCAGATTGAAGCAATTTACCATCGGGCGATCACCTATATTAAAGAACACCTCACTCCTTATCTTACCGGCACACGGTACAAAAAGGAAAATGATCTGAAATATAAGCAGAAACAGGAGATTGCAGGGCCCCGGATCAATTTTATCGGCAGCGAAGATGATGAGACAGATGAGGCAATCAGAGAAATCGTTGAGATTAATGTAACACTGCACATCTCTCCGGATGATGTTCCAGAGCCTCCGGTCGATTAAAAACCGGTATGGATATTTAAAATCAAAGTAACAAAATGAGCCGTCAAAACTGACGGCTCATAATTTTATTTCTTTTTGTTATATTTTTTTTGCAGTTTCGCAAGGGTATCCTGTTCTACAAGGGTAAGAATATGTCCGGTCTCTTTCTTTGCGAGAAGTCTTGCCATCTTTACCTTATCCTTCTTTTCGGCATTTGCCTTGCGCTTTTCAGCGGCTTTCTTGGCATTTGCTTTGCTGACGGCAGCTTTATGCTTTTCCCTTAACGCTTCGTTTGGATCAACCGGGATATATTCCATATCCTCATTTTCCATCAGTTCCTGCAGAAACCGGTTGTAACCAATATCTCTGCCGATCGTCTTTCCTGATTCCGGATCTTTCTTTGGCTCATTCCACGCTTCGTAGGTGCTTGTCACCATCAGGTGGTCTTTAGCACGGGTGAAAGCTACGAATTCAAGACGTCTGATTTCCTCAACCTCCGGGTCATCTGCTTTCTTCTTATTGATAACCTTGTTATCATAATCAGAAATGGAAGCGAATACATACTCCCACTCGAGACCTTTGGAAGAGTGTGCAGTTGTTAATGTGACACCTGCGTATTCCTGCGACATCTTTCTTTCTTCTTCCTGTCCGAAGCGTGTAAACTTGTCAATGAAGTCGATCTCCTCAACGAAATCTTCTTTGCTGTAGCATTTCTGCTTGAAGTAATCAAAGATCTCATCTCTGGTATCCAGAACATCTACGAATTTATGGAACTGCATACGCTGTTCTTCAAAACCCATATAAGAAAAGCCTGAGAATACCATTCTCATTTCTTCTATTTCTTTCTGGATATCATCTTTTGTACGCCAATCACCGTAAAGATGACCGTTGTACTTTGCGACCAGATACTGAAGATATAACTCTGTAGAGCCAGGCTCTTCGATTGCTTTTGATAATGCTTCCACAGCTGCTACATTTGGATCTTCTGCAACGGATGTAGGAATCTTTACGACAACCGGTACATTGATTTCCGTAAGGAGTGCCGCCATTTTCTGCACGGTCAGACGGCGATAGGAGAGGAATGCGATATCTTCCGGTGCAACTCCATCCTGCTCGATCAGGAGTTTAATCTTCCATGCGATGTATTTTAATTCCGTCTCATTTCTGTAGAACGGTTTTAAAATAACAGGATCACCTTCCTCGCGTGTTGTAGTGATCACTTTGTCAACCTTGTTTACGTTTCTTGCGATCACGCGGTTTCCAAAGTTTACAACATTCTGTACAGAACGGTAATTGTCTGTCAAGAAGAATGTTTCTCCGGTTTCATCCAGACGCTCGTAGAACTTGAGCATGTTGTCCGGGTCAGCATCACGGAATCCGTAAATAGACTGGAAATCGTCACCGACAGCCATCAGAGATCCGCCATTTTTCACGATGCCGGATTTTGCGAACCGTTTCATGAACTCCATCTGGAGCGGTGAAGAATCCTGAAACTCATCAGCAATGATATGGACGTATCCAAGATTTGTTAAAATCTCAGGGTGAGCATCAATCATTTTCAGTGCCGCTGGTTCCTGGTCTGCAAATTCCATCAGGCCTTCTACCTTCAGACATTCACAGTAATTATTGAATAAATCAACGATCCCGTTCCAGTCCGGTTCCTTCTTGCCTAATCCACTCATGGTCTTGTCCGAGTAGAACTCGTCACGGAGTGCATCCGCGACACCGGCCGCTTCCAGATCGACCTTTCCGGATTTCAGGAACTCAAAACACTTTCCAACGAAAAGGATTGCTCCTCCCCGTGCTACAGCGTTCTCATATCTGAGTCCATCGACCGGGCTGTCTGTTAAAAGATTCTGGATGATTGCACCGCGTTCGGTATTTTCGATTACTGCCAGCTCTTTGGAGTAGCCAAGTTCCTGCCAGAACATCTTGTCAATGTCAAAAGCGTAACTGTTAAAAGTCATTGCTTTCACATCGTCCGTTGATGCTGCGATCTTCCGGTTTTCCCCATTTGCTTCGATACCCTGGGTTAAAAGACGGAACGTTAAACGTCCCTTCATCTCGTTTGCCCCGGCTTCCGTAAATGTGATCAGAAGAAAGCTGTGTAACGCTTCGATCGGATCAACTCCGTTTTCCACCATTTTTCCGAGTGTATACAGCACGTTTTGGCACATACACTCTGTCTTTCCGGCACCAGGTCCGGCGATTACAAGCGCGTTTCCGCTCATGTGGTGTACTACATCCTCCTGCGCGGAAGAGAGCTTCACCTTCGTAACCTTGCGCTCGTGTGTAACATCAAGCGCAAGTGCAGGTGCTTTGTACTGGCATTCAAAACGTCCCGGGCAGTACTTGCAGTCGTTTCCTTCACAGGTAATTCCCTGGAGGCGTTCTTCATACTCGGCTTTCGCCTTGTCATCCTGTTCGGACGTGATCCCCTCCGGAAGCGGCCAGACGTCATCCTGAATAGATTGTGTTTTCCCGATATTCACCTCGATGTAGGAGCAGGCGATTGTACGGGATTCATTCTCCGGAACCAGGGTTCTGCCATACAGGATTGCGTTGTACATGGTTGGAAGAAATTCATTCCCAAGCACATAACTCTTTCCTGTTTTGATATATGCGACAGTAAGTGTTTCCCCATCGTCATATATCAGATCCGGGCGGATATCAATTTCATCCCCACTGTACGGAAGTGTTACTGTAACTGGCGAAGTAATCACCGATACCGGCTTTTCTCCATGTGTCAGTGTGAAGAATGTTTTTACCATTCTTTTTGCACTGGCTTTGATTGCTTCATCTTCCGCAGGAAGCGTGGAAAGCTGTCCAGCCGTGTCAATGATGTCCGATGCCTCGCTGGAATCATATTCTCCGGATAAAATGCCCTTGATCGTTTCCGTAACGATAGAGTATATTGTCAACGAGTTGGAAAATTCCGATTTTGTCTCAATCTCTCCAAATGAGTACTTTCCTCTGTTTTCACAGAATGCCTCTTTGGATAAGTCTCTTTTTAAAATTTTTGCCATAGTAGTAGCTCCTTTCGAATTTTAAATTTGTTTACATCAGGAATATGAGATGAGAAAAAAATGTTGTGTGGGAAGCGAAGAAATGCAGGATATGCTATTGGAGTACCAGATACAGAATGATGTATTCTACACACAAAAAAAGGAACCACATTTCAGCAGTCCCTTAATTTTTCTCTTTTCTATTGGCACTCGATCAGATACTTGATGGAACTCTGATGCTCGTTGTAAACAACGACCTCATCGTGACATAAGTAATTGATTCCTCCATACGCCCACAGACAGTCATAATCCGGACTGATTGCATGAAGCTGTGCTTCATTATCCGGAGTCCCTTTCCCTTCTCTGTAAATGTCATACGGTTTTCCGGTTGCGACATCAAAGATTCCAAGGAAAATAGAACCTACGTGTCCGGAGTTGTCGCGCCATAAATTTGACCCAGACGTATAGTTAAATGACTTCTGGGATGATGGGGCAAAATACGTTCCATGCCCAAACGCAGAGCCGCAATACGCAGCATTTGGACGAAGTACCAGACCGTTGATCATGATTGACCACCAGTTTTCCGTACCTGATCCATGGAAGAGTCTTGTCAGACCGTTATCATATCCGGTAATTCCACGTTTTTCGCAGAAATCATTCAGACTTTTTCTTGTTTCCAAGTTTGTGACCTTCCATGCTCTCTTATAACGGTTGCGATTATCGTAAGTATCCCCGCCGCCAGCATTTCCATGGAGCATGTCCATGATCTCGGCTTTTTCCTCTGCGGTTACAGGGCGCATTTCAATTCCATGCGCATCACAGATAGTTTCCTTTGCAGAAGAAACAATTCCCTTTCTTGCCTCAGCAATCTTTTCTTCCATAAGGTTGATTGCGTCTGTCTCCCTCCTGATGATTGCCTGGAAATCTTCCGGTTTTCGTGCAACCAGTTTCCAAAGGTTGTCGATACGTCTCGGAAGAACTTCATACACAATGCATAAGCTGTCATTAAATTCTTTTACTGACATTGTTTTTAAGTTCTTCTCCATGACGAGCAGCATATTTCTGGCGGTGTCAATGGAAATCTGGGGGATATCCGTAATACGTTTGGTATCTACGGTATAATAATCCTCAAATGCCTGTCTGGACACTTCAACGAGGCTTGATACGATGTCTTCTGTATCCACATCCGGCATCTTCTTGTATTTCCCGTTTCCTTTTACAACAAGTTCTGACGGTGCCCTGTCGAATGTCAGACGGAATCCTCTTCTAATGAGCTTTCCATACTCATTCTGGAATTCTTCAATCGGGTATGGTCCAATCGCGCGTGCTTTCTGCAGCCCTACACGCACACCTTCCCTTCCCCTGATGATGGAAAATGTCTTTCCGTCTTCTCCTGCAACCAGCTTGATCTGTTCATTGATGCCTTTTTTGACATCCAGCGCAACGTGGTGCATATCGGCATAACAGGTATTTGGAGGAGTTAATTCCTCCGGTGTAAAATTCATATTTTTTCTCATAGTTACAAATCTCCTTTCGATGTTGAAACTGTTTACATCTGTAATATGAGATGAGAAAACTTCCGGACCTTAACTTTAAAAACTTTGTGATTTCTTTTGACGATTTTTCAAATGGCTTAATATGTATAAAGAAGGCATAAAGGATCATTCTACAGTTGCTTGTACAAAGGAGGGAAAAAGAGATGGACGAGGAAATTGTTAGGGAGGAATACGAAAAGTTAATCAGGGAAATTGAGGAAGGAAAATCGGATGCGGTACACCGTGTCATGGAAGAAGATGAGTACGAAGATGAGTTTTCGCACAATGCAATCGATAAGATGCACGGCGTACTTTTCGACATGACAAAAGAATACCTCCACCAGAAACATCCAGGCGAGTATATTGTGGGTATCGACTGGGGTGTGTTTGTTTTATCTGCGGAAGAGGCAAGGAGACGCGGACTTACAAAAAATGGCGAAAGAACCGTATATTAACACCACCTTTTAAGGGCGGAATTTTCCGCCCTTATTTTTTTGGGGGGATTTTTTCAAAAAGTTTACAAAATCTTTTGACGATTTTTAAAATGGCGCAATATGTAAGGTGAGAGGGTGATAAAAAATCTTTTCCGTAACGATTGATCATTTTTTTACCACAGAAGGGAGGTATGACATATGACACTGATTATTTTAATTATCTTAGTATTCATTCTTGATTAACTTGCATCGCAGTTAGTTTAATGTGAGAAAGGAAATTTAAAATGTATTTTTATCTTCGTATTTAAGAAGCTCGGATGGAAAAAATCTGGGCTTCTTTTTTTGTGCGGACGTTTCTGCAAAGAAAATCCCCCGAAACCGGATGTCGGAATCAGGGGGATTTTTTCTTACGCTTCTGTGTCGAATTTTCCAGGATCAGAAGAGGCATACAGCAGCATTCCCGGAAGGACGTAGCCGAGGTCAATGTCTGTTAACTCATCTTCCTCAAAGACTTCCATATTCAGGGAATCGCGTTTGCGTGCGCCAAGAATGGAACGGATGTCCGTTTCTGTTCCGCCATTGTTAAGGATACGGTGCAGTGTTTCCTTAATACAACCGGCAATATCGATCCGGTCGATCGACTGGTCTTTTGGAATGATAAAGCTGTACTCATCGTAGTCTCCCGTGAAAGCGTATGTTCCAATTGCTTCATTTGATCCAATATTTAATAGTTCAAGATATTTCTTTATTAACATAGCAAATCTCCTTTCAATCCATGGTTTACGTTTCATCACTAATATGAGACAGAAAAATATTTCTGCATTTCATATTGGTGGTGTAAACAATTTTTTTAAACTGAAAGGAGTATTTTTATGGGAAACAGAAACAAAACCAGAAAGAAAAAACTATTTGTTGTAGTCGGCAAAACATCAACAGGGAAAGACACGGTCTGCAACTATATGAAGCAGAGATATGGTATTAAGCCGGTCGTCAGCTACTCCACCCGGGAAATGCGGTCATATGAAAAGAATGGTGTGCAGCACTATTTTGTCTCCGATCAGGAGATGGATGAACTGGAAAATCACGACGATCTTATCGCATGGACAAAATTTCCTAAAGCCGGCATCCGGTACTGTGCAACCCTATCCAGTATTGGGGATGCGGAAACAGCAACCTATATTTTAAATCCCGATGGCATAGACTGGATGAGGGGACATGCAGATAACCTCAATGCGGAGATCATTGTTATTTACATGAATTTGCCGGAAGAAGCAATCCGCCAACGTGCCAGACTCCGCGGGGATGATCCGGAAAAGATCAAGGAACGTCTTGCCAGTGAATCGGAGGAATTCGATAAATTCTATGACTCCGGTGCCTTTGATTTTGAAGTGGATGCCAATGTCTGCAAGGTGAAGCTCTTTGACCAGATTGACCAGATCCTGCAGGCCAACGAAGTTTTTCCGGTTGCATAACAAGAAATATCAGAAGAAAAAAAGAGGGCAAACTGCAGTGTCCTCCTTTTTTTTTGAAATTTTTCCGCTATTTTCTTTGACGATTTTTCAAATGGCTCAATATATACCATATCAGGAAAGAAAGGAACGGGAAGCCGTGTGAGTACGACATATGGGGATACCTTCAGATTACAAAAAATATATGAGTAACTATGTGCCGCCTTCTCCTCTAAAGAAAAGGGCGGGCAGAAAGAAGAAACGGGAGAAAAAGCGGAATGGTGTCATCCAGCAGCCGCAGGTAAATAACAAAGGGGTAATTCCTGATGATCTTCTGGAAATCCGTGTTGTCGGCATGGAACGTAAACCAGATCGGAAAGAAAAGGCAAGGCGGGCACGGACTGTACGTGACGGGAAACCGGAGGGAAAGCCCGGAAAAGAATTAACAGGGGAGCTAAAGAAGAAACCAGAGAAGAAACTGGAGAGGAAACCGGGGCGAATACCAGAGAGAAAATTAAAAAAGGAACCGGAAAAGAATCCTGAAGAAAAAACAGATGCACTTCCGGAAAAAACATCTTTCCTTGATTTTTTTCTTTCCCTTTGCGACATCCTTGGCGCCGTCTGCCTCATTTTGTGTATTCTGGCTGGGTTTTACCATGACATTTCGCAAGTTTCGGAAGCCGGCTACCAAACGCAGACGGCGGTGCAGCTTGTGGATGTCACCCGCACGGGGACAAAGTGTATTGACGGCTATATGTATGACGCATTTACCATGGAGATTGCGGGAGATAAGACCTTTTACGCTCCGGAAAATTCCATCAAATGGAATAAAGAGGGGATCGGGAAAAAACGTTGCACCATCAATACCATGACCGTATCCGACAGTTTTTCGTTTACCGAAAGCCCGTTTTTCTTTGCAAAGACAAGGGAAACGATCGGGGGTACGGAAAATTTCGGAGATCAGTTAAAAACCGGAGATACCATTTCCGTCTCTGTCAGCGAACACAAATCCTGGTTTCTTATAAGCCGGTATCAGGTCGATGTCCATATCATCCGCCAGCAATACTCTTTTGAAGGGGACAACAGTTTTACAGAGAAAGAAATACAGGATTCAAAAGAAATGGCAGAAAAGTTGTGTAAGAAAAAGAGAGCAAACGTCACTTCTTCTTTTCACTGTATCTTCAGTCAGCGAGTCCATGCCCCAGAAAAACGGGTATGGAAGCACGCAACCTCGGTCGTGTGAGACTTCACGGAATTTTTCTGTTACATATTAATGAGGTACAGGGATTTCCCTGTATCTTGTACCCCTTTTCTTTACCCGGTGCATTATCTGTGCCGGGTAATTTTTCTCGTACAGAAATGTTTTTTTATCTCATATTCCTAATGTAAACAAAATTTTCGAAATGAAAGGAGATATGTAACTATGAGAAATATAATTAAAAGAAACGGATCAGAAGCTGCTTTTGACCCGGAAAAAATCTTAAAGGCGATCCAGAAGGCGAATTCATCTGTAGATGAGTTCGACCGTGCATCCAGAGGTGATGCTGAAGCTGTTGCAAAGCGGGTGGAGGAGTTGGTAGACTCTACAGAACATGCTCTTGGCGTTGAAGATGTCCAGGATGCTGTCGAGCAGGAACTCATGAAAGCCGGTCTGTATAAGCTGGCAAGAAATTATACCGTTTATCGGTATAAAAGAGAAATTGCCCGTAAGTCAAATACAACAGATGAGCAGATTCTGTCTCTCATTGAAAGAAATAATGAGGAAGTAAAACAGGAAAACTCTAATAAGAACCCGACTATCAACAGTGTCCAGCGTGATTATATGGCTGGAGAGGTCAGTAAGGATCTTACAAAGAGATTTTTACTTCCTCCGGATATTGTGCAGGCACATGAAGAGGGATTAATTCATTTTCATGATGCGGACTATTTCGCACAGCATATGCACAACTGTTGTCTGGTAAACTTAGAGGATATGCTCCAGAATGGTACTGTTATCAGTGGAACCGGTATTGATACACCACATAGTTTTTCTACTGCCTGCAATATTGCAACACAGGGGATTGCTCAGGTGGCAAGTTCACAGTATGGTGGACAGACGATTACTCTGTCACATTTGGCTCCGTTCGTACAGATCAGCCGTGAGAAATTCCGCAAGCAGGTAATTGCGGAATTTGAAGCAAACGGTATGGAGTACACAGACGAGCAGGTGAAAACATCTACCGAAATGCGGGTGCGCGAGGAAATCAACCGCGGGGTGCAGATGATCCAGTATCAGGTGATTACCTTGATGACAACAAACGGACAGGCACCTTTCGTTACGGTATTTATGTATCTGGACGAAGTGCCGGAGGGACAGACTAGAGATGATTTGGCTGCAATCATTGAAGAAATGCTGCACCAGAGAATCAAGGGCGTAAAGAATGAGCAGGGAGTCTTTGTTACACCTGCATTTCCAAAGCTCATCTATGTGCTCGAAGAGGATAATATCCATGAAGATTCTAAATATTATTATCTTACGAAGCTTGCAGCACAGTGTACTGCAAAGCGTATGGTTCCGGATTACATCTCGGAAAAGGTCATGAAGTCTATTAAGACCAATGACCAGGGTGAGGAATTCTGCTATCCGTCTATGGGCTGCCGCAGCTTCTTAACGGTAGACCGCTGCGAGGAAAATGTTGCAAATGCCGGAAACTGGAAGAAAGGACATAAATATTATGGACGATTCAACCAGGGTGTTGTAACCATCAACCTTGTCGATGTGGCATGCTCCTCTGATGGAGATATGGATTTATTCTGGAAAATTCTGGATGAGCGTCTTGAATTATGCCACCGTGCATTAAGATGCCGCCACGAACGTCTTCTTGGAACACCGTCAGATGTTGCACCGATTCTGTGGCAGCATGGAGCACTTGCCCGTCTGAAAAAGGGGGAGCCAATTGACAAGCTGTTATATAATGGCTATTCAACCATTTCCCTTGGCTATGCCGGTCTGTGTGAAACCTGTAGGCGCATGCTTGGAGTTTCTCATACAGAAACTGAAAAGGGAATGCCATTTGCAAAATCTGTAATGCAGCATCTGAACGATGCCTGCGCAAAGTGGAAGGCTGCAGAGAACATTGATTACAGTGTATATGGAACTCCTCTTGAGTCTACCACATACAAATTTGCAAAGTGTCTGCAGAAACGTTTTGGCATCATTAAGGACGTAACTGATCACAACTATATCACAAACAGTTATCACGTTTGTGTAAGGGAAAAGATCAACGCGTTTGAAAAGCTGAAATTCGAATCAGAGTTCCAGCCTCTTTCTCCGGGTGGTGCAATCAGCTATGTTGAGGTTCCAAATATGCAGAATAACATTCCTGCAGTATTATCAGTGATCAAATTCATCTATGATAATATCATGTATGCGGAACTGAATACGAAGAGTGATTACTGTATGGAATGCGGATATGACGGAGAAATCCAGATTGTCGAAGATGAACACAGCCATAAGCTTATCTGGGAATGTCCGAAATGCGGAAACCGTGATCAGAATAAAATGAGCGTGGCTCGTCGTACTTGCGGATACATCGGTACGCAGTTCTGGAATCAGGGTAGAACGCAGGAAATCAAAGAAAGGGTATTGCATTTATAATGCATGGAAAAACCCAAAAAAAATTTTACGTAAAATGGAACGGGGTTCTAAATAAGGAACCCTGTTTTTTTTGACAGTTTTTATTATATTTTTCAGATCAGTAAATAAAATAAAGTATATGAATCAAGACAATGTATACAAGAACAAAGTAAACATTGTAAACACAGTAGGTAAAACTTGGTTCGTGATATGCTATAAAATCAATAGTTTATGGTAGATTATTCGAAAAAGATAATACGAAAATAACCACATGAAATGTAACATAAACTATTAATGTTGTAGACTTCTCAGATAAGTTAAATTGTTGACTATACTTTTTGTGTAATGTGGATAACTTTAATTTTGGAAAATATGTTATTAATATTCTTAATTCTATTTTTGATACGACAAAAAGCCCATCCAGATGGGTGAGCTCTAATAAGTTATTAGTCTTCATATCAAGTTTGTAACTCCCTTGCTTTAACTCTAACCAGTCCAGGCAGGTTTCTTATCGGTGCAATAAAATCGAAGTTTGTATAAATTTGTTTGATTGCAAGCTTAATATTATCGATGCTGTTAGTGCTCGCAATTTTACTCATGTCCTTAAACTGTCGATCAGTTGGATTGATAGTGACAGATTTTGGAGCGAACTCTGAGTTAAGGATATCAAAGTAGTCGCGGATCTGTTTTTCAGCTTTAGCAAATTGCTTTCTCTTTTCAGCATAAGCGTCATAGGTCTCAAGTAAACGAATCTTAAAATATTTAGAGGACTCAGATTGGCTGATCTTAAAGATAGAATTTATAATATCATTAGACATAACCTTTATAATGTCTTTAACTTGAGTATATGTAGGAAACATTGTTTTAAGTTTAGACATATTGCAGCCATCGCTTAATTTCATGTTCTGTTTTCCAGGGACCTTATTCATTAAGCCACGAACAGTAAATCTAAGCTCGTTAATTCCCGGAAGTTTCTTAAGCTTGTCCAATAATATTTTAGACAGCACAATAAAGCCTTTACCACCAGCGTTGGCAGGTAAGGCTTTTGTGGTATAATAGTTTATAAAAATATCATAGGTACCATCCAAAGTGCCTGGGCAGAAACAGATATAATCTTTTCTGCTCAGTATTCTGAGATTATTTAGAATGGTTCTTTCTGGAAGATCAAGGTACTTGTGTGCTTGATATAGATCAAGTACACAATGTGCTTCAGAATTTACATCAAGGAAGTGCAGGTACATATAGACAAGAAGAGCATTGCGATTTAAAGTGTTGCCATTTCCAAACGCATTATACTCATTTATGTAAGTGACCTTGTTGTTTATGACTTCTACGCAGTTAGGTCGTAAGCCAACAGCTTTAACAAGAGCTTCAATGCTAATATTTACGCTGCTGGAAAGTCTTGGCTTTATAAGATTTATAGTTGACATTGTACTTGCACCTCCTTTCATAATCACGATTTTTGCACAAATATGTAGATAAATCAAATTTATACAAGCACTTAAAAAATAGAGACAACTTGGAAATGGCACTTTAGAAATAATGACATAGACCTGTTGCGCACTTGGAGGACAGTGACATTTTTGCGCAAACACTTAAGATTCAGTGACACTTTTTGCAAAGTTGGTGATTACACTTAGAAAATGGTGACAGATTTGCCAAAACACATGAGAAAAATAGACAAACTTGTAGGAAACACTTAAGATTCAGTGACAGATATATCATTGCACTTAGATATTGACGACACATTTTTATTTTTTTATGATGCACTTACAAAGTGATGACAGATTTCCGAGAACACTTAAAAATAAGCGACAAATTTCATTGGTAACACTTACAAATAATGGCATATTTTATGATAACACTTAAGAAATGATGACAGATTTATCTTTTTTTTGTAGGAATAGTACTTAGGAACCGGTGACAGATATATCATTGCACTTAGATATTGACGACACATTTATAATAATGCAAAGAATCTAGTAATATGCTTATATAAACACTTAAAAATTTGTGCCATTTTTGTGCCAGCACTTAAAAAATGATGACACTTTTTCTAAAAATTGGTTTGCACTTAAGAACTGTGGACATTTTTTTAATAGCACTTAGAAATTGACGACACAATAGAAACGGCACTTAGGAATTGGTGACATGTTTATATGTACACTTAAAAATCATAGACACTTTTTCATTTGCTTAAAAATACTGAAAACTATATAATAATTGCATTGGAGGGAAAACGATGCAAAAAATTTCTGTAGCAATTTTAAATGATATTATCAGATATTTAGATAATGATCTGATTGAATTTTATACAGACAATTATCAAAAGAATAAATATTTAAAAGAGTCGTTGTTTGATTATGTCTCCTACTATGTGCAAACAGACATTCTGGATAAGGATCCGGAAGGGCTATCCAAGCTGTTAACACTAAAAATGAGAGCAAGAACTAGACGAAAGATGCGTTATTTGCAGAAATGTAAAGATGATGTTGATCTATGCATATGGGAACATACAGATAATCTTGAAAAGTTTTTTGCACGAAATAAAGTATATTCATATACTGCATTGAATGCAGAGCAGAGAGCAACAATTTATGTAAATCAGACACTTGAAGATATTATAGCAGAGTCATTGAAGCTTGTAGAAATTTGGTCGAAAGATGCCAAATCTAAAATGATTAAATGTCCCGGAACAGAATACATTACCGATAAAACAAAATGCAGCTATTTTGAGAACGATCTTTTGATAAATATATTACAAGTAATTAAAGAAAGATATCATTCTGACTTAAGTAGTCAGACCATGACATATTTAGATTATCTTGGTGATAAATCTATTCTTAGCGCATCAAGTACAAAGTTTCCGTTGAATGAAACTGGTGTGACACAAATTGAGATTAGAGATCCAATTAATTCTAATATAAAGACAGTGATTACTTATGATGGTACAAGTGCTGCTAAATATTATACATTATTAGATACGCTTGACGTAAATATAATCTCATACATAACGAATAAATCCATTCAGACTATCTCTGATTCAAGATCTATTTTGATTCCAGAGTCGGATTTGGTAAAAGCTGTTTTATTAAAAAATGGAACAAACCGTATTCTCTCGCAGAGAGATAGGGAACGCGTTAGGGATCATATTTATAAACTACAACATACAAGATTAGATGTATATCAGAATGACACAATCATTGCTTCCTATGGTTTGCTAGGCGATACTAAATTTTCACAGATCAATGGAATCAATTATATAGAATCATTTTCTAATCAGTATATAACAAAACAAGTTGAGGATGGTCTAATTACGCGATTACCTACTTATGCTGTAGATCGTCTCGATGATAACACGGCACAATTACTGTATTTACCGTTAATGCAACAGCGCTATAAGATCTACAGACTTATTAGGAATAAAGAGTATTCTTCCAGTAACGATTATACAGTAATTTTTAAAAGGATTGATTTTTCAAGATTTTTGAATTTTTCTAATTGTACAGTGACAAGAGAAAAAGAAATGATAGAGAATGCTTTACAGGATTATGTAAATAAAAATCTTTTTATAAAGGAATTTAAGTATTCAAGAGTACAGGATGAATATAAAATAATTTTTTATGAGCTTTCTGAAGAAGAAATTGCTGACATTGAATACACATTTTATAATCAGGATCCTGCAAAGATATCTAATATGATTGTTGGAAATGTGCTGTCTCCTAGTATAGTAGACGCTGCGGCAGCAAGCGCTATAGAAACAACGTTTACGGATACTGATCTAATTGAATGAAAAAATGAAACCTTCGGTTGAACTTACCGGAGGTTTTTTTTTGTGTAAAAAACTTTATCTCATATTCTTTATGAAACAAATTTCAGAATTGAAGGGAGAAAATGAGATGAGTAAAGCAGATGAAGTATTTGTTGCCATGTGCAGGGATATATTGACAAATGGAACAGACAATAAGGGAGAGGATGTGCGCCCGGTATGGACGGATACAAATGAGCCGGCATATACACTGGCAAGATTTGGCATCGTCAACCGCTATGATCTGTCAAAAGAATTTCCGGCAATGACTCTTCGGCGAACCGCTATCAAGACCTGTACAGAGGAAATGTTGTGGATCTGGCAGAGAAAATCCAACAACATCAATGACTTAAACAGCACCGTGTGGGATGAATGGGCGGATGAAAACGGTTCTATCGGGAAAGCCTATGGGTACCAGCAGGCAAAAATGTATGGGTATCCGGAAGTCACGATTGAGGGAATTGTAAAAGCATTTCCAGACGTAACGATGCTTCCGTATTTTAACGGAAATTCCAGTGCAAAGACACTCGCGGTCGTTGGCTGTACGAATGAACACGGTCAGTTTACAGGTCGTGTAATTGGGGAAAGAAATGGAGATATCTGGTACATGACACAAATTGACAAGGCAATTTATGATCTGGTCAACACCCCGTTCAACCGCCGTATCATTGTTTCCATGTGGAATCCGGAGGAACAGAAAGATATGAATCTGGCTCCATGTGCATACGAAGTCACCTTTATGGTGACGGAGAAAAACGGGGAAAAATATTTGAATGCAGTCCTAAACCAGCGTTCCAATGACCTGCTTGCTGCTGGTAATTGGAATGTATGCCAGTATGCAGTTCTTGTGCATATGGTTGCAAGACATGTCGGAATGAAAGCCGGAGAGCTGGTGCATGTGATTGCAAACGCTCATATTTACGATCGGCATATTCCGATTGTGAAAGAACTGATCAAAAGGGAACAGCATCCGGCACCGGATTTCTGGTTAAATCCTGAGAAAACAAGCTTTTATAGTTTTACGGAGGATGATGTCCGTCTGGACAACTACCAGACGGGAGAGCAGGTGCGGAATATCCCAATCGCTGTCTGATACAATTTCATAGCAATTTTAAGAGGAGTCTTTTAAGGCTTCTCTTTTTTTCATTTCATATTGGTATTGAAACGTAAACATATTGATTTGAAAGGAGAAAGAATATGAAAAGTATAGATACAGCAGAGTTGAAGGAGAGCGCGGATATCGTTTCTGTTGTGGAATCGACAGGAAGCCCAGTTCACAATGGAGAAAATATCCTTTGTCTGTGCCCTTTCCATAATGACCGTCATCTTGGATCGGCCATGTTTGATAAAAAGACCGGATATTTCCACTGTTTTGCATGCGGAGCTGGAGGAAAGGGGAATACCGTTGATATCATCCGGTATGTCCAACAGGCGATGAACCTTGATTTCCGGGGAGCATGTGAATTTGTTGCAGAGTCGTCATTTTCGGATATTAGCCAATTCGAGTCCGAATCGGAAGCACCGGATAAAAAGTTTCAGCGTATGAACCATAAGCGTTTGAAAGAACTGAGACTTTCCGGGGAAGAAAAGTGTGAGCCGGAATTTGATCCGAAAAACACGCAGGTTCCGGATGGCGATATCGTCAATTTTGTCACAACAAAAGAAGAGGTAATGGAATATGAGAAAAAGGGATATTCTGCACAAAAACAGTGGCAGGAGATTGACGGTACAGTTGTTCTTGCTGGATGGCTTATTTACCAGAGGGTAAAAATGTCTACGGCGAAACTTGCCATGGAAGATCCGGAAGCCTTTGCAGCTCTGTGCGCGTGGAAAAAACAGGAATTGCTTTATGAGATCAAGGAACAGAAAAAACAAGTAGAAGATACCGTTTTTGACCGTGATGAATATAACGATCTTATGAAGATCCTGAAAGCCCGTGAACAGCAGGTAGCAAAATTATAAAAATTTAAGGTTTCTCTAGTTGGAGGAACCTTTTTCTTGGGAAATTTGTTGCATTTTTATTTAAGGGATGTATATGGATTGAAAAGGTTTTTTAAAACATTTCAAAATCTTTTGACGATTTTCCAGATGGCGCAATATGTATCATGTAAAGATCATAAACCGGGCTGCCAGGGTTACCGGCTGGCAGAAATCCTTTCGATATTTGTTTACGCTTCCGGGGAAACCCGGAAGGGATAGTGAGGACGCAGTGTAAGCTGTTTCCGGGTCCGATTCCCGGATATCCCTTTTCACTACCGCATATGGTTTTACTTTTTTGTATTTTCATTCAGCCGTCTGCGGTCTGTGGGATTTCCCACTGAACTAAAATAACGATAACCGCCAGAAAAGGATCGGGAGACTTTATCTTCCGTGCCGGACAGCAGCGTGCGTTGGCGTGGAAACTATCGGCGTACTTTGTAGACTCCTTTCGTGCTTGGACGCTTTTGCGTCGGGCAAAATACTTCTCCTTTCGGGGAGGGGTATGGGACAGCAGGTTGTATGGTAAGCACCACCTCGGGTTCGAGTCCCGGGTGTCCCATTTTGTCTCAACGGAATTCGTTGGATATTAACATGGCTTCGCAACCATTAAGATAAGGCGTATTACTGCGGAAAGCGTTTTTTGTGTTTTGGTTTCCGTGGTTGAGTGCCTCTGTAGAGAAGATGTATCTCGCCTGCCAATGTAAGATCATGTTGGTGGGAGACCGCGAGTGGTAACGTGCCGCCGGGGGCGCAAAGCACAAACTTAATTTTGGACCGTTAGCTCAGTTGGTCAGAGCAGCCGGCTCATAACCGGCCGGTCTGGGGCTCGAGTCCCCGACAGTCCATTTTGAAAATTGAGAGGGAAATAAGATGGAGAATTTGCTGTTTTTAAGAATTTTGGGAATTGCGGTGACATTTGCGTTTCTAGTGTATCAGGTGTATTTGTGCCAAAAATATTATGGATGGAAAGCTTCGGTCTGGCACAAAATCTTTTCGGTTCTGTTTGCGGCTGTAGTGGTTGGAATCCTTGTGGTTACAATTTCGTATGCCGATTAAGACGGGCTTAAAGTTTTGCAAAGGAGTATTAAGCAAAAGGGGAAAGTTGAAGGAATACGGGTAAAAGAGGAATATCTGATTTGCATTAAGGGAATTTTTGTCGAGGTAATGCTGGCAATATTAATTCTGCCGTTCATTCTTTATCACGGGTTCAATGATTTTAAAACGGCAGGCTGGAAAACAGGAGAAGTTCCAGCCTGTTTTTTTATCTCATATTCTTGATGCAAACAAAATTTTACCATGGAAAGGAGATTAAAAATTATGAACGGACAAGAAATAACAAAAGAAGAAGTGTTGGAACTGAGCGGGCAATATAACAGCTCATTCCATAACCATACTGAGGTGAGCCTTGGTGATGGAGTTACAACAGCAGAACAGCTCGTAAAGCGTGCCGTTGAGATCGGAGCAGAGGTAATTGGTGTTTCCGATCATGGCAACTGTGCAAACTGGCTTCCTGTTTATAATGCTGCAAAGGCAGCCGGAATCCGATCTGCACTGGGAGTTGAGGTATATCTTGAAAACGAGCAGAATCCTGGAAGATATAACCATTTTCTTTGTACTGCAAAAAACTACGAGGGAATCCAGGATATCAGCCGCCTGGTATCAGCTGCAAACCGTAACCTGCAGAAGCGTCGTAACGGTGACATGATCCCGGTTGTGACGGATCAGATGTTAAAAAAAATTGCAACCGGAAATGTAATCGTAACAAGTGCCTGTATTGCCGGACCTGTTGCAGATCCACTTATGGACTGGACAAGGGTTGACCGTGAGATTACAAAAGAAGTCAAAAAGATGGAAAAGCTTGTAATCCCGGAAGAAGCTCTGGAAGCAAAAAAAGTCGTTGAAGGATTTAATGATGAACTTGGGAAAATCAGGGATAAAATTAAATGGCTTCGTCCACAGACAAAAGTTCCATCCTTTAAAAAGACGGAAAATAAAATCGCAAAGATGGAAGAGGGCGCAGATAAAGCGTTTCTACTGAAATCTCTGGAGAATGAAAAAACAGAAGCGGTAGAAAAAGCTGAAAGAGCAGCGAAAGAACTTGAAAAACTGAAGACTGAAATTGATGAAATCAAACAGTCTGATGATTATAAGGATGCAAAAAAGCAGGTAAAGAAAGCTGTTGATATCCAGAAGAAAATTGATTGGTATAAGGAGAAGATTGAGGAGCTGGAAGTGTCCAAAAAAACAGAAGATGATATGATGCACGAAGCAATAAAGATCGCCCGTCATTATCAGAAGCTTTTCGGTGATGATTTTTATATGGAAGTCCAGTACCATGGTATTCCTGCGGAGTCGTTTGTTTACCCAAGAGAAGTAAAAGTTGCCCGGGAGCTTGGTATCAAGCTGATCGCCGCAAATGATTCCCATATTCCAACAAAGGAATATATGGAAGTCCGGACGATGCTTGAAAACATTCGTTATATCAAGAATGCAAAAGAGTATAAGAAGGAACAGGTTGGCGATTCGGAGTTGTACATTAAGTCTGGAAGAGAGGTTGCAGAAGCACTGCTTCAGATCCTTGAACCTGATGAAGTGCTGGAAGCATTGGAAAATACAAAGGCGGTTGCTGATCAGATCAATATTGTATGGTCTGATAAAAAGCATTACCCAAGTTTTGAAAATGCAAAGGGATTACTCCGCAGCTATTGTGAAAAAGGCGCCAAGAAACGTTATCCGGGATGCTTTACAGCAGAAAAGCGTAAGCAGATGGAGTACGAGCTTGGGGTGATCGACCAGATGGGATATAACGATTACTTCTGTGAAGTAATTGATTTCATCAAATACGCCAAAGACCACGCACTTAGAACCGAAGATGGAAAGTTTATCTCTGTAGAGATTGGACCTGGACGTGGATCGGGTGCCGGCTCTATCGTATGCTATCTGACAGGAATCACGGAAATTGATCCAATGAAATACGGATTGAAGTTCGAGCGATTCTTAAACCCGGACCGTGTATCCATGCCGGATATTGATACTGACTTTTCAAAACATGCGAGAGAAATTACGATCAAGTATGTAACAGAGAAGTATGGTTCTGCATCCGTTGCCGGTATCATGACAAGAAACAGCATGGGCGCAAGAAATGCGATCGATTATGCTGCCAAAGTGCTTGGACTTAAGAACTGTAGCGAGAAGCGGACGTATGTGCCACTTGCTACATCCATGAAAAAAGTACTACCGGATAAGCCGGATGTGACACTGGTAAAATACAGAAGCATCATCGAAGAAAGTTTCGGAGAAAATGAGATCGCAATGGAAATTCTGCGCAGAGCGGAACTTCTGGAAGGTCTTACCACATCTTTCGGGAAACATGCGGCTGGAATTATCATTGGAGATGGATCAGCACTGGAAAATTATATCCCGATCATGTGTACGGTAGATAAGGATGATGAAAAATCCTTCGTCATTCAGGCAGATATGGTACAGGCGGAAGCACAGCTTGGTTTTATCAAGATGGATTTCCTTGGACTTAAGAACCTAAATATTATTTCCTATTGTATGCAGGAGATCATGAAGAATAAGGGGGAAGTGATTGATCAGTACCATCTTCCGTTCGAGGATGAAGTTTTCAAAAATATTTTTGCAGAAGGCGATACGAACTTTGTATTTCAGTTTGAGTCTGCAGGCATGAAGAGAATGTTAAAAGAATTCAAACCAACCTGTTTTGAGGATATTATCCTTCTGGTTGCATGTTACCGTCCGGGTCCAATGCAGTTTTTGCAGGATGAGGGCAACAGCGTAAATGTAATCAAGGTAAAGAACGGCATCACTCCGGTAACTTATCTTGTACCGGAGCTCGAACCGATCTTAAAAGATACCTACGGGGGAATCATTTACCAGGAGCAGGTTATGACGATTTGTGTGCAGCTTGCCGGTTACTCGATTGCGCAGGCGGATGAAGTCCGCCGGTATATGAGCAAGAAGAAGACGGATAAGTTGGAGCATGAGAAGCCGGTATTCATTTATGGTGACGAAAGCCGCGGCATTCCAGGATGTGTGGCAAAAGGAATTCCTGCGGATAAAGCGGATGAACTTTTTACCATGATGGAGGATTTTGGACGTTATGCGTTCAACAAAGCCCACGCAGCCTGCTACGCACTTGTTTCTTATAACACTGCATACCTGAAGTATCATTATTTTAGAGAGTATATGTGCGGTGCCATGACAGAGCAGGGAGATAAGACTGCGCAGCTCGTGGAGGACTGCCGTAAACGTCACGTACGGATCTATGCACCGGATATCAATATCTCTGATGTAAATTTCCATTTATATCAGGATGGCATTATTTTTGGACTCACAAACATCAAGCAGGTGAATAACTTTGCTGAGAAGATTGTTGAGGAAAGAAAAGAAAATGGTGCATTCAATTCTATCGAAGATTTCGTACAGAGAATGCGTCCGGATGCGGGAGCTCTTGAAGCTCTTTGCATGTCAGGGACTATGGATACATTTGGGATTGATCGCGCAGTGTTACATGATTACTGCAAGAAATATTCTGAATGTTACAAAAATGAACAGGCCTGTAAAGAAAAACTTGAAAATCTGAATGCAGTTGATATTACAGATTTTGATGAGAAAGAGATCAAGAAACATAACGGGTCTGTAAAAACAGCAGAAGGTAATCTTGCAGAGGCGTCTCGTGAACTTTCTGAAGTAACATACGATCGTTCCCTTGTAATGGATACATCTGAAAAGTTGGATGGCGAAATGGAATTTCTTGGACTCTGGGTAACTGGAAATCCTCTGGACGATTATAATCTTACAGGATATTCCACATGCGATGTGGAAGAGGGGAAAGCGACGGTTGCGGGAATTGTTTCCGGACTTAAGACCATGCAGAGAAAATCGGATGGTTCCGTAGTGGGAATGAAATTTACCTTAACGGACAAAGATTCCGGTAAAATCAGCGTTGTGATCTTTAACAAAAATTACGAGGAAGTGAAGGACATCCTCAAAGACGGAGCGGTTCTTGCTGTTGAAGGCAAAATTCAGGACGACCCGGACTGGGGAAAGCAGATGACGTCATATTCAGTAGAACCGATTGCCAAAAAGGATACTTACATTCTCTTTACCGTAAAGGATTACGAGGAGAAAGCAAAATTGTATGATCTGCTCCAGGGATACAAGGATGTTTCTGGATGTTGTATTCTGATTTTTAATGAGATGATGCAGGAAACACAGTCTGCATCATTCCGTGTAAACAAAGATATTTTAAACCGTCAGTCTGTAAAAGCAAGAATGCTTCCGATGGCTATGGCGGGTTAAAAATTATTGAAATGGCTGCCTTTGGGCGGCCATTTTTTTTACGGGGAATAAGGTTGATATTTTTGTATTTCATATTGATGGTAAGAAGGGAAACGGGCGTTATTTAACGATCGTCTGTGTTCTTTCTGACTATCATCATAAGATGATAGCCGTTAAGATTTCTTCTTTCAATCGTGAATGTTTACAACCTTGGAACGCGAAAGTGTTCAGGGAACAGTGCTGGCACGCGTACCGGACAGGAGACTGCCTGGTATTTCCGGTTCGATTCCGGAATGTTCCCTTTGCGCGGCATCTGCCGCGCATGAATTTCTAATTTTTTTCATAATCAATTATCTCTTTTAAATAACGGTTCAATCGCCAGGAAAGGATCGGGAGATTTATCTTCCGTGCCGGACTGTGCCCGTGCATTGGCGTCAAAGAAATCGGTGTACGGCTTTCTCCATCTATCCCCGCGTGTTCTTCGGAATATGCGGGGCTGGTTGTATGTTTGGGAAGATGTTTTTTTTATTTCATATTGTGAGTGTAAATAAAAAACGCAATCGAAAGGAGAAATTGTGACTATGAGAAAAGAAAATTGGATTCCGGTTAGTTCTGGTTTATTTCCAAATGAAATGGAGGATGTACAAATAACGTTTATTGGATGGAATGATAATGAGCCTTATTGCAATGCATTTGCGTACCGAAAAGAAGGCAAATGGTATTGGTCATTAGATGATTATGAGGTTAAAGTGGAAATTACGGCATGGAAATATAATTGTGAACCTTATAAGGAAACATTGAGAGGGTAAATTTAAAACAAAACCGTTGGAATTTCCGGCGGTTTTTCTTTGGATACTTTGGTATACCACAGGTATACTTTACACACTGCTTCATCCATGGTAAGATAAAATCATCAAAAACAAACAGCGCAGGAAGCGCAGAAAGGAAATGAGTCATGAGAACAGTATTTACAAACCTTGAATTGCATCGCGAACGATTACACTCTGCAGATGAACTCCATCTTGAAGAGTTAAAAGTTGTGCCTTGCAGTTTAATGCCGTAAGTACGCCCGGATCTTTTCTTTTCCGTGTATTACCGTTTCATTTTCTGCCAAGGCAGGGAATCGGAACGGTATTTTTATATGCAGAATTTTTTGAAAGTACCGTATTACCGTTTTGGAGTAGTACGGTACTTTTGTATTTTGGGAGGAAAAGATCATGCCAACAATCGATATGCAGGCAACAGGAGAGAACATTAAGAAAATGATTGCAGATAGCGGAATGGGTATTCAGAAAGTACAGGACGCATTTGGATTCCGGACACCGCAGGCAATATACAAGTGGTACCGGGGTGCAGCGATGCCAACTGTGGACAATCTGGTGATTCTGGCATCGCTGTGCAAAGTCAAAATCGACGATATTATCATCGTTAATAAATAATAAACGTTCCATCAAACTAACAGGAATAGGTGGCCGGCCTTTCAAGCCGGAGATGCGGGTTCGAGTCCCGTTGGGACGATTTTGGTCCGTTGGACAAAAGGAAAAGTCGCGTGCCTCTCAAGAACGAAGAACAGGTTCGATTCCTGTACGGATCAGTGTGTGTGTAGCTCAAATGGCAGAGCAGCGGATTGTGGTTCCGCTTGTTGCGGGTTCGAGTCCCGTCATGCACCTTGCATGCATCAGTGGCGGAAAGGAATACGCATGCGGTTTAAGCCCGCACGCCGGAATGGATTGAGGGTTCAAATCCCTCCTGATGCACTTTTCTCCGCATAGTTCAGGGGACAGAATACCCGGCTACGAACCGGGAGCCGTAGGTTCGATTCCTGCTGTGGAGATTCATGTCGGAATGGCGCAATGGAAGACGCGGGATGCTCAAAATATCTTTTCTGCGGGTTCGAATCCCGCCGCCGGCATTACAAAAAAAGAGGGAAGCAATCCCTCTTTTTCTTGTGTTTTCAGCTATGTACGGCAAACCTCTTTTCGATGTAGTTGTATACACGGATCTGGTTGCCATATTTTTCGGCAAGCTTAAAATTGGTAGCTGTACCACGGCTTTTTCCATCCCAGAAAGCAAGTGCTCCGCGGTTCGGGAAATGGGAGATAAAGCGGTGCATCTGTTCGTTCCGGACAGGTCCTGCTTTCTTCCCAAGATTGTCCCAGTCTGCCTCCATGACGATCAGATGGTAGCCGTGTTCCTTGGCGTAGCGTTCTGCCATCTGATCGGCACCTTTTGCGCCACCGGAAACAATTATGATTTCCTGTCCCTGTTTGGAGGATAAAGCTTTATCGACGATTTTTGAGAAAGTCTCGTAATCATCGTATGTCCGGCTTCCCACGATTAAACAGAAGAACGTCATGTGCTCATCAATTTCCATAGCATCTTCGTCTTCCCCTACCGGGCAGACGGTAGTGCGCCCGAGGGCGTGGTTCATGTCATCCATGGAAAAGATGCATGGTTCCACATACTCCGGACAGGTTTTGTGGCTGCAGATAAACAACATCCTATCTTTCCTCCTTTTCTCTGATTATATCCCCAATGGTATATTCCCCGTTTTCCAGTTTAACATGGAACAGCTTCCGTGCAGAATAATCTTTGACGGTAATACTTTTGGCTTGAAATCCTTTTTCGATAAGGCGGGTCTGGATGATCTTGGGCAGTTCTTTCTTATCGCTGGCAATAAAACCAACGCATGGTTTCTGCATGGCACTGAATACAACATATCCGTTCCATGTAAAATCTTCCCATTCCTTCCTTAAAAACCGGTACGTCTCAATTACAAGTGCGGCATTTAATTTTCCCATAAGGTACATTGCATCGTCACTCTCGCACAGAGTTTTCACGCTCCCAATGTGGATGGTTTCGTCCGCTTGTCCGGGATTTCCTGACAGATTTCCACGGATACGAAAATCAAGGTAAATCCCCTCATTTCCGCCGTAATCAATACTGATCTCTGGGGAGAACTGGTCAGACCGGATTTCCTGTTCGCGGGATGAAGCAAGAGAGTAATCAATGATTTCTTTGATGTCCGGGTGCTCGTCCAGTACGTTCTCTGTAATGGTGTCGAAAAATTCTTTTGTGGTGTATGGTTTCTTTCTCATAATATTTTCTCCTTTCGGTTTTAAAATTTGGTTTACATATTTAATATGAGATGGGAAAACTGTTCCATTTTTTTCAGAGTGGTTAAAGGTTTCCCAAAAATAAAATAAAAAACTTTTCAAAATCCTTTGACGATTTTTCAAATGGCGCAATATGTGTATTGTATGGGTATAAAAGAACGCTTTACAAAATCCCAGCTGGCTGTACGGAAGGACATGATGTGTAAGAAAAACAGCGGTGTTAAGCGGGGGGAAAAGTAGGAGATATCTTTAAATTAAAAATGGAGGTGACGGGTTTCATGGAAACAGATTGTATTATTGCCTTAATTGCGGGAATCATGGTTCTCGTAAGTGGGAGTGTTATAGGATTTTACTCATGGGATAAGGCATATGGTGGGCGGAATGTAATAACAGGTATTGGAGTGATGGTCCTGGGTGCTGTTCTAATAGCGGGTTCTTTTAGTGCAAACAATTCTGCAAAAGAGCGAAAGGCTCGTGAGTCAGAAGTAGTGGAAAAATACAAAGAGGGAACCGATTTGTATATCAATGGCGTGAAAAAGGATAACATCGACTTAAACGGTGTCAATCTGGATAACTACGACATTACTGTAGAGAAAGATAAGATCTACCTTAAAGAAAAATAGAAAGGAGAAACCGGGAAAATTCCGGGGTGAAGAGACTATGTTAATGTATATTACAACTTCCGAAATGCTTGAGGAAGAACGTATGCAGGAAATTCTGCGCGCGGATACAAAGAAGGAAAGAAGGCTGTGTCTGTTCTGTAAAAAGGATGACACGTTTTCTTTTGAAGATGTTGCGGGGCTGCTTCCGGCAGCAAAGAAAATGGAAATTTTGCCAAAATGCTGTGCTTCGAGCGAAGATATGCTTTTACAGATTGGTATGATGGCAGCTCAGAAAAAGAACTCTGATTCCGTTTTTACGGTTCTGCCAACGGAAGAATTTGATGAGACGCTTTCATTGTATGGAATCGAGAGATACGATGGGAAAACACAGAAAACGTCAACGGGGTCTGTAAAGAGACAGTCACGGAAGAGGAAGGAAAATGAAAAGCCGCGCGCTGTACAAACGATATCTGATTGTGACCCAATGATGGATACATCGATGAATCCGCCGGTTTCCCTTCATGTAAAAACTGATGAAAAGATTGATCCGGCTGATGATTTAGCTGGTGAAGATATTCCGCGTCCAAGCATTCCGGATAATTCAACAGACCGGAAGATTTTTCTTTCTATTTTGGAAATGAAAGCATCAGATGCTGGATTTGATGGAACAGATGAGAAATTTGCGCTTGCTATTGCAGATTGCATGGAACAGTTTGAAATCAACAAGCGTCCACTCAAACCGGCAATTTTTCAGAAATTCGGGGAAGAAAACGGAGAAAAGGTATACAATCAATTGAAAGAGAAGTATGTATATCTTGTTAATTCCCTTACCTGCAAAAAACAGGAAAAGTGATTTTACGGAGGAATTCATGTTTGAACAAAATACATTGATTTTTGAAAAGACAGGAAAAGATACACAGGTTCCTGAATGTACGGGAATAAAAAGTATTGATCAATTTCAGTTAAAAGAAAAAATCCACCATTTTGTTAAGAATAGTACAGATAAAGTGCAAGTGATCGTTGTCGATACGGAAGGCGATTTATTGTCATTAACAGACACGACGGATAGCAATATCATTTCCAGAGAAATTGGGGATGGAACTATTTTGGAATTGATTCCGTATTTTGGAGAGGATTTGACGCTTTCTATTTTAAGCAATTTGTCGTTTGTTGTTGCTTTGTGCGAACAGCTGTGCAACGAACCGATTTCGCCACGTTCCGTGAGCGTTATGAATATGGCGATAAACAAGCTGTACGAACAAAAAAGGACTACCCCAAGTATGTGTGAGTATCTTAAAATATTGGGTATATCCAGAGACAACCCGGAAATTAATCATATTTGTGAATGCATCAAAAGTGTATGCCGACCTGATGCGAAAAAAGTTTCAGGTATCTCCTTGAAGAAAAAACTTAATATTTATGATTTACATGCAGTTTCACAAACTGACCTCGGTGCGGCTTATATTTTCTGTCTTTCGGATATTTTTCATCAAATTCAGAAAAATTATCCAAATGGCATTAGAACATGTGTATATTTAAACGGCGTGCAAAATTTACTTTCATTTGAAAGTAGCGCAGATGTTCTTGTAGGTATATTAAAAAGAGCACGGCCTTTCAACGCATGTATTTACTGCGAAGTTAGAAACATGAGTGATTACATGGGGACATATGGCGGAGAGAATTCAATGTGTTGTTTCTCTAACATTTTTGAACTCAAAAAAAATTAAGTTGGTGTGCTATGGCACATTTTTTAAAATTTCTTTGGATTACTTGACGGTTTCTAAAATGGCATAATATATATATCGTAAGAAAAAAACTGTGTTTCCCAATTGGAGGAAGAAATTAAAGGCTCGATTCCTTTTGCAGTTTAACTCTGTTCGAACGATACAAGAACAGAGATCTTATTTATTGTCCTCAATTTTTGGGCGGTTATCCGTCCGGCATCCATCCGGTTGGGGGAGCACGGAATGTAAATTCTGTGTAGGGGTGGTTCGACTCCATCTGGATGTCATTCTGTAGGTCCCATATAAGCCTACAGAACTTTTCCTAATTACTTACATCCAACGCTGCTGTGGCAGGACATGTTTGTGTGTTGCGGGAATCAAAACCCGCCGTTGGTTTACTCACCAGGGAAATACATTTTCCGGAAACCTAAACCTTGCAACTATTTCCGGGTTCGACTCCCGGCTGGTGAGCTCGGAGGGTATATGCTCTCCAAACAACCATTGACGATATGGCTTTTGGGATTCCTCCGTCTGCAGATCCAGCTAATCTGCGAAAAGAATCCCTGTTTTTGAAGAGACTAAGAAAATATCAATACAGAGGAGAAGAAAGAAATGGCAGAGAAAATTAAAAACGGAATTCGCTGTTCGTTTTGTGGAAAAAAGCAGGAACAGATTGACCGGATGATTTCGGGATCAAACGGTGCATATATTTGCAATGAGTGCGTGGATATTTGTAGGGGGATTCTGGATGAGGAATATGCCGGGATGAATGAGGCACTTGATCAGATTAATCTCATCAAACCGAAAGAAATGAAGGAATTTCTGGATGAGTATGTAATTGGTCAGGATCAGGCGAAGAAAGTCCTTTCTGTTGCGGTGTATAACCATTACAAGCTTGCGGTGTATAACCATTACAAGAGTGTTCTCGCAAGCAGGGATATCAATATTGAGTTACAGAAGAGTAATGTTCTGATGCTTGGTCCGACCGGTTCCGGCAAAACGCTTCTGGCGCAGACGCTTGCCCGCATCTTAAACGTACCGTTTGCGATCGTGGATGCAACCACACTTACGGAAGCTGGATATGTCGGGGAAGATGTTGAGAACATCCTTCTGAAACTGATCCAGGCGGCAGACGGTGATGTGGAACGCGCGCAGCATGGCATCATCTATATTGATGAGATTGATAAGATTACCAAGAAATCAGAGAATGTTTCCATTTCTCGCGATGTTTCCGGTGAGGGCGTCCAGCAGGCGCTGCTTAAGATCTTAGAGGGCACGGTTGCATCGGTTCCACCACAGGGCGGACGCAAGCATCCGCAGCAGGAAACGATCCCGATTGACACCACAAATATTCTTTTCATCTGCGGAGGGGCTTTTGACGGGCTGGAGAAAATTATCGAATCACGAATGGATACCTCTTCCATTGGGTTTGGAGCTGATGTAAAATCAAAGACGGAAATTGATGTAAGTGATTTGTTTAAGCGTGCGCAGCCACAGGATTTTGTAAAATTTGGTCTGATCCCGGAGTTTATCGGCCGTGTGCCGGTTACCGTTTCGCTGGAATCCCTTGACCGGCAGGCACTTGTCCGTATTTTAAGGGAGCCGAAGAATTCGCTCGTAAAACAGTATAAGAAACTTCTGGATTTGGACGGGGTTGCACTGAATTTTACTAAGGATGCCATCGGCATGATCGCAGATGAAGCATTACAGAGGAAAACCGGTGCAAGAGGACTCCGCGCGATCATGGAAGCCGTGATGTTGGATCTGATGTATCATGTGCCATCCGACGATTCTATAAAGGAATGTGTGGTTGATGCAGATATGGTTGATGGTATTCTGCATGGAAACAAGGATTTGGAGAAACTTGCCTCATAAACATATCAGTAATTAATTTAAGAAACCAATACACAAAGCGGTGGGTATTCCATCGCTTTTCTTCAAGCAGGAAATTTAAAAAATTTCTTTCATTCTCTTTGACGATTTCCTATATGGCACAATATGTATGTTTTAAGAAGAAAACGAAAGAAATGATGGGAGGAGCACAAAAAGTATGGGAAAGAAAAATGATGGTTCCTTTCTCCAACAGAATAAAAAACTGATGAAGAAAATCTTCGATGAATGGAACTCAAAATACCGGCAGGAAATGCGGGATGATGTTTATGGAAAGATCTGTCATTTTGCAGAAACCGATATCCTGTATTACAAGAGAAAAGACGGGAAGGTTAAGCTGGATGGCAACATGATCGCAAAGATGGAGATGGAGAGCTCAACCCTGTATCTGTATGACAACGTTTACGTACAGCGTGAGGATGGGGAGTACATGGGTGTCATCCCGTATGCATTTGGACTTGCGTACCAGTTTTTTGCCCGAACGATACTGGAGTTCGTCCCGAGAAGCGACAAGGCGTTCGTCAATCCATGCTGGGCTATGGCGAAAAGTTTTCTCGGACAGGACCGTACCATCATCGTGCCGGATGCAAAAACACTGATCGACTGTCTCGGGAAAAACCCGAACTATAAACAGCTTAAATTTTTCAAGAGGAGACAGCAGGTGCTTGACCATATCCCGTCGGATATGACAGAGCTTTTTCCGGAAGCCAGAAGCATCGACCGACATTTTATCCTCCATGTGGGTGATACGAATACCGGAAAGACTTATGAGGCAATGCAGGCGCTTGCAGCTGCTCCATCCGGCGGGTACTTTGCCCCTCTGCGCCTGCTTGCGCTGGAAGGGCAGGAGAAACTTCTTGATGCGGGCGTAAGCTGTTCCATGCTGACCGGAGAAGAGGAGGATATCCGCAAAGGCTCCACACATATCAGCTGTACCATGGAAATGATGGATCCGGCTCATTACTACGATGTTGCTGTCATAGACGAAGCGCAGATGATTGCGGATGACGACCGTGGGTATGCGTGGACAAAAGGAATTCTTGGATGCTATTGTCCGCAGATCCATGTATGCATGTCCGAAAATGCCTTGAATCTTATCATCAAGATGATTGAATCCTGTGGGGATACCTATGAGGTAAAGCGTCATACAAGAAATACGGAACTTAAGTTTGAGGAAGGCTACTTTGTGTTCCCGAAGAGTGTCCGTAAAAACGATGCCCTTATCGTGTTCTCCCGGAAGGATGTCCTTGCTGCGGCAGCTGAACTTGAGAGTGCCGGATGGAAACCGTCTGTCATTTACGGTTCGCTTCCGTATAGTGCCCGCAAGGAAGAAATGAGAAGATTTGCGGAACACGAGACGAATGTCGTTGTTGCAACGGACGCGATCGGTATGGGAATCAACATGCCGATCCACAGGGTTGTGTTCTTAAAGACGGAAAAGTATGACGGTACGGGCGTGCGTGACCTTACTTCCCCGGAGATCAAACAGATTGCCGGGCGTGCCGGGCGCCGTGGCATCTTTGACGAGGGATACGTAAGTACGGCGTCCAAATCGAAGATGGTAAGAAAACGTCTGGAAGAGCCTTATGAGGATCTTGAGTATGCCGGGGTGCAGATCCCGGATTCCCTGTTTGCGCTTCCTATGAAGCTTTCGGATATCCTGGCAGAATGGATGAAGCTTAAGGACAGGGGAATTTACAGGAAGGCTTCCAATGAATACCGCTTGCAGATGTGCAAGTGGCTGGAGAAGAACTATCCAGATTTCTCCAAGGAAGCGATGTGGGGTTTTTTGTGTATTTCCTATGACGAGAAGAATATGTTTCTCCAGGAAGAATGGAAGAATATCATCGGGAAGATCAGCCGGAAAGAACGTATTGACACCGGTTTTGCCCCGAAAAGTATATCAAATTCGGGACTGAATGAGTGCGAACAGTATTACAAATATCTGGATCTGTATTTTTCCTTTGCCCGCACGCTCGGGTACGTTCACGAGGGTTTCCGGCATCGTCTGATGAAGGAAAAAGAACTTACCGCGACAAGGATCATGGAAAAGTTAAAGGAGAGTAAGAGAATCAACCAGAAGACATGCCGGCGCTGTGGAAAACCACTGCCTTTTTTGTATCCTTACGGATATTGCCAGCGGTGCCATGATGAGGAATATTACGAATGGTATTAACGCAATTTTAAAGACTAACAGGCTTGCAGGAATGTAGGCCTGCTTTTTTTGAAAATTGACAAAAATTAAAAGAATTTAAAAAAATTCCCCAAAATCTTTTGACGGATTTTCAAATGGCGCAATATGTGTATTGAAGGGCAAAGTGTAATCTTACGTTTTGCTCTTCCACGAGACACTTTTCTTGTGGACCTTCTTAAAGTATATTGTTTTCGCGCCCTTGTTTTTAAGACACGGCATTATGCAGGGCGCGGGAGAGGATCTTGCAGATATGACATTTGTTTGGTGAAAATGGTCTGCCTCCCGGTTCGAGTCCGGGGAGATCCTTTTGGCAGGATTACATTCTTATAGGAATTGTTTAATAGTTTGGCGGACAGGATGGCTAATTCATGTTCATATTTACAGCTGTATCCCACGAGTGGTGCATGGATTGAAATCATGCATAAGTCAGGAAAGAAAGGAAAACATATGGAATTACAGGAATTAGGGCTTTCTGATATTCAGATGAGAGCTTTGGAAAAAAAGAAGGTTGTATCCGTGGAGGCGCTGCTCCGGCGTCCGCCTCTGCATTACTATGATTTTTCAAAAACCTATCCATTATCGCTAAAAAATCCAGAAACGGCAGAGATGCTTGAAAAGAATCGTCCATTTGCTGTAAGCGGAGAATGCATCCGGTTTGGGCTTGGAGAAGCCAACCATGCCAAATGCATTAAGCTGGTAATCGAAGATGAGAATACGAAAAGCGGATTTGCGGGCAGTAAGGGGCAGGTTCTATATGTCAATATCCTTGGATATGACCAGTTCCGGCAGACATTTTTAAATGACTGCAAGGACAGCCCGCACCGGATGGAAATCCATATTCCGGATGGGGTGGATGCTTATTACCAGGGAGAAAAAAGACAGGTAAATGATTCCTGCAGGAAGCGTATTGAGTTTCTGAATTCTCTCGACGAGACTGCCGTCCGTGATTTTATTGCAGTGAAAACAAATGGTGTGGATGGATGGTCGAGAAGCAAAATTTCGGATATTGCGGATGAAGATACGGTTCGCTTTCTGGAACAGTATTTTGACATGAGGGAAGATATCCTTCGTGTGTTGAAATGGTATGCAAGAGGAATGCGCCTTGACTTTGCCATCAAAAAGACGCTGATTGATGATACCGATACACTCCGGAAACTGATTTTACATAAGCGTTTTCTTGTCGGTGGATTTATCCGGTATGACGAGCTGCGCAAGTTTTTCAGCGTATTAAACCCGGTTGCTTTTTCCTCCAATTTTGAGCGGTTCGAAAAGTATGATGTCCAGTACGGGCAGGTGAAAGGGGTCACACCGGACCGGTACGAGGAATTGATCAAGCGTGCTTCTGAGGGGATCAGTTCCATGGATTTCCTGCCGGCATCTGTCTGCAGGCAGTATAATGTCCCAGCATTTAAGGAATCCGTCATGATGATGCATTATCCGAACACCTACGGACAGGTGAAAAAGGCAAAGGAGCGTACGCTTGTCGAAGATTTGCTCTACTTTGCATTAAAGCTTGAGGTGTCTAATAAGAGAAACGATGATATTGAAGGGGTCCGGATGGATGATTTCTTTCTTGTAGAGAAATACGTTTCCTCTCTTCCTTATGACCTTACCGGAGACCAGAAGAGGAGCGTGGAAACCATCTGCAGGAAAATGGCTTCCGGCAGCCCGGTAAATGCTCTTGTACAGGGTGATGTCGGTACCGGTAAAACAGCGGTAGCCTTCTGCCTGCTCCTTGCTGCGGCAGGAAGCGGATACCAGGCTGCGCTTGCGGCACCATATACCACGCTTGCGTTTCAGCACTGTCGGGATATGGAAAAGATTGCAGAAATGGTCGGGGTGAAAGTCGCATTCCTTACCTCGGATATTAAAGGGAAAAAGAAGAAGGAAACACTGGAAATGATCCGGTCTGGGGAGGCGCAGGTCATCATCGGGACCCACAGCATTTTCTCGTCAGATGTGGAATACAAAAACCTTGCCCTTATCATCACGGATGAGGAGCACAAGTTCGGTGTTGTGCACCGTGACAGCTTCCGTGAAAAAGCGCTGGAGGGCTTCCATCAGATCACCATGTCGGCGACACCTATTCCAAAGTCGATCGCGGCAACCCTGTATGACGATACGATGGACATTATTTCCATAAAGGACAAGCCGGCAAACCGTATTCCGGTGCAGACCGCTGTCTGCCAGAAAGACATTACGGCTTTGAAGTTTATGGAACAGCAGATCGGTCAGGGACGCCAGTGTTATGTTGTCTGCCCGGCTATTGAGAAGAATGACAAGGCTGAAAAGATGGCTTCCATTACAGAGAAGGAGGAAGTATACCGGAGATATCTGGAGAGCAAGGGAATGAGCCTTGCGGTAGTGACCGGTAAGTTAAAGACTGCGGAGAAACAGCAGATCATGGAAGATTTTACCTCTGGAAAAATTGATGTGCTTATGGCAACCACGGTGATCGAGGTCGGCATTAATGTTCCGAACGCAACAGTAATGGTGATCACTGGCGCGGAGCGGTTTGGATTCTCCACCCTGCACCAGCTCCGTGGGCGTGTCGGGCGAGGGGAGTACAAGTCGTATTGTATTTTACAGACGATAGAACCGAATGAAAAGCTGCAGTTTATGTGCGATACCACGGACGGTTTTAAGATTGCGGAAAAGGATCTGGAACTCCGTGGACCGGGTTCCATGTTTGGTGAGCGGCAGAGTGGTGACAATTACTACGTATCCTTGATGCTCGCCAACCAGGAATTATTTAAGAAGTTAAAGGAAACTGCAAAGAAGCTTTGCAAGGATGCTACAGGCAGGGATATCATCCGCAGGTATGAGGAGATTTTCCGGGCAGAAGAGGAAAGATAGGAGGATGTGGGATGGAAGAGTTACAGGATGTTTTCGGAACGCGGTTAAAGCGGTTTATGCAGGAGAAGAACATGACGCAGCGGAAACTTGCGAAAGCGACAGGACTTACGGATGTCACCATTTCCAGATATACCAACGGAACCAGGCTTCCCGGGGCGGATGAACTGTTAAAACTTTCCAACGCGTTGTTCGTCAGTGCAGATGACTTAATCGGCATTGGAAAAGCGGGAGAGACAAGGGGTATCCACCCGGGTGACATCGTGCAGTATTTCAAGCGGCAGAGACTCATCAATCCCGGGCAGATGTACCTGTACCGGATCATTGCATTCGGGGAACATACAGAAACGAAAGAAAAGGAAGTCATTTACCAGGCTTTGTATGAGGATACTGATCTTGGTGTACATTTCGGGATATATGTCCGGCCGTTTGACATGTTTTTCTCAGAGGTTGACCGCGTCAAGTATCCGGAAAATGAGTATCCGGAAATTACGCAGAAGTACCGGTTTGAGAAATACAACAGGCAAAGAGTTTGTTGATTTCTCTTTTATAAGAGAAACACAGTTGATACATCCAGTGATGGATGTATGGGTTGAAATATGGCAGGATGAGACGTCGATATAAAGTCTCTACAGTTACATCCCTTATGGGATGTATGGATTGAAATGCAGCGTATGCATCAGAGAGACTTCGATATTTGTTTGTGCTCCGGGGAAGTCCGGAAGAAATGTTGGATTATAAAAGGGCTCCTCTGGCAGAGCGGTGGTACTGGCCGGCGCGTCAACTGTTGTGACCTGCAGCCATACTTACTGAGGCATACCTATGCTGGTATACCAGGGTATTTTAAAAATAATATTGAAAGGATAATTTTGATATGGAAGAAAAATATACTATTGAGCAGATAATTGATGCAATTGTGCAGTGCGACAGCGAGATTGTATATGCACTACAGCATAAAGATAGAAAAATTCTTACGGAAGTTCTCACAGATACCCTCAAAGAATACCTTCCAGAGAAAGGAGGCATAAAAGAATGAGAAATTCATTAAATAGGAAATTGACCTTTATTTTTTCAGGAATTGTACTTGTTGCATGTCTGCTTCTACTTGGTACATGTTCATGGATATTCAGGAGTGTCGAAAGTACAGTTAAGAATATTAGATATGATGATATTCTCAGTGGATATAAGACGGAAGTTAAAGCGGAAGTCGAGACGGCGTTAAGTATCGTCCAGCATTATTATGGTCTTTCGCAGTCTGGAAAAATTACGGAAGATCAGGCGAAAAGTGATGCTGAAGAAGCACTTCGTGATTTTAGATATGGTGATGATGGAAGCGGATACGTATGGATTGACGATACTGATTATACACTTGTTATGCATCCGATTCTGCCAGATCAGGAAGGAGCTAACCGTAAGGGTCTGGAAGACAAGAATGGAGTTATGATTATCCAGGAAATCATGAAAGTTGCCGATAAAGGCGGATATAACGAGTTTATGTTTACAAAATCCGATGGAAAAACAGTAGCTCCAAAGATTGCGTATAGCAAGGCATTCCCACAATGGAACTGGGTAATTACAACTGGCTGTTATACAGATGATATCAAAGGAAATATTGCCGGAAGTCACAATAATATTCGAATTAACAAATTGTTTAAAGGCTCTACGATATTTATGATAGTTGAAAGCATCGTGATCGTATTTGCTATGGTAATCATTTCAACTCTGGTAATTAAGAAAGTGACGAAAGAAATAAATCGTATTAAAGACCGGTTGGGTATGGTTGCAGATGGAGATCTTTCCGTAAGTCTTGATCAGATAAAAAGAACAGATGAACTTGGACAGATGCTTAGCCATACAAATCTTGCAATTGGAAAATTCAAAGATGTAATCAAGAAAAGTCTTTCCACATCAAAGGATGTTGAAAAAACAGGGAAGGAAGTAAAAACAATCGCTTCTTCTGTTGCAGATGCATCAGATCAAATATCTACTGCCATTGAGGGAATTGCTGGAGAAGCAACTAACCAGGCATCTGCAATTAATACAGTAACATCTGCAGTTAAAGAAATGCAAGAAAATACAGATAATATTAGTTCATCTATTCAGCAGATCGGAAGATCATCAGATTCTTTACTGAAAAATTCTGGAGAAATGAAGAAGCATATCTCTGTTATGCAGTGTAGCAGCGGAGATATGACAGAGCAAATTAATGATATTGCAAAAAAGATTGTAGAAACGAGTGATACTGTTGAGCAGATGTCTGGAATTGTGAACAGCATTGAAAATATCGCAAACCAGACAAACCTTCTTGCGTTAAATGCATCCATTGAAGCTGCAAGAGCGGGAGAGGCCGGAAAAGGTTTTGCGGTAGTGGCTGATAGTATCAAAGGACTTTCAGAAGATACCTCGTCGGAATTGGCAAATATAAAAGCAATTATTAATGATCTGGTAGATAAATTTGGGCTGTGTACAGAAAATATCGGGTATGTGGTGGAAAGCAATGCTTCCAATATGGAAGATACTAAAGAAGTAATGGATGCGTTTGATGTACTGGATAAGGGGATCACCGAAACGTCAGATATTGTTCTTAGAATTAATTCTATCATAAAAAGATCTGTGGAACAAATCACATCTATTAGTAATCAGATTGTAGATATTCAGCGTGGAGCGGAAAGTTCTGCGGCAGCAAGCGAAGAAGTAACCGCTTCTGTAGAAGAGTTAACTGCTTTAATGAATACATTGGATTCAAATTCAGAGGAGCTTACGCAAAAAGCTGATAATCTTGTAAATGAACTGGAATATTTCAAAGTTGATTAGAGAAGTATTTTATTGTATAGGATCAACCAAACTATTTTAAGGAGAGATTTTATGTTAGTAAGATTTATGCCAGAATTGGGAAAATACGCTATGAATTCATTAACGGTAATGCTTTTATTTTTGCTTGTGTTTGTGTCGACGGTTACGAAAGATATTCTTGAGGCAAAGAAGCTGCTAAAAAGATATGAGGCATTTTGGATATACCCTTTCCTGAGTGTTGTATTATTAATTGGATTTGCATTAAATACGGATATAACACTTAATTTATTCATTATGTTGGAGTTGGCCGCTTGTGTTAACTTATGGATATTGGAATACAGACGGTATAAAAAAGCAAGAAATGGTATGGAATCTTGTACTCTTTATATACCTATATTGCCGGATAATACAGTTATCGTTGAAAATCCTATGATGGATGGTGAGATGAAGGTATTGGGATTCATGTTTTACAATACAAGAACCATGGAATACGAAACTTATGGGACTGTATCGGATGAGACACTTGCGAATGTCAGAGATAATGATCCAGAATTATATAAAAAGATCATGGACAATGAACCAGTTAATGCACAAGATTGTCCATTGTCATGCGTATGGGAAAGTAATATTCCAAATGAACATGATGAGTTGCTGCAATACATAATTGTGGAATGTATTTCTTTGTATTCTCAACAGCTTGTAGAGTTTTGCAAATACTTAAGTGAAGATTCAATAATTATTTTCCGGCTTTGTGGCAAGAGAAATGATGAAGTAAGTGTATCATGTGATAAGTATTTTTCAGATGAGACAATGACAAAATTTATTGACAAAATTGATGAAGAATATAGGAAAATGAGGGAGAATTCATGAAAAAAAAATGTGCTGCTAAATTTAAAAAATGCTACAGCATGGAAAAGGATTTTATTGAATGGACAAAAGAAAATAAAATCAAAGTGTTAAACAGTGGGATTAAAACCGCATGACTATATATCAGGGAGACTGACTATGCTTCCTTGCCGCTAGACAGAAATTTACCGAAAAACAACTAGATTTCTTACATAATAATGTGACCGTAGGCTGCTTGGTAATAAAGTCCTTGCTTAAAATAGACTATACCTGTATTCCAAAGCCTGCAAATGGTGTACGATTACAGGCCAAACTTGAATGCAAGAACCCCACAGGCTTGTCTGTGGGAGTAGTCAGTTATAAGAGAAAAGAGGGAACGAAAATGGATTTATTATTGGTGTTGCTGTGTATAACATTATTTTGCGTGCTTTGCGTTGTAGTATGGAAGTATAATCATATGAATTACACTGCAAAAGTAGTTCTTATTGTGTGCAGCTTGATAGTATTTGTCAGTTTTCTGAAAAAATATGCATTTATGCGTTTGTGAAAGAGCTGAGTTGACCCCTGGACTATGGATATGCCAAACTGGGACAAAGATCCTGTTAGACATGGGAGGACGATAAATGAAATTTTGCAAGTTTATCACAAAGAAAGGAAGATAAGAGAAATATACATACTTACTGTATCCTACAGGGTGTATGGATTGAAATAAATGGAGGAACCATATGAGAAAGAAATTACTGCTTGCCGGTCTCTGCACCGCAGCTGTGCTGTCGTTCACAGCGTGCGCAGGTGCAGAGTCGAATGGAAAAGAAGTGGAGACACAAAAGGTTGAGGATGCTGTTCGGTCAATGGAAGAAGCAGCTACCCAGGAGCCGGAAACAGAAGACAAAATTTATTACACAGTGTATGTATATAACGAGGATGGAACGATTAAGCGGTCTTACAACGATGTGTTCGATGTCACGGTTCTCCGTAATGGGGTTGTTCAGATCAGCATGGATAAGGAAGGAAAGGAAACCCTGCTGTTGGTAAATGAGCAGGTGGAGATTGTTCAAAAGAGGGTTACAAACATTGGCCAAAAAACAAAGAAAACAGAAGAATAGGGAAGAGGTGAAGGAAGATCATGGATATGTATTCGCGGGTATGCGTTGTATGCAAACAGAAAAATTCATCGCGGAACTTAAATCAGCTGTGTGTGATTGAGCAGTTTGTTAAGCAGAAGATAAGTGCAAAAGGGAAGAAGTCAAAAGACAGCGATCTTACAGAAAGAATACAGTTCATCCAGGCGATGACGATGTATTCGCATGAAAATTGCCAATATGGTTTGTACTGTTCAATTTTAAGAGATCGGAGGGTCAAGTTCAATCAAATGGCAGAGGATATTGCGGAGGATATTCTTTGGTATATTCAGTCTGCTGATAAAGCGGAGATACAGGAACTTCTTCGGTATTTTCAGGGGTACTTTCCTGCTGGGTATAAGTGGATCGAGCGGTACTGGCATTCCATAGAAAAGAAGTAATAAGAGGTAGCAAGCATGAAAAGATATATCATTGCATTTGGAGTTTCATTTTTATTATTGGTTGTATGTGGCGTATTTCTGTTTGGATCTCGATATGGTCTATATACATCGTTTTTCCCGTATTTTGTGTGTTTTGTATAGCGTTTATGTTCAAAAGAAGAAAGGATTTGCTTATGACGGAACATCAAAAAGAGATTTTGTATAAAAAACTATATGGCGAAAAAATCAAAGAATGGAAACGGGATACTGTATTTGTAGTGATATGTTCTGTATGTTCATTAATTTTGTTTACATATCTTTTGGTTTTTATTGCAAAAGTGCTAGGAAAATATAAATTATTTCAATTAATGGTAATTATTATACTTATTTTTGGTATATTTGGTCTTGTAATGGATGCATTGTGCTTTGTTCTTTGTATTTCTGCAATCGTGTATTATCAAAAACTGCCAAAAGATTTTACAGAATATATTAATGCAGGGCTTTGCAGTGTTAACGAAAAACAGGATTGTAACGGACAACAGATTTTTTGTGTAGATATGGGGAAATATTTGCAAAAGGAGATTTCGGTGAAAAATATGGAAGAGTATATCGGAAACTTTAAAATGGAAAAGATGGGAAAATAGCAATGTCAAAATTAACGTCGGAAGAACGGCATAAAAAACAGCTGGCAAAGATTCAAAGTCAATCCTACTGTTGAAAAACTTGGAAAACAAAAAGAGCTGCCGTCGCAGCTCTTTTTTGCATTGGATAAATACCTTTAATTACATACAGTCACGTTTTGCAATTTGTTTAGGTACTAAAATTAATCTTCCACAACTTTTCATTTCGAAAAATTATACACAAAGTATATCATTTACCATGGATTCTGTCAAGAGTTAAGAAGATAGTCGTATTCTTCTTTTGTATCCCTTACCTGTATTGTCCAGACATGGCGGGAGTAGTTGTAGCCGAGGTAGAACTTAATTTCTCGGTTGTACTGCCTGACTGAGCACAGAAAATTAACATCCATCTGTTTATCACTTCTTTTGATCACATTAACTTCCGAATATGTCTGAATTTCTCCGGATGCCGGATCTTTGAATCGGACGCGCAGTGGAGTCACGCTTCCGTCTGTATCCGTGATTGAGATTACCTGTGCGGGGATGTTAATTACTGGCATACGTACGTACCTCCTGTTTGGTGTATTACAGAAAGCATAGCAGATTCCGGAGAAAAATGCAAAAAGAAAACGCCCCGGTGAGGGGCGTTTGCTGCTTGCCGATCTTACAGGCTTGCAATAATTTTCTCAAGTTCTTTCTTTACTGCAACATTCTGTTCTGTCTTATCTGCATCTTTCAGACCTTCTTTCTGGATGATGATTTCCGGAATGATGTCTGGAGTATTGCAGACGATGGAAGCATAATACTGTGCTTTTGTCATGGTAGGAGCAAGTTTTCTTGCATATGTCTTTACGGTTTTCTCCAGTCCGGCAACTTCCAGGAATCCGTCTGTGGAAAGAGCCTGTACGGTCTTAAACAGTGTTACATTGTTCCATCCGGCGGGCGCCAGTTTCTCTGCCATTTTATTGGCAGTCATTGGTTCGTTTGCTTCCCAAAGAAATTCCATAAGTTCTGTCTGTCTTGGGGTTAATGTTCCTTCTTTTACTCTCATAGCTTATTTTTCCTTCTTTCTTCTTACATATTTTTGTTTTGTGTTATATCCATTTGTTGGATCAGTGCATCCCAATGAGGGAAAGCATTTTTGTTTCGTTTTGTGTTATTGTTGATCTGCGAAGAAGGGGATCCCCTTACTTCTGTCGTTGAGACTGATTGTTTCTTTTCTTCCATATTAGTTCTCCTGTTTCTTTGTTATCTTTGTTGTCTGTGCATAAGCCGGTATGCGGAATCGTGTAGGTCTTTAATGTATGCTTTTGTAAAACGAGGTGAGGTATCAATGGTTCCCCATGCGCCGATGACTGCGAGCACAGCGGCAAGTATAATGCACGGACTCTTCAACGAACTTGCCGCGGAAGTAAGTCCATAGATAACAAGTCCAAGTGCAGCTATTACACAGATAACGGATACAACGGTATTATTTTTCCCTTTATGTGCTTTCATCTGTTTTAGGCACATATAGTAGATTCTCCGGCTCTGTGTCTTAAGATCCTTATCCTTGAAATTATCCTTAAGAACTTCATCTGCAATAGCACAGATTGGTATTTCACAATATGGAATTTTCTTAGATTCCCACATTGCAATGTGAATCTGTTGGCATAAATCCTCCAGTTCTTCTTTTTCGTCTTTTGTTAATTTTTCACTTTTTTTATTTATTTTTACGTTGCTTTTTATTAGTGTCTGTTTTTCTCCCTTTTTCATAGTTTTTTCTCCTTATTGTTTTGTAAATGTATTTTAACCTTGTTGTATTGTCGCACCATCTTATGTAACTCGTCAAGATAGTCACCAATATTTATCTTGCTTGCACAAATGATGCGTGCTTTTTGAAAGGAGATTCCTGTACGCCGATAGTTCTCACGCCAACGCACGCTGCTGTTATTCTGGCGGTTATCGTTATTTTGGTTCAGTGGAGAATCCCACAGGCCGCATCCGGTCAGTGAAAATGTTAAACGAAACTGCATGCGGCAGTGAAAAGGGATAACCGGGAGTCGGACCCGGAACAGCTTACGCTGCGTCCACATTATCCCTTCCGGGTTTCCCCGGAAGCGTAAACAAATATCGAAAGGATTTCTGCCAGCCGGTAACCCTGGCAGCTCAGCTATTTGACTCTTACACTATAGATATTGCGCCATCTGCCATTTCGTCAAAGTATTTTTGAAAACTTTTTGAATTTCTTTGCGTCGCAACATATATTGTCTGGCTATTGTCATATATCCACTTGGTTCAATCCATGCACCCTCGCGGGGTGCAACAAAATATCAAATTGGTTCACATTTCCGCTTATAAATTTCAATCCATGCACCCTGAAGGGGCACAACTTAATGACGAATGTCAATATTTTCATCTTCATTATGTATATTGCGCCTTTTGAAAAATCGTCAAATAATTTCCGGGAACTTTTTTGAAATATTTTTAACGTTTCATATTACTGATGTAAAATATTTTCAAAAATGAAAGGAGAAAACATTATGATGAAAGAAAAAAAGAGTCCATACGTGCTGGATGGCAATAAGGTTGCTGTCCGCGATGCTGCCGGAGATATTCTGGAGATGGTTGAGAATGTGCTTGACCGCTACGGCATTCATGTTCCGGATGAAGACCAGACACTGGATGAAAATAACGCCTGTCTTTACGGTATGACGTATAGTTTGCTGATGGACAGCATTGCGTCCGTTGTGGCGGATATTGTGAAGGATGTCAACCCTGAGTATACCATTGAGGATTGTTTCGCGGGAAAGATGGGAAATCAGGAAGAATATTTCTCGATAGGCAGACTCCAGCTGGTATCAGGGGAATTTACGCAGATGCTTACAATCAGCACCATGCATATTTCTCCGAAAACAGTAGATCTGTTGGATCAGACATGCGACCTCGTTTCGAAAAACCCGTTCCCTCCAAAATGTCTGCACTGTGGAAAGGAGATTGAAGTTACAAATAATCTTCCGCCTGTATTCGAGAAGGATGGATACGGATGGTTTATATTTGTTGATCCGGACACGATGAATGATAAGATCCCGGCTGATCTGTATCAGGCAATGGAATATACTGCAGAACAGGGATGTACTTGGCTCTGCCTTGATGCGGATGCGGAACCCATTCCGGGGCTTCCAACTTACGAGCGTAAGGATGGAGGTGAGGATCATGAGTAATGTTACAATTAAAGATTTCCACGTTGGAGAATCTGCGTGGTCCATTGAACATTTCGGAAATACAAAGGAAATTGTTGAGGGAAAAGTAGTTAAAGTTGGCAGAAAGTATGTCACGATGGATGGATTCGGACGGCAATATGCCGAGCTTCCCGGAGGTGGGGAGTATCTTACAGACCATGCTTCCTGTGGATACACTTCCTGTCTGTTTCCTTCAAAACAGGCTGCACAGGAATTTATCCAGAAAAAAGAGCTGATTTTAAAACTCCGAAGAAAAGTTGACCATATTTCTTCATCTGGTGAGGAATATACCTTAACGGAGCTCAAAAAGGTTTACGAAATCTTAAATGGTGAAGCTAATCAGGAAAGTGGTGAACCGGAAACAACAAAAATAGTTGATGGCGTCACCGAATGCTGTGGCTACGATTTTGGAACGGACCAGTTCGATGAGGGCATTAAATATTGCCCGATGTGTGGCCGGAAGATTGTGAAGCGCGTTTAAAACAGGAATGAGAAAGAGGAACCTTCGGGTTCTTCTTTTTTTGTTTCATATTAGAGATGTAAAACAAATATTTCAAATTCGAAAGGAGAAAAAAAGACATGGAAAAATTAAGAGAAAATGAGAAAATCAATGAGAAAGTAAAATCTCAGGGACGTCCACAGTATATCGATGTTAATGTGCCGGGAGGAATTCTCCGTGCAACTGCATGTATTGACCCAAATTACCCAGGGATCGACATCGAATTTATTCCGGATAAGAATGGTAATCCGGAGGCATTGTCTCTTCCGAGAATTCTTTTTGAAAAGTCAGTGGAGGACGAAAAACTTCGTGCGATCATCTGGGGCGATGAGATGCAAGAAGATCCGACCCTTAAGGTTGATTTCTTTCAAAATCAGGATTAATGGGAGGTACATACATGAGAATTGCAAAGAATTTCGATAATTTTGTTTCAGAGTGTCCATATTTCAATGGGAACGCGGATGTTAATAATGGATATGGATGTGAACATAAAGCACAAAAAGAAGTCGAAAATGGACAGGGAAAATGCTACTGTTGGTCATGTCCATGTGGTTATCCTGCAGACGAAGAAAGTTTACAGGAAAATGATATTACCTGGGAAGGTGGAAAGCCGGAAGAGGGGAGTATGGAAGAAGATTCATACATCATTTTGTCCTAATAAATAAGAAAAATCAAAAGAGTTCGTAATACTTGCGGGCTCTTTTTTTTGCATATTTTTCAAAAATTTCTCCAGAAATTTTGACGAATTTCCATATGACGCAATATATACAGTGAAGATATAAAACGACAAATTTTCGAAGAAAGGAAAAGAAAAATATGGAAGAGAAGAAGTATAAATCGGATCTTGAGATGGTCCGTGAAGGTTCTATCTTAAAAGAGTATAACATCAAGAAAAATTTTGTGAATGTTACGCCAGCACCGACGATCGGGAAAGTAAAAATCTCCATTGTTGCCTTAAATTCCGGAGGAAAGGATTATACTGATTTTTATCTTGATATTGAAGAATTCCGGCAGTTCTGTGTGGAGATTGAAAACGGCATTGCGCAGAAGAAAATCATGGCTGACAATAACCAGTACCCATCTGCTTACAAGTGGACAGCAGGTAATAATGGATGCCGTCATTTTAATATTGGCAAAGGGCGTGCGGGAGTTGTTTTCCAGGTACAGAATACATCAAAAAAGCAGAATAAGATGGTCGCTGTTACCCCGCATTCATTAAAAAAGATGGCATTTTTGTTCCGCCTTTTAATGGGGCTGGTTCCGGTGACACCAAAGACGTATTACAGCAACCTTATTTATGAATTCTATGTAAACGAAGCAAAGCGCAGCTCCTATTATAAGAAGGACATCCAGAACGGGGATTTCGATGCAAACGATTCCCTTGATGCTCCGGGGGAAACCCATGCAGAGTCCGGACAGCAGGCGCAGTCTCCATTGCCACAACAGCCCACGGGGCAGGATGATCCGTTTACAGGAAGGAATAACCAGGCACCTGCCCCGGTGCAGCCTGCGGCGCCATCCGGTGGTAATTCGGCAGACGATAAGGATCCATTTGCAATTTTTAATGACGACAGTGAGGAATTAGATCCGTTCATTCCGGGAACAAACGGGCTTGCCGGATGGGGGAAAAACTAGGAAGAGAAAAATAAAACAGGCTGGCGTTTCTGCCAGTCTGATAAAAAAGGAGAATATGACAGATGGCAAAAGAAGTAAAAGAAGAAAAGAACAGCAAGATTGCGGCACTTGAGGCAGCGATCGATCATATTAATAAGCAGTACGGTGCAGGTGCCGTCATGAAGCTTGGAGAGAACACTCATATGACAGTCGAGACGATCCCGACTGGTTCCTTGTCGCTTGACCTTGCACTTGGAGTCGGAGGCGTGCCAAAAGGTCGTATCATTGAGATATATGGTCCGGAGTCCGGTGGAAAGACGACCATCGCTTTACATATGGTAGCAGAAGTGCAGAAGACCGGCGGAGTGGCCGCTTTCATTGATGCAGAGCATGCGCTCGATCCTTCTTATGCAAGAAAAATCGGGGTCAACATTGATGATCTTTATGTTTCGCAGCCGGACTGCGGAGAGCAGGCACTGGAGATTACAGAGACAATGGTTCGGTCAGGCGCGGTGGATATTGTGGTTGTTGACTCTGTGGCCGCCCTGACGCCAAAAGCAGAGATTGACGGGGATATGGGGGATTCGCATGTCGGACTGCAGGCGCGTTTGATGAGCCAAGCATTGCGGAAACTGACAAGCGTGATTGCGAATACCAAGTGTACCGTGGTGTTTATCAATCAGTTGAGAGAAAAAGTTGGCATTATGTTTGGAAATCCAGAGACAACGGCCGGCGGACGTGCGCTCAAGTTTTATGCTTCTGTCCGCCTGGATGTGAGAAAAACGGAAACATTAAAAAAAGAGGGACAGGCGGTTTCCAACCGGGTGAAGATTAAAGTTGTGAAGAACAAAGTTGCCCCGCCATTTAAGGAAGCCATGACGGAGATCGTGTTCGGGCAGGGCATTGATATTTATGGGGAAATCGTGGATCTTGGAACAGACCGTGGAATTATTTCCAAACGTGGTGCGTGGTTTACCATGCCGGACGGAAAGCAGTGCCAGGGGCGTGATGGTTCAAATGGTGCAAAGCAGTATCTGAAAGACCATCCTGATGTTGCGGAAGCGATCAAAAATGAGATCCTTGGAAAGAAGAATGGTGCAGAAGTGGTGGATGACAGTGCTCCGGCAGAAGCGGGTACAGCAGACGGAACCCTTGAACCGGAAGAAATGGAAGCTTAAGCGATGAGCAGTAAGAAGAAAGAGCATTTTTTTTGGTCTTTCTTCTTATTTTTTTCAATTTTCTCACCAAAACCATTCATCACAAACTTTTTTTCATTTCATATTGATAAATGTACAAAACATTATTTTTTATTATCGAAAGGAGAATGAAATTATGAAGGTATCAGAAGTAAGAATTATACCGGTGAAATCCGGTAATGGATCAACAAAGGCATATGCTTCAATTAACTTAGACGGGGTATTCGCAGTCAATGATATCCGTGTCGTTGAGGGGAAGAAGGGATTATTTATTTCCCTCCCAAACCGTAAAGGTAAAGATAAGGATGGCAATGAGAAATATTATGATATTGCCTTCCCGACAACTGCCGAACTCCGTAAGGAGATTAGTGATGCGGTTATTGCTAAGTACAATGAGACATCGCAGTCGCAGTCTCAGCCACAGTCGAATGCTGATGGAGCTTCGCAGCTTGCAGATGAGGATGATCCGTTCTCAGGTGTAGCAGGATGGGAATAAAGAAAAGGAGGGCTTCGGCTCTTCTTTTTTTTATTTCATATTAAAGATGTAAAACAAATATTTCAAATTCGAAAGGAGAAAACAATTATGGTAAACAGAAATGAAAGATATTGGAAGAACAAAGGGGAAAGAGCAGCTGCCGCAAAGAATCATCTGGCTTATGTTTCAGAGAAATATAAAGAAGAGATCAGCGAGCAGGTGGTAAATACTGTCATGTACGATGCCCGAGTGATGCAGAGATCAGATAAGAGTGGAAAACCACGGCAATTTTTTTTGTCAGCAGATACAGTAACAGCTATTTTTACCGCTAAGCGTAGCAAAGATACCGGTAAAGTGGCAGCGTTGAATTTTGCGTCATTCAAAAATCCCGGCGGAATGTTTCTTGCTGGAAGCAAGGCACAGGAAGAATGCCTTTGTATGGATTCAACACTGTATCCGGTACTTAACAGCTTCCGTGGAACATATTACGAACCAAATAAAAAGCTTTTGAATCGGTCATTGTATACAGATCGCGCATTGTATACGCCAGATGTCGTTTTTGAAAACGAGGAGTGTACGGTCAAAGCAGACATCATAACCTGTGCTGCGCCAAATAAGTATGCCGCGCAGAAATACCAGAAGGTCAGCGACGAGGAAAATGAGAAAGTCTTGATAAATCGGCTTCTTTTCATCCGGGATATCGTAGCCGATCAGGGTGTCGATACATTAATTCTCGGTGCTTTTGGCTGTGGTGTGTTTGGACAGGATCCACAGCAGGTTGCAGAACTGATGGATGAGATTTTTGGTGTTGCCTCTATTGAGAATATTGTGTATGCTGTACCTGGGCATGATAAAACGGCCATGGTATTTGAGAAACATTTTTCCGAGAAGTAGGGCAGGGGGTACTGGATGAGATATTTTTTGAACAGCAAAGGTGGTATTGTTAAATACTATGATTCGGATCTTGCCCTCGTACAGACTGTTTCCAAACGGGACCTTTTACATGGGCTTGGTGTAGTTAAGGAAGACTATGAAACCTGCAAGTTAATGGAAGGTTACTATGCTATTCGGTATTTAGGGGGAAGACCTACACGTTTCTGGGGTGACACCCGGCTTACAGCATCGCTGATCGAAAAAACCTGTGGTATTTCGATTAACCGCATCCGGTTTGCTTCTGTGGCATCCCGGATACAGGAAGGGGCGGCATTGGATGACATTGTTTCTCTTTACGTGGAAATCCCGGCGATTTTGGAGGAAATCAAGGAAAAGACTGTCAAGAAACTGCCGGCTCCATATGTCTGCCACATCCGCCCAATACGGATTGAACGCGCTACTGAAAATAAGGACACAAATACCTTTGATTTTATCCGTCTTGAGTATGTCCTGTATACGGGCGTTAAGAAGGAAGATGTGCTTAAGGATGTGCGGGAACATACACGAAAGTATGTTGACTGCGCGACAGAGTACATTGCATCCCAGAAGAAATTCCAGAAATTCGGTGTGCCGGTCAATGTACTCCGGCTGGCGAAAGTAACATTAACACGCGACATGACGCTTGAATTCCTTTTTGAACTCAAGAAGCCATCCGTGTGATACCTTAACAAAAAACACAAAAAGGGTTCGCAGAAATGCGGGCTCTTTTTTTTGTCTCATATTTTCTTATGGAAACAATTTTTCAGAACCGAAAGGAGAGACAATATGAGGAATGAAAAGAATCCGGATGCCTCGCGTATGGTATTCCCGGGCATGCTTGATGGTGTCGGGATTAATCCGATGGTGGCAAAACGATTTGGCATCCAAAATGAGTCCAAGCTTCTGGATATGGCAAGTACCGGTCGGGAACTGCTCTGGGAATACAACGATGCTTTGGTACGTGCAGGAATTGCGATGTCCCGCGCAGAGATCAAGACAAAAAACCGGATTGATCTGCGCAGCCTGTGTACCTACGAAAAGTACAAAGGGAAAGCAGATGAGAAGAATCGTATCCCGGATATTGACGGGAAACGCCTTACGAGTGAATTCCTGTATAGCAATTACTGGTACTGCTATATCCCGTGTTTTTCAGAAGGTGCCATGCAGCTTAATACAGACCGGTATGTGTACTGGAAGGTTGCAAAGGTTGACACTACAGAGGGTGCCATGGATGTGTTTATCTGCGATTACAACCGGATAGGCAGTGTCTGGCAGATGGGAGTAAGTACAGATGTGCATTACCAGTTCTGGGATGCCGACAAGGTCCGGGAGCGGTATACCGTAGATACCGTCCGCTACGTTACCGTTTCAGGCGGTGTCAACGTGCAGCTGGATAACTGCCGGGAATATTCTAAAATATACCGTCTTTTGCCTATGGACAGTTTTTCGTGGTCAGAGAAAGAAAGAGAGATTTGGAACAAATTCATCGCGAATGCCGAGACAGACGAAAAGCAGAATCTTTCCTTAAAGGGAAGCAACAGCTGCTATGAGCTTTCGAAGATCTTTACCCACTTTATCATGCTTTCCAATCAGGAGTTGTGGCTTAACAAGCCAAAGGCTGTCCGGAGCGGGCGAAACGTTTCTGGTGAAACAAGGAAAACAGAGGTAGGCGATGAGAAAGAGATCAAGAGAATTGTTCGTACTGTAGGCGGTATCAAGATGACTTCCCAAAAACCGCCGAGACTGCCATCCGCAAATTCCATCGTCCACTACAAAACAGCTGTATGGACTGCCCGTGGCGGTGTGCGCCGCATGAAGAGCGGGAAGCTCGTTCCATTCAAAGAGTCCGTGCGGCACCGTAAGTGTTTACAGAAAACGGGTGACCAGGCGCCGCAGACAACGATCCTGTTGAGGGGAACGACGCAGAAGTAAGAAGAGAAAGAAGAGCCTTTTGGGGTTCTTCTTTTTTGTGTGTGCGTGGATGGCAGAGATGTAATACAAAAACACATTTGATGGTTGTGGGAAGAAGATGGTTACTCATTTCCGAGAAATGTGCATAGTTGCAATTTTATGGCGAAAAGCCCACAGGCTTGTCTGTGGGATGAAAGCTTCCATTTTCCACTTGATTTTTGCATAGATTTGATATACAATATATGTATAAATAGGAGGGACTTAATTCAAATGGGCAGACCTAAATCAAATAACGTACAAATAAACATATCCATTCCTTTGGAGTGGAAAACAGAACTGGAGAACCTTGCGCGTATTTATTCTGTCGAGGAAGGAAAAACAGTAACTTTCCTTGATTTAATGCGCAGGGGTATCAAAGAAAAATATCAACTTGGAGAATAAGATCATGGGTGACACACAGTACCACAGCGCTTCATATTGTAAATATCTGATACAGTATCACATCATCTGGTGCCCGAAATTCAGGTTCTCTGTATTGCACGACAACGTAGATGTTGCATTAAAGAAAATACTGCAGGAAATATGTAATAAATACAAATATCATATAAAAGCACTTGAAGTAATGTCGGACCATATCCACATATTTGTGGATGTCCCACAGACGGTTGCCCCATGTGATGTCGTAAGGACGCTGAAAAGCATAAGTGCCATTGAATTGTTCAAAGCATATCCACAGTTAAAGCGTTTCTATGCAAAGTGCGGAGTTTTGTGGTCAAGAGGATATTTTATTTCAACAGTCGGACACATAAGTGAAGCCACAGTGATCAAATATATCGAGGAGCAGAAAACGAATAGAAGCTGACGAGTACAAAAAACTTCTGAAAAAATTCCATAAACTTTCTGACCGGCATATCCTGGTCGCTGAGGCGGATATGTCCTATCCTGATGTGCAGAAGGTCGTCAACCTTTCCAACAGGATCCGGAAAGCCGGCAATGAGCTTGTAGGTGTCATGAAAAAGAATTACGAACAGCTCATGCGTACCAAAAAGTACCGCAAGCTGCTTCAGCTGTATGGTTCCACTGAGGACAAGAAGAAACGCAAAACATATGCCGGACAGCTCAATGAGATGCAGGAACAGTACAATCTTACAAAAGAGTCCTGCCGGACGTTAATGATACCTATTGGTAAAAAGTATGGCATTGATGCCATATTTGCCCTCACGAAAGCCGAGGATGTATGGCACGGCGTTGAAAAATGTCTTTATGGGAATGGGAAAACGCTTCATTTCTCCAAATATGGGGATCTGCCATGCATCCGGGCAAAGCAGATCAACCGAGGTATCCCGATGTCTGTAAAAAACAATGAACTGAAGTTTAAGCTGGGGAAATTAGTTTTCGGGATACAGGTCAAAGACCGGTTCCAGACAGATGAAGTCAATGTTGTCCTGGATTATCTGGCACAGCCGGAAGTCATAGACAACAAGGCAGTAAAGACTCTTCAGGATGAAGCGTGCTGTATCAGCACGTACCGGCCTTGCTACGCAACGCTCGTACCGAAATTCATCCGTGGGAAATACAGGGTATACCTGCATCTCGTCATTGAGGGCAGGGCAAAACCTAAATACGACAGATTTGGCAATCCCCGACATAAATACGGCACAGGTATTATTGGCGCTGATATCGGCACACAGACGGTGGCTTATACTTCTGACACAGAGGCAGGACTTAAGAACCTGTCGGAAAGAGGCAACAGCATACCGAAGTCTGAACATATGGAAAGACTTTATTACCGTGCTATGGACCGTAGCAGACGTACGATGAACCCGCAGAATTATAATGCCGATGGCACCATTAAGAAAGGGAAGAAGAAGTGGACTTACTCCAGACGTTACAAAAAGCTGAAGGCAAAACATGCGGAACTCTGCCGCATAAATGCCATAAACAGGAAGCTTGCCATAAATGAGGATGTAAACCACCTGCGTTGTCTCGGAGATACATTTGTCACGGAACCTAAAAATGCAGCCAGGCTCATGAAACGTTCGAAAGAGACAACCGTTAATAACAAAGGCAAAATTAACAGGAAGAAACGTTTTGGAAAGTCGGTAAAGAACCGGTGCCCGGGCGGTTTCCAGGCTGCCGTGGAAAACAAGTTCAAAACATCCGGCGGTACATATATAGAAGTACCCAATAATTACAGGGCAAGCTAGTTTGACCACACGGCAGATGATTACATAAATTAGAGTTGTAGAAAGGATATATGAATGATTCTAACAGAACATGAACAGGTAATTATTAACAATATGAGACACCCATCAATTCGTACAGTAACGGCGAGCAAATCGTATAAAGATTTATCCGATGAAGAGCTTACTTCACTAATTGGCAAAATAGATGACTATGTGAATGAAATTGGTGAAACACAGAGAGCTTTCGGTAATTATGATGAATTTTACGTATTAGAATTTGATTCGATTAAGGCTCATCTAGTAGATGAATGTCAACGCAGAAAAAATTATGCTTAGAATGCAAGGCGATAAATTTGACGTTTATCGAAAAGAATATAATGAAATAGTAAATAGCGCAATGAATCATCCTGTTGGATGCAGCCAGACTTATGAAACGGGCAAAAGAGACAACTGTTAATAACAAAGGCAAGATCAACAGGAAGAAACGTTTTGGAAAGTCGGTAAAGAACCGGTGCCCGGGCGGTTTCCAGGCTGCCGTGGAAAACAAGTTCAAAACATCCGGCGGTACATATATAGAAGTACCCAATAATTACAGGGCAAGCCAGTATGACCACACGGCAGATGATTACATAAAAAAGAAGCTGTCCGACAGGATGTATAAACTTACAGACGGGACACTGGTACAAAGGGACTGGTATTCTTCATTCCTGTTGTACTGCTACAATTACAGAACCAATGATATAGATAAAAAGAAATGCGTGGCAGAATTTAAAAAATGCTACAGCATGGAAAAGGATTTCATTGAATGGATTAAAAAACATAAAATCAATGTATTAAACAGTGGAATTAAAATAGCATAACGAAAACGCATTAGGGAGACTGACTATACTTCCTTGCCAAATGGCAGAAATTTACCGAAAAACAACTAGCTTTCTTACATAATAATGTGGCCGTTGGGCTGCTTGGTAATAATAGTTCTTGCTCAAACAGACTTATACCTGTATTCCAAAGCCTATGAAAATATTCGTATGGTGCACGATTACAGGCTAAACTTGGCAGTAAGAACCCCACAGGCTTGCCTGTGGGAGTAGTCAGTGTAAAATGAGAAAAAGAGGGTCCAATGGGAAAACTTTTTTGTTTCATATTAAAGATGTAAACAAAAACGTATCTGAAAGGAGAAAAATATGAAAAAAGAAGAATTGAATGGAGTCGCAAGAGTCCGTTTCTGCGACTATTCGCAATACGAGTCCGAGAAATCCAGCAACGGTGGCTGCTATGGATTCTGGACCGACTATACCCGGCAGGAAGACGGAAACTGGGAGGTATCTTACGGTACTACAGCAGATTTTCCGTTTTGCCCGGTATGTGGCGACTTCAATGATCATTACGAAGGTGATGATTGCCGCTTCGAATCCGGGTATAGCTGTGGCGATTATGAAATTGTCACAGAGGAAGAACTCCTTAAGCTCATCAACGAGTTTAAGGAAACAGAGGATGAGTACATCGAATTCAAGTAATGGACTCATCTTTTAAGACATGGCTTCGGCTGTGTCTTTTTTTTGTTCCATATTGTAGGTGTAAACAAAATTTTAAGCCAATGAAAGGAGAAAAAATAATGAATGAGACAAAAAAGAAAGAGATGGAGGCATTAATCAAAGCATTGAATGAGGCATCTTCTGCTTATTACAACGGAGGGACATCTTCGATGTCTGACCGCGAGTGGGATGCCATGTTCGACCAGCTTAAGAAGATGGAAGAGGAAACAGGAGTTGTTTACCCGAATTCACCGACACAGGGAGTCGGTGCCCCGGTCAAAGTTGATAAGTTGCTGGAAGTCAGACACGAATTTCCTGCACGGTCGCTGGACAAGACAAAGGATATTTCCGTGTTTCCAAAGATTTTCGGGAAAAGGGCGGCAGGCATGGCAGTTGTCATGTGGAAACTGGACGGCAGTACGATCGTCCTTACCTATGATGACGGGCAGCTGGCTCTTGCTGCTACCCGTGGCAACGGCGAAACAGGGACGGATATCACGCATAACGCACCGTATATTGCCGGTATCCCGCAGAAGATTCCGTACAAGGGACATCTGGTAGTCCGCGGGGAAGCAGTCATGTCCTACAAAGAGTTTGAACGGCTCAACAATTCGCGCCCGGAAGGGGTGGAAGAATACGCAAATCCGCGTAATCTTGCAAATTCAACGGTGGGCATGAAAGACTCAGAAGAAATGAGAAAACGTAAGATTCAGTTCTTCGCGTTTACGCTTGTTCATATGGATGACCAGATTCCGGATGATCAGGATACCTTCATGGGACGCCTGAATTACCTGGATTCCCTTGGATTCGACACGGTGTACCGTCTTTACGGAGACAGCCAGAGCGATCTAATTGAGGTTATGAACGGATTTTCTGATGCAGTTGAGCAGTTTGAGTATCCGGTGGATGGACTTGTTGTTGCATCGGATGACGTCCGGTACGCTGAGACTCTGCCGGGAACCGGGCACAATCCGGATCCACTCGTAGGCTATGCCTTAAAGTGGCAGGATGAGATCGTGAAAACGGTGCTTCGGAAGATTGAATGGAGTCTTGGACGTACTGGTGCAATTACTCCGGTGGCATTTTTTGACCCGGTGGAGCTGGAAGGCACCACGGTCAGCCGTGCGAGCGTACACAACGTCAGTATCATGAAGAAATACCGGTTGCGTGTGGGAGATACAATCGGTGTATATAAGGCAAACAAGATTATTCCGCAGGTTGCAGTGAACTATACCGCAGATGAGAATCATACGCCGGCTCTTAAATACAAGGAAAGCCATAGCGTGCATTGTCCGTGCTGTGGAATGGAAACAGAATCGCATATTTCCGATGACGGGACAACGGAAATCGAAGTATGTGTCAATCCGAAATGTCCAGCAAAAGATGTAAAGAAGTTCGCGCATTTCGTTGAGCGCGACTGTATGAACATCAAAGGACTGTCGGAGGCAACACTGCAGAAATTCCTTGATTCCGGTTTCCTGCATGAGTTCGCAGATCTGTACCATTTGGACAGATACAAGGACCAGATCGTTTCGATGGAAGGCTTTGGACAAAAATCATACGACAACCTGATCGACTCCGTTGAGAAAAGCCGTAGGACTTCCTTTGTTCCATTCATCCATTCCCTCGGTATTCCTAATATCGGGAAAGGGCAGGCAAAACTGTTTGACAAGGAATATAATGGAGATGTTGAGAAGTTTTTCGTTGATGTATTCCAAAGACATGACTTTACCCACATTGAAGGTATCGGGGAAGTTTTAAACGACAACCTTTGGAAGTGGGGGAATGAGTATCTGAGATACATCCCATTTGGAGACTATCATGACCGGGTATATCCGTTTCTTAATCTGGAGGTTTGCCACCTGCTTAAAGAAGTGAAAATCCAGGTTCCGAAGGAATCGTCAGTGGATGCAGCTCCCCTTGCCGGGAAAACATTTGTAATTACCGGAAAGTTGAAGCATTTCGCAAACCGGGATGCACTGGTGGCAAAGATTGAGGGACTTGGAGGAAAGACTTCTGGTTCGGTGTCAAAGAACACTTCGTATCTGATCAACAACGATGTAGAGAGTACATCAGGAAAGAACAAGAAAGCAAAAGAACTGGGAGTGCCAGTTATTTCGGAAGACGAGTTTCTGGAAATGATAAAATAAGGAGAACGATATGTCAGAAATTAATGGAATCCATATCTCCTTCGATATTGTGGACGAATTTACTCCCCGGGTGCCGCGTCAGCGGTGTCCGGGAGAAGATGAGACAGTTCCGCGGATCTGCGTTGCGGAAGACATCCTGAATGCTGTTAATGCAGTCCCACAGGCAGGACTTGTGATGGAGAATATGAAAAATCTCGGTCTTCCTGTCGTAATCCATGCTTATTACCTTACAGGAGAGGGCATGGGAAAAGAGGAAGTGCAGAACTACGTTCCGGATGCAAAGCTGACAGGGGAGTTCTGGCTGACAGAAAAACCCCGGGAAGTACGGCGTGTGGACTACGAGATTGTGGATTTTACAACGGAAACGGTTAAGGATCCGTTTGGACATAATCTTACGGCTGTTGTGATTATTTCTTTCAATAAATGTGAATATCAGGACAATGTGGAAAATTTCCTGCATTCCATGAACGGATGTGGGGACGTATCCAAAGAGCGCATGGAAAGAGCACGGAAAATTTTCAAGGAATATTCGTTCCGTACCGTAATATCGAATATCGGAGATTTAATTACGAAAAACGGAGATGAAATTACGAAAAAATAAGAGAAAAGAGGAACCTGTGGGTTTCTCTTTTTTTTGCCTTTCCATCTTAAGCGGTTAGTGCGGAAATTTTGTTTCATATTGTAGGTGTAAACAAAAATGTTTCAGCGAAAGGAGAAAACTTATGAAAAAAGAAATTGAAAGATATGAGCAGGAGATGCAGGAAAAACACAACGCTTCTGTACTTCAGGCAATTAAGGAACTGGATCAGAAGATATGGAAAAAATATCATCCGGATTACAATGGAGAAAACGAACCGTCTTTACAGTTGGCTCCAATATGGTTGAAAACGGATGTAATTTCTGTTCTTATGGATTTCCCGGGAAGCGAAGGGGATATCTTGTCCATGATCCAAAAATCGGCATATGCTGATGAAATTTTCAAGAAGTATCTTGCTATGGAAGAGGTCAGAAGACAGATTGCTGTCAGAAACGATTTTAAGGCGGCCTTTAATTCAGTCAAACATGGATGGGAGCTTTCCAGTGATCTTGATTACTCCATGTCGAAAAAAGACTTGTCCAATCTTGCAAAACTGCATAAAGCTGGAAAATGCAGAAGAAAAATAGAGGAACTGCTCACAGACTGTAATTTCCATTCGGCGTGTGGAGCGTTTTGCAAGCACGACTACGATGAGTTTTTATCAGAAAATTAATAAGAAAAGAGAGAAACTTGCAACCTGCGGGTTTCTCTTTTTTTTGCCTTCCCATCTTAAGCGGTTAGTGCGGAAATTTTGTTTCATATTGGTAGTGTAAACGAAACTATTTCAAAAGCGAAAGGAGAAAAAAGACTATGCGAAAAAAGAAAATAAAAATCATCGAAAAACCTCCTCGGTCTTGAAATTTTTGTATAAGTAAGAAAACAAAAGTTTCAATAGAAAATTGGAGGAAAATATTATGGTACAAACAATTAAAATACCAAGCAAAGAAATGGAATTAATTAATGATTTGCTAAACCTCACAGGAGATGAGATTTATCAGAAATATGGATATAAGCGAGACGAAACAATTACACATACTGCCAAATTCCCAAATGGAATTGAAGCAGATATTAAGTTAGTAATTTGTGAAGAAGAAGCTCCATATACAGAAGGTATATTATTCCATAATGGATTTGAACTAACATGCACAGAACCAGATTGTACATATAACGGTGAATGGAACTTCGAACATAATGGAATTGAATACACTGTTCTCGTGGAAGTGGAAAATTGAAGAAACGATGGCTTAACAGATTAAGATTTAAAAGAGGGAAACAAATGCAAATAAATGTTAAATATAATGTTGGAGAAAAAATAAAAAGACCACGTAATTGTTTTGCCACTACATCTCATTCTGGTTCAAGCGCAGAACAAATTCTCAGAGTTGAAAGAATAATTATTGAAAGAGGAAATTCTTTCAACGGTTGGAAAACAAAATTCTACTATGAGTGCCAAGATGAGCAGAATGGTAATTTTGTCACATTGGATGATGAAGAAATAGATAAATGTAGTAGTATGAAACGATGATTTCATCAAGAAAATAAACAGGATAAAGGCACGGCTTCGGCTGTGTCTTTTTTTTTGTATTTCATATTAAAAATGTAGAGATTTTTTTTTGTGAAAGGAGAAAGAGAAAATATGAAAAAAGAAGAATTAATACCGGATGTCTGCACGCGGGAAGATATTGACCGGCTATATCAGGTGTTTACCGCATCAGGATATCAGCTGTATCCCGTTGGGGGCTGTGTGAGGGATGCTGTAGCCGGAACAGCACCACACGACTACGATTTATGTACAAATGCTGTTCCGGCGCGGGTCATTCAGATTTTGCAAGACGGGCAGATTCCGTTCCATGCACCGGGGATCGACTTTGGTACAGTCATTGCGGATGTAAGAGGGAATTCCTACGAAATTACGAGCTTCCGGTCAGAAAGAGAATATACCGATGGCCGGCATCCGGGTAAGATCGTATTTGAGAAGGAGATAAATAAGGATCTTTCCAGAAGAGACTTTACGATCAATGCGATGGCTTACGATCTGCAGTCCGAAACGGTCATTGACCCATTCAACGGCATCAGCGACCTACAGAACGGCATCATTAAATGTGTTGGAGACCCTTTCGAGCGCTTTCAGGAGGACGGGCTTCGGATTGTCCGGGCACTTCGATTTGCAATCCGCTATGGGGCAGATTTTGATGGGAAAACGGCGGAAGCAATCCATGAGAACCTTGGAATGATGCAGAACGTTTCAAAAGAACGTATCCTTATGGAATTTAGGAAAATCCTGAGTATGGATAAACCGGTTTCCAGAGTTTTTGTGGAATATGCAGATGTAATTACCTGCCTTATTCCGGAATTAAAGTCGTGCGTACATTTCAATCAGAACAACAGATACCATAAGCATGATGTGTACGAGCATCTGCTCGCTGTAACAGATCTGTGTCAGACCACAAAATTTGAGATTAAGATGGCAGCACTGCTTCACGATATTGGAAAGCCGGACAGCTACATGGAAGATGAGAACGGACATGGTCATTTTTACGGGCATCCGGCAGTATCCGCGGAGATTGCAAATGGAGTTCTGAAAACGGATTTTAAGGGGTTGAAGACGGAAGAATATGACCGTATCGTCGCGCTTGTGAAAACGCACGACAAATCAATTTCGTCGTCAAGAAAATCCGTAAAAAGATTCATCGCTGCTCATGGGGCGGATTTCCTCGATGACTGGGCTGTTTTAAAGAAAGCAGATTTCGATGACCACATTTTCCCGTCAGAACCGCCAAAAAACTGGTTTACGGATATTCCAGAGGTATTGAAAATTCGTGATGAATTAGTGGCTGAGGAGACGTGCTTTTCTTTGAAAGATCTGGCGGTTAATGGAAAAGATCTGATGAAAGAACTTGGCCTAAAACCGGGAAAGAAGATTGGTGCTATCCTGCAGCAGATGCTTGAAGCGGTCATTAACGAAACGGTAACAAACAATCGGGATGAACTTCTTTCCCTCGCACAGAAACTTATTTAACACAAAAAAAGAAAGCCTGTATCCCAGACTTTCTTTTTCTTTCCTTACTTCGCCTCGATAATGAGTACGTTGTCTGATATCGTAATGTATCCGACATGCATGTCGAGGATTTCGTCGACCGGCTTTCCGTAGCCGTCTTTTAAAGTACTGAATAGCACGGGTGCTTCGCGCCACTGTTTCCCATCGCGGCAGTTGTAAATTGCGTAATTGCAATTTGCATCGAAACTATCCGAATAAATAAGATCTCCAACCAGCATATGTTTTCCTCCTTGTGTTCAATCGCATGACGCCCATGCGACAGCTTCTTCGGCGGTATCGAACCAATCCGGCGTTTCAACTCCATCTTTTTCCAGATGGAATCCATACAGAATTTCTGTATTTGGATGTTCGCGGAGACATTCCTCAACTTCTGTATAAATATCTCCATATATTCCGTCGCCACTATCGTTTGCACAGACTACTGACAATTTGTATCCATTGATTAACATACGTTTTTCCTCCTACCCGTAGTATTCCTGTTTGAGAAAATCTGGTTCTCCTTCAATTCCAAGCGAGTCCATGCATTCTTTACAAATGGATTTAAGTTTTTCTTGCGTTAAACTTTTTTCCTCTTCGTTGTAGTTCCATGGGTAATCTTCTTGGAAAATGACAGCTGGATAAGTGTCACAATCTGGATCAGCTCCGTAATAGGAAAAACGGATGCCTGTTACACGAGTCATTACATTGCTGATGACAGCGCCTGCGCCCTGTGATCCGGAAGTTTGGCAGCTGTAGGAATCGAAAGTTTTTTCAATGATGTCTTCTAGTTCAGATTCATCCATTTTTTTTGGTTTCCCATTTTCATCTTTTACATTGAGACGTTCTGAAAACAGGTTGAAAAGTTCAACCTCTTCATTACTCATGCAAAAATGAAAAAGGTTATTTTCGAGAAATTCTTTGAATTTTTTTGGCTTACAATCGCAGTTAAATCCAATGCCGCAGTAAATGATTGAGTTCATATTCATATTTTGTATCTCCTTTCGATAGTAAAAAAATTGTTTTACAACTTTAATATGAAATAAAAAAGTTTTCTTCTGTGGTTGGATTTTTTCATTTCATATTGTTGGCGTAAACAAAAAACCTGTGCGAAAGGAGAAAATGAGATGGAAAAGAAAGAGATTGGAACGATGAGAGAGAAAGAATTCAAAGATGCCCTGCAGGAATCCATAGAATATCTCTCAGACTATATTTGCGTCAGCAAAGATGTAATCAGGGCAATCCAGCGGCATGCAAAGCGCTATGGCATCATGCCTGGAATCTGTGCATGGTATCTCGACTGGGAAGATTTTTGTTCTGACTGGTGTGATCAGTGTGGATATACGCGAACGCAGGCAAGAAAACTGTTGCATGGAGGAATCGGGGAATTTCAGGTTTTGCCAAATGGAAACGGAATCATCCGGTATACATTGTAAGAGGAGAAAACTATGAATAAGACTTTATTATATTTTTCGACACCGTGTTGGCGTACCAAGGCATCTGGATGTCTGCCTTGCGGATGAGAAGAATGGAAGTAATTTCATTTTCCAGACGAAAGATGCCGCTCAGAGATGTCTTGAGAAAGAATTCCGTAATGGGAGAGCGTTTCATGACCAAAAATATGGATATGTAAAGCATTACATTCGGTATTTTTACAGTTAAGCGTATGCGAAAGAGTTCCTTTTTTAGAGGGGGACTCTTTTTTTTGTTTCATATTACTGATGTAAACTTTTTAAGACTATTCGAAAGGAGAAAATAAGATGAAAGTAAAGAAATTAGCGGATGGAACAATACAGTTCCAAAAAGATGAGCGCGATTATGAGGACGTTGTTTACACCGTTTTCTTTGAAACAAATTTACTGCTTCTTGGTTTGAAGAAAGAAGATACTTCTGAAACTGTGCAATTCTTTTACAGCATGGATACCGACAAGAAATACGGCACGGTTCATTTGCCGGAAGATCAGAAACGGTTTGATGCTGGCGAGGTATTAACTCTGTATCCGATGGATATGACGATGGATGACTATGAAGTTCTTTGCAATGAAAAACTTATGTTTGAGATGTCTGGAGGACAGGTAATGGATGCGTTCTCGATTAATGAGAAATCTTTTGTTTTGTGTCCGTACGTCGTTGTTCCACATAAGGAGAAACCTTCCTTCAAATGCCTTGTATTCGACTATGAAATGAATCCAGTGGATGGATATGTGGATGTTTGTGGAGACAATCCTTTCACAGTTATGAAAAGGGTAATGGAAAAACTTGGGTTGGATGAGGAGAGTCCTGTATCGCGCATTGAAACAACGTCTGCTTTAATGCGTGCTAGATATCGTAAATGGTTTTACACATACGGAAGCAGTAACCAGTTTCCTTTCCAGAGTGGCTGGACAGAGGTGCTTGCTACTGATGCAAAACGAGCAAATCAAACTTTTCGTGGTGTTCACCCAGATGTAACTCCTGGTTATTTGAATTGTGCGTACATGTACAGTCAGGATGAGTTCCCAATGAGTATGGCTTCCGCAGGAAATTATGGAAGCTGGACGCAGGAAACCCTGATTGCCAGATAGTTGAAAAAGAAGAAAAAGCTGTGCATATTTGCATGGCTTTTTTTTGTGTGTGGGTGTGAGAAATGGAGAAAAAGTTTCATTTCATATTCCTTATGTGAACATTTTTACAAAGTTGAAAGGAGAAAGAATCTATGAAAACAACAATTAAACTGTGGTATGAGGAAAAATATCTGCCAAATAAAAGATGCCGTAAATTAAGAGAGCGTGCTGTCAGCAAAGATGTTGATATTGAGGTTTGCGAGGTTACCAAGGAAGAATTTCCGGTTGCGTTTGTAATACATGACTATGAGAGTGTGTATGAAGGTGCAAAGTCATATAGCGATTTTGAAGGAAACGGAGATTACAGGATGTTTTCAGAAGAGATCAGGACATATAATGGGAAACTGTACAAGCCTCTCCGTGTTACGTACGGCACAGCAATTAGTACAAACTTTGAGACATTGGATACTTTAAAATATAAGCTGCAGGAACAGGCTCCATACTGGAAAGGCGGAGAGGATTATTCAGAAGAATCCATCATTAAGGAAAGCAATTTTAATGAGAAAATGAATTCCGCGAATAAAAGGGCCGAGGTTTATATTGTATGTGACGGTGTCATCTGGGAAACTTGTGGAGAACCGATGTATGTTATAAATACATTTGGTCTTGGACACAACCATGGTGGGACAGGATTTTTTATTGAATATTTTTATAATGACAATATTTCAGCCCAAAACTACTTCAACGCCTTGCAGCGCGAGGAAGCGATTACCTATGGCAAAAACGTAGCTCTTGGACGTGGGGATGACAAAAGCGTGGATGGCATGGGAGACCACGACATCATTGAGGTCAAGATGCCGGAAATGGTTAAGAGATGCCCACAGAAAGATCATGGGGATGGAGATCCATTTTTAAACGAGCTTGAAGGTATCATTTCCCATAGCGACAGCATTGGCGAAGCGGGGCTTCTTACAGTTCTTACGACAATGGCAGAGTGCAACGCAGAAAAATAAGATTAAAAGGGTTCGTCTGATGGCGGACTCTTTTTTTTATGGCAACCTTCGGTGGCAATTTTCCCTATATTTTCTCTTTTCCCAAGATTCTTTCAAAACTTTGTAAAAAAATTTTTCAAAATCCTTTGACGATTTTTCAAATGGCGCAATATGTGTATTGAAAGGGTAAACAGAGGGGTGATGATCCTCTATCCTTTCTTGTGGGGCGGGTTCCTCCACAAACCTCCTAATTTAATAATATCGTTTCTGCACCACGTTCACGACGTTATAAATTTATGGCGAAAAACCCATAGGCTTGCCTGTGGGATGAAAGCCCTTTTTCCTACTTTCTTTTTGTATAAATTAAACATATAACAGTATGAACAGAAAGGATATACATAAATATCGTACAAAAAACACTTAAAGGGGTCAAATACATTGAGGAGCAGACTGTTGTACTGCTACGATCACAGAACCAAAGATATAGATAAAAATGAAATGTGCTGCAGAATTTAAAAAATGCTACGGCATGGAAAAGGAATTCATTGAATGGATAAAAGAAAATAAAATCAAAGTGCTGAACAGCGGAATTAAAACCGCATAACTATATATCCGTAGGGAGACTGACTATGCTTCCTTGTCGCCAGACAGAAATTTACCGAAAAACAACTAGCTTTCTTACATAATAATGTGGCCGTAGGGCTGCATGGTAATAAAGTCCTTGCTTAAAACAGACTATACCTGTATTCCAAAGCCTGCAAATGGTGTACGATTACAGGCAAAACTTGAGAGTAAGAACCCCACAGGCTTGCCTGTGGGAGTAGTCAGTTGTAGTGCAGGAGGGGAGCCACAGGACTGTAGTTGTCTATGCAGAAATGGCCTGTTCATCCGGTTCGAGTCCGGAGGATTCCTTTAAAAAAAAGAAAGAGAGGAAAACAATGAGCAGGGAATCATTAACTTTGGAAGAATTAAGAGAAATGCAGGGACAACCTGTATGGTGTCCAGAACTGAATTCATATGGGATTATTAAGTGTGACACTTCCGGAAAATGGAAGGGGATTCCATATATTCATGGTTCGCAGTTTATTCCGGAATATGGGATTTCAACGGATTTTGAGTACAACATCCAGGATCGTAGTCTGGTGTGCCAGCGTGTGCCACCGAATCTTATGAATGAATAAAGAATTTGCATAGTGAAGAGGAGGAAAATGAAAAATGCTAAATAAGTATCTTGAGTTGCTGCAGCACGCAACGGAAGTGATGACGAGTGTCGGAAAGTCCGGAGCGGGCGCTGCCGAATATTTTCAGGCTGTTGGGTATGAGTTTCTTGTCGTCGGACTTGGACTTTTGTATCTTGCAGGAATTGTTCTGTTGATTGCGGTGCCTGTTCTGGTATTTTACTACGGCATTTTCAGAGGTGGATTTGCTTCAGAAAAATTGAAGGAAATGTGCAAGATTGCAGAAAAATATGTTGACGCAAGCGATCAATATGAAAATTTGCGAGATGATTTTGCATACGGCAAGAAGAAATATCGTGTTGAAAATTTTGAGAAGCTGTGCGAGTATCTTGGAAAGTATTACGAAACTTTCAACAAGGATGTGGGGTACAACATGGTTCCAGGCAAAACGATGGAAGAAAAGGGATATTTTCTGAAGAGAATACAAAACCCTTATGACTTTTCGTGCAGGTTTCCGCACTTGTTTGGAATATGTGGATGGAAATTAGAATATGGTGTACATGCGAAAATTACGAAGTTCAACCTGTTTAACGATATTGTTAAATCAGGAGAAGAACCCTCAGTATTTACTGATCAGGTTAAGAAGTTGTACTCAACAGAAGATGAATTCTGTCATGACGTTAAAATTTTCAAGACCAAATGTGTATCCATTATGGTTGCGGCGATGGTCCTGTACGCAATCTTCGTACTTCCACTGTGTTTTATGTTCTTTTAAACAATCCAAATATCACATTAAAGAGAGGGAAAAATTTTCCTCTCTTTTTTTTATAAAATTTTCCAAAACTCTTTGACAATTTTTTGAATGGCGCAATATGTATATTAGAAAAGATAAACAGACATTTGTTCGAGAGGGGATTTTGTATGTACAAAAAGAGAGTTAAGGGGAAAGGAAGAAAAACAAAGAAAAAACAGGAAAACCTCTACCGGTTTGGGAATGGAGAAAAAATTCTGTTTTCTTATTCACAGAAGCGTAAGATGGATCGGAAGTCTCATGTAGAAAGCATTGCATGTACGAGAAAAGCAGGAGAAAATTACTGGGATATGTGGGACAGGGGCTACCCGAACCGGACAAGAATTAGAACGTATTTTACACACCTGTCAATATAGCAATTAAAAGTAATCAGTTTGTTTTTATTTATGTGAGAGAACCAATGGCGCTCCCGTATGGAGCATTTGGAAATTGTAGTTTTTGAGGTAACTGTGATGCAGAATATTAGTATTAACGAAACGCAAAATTGTGTTAATTTGGACAGAAAAATCAACTTAAAAGATGGTGCAGTTGTTGTGCAGAAGAAAAGAGGAAATGTAATCGGAGTATATTTGGTAATTCCATTCCGGGACGACAAACACAAATATGGAGGCGATAGTCCATCTGGCTACTGCAGTCTTGTTAATCTTGATGATGGAAAGATTTCTTTTGAAGAAAGATGTTGCCGGACAACAACGGAACGAAGAGTTCTCAGACATTTGACAAAAGCAGGATTTACCTATCCTTATGACCCAGATTCTCACGACCAGGATGGTAAATTTTGTAATATGAGAGTTCAGGTATACAACAATGGCAATTACAAAATCAATCTTGAGTTGGGGGAGGAATATACTCTTATTTAAAAGAATTCGGAGGGAAAATCATGGAAGAAAAAGAATTTGAAGATTTAAAAGAGACAAAAAGATATAAATGTCGGTTCTGTCATCCATTCACGGGAAAGAAATTTAATGAGTTTCATTGTGTTGTCAATGGGTGGGAAGACGATCAGGTGAAAGTGGTTTCACACAAAGAATGTGAAGAATGTAAAAAATACAAGAGCCGGTATATTGAGTATCCGTTGACAATTAATGGTATCGAAAATGCAAAAATAGAGACAAAAGGTATTAGATATGAATGTGGTACGTTGTGTGAAGTTGTACCGTGTGGAGAAGAGTATGGAGGGAAGTCTTACATAGGTATTTACATTGGAGATTTGCCAATAAGTATCACAACATCATTGGATGAAAAGACATGTATTTTAAAGAATAGTACCTTCAATAATCCGGCTATCTTTGTGCCAGAGTTAAAAAGAATCGTTTACGGATGTGGAAGTTGGTGGCGTGCAATCAGATCGCTTGAGGATTTTAAAGGTATATCAGAGGAAGATATTAATGACACATGGTATGTCAAGCTATTAAGAGAAATCAATTAAGTTAAGGAGGAATTTGGGAGTGTTATTATGAGAATTCCATTACCGTGTAAGTTTGGAGAAACATTCGAGTATAAGGGGAAAAGTCTGAAATTATTGAGTGTATCATGGTTTAAATGGTCGTATAAGGGTTTGGAATTTACGTATACCACGGATAAGGAATTTGTCACCAGCACCGATATGAATCAGCCGGAGTATATGGAAATTCCAGATGAAATGGTTAAATCGTGTCAAATTAAAGGTCTTGGCTATCCTTTGAAGGGGATTGGCTATGTAGCAGGAATTGAATTTCGGGAAGGCCGTTTATTCGCGGATATTATTGTTGAGAGCAGATATTTGGTGCATATTCTCTGCGAGTGTGATGAAAATGGAAAATATAAGAAGAGCGGAGAAATTCAATTTCCACCGGTTCCGAGTTTTGAAACGGACGAGAAACGAAAGTCGGCGGTTTTAAAGCAGTTTCATGATGTACCTTTTGGAACTATCAAATTGTAAGATATGCATAAGAAAGAGAGGATACAATGAGATTAATTAACAAAAACAAAGGAACTCCGTTTGCAGATGTAGGTGCATACGCTTGCGAGCTTACTGACGAATTGGATGCTCTTATGAAGGCTATGTCAGACGCAAGTGCCAACCGGCACTATATTTTGGCGGATGAATTCTGTAAAAGGAATAAATGCCTTGCAATCCGTATACCAGGTTGCACTTTGGGAGGAATACATTACAACCACGACAATATTGTTACAGGGATCGAAATTAATACAGACTGCATGAACAAGATATATTTATTGAACGCAAAAGAACTGGTTAATAAATACATCGGAGATAAAATTGAGTTTGCAAAATAAGTTTCTCTGGTAAGTTTCGGAGGAAGAAAAAAGGAGAATCATGGAAATGGAAGTATGGCCAGTTCTAACTGATAAAAGCCGAGCAATTACTTTCTGCTTGCTGGCATTTCTATATCAAACAGGTATTTCATATTAAAGTTAAAGAAAGGGAGCATCTTTAAAATTTTCCCTTTAAAATATACAAAGGACTGGTACAACATATGAGAACAGAAACAACTAGCATTTCGGCAAGAAGAAAGAAAAAGACGAATACAGAACTTAATAAGGTTAATCATGAGGCGCGTGCGCGGGGCATGTCGTATGGACAGTATTCATCCAAGGCGTATGCCCCGGTGGTTGAAAAAAGAGGAAGAATTGTGTAAGGATGTACTTTGATTGATCAAAGTTAGTTAACACAAAAATAGCAAGCAGTTTCTCGTTTCCAGAAATTCTGGGAAAGAAACTGCTTTTTGTATACATTGAATGCCTTGGCTGCATCAGAGGTATTCGTCGATGTCGTCGTAGTCCTGTATATCTTTAATATGCAACAAGAAAAGTTTGCGGCGCTTTTTTCATCTCATATTCCTGATGTAAACAAATTTTGAAAATCGAAAGGAGATAATTTATTATGGAAGGACAGATGAGTTTATTCAATACACCGGAGGTATCCGGAACATCGGCGCTTAAGGTTTCCAGAGATTTTGGAGAACATATCGGAGGCGCGAGAAAGGAACTCTGGTCAGCTGGAGGCATCAATCTTGAGGATCTTTTGGATATGAATGATGCTGAGAAAGCAAAATTCGTAAAGAAAGACAATATCTGGAAGAAACCGGATTACGAGCAGATGGTTGAAGCTGGCGTTCCGAAGGTAGTCGCTTACGCGATCAAAGAGGTGCGCAATGCAATTCCAGCAAAGCCATATGTTTCGTATTTCGAGCAGGACGATCCAGAGAAGGTGAAATACCGGATGGAGTGTTACGTCAAATTCGTGACCATGATCAGGGATACCATGTCGGGTGTTTCTTCTGAAGAAGAGTTCATGGAGAAACAGCAGGTTGTTTACAACCAGATTGTTGATCCGGAGCGCAGTACGCGTTACAGTATCTCTTCCAAAACGGAGTATACCGGATTATTCCAGACAAAGCTTTTGCGTGCAATCCGCTGCAATCACCAGACGTTCTGCAATTACATACATTATATGGAGATGGAACAGTTTGCTGTGAAGAAAGAGGATAAGGTTCCGGCAGGATGGAAGATTGAAAAATATTCCCCGGATGGTTTTTACAGCCGCAGCCGTGTCGGATGCATCAGGGATACTTACATTGTTTCCAAAGGGTATTCTGTCATTGAAAAGAATATCCCAACATACGAGGAAGCACTTTGTAAGTGTCAGGAATATGCAAAGCAGCTGAGAGCCAAGAAGCCTCGCAAGGCTTCTGCTACTCCAAAGCAGCTGAAACGGGTTGAGCGTACCGGTCTTCCTGATGTCCGGAACGGACGGGATATCGTAGGAGAGGATTTCCTTAAGGATTTTGGTATCCGCGGTGGAGAGTTCGGCAACTGGATGTCCGAAAAGGACGCACAGGCAAGTCTTAACATGGCGTACGAAGCATTCTGCGATTTTGCAGATGTCCTTGGCATCCCGTTATCTTCTGTGTCTTTCTGGGGCCGTCTTGCAATTGCTTTTGGTGCAAGAGGGCAGGGGTCCGCCGTCGCTCATTACGAGCCGCTTCGTGAGGTAATCAATATTACGAAGATGAAAGGAGCCGGATCGCTTGGCCATGAGATGTTCCATGCACTTGATGACATCGTAGCAAAGAAATTGGGATTAAAGAAGATGATGACAGAATCATTTGAGAAAGAAAAAATCCCGGAGAGTGTGCGAAATGTGATTTCTGCCATGCAGTACCGCAAGGCGACAAAAGAAGAGATCGAAGCTGAGAAGGCAAAGAAAATTGGGAATACAGAAAAACTTCTTCAGAAATGCATTGATTCTGTTTTCCCGGCAGACGGTCTTACAGATGCGCAGGTCAAAAAGAGAGCGGAACTGGTAAGGAATATCTTCGCAGATAAAGAGGAGCACCTTATATCCATTGATGGAACGGCAACAGCTGCAATCGAGGCACTTTCTTCCTACAAAAAAGAAGTGACTGGGCGTGTGATCAATAAGGAATCCAGAAAAGATCTGTTCTGGACCTGGTACAGATACGAAAGGGCTGTGACTGCTTCCTATAATGACATGCAGATGTTATCGGAATACCACAAGGAATCCAAAAAGATGGATGACTGCACTGCCAAAGACAAGTTTGGATACTGGTCATCCACCGTTGAGATGTTTGCCCGCGCTGGTGCATGCTACCTGACCGATATGCTGAAAGCCAAGGGCGCCAAGAGCGATTACTTATCCGGGCACTCAGAAAGCTGTGTAGGCATGGATAAAAACCTTAATCCTGTTTATGCGATGCCGCGTGGAGAAGAGCGCAAAGCGATCAATGCAGCAATCCATGACATGATCGAAGATCTCAAGGCAAAAGAACTCATTTAACAACAACGAAGAAGGGCTTGCGGCGGTGCAGGCTCTTTTTTTGTTTCATATTCCTGATGTAGATAAAAACATCATCGAAAGGAGATATTACCATGAGCTATTACAAAGTAAGAAGTGTCGCTTTTAAGCGGTCAATCAAGAAGATTTACGTCAGCTGCGCGGATCCATCTCTGCCCCCACTCAAGTATTACAGAAGCGAATACGCAGAGAATGTTGAGGATTTCGCAGAGAAATGCAAGATGTTCTGGGTGGATGTCCTGTCTGGGAACTTCCAGTTCATGAAAAGCAACCGATGGAATTCTTACGTGACAGATGCGTATGCAGAAATGCACCGGATCGCACATGATATCGATATTTTCGGCAAGGATCTGGATTACAAAACCAGTTTTTACGATGAGCTGCAGGAGTATGTTGCGAAAACATATCTTGTGCCGATCGTCACAAAGGAAGCAAAGCATATTGATGTTGAATTCGAGGCTGGCTTCGCAGAAAAATGCCAGAAAAGATGGGATGAGATCGACAAGGAACGCAGTCAAAACAAACAAATTTATATTCACACTGCGTTAATATCAGACATATTCCATGGATGGGATACACTTTGGAGCAAAGACAAAAACCAGACCATCATTGCCAGAAGAGGACACTACAACAACCGTGGACTCCTGGACAATGCAGATGAGACAGCCATTTTCCTTCCGGAAGGAAGTGGAAGTGACTGGGGAAAGATTGCGCACGCAAAGACAGAAAATCTCCCGGAGATCCTGAATAAATACCCGCAGCTTGCCGGCGCGATCACAGTCGAAGCAACCTACCAGTCTGAAGAACGCGCCGCAATGGACGGCTACGAAAAGATTTTCCGGAAACCGGACGGTGTCATCCTGTACGCAAAAGAAGGCAACCACCATGAGACAACATGGGCGGAAGTCATTGGATATGGGGAAGTGTATTAACATGCATGAACTTATATCTTACGACCAGCTGTTAAAAGACATCAAAGAACATCCGGAGTTCCCTTATGTCATTCTTGATCTTTTCCTTGAAAACGATGAGGAAGTTGATCTCTGGTGTTCCCAGCATACGACATCTGCGTTTAAACTTGGGGAACCGGTGTACCGGCTTGTGCGGGGAAAGACCGCATACGAGCTGCCGGATATGAAACAGGTTGGTTGGAAAATCAAGGACAGACTGCAGAAAGATCTGCGAGGTACCAGTTTTGAGGTACACAGTAACCTGCGGTTTAAAATCTGACACCTGCAGATAACATTAAGGAGAGTCTTCGGGCTCTTCTTTTTTTATTGCATATTAAGGGTGTAAACAAAACATATTTGAAAGGAGAATTGAAACTATGAAAGAGTACAAAGAATTTAAAGATCGGGATGAAATGTATAAAGTAATTACTTTCTGGAGTAATTGCTGCGGTGACCTGCATCACAACGGGGAATACGATGTCAGCGAGGAACAGCTTCCGGAAGAATTGCAAAGGGCATACCGCGAACTGTGGGAAGAAGGTAACGGATGCCTGGAATATCTTCTTGAGTATGGTGGCAGATATTACGTTGCGTTGTCTGCGGAATTTGATGGCGATTACGCAGATATGCTTGGTCTTTCCATGGACGAACTGTATACGGTTGGTAAATGCAATGCACTTAAACTGTATTGCACGGATCTGTTTAAGGATACACTGCTTCTTATGGCAAAAAAGCCGCTAGATGGAGATTGCCACGAATTCATATTCCTGGTTCCGGCAATGGAGTCGAAGGAAGTTTACGATGAAATCGAGAAGGAAATCAGCGAAAAAATCTGGGATGTCCCGAAGGAAGTTGTGGATAAGAGAAGATAGCAACAAATCACTTAAGGGGGAATGGGAAACCGTTCCTTCTTTTTCTGCCTGCAAGCAGACGATGTATACAGTTTATCTCAAAAATTAAAATATGAGGTTTTTCAGTATACGGTTGCAAAAATATTTTTAAAAAACTTTCTAAATTCCTTTGACAATTTTCCAGATGGCGCAATATGTATCATGTAAAGGTCATAAACCGAGCTGCCAGGGTTACCGGCTGGCAGAAATCCTTTCGATATTTGTTTACGCTTCCGGGGAAACCCGGAAAGGAGCAGGAGGACAGCAGCACATGCTGCTTCCGGGTCCGATTCCCGGATGCTTCTTTTACAAGACCGCACGAAGCGGCACAAAAACCATATAAACATGACAAAGTACAGGGAGATTAAAAAAAATGAATCAGAATAAGAAGATAGCAGAGAAAAAATCAAGACCATACCAGCAGGAATGCATTGATAAGGTAGATAGCTTAAAAGAAGGAAGATTCCTGATTGCTCTTGCAACAGGGCTTGGGAAGACATGGATCTTCTCCCACTTTAAGAGATACGGAAGGGTACTTATTCTTTCACACAGGGATGAACTGGTCAACCAGCCGAGACGGTATTTCGACTGTAGTTTTGGCGTAGAAAAGGCAGAAAACCATTCCAATGGGGAAGAGGTAGTATCTGCGAGTGTTCAGACACTCAGCCATGACTCCCGTCTTAAGCAGTATAAGCCGGACGATTTCCACACGATCATCATTGATGAGGCGCACCACGCTGCCGCACCATCCTATAAGAAGATCTTAAATTATTTTTCCGGCGCTAAGCGTGTAATCGGTGTCACGGCAACTCCGAAGCGTGGCGACAACGTCCGGTTAGATGACGTTTTTAACGAGATTATTTATGCAAAGGATCTTCGTTGGGGGATTAAAAATAAATATTTAAGTCCGGTGCACTGCCGGGAGGTCCGTGCAAAATATTCCCTGAAAGGCGTAAAAAAATCTATGGGGGATTTTAATGTATCCGATTTGGACGGTTGTATTACGGAAGAAGCTGTAATAAGTGTTGCAAAAGTTCTTACAGACTGTCTCCAGGAGAATCGGCATATTCTTATTTATTGTACTACTGTCAGAACCTGTAATTTCCTGAAGGCAGTAGTTGACAAACTGCTCCCGGAAAAAGAACGTGGCAGTGTTGCTGTTTTATCAGGGAAAACACAGGAAGAAGATAGAAAAAATATGCTTGATGGTTTTATGAACGGGAGTGTCCGCGCCATTATTAACTGCATGGTTTTAACAGAAGGTACAGATCTTCCTATTGCGGATACCATTATCAACTTCCGGCCGACGTGCAACGCGTCTTTGTATCAGCAGATCATCGGAAGAGGAACCCGGCTCTATGAAGGTAAGGAAAACTGTTTATGCATTGATATTCTTCCAGATGATGGTAGCGGGACAAGAAATCTGTGTACAGCTCTTACTCTTTTTGGTATAGATGCAAAACTTCTTGGAAAGAAACAGTCTCGAATGCTTGAAGGTGAGATTGATCCGCTTGAGATTAGCGATGAAATTGCAGGACGATTTGCAGAACTTACAAAGGCGTATGAATATCGGTTGGAGCAGGTTAATCGCTTTGTGCAGGAGCAGGAAGAAATTATATCTTCTGCGCGGAAGAAACCACATGCAGATTTAAGCGACCTTGCGCATGCAGTAGATAAATATAATTCAAAGAAAATGGATGAATTCCAAAATGATTATGATTTTCTTGGAATGGATTACTCACTTATGCCGGATACGGAACATCGTTATTGTATCAAACCTACATGGAATGACCATATTTACCTTGCTGATCCAGATGTTATGGGTAATACAACAGTTACGTTTGATCTTACTGCCAGTGTCGGGAAATATTATATCGGTGAAATGAAAATGCAGGATGCAATTTCATTTGTTCATGATTTTTGTATGGTATCTCCAGATTATATGAAATATTCCTGGAACGTGGCATTACAAGATGAATGGGGAAAAATAAAAGCAACTGAAAATCAAATTGGACGTCTTATGAATGAGTATGACGGGTTTCACAAAGGAAATATTAACAAACTCCAAGCATCCAGACTGATTGATCTTGCCTCTCGTATTTCGAAGATGAAGGCAGAGGGGAAAATGATGCTTATTACACCAAGAATGCAGGAAAAAACAATTGATAAAAAAAAGAAAATGTTTAAGGAAATACTCGAAAAGGAACTGAGGGCAAAAGAGCAGGGGCGTAGTGAGTTTGGAGAATTCCAGTCGAAAATCTTTGCTTTGGCAGAAAAAAAGAAAAAAGACGAAGAGAAATTAAAGAACCAAAAGCCTTTGGAAGAAGAAATGCTCGAAAATGGGGCGATTACAGTTAATATTGCTGTTTTTAGTTCAAAAAAAACAGCAAGCGATGCGCAGATAAAATTTCTTGGTAATTTAAAAGATAAATTAAAAAGCAGAGGAGTGGCTGTTGATAAAAAAATTCCTTATATAGGAATGGGAGCAGAAGAGGCAAGTGTATATATTACTATATTAAAAACGCTTGTAGATCGTAACGTAGACTTTATAAAATATGGTAAAAAAATTTATTTTAATCCAAATACAATCATGAGTGTTGTATTAAAACTAAAGGACACTTCATCCAGAGAAATTAAATGTTGTATCCCGTTCGAAAAAATAGAAGAATTGAGATAATAATATTATTATATTAAAAATAAAAGGTTGATACTATGTATAAAAACAAATACAATATTCTTTTAAAATTTTTTTGACGTTTTTTTAAATGGCGCAATATGTATCATGTAGAGGCCATAAACCGAGCTGCCAGGGTTGCCGGCTGGCAGAAATCCTTTCGATATTTGTTTACGCTTCCGGGGAAACCCGGAAAAGGGATAGTGAGGACGCAGCGCAAGCTGTTCCGGGTCCGACTCCCGGATATCTCTTTTTTAAATGAAATTACAGAAAAAACAATATGGAGGGAAAAAGATGGACGAGTTGATTCGGAAACTTCGGGCATATGCTGATGCATACGAAAAAGAACCAACAGGGCGGGAAGTCGAGGGCACCGTGGAATTGCTCGAGAATTCTGCAGATGTTTTGCAGAAAGCAAAAGAATCCGTTGAAAAAATAAAGCAGAGGTTTATGTATGGAATGAATGTCCATTACCAGGGGAACGATGCGGATGATTATATCGAATGTCCATTCTGCGGATATGATGTTGCAGCGATCGACGATTACCGTGAGCAGCGTCCAAATCATTGTCCGAAATGCGGAACAAAACTGATATACTAGGCAAACAAAGTTAGTGAATAGCTTTAAGCCACTGTTATAGTTGCACCCCGCAAGGGTGCAGGGTTGAAATATTATACTGAATCGTCGCTGCCTGCATAGATATAGTTGCATCCCTTATGGGATGTATGGGTTGAAATTCAATAGAAACAGATGCATTCGGAGGTGTTACAAGTTGCACCCCCGCAAGGGGTGCATGGGTTGAAAATAAGAAATGGTAGGAAGGAATTCAGATATGAACATTAGTTGCATCCCGCAAAGGGTGCAGGGGTGAAATAAAAGGATGTTGCCATATATGTCAACCAAACTCGGCTATTGAATAAATAACCGAGCATGATTCCTTCGGAACTGCTGAATCATGCAGTCTGACTGGTGAAGCGATGGTATACATATTTGAGCAAATTAAACAAAAATACAGAATCAGAGGGAAAATAATATGGCAAAAATAACAGGACTATCAAAAAAGAAAAAATTACTAAAAACGCTCATACATAAATACCTTCCATTGCAGGTACTACTTACTGTCTTTTTGTATGCAGTAATTGTATTTATTAACATTCCAATTAATAAATGGCTTACTTTCAACTGTCAGAAATGGTCAAGTGAGGAATATCATTTTTATGATGCATTTTTTATTCTTCCATTTGCTGAACTGTTAATTTTTGCCATTATGTCTGCCGTTATTTGCGCTGTTTATTATTTTGTCAGTGGAATAATCGCATATAGGAATTACTGCTATATCCCACTTACAGAAGATGAAATCAAGAAAAAAGGATTTAAAAACGCAGATGAGTATTTTGCCTACGTGTGTGATATATGTTCTTATGGTTTTAAAAATAATAAAAACTACATTCTTGTTGGCGATGAAGACCTCCGAAAAATGTTAACTACCTGTCTGCAGGTATTTCCTGATAATGGGACAATTTTTGGAATAAACCGCCATATGGTACGAAATATCATATGGGATCCTGATTTTCTTTCCGCGCTTGCACTAGCCAGTGACCAAAGGGCGGAAATCATCAATGGACGTGTTGTATTGTCTGGCACCACAAAAGATGGTGACAGAAAAGAATATAAAATATAAAGCAAGGAGATATAATATGCCAAAGAAAGCATCAGAAACACCGGAGGTGCCATCATATATCCCTCCGGCAAGTGAAAAGGAAAAGATTATAGAAAAGATCCGAAAAAAAGGAATTGAATGCAAACCGGATGGTACCGGGATTCCAATATTCGACACAAATGACCCGAAAGTAATGGACATGATCCGAAAAGAGATCAATGAACGTTTTTCGTTCGGATTTCATATTCGTCCGTAGGAGGGATATATGATGGAAACAATAAAAGACTACGAAGCAATGGTATACGTACTTGAACACAACCGGAAAAGCGCCGGGACTGGAGAAAATATCAGCTGGAAGAAAATATCGTATGAAAAGCTAAGTGAAGAGATGAAAAGTTATCCTGCACGAATGAAACGCATGCTTGGAAAACTCGTTTTAAACGGGAGGATTGAGGTTAAATCGGAACGTCCGTTTATTTACCGGGTACTCATAAAATCCGTACTTACAGAAGAAGAGTTTAAGGAATACCAGCATACCCGTCTTCTTGGGAAATCCCATGGCTCGTTATCCAAATCAACTGATATCGCGGAAACATTTCCACAAACTGCCAGAACAGTACAGGCTGTTTGGCAACCAAGTGCAACCATGCAGAAACGCCAGACGGGTGCGGGGAATACATTTGCGTATGGCAAAGGAAACTCCTTAAGCGTGCATGAAAGTTTTGAACGGTCAAAACAGAACCGGGAATACCGTCCGGCAGGAGAAAAGGCAGGAAAGAGGAAGGCTGTAACGATATGGTGATTAAAACCGGAAGGAAGTGAAGCAGAATGTATGGTCTTATCATTAAGAAAAAGTGGCTGGATTTAATCATGTCCGGGAAAAAGACTCTGGAGATCCGCGGATGCAGGACTTCCCATGTAGGAGAAGAGATTGCGCTTCTCGAAAGCGGATCACAGAAAATCCGTGGTTTTTGTACGATTAAAGAAGTAATGGCCTTGGATAAAGGAGAATGGGAAGCACACAGGGATCGCCATTGCGTGGATGTGCCGTGGGAAAATCTTATTAAACGATATAAGACGCCATATGCGTGGCACTTATCTGCGATTACACCAAAGGAAGGGCTTGCATATGAACATCCAAAGGGTGCCGTGGTCTGGGTTAACCTGGATCATGTTTCTGTATTTAAAGACGTGAACGATAAAGGAGAAAATTGTCATGAGCAAATTGAGGGAATCAGCTTGCACAAATATCTCATCTCGGGAGGGTTCTATGGAAAATATCATAACTTATAAAACGACAAACCTATTTTCAACACCAGATCTGGTTTCTCTTTTCACATCTGTCGGATGGGTCAGTGAAACCGCGGCATATCCATATCGACTGGAAAGAGGAGTGGATTTATTCCGAAGAAGATTTACGGGAAGCGGTTAAAGAAGATCGGGAATATATTCGGGAAGAAATCAGACAAGCCATTGAGAATGGCGTCATCAAAATAGAAACCGGTTCAGAAAAGTTATTTGAAATATTAAAGTGAGGAAAATATTTTATGGGAAGTCAACGGAATGAATTAAATGTGCATTTAAAAGTGTTTGAAAATACTCAGTTTCCAGATGAATTTTTAAACACGAAGCTGATAAATCTATATTGTAAACATATGATACACACCAATTTAAATAAAGATTCCAAAGCAAATCGTCTTCTTGCTGCATCTCATAAGGCTGGCTATGAGTTTTGTGAATGGGGATCTCATGAAGAATTACCAAGTGACTTATTACATCATCTTAATATCATAACCAAAATGGAAGATGATGATTACAGACATGCTGTTCGTATTGTTATTTGTCAGTATTGTTTTTGCGAGAGACCAGTCATCTGGTCAGATAATCTGCATAGCACTATTAAATACATAAGAGAATTTGGAAAAGAGGCATGCTTACGGGATATTCCTTTTTATGTTATTGATTTAACTCATCTTGAGGACCCGGTTGCTAAAGGTTATAGAGACAGCCTTAATCACAATATTTCAGATATTCTGGGTGCTGTCTCTTGTGCCTTCTCACGGTATAATAGGTCAAATTTAAAAGAGCTTATAGATATACACTACACAATAGATGATCTTTTGAATGATAATACAGAATTATATACGTTTCATAATAATCATTTAGGGGTAATTCAAAATGGTGATCCTGCAAGAATTATAATAGAAAAATCTCAGGCTATTAATTCATTATTCTTTCCTAAAAATATAGAAGCCAAAGATTAGATTATTCTTGCAAAATGCATTTAAGGAGGAACAAATTTTAATGAATAAGTTGGAAAATTTAGAAATGGTGCTGTTTGATTTTGATGATACGCTGTGCATACATAATCATCGCTCGGATGCTTATGAGGAAATGATGGAATATTTGTCATATATTCATTCAGGTGAAACATTTCCAAAATCATGGAATAAATCAAAACCGAATTTGCAGTTAAAGAAATTCATGGATTATCTTGCTTATAAGAATATCCCTATGGGTTTAATCAGCGGAGTGCGTGATTGTAAGACTGCGGAAAGAAAGATCAAATGGGTTAAAGAAAATTACGGTTATTTACTGGAAAATTACTGTGTATCCAGTCAGGAACAGAAGATCATTGAACTTAAGGTCCTTGCAAAGGTTAACAGGCTTCATGAAAACCAGATTGCTATTATCGACGATTTGTATCCCAATCTTGAAAAAGCAGAAAGTGAGGGATTCGTTGCTCTTTCACCAATGCAGATTGTCAATATGTTCAATGAAGTATCTGAGTAGAAGTCTGCTGCAAGGATTATTCCATGCAAGATATGTTGAGAGATAATTTGTTGAATTAGAGGTGATTATATTGGATTTATTTGGAAGAGATTTATGAACCCAAGCAGATGAAGATTTTTTAGGTAGAAAGTGTTATTTGTTGCAGAGTACGGTTGGAAGGGGATTTTAATGAATAAGTTGGAAAATTTAAAAATGGTATTGTTTGACTTTGATGATACATTGGCTGTGCATAGTCAAGGACATCGCATAAGCGATCATCTGATGAAATATATGATAAACGTGCATTCTGGAAGTAAAGAATTATGGAATACCTCGAAACCGAATTTACAATTAAAGAAATTCATGGATTATCTTGCCTATAAGAATATCCCTATGGGATTGATTAGTGGAGTACATGATTGTAAAGCCGCGGAAAGAAAAATCGAATGGGTCAAAGAAAACTATGGGTATTCATTAGAGAATTATTGTGTATCCAGTCAAGAACAGAAGATGATTGAATTATCAACCATTGCAGAGGTTAATGGATTTCATGAAAGCCAGATTGCTCTTGTTGATGACTACTATGAAAATCTCGGAAATGCTGAAAAAATGGGATTTACAACATTTTCTCCTATGGAAATTGTTAATTTGGTTAATTGCTTTCAAAATACAGATTTGGAAAAAATGTTGATCAGCCCTGATCCTGGGGGGGAAGATAAATTTACGAAATAAATACATATTCTGGGATATAGACGGCACTTTAGCGGCATACCGGTTTAACGGGCATGTTTCAGATCCGGAAGGTACCGATAATGGTATGAGTTTAAAAGAAATCGAGGATGGGGTTTTTCTTAAGAGGAAGCCGTCCTGTCATATGCAGATGGTGTTGTCTACATGTGGCGCGAAGCAGAACATTGTGATGGGACACTGCCAGGTGCAGAAAGAAATGGATGATAAACAGCTCTGGCTGGACAAGTATTATCCAAGTATCACAGAACGTTTACTTGTATCGGAAGACAAATCAAAAGCAGATACCATTTTGCAATACTGTAAGGATCATGATATTAGCTTGCAAGATGTGGTATTTGTTGATGACACGATTCCATTTCTCCGCGAAGCAGAGCGAAAAGGGATTAAATCATTTCATATCAGCAGTTTCCTGGATTGGGATTTCGAAAGGAGGTAACACTATGAATTTATGTGCTGATTGTAACTTATTGTTTGCAGAGTTGAAGGAGCATGGTTTTTGCCTTGGTTTTTCAACAATTGAGGATGTTGCGCTTTCAAAGGAGCAGGTGGATTACTGGCATCGTGGAAATTTTGTTTGTTATGTAAAATCGAAGGGATTAATTGCAACTTATGTATGCTTTATTACCGGTGATGAATTGAAAGATGAATTCTCTACTTATAAGAGTGTTCAAGAGCATTTGAATTTCACAGATACTATAGAAACTCAGCGGAGACCATCAATCGTTGAAGCATTTGAAAACGTTTTATTTACCAGTTATTCTGATGCAGTTGCTAAATATAAGCAGATGCTTGCTGTTTTTCCAAAATTTACACCAGCATTTAAAGAATTGTTTGCAGAAGAAATGGATGCTCTTGCAGTATCTAATACGTCAATTCAGGTTAAACCTGATTTGTCGAAAATTTATATAAATAAAGAGCATGAATATTGTTACATCTCAGCTGTTACACCGGATAGTGTCTGCGTTAAGCGACTCACCGATGCATCTTTTGACAAAGAGCTGGATTATCGTGAATTGCAGCAATACACTGCCGTTCCAGAAGTTTTTGACGAATTACGTTCACTTTTGTTAACAGTATTACACGGTCTTTCTTCTGTTATCAAGATAAATAATCTGCCCGAAGATAACAGTGTTTCTTTGAAATATTATAATGAAACAGATGAATTCGGTGATGTAACAACATATACTGTAGTTGGTCAAAATTTCGAATTGATCCTTACAAATATGCTTGGTGCTTCCTGTTATTTGAGTGATAAGTCTTGTATACATGATTCAGATAATGAGTGTCACGCATACGATATTGCTGATGTTTTTTCAGCAAATGCAAAAGCCAAACGTATTCATGATTTTCTTGTAAAACTCATGAAAGAGTTTGCTCCTATTTTAGCAGGTGACCTGGCATTGCGGAAGCAGCTTTTCGATTATTTGTATACACTTGAGGATGGTGATAATTCCGTTAATGCGCAGCAACTAGGGTTGCCAGATAATACGGATTCTTTGCTTCATAAATAGGAAGAAAAAGGAGGAAAATAATTGCGATATGTATACTAAAATATATGCTATTTTTACGACAGTGGTTAAATATTTTATTCTGGCGTGTGGTATATCTTTATTACTATTTTTCTTTTATGATAATGAATTAGAACCAACAAAAGACAATATTAAATGTGTAGTTAGCATAATATATACGATTTTATTAACTGCAGTAGTAATTACATATTTATTTAAAAAATTAATTGGTAGTATTAAGGAAGACGTTGTAAATGCAAAGCCGTATGGAAAAGCGCAAATAGGAAATAAAGAAAAAACGTATGAGAATATAAGAGAAATGATTACTGTTCACGAAGCAGGTCATGCAGTAATGTCTTATTTAAAAAATGCAGATACAATTATTGTGAATGCTTCTCTTTGCGAACCAAATGTAGTATCGGGATATGATAGCGTAGTAAATGCAGAAGTTGTGAAAAGCATGATACTTATTAAATACGCAGGAGCAATAGCAGAAGAATTAATATTTGGACATTATAGTGCAGGTTCTTTTTTCGGATCTAATTCAGATAATTCAGATTTTAAAAGTGCGACGGAATTAATTAAGGGCTACATTACTATGATTAATCCAGAACGGAGCAAAACACTATTAGATGACGAACTGAAAGATCAACTTATAGATATATCAAAAGCTTTTTATCAAGAATGCAAAGAATTACTTAGCCGCAATATAAAATTAGTTGAACATTTATCTTATGTATTGACATACAAAGAAAGATTAACCACAGAAGAAGTACTTGAGATAATAAATGCTTTCAAGGAGAGCAAAGAAAGAAATACTTAAATTTTTATCATTTCAGGATGTCACGATTATAACGAAGCAAACAGAGGAATGGAGATTGGCTTTGGTATTTCTCTTATCCTCGCCCAAATTGTTGTTACGTTGACATATCTGGCTTTTGGAGGTGTGTTGTAATTTCTTGCGGAGCAGAGCAGAGGAGGCTCACCGGGCTCATGACCTGGGTGTCGGAGGTTCGATTCCTTCCTCCGCAATTAATTTTAAAAAAGGGAGGTTATAACATGTTCTAACTGATTAGAAAACATAAACAAGCATTCGTTCAAAAGAAAAATTCGTATGTGAAAAAAGGATGGGAGGAAAAGAAAGAAAATCATGGGAATGGATGTAAACATGCTTGCCTGCGTGCGGGCACTTGCAGAAAACAGAATACAGGATGCGAAGAAATACGCGTTCTGCTGTTGTGCCAATGACAATACGAAGAAAAATGAGAGCCAGGTCAGAAGATACAAAAATCTTCTGCTCAACGGTCCAAACATGATCGAGCTGCCGGCAAATCTCAACGGGCTCCTGCGCATGGAAGATGTGTCCGGCTTTCATGCCGAGCGGTACTACCTTGGGAAAGCCCAGTGGGATCTTTTTGAAAAGATTAAGCGTGGTGTGGCGGTCACGCTTAAATTAAGGGAGTATGGGATTCCCTACAAAAACAGCACCCTCATATACGGCGTGCCCGGCACTGGGAAAACGGAGTTTGCCAGATATGTGGCGTATTCCCTGGGTATTCCTTATGCATACATTAATTTTTCCTTCCTGATCGACTCATTCATGGGGAATACATCGAAGAATATCCAGCGTGTGTTTGATTTCTGCAAAGGGCAGAAATGTGTCCTGATGCTTGATGAGATTGACTGTATCGGATTAAAGCGCGGCATAGGAGGAAATGGGGGATCAGATGGGGAAATATCAAGAACGACCATTTCTCTTATGCAGGCATTGGACGATCTGCCAGATGGGCAGATCATCATTGCTGCTACGAACCGGTACGACCTGCTTGATCCCGCTTTGTCCAGACGGTTCCAGAACCATGTGGAATTCCGTCCATTCAATTTTGAAGAAAACAGGGAAATGATGGAAAAATTCCTGGCGGCAGTGGACGAGTCTTTGCTGAGTGCTATGGAAATTGTAACGTATGCAAGAGAAAACCATACGCAGGCAGAGGTAACCGGGCATCTCATTGAAGTACTGACGCGCAAGGTATCGCAGGAAGTGGATGTGGAAGCGGCGCTGGAAGCACTAAAAAGTGGGAATGAAAGAACAGATAACTAGGAAAATTTTTCTAACCGGTATTAACGGCAATAAGGAGGGAAAATCATGGATAATCAGATTAACATTAAATATATGTTCACCGTGATCGGTGGAGGCTGGACGCGTGTATCGAGGGCGTATTTTATTGCTGATGATAGAGTTTATTTTTTAAATAAGTTTTCACCAGATGATTTAAAAATGTTGGAGAATCATTTTGATGATATAAAAGCTACACTTGCTTCCGTGAATTTTGACACAACTGGGCTGGATTTTGTGAATCATGGCACGAATGTAGGGTTTGATATGCCGACAATTACCATGTACCGGTATGAAGATGGAAAATACAAAAAATTGTGGTCAGAAGGGGATTATCGAAATTCAGAAGCTGTCGATACAATCCAGAGCATTTTTCAGGATTCCGGCTACCTGGCAAAAGGGGGAAACCCGGTCTGCAAATACCGCTACTTCATGAGTGGGATGTTTTACCCGACTGACGGAAACAAATACGAGATCAATATTCCATCTCCAGTGATACATGACTCTAAAGAAGAAGCTATGGCTGATGAAAACTTTGGTTACCGCTTTATACAGATAGATAGAGCGGTTGGACCGGTAATCGTTATATTTGAAAATGAAAATTTCAAAGTCACGACTGATGAAAAAGGTCAGTCCTGTTTAGAGCAATGGATTGAAGGGAAAATCGTCGGTATTTATACGTTTGAACAATTCAAAAAATCGGGCGGATACATTCGGATGCTTAAACCGGAATGCAAAGGGAGAGGTTTCATTGATGGAAATACCGATTTTGTTCCAACGGAGAAAACGTTTGTGGACATATTCCCGGATATTCAGCCGAAAAGGCTTTATTACATTGATAACGAAGCATATTATATTGATGAATTAAAGAGAAATAAGGAAGAAACAGAAGGAGAAATTCCTTCATTCGTCATCGGAGAGGTGGACAGTGACGCAGAAGCTGCGGAAATAATTGCAAATCTTGATGCCAGCCGTCCAGACCAGCAGATGACTCTTGCAAAGAAGGGCTGCGGGATGTCGTTTGCTACAAAAATGGATGTTGTTCGGACGTGTTTTAACGAGAATGACGTGCAGGTTGTGATTGATCCGAAGAGGGAGGTTTGAAAAAATGAGAAAAAATAAGATTCTTGGAAGAGTAGCAGCGTACGTAGCTGCAGGCGTGCTTGTACTTTCAAGTTGCACAGCTTGTGGCGTCAATATATACAGCACTATGGATGACAAAATTGATCTTGTGATTGAAGGGGAGAAGAACATTGCGCAAATTTCATCCATTGTCGGATCACCGGTGGCATCATTGACTTCAAAAGATAATGTATTGGTAGTCAGGTATAAAAATGGCGCATCTTACACATCTGGAATAAAACGTGACGGATGTAAGCTGATTTTTACAAATAAGGTTACAAATACAAGCAATGTCCTTTCAGATCAGCAAGTTAAGGACGTCATCTGTTACTCATTTGAAGACTATATGGATAACCAGGATGTGCAAAAAGTAGTAGATGAGATCTGCCATGCGTATAAAGAGGACATGCTTTACAACGGTTCGTTTAAAGACGAGGGCATAAAATACGATGTATTGTTTGTTACGAGTGATCGAGGTGAAGAGTTGAGGGACGTTACCCTGCAGATAACTGCAAAACATTAACAATAGGAAGGAGAAAATTATTGAAGAAGAGAATAGTAGTTTCGGTGATTGAAATTCTGCTGGCATGTCTGGTTATTGTTGCAATGCTTTTTGGTACTTTTTATGTCAGTCGGAAAATTGATCAAAGATTTTTTACAGGTAAGTCCTACATATATTTGTATCCAGAAGAAGATAACACACCTATTTCTGTTAGTCTTTCTGATGATACGGTGTATGCGTCAGAAGATCCTTATCCAACATTCAGTCATGAAAGCACATGGAATGTCAAGGGAGACCATGATGGTTTTATTGAGTGTAATGGAGAATATTATAACAAATTGGAACGAAAAGTGGAGGGATTTGATTGGAAATGGGATTTCCGTAAGGGATACTGTGTTTCAAAGGAAGAAACATATTCGTTTATATATAAATCATTGAAACAGCTTGGCGTGAATGATTTTGAGGCAAGGAAATTCCTACATGACTTACCATGGATGGATCGTTCTCCATATAATGTTATTTCGTTTCAGTCAGATATATATCAGGACCATGTGAAGCTGAAAACGGAACCGGAGTCTGATACCGTGAACCGTATATTTATGGTTTGGTATCCGTCAAAAAAGAAAATTAATATTGAACCTCAGAAGCTTGCTACTTTGAAAAGAAAAGATTTTGATGTTCTTGAACTAGGTTATACGGAAACGGAAAAATGGATGTGCGTTTTTTCAAAGGAAGATCGATTTTATCCAAGACCGTTTTTGTCTTTTCATCCTGAAATAAGAAAAATAATGGATAATATCAGGAAATAGACGATTTTAGGAGAAAAATTGATTTATGGGATCAAAGGATTTTATTTTTTATTATTACATAGTTTGCGGAATATTATTGATGGCATATGGATTCGTGTTGATTGGCGGTTTTCTTAAAATGAAAAGCAACGATACTGGTGTGCCTTATCTAATAGTAGGTATTGTTGAAATTTTTTTAGGTATTTTATTGATGTTTTTGTTGTGGAAAACAAAATTTGCTTATTAAAAAAGTGATGGAGGAAAGATTATTGAAGAAGAGAATAGGAATGCTTACAGTAATTGGATGTATTTTTTTTAGTGGAATGTTTGTCGGTGGATGCAGAATGCCGGATACGGTTAAAGGAACATTGTCGTCAGATGGAACTATCTATGATGTTGAGTCGTACAAGTTGAGTGGAGACGTTACGTTTCTTCCAATTTCTGTACAGAAGATTGATAACCACAGTGCAGAGTCGACTGTGATTACAGAATTTGTTAATATCAAGGATAAGACGGTGTGGATGCAGTCGTACAAAGGATATTATCGGGCAGACAGTGGTGTTGGGCAGAGCATGGTTCAAGAACTTGATCCGGATGGAAAACCGAAGCTGTATACCGGGGATATTAACGAACTGATCAAGAAGTTCCAAAAGTAATCAGATCCGCAAAGTTGCCTCATGCCGGGGCAGTTTCTTATCGTCAAATACGGATACACAGAGGTTTAAATATGTTGGAAAAATACAGTTATGAATTGTGGAATGGAAATTGCCTGGAATTAATGAAATCTATTCCTGATAAATCAATAGATATGATTTTATGTGATCTGCCATATGGGACAACTAAGTGCAAATGGGATATCGTAATACCATTTAAACCGATGTGGGATCAATATAGTCGTATTGCAAAAGATAATGCTGCAATCGTATTGTTTGGACAGGAGCCATTTTCTTCTTTATTAAGGGTAAGCAATATCAGCGATTACAAGTATGATATTTACTGGGAAAAAGAGCGGTTAACAAATATTAATCAGGTTAAACGGAGAGTTGGGAAAACTGTAGAGACAATATCTGTATTTTATAAAAAACAATGTACATATAATCCTCAAATGGTTAAGCATGAAGGAAAACTAAGGAAAAACAGGGTAAAAAATGGTAAACTCGGAAAACTTACAGATGAAAATGAAAAAAAAGTAATTGAGTATAATGATACTGGGTGGCGTTACCCTACGCAAGTTTGGAAATTTCAAAGAGATTGTCTGACTTCAAATTTGCATCCAACCCAAAAACCATTGCTTTTATGTGAGACACTTGTCAAAACATTTTCCAATGAAGGCGATATTGTCCTGGATAATTGTATGGGATCTGGAACGGTTGGTGTAGCATGCAAACTTTTAAACCGTAAATTTATTGGTATAGAACTTGAAGAGAACTATTTCAAAATTGCAAAGGAAAGGATTGACCATAATTGAGAAAAGGACAGATTAAATTACTGGAAAAAGCAGAAAAAGAAGGATTTACAGAAGAACAGCTGGCTGTATTGCGTGGCAATCAGATGTTATGCACTTTAGATTATTATTACTTTTTGCTGAAGCGTGGTGTTTCTGCTTCTGTAATTAATGCAATCATCAAAGCTGGTGAAAGATGTGGAATGCATTCGTTTGGATTCCAGTTGGTGGAATGTGGTTATTCATTGGAGGATATCCTTACATATATTGAGAAAAGCAAAAAACTGTCACTTAATAATAAATATTTTTACGAAGAGATCATGACAGGGAAAAGTAAAAATGAAACTGATGTGTCTTTGCGTAAAAGCTATGCAGAAACACTTATACAGATTCCCGAATTATCGAGTTGCCGTGATGAATATATTACAATGGCTGTCGGATTTGCAATCAATTCACGAATTTCAGTGAAAGATTTTATTGAGGAATTTTTTCCAGAGGAAAAGGATGACTGGAAAACTTTTGGTGACGGTGAATACAGAGTCCAGCATGTTGCTTTACTTTCTTTTTATCATAACCATATTCCACATTTATCAGACTTGTTATTGCCCAATGACAACAGTTTGTTTTACGAGCAGAAAGAAGTAGCTTTGGAAGATCAGATGAAACTTTTTATGGAAGCATGGAAAGCCCTTAACCATGTAACAGGGAAAGAACATTTCATTAAAATAAAAGACTGCCCCATGTACTACAGGAGTATTGACATTAATAAGTCAGCAGTTAATATTTATCTGGCTTCGTCTTCTTATACAAATATTTACAATGGCGAATTCCATTTTGATGGACCGGAAGTATCTATGAAACTGGTCATTTTCCATTCCGGTGGATATTACTATAAGGGTTTCAAAGACCGGCTGTTTCCGCTTTCCTTAAAGAAATTAAGTTCTATATGGAATGATTATGGAAATCTTGGAAAACAGGTGGTTACATTCATCCTTGGACATGCAATGGAAAAATTAAATGCCCTGGTCATGAAGGATATCCTGCGGACATTTGAAAAAGATAATTTTATGTTGCTTCCAATCAGACTTATCGACTGCCGGGATTCGTATAATTACAATCACCTGCTTCAGAAGAGGTGGGTTGCTGCGGATAAGATCAATTGGAACAGGACAGACGTCAACCTTGCTTACCTCGTAATTAAAAGTCTTCCGTACCTGGGACGTGAAAGCGATAAAAAACGATTATTACAGACAAAAGATACATCCCTGCTTGATGTGGTGGATTCTTCCTTCTGGAAGAGGAGATGGAACAACATATGTATTTCCACTTTCCTCGGATGCTTTATTGCAGGCGGTATCAGTGATGTGCCTGAAGACGGCGATCTGGATAATGTCAGAATCACAGCGAATGATTACATAAAAATGGCACACGAGATGCACCAAAAGGTTAAGCTTGGATTCCGTAGCTGGAAGAAACTTAAGGATGCTCATGACAAAATATCAGAGAAATACGAAAATCCACTTCACCGGGTGCATGTTCCAAAGAACAGCAAGTTCAACCATCTGAGGGAACTGCTCCCGGAATCCTATGAATGGATCCGTACAGGCAGCCGTCTCCGCATGGAAGGTATTGAGATGGGACACTGTGTGAATTCTTACTGGCAATACATAAACCAGGATACCTGTGCCATATATTCCTTTACAGCAGGAGAAAAACGCTACACTGCAGAATTCCGTGTTGGCAGTAACGGGAAATATACGGTCCGGCAGATCCAGTCAAAGTATGACAGGGGATGTCCGGCTTCTGTCCGGAAACAGGTGATCTTCTTTTTATTACAGAAAGGTGATACATATGAGTATTGAAATTATTATATTGATAGTGTGCGCAGTTGTCACGCTAATTGTTGGACTGGCTCTTATACCTACGGTAGTACTGGCACCGCTTGGGATTCTTATAATTACAAGCAGTTTTATGTTTGCTGTAATGGCATTGCAACTTTATCAGAGTAATGAATCTCCTGCGGTTACAGATGGTCAGGTAAAAGCAGCATATAGTGAATGCTCCTCTCTTAAAGAGAGTAAATGGTATGACAGAAATCTGAATTGCTTAGATTTGGAAAATGATTATGTTAAATTCAGAAATGATAATATGCCTAGTCTCTAAGCAGTTATAGCCTATGGATTGTTAATCATTACTATAATTTCAAAAAAGCTTTAGATACTAATAAAGATAAGGAACTTGCTTCCGTTCTTGAGAATGATCTGAATAATCTGGATGTGGCAAATAGTGGGATCGTGGCGTTAGCTGCACTTAATTTATCAGAGGATAAAAATATTACAGCTTTGAAAGGATTTGCTATGAAATTAATTCATAGCAAATTTTAGGCAAGAAAAACAATGATATAGATATTAACGGTATTAATCTTGATAAATACAATA
>OODT01000017.1_pt1 | contig 260995 bp, 216 predicted proteins | sample 1671841 | NCBI WGS metagenome assembly OODT01 (sample SAMN06348198, study PRJEB24527) | human gut metagenome | biome: human gut; feature: ankylosing spondylitis patient; material: feces | host: Homo sapiens | place: China | collected 2015-10 | reverse complement strand
AAGGTCCGTTGTTCCTTCTGAGTTTCTTCCTTACTCTCGATTTCTCTTAAGTTTTTCCGTTCCCTCAGCGGAACGTGTTTTATTATATTCCTTTTTTCCCCTCTTGTCAACACTTTTTTGAAAAAAATTTCAATTTTTTTAAATTAATTTTAACATTACTATAACTTGTGGTTAATATTATATTGCACTACAATATACAGAATATATAATTTCAATTATAGTTGATTTATTAACTAATATCATATATAATTAAGATAAATTCTAAAAATATTTAGAAATAGAAAAAATTATTTAAAGGAGATTTTTATGTACAATCAAATCAATGTTCAACACATTAAGAACTATTTTAGAAAACCATCTGTATTAGTTCGTACTGTCTGCAAGGCTGTCACCGTTTTTATTTCTTGCTTTTTAGGTATATTTGCCGTTGGAGCAGTTAACGACCTTTTGAGAACTTTGGCTACTGTATCTCATGATGCGGATTTATATGAGTTCTCATCTTTATCAGTTGCATCATCCCTTCCTAGTGTAATTATTGATTCAATTATAGCACTTATACCTGCTGCACTTTGGTTATGGATTTACCTTTCTGCAAAAAGTAATAATATTAATAGAAAACCTGACACAGTTTTTACAGTTAACTTTGTATTTGCAGTTTTAGGTATTGTCGGTTCAGCTCTTGCACTTATTTGTTCCGGACTATTTTTCTTACTCGGTATCGGTATGGCATTACCTTATGATGATATGACTAGCTCTGAACAGGAAATGATGTCCTTTGTTTCAGCTTTATTAATTGTTGTTTCAATTATACTATTAATTAATTCTGTTATTTCATTAATCTATAGTATTGCTAAAGCTAAGTTCTTCAGTTCAGCTAAGAAAAGTATGTTCAGCGATAGAGTATATCCATCAGGTGCTGTTTACGGTATTTTTTCTATTATCCAAGCTGCAATTAATTTATTAGTATGTCTGGGAACTATTTTCTTTGGTTTTGTTCTATATAACAGTAATGATTTTGCAACTGATATTACTGCTTTATCAGACCTACTGCCTTTCATTGCTATTTCAAGGAATATTCCTCTTATCATTATTATTTCCGGTTTCACCGGTTTTATCACTGTATTTGCTTTAGTACTTGAAGGTATCATTGCTCTTGGTTACAACAAAATGGCAAAAGCAGTACCTCCTACACCTGACTTTAACCCTTACAATAACGGTTACAATCAATTTAATCAGTATAACCAAAATCAGTACAATCCTAATTTCAATGGTCAGTACAATAACGTCAACAATCAAAACTTTAATCAACCTTATCAAAACAACCAAGATTATAACAATCAGAACTTTGTAAATCAACAACCAAACCCTAATCAACAGACTGCTGTACCAAACCAGCCTATTGATAACAACGCTTATTTTGATGGTTTTGATAATCCAAGTCAGCAGTTAAGCAATCAAATGAATCTTGAAAATCAAATCAACAACGATTTAAACAACAATCCTTACGAATAATCCATAAACTACATAAGCCACTATCAGCTAGATAGTGGCTTTCTTTTTGTCTTATTATGTTTATAACCGATAATTATTTATGTTAGAATTTCTTTTATGCCTATCATATATCATTTAATACAATGGAAATTTCAGCATATTAAAAGTACAATAATAAGCATTGTAAAAAGAAAAACCTCTCAATGCAACAAACATTAAGAGGTTAAGTAAATTATTTTGCTTTGTATTCTTTGAAGAACTTTTCAGCATCTGCCTTTTTATTTTCATTCTTCTTTTCTGTACTAGAGTCCTGATAGATAAGTAAGAAATTATCATCAGCACTTAAAGTAGCATCAACCTTTTCATCAGTACCTTCATAAGTAAAGTAACCATGATTCTTAACTTCATCAATAATTTTCTTAGAAAGGTCTGTATTCTTCTTACTATCGTAACGATAAAGTTCAACATTTACATCACTATTGTTGTATTTGAAAGCATATCTTACACCTTCAACTGCACCGACTGATAGGTAGCCACCATATTCCTTTTCTTTACCATCAGTACCCTTCTGCTTTACAGGGGACATTTCTGTATTAGTAACATCTTTCTTAGGAATATAACCCTCATCTACCATTTTATCTTTTAGTGTCTGTAAAGTATCAGATAGTTTTACCTTTACATCTTTTTGCTGAGTTGTTGTTGCACAACCTGTAATACATAATGCTAACATTAAAATTGCAGCAACTAGTGTTATTGTTCTTTTCATAAAATCACCTATTTTTTTCAAAGTGTTTTTATTATACCCTATTTCTTTTTTATTTTCAATAGTATATAATAAATGTTATGGATAAGATACTAGGAAAATTTAGAGCTTGTATCGATAAATACAATATGATTGAAGAAAATGACTGTATTGCAGTTGGTGTTTCCGGTGGAAAGGATAGTCTTGTACTTTTATGTGCATTAGCAAGGTTAAGGGACTTTTACCCTAAAAAATTTACAGTAAAAGCAATTACTGTTGACCCTTACTTTGAAAATAAACCGGGTAACTACCAAGCAATTAAAGAACTTTGCGAAAAAATTAATGTTGAGTATATTATAAGAAAAACTTCTTTATACAACATTATCTTTGAGGACAGAAAAGAACCTAATCCTTGTTCCCTATGTGCCAAAATGAGGAGAGGAATTATTCACAACTGTGCAAAAGAAAACGGTTGTAACAAAATTGCTTTAGGTCACCATGGTGATGATGCAATTGAAACTTTCCTTATTAACCTATTTAACGGTGGCAAGATTGGTTGTTTTAGTCCGGTAACATATCTTTCAAGAAAAGATATTACCCTTATAAGACCTATGCTTTACCTATGGGAAAACGAAGTTGCCAATGCTTGTAAAAGAGAAAATCTTCCGATAGTAAAAAGCAAATGTCCTGCCGATGGTGTTACAGAAAGACAAAATACCAAAGAATACATTGCAAACCTTGAAAAAACTTACCCTGACATTAAAGCTAAGCTCTTTGGTGCTATGGAAAGAGGCAATGTTTCCGGTTTTCATCAATAAGGTTTGATTCTTTAGTTTATGTTAGATATGCAAATTTGGGTTTTTCAATTTTGTTTGTGGGTAAAGATAAATTTGATAAATTAGGGTTTGTCTTTTTAATTTTGATTGTGGTTAAAGGCAAATTTGTAGTGAGAATATATACCATAAAATCATATGAAACTATGACTCACAGGTGTAGGGGACATCATTGATGTCCCGTTTGAAAATTAACCTTTCTATTTGTATTTTGTCCTTTGTAGATATTATAAATTTATAATCTGCAAATAGGACAATAATCCCATAGGTATCACACTTTCATTACGGGCGAACACTGTTCGTCCCTACGACTGTGAGCCAAAATTTTGTTATAATTCACACCCACAAACCCAATTTTTAGAACTGATTAATCTTTACCCACAAACAAAATTTTAAAGTTTAAAAGAAAAGTTTTCCACATTATCATTTGGTAATGTGGAATTTTTATTTTCATCATAAGGTGGTGCAGATATAAGAAGGTCATTTCTTAAAGTCTTCTATATAGCAATTTTTGCCATTAATTTGCCCTAAAGGGGACTTTTAGTAACGAGGTTCATACATCTGCACCTTTTTTAATTCCGATTATTTAGTGAAATGAAAATGCTTTTAATAACTATGTTCTCTACCCTATCATTGATGATATTGTGTAAAGCTTTAGAAGTATTGAATATTATAAATTAAATAATATAAATTAATAAAATTTTTGGAAAATGAAAAAGACTCCCCAACCGAAGTTAGGGAGTTTGAAAAATGGAAGTTTTTCCGAAATAATCTTAAGCCTTGTTAACAGAACCGAATAGTTCCATCTTTTCTTTTACTGTAGCCTTGATTGCTTCAAAACCAGGAGCAAGAAGCTTTCTTGGGTCAAAGCCCTTACCTTCCTGATCCTTACCAGCTTCAATATACTTTCTTGTTGCTTCAGCAAATGCTAACTGACATTCTGTGTTAACATTAACCTTGCTTACGCCAAGAGTGATAGCCTTCTTAACCATTTCATCAGGGATACCTGAACCACCGTGAAGAACTAGAGGCATATCGCCTGTCTTCTGCTGAACAGCGTCTAGTGTTTCAAATGATAGACCTGCCCAGTTTGCTGGGTACTTACCGTGGATATTACCAATACCGGCTGCAAGCATTGTTACACCTAGGTCTGCAATTCTCTTACATTCTTCAGGATCAGCACATTCACCGGCACCGATAACGCCATCTTCTTCGCCACCGATTGAACCAACTTCAGCTTCAATTGAAAGACCCTTTTCGTTACAGATGTTAACTAGTTCAGTTGTCTTTGCAACATTTTCGTCAATATCATAATGAGAACCATCAAACATTACTGATGAGAAACCAGCTTCGATACAAGCCTTTGCGCCTTCGTATGAACCATGGTCTAGGTGAAGTGCTACAGGAACTGTAATGTTAAGTTCTTCTAGCATACCGTTTACCATACCAACTACTGTCTTGTAGCCACACATATACTTACCTGCACCCTCAGATACACCAAGGATTACAGGGCTGTTTAGTTCTTCTGCTGTTAGAAGAATAGCCTTTGTCCATTCTAGGTTATTAATGTTAAACTGACCAACTGCATAATGACCAGCTTTTGCTTTTGTAAGCATTTCTTTTGCATTTACTAATGGCATTTTAAATTCCTCCGTAAATTAAATTGTGGCATAATAATTTATTGCCTTACAATGGTATTATACAATATAGAAAATACATTATAAATCATTTAAAGAAATATAAGTACAAAAAGGGTCTTATTTCGATATTTTTTTAACAAACTTACATATTTCTAAAAAATGTTGAATAATATACACTATATTGTTTGACTTAACATACTTTAATATGCTAAAATTATTTAAGTATAAAATAAGTATATTTAATTTCGGGAGAATATTATGGATAATGTAACATTTACACCTCCTGCAATAGCTAATTTGAAAGATATGCTTAACAAATCAGCTATGCTTTACGGTGAAAAAGACGCTTATCAAATAAAGAACAGTGATGGTTCTTTTACACATTACACATATAAAGATGTACTGAATATGGTACAGGGTCTTGGAACAGGTCTTATAAATATGGGACTTAAAGGTCAAAAAATTGCTATTATCGGTGAAAACCGTATTGAATGGGAAATCGCTTACCTTGCCATTGTATGTGGTGTTGGTATTGTTGTTCCTATTGATAAGACTTTACCGGAAAATGAACTTAAAAGTGTTATTGAGCGTTCAGAGGTTAGTGCAATTTTTTATTCAGAAAAATATAAGGATGCATTGACCAGAATTAAGTTTGGTGGACAAAACAACCTAAGACACCTTATCTCTATGGATCAAGAAAAGCATAGTGGTGGTGTTTACAGTCAAAAAGAACTGACTGAATACGGTAATCACCTAATTGATGCCGGATTTAATGAATATATTGATGCAAAAATCAATCCTTACACAATGAACATTATGTTGTTCACATCCGGTACAACCAGTCAGTCAAAGGTTGTTGCACTTTCTCAGTACAATATTTGTTCTAACCTATTAGACATTGATAAAATTCTGGATATAAGTTATGAGGATATTTTTCTGTCTTTCCTACCACTAAACCATGTTTTTGAGTGTACAGTAGGTTTTCTGTTCCCTATTTATAAAGGTGCAAAAATTGTTTTTGCTGACAGTGCAAGAAGAATTGTTAAAAACTTACACGACTACAAGGTTACTTTCCTTGCTTGTGTACCGGCTATGTATGAGAAAATCTTTGAGCATGTTAACAAAGCCCTTGATAAAGCCGGTAAGCAAAAGAACATTGTTAAGCTAAAGAAACTACATAAGCACGATTCTATGGAAAAGAAAAAGGAAATTTTCAGCTACATACACGATATGCTTGGTGGTAACATTAGATACCTAATCAGTGGTGCTGCACCACTTGATAGAGATTACGAAAGAAGATACAGAGAACTTGGTCTTAACCTACTACAGGCTTATGGCTTAACAGAAACCTCACCTGTTGTATCTATGGCAAATGAAGAAAACTATAAACTTGGCTCAGTTGGTAAACCTGCTCCCAGTGTTGAGGCTAGAATTGCTAATCCTGATGCTAACGGTATTGGTGAACTGGTGGTAAAAGGCCCTAATGTTATGATGGGCTATTACGCAAATGCTGAGGCTACTGCACAAGTTTTACAGAATGGTTGGTTTCATACCGGTGACCTTGCAAAAATTGATGAGGATGGATTTATCTTCATCTGTGGTCGTCAGAAGAATGTTATTGTTCTTAAGAACGGTAAAAACATCTTCCCAGAAGAAATGGAAGCTATCGTTAACAAAATTGAAGGTGTACAGGAATCATTAATCTATGGTAAACAACATGGTGCTGACAAGGATGACCTTCGTATTCATGTTAAGATTGTTTATGATCCTGAAACTATGGAAAGAGTTTACCACCTAACTGATGAAAAAGAAATTCAACAAGCATTGTTCCAAGAGGTTAAAGCTATCAACAGAACTTTGCCTGTATATAAAGCAATCAGAGGTGTTGTGGTTTCTAAAGAACCACTAATCAAAACTGCAACTAATAAAGTTAAAAGACTTGAAGAAATGAAAACACTTTAATTTTCCACATACAAATAAGGACTCTTAGATTACTAATAATCTGGGAGTCCTTTTCCTTGCTTAAAAAATTTTCCACATAAAAAAACAGAGTAACCAATGGGCTACTCTGTAATCAACTATAAATTATAGAACATAAATTGTTACATTTCTTCTACCAAATGCAGCACAGTCAGCATATGAATCCATAAATAGGTCAACAATTGCTGAACCATCCATTAAAGCACCACCTGTATCAACAGCAGTTGCATAACCATATACATAACTACCGTCAGATGCTTTAATATAAAGTTTACTGCCATAAGGAATAATGTTAGGGTTAACTGCTACACCACCAACCTGTGCTAAGTTACCTGTTGCAGTACCTGAACCTGCAGGAGCAGTATAAGCAGTACCTGAACCTGTGATAATCTGTTTGTAAGAAACTGTGTTACCGTTGTTATCTACGAATGTATTACCACCGTTATTACTACCACCACTTGTATATGAGTTAGTTTTCTTAGTAGTTTTCTTCTTAGTAACCTTAGTACCAATTGCCTTTTTCTGTGGTACAGGCTTCTTTGTTACCTTAGTTGAAACAACCTTTGAAGAAACAAGAACACCATCTTCATATGTACATTTCTTAGTAACTACCTTTTTACCTTCAACACCATACTGAGTGATAACTGATATTCCCTTTTTCATTGAACTATCCTTAGTTACCTTAGTATCAAAGTCAATAGTCTTTGTTTCCTTTACATTCTTAACAGTAACCTTAGTTACATTAACTTCCATACCGTCATAAACTTTTGCATTAGCCTTTACATTTAGCTTGTCAGCCTTTTTATAACCAAGGTCAAGACTTTCTAATGCTTCCTTAACTGTACCCTTAGGTACTTCGTAAGAATCAGTTTCGCCACTTACTGTTACAGTAATGTTTACTGTTTTGTTAATAACAATCTTAGTATTCTTATCAACTTCTGTTGTAAGTGAAGGGCTAACCTTCTCGTCATTTGCTACTGTAATACCGGCTTTATCAAGTGCATCGGCAACTGTACCACTTGCCATAGTAACTGATGTTGTCTTTCCATTGTGTTCAATAGGAAGTTGAAAAGCCTTTAAAATAGTAATACTGATAAGACCGTTGTTGTCTGTTCTGATAACTTCATCATCATCTGAAAGCTGAAGACTGGCCTTATCCAAAATGTTATCTGTATTAATGTTTGATGTGGTAGGAGTATTCATATCTGTGCCATAAGTTGCTTCATCATTAGTAAGAGCAGCAACTGAAAGAACTGTTGCAAAAGTAATAGCCAATGTTAACACTATTGAAACTAATACAAACAAGCTCTTCTTGTTAATAGCCATAATAATTAACTCTCCTTTTCTTAATTTTTCATAGACGCAATTTGCCTACGGTCTATAGTATATCCGTTTGATTTGTTTATGTCAAACATATAACAGCCTTTGAATTTGTGCATAATATACAACAAAGAGCGAAAATCCTTTGGACTTACCAAAATTATATTCTTTAAAAGAATTATTAATGGCTTTTTGTTGTGCAAAATAGAGAAAGTTATCTGTAACTTTTCTGTAATCTTTAGTTCTGATTTAGAAACAAATTTATTACAAAAATTTGAGAAAGCCCATTAAATCTAGGTTTTCTCCATTTAATTTATTAAATGCAAGAAAAATATTTGTTACAACTCTGTAATAAATACTGTTTTCTCCCCTATTTGGGGCTGATTTTTTATTCTTTTTCTGCAAAAAGAGCTATTTTTATTGAATTTTTCGTATAGACTTTTAAGGTAAATGGGTATATAATGAAGTTGATTTTTGGGTGTTTTTATGACAGGAAACACTCACAATTTTATAAGACATTTTTCTATTACTTTTATCGTAGAAACGAACATTATTAATCTAATTTTCTTTCTATTATATATAGTATATAGAGGGTGTTAAAAACGGGGGTTAAAAAATGGATTTTATTGATCTAACAAGTTTGCATAGTTACAGCTATCTTTTAGTTTTAGCTGCTATTTTGCTAACTACAAAACTACTTGGACTTTTCTCACGATGGGTTCGTTTGCCACAGGTTCTTGGTGCATTGGTTGCCGGTGTTATTCTTGGTCCTGTTGTAAATGCTATTGTGGGTTGGAGTACAGGTGATGGTTTCTTCTCACAAGCAGCCGGTTCTGATCAGCTATTTGGTATGCTTTCCGAACTTGGTGTTATTGTACTGATGTTTGGTGCAGGTCTTGAAACTGATGTTCAAGAAATGAAAAAATGTGGTAAAGCCTCATTGATTATTGCTGTTATCGGTGTTGTCACACCACTTATCTTTGGTGCAGGTGCAAGTTACTTCTTTATTGATGACCCTAACAGCCAAGAAAAATTACTAAAATCTATTTTCATTGGTGTTGTTCTAACTGCTACTTCTGTTTCAATTACTGTTGAAACACTAAAGGAACTTGGCAAGTTAAATACTCCTGCAAGTAACGCAATTCTTGGTGCTGCTATTATAGATGATGTTCTGGGTATTATTGCTTTAACAATCATCACAAGCTTCAAGAGTAAGGATGTAAACATTTGGTTTGTACTAATCAAGATTGTTCTATTCTTTATCTTTGCTGCAATTCTTGGTTTCATTATGCTAAAGATATACAAGTGGATGAACAAGCATACTTCAAGAGATAGTAGAAGACATGTTATTATTGCTTTTGCTTACTGCCTAGTATCTTCATTCGTAGCTGAAGTATTCTTTGGTGTTGCTGATATTACAGGTGCTTATGTTGCCGGTCTTGTACTTTCAATGACTAATCGTAAGAGATACCTAGTAAACAGATTCTCTACACTATCATATATGTTACTTTCTCCAATCTTCTTTGCTTGTATCGGTCTAACAATTGAAATGCCTGAATTAACAGTTTCACTACTGGTATTTGCAATTCTAATCACTATTGTTGCTGTAGCAACTAAGTTATTTGGTTGTGCATTAGGTGGTAAGATTTGTGGCTACTCAACAAAAGAATGTTTCCAAATTGGTGCAGGTATGATTTCAAGAGGTGAAGTTGCTCTTATCGTTGCCAAGAAAGGTGAAAGTTGTGGTCTAATGGATCCTAAGCTATTTGGTCCACTGGTAATTGTTGTTGTACTTACAACTATCATTGCTCCTATTATCCTAAAGATTCTATTTGCTAAGGATAAAGATAATGGTGAAAAGGGGCCTCGTCTAGAGGATAAACAACCTGCTTAAAACATATACTACTAAAGCCTTCTAGTAATAGAAGGCTTTACTTATATTAATATATAAAGGAGATTTACTATGTTATATAATCTTCATACACATACATTCAGATGTAATCATGCTACAGGTGAGGACAAGGCATATGTTGAATATGCAATTCAGTCCGGTGTTAAGGTTCTTGGCTTTTCCGACCATTGTCCTCAATTCTTCAAAAAGCCAAACTACTACAGTCACTTCCGTATGCGTCCTATTTTTGCAGAAAAATATGCACAGTCAGTTAGAGATTTAGCTGAGGAATACAAGGATGACATTAAAATTCTTTTAGGCTTTGAAACTGAATATTATCCTGAAACCTATGATGAACTTATTAAAACTATAAGAGATTTAGATACAGACTACTTAATACTGGGTGAACACCTAATCGGTAATGAATATGACGAAGAACAGTTTTATACCGGTGAGCGTGGTGGTGACGACTACCTAAAGAAATACACAGACCAAGTAATTGAAGGTTTAGAAAAAGGTGTTTTCACTTATCTCTGTCATCCTGACTTAGTTAATCATAAAGGCAGTGAAGAAGTATATATAAAAGAAATGACCAGACTTTGTGAAAAAGCAAAGGAGCTTAATATTCCTTTAGAATACAATATGCTGGGTAAATATTACGGCAGGAACTATCCTAACAAGGTATTTTGGAATATTGCTAAGAAAGTTGGAAATACTGCTGTAATCGGTTTTGATGCACATACACCTACATTTATGTTAAAGACAGATTTACGAGATGAATGTGTAAATGAACTTAATGACTTAGGTATTAAGCTACTTGATTTTGATGAAATCAACATTATTAAACCATAACAAGATATAGAAAAGGTGGGTACTTTAATTAGCACCCACCTTATTTTTATTGAAAAATTTCTTTAGCTACCTTAGGTAGATCAGAAAATTGTTCCAGCACAAACTCACTATCAGTATCACCAAAGCCATACTTAGCATAGATAAATGGTACATTAGCAATAGCTGATGCCTCTTTATCCATAACAGTATCACCAACATAACAAGCCATATCAAGGTTGTTTCTTTCTGCAACCATCTTGATATTTTCACCTTTACATTTACCGGTTCTACCTGCCATTTCAAAGTCATCAAACAAATAACCTAGGTGAGAAACTTCCATAAAAATTTGAACATATCCGTTCTCACTATTGCTTACACAATAGAAGGAATATTCATCCTTCATACTATTGAGTGTTTCTTCTACCTTAGGGTAAATTTCTCCACAACTTGAGTTTAGCACCTTATAGCTATTTTTGTCACACTCTTTAGCTATTTTCATTCTTGTATCATAGTCAAGGTCAGGCATATGAAGTTCTGCAATTTGCTCCAAAGTTTTGCCCATATAACTTTCCATTAATGGTCTTGTTGATAATTTGCAAAAGTCATATTTGCTTAAAACTTCATTCCAACCCTTTACTGCAAGGTTAACAGTATCCCATAGTGTACCGTCTAAATCAAAGATTATCCCTTTCTTCATAACATTCTCCTATTCTCCTTGACTTCCAAAGTTATTTTCTATATCAACACCTGTTTCGGCATAATCATATAGTTCTTTATCAATTTCCATATTTCTAAAATAATACTTCTTGTCCTCATCTGTAATTTTTCTTATTACTCTACAAGGATTACCAACTGCAATTACATTGTCAGGAATGTTCTTAGTTACAACACTGCCTGAACCGATAACAACATTACTACCGATAGTAACACCCGGATTGATTACTGTCTGAGCACCTACCCATACATTGTCACCAATAGTTACAGGAAAATTGTATTCAATCCCTAAATTTCTTGGATGAGGATGAACAGGATGACCTGCAGTATAAATACCTACATATGGAGCAAGAAAAACATTGTCACCGATAGTAACCTTTGCACCGTCAAGAATAGTTACACCGGTATTGGCATAAAAGCCTTCACCTACATATGTATTCTTGCCATAATCAAAGTAGATAGGTCTTTCCATCCATACTCTTTCACCTGTTCCCCCTAGCATTTCTTTAAGAAGTGCGATTCTACCCTTAGAATCATCAGGGTCAAGGTTGTTAAATTTAAACTGCAATCTCTGCTGATGTTGTTTTTCTTCTTCTAATACTTTATCAAATGACAAACAAGGCTTGCCATTTAACATTCTTTCTTTCATATCTAAACTCATAATTATATCTCCTATGTTTTCCATATTAATATGGTTTTATTAATAATTATTAACTACAGTTTAACAACTCTAAACAGTAAATGTCAAGATACTAAAACTAAAAAGTTTTCCACATAAAAAGGCATCCTCATTGAGAATGCCTTTTTATGTGGAATATATAAGTAATAAAATTACTGTTGTTCCATATTTTTAGGAAGGATAAGGTTAAGGATAATTGCAGTTACAAAAACAAGTGCAACACAGTTTTCTGCAAATACTGTCTTAACAAGTGTTGGGAAAATATCAAAAATTTCCGGACACTGAGTAAAACCAAGACCAACACTAAGGGATAGTGCTGCAATAGTAATATTACGCTGAGAGAAACCACATTTACCAATCATCTGTACACCACTGATAACAATTGTACCGAACATCATAATTGTACAACCACCAAGAACTGCACTAGGTAATGTTGCAAGAAGTGTACCAATATAAGGGAAAAATCCGGCAAGAATCATAATACCGGCACCTGTAGCAATAGCATATTTATTAACAACCTTAGTCATTGCTACAAGACCGACATTTTGGCTAAATGATGTGATAGGTAAACAGCCAAATACAGAGGACAATGAGCTTACAAATCCATCACAAGCGATAGAGCCGGAAGTTTCTTTAGTTGTTGCATCTCTGTTTAAACCTGAAGATGCAAGTGCTGATGTGTCACCGATAGTTTCAGTAGCTGAAACCATAAAGATTAGTACGAATGCAATAATCGCATTTATATTAAATTCAGGCCTAAATGGAAGGATATGAGGTAGTGAAATAACACTAACATCTTTAAATGCTGAGAAGTCAACCATACCCATAAATAAAGCTAAAATATAGCCTACAACAAGACCAAATAATACTGAAAGTTGCTTTAAGAATCCTTTTGCAAAAATGTTGAACAAAATACAACTAACAAGTGTAACCATACCAAGAATCCAATGTTCAACTGCACCGAAGTTATCAACACCTGAACCACCACCAAAGGACTGAGCACCTACTGATAGAAGTGAGAAACCAATGGCAGTAACAACTGTGGCTGCAACTATAGGAGAAACTATCTTAATCCAAAACTTTGCAAACAGTCCCAAAACACCTTCTACCAAGCCACCAATAAGTACAGAACCTATGATAGTACCATAACCATACTGTGCACCTACTGTACAAGCCAGGGAAACGAATGTAAAGCTAATTCCCATAACAATAGGAAGTCCCGAACCTACTTTCCAAAGTGGAAATAGCTGAATAAGTGTACCGATACCGGCAATTATCATTGCACTTTGAAGTAACATACTTGCATCTTTAGTAGATAATCCTGATGCACCTGCAACAATAATGATAGGTGTAATATTTGCAACAAACATTGCAAGGATATGTTGTAGTCCAAAAGGAAAGGCCTTTAAAGGATTAATCTTTCCATTAAGGGTATATATTGCATCCATCTCTTTATTATTAACTTTTTCTTTAGCCATTATGTACCTCTTACTGTTCTCTAAAAGTAATCTTGCCTGTCTTAGCATCCATATCTTCAACAATAGCAAGTGACTCCAGCTGATAACCAAGGTTACGAATAATATTGCCACCAACCTGGAAACCTTTTTCAATAGCAATACCGATACCTTCAACAGTACCACCGGCCTGGTTAATAATAGAGATAAGACCCTGTAATGCACAACCATTAGCTAGAAAGTCATCAATAACAAGTACATGGTCATCTTCATTTAAAAACTTCTTAGAAACAATAACTTGGTTCTTACACTTATGAGTGAAAGACTCAACCTCAGCAATATACATATCACCTTCAATGTTAATGCTCTTTGACTTTTTAGCAAAAACAACCGGTACACCAAAGTGCTGAGCTACTACACAAGCAATACCGATACCGGAAGCCTCAATAGTAACAATCTTGTTGATGTTCTTGCCTTCAAATCTTTTCTTAAATTCTTCACCCATCTGATTAAATAGGTCAATATCCATTTGGTGATTTAAGAAACTGTCAACCTTAAGAACATTACCCTCTTTTACAATGCCGTCTTTAACTATTCTTTCCTCTAAAAAATTCATAGTATATTATCCTTTTCCCATAATCCTTATATTTATAAACAATTCCTTATAAAAGAAATTCCCTTGGAATAACTCCAAGGGAAATAATATATGTGTATATGTGCAAAAATTATCTCTTTGAGAACTGTGGTGCACGACGAGCAGCCTTTAGACCGTACTTCTTTCTTTCCTTCATACGAGGGTCACGAGTTAAGAAGCCAGCTTTCTTAAGTGCTGATCTTAGGTTTTCACTATCGTACTGTAGAAGTGCTCTTGAAATACCGTGACGGATTGCACCGGCCTGACCGGTAACGCCACCGCCTGCAACTCTACATACAACATCGAACTTTTCGCCTGTCTCTGTTAGTTCAAGAGGCTGACGAACGATTAGCTTTAGTGTATCAAGACCGAAATATTCGTCGATATCTCTGTCGTTGATTGTGATCTTACCAGTACCCTGATATAGTCTTACACGAGCTACTGATGATTTTCTTCTACCTGTGCCATAGAAAAATGGTGTCTTATCGTACATTATAATAGCCTCCTTCCTTAAATTTCATATGCTTCAGGTGACTGAGCAGCATGGTTGTGTTCTGCACCTGCAAATGGTCTTAGTCTTAGAATCTGTGCTCTACCTAGTGAGTTATCAGGTAGCATACCCTTAACAGCAAGTTCAACAGCCTTTTCAGGACGTGTAGCCATAAGTGTATCATAGCGTGTAGCCTTTAGATGACCGATATAACCTGTGTGTCTGTACCAAACTTTCTGAGTTAGTTTATTACCAGTTAGAACGATGTCCTTGCAGTTTACAACGATTACGTGATCACCGCAGTCAACATGTGGTGTGTATGTTACTTTGTGCTTACCTCTTAGAAGAGTAGCAGCTTCAGCAGCAACCTTACCAAGAGTCTTGCCCTTAGCGTCAATTACATACCACTTGCGTTCAACTTCGCCTTTTTTAGCCATATAAGTTGACATAAAATTGTCCTCCTTGTTCGTTAATCTTTAATTGCAAAGATGATTTTATCACCTTTGTAAAGAGAAGTCAACACTTTTTTGAAATATTTTAATTTATCTTTGTACAATCTCTCAAATACTCCTTTATTCTCTTTTATACTCACTTATACTCATTTGCTATTTTAAAAAATAATTCAGCATTTATCCCATTTTCTGATGATTACCATTGAAAATAGTACCTATTTGTGGTATAATTCTAAGCATAAATAATAGGAGGTTAATTCCCATGAACGAATATAAAATAGGTATCGACCTTGGTGGTACAAATATTGTTGCAGGTGTTGTGGATAAAGAATTTAACATTATTGCAAGAGCAGAATGTAAGACTGCTATTCCTAGACCTGAAAGTGAAGTATGTGACTCAATGGCAGAAATCGTTAGAGAAGCTATTGCCAGAGCAAATCTAACAATGGATGATATTGCACACATTGGTATTGGTGTACCGGGTGCAGTAAATCCTGAAACAAGAATTGTAGAAACTTGTCCTAACTTGCGTTTCCAAAACTGGGAAATCAGCAAGATGCTTGAAGAAAGACTTCATAAGTATGTAAAGATTGAAAATGATGCCAATGCTGCTGCTTGGGGTGAATTTCTAGCAGGTTCAGCAAAAGGCTGTAAGAATGCAGTAGCTATTACACTTGGTACAGGTGTTGGTGGTGGTATCATCATTGACGGTAAGCTATATAGTGGTAGCAACTATGCCGGTGCAGAACTTGGTCATATGGTAATCGTTAAAGATGGTCAAGAATGTGGTTGTGGCAGAAAAGGTTGTTGGGAAGCATACGCATCAGCTAATGCACTAATCAGAATGACTAAAGAAGCTATTATGAATGAAAATGCTGAATTCTCATATATGCTAAAGTCTGTTGGTGGTGACATTAACAAGGTTAACGGTAAGACACCATTTGACGCAATGCTTGCCGGTGACTCAACAGGTAAAGAAGTTATCAACAAGTATGTTGGCTACCTAGCAACAGGTCTTGTAAATATCGTAAACATCTTCCAGCCTGATATTATCTGTATCGGTGGTGGCGTTTGCAGACAAGGTGAAAACCTTCTTGCTCCTGTAAGAGCTATTGTTGAGAAAGAAAGAATCACAAAATACAACGAAAAGCAGACTGTTATTTGTACTGCATCTTTAGGTAATGATGCCGGTATTATCGGTGCAGCAATGCTATAATTTTTGAAACCTAAATAACACTAAGCCATCCTTAATTTTGGATGGCTTTTTTATTGACTTATATATTCTAAGATTGTACAATATAATCAAAGTACCTTATGAGGTGAGTATATGAAAAGACAAGATTATATAAGCTGGGACGAATACTTTATGAGTATTTCTTTACTTGCAGCACAGAGAAGTAAAGACCCTAATACTCAGGTAGGTTGCTGTATTGTCAGTGGCAAGGACAGCCCTTATCCTGAAAATGTTATTATATCAACAGGATACAACGGTTTTCCTTATGGTTGTTCCGATGATGACTTCCCTTGGGACAGAAGTGGTGCACCAAATGCAACAAAATATCCTTTCGTTGTACATTCAGAGTTAAATGCAATTCTTAATGCCGGTGGCAAGTCACTTGTTGGTGCAAAGTTATATGTATCACTGTTCCCTTGTAATGAATGTGCAAAGGCTATTATTCAGTCAGGCATAAAGGAAATTGTATATTTATCTAATAAATATAAAGATACTGATGCAACTAAGGCATCAGAAAGAATGTTAACATCAGCCGGTGTTAAGCTGACACAGTTTAAACCTACTAAGGACAAGATTGTTCTTTACTTCAACATTGAATAAAAATAGGCAGTTCAAAAGTGAAAAATTTGAACTGCCTTTTTATATATAATTTATGGTTTTTCTTTAGTTAAGAATTCAATGTTTCTTTCAATAACATTGATACTCTTTCCCCAATCTTTACCCTGATTACGATAATCAAACATACTGCAAAAATATGTTGTATCTTCTTTTAATTCAAGAAGATAGTTTTTGAAAAGGTTTGTTGTTGTTTCGTAGAAATCTGTTAAATCCTTACCCTTTAGCTTTCCGGTTGCATTTTCAAGTACCTTTCCGTAATGTTCAAGACAAATAAATTCTTGGTCTTTGTAAAGATTTTGAAGGTCATTGCCCTTTTTCCATTCTGTAAAAACAATTTGGATAAGGTGATTCATATTGCTTTCTATTCTGTCACAAACATAACAACTGTGAGTTAGCTCTTTTATTTTTGCTAAGAACTTTTTATCAGGCTTTTTACCTTTAGGTAATGCATCAATAATTTCTTGTAGGTGGCTTTCCATAATAAGTGCATTAGGTAGCTTTTTACCGGACTGTTGCATCATTGAAAAATGTCTGTGACAAAAACCTTTTTTGTTGGTTTCTATTCTGGTATTAGGCTCCATCATAGCATCACCTATAATATAGTCAACTTGAATTTTCTCAAGCATTTTTTCCATAGTACAAAAAGGACAACCCTTTTTCTCCATAAATATATCATTAATTGGTATTGTACGTATATCTTCTTTCATAGCTTACATCCTTAATTTAAGATACATTAAGTATATCATATAACTTTTATTTATGCTATAATAATTGTGGTGAATATAATGAATTATGAATTAATTAACAATAATGTTGTAGTACATAATGTTACTGCACTGAATTTAGCTGAAACTTTAGATTGTGGTCAATCCTTTAGGTGGGTTGAAAACTCTGACAAATCTTTTACAGGTGTTGCCTATGGTAAGGTTGTTACCGTCAGACTTGAGGGTACTGACTTTATAATTGAGAACAGCAGTATAGAGGACTTTGAAAATATATGGAAAAAGTACTTTGACCTTGAACTTGATTATGACAAAATCAGAAAAGAAGTTAGTGAAATTCATCCTATATTAAAGGAAGCCTCAGAATATGCATCAGGTATAAGAATTTTGCAACAAGACTCTTGGGAGGCACTTTGTACCTTTATAATAAGTCAAAACAACAATATAAAACGAATTAAAGGTATTGTAGAAAGGCTATGTGAAACCTTTGGTAATAGGATTGATAATACAGATTACTTTACCTTTCCTACTGCTGAAAAGCTGTCACAACTAACACCTGAGGACTTATCCCCTATTAGAGCCGGTTTTAGAAACAAATATATTATTGATGCCAGTCAAAAGGTTACAACCGGTGAAGTTGACCTTGATAAATGCAGAGGACTTTCCTATGATGATGCAAAGGCTGAGTTATGCAAAATCAAGGGTGTTGGTGTTAAGGTAGCTGACTGTACCCTACTGTTTGGCTTTCATAGAATTGAGGCATTTCCTATTGATGTATGGATGAAAAGAGCAATGGAAAAGCTATTTCCTAATATGACAGGTAGTGACTTTGGCCCTTATGCCGGTATTGCACAACAATATATTTTCCACTATTCAAGAATGCATCCGGAATTATTTGAATAAAAAACTAGAGTGTGACTTATAAAAGCCACACTCTTTTTTTAATACAATGTATTTGTTTTTACATAATAGTATTTATTCTTATAGCACACATAGGAGTAAACCTTTTTCTTACCTTTATTAATAGTAGAAACTAATTGTACCCTTGTGTTGTATGATAGGAACTTTACTTTATATTTATTGCCACAAGGCTTAGTATATAAATATGTACCTTTATAATTTACCTTTTTATTAACATACTTTGAGCCATATGCAAGGTTAGTAAGGTTGTTTTGTACATAACCTTTTTTGTTAGAAATCTGTACATAAGACCAACCGTTAAAGTTATCTCTTAGGAATGTAACCTCTCGACCTTTAGAAATTTTCTGAAGTTTCTTGCTACTGTTTCCGTATTCATCAACTATATCTTTAGACCATACATACAAATCACTTTTAGCCTTAATTTTCTTATGATATGTACCGGACTTTAGGTCAGGGTTTTTATCAATTTTGTAAATCTTTTTCTTTACGGTATTTCTAAAGTCATTCATATTCTTACCGTAAATTTTTAGCCAATGGTCAATATCACCGTGGGCACTACCATAACCCTCAGCACAAGCACCTGCATGGCTAGTAACCTTAGTATATGGTAAGCTATATCTTAAGCATAAATAAGCACAGAAGTCAGTAGCCTCATCATATACTTGATTAAAGTATGTTCTGTTGTACTTACTGTCTTCACAACATTCAAACTGAATATACCCAGGGTTATAGTTGTATGAACCCTTAGGTCCACCACCTACACCCCAACAAGCCATTTCAAAAGGCAGTACCTGCCATACTTCTAACTTACCTTTAGAATTCTTACCTAGGAATGCGTGAACACAAACTTCTCTACCACCGGGATTTGGAACATTCCAAGCCGGTACATAAGTTCTTAGGTATGGTGCATTTTCACCTGTTGAATGAACTACAATACCCTTAGGGTCAATAGCAGTTCTTTCTTTATAACAATTGTTGTTTGTAAAGATGTATTGGTATAGCTGAAATGATGTAACAATAATTTTCATCTTATTTGATGTTTTGTTACTGCCATCTGTTGACTTGCAATAAACATAGCAAGTACCCTTTTTCTTAGCTTTTACTTTACCTTTACTATCAACAGTTGCAATATTCTTATTTGTGGTAAACCACTGTACCTTTTTATTTGTAGCAATACTAGGACTTAATTTTGCTTTAACTGCAGTAGTCTTTTTCTTACAAACAACTTCCTTAGTATTTAAAGTAATACTGCTAATCATCAAGATAACCTTATTACCGTTTACTCTGGCATACTTATATATAGGAGTGTTTGTACCATAACATTGAATTTTTGTAGTTTTAGGAATTGTATAACCACCAAAATTAATTGATAGACTTGGATTCATAACCTTAATTAATGGTGTTTTACTGCCCTTAAATGCATCTACATTAATTCTTGAAATATTCTGGTTTAAAGTTAATGCAGTTAATTTCTTAGTATTTAGAAACGCACATTTACCGATAGATTTTAGTTTTTTGCTATAATAAATTTTCTGCAAATTAATCATATCGGCACACATATATGAACCGATATTAGTTAAGTTAGTAGCCTTATTCACATATACTGCTTTAACATTACTTGCAAAGCTATGCCATGGTGGTAGGTTCTTTTTTGAATAGTTATTCATTGTAGTACTTATACCTGAAATATGCAAAGTATCGTTATTTCTGTTGAAATAGTACCTTAAATTCTTACCTGCTACACCGGAATAATTAATTGTTGGTTTTGTAGGCTCAGTAGGCTCTGTTGAGTCAGTTGGTGTTGTTACAGTAGGGTCACTACTTTCCGTAACAGGTTCAGTTGTTGTAACTGTTGATTCTGTTGTACTAACCTCTTCCTCATTATCCACAGCGAAAGCAGTTGTAAAAGTTGAAAGAACAATTACTGTTGCAATAACTATCGACAACAACTTGCTAAAACTATTGTTCATAAAAATCACCCTCATTACCAATATAATATTTATTGTACAATATAAAAGTAATATAGTCTAGTGAAAAAATAACAAAAGAAAAAAGACACCTAAAAGGTGTCTAAACCGATATGCTGATGTTACACAAGGTAGTCCCAGCATTTGGTGCTGGTGACCGGACTTGAACCGGTACGGATTATTAGTCCGAGGGATTTTAAGTCCCTTGTGTCTGCCTATTCCACCACACCAGCGAATTTTGGTGACCCGGACGGGAATCGAACCCGTGTTACCGCCGTGAAAGGGCGGTGTCTTAACCGCTTGACCACCGGGCCATATTGGTAGCGGAAATAGGACTTGAACCTACGACACTTCGGGTATGAACCGAATGCTCTAGCCAGCTGAGCTATTCCGCCGTATTTTGCGCTTTCTTTTGGAAGTCAGCGTAAATAATTATAAACTAAAAGTTCGTATTTGTCAATACTTTTTTAAGAATTTTTACAAAAAAATTTCTTATTTCTTTTAGTAAAGACTTCAAAAGCGTCTTTTCGTCTTATTTCCTCTCTAAGACGAATGTTATTATACTATATAAAAATGAGAATTGCAAGTGTTTTTTGAAACTTTTTTTATTTTTTTATAATTTTATATACCCTTAGCTTTCCTTTACACTTTGAACACCTATAAAGCTGAGAATTTGTGATTAATTTTGACTTTTTCATTCTATACATTTTGGTGTTACAGTTTTCACACATAACAAGGTACTTTGCTTCGTTTTGAATTTGTGTTACCTCTTTCCCTTTATATGTGGTTGTAACATTGTAACCAAGCTGATTTATCTTATCACAATAGTATTTAAACCTTTTACCATGATTGAAGCAACCATAACAGGTGTGTATTAATTCATGGGCAATTGTGTTCATTATCTCTTTTTTTGAATAATTTAAAAGAAAGTCAGATATTTCTATTACAAAGTTACCATTGACCTTTCTACAACAACCATGCATTCTCTTTGCTCTGTTATTTATTTTTATTGGTACATTCTTAGTATATGGTATCTTTATTTTGTCCATATCTGCCTTTACTAATTCATAAAGGCTATATAAATATGTAAGTTTATTTTCCATAATAATATAAGTACAGGGTTCTCAAGTGAGAACCCTGTTTAAAATCAAAATTATTAATTATACATTAAAGCTATAGTTAGGAGCTTCCTTAGTGATCTGAATGTCATGTGGATGACTTTCCTTTAGACCTGCACCTGAAATCTTACAGAACTTAGCCTTTTCGTGTAGGTCTGTGATTGTAGCACAACCTGTATAACCCATACCGGCTCTGATACCACCTATCATCTGGAATACTGTATCTGCTAAAGGTCCCTTGTAAGGTACTCTACCTTCAACACCTTCCGGAACAAGTTTCTTGTTGCCACCCTGGAAGTATCTATCTGAAGAACCCTTGCCCATTGCAGCAAGTGAACCCATACCACGGTAAACCTTGAACTGTCTGCCCTGATAAATTTCTGTTTCACCCGGAGATTCCTTACAACCTGCAACTAGTGAACCAACCATTACTACTGAACCACCGGCAGCAAGAGCCTTAACAATGTCACCACTGTACTTAATACCACCATCAGCAATAATAGGCACACCATACTTTTCAGCTTCTCTTGCAGCATCAAAGATAGCAGTAACCTGAGGTACACCGATACCTGCAACAACTCTTGTTGTACAGATAGAACCTGGACCAATACCAACCTTAACTGCATCAGCACCGGCTTCAATTAGGTCGTGAGTAGCTTCAGCAGTTGCAACATTACCGGCAATAAGCTGAACATCAGGATAAGCAGCCTTAACCTTAGCAACACTCTTAACAATGTTACTGTTGTGACCGTGAGCAGAGTCAAGAACAAGTACATCAGCACCTGCCTTTACAAGTGCATCAACTCTGTCAAGTACATCAGGAGTAGCACCGATAGCAGCACCACATAGTAGTCTACCCTTTTCATCTCTTGATGAGTTTGGATACTGAATTGACTTTTCAATATCCTTAATTGTGATAAGACCACCTAGGTTGCCCTTTTCATCAATAAGAGGAAGTTTCTCTACTTTATGTTTCTTTAGTAGTTCTTTAGCTTCTTGAAGTGTTGTACCAACAGGAGCAGTGATTAGATTTTCCTTAGTCATAACTTCTGAGATTGGTTGCTTAAAATCTTCTTCACTTAAGAATGCCATATCTCTGTTAGTAATAATACCAACAAACTTTCCATTTTCACAAATTGGAACACCTGAGATCTTGAACTTACCCATAAGTTCATCAGCTTCTGCAACTGTCTTTTCAGGTGATAGATAGAAAGGATTTGTGATAACACCGTTTTCTGAACGCTTAACTCTGTCAACCATATCAGCTTGTGCTTCGATAGACATATTCTTATGGATAATACCGATACCACCTTCACGAGCAATAGCAATTGCCATTTCAGATTCAGTAACTGTATCCATAGCAGCAGTCATAAGTGGTGTGTTTAGCTTTATTTTCTTAGTAAGATGAGTAGAGATGTTGACATCTTTAGGTTCTACATCTGACTTACCAGGAATTAGAAGTACATCATCAAAAGTGAGTGCTTCTTTAACAAATTTTTCTTCATTAATCATGGCTCATTTCCTCCTAAATATATACTTACCTATTTTATTTATTGACAATTATTATACCATTAATACCCTGTAAATTCAAGATAATTTTCAACATTTTCCCTGTTATTTTGTTGAAAAATATACCGTAGTATGATATATTATAAGTAAAGTATTTGTGAGGTGAACACTTTTGAAAAACAAGGAAATTAAACTACCAACAAGTGTTGAAAATAACATTATTTCTATTATAAATATAATTGAAAAAATTTATAAAATTAAGTTTACAGAGCTTAGCTTATTGACTACTAAAATTGACAACAACACAGAAGAAGTGCGTAATCAAATTCTTGAAGTCAGAAACCTTCTTCGCAATCAAATGGAAATTTGTGATGAACAAATTACTACCCTATTTGAAGATGAAAACTATACCGGAAAGCAGTTTCTAAAGAACTTTATTGAAGAATTCACTTTGGTTGATGCTAAACCTAAGAAAAGGTATGCTTACTATGATGCAGAAAGACTTATTCGTGATGAATATGAATTCTGTAAAAATCGCAAAGTTAGAAAAGCTATCAACAAAATGGAAAAGCAAAGAAGAAAGTTCTATAAACTTTCCAACAACTACACTAAGAAAACTAAGGTTAAAAAGATACTTTCAAACAGCTAAAGTTTTCATCATTTTGAGAATTTAATAAGGAAAACTATTTATAGTTATTAAGAATGCCTATCCGAAAGGATAGGCATTTTTATTATCATTATTTCTTTGGGACTATTTTATCCATACCACCCATATATGGACGAAGTGCTTCAGGAATATTTACAGAACCATCTTCATTTAAGTTGTTTTCTAGGAATGCAATTAACATTCTTGGAGGTGCAACAACTGTGTTGTTTAGTGTATGTGCAAAGTACTTACCATCTTTACCTGATACTCTAATCTTTAGTCTTCTAGCCTGAGCATCACCTAAAGTTGAGCAAGAACCAACTTCAAAGTACTTCTTCTGTCTTGGTGACCATGCTTCAACATCAACAGACTTAACCTTAAGGTCTGCTAAGTCACCTGAACAACATTCCAGTGTTCTAACAGGAATATCCATTGAACGGAATAAATCAACAGTATTCTGCCATAGCTTGTCGTACCATTCCATACTATCTTCTGGCTTACATACAACAATCATTTCCTGCTTTTCAAACTGGTGAATACGATATACACCTCTTTCTTCAATACCATGAGCACCCTTTTCTTTACGGAAACATGGTGAATATGAAGTTAGTGTATAAGGTAGGTCTTCTTCCTTTAACATCTGGTCTTTGAATTTACCAATCATTGAATGTTCTGATGTACCGATTAGATATAAGTCTTCACCTTCGATTTTGTACATCATAGCATCCATTTCAGCAAAGCTCATAACACCTGTAACAACATCTGAACGAATCATAAATGGTGGTACACAGTAAGTAAAGCCTCTGTTAATCATAAAATCTCTTGCATAAGAGATAACTGCACTATGAAGTCTTGCAATATCACCCATTAAATAGTAGAAACCGTTACCTGCAACTCTACGAGCAGAATCTAGGTCAATACCATCAAATCTTTCCATAATATCTGTGTGATATGGTACTTCAAAATCAGGTACTTTAGGTTCGCCATAACGCTGAACTTCTACATTTTCGCTATCATCTTTACCGATAGGAACTGACTTATCAATAATGTTAGGAATAACCATCATTCTGCTTGTTACTTCTTCCTGTAGTTCAGCTTCTTGCTTTTCAAGTTCAGCTAGTCTGTCACCCTGTTCAGTAACAAGCTTCTTCATTTCTTCAGCTTCTTCTTTCTTGCCCTGACCATATAAAGCACCAATCTGCTTACTAAACTTGTTTCTGTTAGCTCTTAGCTGGTCAGCTTCTTGCTTAACTGCTCTTGACTTCTTGTCAAATTCAATTACTTCGTCAACAAGTGGAAGTTTGCTGTCCTGAAACTTATTCTTAATATTCTGTTTTACAACATCCGGGTTTTCTCTTAGAAATTTAATATCAATCATTTTTGTTCTCCTTATTCCTTAACCTCTAATTTATTTGCAATTTCAATCAAGTCATCTTGACTGTAAAATTCAAGTGTAATAGTACCACCCTTGCCTTTACTCTTTTTAGAAACAGAGACTTTTCTGCCTAAGTTTTCATTTAGTGCAAGTTCTACTTCCTTAAAGAAATTTGGCTTTTCTTCTTTCTTTGGTGGTTCTTTCTTTTCTTTCTTTAGATTCTGAGTAATCTTTTCTGTTTGTCTAACTGATAAGTCCTTATCAAGTATTTCTTGGGAAATAGTAATCATATCAGCTACATTTTCTAGGGATAGTAATGCTCTTGCATGACCACTGGAAATTCTACCGTCAGCAAGTAAGATAAGTACTTCTTCCGGCAGGTTAAGTAGTCGTAACGAGTTAGCAACTGCCGATCGACTCTTCCCTACAGACTCAGAAACTTGTTCTTGTGTAAAGCCATAAGTATCCATCAATGTTTTGTAACCCTTAGCTTCTTCTACAGGAGTTAGGTTTTCTCTCTGTAAGTTTTCAATAAGGGCAATTTCCATTGTTTCTTTGTCGTCAAGTTCTCTAATAACAACCGGTACTTCTGTTAAACCGGCCATTCGTGATGCTCTGTATCTTCTTTCACCAGCTACAATCTGATAACCACCATAAAGTAGTGGTCTTACTAGTAGTGGTTGTAAGATACCATGCTTACTGATGCTTTCAGCAAGTTCAGCTAAAGATTCATCATCAAAGTCCATTCTCGGTTGGTCTTTGTTAGGCTCAATCTCAGAAATATTAAGTGTTATAGTGTTGTTCTGGTCTTCACTTTCATTTTCCATAAAGATTGCCGACAAACCCTTGCCTAGTCCACTTTTTTTAGCCATTACTTTTCTCCTTCTTTATAATTTCTGTTGCAAGAGAAAGGTAAGCCTCAGTACCTTTACATTTCTTATCAAAATAATAACAAGGCATACCAAAGGAAGGTGCTTCTGATAATCTAACACCTCTAGGAATAACTGTAGCAAATACTTTCTTAGGAAAGAACTTCTTTACCTCAGCTACTACTTGTTGCGTCAAATTAAGTCTTCCGTCATACATTGTAAGCAACACACCCTCAATATCAAGGTGTGGGTTGTATATTCTTTTTACTCTTCTAACTGTAGCCATTAGCTGACTTAAACCTTCAAGTGCATAATATTCGCATTGAATTGGCACTAAAATTGTATCTGCCATAGTTAGAGCGTTAGTTGTGATAACACCAAGAGATGGTGGGCAGTCAATTATAATATAGTCAAATTCTTGTTTAATAGACACTACAGAATTCTTTAGAATTGACTCTCTGTGTGGATAATCGGCAATTTCAAGCTCAGCACCGGCAAGGTTAATATCACTTGGTAAAAGTGAAAGACCTTGAAACTCTGTTTCAACTATACATTCTTCTGCTGGTATTCTATCTGTTAAAATTGTATATGTACTGTTCTTAACATTTCTTCTGTCAATACCCAGTCCACTTGTTGAATTTCCTTGAGGGTCAACATCAATTAGTAATACTTTTTTATTATATAAACCAAGGGATGCAGCTAAATTTACTGCAGTGGTAGTCTTGCCTACACCACCCTTTTGGTTTGCAACTGCAATTACTTTTGTCATTTTTTCACCTTAAAAATTCATAATATTCTTTCGTACCCTTAAATTATACCATACCTATAGTTAAAATTAAAGTATTTACTGTGATTTCTATTATATATTTTCAGATTTTTCTCTGTTTCACACTATTATTGTTTCACGTGAAACATAACGCCAAAAGGCCACACATTACTGTGTGACCTTTGGCAAGGGGTTCAGATAAGGAAATGGGTATGAGTGGATCGGATAAAGAAATAAATTTCTCCATCCTAAGAGGAAAGCATTTTTAGGCATCTAGATTTCTCTAGTGCAGTTTCTTTGGGAATTTTCACTGTATATTCTATATAGTCCTCAGTTTCTTCCTTGTTACTAACTGCGTCAATTCCCGACATACGCATAGTATCTACTGCTCGACTTATGGTATTGACAAATATTCGTACATCCTTAACCACAATCTTTTTATCATTATTATTATGTAAAGGTTGTACCTTTTTATTATCAAGTAATGAAGAAATGTACTTTTCTGTTTCTTTTACATTTAGGTTTTCTGCAATAATATGTGACAGTACTTCCTTTCTACTGTCCTCATTCTGAATTTTTAGCAAAGCTCTTGCGTGTCTTTCAGTCAAACCGGCTTGTACTATCCAGTCCTGTTCATCATATGAAAGTCTAAGTAACCTTAGCTTATTGGCAACAGTAGATTGCTTTTTGCCAAGTTGTATTGCAGCTTGTTCCTGAGTTATGCCATATTTTCTAATTAAACGGTTAATACCACGAGCTTCTTCAAACATCCCTAAATCTTTTCTTTGGAGATTTTCAATCAAAGCAAATATAGCTGAATCTTTGTCAGAACACTTCATTACTATACAAGGAATCTTTGTAAACCCTGCCATTACACTTGCCCTTAGTCTTCTCTCCCCTGCTATCAGTTCATACTCATCATTTTTAAGTTTACGAACTGTTAGTGGTTGCAATAAACCATTGTTAGAGATTGACTGAGAAAGTGAACGCAAGTCCTCTTCATAAAAGTCTTGTCTAGGCTGAGTTTTATTAGGTCTGATTTTTCTTGCCGGTATTTCAATAACTTTCTTATTGTATTTTGTCAGCAATTTCATTTCTTATCATTCCTTTGTTTTCCCTGTGACTATATAATACACCATTCTATATAAAAACCTTGTCGTTTTAGCACCAAATAAAAAATTTTGTTTTGTAACTATATATATTAATTTGTCGGATAATAAAAAACATTCTTACTAACATTAGTTAATAAGAATGTTAATAACTTTATTTAAGTGGATTGTTCTTTATTTTGCCACCTTGTCTTGGATACTGCATTGGTGTATGTGACTTTTTATTTACCACAATGATAGTTCTTTCATCACCATTAGGTAATAAGAATTCATCACATTTTACGATTTCACCATTAAGAGTTTTAATTGCACTTTTTGCATTTGCAAGTTCTTCAGCACCGTTTTTGCCTTTCATAGCAACCATTTTTCCTTTTACCTTGACGAATGGCATTAGATATTCTGAAAGTGTATTCATATTGGCAACTGCACGAGATGTGGCAATATCGTATTTTTCTCTAAAATTCTTATCTCTGCCACCTTCTTCTGCTCTTTTATGAATAATCTCAGCATCAATACCTATATTATCACAAACTTCTTGCAAAAATATAAGTCTTTTATTAAGGCTATCAAGCAAAGTTAATTGAATGTCAGGTCTCATAATTTTTAGAGGTATACCAGGAAAACCTGCACCTGTACCAACATCAATTACTTTTTCACATTCTTTTATATCTGTGTGGAAAAGAAAAGTGATACTATCATAAAAGTGCTTAATTGCAACTTCTGTTGGTTCAGTTATTGCAGTAAGGTTCATTTTTTCATTCCACTCTATTAGCAACTGATAATACTTTTCAAATTGGCTTGTTTGAGTGTCGTTTAATGTAACATTTTCTTTTGCAAGAGCATTTACCAGAGTTTCTATCATTTTCTTTTCTCCATAAAAGTTCTGTTAATAGCTGTACCATCATTTTTACATTCATAAATAACAGCTTTGGTAGCTACCTTTTTATCTACATAGTTACCGTTGTCATCCATATAGAATATTTCAGAGTAGTCACCACCATTTGGTGTAGGCCTGTTATACCTTTCGTGAGTAACCTTTTCTTCAATATCATCAAGATTTATAATTTCTCTATTCATATTAACCTCTTTGAGCTAGCCAAATAAGTAGTACACTAATATCTGCCGGTGAAACACCACTGATTCTTGATGCTTGACCGATATTATCAGGTTTAACATTGTTTAGCTTTTCTTGTGCCTCTAGTCTTAAACCTGTAACTGTCTTATAATCAACATCTTTTGGTAGTAGCTTCTTCTCTAACTTACGCATTTTTTCAACTTGTTCAAGTTGTTTCTTAATGTAACCCTCATATTTTATCTCAATTTCAACTTGTTCAAAAATATTATGGTCAATATCAGGTCTATCCTTATCAACTTCAGTTAAACAATCATAATTTAGCTGAGGTCTTTTTAGTAGGTCAATCATTCTAACACCTGTAGTTATTTCAGATGTTTCACGTGAAACAAGTATGTTATTTAACTCATCAGTTGGAGAAAGAACAGTATTTTTAATACGCTTGTACTCTTCTTTCTTAAGTTCTTGCTTATGTAGATACTTATTCCATCTTTCATCAGTAATAAGACCGATTTCTCTACCAAGTGGTGTGAGTCTTACATCGGCATTATCTTGACGAAGTATAAGTCTGTATTCACTTCTGGAAGTCATCATTCTATATGGTTCGTTACAACCCTTAGTAACTAAATCATCAACCAAAGTACCAATATATGATGATGCTCTATCAAGAATAAATGGTTCTCTTCCCTGTACCTTTAGTGCAGCATTAATACCGGCAATTAAACCTTGAGCAGCAGCCTCTTCATAGCCACTACTACCGTTAAATTGACCTGCACCATATAGTCCTGAAAAATCTCTAAACTCAAGTGTATTATCCATCTGTGTTGGGTCAATACAATCATATTCAATAGCATAAGCAGGACGCATAATAACTACATTTTCAAGACCTTTAATACTATGGTAGAATTCTGTCTGTACTTCTTCAGGTAATGATGAACTCATACCTTGCAAGTACATTTCTTCAGTTTCAAGGCCACAAGGCTCAATAAATAGCTGATGTCTTTGCTTATTACTAAATCGAACAATCTTATCTTCAATACTTGGGCAATATCTAGGGCCTACACCCTCAATTTTACCAGCATACAGAGGACTTCTCTGAATATTATTTAAAATAATTTCCTTAGTCTTTTCATTAGTCCAAGAAATATGGCATACTACCTTATTATCACCTAGACTTTCAGTATCATAACTAAATGGTACAGGTGGTACATCACCCTCTTGTACTTCAAGGTCAGAAAAATCAATAGAACTTTTAAGTACTCTTGCCGGTGTACCCGTCTTAAATCTTCTTAACTTTAAACCAAGATTTTTTAGACTTGCACCTAAGAATTTTGCCGGAAAAATACCGTCAGGTCCACTTTCGTAAGAAGTTTCACCTACAAAAATCCTACCACCTAAATAAGTACCTGTAGCAATAACTACAGCTTTTGCAGTAAAAATTGCATCCATTCTGGTTGTTAGTTTCCAAGTGCCATCTTCATCTCTGTCAAGTTCAGTGATTTCAGCTTGACGAAGAATAAGGTTTTCTTGAAGTTCAATTTTATGCTTCATAGTATCTGCATATTTTCTTCTGTCAATTTGTGCTCTTAGAGAATGTACTGCCGGACCTTTGCCTCTGTTTAACATTCTCATCTGCAAGAAACACTCATCAGCAGTCTTACCCATTTCACCACCAAGGGCATCAATTTCTCTTACTAAATGTCCCTTTGCAGTACCACCGATTGATGGATTACAAGGGCAGTTACCAACTGCATCATTATTAATTGTGAAAATTATTGTTTTACATCCTAGTCTAGCAGATGCAAGTGCTGCCTCAATTCCGGCATGACCTGCACCAATAACTGCTACATCAAAATTACCTGCATTATATCCCATATTACTTACCTACACAGAAATTATGGAATACTGAATCCACAATTTCTTCTCCTGCCTTTTCTCCGGTTAATTCTAATAAATAATCAATAGTTTCTTGTAAAGAAACAGTAATAGCGTCCATAGTCATACCCATTGCTAAACTTTCTTTTGCTTCATAAAGACTGTTTACCGCATTTCTAATTGCATTTCTTTGTCTTTCATTGGCAATGATACCAGCACTAGGGTCAAAATCCTCAGTTCCGGCTATTTTTTCAATCATATTTTTCAGTTCATCAATATTGTCCTGTTGTTTAGCTGATATATAAACTACATTATCTATATTATCTGTAATATACTTTTTGTCAACCTTATCTTCCAAATCAATTTTGTTGATTACGGCAATACAAGGTATATCCTTGATTTTATTAATAAGGTCAATATCTTCGCTATTAAGTTCTTCATTATTATCAAACAGTGCAATTACTAAACCTGCACCGTTGATTTTATCAAAGGTTTTTTGTACACCTATCTTTTCAATTTCATTGTCTGTATCACGAATACCGGCAGTATCAGAAAGTTTTAGCATTACATTACCAACTAAAACTGTATCCTCAACTACATCCCTTGTTGTACCGGCAATGTTGGTTACAATTGACTTTTCTCTGCCTACAAGTAAATTCATCAAGGTTGATTTACCGGCATTAGGTCTACCGGCAATAACTGTGTCTATTCCCTCTTTTACTACTTGTCCCATATCATAGGTTGAAAGTAGTTTTTCAAGAATAGAAATACTTTCTTCTATTGCCTCCATAATAGAGTTCTCAGATACTTCCGGAATATCCTCCTCCGGATAGTCTGCCCATGCTGAAAGGTGAGCAGCTTTATCAAGTAGCAACTGCTTTACCTGTTGACTTTTCTTAAACAAAGCACCATTCTTAACAAACAAAGCAGCCCTTGCTGCACTTTTTGACTTAGCTGAAATAATATCCATAACTGACTCAGCTTCTGTTAAGTCCATCTTACCGTTAAGGTATGCTCTCTTTGTAAATTCTCCCGGTTCAGCTAAGGATGCACCTGCCATAATAACTGCATTTAGAACTTCTTTAGTTATATACATACCACCATGGCAAGAAATTTCAACTACATTTTCACCGGTGAAACTTTTTGGTGCAACATACTTTAGTACAACTGCCTCATCAAGGACTTCTTCATTATTATATATATGTCCGAAAAGAGCAGTATAGCCCTTAATGTCCATAATTTTTTTGCCACTGACTGACTTAAAAATTTTATCTACAATAGTAAATGCCTGTTCACCACTTACTCTGATTACACCAATTCCACCTTGTCCTTGGGCAGTAGAAATTGCTGCAATAGTACTCATAAAATCCCTTCCTTATATAAAAAAATAGAGACGATAAAAATCGCCTCTATCATTAGTAATCAATTATAATTTTCCGTAAAGGCTACCTTCGTTGATTGGCTCTCTGGTTGGTGTGCTTGTTGTGCTTTCACCACTTCTGTTATAACCACCACGTCTGCCTCTATTATTATTGTTATTTCTTCTGTCATATCTTGGACGAGCATCAGGGTCAGGACCGATAACAACATGACGGTTCATATTCTCACCTTCACTCCAAGATGTAGCACCTCTAACCTTTTGAACTGCAGTATGAATGATTCTTCTTTCATATGGATTCATTGGTTCAAGGGCAGTTTTTGCACCTGTTTTTGATGCCTTGAAAGCAAGTTTTCTACCTAGAATTTCAAGAGTTTTTTCTCTCTTTTCTCTATAATTACCTGTGTTAATTGAAATTCTGTAATAGTTATTCTCTACATGATTTGCAACTAAACCTGTTAGGTACTGTAGAGCATTTAGAGTGTCACCTCTTCTGCCGATTACATAACCGATACCTTCACCTTCAAGGTTGATTTCAGCACCGTCTTCATCTTCTTTAACTGTCATTTCAATTTCAGTTAAACCAAGTGCATTTAAAATATTTCTTAGATAATCTGTAGCTACCTTTGCAGGTGACTCTTTTTCTTTAAATGTTACCTTAACTTTAGCATCCTTACCACCAAAAAGACCTAGCTTTTTCTTTTCAGGTTGCTGTACAACTTCAAAGTCCACACCTTCAGTTGTGGAGTCAATGCCAAGTTCATTGTAGGCATTTTGAAGGGCGATTTCAATGGATTCGCCAACACCAATAGCTTCCTTAATCACTTTTTCACCTTCTGAAATAATTACAATTTTCTTTCATTCTGTTCAAGCAAAGCAACATGTCTTGCTTCTTGATTTGCAATCATTGTAACCGGGTTGTAGAACTTGTGCATAACAATAGACTGTACTAAACCTAGTAGAGTAGAACAAATCCAGTAGAAACCTACGGCTGCAGGTACAGAATAAGCGATATAAGCTGAGAATAGTGGCATTGCTAACATCATTGCCATCATACAACCCTGCATCTGTGTACCGTTTAGCTTCATTGTTAGAATCTGAGTTACAACTGATGAAACAAAACACAAAACAGGAATAATTGTATAGAATGAACCGAAGAAACCATATGTTGATGGTACTTGTAGCATACTAATTCCACTACCCGGGAATAGGTCAAAACCATTAGCTAACATTTCAATATGGCTTATTTCTGCTTGTGTAAAACAGTTATGAACAAAATCTGTATTAATTACAGCACCAAAGTTATTTAGAACTTCAATCTGCTGATAATATGTATTTACACCACTATGTAGAGGCATACCGGGAATATGCTGTGCATATGTAACTGTAGAATTTACAAGATCTGCATTTAGATGCAATGTATTTGTAAGAGGAGAAGAAATACTGTAGAAGATACCTAGCATAACAAGCATAGGTACGATACTGGTTAAGCAACCGGAAGAAGGGTTAACTCCCTCTTTCTGATATAGCTTTTGCATCTCCTCATTTGCTTTCACTTTATTATTTTTATATTTTTCTTGAATTTCTTTTTGCTTTTTCTGAAGTCTAGCATTGTTGGCCATAGCCTTCTGTTGCTTGATTGAAAATGGAAAAAGAACAATTTTAGCTAAAATTGCGAAAATGATAATTGCTATGCCGTAGTTTTGTACAACATAGAAGATAGGCCACAAAACATAACCGAATATACTTCCGAAGAAGTTAAATATTGCCATCATTTTGGATTTCTCCTCTTTATTTTCTCTTTCTTTGGTGGTACAGGGTCATATCCCCCTTTGGAGAAAGGATTACATCTTAAAATTCTCCAGACTGTCATTAAACCACCTTTAAATGCACCATGTACAGAGATAGCCTCTAATCCATATGAAGAACAAGTGGGATAGTACTTACACTTTGAACTGGTTAATGGAGAAATGCATTTTTTATAAAACTTAATAACTGCTATAAAAATCTTTTTCATTATTTACGCAGTCCTCAAAACCTTCGCTTTTTTCAGATGATCAGTCATTTCTTTCTTTACAACATCACTTTTTACATAAGGAGTCTTACCCCTAGCTACAAAGACAATGTCATAACCCGGAATAATATCACTGTACAGATCATAAAGAGAAGCTCTGATAACTCGTCTTGCTCTGTTTCTCTGCACAGCCTTACCAATTTTCTTACTGGTTGTTATTCCGTACCTTTTTTCATTACTTCTGTTTTTTAGAACATAGGTTACAAGGGAAGAACTAACATAACATTTACCCTTACGATAAAGTCTGAGAAAATCCCTGTTCTCTTTTAAAGTAACATTTTTTCCCATAGTGTTCCCCTTTTGATAAAATAAAAGAAAGACCACTTTGTAATAAAGTGGCCCTTATTTTAGTAAGACAACTGCTTTCTACCTTTAGCTCTTCTTCTTGCTAAAACTTTACGGCCATTCTTAGTTGCCATTCTTTTTCTAAAGCCATGTTCTTTCTTTCTATGAAGCTTCTTAGGCTGATATGTTCTCAACATTAGGAAACCCTCCTTTCGGATTTAAATACATTACCTTGCAATATAGAATTATATATTATTTTGCAATAACAGTCAACAAAAATTTTCTTTTTTTTCATTAAAATTTTCTTTAAACTCAAAAATAAGTGTGAAACCCACCACATATAGTATTAACCCGGATTTTAAATACTACCTATATGACCTAAAAAATAAATAATCCGGTATATATTTTATAATAGTAATATATACATACATAATACAGAAATTATTTGTTGCAAATTTATTTGATTTTTGTTATAATACATAGTGAATTTGTATGGGTGGGATTTTGCCCTTTTTTATTTGATACAAATAATTTATACTATAGTACAACTAAGGAAGTGAAAAAATGGATTCGTTTAATGAGGCGTGGAATATTATATGTGAATATTGTAAAAACAACACAACTACTTTTGCATATGATGTTTGGATTAAAAAGATTGAACCGGTAGGTCTTGACTTTGATAAGGGAGAAGTTACTCTTTTAGTTCCAAATGATTTTCACAGACAAACACTCCAGAAATGTTATATTCCACTTTTAAATGATGCATTTGATAGTGTTTTTGGAACTCATTTTCAAATTGTTTTTCAAGTTCCACAAGAAGTTAATAACATTCAAGAAAAAGAACAGAAGTCAACAGCTGAAACAGGATATGACTTTACATTTGATACTTTCATTGTAGGTTCATCCAATAAATTTGCTCATGCTGCTTCAATTGCAGTTGCTCAAAACCCAGCCGGTGCCTACAACCCTCTTTTTCTTTATGGTCACAGCGGTCTTGGAAAAACTCACTTGCTTTGTGCCATTAGTAATGAAATAAAGAAAAATCATCCTGAAACTAATATAGTATATGTTAAGGGTGATGATTTTACTAACGAACTTGTTGAGGCTATCAGAAAAGGTTCAACTTCAGGACTTAGAAACAAATACAGAAACGCTGATGTTCTTTTGGTGGACGATATTCAGTTTATCGGTGGTAAGGAACAGACTCAGGAAGAATTTTTCCATACATTTAATGCTCTTTATGAAGCTAATAAACAGATTGTTCTTACATCAGATAGACCTCCAAGGGAAATTAAGACTTTGGAAGAGAGACTTCGTTCCCGTTTTGAGTCAGGTTTACTTGCTGATATTCAGCCACCTGATATTGAAACAAGAATTGCTATTGTAAAGAGAAAGTCTGAAATTCTTGGTATTAACCTAAGTGATGATGTTTGTGAATATATTGCTAAAAACCTAAAAACAAATATCCGTCAGCTTGAAGGTGTTGTAAAGAAGCTAAAGGCTAAAATTCTTCTTTCAGGTGAAGATCCATCTTTATCAGTAGTAAAAGAAGGAATCAGTGATATTCTTAATGATGACACACCACCTGAACTGACAGTAGAAAAGATTATTGAAGAAGTAGCCAGAAACTATGGATTTAGTCCTGATGAAATAAAAAAATCAAAGAGCCGTAGAGCCGATTTAAGCCAAGCAAGACATATTGCAATCTACATAGCAAGAAATATCACTAACTTAACTGCTGTAGAAGTTGGTAAAGAATTTGGTGGTATGCACTACTCATCTGTACTGTATGCAACAGAACATATTGAGAAAGATATGAAGACAAATAATGATATAAAAGAGTCTGTTGAGGACATAATTAAGAACATTAGAGACAGATAAGTTTTCCACATTTCCTTACACATTAACATCACATAGATTCACATAATGTTGAAAACTTTAGAATTTTGAAAAGTTATCAACATTCCGAAAAATTATCAACATTTTCTGTGAGGAGTTTAAAATGTGATGATAACTAATCTACTGTGAGTTTTTCTACAAATTCACACACTCTAATACTACTACTATTTTAATTTACATATCAATTCATTTAAAACGGAAAATCTGCAAAAACGGAAGAAAGGTACGAAAATGAAATTTACTTGTTCAAGAACAGATTTAAGCAATGCTGTTACTTGTGTTCAAAGAGCAGTAGCAACTAAAGCATCTACACCTTCCCTAGAAGGTATATTAATAAAAGCATATGACAGTAACCTAAATTTGTCAGGTTACGATCTTGAAATCGGAATTACAACTGACCTTGAAGTTCAGATTGATACTGAAGGTGAAATTGTAGTTTCTGCTAAGCTATTCGGTGACATTATCAGAAAGTTACCTGAAGAAGTTGTAACTATTGAAACTGATGAAAGAATGGTTACTTATATTACCAGTGGTAATGCATCTTACCAAATTGTTGGTTTGTCAGCTGCCGAATATCCGGATTTACCTAAGTTTGAAGAAACAGATAAGATTGTTATTAACGGTGGTATCTTAAAGGATATGATTCGCCAAACTATATACGCAGTTTCTGATAACACATCAAAACCAATTTATACAGGTTCTTTGTTTGAAATCAAAGACAAAATTATGACTATTGTTGCAATTGATGGTTACAGAATGGCTATTCGCAAGGAACATATTGACAGTGACTCAGAAAATAGCTTTGTAATTCCTAAGAAAACTCAAAGTGAAGTACTAAAACTTATTACTGATGAAGAAGAAAATGTAGAAATTGTAATCGGTCAAAGACACACTTTGTTTAAAGTCGGTTCATTCTATGTAATTTCCAGATTAATTGAAGGTCAGTTTATTGACTATAATTCAACTATTCCAACAGGTACTGCAACCGAAGCAGTTGTAAATACCAGAGAAATCAGCTCAGCAGTAGAAAGAATGAGTCTTCTTGCCAGCGAAAAGATTCCTTCACCTGTTAAATGTGAATTTAGCAGTGATGAAATTAAATTAACTTGTAAAACATCTATGGGTAAGGCTAACGACAGTATCAGAACTACTATTTCAGGTGATGACGTTGAAATTGGCTTTAACAACAGATATTTACTAGATGCAATTAAAAATTGCGAAACAGACGAAATCAGACTAATCTTAAATGGTGGACTTTCACCTATGATTATTAAACCGGTTAAAAGTGACGACTTCCTATATCTAGTCGTACCAATGAGAATATCATAATGGAAAAACAAATAATTTTTATAGATACAGAATTTATTAAACTTCAGGATTTGTTAAAGTTTGCAGGACTGGTTGAAACAGGTGGACAAGCAAAAATCTTAATTCAAGACGGTTATGTTACAGTTAATGGAGAAATTTGCACAATGAGAGGCAAGAAAATTCGTAACGGTGACATAGTTACTCTTGATGATGACACTTTAGAGGTAAGACAGTCTTGAGAGTAAATTCTTTAGAATTTGAAAACTTTAGAAATTTAGAAAAAAATAAGATTTTTACTGACAGAAATACCAATGTTATCTTTGGAGAAAATGCTCAAGGTAAAACAAATTTACTTGAATGTATCTGGCTTTTCTGTGGTGGACACTCATTTAGAGGTTCTGCCGAGAAGGAACTGATAAATTTCAATGAAAAATTTGCAAAAATAAAACTTGAATTTACAAGTCAAGACAGAGAACAAAATGCAGAAATTCGATATGCAGGTAACAAAAAGGAAGTTTTTATTAACGGTGTAAAGAAAAAAAGTGGTGCATCACTAATAGAAAAATTTTCTTGTGTGGTGTTCTCCCCTGAACATTTATCACTTGTAAAGGCAGGTCCGGGAATAAGAAGAAAGTTTCTTGATGGTGCTTTGTGTCAGCAAAAACTTAAGTATGCAAAATATTTTTCTAAGTACAATCAAATCTTAAACCAAAGAAATGCCCTACTAAAAGATATAAACAAACATCCTGAACTACAGGTTACTTTAGAAATTTGGAATGAAAACCTTGCATCTTTCGGTGCATATATAATTGCAGAAAGAATCAAGTATGCAGAGAAGCTAAAAGAAAATGCAAAGTTCTTTCATTCAGGTATTTCTAATGACAGAGAAACTCTTGATATTGAGTATGTTTCCACAATTAAAGAGATAAATGTGGATAACCTGGAAGAAATTAAAAAAAAGTTCCTATCCGAACTTAATAATAAACTAAAGGATGATCTCTATAACGGCTATACAACAGTTGGACCACATAGAGATGATATAAATATTTTAATCAATGGAATGAAAGCAAAAAATTTTGGAAGTCAAGGTCAACAGAGAAGTGCAGTACTTTCCTTAAAACTTTCTGAGGCTACAGTTTTAAGTGAAATTTTGGAGGAAAAACCTGTACTGTTACTTGATGATGTTTTGTCAGAACTTGACTCAAAAAGACAAAATTATTTGCTTAATAAAATAGATGGCTATCAAGTTTTTATAACTTGCTGTGAACATAACGACAAAAAGCAACTTCAAGACGGTAAGCTCTTTGTTGTAAATCAAGGAAAAATTACAGAGGAATAGTTATGTATCTGCATTTAGGTGAAAATACAGTTGTTAGAACAGACAGTATAATTGGGATTTTTGATATGGATACATCCACTATTTCAAAGTGGACCAAAGACTATTTATCCAATGCAACAAAAAATAAAAGAGTAATCAATGTTTCTATGGAATTACCAAAGAGTTTTGTTGTGTGTAATGAAAATAATGAGATAAAAGTTTATGTTAGCCAGATTAGTAGCCAAACTCTAATGAAGAGAAAGAGTAATTTTTGAAAGGAAGTATTGTTATGAAATTAGCAAAGTGTCCTTATTGTGGAAGAAGAATGTCTTATTCTTCAGCTTTTATGAACAAATCAAAAGGTGAATACAAGTGCAGTAGATGCAAGAAAGAAAGCAATATTTATATTAACAAGAAGATATGGCTTGCTTTTACCCTAGCCTTTATGGTAGCTGCAATTATAATGACTATTGTTATTATGAAAACTGCAACAAAAAGTCCATTTATGTTTTTTCTTGTAATGATACCTTTCCTTATTTTCTATATTTTTGTGCCATTCTTTATAAGACTGAGACCACTGAAAAAGTATAGAGAATTTGTCAGTCAACAACAGAAATTTATCAAGCCTGAGATTTTACCACCTATTACAGACAGTGAATTTGAACAGAGTGGTCCTGTAATCAATACAGATGTGTTTAATCAAATTAAGGCAAAAAGAAAAATCATTACTGAGGAAGAACAAGCAAGAACTAAGGCTTTCATTGAAGATGATGAACATAAGGTAGAATCAGATACAATATCTAGAAATTTATTCAAAGACAAAACTGCGGCTTTTAACTTAAATGATAGAAAGTAAGGCAAAGTTATGTTTAAAAAACCTACCTGTCCATATTGCAAGGCAATATATACTAGTGATGAAATAAAAAAACAATACAATAACGAAAAAGTAAAGTGTCATAACTGCAAAAAAGTTTTTGTAGTAAAGAAAAACGGTGGATTGGTATTGCTTATGACAATGGCAGTTCTACTGGCTATTTTGATAAATATTTTTATGATGTCCGTAATTGGTGTAAGAAGTGTTATTCCTATGTTTATTGTGACAATAATAATAATAGTTATTGCACTTTTAATGAGGTCATTTTTCGTTAAATATAAGAAAGAAGATTATAAAAAGTAATTTGTGGTCTTTTTGGAGGAATTATCTTGGATAATATAAATGAATTAGCAAAAGTAGAAAATGAATATGGTGCTGACGAAATACAGGTACTTGAAGGACTGGAAGCTGTTCGTAAAAGACCTGGTATGTACATAGGCTCAACCGGTGAACAAGGTCTTCATCATCTTGTTTATGAAATTGTAGATAATTCAATAGATGAAGCTTTGGCAGGTTACTGTACAAAGATTGAAGTATCAATTTTACCCGGTAACATTATCAAAGTTAAGGATAATGGTCGTGGTATTCCTGTTGGCATCAATCAGAAGATGGGTTTACCTGCTGTTACCGTTGTATTTACTGTTCTTCATGCCGGTGGTAAATTTGGTGGTGGTGGCTACAAGGTTTCCGGTGGCCTTCACGGTGTTGGTGCATCTGTTGTAAACGCACTTTCTGAATATTTGGAAGTTAAAGTTTGTGACGGTAAAGATATTTATTTTCAGCGTTATGAGCGTGGTAAAATAATGAATGACCTTGAGGTTATAGGTCATGGAACAGAAAAGGGTACTGAAGTTACATTTAAGCCTGACCCTGTTATGTTTACCGATACTACAGTTTATAAATATGAAATCCTTGAAAAAAGACTTCGTGAACAAGCATTTCTAAATGCAGGTGTTAGAATTGAATTAAGGGATGAAAGAGATCCTGAAAATATTATCTCAAATGAATATTGTTATGAAGGTGGCGTAAAGTCATTCGTAAACTTTATTCGTGAAAAGAAGAGTAAGACTAAAGAAATCAATCCTCTACATGATGAGATTATTTATTTTGAAGCAGAAAATGAGGACCAGACAATGTCAGTAGAAATTGCTATGCAGTATACTGATGCAATCACTTCTGATGTTCGTTCTTTTGCAAATAATATTCACACTATTGACGGTGGTACTCATGAGGAGGGTTTCCGTAGATCATTAACTAAGGTTATGAATGACTACGGCAGAAGATTTAATAAGCTAAAAGAAAAAGACAGTGACCTAAAGTACAGTGACTATGAAGAAGGTCTGTTTGCAATTATTTCTGTTAAGTTGACAGAAGCTGAATTTGAAGGACAGACTAAGGCAAAACTAGGTAATACTGAAGTTCGTTCAATGGTTTATAAACTGGTAAAAGAAAAACTTTCTCAGTATCTTGAAGAAAATCCTGCCATTGGTAAGATTATTTTTGATAAGGCTATGATGTCCTTTACTGCAAGAATTGCAGCACAAAGAGCAAGAGAAAATGTAAGAAGAAAGTCAGCACTTGACGGTGCAAGACTTCCGGGTAAACTTGCCGATTGTCAAAGTAAAGATTCAAGTGAAACTGAAATATATATCGTCGAAGGTGACTCTGCCGGTGGTTCTGCTAAGGAAGGCAGAGATAGAAAAATTCAGGCTATCCTCCCTCTTTGGGGTAAAATGCTAAATGTAGAAAAGGTTAGAGAAGACAAGGTTTATGGCAATGATAAGTTAACACCTGTTATTCTGGCACTTGGTACAGGTATCAAGGATGACTTTGATATTTCAAAGTTGCGTTATGACAAGGTTATTATAATGGCCGATGCCGATGTTGACGGTTCTCATATCAGAACTTTGCTACTAACTTTCTTCTTCCGTTTTATGCGACCACTAATTGAAGAAGGTCATGTGTATATTGCACAGCCTCCTCTATATAGAATTACCAAAGGCAAAAAACACAAATATGCTTTCTCTGACCAAGAGAGAGATGCAATGCTTGCTGAAATTGAGGGCAAAACTGAAATTCAGCGATACAAAGGTCTTGGTGAAATGGACCCTGAACAGTTATGGGAAACAACAATGAATCCTAAAACAAGAACAATGCTTAGAGTTGAACTTCATGATGCCGAACAGGCTGATGAAACATTCTCAATGCTAATGGGTGAAAAAGTTGAACCAAGAAGAGATTTTATTGAGCAGAATGCTCGTTTCGTAGAAAATCTAGATATTTAAGGAGGGATAGAAAATGGCTGATAATAAAGATAATGAAATTTCAATGCCGGAAGCAAAAACCATTGAAGTAGATATTGACAGAGAAATGAGAAAGTCATTTCTTGACTATTCAATGTCAGTTATTGTATCCCGTGCACTTCCTGATGTAAGAGATGGCCTAAAGCCTGTACACAGAAGAATTTTATATACAATGCACGAAAAAGGACTTGAGCCTAATAAACCATACCATAAGTGTGCCGATACTGTTGGTGCAGTGCTTGGTTCTTATCACCCACATGGTGACGCATCTGTTTATGATGCACTTGTAAGACTTGCACAAACTTTCTCAATGAGATATATGCTTGTTGACGGTCATGGCAACTTTGGTTCTGTTGACGGTGACCCTCCTGCTGCTTACAGATATACAGAAGCAAGAATGAGCAAAATTTCAACAGAAATGCTTACAGATATTGATAAGAATACTGTTGACTTTATGCCTAACTATGATGACAGACTTGAAGAACCTACTGTTCTTCCTGCTAAATTCCCTAATCTACTTGTTAACGGTTCATCAGGTATTGCCGTAGGTATGGCTACTAATATTCCACCTCATAATCTAGGTGAAGTAGTAGATGCAATGTGCCTATTAATTGACAATCCTGATGCTGAAGTTGCAGACCTAATGGAATGCCTTCCGGGACCTGACTTCCCTACCGGTGGTATTATTATGGGTAGAAGTGGCATCAGAGCTGCTTATGCTACAGGTAGAGGCAAGATTGTTCTTAGAGCAAAAACAGAAATTGAAGAACAGAAAAACGGTAGATTTAAGATTATTGTTAGTGAACTTCCATATCAGGTTAATAAGGCAAGACTTATTGAAACTATTGCCGATATGGTTAGAGATAAGAGGATTGAAGGTATATCCAACATCGAAGACCATTCTGACAGAAATGGTATGCATATTGAAATTGATATTAAGAGAGATGCTTCTCCTCAAGTTGTTCTTAATTTATTATTTAAGAATACTCAGTTACAAACTACTTTTGGTGTAATCAACCTTGCTATTGTTAACGGTGAACCTAAGATTCTTACACTAAAGGAAATGTTGCAACATTACATTGACTTCCAGGTTGAAGTTATTGTAAGAAGAACAGAATTTGACCTAAAGAAAGCTAAAGAAAGATGTCATATTCTGGAAGGTTTAAAGATTGCTCAAGATAATATTGATGAGGTTATCAAGGTTATCAGAGAGTCTAAGGATCAGGCTACTGCTAAGGTTAATTTGTGTGAGAGATTTGGTCTTGATGATGTACAGGCTCAGGCTATTGTTGCAATGCGTTTAGGTCAGTTAACAAATCTTGAAAGAAACAAGATTGAAAATGAACTAAAAGAACTACATCTAAAGATTGATGATTTAGAGGATATTCTTGTACACAAGGAAAGACAGTTGAAGATTGTAGAAGAAGAAACTATTGCAGTTCGTAATAAATATGCCGACCAGAGAAGAACAGAAATTTGTGCAGTATCAGGTGAAGTTGATATTGAGGACCTTATTCCTGTTGAAGATTGTGTTGTTACTTTAACACAGTTTGGTTATATTAAGAGAATTCCTGCCGATACCTACAAGATTCAAAATCGTGGTGGTAGAGGTGTTTCCGGTATGTCACGCAGAGAAGAAGATGTGGCAAAGGAAATGTTTGTTGTAAATTCTCACGATTTAATCTTGTTCTTTACCGATAAGGGTAAGGTTTATAAAATTAAGTGTTACGAAATTCCTGAAGGTTCTCGTCAGAGTAAGGGTATGAACATTGCCAACCTACTTCCTATTGACCAAGATGAAAAAGTTACTTCTATGATTAAAGTTGATAATATGGAAGATGACAAGTATCTTGTTATGGTTACAAAGCAAGGTATTATCAAGAGAATTGAACTTTCTGCTTACAATACTGCCCGTAAAGGTGGTCTAATTGCTCTTGAACTAAATGAGGGTGATGAACTTGCTTGGGTTAGAATGACTGAGGGTAACGACAATATTATTGTTGCTACCGAAAAGGGTATGGCAATCAGATTTAACGAAAATGATATTCGTGCAATGGGTCGTCAGGCTCGTGGTGTTAAGGCTATGAAACTTGCTGAAGATGACCAAATTGTAGGTATGTGTGTTGCCCAAGATGATGATATGATTTTAACTGTTTCCGAAAAGGGTTACGGTAGAATTTCTAAGGCTACTGACTACAGAGTACAGTCAAGAGGTGGTAAAGGTCTAACCAACTACCACACAGATAAGTACGGTAAGGTTGCTGTACTACAGTCTGTTAACCTTGATGATGATATTATTATGATTTCTCAGTCAGGTATTGTTATTAGAATTGAAACTTCTTCTGTAAGAATTTGTAACAGACCAAGTAAGGGTGTTACTCTTATGAGAATCGGTGAGGATGATAAGGTTGTTACTATTGCTACAACACCTCACGAAAATGAAGAAGAAGCTGAAAAAGTTGATAATGAAGAATTAACTGAAAATTTAGAAACTACCGATACAGTAGAAAATAATGAAAACACAGAGAATACAGAAGAATAATTCATAAAACGAGGTGGCTTTTTAGTCACCTCGTTTTTATGTAAAAAGAAAATTTCCACATTTTATGAGTATAATGTGGAAAACAAAAAGGCAGAGAATTTTATTTTCTCTGCCTTTAAAATAATATATAATTTTATATTGATTTACATTGAAATAAATGCACTGCCCTTAGCAGGTACAACAACTCTGTTCTTAATAATTTCTGTACCCATATAAGGTGTACTTTGTGATGCTGAGAAAGGAATATCCATAATTACATCAACATCACCGGAGTTGAATGCACAGTAAATGCCTGACTTGTTGTCATATCTTAGGTAAGAGATAACATTGCCCTCAGCATAAACAGGTCTAAATTCACCGTCACAAAATGCTGAGATTGAACCTCTCATTTGACCCAGGTCTTTGTACCATTCTACAAGGTCATTGTCTTCCTTACCCCATGGAAAACCACATCTGTTAAATGGGTCACGATAACCCTCCATACCGGCCTCATCACCGTAGTAAACACAAGGAAAACCAGGTAATGTGTACTGAATACCGGTAGCGATCTTAACTAACTGCAAACCCACTTTTCTTTGTTTCTTAGTTAGTTTAGTTTCTGCTTGCCACTTACGGTCACGACCATTTAGTGGTTCACCGGCAATAACTGTTAAGATTCTCTCTGTATCGTGAGTAGAAAGTAAATTCATAAGAACTCTGATTACAGGTCTTGGATAATTTTCAAGTATATTTAAAATATTACTCATAACATACTTTGCATCAACACCCTTACAAAAATCAATAATTGCATTTCTGAAAACATAGTTCATTACTGAGTCTAGCTGGTCACCAAGAATAAATTTTCTTCTTGCACCGTAGCTTTCTTTATTTGATGCATCTTCCCATACTTCACCGATAACAAAGCCTTCCGGATTTTCTGCTTTAACTGCTTTTCTTAAATTTTCTAGGAAAACATCAGGTAATTCATCAGCAACATCAAGTCTCCAGCCTGAGTTACCGTCTCTCATCCATTTTCTTACAATACCGTTTTCGCCATTGATATATTCGTTAAAGTTAGGGTCTTCTTCGTGAACTTCCGGTAGTGTGTAGAAACCCCACCAACTGTTGTAGTTATTTGGCCATTCGTTAAACTTATACCAACTAAAGTATGGTGAATTTCTATCTCTATAAGCACCACCGTCACCATAGTTGCCAAATCTGTTGAAATATTTTGAGTCACAACCTGTGTGGCTGTAAACACCGTCATTAATAACATGAATACCTAGCTTTTTTGCCTCTTTACATAAAGTTTTAAAGTCCTCTTCTGTACCAAGCATTGGGTCAACTTCTGAATAGTCACCTGTGTCATAACGGTGGTTACTGTATGACTTTGAAATGGGGGTTAAATAAATACAAGTAACACCAAGCTTTTTTAGGTAGTCAAGTTTCATTGTAATACCCTTTAAGTCACCTTGGAAAAAGTCAGTATTTGTAATTTCACCATTTTCATTAGGCCACCATTGTGGAAGACCATACCAATCATCCATAATTGTAATATCGTTTCTGTCTATATCTTTCTTTTCACCACTAAAGAAAAATCTATCAGGGAAAATCTGATACATAATACCACCAACAGGCCACTTTGGAGTATCAAAACCTTTTTTGTAGGAAGTAATCTGCCATGCTCTGCCCGGTGTATCGGAAATACAAGACTTTGTATCTACATTAGTAGGTATAATATACTTTATGCCCTCAGGTGTATGAAGTCTGAAACCATGCCAATATAATCCTATTCTATCCGGTGTAAATTCACATTGCCACTTGTCATATTCATTTTCATGATTACAGTACCAGAACATTTTGTAATATTGCCAGTTGTAATCATAATCATACTTTATTGCCAGTTCAGCAAATGAACAGTTAAGGTTGTGTGGAACTCTAATTGTAATGCGTATTGCAGTACCTACTTCTACTGCACCGAATGGTGAACGATATGCTTCATTCCTTGAATCATATGGTGCTATCATTATTACCCCTCCTACTTCTGTTTATACAGAAACCAACTATCATTATACTCTTGTTTATTATATATTTCAACATAATACTATTTAAAATAGGGAAAATTAAGTAACAAAACCGATAGAATGATTACAATATTAATACATTACTTTTTCTTTTGAAGAAAAAAGATTATAATGATATTATAGAAGATATGCGTAAAAGAAAGGTAGTGTCCATTATGGGAAGACAGATAGTTTTTGTAGGGGGAAAAAGATTTACTATTATCACTGATGAAAGTGAAGAATATATGAAGAATATTGTGGAAAGACTTGATACCAGACTTCGTTCTATTATTTCCACAAATCCTAAGTTGGATAAGGACTCAGCAGCACTTTTGGCTTCTCTTGATTACTGTGATGAAGAATACAAAATCAAGAAGAAACTTGATGAAAACAAGGACCAGATGAAACAGTATCTTAGTGAGATTACTCGACTACATATGGAAATTGACAGCCTTAAGAGAGAAAAGAAAGAAATGCAAATGAAAATCAATAAGATTCTTAATGTTGATCCTGATGATGTTGTTACTGAAAAGCCATCAGAAAAGAAAATTATTGCAACAGGCAAAATTGAAAAGTCTGTACCTAAGATTCTTGGTGGCGCAGTTCAGCAAAGTCTTTTTAACAATACTAAGAAATAAGAGTAAAGTATATGAAAAAAATTGAAATTTTAGCTCCTGCAGGTAGCTTTGAGTCAGTTATTTCTGCCGTAAGAAGTGGAGCTGATGCAGTTTATCTTGGTTTACAAGATTTTTCTGCAAGAAAAGAAGCAAAAAACTTTTCTTTTGAAGAGTTAAAAGAAACAACTTCATATTGTCATATTAGAAATGTTAAAGTCTATGTTACTATGAACACACTTATCTTTGACAGAGAATTGGAAGATGCTTTAGAGTGTGTGAAAAAAGCTTGTGAATGTAACATTGATGCACTTATTGTGCAAGATATTGGCTTTGCAAATATGGTACACAAGGCTTGTCCAAATCTGCATTTGCATGGTTCAACTCAAATGAGTGTCCATACTTTAAGTGGTGCAAAATTACTGAAAGAAATGGGCTTTACCAGAGTTGTCCTTAGCAGAGAAATGTCCAGAGAAGAAATTAAGTATATTGCAGATAATGTTGATATTGAACTTGAAGTATTTGTTCATGGTGCATTATGTATGTGTGTCAGTGGTCAGTGTTATTTTTCTGCTATGCTTGGTGGCAGAAGTGGCAACAGAGGCTACTGTGCTCAAACCTGTAGATTACCTTTTAAGGTTGACGGTTGTGATCATGCACTAAGTTTAAAGGATAATTCTATTATTTATTACCTTGATGATATGGAAAGTATCGGTGTAACTTCTGCTAAAATTGAGGGCAGAATGAAACGCCCTGAATATGTTGCATCAGCAGTTAAGGCCTGTTATGAAAAGAGAGAGAAAGGCTTTATCTCTACTGCTACAATGGAAAACTTAAAAAATGTATTTTCTCGTACAGGTTTTACTGACGGTTACTATACAAATCATTTAGGTCATGATATGTTTGGCTATAGAAAAAAGGAAGATGTAGTTTCTGCTACAGAAAAGTTGTTTAGAGAAATCAGAACTTCTTATAAAGATGAAATGCAGAGAGTACCTTTAAAAGGAAAGTTTACACTTAAAGAAAATGAAAGTCCTACCTTTGAAGTAACTGATGGTAAAAATGTAGTTATTGCTACTTGTGATGATGTTAAGGGTGAAAAGGCTCTAAAAGTTGCTTTAAGTGAAGAAAAAGCAATTTCTCAGCTTTCTAAGACAGGTGGTACACCATATTATTTCAGTAATATTGAAACTGAAATTGATGAGGGTATTACTGTACCAATCTCTTCCCTAAACAAAATCAGAAGAGAAGTTCTAAGTATTATGGATAGTAAAAGGGACTTTGATTATAATTATTACTTTACTATGCCTGAAATTGACTTTACACCGGCTGACCAAAGAATTACTGAAAAAAGAGCAGAAGTAAGAAAAATTGATGATAAAATCGGTAATGATTATGACCTAATCTTTGTACCTATTACAATCAGTGATGAAGATTTAGAAAAAGTTAAGAAAAAATGCAGTAAAATCGGTATCTCTGTACCTAGAGGACTTTTTGGCAGAGAAGATAAGATTATTGAAAAGCTAAAAGAGTTTAAGTCAAAGGGTATCAATGATACTTTGTGCAACAATTTAGGTGCAGTTTATTTCTGTAAAGAACTTGGCTTTAATGTTCATGGTGGAGAATTCCTAAATATCACAAATACGGCATCTGTTTTGTGGGCAGAGAAATATGGTTTAACTGATATTTTGGTTTCTATTGAAATTACTGACGAACAAATTAACGCTTTAGGTGGTAATATTAAGCGAGGATTAGTAAGTTATGGATATATTCCACTGATGCTAACAAGAAACTGCCCTGTAAAGAGTGGTAGAAAAGACTGTAGAACTTGCAAAAAATATGGAAAAATGCAGGATCGTAAAAAATACGAATTTTCACTTTATTGTGACGGAAACTGTGTGGAAGTATTAAATTCCGTACCACTTAATATTCTCTCAGAGATTAATAAAAAGTTTTTCACATTTTTCACAATGGAAAAGTTCTATGTGGAAAACTCTGTGGAAAAGGTGGAAAACTACGGGGAAAACAATGGAAAACGAAGTCAAACCACAACATATACACGTGGAATGTACTTCAGGGGCATAAAATAGTGTGGAAAACTATTTTCAAGAAATGATAATAACTTAAGTTTTCCACATTATTAACATTGCAATGTGAGGGAAACTTTACAACCTTGTAATATTTCTTAAAAAGCATTAAAAAGTTGTAATATTTTATATAAGTAAAATTATTATTTTTTTGATAAATAAATTTAAAATTCAACATAGTTTTATTTTTGCAAGATTTAATGTAATTTTGCAAGAAGGAGTAGAAAAATGAATGTTCTTAAGATAAAAAAGTTAAAAGAAAATGCAATTATTCCTAAAAGAGCAACTGAGGGTTCAGCCGGTATGGACCTTTATGCTTGTATTGACAGTAGTGTGGTTATTAATCCCGGTGACCTTGTAACTATTCCTACCGGTATTGCAATTCAGTTATCTAGTGGAGACTTTATGGCAAATATTTATGCAAGAAGTGGACTTGGTATCAAACACGGTATTTGTCTGTCAAACGGTGTTGGTGTTGTGGATAGTGACTACCGTGGTGAAGTTTGTGTCGGTCTTTGTAATGTTTCTAACAAACCATACACAATTGAACCTAATGAGAGAATTGCTCAGATGGTTATTGCACCTGTTTCTCTAATGAATGTGGAAGAAGTTTCTTCCCTGGAAGATACAGTTAGAGGTGAAGGTGGTTTCGGCTCAACCGGTAAGAAATAATTACGGTTTTGTCACACTAATATTCGACTTGTTATTGTTGAAAACAAGGTGTTATTAATGTATAATACTTAAGCATTAAAAGCATTAAAAATGATGATTATTTTATACCATCAGAATTTTTGAGATTATTATTTTTGGAAGGTAGATTGTATGTTTACTAAAGACATTGGCATTGACCTAGGTACTGCTAATACTCTTGTTTATATGAAAGGCAAAGGAATTGTTCTTCGTGAACCTTCTGTTGTAGCAGTTGATGTTCGTGAGGATCAGGTTCTGGCAGTTGGTGCTCAAGCAAAAGAAATGATTGGCAGAACACCCGGCTCTATTGCTGCAATTAGGCCATTAAAAGATGGTGTTATTGCTGACTTTGAAATAACTGCAATTATGCTAAAACACTTTATTAGAAAAGTTGTTCATAGCAATTTCTTTTCAAGACCAAGAATAGTTATCTGTATTCCAAGTGGTGTTACTCAAGTAGAGAAAAGAGCAGTTGAAGATGCTGCCCGTCAAGCCGGTGGCAGAGATATTGAGTTAATAGAAGAACCTATGGCTGCTGCTATTGGTGCAGGTTTACCTGTTGGTGAACCTACCGGTAGCATGGTACTTGATATTGGTGGTGGTACATCAGAGGTAGCAGTTATTTCCCTAGGTGATATTGTTGCCCACAATTCTGTTAGAGTTGCCGGTGATAAATTTGATGATGCAATTATGACCTATGTTAAGAAAAAGTATGGACTGACTATCGGTGAAAGAACTGCTGAAGAAGTTAAAATTAATATTGGTTCAGCATATCCTCATGAAAATGAAAAGACAATGACAATAAAAGGCAGAAATACTGTTGATGGACTTCCTAAGGATGTTACCATCTCAGCAGAAGAAGTTAGAAACGCTTTAGCTTCACCACTTTCAACAATTATTGATGGTGTTATTGATACTTTAGAGAAAACACCACCGGAACTTTCTGCCGATATTATTGACAGAGGTATTACCTTAACAGGTGGTGGTGCATTGCTAAAAGGTCTTGATTTATTAATCAGCAGACAGACAGGTATGCCTGTGCATATTGCAGACAGACCACTTGACTGTGTAGCTGACGGTGCAGGTAAAAGGCTGGAAACTGTGATGCCTAAGGATTTTTACAGAGATAGAAGAAGATAATTTTCCTATAAACCCCACTTTGGTGGGGTTTAATTAAAAGTATGGGTTACTGAGGTATAGTATGAGAGAAATTTTCAGAACAAAAAGTTTTAAAATTTTAATAATAACTGTAGTTGTGTTGGCACTATGCACTATTTCATCAACTGCATTTGGTACAAATATTATTTCCTCAGCTGTGGGATATATAACTACAGGTATGCAGAGAGTTTCTGCCACCGTAACAGAAAATAACGGTAAAAAGTCTTATAGTGAGTTATTGGCAGAAAATGAAGAACTAAAGAAAGAAATTGCCACGCTAAGAACTCAACTTGCTGATTATAGCGACACTAAGGTTGAAAATGCCAGACTGTGGAAATTCTATGGTTTAAAGAAAAGTGATGACAGTTACGACTTTGTACCGTCAACAGTTATAAGGCGAGATAGCCAAAGTAAATTCTATTCTTTCACAATTGACAGAGGTACAAGTGACAATATTAATGTTAATGACCCTGTAATTTCTGAAAATGGACTGGTCGGTTATGTAAATAGTGTTAGCAGAAACCATAGTACAGTAACAACTATACTTTCACCTGACCTTTCTGCCGGTGGTTTTGATGTGAAAAGTAAGGATAAGGGCTTAATTTCAGGTGACCCTGAATATAGTGACAAGGGACTTGTTACCTTTAAAAAGTTAGAAGAAAATAATAAAATAAAAGTAGGTGACCAAATTTCTACTACAGGTGTTGGTGGAGTATATCCTAAGAATATTTCTATAGGTAAAGTAAAAGAAATTAAGTACAATGACTTTGATACTTCTCTTTATGCAGTAGTTGAACCTTATGAAAATGTAAAAACCGTTTCTGATGTAGTGGTTATTACTTCTTTTAAGGGACAAGGTGAAGTTTCTGCTAAGGAGGATTAGTATGGGTGAAAGAAAATATACCTTTCTAAAGTTTTTTGCCTATGTAATAGAGATTATAATTTTTTACATACTTGAAGGTGTACCAAACCTTTTTCCGGAAGTATTGCAAGGTAAACCACTTTTCCTCTTGCCTATTGCTTTATCAATAGGATTTTTTGAAAAAGAAATTCCTGCTATGGTTTATGGTATAGTTTGTGGTAGTTTAATTGATTTTGGTGTAACCAGTCACTTTGGATTTTATACCTTTAGTTTGGCAATACTTTGCTTTTTTATAGGTTATATTGTGGAAAACTTTTTTAATTTATCTTTAGTTTTCTTTTTGATAGTGAGTGTTATTGCTGTACCTGTTCTTATAAGTTTGAACTTTGTGTTTACTTATATTGTTTTAGGTTATAGTGATTATATTACTTATTATGTAAATCATATTGTACCTATTATGATTTATACATTTATTGTGTCACCGATTTTCTATGGTATTAATAAGGTGATTCATAATAAATTCAGTGTTGTAAAATAATAATTAAAATTAAAAATTTTCCTTACAATGGAGGTGATTATGTGGAAAACAAATTGAACCGTAGAGGTATCCTTGTACTTGTAATTGCAATAGTTATTTTTGTGGGTTTTATGGTAAGACTTTTCTTTTGGCAAGTTGTAGATGGTGAAAAGTATAAAGAAATTGCAAAGAACAATTCCACATATTCGTTAACTTCTAACAGAACAAGAGGAGAAATTCTGACAAGTGACGGTAAACCACTTGCCACAAACAAAACTATATATAATGTGGTACTGAAAAAAGGTTATATTGATGATAATAAGCTGAATGATACTATTATCAAGGTGCTTAATTTGTTAAAGACAAGAAATGAAAAGTGGATTGATAACCTACCTATTTCATACAAAAATAACAGTTATAATTTTAGAAGTGATGATAACAGTAAGGAAAATTTGTCATACCTAAAAAGTAAAGAATTTTTAGGTTATTTGGATATTGATAAAGATGATTCAGTCGATGACTTTGTGGAAAAGTTAGCAGATAGATATGATTGTAAAAATATTGAAAATGAAGAAGAAAAAAGAAATGTAATTTCAGTTAGATTTAATATGGAAAAAAGTAATTTCTCAACTACTAACGACTATGTTTTAGCTGAAAATATTTCAAATGATATGATGCAAATTGTGTCAGAAAATACCCAAAGTATGTCCGGTGTTGAAGTTGATACAGAAGTTGAAAGAGTATATAAAAACGGTACTTTAGCACCTCATATTGTAGGTACAGTCGGTAAAATAAACGAAGAAGAATATAACGAAAATAAGGGTTATGAACTTAATGACCTTATCGGTAAGTTTGGCATAGAAAAAGCCTTTGAAAGTGAACTTCGTGGTGAAGTTGGTAAGGCTTATGTGGAAAAAAATTCTAAAGGAAATGTTATCGGTACTGTAGAAACTGAAAATGCAAAACCCGGAAATACTGTTTGGTTAACTATTGACAGTGGTCTTCAAAAGGTAGCTTTGGAGTCTTTGGAATATAATATTAATCAGTGTCACAGTTTAGTTGCCAATGACTGTGTAGCAGGTGGTGTTGTAATGCTAAATGTAAAGGACTTTTCAGTTTTGGCAGCAGCCTCATTCCCTACTTATGATATTTCAAAGTATAGTGATTATGACTACTACACTTCACTTTCTAATGATGAAACAACTCCACTTTACAGCAGAACATTTGACGGTGCATTTGCACCGGGTTCTGTTTTTAAACCTTGTGTTGCTTTAGCAGGTCTAGAGGAAGGTAAAATTACTAAGGACTCTGTAATAACCTGTACCCAAGATTATGACTACTACCCTACCGATATTGTTAAATGTATGGGTTATCATGGTGATACTTCACTAAATAAAGCACTTGCAGTTTCTTGTAACTATTATTTTGCAGAAGTAGGCAGAAGATTAGGTATAAACACTATTTACAGTTATGCAGAGAAATTTGGTTTAGGTCTCCCTACAGGTGTGGAAATTAATGAAAGCACAGGTATTCTTGCCGGTAGAGATAGCAAAAGTTGGACTGCCGGTAATACTGTACAAGCTGCTATCGGTCAAAGTGATAATGCATTTACACCGGCACAACTTGCAACTTATGTTGCTACAATTGCTAATAACGGTACAAGACTACAAACTCACTTAATGAAGAAAATTACTTCATATGACAGAAAAAAGACTATTAAAGAAAATAATGAAAGCAATGTAGAAGTTAAGTCAACCTTAAAGGTAAATGAAGAAAACTTAAAGGCAGTACAAAAAGGTATGTGGAGTGTATGTAACGAAAGTGACGGTACTGCATATGATGTGTTCAGTAATTACGGTGTAACTGTTGCCGGTAAAACCGGTACTGCAGAAAACAGTGGTACAGACCATACGGTATTTATGTGCTATGCTCCATATGAAAAACCTGAGGTTGCAATTGCAGTAGTAGTTGAACATGGTTCAATGAAAAAATATTCAACAGATGTTGCAAAAGCACTTCTTAATAAATATTTCTATAACAAAGATTATACTCCAAGTGAAGAGTGATTTTGGCAAAATTATTGATTATAATGATTTATTTGTTATTTTGTAAGAAAATTTTTAGTGATTTGACAAAATATAAGTGATTTTTTAAGATTTTAGTGTATAATATTTATGTAATAATTAATATTTTACATATAAAATTAATATTGATTATGAACATTAGTGTATATTTTATTCAATATGCCTAAATTTTAATTAATTTATTCTACACTATAAAATTTGTTTATCTTTCGATTTTGTGATAGAATGTACTAGAGGTGTACTATGAGTCAGATTATTGTTTTAGCTTCCGGTAAGGGTGGTACAGGTAAAACAACTGTTACCGTTAACCTTGCAGTGGCTTTGTGTAATAAAGGAAAAAAAGTATTATTAATAGATTGTGACTGTGGAATGAGAGGTCTTGACCTAATGCTTGGTCTTGATAAGAACCTTGTCTATGACACCAGTGATGTTATTGCCGGAAACTGTTTTACAGAGGATGCTATCTATAAGTATGAACCGGTTGAGGGTTTGTATTTGTTACCGGCACCAATCGACACAGATGATGAGATTTCACCACAGGTTATGAAACAGTTTACTGATACTATTAAGAACAGTTATGACTATATTTTGATTGACTCCCCTGCCGGTATCGGTAGTGGATTTATAACAGCAATTACACCTGCTGACAGAGCAATTATTGTTACTAACCCTGAACCTACAAGTGTTAGAGGTGCAGTAAAGGTTAGACAAGCATTGCTAAAACATAATGTTGATAATATCAGACTTGTTATCAATAGACTGAATGTTAAAAACTTTAAGAAACTTGGTGTTTATCAAGATTTAGATGAAGTTGTTGATAAAAGCGAAACACAACTTATCGGTGTTGTACCGGATGACTATAGACTGGTTAGCTTTAGTCAGACAGGTAAACCAAACTTAAACAATTCTATTTCTAAGGAAGTTTTTGATAGAATTGCCGATAGACTAACAGGTAAAAATTTGCAACTTGCCTTTCCAAAGAAGTTTTAAATTTATTTGATATATAGAATAGATAAGAAAAGGTATTTTAAGGATATATGGAGGTTTTACGATGAATATTGCACTTATTGCTCATGATGAAAAGAAAGAACTAATGGTTCAGTTTTGTATTGCTTATTGTGGTATTCTTAGCAGAAATATTATTTGTGCTACAGGTACAACAGGTAAACTTGTTGAAGAAGCAACAGGTCTAGAGGTACAGAAGTTCCTTGGTGGTAGCCAAGGTGGTGACCAGCAGATTGCCGCAAGAATAGCTTGTAATGAAATTGATATGCTACTATTTTTCAGAGACCCACTAAATCCAAAGCCATCAGAACCAAATGATATGAACCTTCTAAGACTTTGTGATATGCACAACATCCCTGTAGCAACAAATATTGCTACAGCAGAAGTTCTTATTCATGGTCTTGAAAGAGGCGACCTTGATTGGAGAAATATTGTTAAATAATTTACCTTATATATAGTATAGGATAATTATGCCTATTGAAAGGAAAGAGAAATGGGAGATATTATTAGAAAGATTAAAGGTACAGAGGACATTATGCCTAAGGATGTCTACAAGTGGCAATTTGTAGAAGATGTTATGCGTCAGCAGGCTGAGTCTTTTGGTTACAAAGAGGTTCGTACACCTGTTTTTGAGCAGACTTCTCTATTCTCAAGAGGTGTTGGTGAAACAACTGATGTTGTTCAAAAAGAAATGTACACATTTTCAACTAAGGGTGACGCAAGTATTACACTTCGTCCTGAAGGTACTGCCGGTGCAGCCAGAGCATTTCTTGAACATGGTGTTCAAAACGACGGTTTACCATCAAAGCAATATTATCTAATTACTTGTTATAGATATGAAAAGCCTCAGGCAGGTCGTCAAAGAGAATTCCACCAGTTTGGTATGGAAGTTTTCGGTACACAAAATCCTGCAGCCGATGCTGAGGTTATCTGCCTAGCAAACGGACTTTTCGAGAGATTGGGTTTATCAAATATCAGACTTGAAATCAACTCAATCGGTTGTCCAAAGTGTAGAGCAGAGTACCACAAAAAGTTAAAAGAATATTTTTCTAATTATAAAGACCAATTGTGTGAAACTTGTCTTGGCAGATTAGACAGAAACCCTATGCGTATCATTGACTGTAAAAGTCCTATTTGTAGTGGTATTGCTAAGGATGCACCAAAGGTGATTGATTTTCTTTGTGACGAATGTAAAGAACACTTTGAAAGCGTTAAGTCTTATCTTGATGTTGCAGGTGTTAAGTATGAAGTTAATCCATCAATCGTAAGAGGTCTTGATTATTATACAAAGACAGTTTTTGAATTTGTTTCAGATAATATCGGTGCACAAGGTACAGTTTGTGGTGGTGGACGATATGACGGCTTAATTGAAGAATTAGGTGGTCAGCACACTCCTTCACTGGGTTGTGCAATGGGTATTGAAAGACTATTGTTATTAATGGAAAACAGTGGTGTTGAAATTCCTAAGCCTGAAACTTGTGACTTATATGTTGCATCAATGGGAGAAAAAGCTCAGCTAAAGGCTTTCTCAATTGTAGAAGAAGTCAGAAAGTCCGGACTGTTTGCTCAGAGTGATATTGTTGGCAGAGGTCTTCGCCCACAGATGAAGTTTGCTGACAAAATCGGTGCTAAGTTCTCAGTTGTTATTGGTGACAACGAAATTGAAGAAAATAAAGCAGAAGTAAAAAATATGGAAACAGGAGAAAAAACTACTGTTTCATTAGATGACTTTGTTTCAGATTTTCAGGATGTACTTATTGATGCTGAAACAAAGAAAATAGCAGAGATGTAAGAAGTAGGAGAAGATTATGGCAGAATATATGGGAGAACTTCGCCGTACCCATTATTGTGGCGATTTAAGAGAATGCAATGTAGGTGAAACAGTTGTTGTTTGTGGATGGGTTGCAAAACAGAGAGATTTAGGACAGTTAATTTTCATTGACTTGCGTGACAGAACAGGTGTTGTTCAGTTAGCTTTTAATGAAAGTACAGAAAAAGAAATTTTCGATAAGGCTTTTTCTGCAAGAGCAGAGTATGTTCTTTGTGCAAAAGGTGTAGTTCAGGAAAGAAGTTCTAAGAACCCTGACATTAAAACAGGTGATATTGAAGTACTTGTTGAGGACTTAAGAGTTCTTTCTAAGGCTCAGACACCACCTTTTGAAATTGTTGATGACTGTAAAACAAGTGAAGATGTCAGACTAAAGTATCGTTACCTTGATTTAAGAAGAAAACCTTTACAGGATAACATTATTATGCGTTCTAAGATTGCAAAGGTTGCTCGTGACTATTTCTATGAAAACGGCTTTATTGAAATTGAAACACCAATGTTAATTAAGTCAACTCCTGAAGGTGCAAGAGATTACCTTGTTCCATCAAGAGTACATAAGGGTAGCTTTTATGCCCTACCTCAGTCACCACAGATTTATAAGCAGTTACTAATGCTTTCCGGTTTTGACAGATATATTCAACTTGCAAGATGCTTCAGAGATGAAGATTTAAGAGCTGACAGACAACCGGAATTTACACAGATTGATATGGAACTTTCATTTGCTTCTATGGAAGAGATTATGGAAATCAATGAAGGTTTGTTTAAGAGATTATTTAAGGATATTCTTGGTAAAAATTTGGAAACTCCATTTGAAAAAATGACATATGCCGATGCTATGAATCGTTATGGTTCTGATAAGCCTGATGTTCGTTTCGGTATGGAAATTTGTGATGTTTCCGATGTTGTTAAGGATTGTGGCTTCGGAGTATTCTCCGGTGCAGTTAAGAACGGTGGTAGTGTTCGTTGTATCGTAGCAAAGAACTCTGCATCTGTATTAACAAGAAAAGAAGTAGATAAATTAACTGAATATGTTAAGGGCATCGGTGCTAAGGGTCTTGCATTTATCCGTTGGGTAGAAGATGAACCATCTTGTGGCTTCAAGAAATTCTTAACAGATGAAGAATTTAATAGTATTATCAGCACTTGTGGTGCAGAAAAAGGCGATGTTGTACTATTTGTTGCAGATAAGAATTCTGTTGTACTTCCAACTTTAGGTGCATTAAGATTAAAAGTTGCTAAGAAACTGGATATTATTCCAAATGTATTTAAATTTGTTTGGATTGTGGATTTCCCATTCTTTGAATTTGATGAAGAAAGTGGCGAATGGGTAGCAATGCACCATCCATTTACAATGCCTAAGGAAGAATGTTTACAGTATCTTGATACTGACAAGGGTAAGGTTGTTGCTAAGGCTTATGACCTTACACTTAACGGTACAGAACTTTCATCAGGCTCAATCAGAATTACTGATTATGAACTTCAGCAAAAAATGTTTAAGGCACTTAAGCTTACTGATGAAGAAATTGAAGCTAAGTTTGGTTTCTTAGTTGAAGCATATAAGTATGGTGCTCCTCCACACGGTGGTATGGGTATCGGTCTTGACAGAATCGCAATGTTACTTTCAGGTGCTGAAAGTCTAAGAGATGTTACTGCGTTTCCTAAGGTACAAAATGCCTCAGAATTAATGAGTCAAAGCCCTGCTCCGGTTGATCAGGAAAGTCTTGATGTTCTAGGTATTGAAGTGGTTTCGGAATAATACACAAAACCGATAATAGTTAGTAGTGCAAAACTACTAATCGTACATAAAAAATTAACATTTTTTGTTGCTTTAAATATAGATTTTTATGGGCGATTATTATATAATAGTAGTACTGAATAGTACTGAGAAATTTAATTTTAGGATGTGAATTTTTATGAAAAAGTCAGTATCTTTGCTACTAACAGTTTTAATGGCAATGTCTATTATCACTGTAGCAGCAACATCAGTTTCAGCAGCTGAAACTGCAAAGGTAAATGATAAGGACTGCTATGTTGGACAGAAAGTAGTTTATACTTACTTCCTACAAGCTCCCGGTAAAGCAGAAGACTTCCAGGGCCAACTAGAATATACAGATGGTCTTAGTCTAGAAAAGGTAGAAATTTCTGATGCTTCCGGTGTAATGATTGACGGTGAGAAGGGTGTTATGGTTAACACTGCAATCAGCAACAATGTTTATTACAGTGGTGTTAACATTAACGAAGGTTATGATTACACTACTAAGTCTGCTTTCATTACAGCAGAATTTTTAGTTGAAAAGTCCGGTGACCAGACAGTAGCTAATAAGCTGGAAATTCTTTCAGGTTCAAACGGTACACAGTATGTAGAAGACTACAAAGCTATTGAAGGTGTTCAGTCTTCAGAAAAAACAACTGTACAGCCTGTTGATGCTGAAAGCATTAAGTTGAATGTAACTGCTAAGACAGTTTATACAGGTTCTAAGTTTACTCTAAAAGCTACAGTAACTCCTGAACTTGCTTCTGCAACTAATGATGTAGATTGGTCTTCATCAAAAGAAGCAGTTGCTACAGTTGACAACGGTGTTGTAACTGCTAAGAAAGCCGGTTCAGCAGTTATCACTGCAAAAGTTGGTGCTGTTACTGCAACATGTAAGGTTACAGTAAGACAGCATGTAACAAGTGTTAAGCTAAATGCAACAAGAAAAGTTCTTTACAATGGCAAGGCAACAACTCTAAAGGCAACTGTTTATCCATCAAATGCTTCTAATAAGGCAGTAACATGGAAAACATCAAACAGTAAAGTTGCTACAGTAAATGCAAAGGGTGTTGTAAGAGCTAAGAAGCCTGGTTATGCTTATATTACAGTAACAACTAAGGATTCTAAAAAGACTGCTAGATGCAAGGTTACTGTTAAGGCTCAGAAGGCTACAAAGGTAACAGTAAATGTTAAGAAGTCAATTTCACTACAGAAGAAGGGTAAATCAGTAAACATTAAAGCAACAGTTTCTCCTTCAAATACATATAACAAGGCAATCACAGTTTCTAACTCTAAAAAGAAAGTTGTTAAAGTTTCAACTTCTAAGATTAGATCTGGTAAGACAGTTAAGGTAACTGCTCTTAAGAAGGGTTCTTCAAAAATTAAGTTTACTGCTGCTGACGGTTCAAGAAAGTCAACTACAGTAAAGGTAACAGTTAAGAAGTAAAATTCTTAAATTAATAAGCTATCGGCACCTCCGAAGAAATTCGGGGGTTGCCGTTTAGAAAAAAGAACAATAAAAAGAAAGGAAAAGACGCCAATGAAAAAAATACTTTCAGTAGTGCTATCTGTTGTAATCCTTATGTCTATGATGGTTACAGGTTTCACCGTAGGTGCAGCTTCAACAGATAAGGCAACTATCAATGGCAAAGAAGTTTCTGTTGGTTCAAAGGTAACTTACAAGATTGACCTAAAGACTGCTTCAAAGATTGAATCAGTTCAGGGTGTTGTAAACTTTGATTCTAATGTTCTAAAGTTAGATTCATTTACTATGCCAAACACAACTTCTAATTATCTACCAAACACTAATATTGCAGGTGAAGTTCATTATGCTGCATATAGTGTTGACGGTGATTTTGATTTTTCTTCACAGAAAAATTACATCACTGCAGAATTTACAGTTATTAAGGCTGGTACATCTTCAATTACTCATAACTATGAAGTTCTTGATGATGCTAACTCAAAGACATTACTAGACAGTAATAAAAAGCCTAATAGCAGTGTACAGGAAACAACAAATACAACTGTAGGTGAAGTAGTACCTTCTGATACTGCTATCATCAACGGTGTTAAATGTAAAGTTGGTTCAACTGTTACATTTAATGTATGGGTAAAAGCTCCAAGAGTTGCTGAAGATTATCAGGGTAGAGTTTTCTATACTAATGATATTCTAACACCGAAGTCAGCTAGTGGTAAATCTAACGGTGCTTCAGCTATGTATAATCTACATGATACAGAAACTTATCCTGGAAAAGACATTGTTTCTTATACCTGGATGGATTTCCGACATCCTGTAGATTTTTCAACTGAAGATAAGATGGTTTCAGTAACATTTGATGTTACTGCTTCAGGTAGAGGAACAATCGAAAGCTATATTGAATGCTTTGATGATATAGATGACAATTATATGATTCTTGATGGTAAAATTCTACTTGACGGTGTTACTGTAAGAACAGAAGTTGTTCCATCAGAAGTTCCACCTGAACCTACAACAACATCATCCACAACTGCAACAACATCTTCTACAACTGCAACAACAGCAACAACAGCTACAACAGCAACTACTGCTCCTCGTCCATCAAAAACAACATTCAATGGTAAAGAAGTAAAAGTTGGTGAAGAAGTTACTGTTACATATATGATTCAGGCTGATAAGCTTTGTGAAGATTTCCAAGGTTACTTTAAATATGGTAACAAGACAGTTGGTGACACAACAGGTATTGAACTAACAAAGTTTAGCCTAAAGAATATGCCTGGTACAATGGTAAATACAGATCCTGCTGGTAAGGCTGTATTTACAGGTTCATCATTTGACAAGCCATATGATTTTAGAACAAAGACTCAGTTTGTAACAGCTACATTTAAGGTAACTAAGGCTAATTGTGCATATTTTGCAGAAGCAGAAATGTATATCCTAAGTGCAGTAGATGGTACTGATTATGTAAACCAGGGTGTTGTTAAGAATCCATTTACATGGGAAGGTTCAACATCTACAGAACCAACAACTACATCAAGCACAACAAAGCCATCAGGTGACTATGCAATCATCAATGGTGTTAAGTGCAAGGTTGGTTCAACAATCACATATAACCTATATGCAAAGACTCCTTATGAAGTTGGAGACTATCAGGGTTATGTTCTATATTCAAATGACCTACTAAAGGCAACAGACTTATATGTTAAGCAGACAACAACTCCTGCATTCACAAACCTAAATGATACAGAAGATTATCCTGGTCAGAGTGTTGTAACATTTAACTGGCAGGATTCTATGACTACTTTAGACTTCTCTAAGGAAGACCTATTTGTTTCAGTTAAGTTTAAGGTAACTGCTGCCGGTACAGGTTCTATCGATGATTACATTGTATGTTTCGATGATAAGGATATGAATTACCTAATCGACTACGGTGTAATTAAAGATCCAGATACTTCTCTAAGAGATGAAGTTATTGCAGAGGAAGGACCAACAACTACAAGTTCAACAACTGCTACAACAGCAACAACTGCTACAACAGCAACAACTGCAACAACTGCAACAACTGCAACAACAGCTACAACAGCAACTACTGCAACAACAGCTACAACTGCAACAACAGCTACAACTGCAACAACAGCTACAACTGCTACAACAGCAACAACTGCTACAACAGCAACTACTGCTCCTCGTCCATCAAAAACAACATTCAATGGTAAAGAAGTAAAAGTTGGTGAAGAAGTTACTGTTACATATATGATTCAGGCTGATAAGCTTTGTGAAGATTTCCAAGGTTACTTTAAATATGGTAACAAGACAGTTGGTGACACAACAGGTATTGAACTAACAAAGTTTAGCCTAAAGAATATGCCTGGTACAATGGTAAATACAGATCCTGCTGGTAAGGCTGTATTTACAGGTTCATCATTTGACAAGCCATATGATTTTAGAACAAAGACTCAGTTTGTAACAGCTACATTTAAGGTAACTAAGGCTAATTGTGCATATTTTGCAGAAGCAGAAATGTATATCCTAAGTGCAGTAGATGGTACTGATTATGTAAACCAGGGTGTTGTTAAGAATCCATTTACATGGGAAGGTTCAACATCTACAGAACCAACAACTACATCAAGCACAACAAAGCCATCAGGTGACTATGCAATCATCAATGGTGTTAAGTGCAAGGTTGGTTCAACAATCACATATAACCTATATGCAAAGACTCCTTATGAAGTTGGAGACTATCAGGGTTATGTTCTATATTCAAATGACCTACTAAAGGCAACAGACTTATATGTTAAGCAGACAACAACTCCTGCATTCACAAACCTAAATGATACAGAAGATTATCCTGGTCAGAGTGTTGTAACATTTAACTGGCAGGATTCTATGACTACTTTAGACTTCTCTAAGGAAGACCTATTTGTTTCAGTTAAGTTTAAGGTAACTGCTGCCGGTACAGGTTCTATCGATGATTACATTGTATGTTTCGATGATAAGGATATGAATTACCTAATCGACTACGGTGTAATTAAAGATCCAGATACTTCTCTAAGAGATGAAGTTATTGCAGAGGAAGAACCAACAACAGCAACAACTGCAACTACTGCAACAACTGCTACAACAGCTACAACTGCTACAACAGCAACAACAGCAACAACTGCTCCTCAACCATCAAAGACAACATTCAATGGTAAGGATGTTAAGGTTGGAGATGAAGTAACAGTTACATATTACATCCAGACAGAAAAACTTTGTGAAGACTTCCAGGGTTATTTCTACTATGGTAACAAGACAACTAGCGATACTACCGGTATCGAACTTAAGTCATTCTATATTAGAGAAGATTTACCAGGTCTAATGTGCAACACTGCTCCAGCAGGCAAGATTGTATTTACCGGTGTATCACCACTAAATCCATATGACTTTAGAACAAAGGGTAAGTTCATTAGTGCTACATTCAAGATTAATGAAGCAAACTATGACTACTATGCTAACGCTGTATTTGAGGTTCTAAGTGCAGTTGATGGTACTAACTATGTAAACTTTGGTAAGATTGAAAATCCATTCGTTTGGGAAGAGGAAACATCTGTACCAACACCTACAACTGCTACAACAGCAACAACTGCAACAACAGCAACAACTGCTACAACAGCAACAACTGCTACAACTGCTACAACAGCTACAACAGCTACAACAGCAACAACTGCAACAACAGCAACAACTGCTACAACAGCAACAACTGCTACAACAGCAACAACTGCTACAACTGCAACTACTGCTACAACTGCTACAACAGCAACAACTGCAACTACTGCAACAACTGCTCCTCGTCCATCAAAGACAACATTCAATGGTAAGGATGTTAAGGTTGGAGATGAAGTAACAGTTACATATTACATCCAGACAGAAAAACTTTGTGAAGACTTCCAGGGTTATTTCTACTATGGTAACAAGACAACTAGCGATACTACCGGTATCGAACTTAAGTCATTCTATATTAGAGAAGATTTACCAGGTCTAATGTGCAACACTGCTCCAGCAGGCAAGATTGTATTTACCGGTGTATCACCACTAAATCCATATGACTTTAGAACAAAGGGTAAGTTCATTAGTGCTACATTCAAGATTAATGAAGCAAACTATGACTACTATGCTAACGCTGTATTTGAGGTTCTAAGTGCAGTTGATGGTACTAACTATGTAAACTTTGGTAAGGTTGAAAATCCATTTACATGGGAAGGTTCAACATCTACAGAACCAACAACTACATCAAGCACAACAAAGCCATCAGGTGACTATGCAATCATCAATGGTGTTAAGTGCAAGGTTGGTTCAACAATCACATATAACCTATATGCAAAGACTCCTTATGAAGTTGGAGACTATCAGGGTTATGTTCTATATTCAAATGACCTACTAAAGGCAACAGACTTATATGTTAAGCAGACAACAACTCCTGCATTCACAAACCTAAATGATACAGAAGATTATCCTGGTCAGAGTGTTGTAACATTTAACTGGCAGGATTCTATGACTACTTTAGACTTCTCTAAGGAAGACCTATTTGTTTCAGTTAAGTTTAAGGTAACTGCTGCCGGTACAGGTTCTATCGATGATTACATTGTATGTTTCGATGATAAGGATATGAATTACCTAATCGACTACGGTGTAATTAAAGATCCAGATACTTCTCTAAGAGATGAAGTTATTGCAGAGGAAGAACCAACAACAGCTACAACTGCAACAACAGCTACAACAGCTACAACAGCTACAACTGCAACAACTGCTACAACAGCAACAACTGCTACAACAGCTACAACTGCAACAACTGCTACAACAGCTACAACTGCAACAACTGCTACAACAGCAACAACTGCTACAACAGCTACAACTGCTACAACTGCAACTACTGCTCCTCGTCCATCAAAAACAACATTCAATGGTAAGGATGTTAAGGTTGGAGATGAAGTAACAGTTACATATTACATCCAGACAGAAAAACTTTGTGAAGACTTCCAGGGTTATTTCTACTATGGTAACAAGACAACTAGCGATACTACCGGTATCGAACTTAAGTCATTCTATATTAGAGAAGATTTACCAGGTCTAATGTGCAACACTGCTCCAGCAGGCAAGATTGTATTTACCGGTGTATCACCACTAAATCCATATGACTTTAGAACAAAGGGTAAGTTCATTAGTGCTACATTCAAGATTAATGAAGCAAACTATGACTACTATGCTAACGCTGTATTTGAGGTTCTAAGTGCAGTTGATGGTACTAACTATGTAAACTTTGGTAAGATTGAAAATCCATTCGTTTGGGAAGAGGAAACATCTGTACCAACACCTACAACTACATCATCTTCAACAACTGCAACAACTGCAACAACTGCAACAACTGCAACAACAGCAACTACTGCAACTACTGCAACAACAGCTACAACTGCAACAACAGCAACAACTGCTACAACAGCAACAACTGCAACAACTGCAACAACAGCAACAACAGCAACAACAGCAACAACTGCTACAACAGCAACAACTGCAACAACAGCAACAACTGCAACAACTGCAACTACTGCAACAACTGCAACTACTGCAACAACTGCAACAAAGCCTGTTGAAAAGGTAAAGGTTAGATACAACCTAACTAATGTTGTTTCTTCAAATAAGGTTGAAGAAATTGAAAAGAATGATGTTTATACAACAGTACTATCTCCTGTTAAGGGTTATGAAATCTCTTCAGTAATCATGGTAGTAAACGGTAGTGTTGTTCCTGTAAATAAGAATGCTGATGGTACATACCTAGTAACAGTACCAGCAACAGGTGACATTACAATTTCTGCTTATGCAAACGAAATCGTAATTCCACCAACAACATCATCAACAACAGAAACAAGCACAAGTGCTACAACTGCTACTTCAGCAACAACAGCAACAAGTGCTACAACTGCTTCAAGCGCAACTAAGCCTCCTGTTAAGACATTTAAGGTAACAAACAACCTAACTAATGTTACAACAAACAATAGTGCAACAACTATTGAAGAAGGCAAGGTTTATACTGCACTTCTATCCCCTATGAAGGGTTACGAAATCTCAACAGTAGTTCTAATCGTTAATAACGAAGTTGTTCCTGTAAATAAGAATGCTGACGGTACATATCTAATCAGTGTACCAGCAACAGGTGACATTACAATTTCTGCTTACGCAAATGTAATTCCACCAGAACCTACAACAACATCTTCATCAACAACAAGTACTACTTCAACAACAAGTACAACAACAGTTCCACCAAGAACTACATTCAAGGTAACAAACAACCTAACTAATGTTGTTACAAATAATAACGCTACAACTGTTAACAAGAACGAAGTTTATACTGCAGTTCTTTCACCTGTTAAGGGTTATGAAATCTCAACAGTAGTTTTAGTTTCAAATGGTGAAATTGTTCCTGTAAATAAGAACACAGATGGTACATACCTAATCAGTGTTGTTGCTTCAGGTGATATTACAATTTCTGCTTATGCAAGTCTAATTCCACCAGAACCTACAACAACATCTTCAACAACATCAACAACAACTTCTTCAACAACAGGTACAACAGGTACAACTGCTCCAAAGACATATGCAGTTAATGCAATGCTAACTAACGCAGTTTCAACTAATAATGCTAAGACAGTTGAAGAAGGCTCAATGTATAGTGCAATCATTGCTCCTGTTGAAGGCTATGATATGGTAACATTCGTTGCTACAATGAACGGTCAGCAGATTGAACCTGTTAAGAGTGGTAATGCTTATATCATCACTGCTAAGGTAACAGGTGATATTAACATTGTTGCTTATGCTGAAAAGAAGCCTGAACCAACAACTGCTACAACAGCAACAACAGCAACAACAGCAACAACTGCTACAACTGCAACAACAGCAACAACTGCAACAACAGCAACAACTGCAACAACTGCTACAACAGCAACAACTGCAACAACAGCAACAACTGCAACAACTGCAACAACTGCAACTACTTCTCCGGTTCCAACTTCTGAAACAACTCCATCAACAAAGCCGGGTCAGGTTATCGAAATTAATAAGATGACTATTGATAAGGCTACTGTTACAGTTAATGAAGGTCAGAAGTTCAACATCGTTGCAAGTATCTGGCCTGGTTATACAACTGAAAAGACAGTTACATGGTCAGTAAATAACTCAAGAGTTGGTGTTGTTTCTCAGACAACTAATACAGTAAACGGACTATATGACAATGAAGGTAAGCTATACTGTACAGAAACTGCTACATTTACTGCTAAGGCTAGTGGTCAGACAATCATCAAGGCTGTTTCAAACACAGGTATGGTTGTTAAGTGTATAGTTAATGTTAAGAAGGTTGCTACTTCAATCTCTGTTAACAAGAGAAGCGTTACACTAAATGCCGGTAAGGCAACAACTGTTAAGGCTACTGTAGGTCCTAGAAGCATCCCATCACAGTATAAGGGTGTAAAATGGACAACATCTAACAAGAAGATTGCTACAGTTAACTCTAAGGGCGTTATCAAGGCTGTTGCAAAGGGTATATGTTATGTAACTGCTACAAGCAAGGATAACACAAACCTAAGCAAGAGAATTAAGGTAACAGTTAAGCAACCTGTAACAAGAGTTAAGTTCAACAAGTCATTTGTTAAACTAACAAAGAAGGGTAAATCAGCTACTCTAAAGGCTACTGCTTATCCATCAAATGCTAATGTTAAGAAGCTAACAATTAAGTCTGAAAATACTAAGATTGTTAAGGTTTCTAAGTCAAGAATCAATTCCGGTGCAACATTCAAGGTAACTGCAGTTAAGAAGGGTACAGCTTATGTTCGTGCTACTGCAACTGACGGTTCTAAGAAGTACGCTAGAATTAGAATTACTGTTAAGAAATAATAGTTTTCTAAATACTACAACCCCCTATTTTAGGGGGTTGTTTTTTTATGCTTATATGTGGAAAACTTTTTGAGTCGTAATGATGGAAATTTTGAGTTGATAAAAATAATAATTTATGTAGTTAATTAAGAGATTTACAAAATTACTTTGCTGATATATAATATATTTAGAAACTAGAGGAGCAAAATTATGGCTTTCAATGCAATTATTACTGACGATAAAATTAAAGAACTTTTAGCTAAAATAGATAGTGGTGATGATAAAGCAAAAGCCACTTTAGGTGATTATTATAACACTTTAGGTGTACAGTACTTTTCATCAAATGAAGAAGATAATGTGGAAAAATCTATTTATTGTTTTGAAGAAAGCAGTAAGCTAAATGATGAAAACGGTAAGAAAAACCTTGCTATTCTATATAATCAGCTAGGTGTAAATTACTATAATGGGAAGGATAATTACAGTATAGATTATAATAAGGCTGAGGGTTACTTCAAGAAGTCACTTGAACTAGGTAATGAAAATGCTAAGAAAAACTTAGGTGTGTTATATAATCAGTACGGTAAGCAATATGGAACAGGTAATCACGCAAATATTAACCACGAAATGGCCGAAAAATTCTTTGAAATGGCAGTTGAAATGGATAACGAAGAGGCAAAATATAATCTTGTAAAGGACTATACCAATTGTTATTTTAATTTTAAATATGGTGTTAACGGTTACTTAAAGGATATTGATAAGGCAAATCAAATGCTTACTAAGGCGAAAAATACAGACATAAATATGGTTGATAAAATTGCTGATGAATACTATAATAAGGCAAAGAATCTTGTTGCCGGTGGTATAAATTACGATAACTACAGAAAGATAAACGGATACCTTAAAAGGGCTTCTAAATTAGGTATGACAGGTATTAACAGTGACTTAATATCTTTTTATAAGTATGTTAGTAATTGCTACAGTAAGGGAAAAAAAGGCTTTACAAAGAACAAGGTTAAGGCCAACTTCTATATGGGCAAAGCCGGTGAACTTGGGGATGCTGATGCTATTAAAAAGCATAAGCCTGAAAAGTAATTTTTAATATGCAAGGCGAAATCTTGAAATGCTGTTATTAAATTTATAAAGTATAACAATAAAAATTTAAAGAAATAGAAAAATGCGACTATCAATGATAGTCGCATTTTTCTTGTTATATTTTAGGATGTTTAGGAAAAATCTTATTTAAAGTATTTAACACCTGATTCAAAGATTTGCATATCCTTTTCAAATGGAACATTTGCGTAAAGGTTAGCACCCTTTCTTTCACAGTGACCCATCTTACCTAAAACTCTACCGTCAGGAGAAGTGATACCTTCAATAGCACAAACAGAACCGTTTAGGTTAAACTGAATGTCCTGACTTGGGTTGCCCTTTAGGTCAACATACTGAGTAGCTACCTGACCGTTTTCAATTAACTTCTTAACTGTTTCGTCAGTAGCAACAAATCTACCTTCACCGTGAGATACAGGAACTGCAAATACATCACCGGCATTAACACTTGAGAACCAAGGTGACTTTGTACTTGTAACTCTTGTGTATGCCATATGGCTGATATGTCTGCCAATAGTGTTAAATGTTAGAGTTGGGTCATTTTCCTTGATTTCAACGATTTCACCGTTAGGAACAAGACCTAGCTTAATAAGTGCCTGGAAACCGTTACAGATACCAAGTGCAAGACCATCTCTGTTCTTTAGTAAGTCGTTAACTGCTTCGCTGATAACAGGGTTTCTAAATGTTGTAGCGATGAATTTACCTGAACCGTCAGGTTCGTCACCACCTGAGAAACCACCTGGGAACATTAGAATTTGGCTAGACTTAATAGCCTTTTCCATTGCCTCAATAGTTTCTTCAATGTCAGATGGCTTTAGGTTCTTAACAATAAGAACTTCAACATCTGCACCGGCTTTTTCAAAGGCTCTCTTTGTATCAATTTCACAGTTTGTACCTGGGAAACATGGGATAAATACCTTTGGCTTTGCAACCTTAATTGCAGGGCTGTGAGTATTTCTTTCTGTATATAGAGGAGCATCAACTGTGATTTCAGGAACTTCTGCCTTAGTTGGGAATACCTTTTCAAGTGGAGATGTCCAAGCCTCAATTAGGTCCTTAAGTTCTAGGCTTTCACCGTTAACAGTAATTTTACTGCTTTCGTTAGTTGTACCAAGTGTGTAGTGAAGAACATCTTCGGAAAGTGTTGCACCATCCTTAAGTTCAAGGATTAGTGAACCTGCCTTTGGAGCAAATAGTTCTTCCATTGTGTATTTATAGTCAGGTTTAAATTCAAAACCAAGCATATTACCGAAACAAGCCTTTGCTACTGAACCGGCACAACCACCTTCTTTAACAACTGATGCAGATAGTACCTGACCATTGTCAAATAGAGCATAAACTGCCTTGTACATTTCAACCAGCTTGTCCCAGTCCGGCATTAGAGTTTCTTTGTTCTCTGGAACAGGAACATAAATTACATTTGAACCACTCTTCTTAAATTCAGAAGAAATTGTCTTACTTGCCTTAGTCATTGCTACTGCAAATGAAACAAGTGTTGGTGGAACATCTAAATCTTCAAATGAACCTGACATTGAGTCTTTACCACCGATTGATGGAAGACCTAGCTTAATCTGAGCTTCCATAGCACCAAGTAGTGCTGCAGCAGGTTTACCCCAACGTTCTGGTTTATCGTGTAGTCTTTCAAAATATTCTTGGAATGTTAGTCTAGCTTTTAGTGGGTTAGCACCGATAGCAAGTAGCTTTGATGTGCTTTCTACAACTGCATAAGCTGAACCATGGAATGGACTCCATCTTGATGTACCCGGAATGTAACCGAATGACATTGCAGATGCATCATCTGTTTCACCCTTTAGTACAGGAATCTTAGCTGCCATTGCTTCTTGTGGTGTTAACTGTGTCTTACCACCAAATGGCATAATAACTGTTGCTGAACCGATTGATGCGTCAAATCTTTCAGCAAGACCAATCTGTGAACAAACTTCAAGTCTTGATAGGTTGTCCTTAAATGCATCCTTAACACTCTTACCTTCAAGTGCCTTTGGAACATTGTTTCTGTAACAATCATCAGCATCAGGAACTGTGATAAATGCATCAGCCTCTTGAGTCACACCGTTAGTGTTTAGGAATTCTCTGCTAACATCAACAATTGTGTCACCTCTCCAGTTCATAACCAGTCTAGGTTCTTCTGTAACAACTGCAACTGCTGTAGCCTCTAAGTTTTCCTTTAGTGACTCTGCAATAAATTTATTTACATCTTTCTTGTCCAGAACAACTGCCATTCTTTCTTGGGATTCTGAGATAGCAAGTTCTGTACCGTCAAGACCTTCATATTTCTTTGTAACCTTGTCAAGGTCAATAGTTAGACCGTCAGCAAGTTCGCCAATAGCAACACATACACCACCGGCACCAAAGTCGTTACATCTTTTAATCATCTTAGAAACAACAGGGTTTCTAAATAGTCTTTGGATTTTTCTTTCTGTTGGAGCGTTACCCTTTTGAACTTCTGCACCACAAGTTTCGATAGATTCTTCTGTATGTGCCTTTGATGAACCGGTTGCACCACCACAACCGTCTCTACCTGTTCTACCACCTAGGAGAACAATAACATCATCGGGAGTAGGAACTTCTCTTACAACATTTTCCTTTGGAGATGCACCGACAACTGCACCGATTTCCATTCTCTTTGCAACATAACCTTGGTCATAAAGTTCTGTTACCTGACCTGTTGCAAGACCAATTTGGTTACCGTATGATGAGTAACCCTGAGCAGCACCTGTTGTAATCTTTCTTGATGGTAATTTACCATGCATTGTATCCTTGAAAGGAACTGTTGGGTCACCTGAACCGGTAACACGCATTGCTTGATATACATAAGAACGACCACTTAGTGGGTCACGAATTGCACCACCAAGACAAGTAGCAGCACCACCGAAAGGTTCAATTTCTGTTGGGTGGTTATGAGTTTCGTTCTTAAACTGTAGTAGCCAGTTTTCTGTTACACCGTCAATAGTAACAGGAACATTAATAGAACAAGCATTGATTTCTTCACTTTCGTCAAGATCAGGGATTTGACCACGCTTTTTAAGTAGCTTCATACCCATAAGTGCCATATCCATTAGGCTAACATTTCTATTTGTGTCCTTGCCGTAAACTTCATCTCTGGCATCATAATAAGCCTGTAGAGCATCTTCGATAGCCTTTGAAAGAGCCTTTTTCTCAATTTCGACCTTATCAAGTCTTGTTAAGAAAGTAGTATGACGACAATGGTCAGACCAGTATGTGTCAATAACTCTTAGTTCAGTAACAGAAGGATCTCTCTTTTCAGTATCACGGAAGTAATCTCTACACCACTTTAGGTCAGCAAGTGTCATTGCAAAGCCCATTGAGTTGTAGTACTTTTCCATTTCTTCATCGTTCCACTTAATGAAGTCAGTAATTCTAGCAACATTTTCAGGAACTTCAACCGGAATATCAAGTGACTCCGGCTTTTCAAGAGAAGCAACTCTACTTTCAACAGGGTTAATCATATATGACTTGATTTTTTCAAATTCTTCGTCAGTAATATCCCCTTCAAGTGAAACAACTTTTGCTGAGATAACCTGTGGTCTTTCTCCTGCAGTTAGTAGCTGTACACACTGAGATGCTGAGTCTGCTCTCTGGTCGTATTGACCGGGTAGATACTCCATAGCAAAGACTTTCCAATCCTTATCAACCGGATATTCTTCATCATAAACAATATCCTGATTTGGCTCAGAAAAAACAGTAACCTTTGCCTTAGCAAATTCTTCATCTGTAAGACCCGCAACATCATAACGATTAGCAAATCTTAGGTTTGTTAAAGAACGAACACCAAGGTTGTGACGCAAATCCCAAAGAATCTGCTTAGCTTCAACATTGAATCCGTCTTTCTTTTCTACGAATATTCTTTTTACTTGTGACATCCCATTGACCTCCATCTGGATAATAATCAATATACCTTTAATATTTTACCATAAAATCACTTTTTTAATTTTCAACTAGGGAATTATAAAAAATATATTGTTGTTTTTTACAGTAAATTTTTTTGTGAATAAAACTTATCAAATAAATTTTTGATAATAGGGTAGTAAATATAAGAAAAAGTTACGCATATATATAGAAATACATAAAACCATTTGCACAAATTATTTTCATGAATTTCTAATTTATAGTAATATTTTATCATTGCAAATAGTTTATATATATGTTATTATACGAAAGAATTATATTTATATATTGTTTAGATATATAAATATTTCACTAGAGAGGAGAACAAAATGAAAAAGATTATAATTGTACTTTTAGTGCTAACAATGGGTTTTGCAGTTATCGGCACAGGTTGTTCCGATAAAAAAGATGATAATTCATCAAGTAGTACAAGTTACAGTTCATCAACTGTAAGCAACAGTGACAGTTCATCAAGTGACTTAAGTTCTGACAGTAATTTAGACAGTGACTTTAAGTGGGAAGACGGTAAATATATTGTAGGACTTTCAGACCAAGGTAAAAAGAAAAAGAATATTACTGTTCCCGAGGGTAGCTTTATGCTTATCACTGATTCTGAAGCAGCATCCAGTGTGTCAAGTAGTGATGAAAATAACGGCTTTAACAGTAATGATTTATTAGAAAGTATCTCATTTGAGTCTGATACAATCACTTCACTTCCAGGTTTTATGTTCCAAGATGACACAAATTTAAGTGAAGTTAAGTTACCAAAAAATCTTAAAAAAATTGATACATGTACATTTGCTGGTTGTACATCTTTGAAAACTGTAGAAATTCCAAGTACAGTTACAAAAATCAAAGAACTAGCATTTACTGATTCAGGTATTGAGGAACTAACACTTCCTGAGGGTGTAGAAGAAGTTGAAGGACCATTGTTTAATGGTACAAAATTAAAGAAAATTTACTTACCAGCATCACTAAAAGAAATTCATGGTTGGTTCTTAACGGATATAGATAATCTTGATTCTAAAATGAATCCTGTTTATAAGGTTGAGGTATATGTAAAGAAAGGCTCATATGCCGATAAACACTATGATGATTACGGAGAGTCATCATTCATAAAGAAATATTATTAATAACATTACAAACTTTTAAGAGGCTAGAAATAGCCTCTTTTCTTTAATATATGAAAGTGTATAAAAACCATTTGCACAAATTATTTTCTTTATTTATTAGAATTATAGTGGTAGTTTTTCCTTGCGAATATGGTTAAACTGTGGTACTATAAAAAGGTATAATTATAAGTATATGATTTGTTATTAGAAAGGATGTTGACTATGTGTGGTATTTGTGGTTTTACAGGCCAGATTGTTGACAGAAATGAAACAATTAAAAATATGACAGATGTTATCACTCATCGTGGGCCTGACTCTGACGGTCTTTTCCAGGATGATTATATTTCAATGGGCTTTCGTAGATTGTCTATTATTGACCTAGACGGTGGTACTCAGCCTATTTATAATGAGGACAAGTCCCTTGTTATTACTTTCAACGGTGAAATTTACAACTACAAGATTTTGCGTGAACAGTTAATCAAGGCAGGTCATAAGTTCTATACCGATACAGACTCAGAAGTTCTTATTCATGGTTTTGAAGAATGGGGCGAAGAAATGCTACCAAAACTTCGTGGTATGTTTGGTTTCGCTATTTATAACAAGAATGACGGTTCTCTGTTTATTGCAAGAGATTTCTTTGGCATTAAGCCAATGCACTATACATTGATTGACGGTAACTTAGTTTATGGTTCAGAAATTAAGTCAATCCTACAACATCCTGACTTTAAGAAAGAGTTTAACGAAAAGGCTCTTGACTCTTACCTATCATTCCAGTATGTTGTACCACCTGAAACATTCTTCAAGAATGTTTATTGCCTACTACCGGGTCACTATATGTGGTTTAAGGATGGCAAGATTACAACAACCAGATATTTTGAACCAACATTTGAACCTGATGAAACTTTAACAGAAGAAAAAGCAGTTGATGAAATTGCTGATGTATTTGAAGATTCTATCAAGGCTCATAAGATTGCCGATGTTGAGGTTGGTTGTTTCCTATCAAGTGGTGTTGACTCATCATATGTTTCAACTTACTTTGCCGACCAAAAGACATTTACAGTTGGTTTTGACTTTGGTGAAAAGTATAACGAAATTTCTTGGGCTCAAGAACTTTCAAAGGAAATCGGTGTTGAACACCATACAAAGATTATCGGCAGTGAAGAATTTTGGAGTACAGTTCCAAAGGTTCAGTACTATATGGATCAGCCTCTAGCTGACCCAAGCTGTATTGCACTTTACTTTGTATCTAACCTTGCAAGTCAGTATGTTAAGGTTGTACTTTCAGGTGAAGGTGCTGATGAACTGTTTGGTGGTTATACTTGCTACAATGTTCCTCGTTCACTAAAGCCATATAGCATTGTGCCATTCCCTATTCGTAGAGCAATCGGTAAATTAGCAGAAAAATTCCCTAAGGTTAAGGGTAGAGCATACCTAATGCGTGGTGGTAAGCGTCTTGAAGAAAGATTTATCGGTAATGCATTTATGTATGACAAAAAGCAAAAACAGGCTTTACTTAAAAAGCCTGAAATTGCAACAGACCCACAAAATCTATGTAAGCCTTATTATGACAGAGTTAAGGATTATGACGATATTACAAAGATGCAGTACCTTGATATTAACCTTTGGATGACAGGTGATATTCTTCTAAAGGCTGACAGAATGTCAATGGCAAATTCACTTGAACTTAGAGTTCCTTTCCTAGATAAGGAAGTATTTAATGTTGCAAGAACTATTCCTACTCATCTTCGTGTAAACAGTGAGAATACAAAGTACGCAATGCGTAAGGCTGCTCGTAGAAGAATGCCTGAAAAATCTGCTCAGAAGAGAAAGCTGGGATTCCCTGTACCTACAAGAGTATGGCTAAAGGATGAAAAGTACTATAATGTTGTAAAGACTATGTTTAAGTCTGCTACAGCAGAAAAGTTCTTTAACACAGATATTCTTGTTAGTTGGCTGGACGGTCACTTCCAAGGTAAGGCTGACAACTCAAGAAAAGTTTGGACAGTTTATGTGTTCCTAGTATGGTACAATATTTACTTTGGTGATGATGATAAAATCAACACACCTAACCTAGACTAAATAATAACTGCCAGGCAAAGGGCTTTTTGAAGAATTTTGTATTCTTCTTCAAGGTCTGAAAGTGGCAGAGGGTTCTCCCCTTTACCTATTTCAAAAGTAAATCCCGGTTTGTTAAATCGGTGAATAAACCAATCTTTAAACCCACCACCATCTGCTATTGATGGTGGTGTGGATAATTTATAATTACAGGTTCTTGCCAGTAGTCTTGCCATTGTTTTGGAGTCTTTTGGTGTTTCATCACCAAATGTATAGTAGATTTCTCTACCTTGACTATGAAAAGCATAGCACCTGCTGAAATTCTGTTTTATACAGTAGTTCATAAGTGAGATTGTTTCCGGTTCTGATGATGGAGTTTTGCCACCATACCTTGTGTTGTGTGGTACAGAGATTCCTAAGGCAATTTCTCTCTTGTGTATTTCTTCCCAATTTGCCGGAAAGTTGTGGTTAATGTCAACACCTCTTGCATTTGATTGCCATATGCAAGAATGTGGACAAATATAATTAATAAGTGAAGAATATTTATTTGCTGAGGATGAACCAAGTAAGTTAATGTCAGTACCGTCAGGATTGACACAAGGTATTATGGTTACACCTCTCCTATGTAAATATCTTTTCATTTTAATACCGGCAACTTCACTTCCGTCTCTGTATGAACAACCAAGTTGCCACAAAAATTTATACAGTAAATTAATGGTCAGGTATTCACTTCCGTGTACTCCCCCAACCATAATTATTTTTTTATTTTTGTTACCTATGGTGAATGCCTCAATGTTTCTGTTAACAAGGCTTTTCCCTATGGTTTCTTTTTTTATAAAGGGAAATTCCTTTATTAATCGGTTTTCAAATTCTTCACGATTTTTTGTGTGGGGATAAAAATTAAACATATCATACCTCGGAGATTTTATTATGAAATTAGAAGAAAAAACTATATCATCAAAGCAAGTGTTTGATGGTTGTTTATTAAAAATATATAAGGATGAAGTTCTCTTGCCTGATGGCAATACTGCTACAAGAGAATACAACAAGCACCATGGTGCAGTTTGTGTTGTACCACTAACCAAGGATAATGAAGTGCTTATGGTTAAGCAGTATCGTTATCCATTACGCCAAGTAATGTTGGAAATTCCGGCAGGTAAGCTGGAAAAAGGTGAAACACCTTTGGAAAATTGCAAAAGAGAGTTAAAAGAAGAAACAGGTGCTGATGGCTATAGTTATATGACACTTGGTAGCTATGTTGGACTATGTGCTTATTCTGATGAGATTGTTCATATGTATATGTGCAGAGTTGATGGTTGTGGTGAACAACACCTTGATGATGACGAATTTCTAAATGTGGAAAAGATTCCATTTGATAAAGTTGTGGAAATGGTGCTGAATAATCAAATCATTGACGGCAAAACTCAGGTGGCAATTCTAAAGGCAAAGTACCTACTTGACAGTGGCAAAATTTAATTTATATTAAAGTATATTTGAGAGTTACTATATATATGAAAGAACAAATTAACGAAAATAATTATTCTGCAGTAGCACTTGGCTTTTTTGATGGAATACATCAAGGTCATAGGGCAGTTATTGGGAAAATGATTAAAGTGGCTAATGAAAAGTCACTGACTCCTATTGTTTATACTTTCCAGAAAAACCCGGCATTGCTATTTGGCAGAAGTGTTGAAATTATCACTCCTAATGAAGAAAGACAACATATCCTAAAAAATATGGGTGTCAGTAAAGTTATTGAGGATGATTTCTTAACAGTAAAGGATTATTCACCAAGAGAATTTGTGAAAAAAATTCTTGTTGAAAAATTAAATGCAAAAGAAGTGTTTTGTGGCTTTAACTATCATTTTGGCAAAGGTGGAGTTGCTGACCACAATACACTAAAAGAAATATGCAAAGAATTTTCTATTAATGTTACGGTAACAGACCAAGTTGTTGTTGATGGTGATACTGTCAGCAGTACAAGAATAAGGAAACTTATTAAGAATGGTGAAATGGAAGAAGTAAATAAACTTCTTGGTCATAGATTCGGCTATACATCTGTAATTGAACAAGGCAATCACATAGGTAGGCTTATGGATACACCTACTATTAATCAGAAACTACCTGACAATATTGCAATTCCTAAGTTTGGCGTTTATACAAGTCTTGTTACTATTAAGGGTAAACAATATGCCGGTGTAACTAATGTTGGAGTTAAACCTACTGTTGGTAACTACAAGCCACTTTCAGAAACATGGTTGCCTAAATACAACGGTCCGGATTTATATGGTGAAGTGATTGACACAAGACTTCTATGTTTTCAGCGTCCGGAAAAGAAGTTTGACTCTTTAGCTGAACTGGAGAAAACTATTAAAAATGATGGCAAAAATGCGTTAATCAACATCAAAAAGTATATTTGCTGATTTATATAAAATTTTTGATAAATTATACTTTTACAACTGAAAATTAATCAAATTAAAATCTTTCCTAGTGCATTTAGGAAAGATTTTTCTTATTTTATATGTATTTTTAACAAATTGAGAACAAACTGAAACACAAGGAATGGTGGGAGTTATGATATATTTTGGAAGTATTATAAAGCTAATTTAACAAATAGATTTTAAATTTTAACAAATTGTTAATACAATATATCCAAAACATAAAGATTTGGTTACAAACATTATACAAATTAAGCTTTTTATCTATTTTCAACAAAGATAAAGTGTTAAATTCGTTACTTTGCTAATTGAAAAGTACTTGAAAAAAAGACTATAATAAATATGCAATTAAATGCGATACTTTAAAAGGAGGTTTTTCAGAAATGAAAACAAAAAGAATTGTTAGCATTATTCTTTCAGTGCTAATGGCTTGCTCAGTATTTGCAGGCCTATCAGTAGCTGCTGATGATACTGCTACACACACTTACACAGTTGTAGGTGACGCTGCATTCCTAAGTGCAAAATGGGATCAGACAGCAACTGCAGATGATATGACTCTTCAGGCAGATGGCACTTACAAAATCACTTATACAGGTGTTGCTAAGACTGACTGTGCTACAATAAAGGTTGCTCAGGATCACGCTTGGGATGTATCTTTTGGTGCTGTTCTAGGTGTAGCTAACCCTGAAAACATTGAATTCTCAGTTCCAGAAGACAACTCAACAGTTGATGTTATTCTAACTCTTCAGGGTACAAGAGATAAAGATGGCGTTACAATTCCTGACGGTTTCGTTAAGGTACTAGTTAACGGTGCAGATGCACCTGCTAAGGTTGTTCCTCTAGAAACTACTCATTATGTAGCTGGTGAACCTGGTCTATGTAATGGTGTTGAATGGGATCAGACAAGTGAAACAAACAAGATGACTAAGAACGAAGACGGTTCTTACGAAATCACATTCAAGAATGTACAGCCTAAGGAAGACGGTACTGCTTACCAGTACAAGGTAACAACAAACGGTGTTTGGGAACCAGCTTATGGTTATGACGGTCTTATCGCACAAGGTGGTGCAAATGCTGAAGTAACTGTAACAAAGGCTGACTCAGAAGTTAGAATCGTTCTAACAGCTGATTTAAAGGTTAAGGTTTATGTAAATGGTGAAGATGTTACTCCAGAACCAATTCCTACAGAACCAAAGCCAACAGAAACAATTGTTGATAATAAGACAAGTGGTGTTACAAGCAAGGGCGGTATCTACACAGGTCCTTCAACAGGTGAAAAATCAAGAAGATATTTCTTCGCTATGCGTAAGGACTGGTACACATTTGGTAATGCAACAGCATGTGCTTACTGGTGGGATGGTACAGATAAATGTGTTGACTGGCAGCATTCATATCAGTTGAGATCAACTCCTCTAACACTAGAAGACGGCTCAAAAGTATATTACATTGACCTAGGTGAAACTGTTGCAAATGTTATCTTCAACAACGGTATCGACGGCGGTGCTAAGGCAGCTGAAGGCGAAAAACCATCTCCAAACTGGGGTAAGAACTTCCAGACAGCGGACATTAACCTAGAAGGTTACTTGGCTAACGACAGTGATACATACCCAGAAGGCTTGAAAAGTTTTGCTAATATGATTTATGTTGTTGACCCATCAAAGGTTAGTGTAAGTGAACTATCAGGTGCTACAACATATGGTGGCGAATGGTATTATCTACATGCTGATGGTAAGTATGACACAAAAGCTGGTTCAACTTATGAAGTTAAGGATGTAACTGCTGTTATTACTACAAAGAACGTTTCAGTTTACCCAGGTAAGACTGCTAAGATTAATGTTAAGTATTCAAACACAACATCTCAGACAACAAAGGTTTGGTCTTCAAGCAACACAAGAGTTGCAACAGTAAACCAGAACGGTGTTGTTAAGGGCGTTAAGGCTGGTAAGGCTAAAATCTCTCTAGCAGTTCAGAACCCTGGCGATGCTCAGGCTCTAGTAGTTACAAGTACTGTAACAGTTAAGCAGTATGTAACAAGCATTAAGCTAAACGCTAGATTAAAGACTATCTACAACGGTAAGTCATTTACACTAAAGGCTACAGTTAACCCTAAGAATGCTGCTAACAAGGGTGTAACATATAAGTCATCTAACACAAGATATGCAACAGTTACATCTAAGGGCGTTGTTAAGGGTATCAAGCCAGGTACTGCTTATATCACAGTTAAGGCTAAAGACGGTAGCAACAAGTATGCTAAGTGCAAAGTTGTTGTTAAACAGCAGAAGGCTACAAAGCTAAAAATCTCAGCTAAGAAGAAAATTACTCTAAAGAAGAAGGGTGCTTCTGTTAAGATTAAGGCTACTCTATATCCATCAAACACATACAACAAGCTAATTAAGGTTACTTCTTCTAAGAAGCGTATCGTTAAGCTATCAGCTTCTAAGATTAAGTCTGGTAAGACTGTAACAGTTAAGGCTCTTAAGAAGGGTTCAACAGTTGTTAAGTTTACAGCTGCTGACGGTTCTAGAAAGTCTGCTCAGACAAAGGTAACAGTTAAGAAGTAATTCTAATTGACTACTTTGTTAATCTACTAACTAATAATTCACCCACCTGTTTTCAGGTGGGTGTTTTTGTTGTGTAAAAAAATTATGTTGTGTAATCAATTTGATTATAATAAAGAATTTTGGTTGTTTGTTATAGGCCTGTTGTGCTAATTTGTTTTTTCAATTTTGATTATGCTAATCTGAAAATGCTTTAACAAATTTAGGCTTTTCAATTTTGTTTCTGTGTTACGATAAATTAATTTTGCAAATTAGGGTTTGTAGGGCTATTCAAAAGTTTTATTTAATATGGAATTGTAAATGAATTTACAATTCCAACCACTCCTTCCGTCTTTGCATACGCAAAGCCACCTCCCTCAGCGAGGGAGGCAACAAGGTCTGTACAAATCTAAAATCAGTACGCAATTTTTAAATAGTACAAACTCTATAAATTAGTAAAAGTTTTGGTAAAGACAAAGGCTCCCTCAGACGAGGGAGCTGTCATTCGTGAATTGCAGAGCAATTCACCTTTTAAAGAATGACTGAAGGAGGGAAAAACTATTTATTAGATGAATTAATCGGTTATTATCTAATTTATCTACATTACATAATCAACCCTACAAACCCAAATTTATCAAACTAATCTTTACCCACAGACAAAATTGAAAAAACCTAATTTATCTAACTAGTTTTTACCCACAATTAAAATTAAAATCACAACATTTATGATGTTATTCAGAAAATAACAAGGTTTTTCATATTCACTTCTTGAAATGTGGAAAACTTTGCGAAAAAATTAATGAACATTTTTATTTTTGGTGTATATAAATAGTTAAATATAGGCTTGATATATTGCATTTTAAGAAAAAAATACACAAATTGTACCTTGAATAAAATACAACTTATTGATAGAATGTAGAATAGTGATAAATCGACTTATTATTCTATATTAGAATTAAAATGTTAAGAAAATATCATACAATGGTATAAGAAGTATAATGTGAAAATGGGTCTAAATGACTATATTTAAGGAGTAAATATGAGATTAGGTCTTGATATTGGCTCAACAACAATTAAGTGTGTTGTGCTAGATGATAATGACAAACTACTATATAGTACATATGAAAGACATTACAGCCAGATTACAACAAAAATCGGTGAAATTCTTACTAGAGTAAGAAAGGAAATTGATGGTGTTGAAAATGCACTGGTTGCAATGTCAGGTTCAGCAGGTATGGGTGTTGCTGAACAGTGTGATATTACTTTCGTTCAGGAAGTTTATGCAACAAGAGTTGCTACAAATACATTTATTCCGGGTACAGATGTTGTTATTGAACTTGGTGGTGAAGATGCCAAGATTCTGTTCTTATCCGGTGGTATGGAAGTTCGTATGAACGGTACTTGTGCCGGTGGTACAGGTGCATTTATTGACCAGATGGCTACTTTGCTAAATGTACCTCTTGAAGAAATGAATGACCTTGCTAAAGGTTATGAAAAGACATATACAATTGCATCTCGTTGTGGTGTTTTTGCTAAGACAGATATTCAGCCACTACTTAACCAAGGTGCAAGAAAAGCAGATATTGCTCAAAGTATTTTCCATGCAGTTGTTAACCAAACTGTTGCAGGTCTTGCTCAAGGTAGAGAAATTGAGGGTAATGTTGTTTATCTAGGTGGTCCTCTTACATTTATGGAAGAGCTTCGCAAGGCTTTTGATGAAGAACTTGGAACTAAGGGTACTTGTCCTGAAAATTCTCTATATTATGTTGCTTGTGGTGCTGCTTTATGTGCTGAAAGCACAATTGATTTTGATGAGATTATTGAAAAGGTTAGCCATTATACAGGTAGTGGCAATTTTGCCTTTAACCCTCCTCTATTTAAAAATGAAGAAGAATATGAACAGTTTAAGGCTCGTCATGCAAAAGCTACTGTAAAGGAAGTTCCTTTGGAGGATTATGACGGTGACTGCTATATCGGTATGGATGCCGGTTCTACTACTGTTAAGGCAGTAGTTATGGGCAAAAACGGTGAACTGCTATATTCAAAGTACCTTTCAAACAGTGGTAATCCTGTTCCAATTATTAAAGATTTCTTAAATGAATTATATGATAAAAAGCCTAATATAAAGATTAAGTCATCAGCCGTAACAGGTTATGGTGAAGATATTATTAAAAATGCTTTTTGTGTTGATTACGGTATTGTTGAAACAGTTGCTCACTTTACTGCTGCAAAAAGTTTTATGCCTGATGTTGAATTTGTTATTGACATTGGTGGTCAGGATATTAAATGTTTCAAGGTGCATAACGGTGCAATTGATAACATTTTCCTAAATGAAGCTTGTTCTTCAGGTTGTGGTTCATTCCTACAGACATTTGCAAATGCTCTTGGTTACTCAATTCAAGACTTTGCTCAACTAGGTATCTTTGGTAAACATCCTGTTGACCTTGGTTCAAGATGTACTGTATTTATGAATTCATCTGTTAAACAGGCTCAGAAAGACGGTGCTACTATTGAAGATATTTCCAGTGGTCTATCTCTTTCTGTTGTTAAGAATGCCCTTTATAAGGTTATCAGAGCATCAGGTCCGGATGAACTTGGCAAGAAAATTGTTGTTCAAGGTGGTACATTCCTAAATGATGCTGTACTTCGTGCATTTGAACAAGAAATGGGTGTTAATGTTGTAAGACCTACAATCTCAGGTCTTATGGGTGCTTATGGTGCTGCTATGTATGCACAGAGTAAGTCAGAAGGTTCTGCTGAAGGTAGTACACTTCTAAAGAAACCTGACCTTGAGAACTTTGTTCACGAAATTAAGGTTGTAAACTGTGGTATGTGTAATAACAACTGCCGACTAACAGTAAATACTTTTGCTGATGGCAGAAAGTTTATTGCCGGTAACAGATGTGAAAGACCTATCACTAAGAAATCACCTGACGAAAGTTTAAATATGTATGAGTACAAGCTAAAGGTACTTAGAGAATATAAACCTGTTAAGGGTAGCAGAGGCAAAATCGGTATCCCTATGGGTCTAAATATGTTTGAACTTTTACCATTCTGGCATAGATTCTTTACAGAACTTGGCTTTGAAGTTATCAGAAGTCCATTCTCTACTCGTAAGCTATATCAAAAAGGTCAGCAGACAATCCCTAGTGATACTGTTTGTTTCCCTGCAAAATTAATGCATGGTCATGTTAAGGCTCTGATTGATATGGGTGTTGATACAATCTTCTATCCTTGTATGTCATACAACATTGATGAACACCTAGGTGATAACCACTACAACTGTCCTGTTGTTGCTTATTACCCTGAAGTTATTTATAACAATATGAAAGAAGTTCATAATGTTACATTTATCAAAGATTACTTTGGTATTCATCGTCCAAAGGACTTCTACAAAAAGGCCTATGAAGACCTTTCAAAGTACTTCCCTGACTTAACTCAAAAGGAAGTTAAAAATGCTGCAAAGTGTGCTTATGAAGAATATGACAACTACTTTGCAAAGATTCGCCAGCATGGTAATGAAATTATTGAAAAGGCTGAAAAAGAAGGCAAGGATATTATTGTTCTTTCCGGTCGCCCATATCACATTGACCCTGAAATTAACCATGGTATCAGCAAGATGATTGCTTCATTTGGTGTTGCTATTGTTTCAGAAGATTGTGTTTCTGATAGAGTAGAAAAGTTCAAGGTTGGTGTTCTAAACCAGTGGACTTACCATAGCCGTTTATATGCTGCTGCAAAGTATGTTAGCACTAGAAAAGATATGAATCTTGTACAGCTTGTATCATTTGGTTGTGGCGTTGATGCTATTACAACTGATGAAGTTAGAGATATTCTTGAAAAGAATGGCAAGATTTATACACAGATTAAGATTGACGAAATTACAAACCTTGGTGCAGTAAAAATCCGTATTCGTTCCTTACTTGCAGCCATTGGCAAATAATAATTTTGATATTGGGGGTTTTTGCTTATGGCAAAGCTTGTTTATGATAAAGACGGTCGTCTAATGTATACTAAAGAAATGAATGACGAAGGTTACAAAATTCTTGTACCTATGATGATGCCTGTTCATTTCGGTATTCTAATGGACGCATTCCGTCATGAAGGTTACAATGTTGAATTGCTTGATACTAACGGTCCGGAGATTGCTCAAACAGGCCTAAAGTATGTACATAACGACACTTGTTATCCTGCTATTTTGGTTATCGGTCAGTTGATTAATGCACTTGAAAGTGGCAAATATGACTTAAATAAAACTGCTTTGATGATTACCCAAACAGGTGGTGGTTGCCGTGCATCTAACTACATTCACCTACTAAGAAAAGGCCTTAAAAAAGCCGGTCTTGAACAAATTCCTGTTATTTCACTTAACCTTTCAGGCCTTGAGAAAAACCCGGGATTTAAGATTTCTTTACCACTAATCAGACGAGTTATTGCCGGTCTTGTTTATGGTGATGTACTTATGTCTGTTCGTAACCAGACTAAGCCTTATGAAGTTAATAAGGGTGAGGCTGATGCTTTAGTTCTAAAGTGGCAGAACAAACTTGCTAAGGACTTTAACGAAGGTAAAAACTATCGTTTCAAGGATATGTCTAGAATTCTTGATGAAATTTGCCTTGAATTTTCTCAGATTAAAAAGACTGATGAAAAGAAAATCCGTGTTGGTGTAGTTGGCGAAATTTATGTTAAATATGCCAGACTTGGTAACAATGACCTAGAGCAGTTCCTATATGACCAAGGTTGTGAAGTTTGTCTTCCTGGGGTTATGGGTTTTGCAGCATTTAAGATTGATAACCGTATTGAAGATATTAAACTTTATGGTGGTAGCAAAGCAAAGAAAAAAGTTTGCGAACTTATGCTTGATTATGTATCTAAAACTGAAGATATGATGATTGCATCTACTACAAAGTACGGTTTTCAGCCACCATCAAAATATGCTCATACAAAGAGTCTTATTGACGGCGTTATCGGTTTTGGTTCAAAGATGGGTGAAGGTTGGCTACTAACTGCCGAAATGCTTGAACTTGCTGAAACAGGTTTTGAAAACATTGTTTGTACTCAGCCATTTGGTTGCTTACCTAACCATATTAACGGTAAGGGTATGATTAGAAGAATTAAAGAAATCAACCCTAAGGCTAATATTGTTGCTATTGACTATGACCCGGGTGCTCCTAGAGTTAACCAAGAAAACAGAATTAAGCTAATGCTTGCAGTTGCTAGGGAAGAACTTGACAAGAGAGTATCTGTTAAGACCGATAGCAAGAAAAGTAAAAAAGTTGACAGAAGAAAGATTCTTCAAAATAAATAAGAATTTATATGATTATTATTGAATCAATATTGTTTAATTAGTATTATTCAATGAATAAAAATTAGCCGTTGCATTGCAACGGCTTTTCTTGTTTTTCAATTATGATTGTGCATTAGGATGAGATTGATAAATTAGGGTTTTTCAATTTTGTCGGTGGGTAAAGGTAAAATTGTTTTTTAACCTAATTGTTGTTCAAGGAATGCTTATTTTCATTGAATGTAAAGAAAATTTGCAAAATTATCATACCTATTATTAAGAGAAAAGTGTGGCTAACAGGTGTAGGGGACATCATTGATGTCCCGTTACAAACTAACCTTTATATAGGTATTTTGCCCTATGTAGATATTATAAATTTATAATCTGCAAATAGGACAATAATCCCATAGGTATCACACTTTTTAACGGGCGAACAATTAAGTGAACATCAAAGAAAACGAGCCATAGGCGAAGTTTGATTTGCTAATGTGAACTTATGCAAAAGTTTTTGAATAAAAAACTTTTGTAGTGAAGCCCCTACGACTGTGAGCCAAAAGTTTGTTGTACTTTTGTCCTATGTAGTTACCCTAAATTTGTACATATTCGCCAGTCTCACTTGTGTAAAGGGAGCCTTATTTGCTAAAATTTAACACTTTACATTTAGCCATACAAACCCTAATTTATCTAACTAATCTTAACCCACAGACAAAATTAAAATACCTCTCTAAAAAGAGAGGTATTCATTGTAATACTAGCTTATTAAAGAACTATTTTATTATTTCTTTTTCTTTAGTTATTTTATTTTCTTAATTATTTTGTTTCTTCTTTTTCCTTAAAAGCGAAGAATCTTTGACCGATGTAGTTAAATGCTACGAATAGGCACATACCAACCAACATTGCAATATTGCTTTGGATTGTTTTGCTTTGACCTGATAGAATCCATAGTGTAAATGGCTTTGCAAGACCATAAGCTAGGAAGTAGCAAATAGCAATATTTAGTGAGAACTTTAGAATAGGCTTAATACCCTTTTCTTTGTTTTGGAAAGTAAAGTGCTTGTTTAGAATATAGCTGACAATACTACCGATTATGTAACCAAGTGCTGAGCTTACCCAATAACCGCCACTGCTAAATACAGAATCAAGGTCCTTAATTGGTGTGAAGTTGTAGAAAATAAACATTAGTCCGTTACCAACTACTGTGTTGAGAATACCGACTAAAATAAATTTCCAAAACTTAATGTCAAAAAATTGTTTGATAAAGTCTTTCATTAATCTTTTTTCCTCTTAGTTTCTTTTTCATCTTCATCAAAATTGGTGTGATGAATAATATAAATAGGTCTGTCTTTGGTTTCAATGAAAATTCTACCTAAATATTCACCAACGATACCAATAGAAAATTCCATAATACCACCCATAAATAGAGTTACCATTAAAATTGTGGCATAACCGGGAACATCGATGCCAAAAATCAAGGTTTGAATTATGGTAATTATAATATAAATCAATGCAATAAGAAAGATTACAATACCCATACCACTGATAAATCTAAGTGGTGCTACCGAAAAACTGGTAATACCGTCAAGGGCATATTTAAACAGTTTCCAGAAACTCCATGTGGTTTGTCCAAGTTCTCTGTCTATAGTTTTAAATGGTAGCCATTTAGTGTTGAAACCTACCCAACTGAAAAGACCTTTGCTGAAACGCTGAGCCTCAGAAAGTTCAAGAATAGAATCAACCATCTGTCTTGTCATAATACGGTAGTCAACTGCACCGTAAGGCATTTTTGTTTCGGAAAGTGCATTTTGAATACGGAAAAACAGCTTTGAGAATGATTCTCTAAACTTGCTTTCACCTTCCCTTGCAGTTCTTCTTAATGCACAACAGTCATAACCGTTTTCTGTTACTTCCTTAATCATTTCAGGGAACATCTGTGGTGGATGTTGCAAATCGGCATCCATAACAATAACATAGTCACCACTAGTGTGCTGAAAACCTGCATACATAGCAGCTTCTTTGCCAAAATTTCTTGAGAATGAAATGTATTTAATGTTGTCAAATTGATTAGCAAGTTCTTTCATAATAAGGTAAGTCTTGTCCTTGCTACCGTCATTGACAAGTATATATCTAAATTTATGTTCAGGAATACCCTCTATAACTGAGTTGGTAACTTCTACAAAATGTCTAAGTCCTGCTTCTTCGTTATAACAAGGTACTACAATATCAATTAAACTCATAATAAGCCTCCTTTTCTCATTATATCAAAAGAAATATGAAAAGTCTATTAATATTAATAATATTCACAAAAAAATAATAAAACATACTTTACCTTGTAGCAAATAGATGGTACAATAAAATAGTATAAGTTAAAAAGAACTACTTCATAAATATGGAGGAAAAAGTATGTCTAAAAAAACAAAACAACTGATTGATACATCAAGAATGTATAGTCAGGCAAAAAAAGGACTGGGAAGATTTTTCAGCAACAATTCATTCGTAATTCTTGCCTTTGTCCTACCTTTCTTAATTATGTTGCTTAACTTTGCAATCAAGAGATTTGCACCATTTGGTGACCAACAGATCCTTGTTGTTGACCTTTGGCATCAGTACTATCCTTTTCTTGTGGATTTTCAGGATAAGATAATCTCAGGTCAAAGTTTGTTACATTCATGGACTAACGGTATGGGTGGCAACTATCTTGCCCTACTTTCCTATTATGTAGCAAGTCCAATTAACTTCTTAACTGCATTTGTACCGGCAAGTTTCCTAAGAGAATTCTTGATGCTTTCTGTTTGTGTAGAAGTTGGTTGTGCAGGTGGCTTTACTGCTATCTTCCTAAAGAAAACTTTCCACAAAAACGGTTTACCACTGGTGTTCTTCTCAGTTGGTTACGGTTGTTGTGCATTCTTTATGGGTTACTATTGGAATGTTATTTGGCTAAATACAGTAGCTATGCTACCACTTGTAGCACTTGGTATGGTAATGCTATGGAGAGAAAACAAGTTCTGTCTATATACAATTTCCCTTGCCTTATCAGTAATTGCTAACTACTATGTAGGTCTGTTTGCTTGTATTTTTACATTCCTTTGCTTTATCGGTTATAGTATTATGTACTGGAATGGCTGGAAAGAATTTTTCAGCAGACTTGCAAGAACTGCAATTTTCTCTGTTATTGCTTTGATGATTACTGCATTTATTTCATTACCTGCATTTAACGGACTACAACTTACATATAGTACAAATAACAGTTGGCCTGACACAATCAGTACATATTATAATTGGTCAGAAATAATGTCACAGTCACTTGACTTTATTACACCATCAACTAAAGAAAACTTACCAAATATTGCTTGTGGTATGGCAGCATTATTCTTTGGTATTATGTTCTTAAGTGCAAGAAAAGTTACTTGGAGAGCAAAGGCTTTTTCAATCGGTTTACTTGCATTCCTTGTAGCAAGTTTCAATGTAAATGTACTTGACTATGTATGGCATGGTATGCACTTTACAAATATGATTCCTCATAGATTCGCTTACCTATTTAGCTTTGTACTTGTTGTTATGGCTTATAGAGCATATACACTTATTGAAAAGGCCAGAATTTGGGATGTGCTACTTGGATTTTTGGGAAGTTTACTTCTCTGTGTAATTTCTTCAACAATCCAAACAGGTACAGTAGTATGGGGTTCATTCCTACTAATCTGTATTCTAACAGTTGCAACCGGTCTGTATATCTTCAAGATTTATCCAAGAGTTGTACTTGATTTAGTTGTATTTACTTTGGTACTTGTAGAAATGTTTATTGCCGGCTACAAGGGTATTGAAGCAGTTACCTCAACAAGTACTGCTAACTATCCTGAAGGTGAAGCAGTTACTGTTGATGTTATCAGAGCAATGAACAACTTAGAAACAAACACAGTTGATATGTGGAGAGCTGAAATGACCAAGACTCAGACACTTAATGATGCAAGTCTTAACGGTTATAACGGTATTTCACAGTTCTCATCAATGAGTAATGTTTCTGTTACAAAGTTCCTTGAAGAATTTGGTTGCCAAGGCTGGCAAAGTGGTAATAGATATACTTATAGAGAAAGTACTCCTGTAACAAACCTTTTCTTAAATGTTAAGTATTTAATTTCAAGAGATGGTACATATTCAGCTACTGACTATATGTCACCGGCTTATACAAACAATAATGAAGTATTACTTAAAAATAATTACTACCTACCAATGGGTTTTGTAGGCAATAAAAATGCCACTAAATACACTCTGGAAACCAGAGACCCTGATGACTTTAGTGAACTAAATGCAATAGAGAAGCAAAATGAATTCTTTAGAGATATTACCGGTATCAACAAAGATGTATTTAGTGAAATAAAGATGACTAATGTTACATCAACTGCAAATGTTACATCATATCAGGTAAACAAGTATTATGAAGATTCAAGAATGGGTTATGACTATTCCATTAATACAAATGGTGCAAGTTCTGCTTCTAATATGGAATTTACTTATGATATTAATGAAGCCGGTAGTTACTATGTATATGGTGTTTACTACGGTACTTCACTTGAAACTCAGGCAATTAATATTAAGAAGAATGGTTCTTCTGTTAAGCAGGATGGGGATATTAGCCGACCATATATCCTTAATGCAGGTAACTTTGTTAAGGGTGACAAGCTAAGTGTTAGCCTTGATAACTTGCCAAATACTGCAACAGGTAACTTTGCTTTACATGTTGCAAAGATTAATGATGATGTATTTAAAGAAGGCTATAATAAGTTAGCACAAAATACTTTAAAGGCTACTAAGTGTACAGATACTCAGCTTAACGGTGTGTTAGAAAGCAACACAGACGGTCTATTCTATACTTCTATTGTATATGAAGATGGTTGGACTGTTAAGGTTGACGGTGAAAAGGTAGACACTAAGAAGGTGGGTGGTGCTTTACTTGCCTTTGATATTACTGCAGGTAAACACAAGATTGAAATTAGTTACCTACCATCCGGTTACTTAGTAGGTACACTTGCAAGTATTCTTGGTATAATATTACTACTGGGATTTGCATTCCTTTACAGAAGTAAGCTAAAGAATACATTTATCTTTAAGTACAAGACTCATCCTAACGCAAACCCTGACAGATTTGATGATGAAGATGATGAAAATTTTACCGAAGAAAAATCTGATGAAGATACAGAAAAAGATGAAAACTATGTTAAGAAAGAACCATCAATAGTTACAAGACTTTTCTTTTCCATAATATTTTCTGTAGTATATTTTGTTGTATGGCTAGGTAGCATTATAAAGAAAATGCAAATCCTTTGCAAAGAGGACTCTAACTATGCAGTGGATATTATTCTTTCATTTATTGTGCCATTCTACTTTGTATATGTTATGTTTAAGTATGGTAAAAAGAAAGAAGAAATCGCCTCAACTAAGTCATTAAAGGTTACAAGTGCATTTAATCATTTATGCTTAGAATTAGGTGCTAGCTGTGGTTTGATGGTTTCTATTTTCACTTTCTTAACCAGCCTTGTTAAGAACTTTACAACATACAACAGTCAGGTACAGCAGAATAAAGACGTTGTTGCCGGTGGTGGTCAGGCTACCCCTGTTACAGTTTCATTGTTCCCAACCGGTATCGCTTTAACAATTATGATATTCTGCGTTGGACTTTGGTTTGTACTTAGATTTGCAAATATGTATCTGTTTGAAAAAGATATTCAGCAAATCGGTAAACAAGTATTTTCTCTAAAGTCTAAGAAAAAGAAATAATTTGTTTCCGGGATTATTTGTAATCAGTTTAAAATTATTTTTTAAATAAAAATTATGAAAGCTAATGCGTGAGTAATTACGCATTAGCTTTTTCTTTATCTTAATAGTGTAATTTAACAACCTTATTTTCCCTACAAACACAACTAAAAAGGTAAAATTTAAAATATAATCAAGGGAAATTGTGATAATAAAAGTTTATTTTAAACTTGATGTAGAAATAAATTTTAATAACAGGTGTTTCCCTATACATATTTTATAAAATATTGTAAAGGATAATATTTTCATTGATATTGACCCTATATAATGTTATAATATACGGTGATGATATTATGATTTATTATTATTTTCAAGGATATTTATTATGGAACAAAACAAAAAAATTGAAAAAGAAGATCAGAGTGCTTTTAGCATAAAAAAACAGATAATTTACATTGTTGTTTTTGTAGCACTAATTGCACTGACTTTCTATGCTATTGTTAGTCAAAATGAAAATTTAACACTAGAAGGTTTTTTGGATTACACTTTCAGCCTAAAGATTGGTTGGCTGATTGCAGCAGTAATGTGTGTATTTATGTTCATTCTGCTGGAAGGTTTAAGTATTAGATACATAGCAGCAAAGTTGGGATATAAACGAGGGTATTACCAAAGTTTTATTTACTCGGCAGCCGATATTTACTTCTCAGCAATTACACCATCAGCTTCCGGTGGACAACCTGCTTCAGCTTTCTTTATGGTAAAGGACAAAATTCCAATGTCAGTTACCACAATTACATTGATACTTAATGTTATGCAATATACTGCCTCATTGTCGGTAATTGCAGCAGCTTGTTTTATTTTAAGACCGGAATATTTCTTTATCTTTGATTCTTGGTCAAAGCTATTGATTATTTTAGGTATTGTTTTTCAGTTACTGTTGACAGTATTTTTTGCTTTACTTATTTTCTTCCCAAACATTATCAAAAAGAGTTGTGAGGGTGTTATTAACTTACTTTTCAGAATTCATCTTTTGAGAAAGAGAAGAAGAAAGCTAAACAAGTTATATCAGATGATGGACGAATATCAGGAATGTGCAAAAATCATTAAGGAAAGCCCTGCAATGATTGGTGTTGCATTCTTGCTGAACCTAATTCAGAGAGTTTCTGTTGTGGCAGTTACTTATTGCGTTTATATGGGTAGTGGACAAACCGGTCACTCATTTATAGATATTATGACAGTTCAAGGATATGTGCTTATCGGTAGTAACAGTTTGCCTGTACCGGGTGCTGTTGGTATTGCCGACTACTTATTCTTTGACGGATTTAGAAACATATTTGCAGACCCTGCAAATGGAGAAATTCTAAGCAGAGGACTTTCATTCTATGTTTGCATTATAGTCTGTGGTGGACTTACTCTTGCTCATCACGCAAGATTTATTATTAAGAGTAAAAGGAAAAAGGGTGCTTAATATGCTAGGTTTTTATAATTATACTGTTATCCTTACATACCTTTCATTATGTTCAGCAGTAACAGGTATCTTTGTAGGTGTATCAGGAACAGGTCATCCGTTTATTGCTACAACTTGCCTTATGGTTTGTGGTTTTCTTGATGCATTTGACGGTATTGTTGCTCGTTCAAAGAAGGACAGAACTGAACAAGAAAAGAAGTTTGGTATTCAGATTGACTCATTAGTTGACCTTGTAGCCTTTGGTGTATTGCCTTGTGCTATCGGTTATTCTTGTTACACAAGTCACTATTTAAATTCATTTAGGCTAAGTGACAAGTGGCACTTTATGAAACCACTTGCTAACTGCAAAATTACAATTTTCTTTGTTGTATTTGCACTATTTGTTTTAGCAGCACTTATCAGACTGGCATACTTTAATGTTATGGAAGAGGAAAGACAGAACAAAACTGATGAAAAGCGTAAGTACTATCTTGGATTACCTGTTACATCATCTTGCTTAATCTTCCCAACAATTATGCTTATTCAGTATATCGTTGGCAAAGGATTTGACATTTCACCGTTTTATGTAGTTGCAATGCTAATTGTAGCATTCCTATATGTTAGCAAAATCAAAATCAAAAAACCGGGACTAAAGGTTATTATGATTATGGTTGCTATCGGTGCAGTTGAATTTGGATTTTTACTATTCTTTAGGTTTATGTATGGACACTAATAAAACAATTGATTTAAACAATTTAAAACAAGACAAGTCGTTAACATTCCTTTACAAAAACATTTTCGGCAGAATAATCTTAAAGGTGATTACTCTGCCTTTTGTTTCAGCAATTGTGGGAAAGTATATGAGCAGTTCCTTGTCAAAGGGTAGAATTGAGAAATTCATAACCCAAAACAATATTAATATGGATGAATATGAAAAGGCTGACTACAAGTCCTTTAATGAATTTTTCACAAGAAAAATTAAGGCAGAGAAAAGACCTTTTCCAACTGACAGAAGCTTATTTTTCTCACCATGTGACGGTAAGTTAAGTGCATATAAAATTAAAGATAACACTGTATTGCCGGTTAAGGGTAGCTATTATACAATTAATCATCTGCTATGTAATAGCAGACTTGCAAAAAAATACAGGGAAGGCTACTGCCTAGTATTTAGACTTGCAGTTGATGACTACCACAGATATGCATTTATTGATGATGGCATACAAGAAAAGTCTGTTAAAATCAAAGGAATACTACACACAGTTCAGCCTATTGCACTAAATATGTATCCTGTATTTGTGCAAAATAGCAGAGAATATGCAGTAATGCACACAGAAAACTTCGGAGATGTGGTTCAAGTTGAAGTTGGTGCATTGATGGTTGGCAAAATCAAGAACCACATTTCTTCCGGTAAAATAGAGAGATGTAAAGAAAAGGGAATGTTCCTTTTTGGTGGTTCAACAATCATTTTGCTATGTGATAAAGATGCAGTTGAGATTGATGAAACTTTCTTTACAAACACAAACAACAACAAAGAAACCATTGTAAAAATGGGACAAGTAATAGGTAAGAAAAGATGAATAGTTTTCCATATTTAGTGGCTTTTATAGTATGGATTTTACTTGGCATATTTTACATTCACATAAAACGTCAAAGCAAAATTATTAAGAAAAGTCAAGAAAATAACGCAACATATATAACACCAAAGGTTTACCTAAAATTACACTCAGACAAGGTGATTTCTTCTCTTTATAAGAAAGATAAGCTGATTGCTGATGATGTGTTGGAAGTATATGAAAATATTTTTACCACTCATTTTGTCACAATTTTCGGTATGATAACCTATAACCACATTACAGGAAAATTCAAAAAAGAAGAAAATAAAAATAAGTAAAAAAAGAGGTTGCATTAAGCAACCTCTAATTTTTTTAACTTTATTTAGAGCAAAAACTGACTATAATTATTTTAATATCAACTGATTTTTACAAATTTAAAGCCGTTTTGTTTTGCATATTTCTCACCGGCAGAACCTTTATAACCACGGATTGTAAAGCCTTTTACTTTAACATATTCTGGTTCGTAATACTCGCCATGACAGTAACCTAAAGAATTCTTACCAATTCTCTTTACTGTTTTAGGAATAGTTACAGTCTTAAGTTTTGGACAATCAACAAATTCATAAGCATAGATAGTTTTTACATTGCTAGGAATATAAATATAGTTAAGGTTCTTGCACTCACTAAATACATTGTTACCTTTAACTACAGGAACTTGTAAGGATTTTAGCTTATTAAGTTCAGAGAAAGCACCGTAGCCTATTGACAATTTTTTGTTTGAATTGATTGTCAATTTACTAACAGATTTACAACCGGCAAAAGCCATTCTGTTAATAGTAGTTATATTTATAGGAATGTTAATAGAAGAAAGTTTTTCACAATTCAAAAAAGCCATTTTTTCTATCTTTTTAACATTCTTAGAAAATGTTACTTTCTTTAAATATCTTTGATATGCAAAACTTAGTTCACCGATAGTATTAACTTTCTTAGGAATAGCAATTTGTGTTGTTTTTTTGCCATTTGGATAAGCAACTATCTTTGTTTTATTCTTGTTATAAAGAACACCATCCCTACTACTGAAATACTTATTATTTCTTGAAACCTTAAATTCTTTTAAGTTCCTATTGTTCAGGGTAGGTATTTCATCAAACTTTTTAAGGCTTTTTCCTACAGTTAAGGATTGTAATGTATCCGGAAATACACCTATTCCTATTGATTCAATGTGTGATGGAATGGTATAGTTTTTCAATGCTTTACAATCTTCAAAAAAGCAGTTTGGAATTTTTTTAATACCTTTTCCTATAGTAACTTTCTCTAATTTTTTAGCACCATATAAAGGTAACTGAACAAATTTCTTAACACTGTTAGGAAATAAAATAGACTTTACATTTCTATTGTAACGGAGAATATTATTGCCTATTTCCGTTACTGTATTGTTGTCCAATTTACTTGGTACAACAACTGTTGTATTTTTGCCAATATAAGCAGTAACTCTGGCTTTATTGCCACCCAATTTAATATATTCAAAGTTATTTGCTTTATAGATTGTTGCACCACTTGCAGTTGGTGAAATGGCTATGATAGATATAGCCATTACCAATGTTAACATTATAGCTAATAATTTTTTCATAAAATCACCCTCCTCTATTTGTTAACAACTTTACCGTTACTATCTACTTTTTTAGGGAAAGAAGTATAAATTTTCCATTCGTTCTCTTCTAAAATGTCCGAACTGTTTAATTTTTTTAATTTAATCAAAACACTCAGCTCGATTATATATTTTTTGATTGTATTAAACTATTTTCGCATTGGACTACCCTCTCACATAATTATTGTGTATTTCGCATAATAATTATAATATATTTACAATTAAACTAGTTATCTTTAATAAGAGAATAACATATAATGTTATAAAGTTCAATATTTTTGTTGTAAAAAATAGTAAACAAAATTTACTGTTCATATTTGGTTAAATTATACATATGATTACTGTAATTAAATAATATGCCTTCTATATATAACACAAATTACAGTTGCAAAAGGTTACATAATTTTTGAAGATTTTTATATTTGGTAATAATGCACAAAGAAAGGTGTCTATATATAGCAAAAACCCACTATGGAAATCCATAGTGGGTTAAATTTTACTTATTTAATAGAAGTTATATTACTATCTCCTATTACTTATCTTCCTTTGGTTCAGCAAGATATTCTAGGTGTTCAAACTTCTTAGCTGCAATTTCTTCAGCTTCTGTAAATAGCTTTTCAGCCTTTTCAGGGTTACTTCTCTGTAGAGCGTTGTAACGAACTTCGCCCATGATAAAGTCCTTATAAGGAATTGTAGGAGCCTTACAGTCAAGCATAAATGGATTCTTGCCTTCATGAGCTAGTCTTGGGTCATATCTGAAGATATTCCAATAACCTGCGTCAACAGCCTTCTTTTCTTCTAGCTGAGCAATACCCATACCACCCTTAATACCATGGTTGATACATGGAGCATAACAGATGATTAGTGATGGGCCGTTGTATGATTCAGCTTCCTTAAATGCCTTTAGACACTGAGCATAGTTAGCACCCATAGCTACCTGAGCAGTATATACATAACCATAGCTCATTGCAATAGCAGCAAGGTCTTTCTTCTTAGTTGTCTTACCACCGGCAGCAAACTGAGCAATAGCACCGATTGGAGATGCCTTTGATGCCTGACCACCTGTGTTAGAGTAAACTTCTGTATCAAATACAACAATGTTTACATTCTTGCCTGATGCGATAACATGGTCAAGACCACCGAAACCGATGTCGTAAGCCCAACCGTCACCACCGAAGATCCACATAGATTTCTTTGATAGAGAATCTTTTTCTGCAAGAGTCTTGTCGATAGTATCCTTTAGTTCACCATCAGCAGATGTAGCTTCAAGAGCAGAGATAAGAGCATCTGTAGCAACTCTTGACTTACCTGAGTCAGTAAGTGTAGCCTTGTATTCGCTGATAGCTTCCTTTAGAGCTTCATCAGCAGTTAATTCATTAATCTTGTCAACATAGCCAACTAGTCTATCCTTAATAGCCTTCTGACCTAATGTCATACCAAGACCAAATTCTGCGTTATCTTCAAATAGAGAGTTGTGCCATGCTGGGCCAAATCCCTTCTTGTTAACTGTATATGGAGTTGCAGGAGCAGAACCACCCCAGATTGAAGAACAACCTGTTGCATTAGCGATGAACATTCTGTCACCAAATAGCTGAGTAGCTAGCTTAGCATAAGGAGTTTCACCACAACCTGCACAAGCACCTGAGAATTCAAGTAGTGGCTGTTTGAACTGAGCACTCTTAACTGTCTTATCAGTAGCAATTTCAGGCTTATCGGAAGTCTTGATAGCATAATCAAATACTTCCTGCATAGGTCTCTGTGAGTCAATAGACTTCATTACAAGAGCCTTGTTGTCAGGTTTCTTGTTACCTAGACAAGACTGAACACAAGCACCACAACCTGTACAGTCAAGTGTTGAAATAGCCATAACGAACTTCATACCGTTAGCTGGCTTCATATCAGCAGATTTTGTCTGCTTTGGAGCATTTGCTAATTCTTCTTCTGTCATAGCGATTGGACGGATAACTGCGTGAGGACAAACCATTGAACAGATATTACACTGTACACAAGCTGTTGGGTTCCATTCAGGAACATCAACTGCAATGCCTCTCTTTTCATATGCAGCAGAACCCTGAGGAGCTTCACCGTCAACATAATCCATAAATGATGAAACAGGTAGCTTGTTACCCTTGTAAGCATTTACAGGGTTTAGGATACCGTTTACATACTTAACAACTTCTTCTCTGCCTTCTGTTACTGTGTGTTCAACAGAATCGTCAACACAATTTGACCATTCAGCAGGTACTTCAACCTTTACAAAGTTTTCCATACCCATATCAATAGCCTTATGGTTCATATCAACAATTGCCTGACCCTTCTTGCTATAAGACTTAGTAGCAGCATCCTTTAGATACTGTTTTGCATCTTCAGCCGGGATAATGTCAGCAATTTTGAAGAAAGCAGACTGTAGAATTGTGTTAATTCTTGTGCCTAGACCGATTTCCTTACCTAGCTTAATACCGTCGATTGTGTAGAAGTTAATGTGCTTATCAGCTAACTGCTTCTTCATCTTTGCAGGTAGTCTGTGGTCAAGCTCTTCACCGGACCATGGACAGTTAAGTAGGAATGAACCGCCTTCTTTTAGGTCTTCAACAATTTCATACTTGTCAACATATGATGGGTTGTGACAAGCAACAAAGTCAGCCTTTGAAATATAGTAAGTGGATTTGATTGGCTTATGACCAAATCTTAAGTGAGATACTGTTAAGCCACCGGATTTCTTTGAGTCATATGCAAAGTAACCTTGAGCGTACATATCAGTATGGTCACCGATAATCTTGATTGAGTTTTTATTAGCACCTACAGTACCGTCAGCACCAAGACCCCAGAACTTACAAGAAGTTGTACCTGCAGGAGTTGTGTCAGGGTTTTCAACGATAGGTAGTGATAGGTTTGTAACATCATCAACGATGCCGATTGTAAATCTCTTCTTAGGTGTAGCTGATTCAGCATTTCTGTAAACAGCAACAATGTCACCAGGTGTTGTATCCTTAGAACCTAGACCGTAACGACCTGTATAAACAGAAACATTAGCAAATTCTGATGCGTTAATAGCAGCAAGAACATCTAGGTATAGAGGTTCACCGATTGAACCTGGTTCCTTAGTTCTGTCAAGAACTGAAAGAGTCTTAACTGTCTTTGGTAGTTCTGATAGCATATAGTCAGCTACGAATGGTCTGTATAGATGAACCTTTAGTAGGCCAACCTTTTCGCCTGCTGCATTTAGGTAATCAACAACTTCTTCAGTTGCGTCACAAACAGAACCCATTGCAACAATAACATGTTCTGCATCTTCAGCACCATAGTAGTTAAATGGCTTATAGTCAGTACCAAGCTTAGTGTTAACCTTGTTCATGTATTCAACAACAACTTCTGGAATAGCGTCATAATACTTGTTACAAGCTTCTCTAGCCTGGAAGAAAATATCATCGTTCTGAGCAGTACCACGGATATGTGGATGTTCAGGATTTAGGGAACGCTTTCTGAAAGCTTCAACAGCATCCCAGTCTAGCATATCGCCTAGGTCTTCATAATCCCAATATTCAATCTTCTGAATTTCGTGAGATGTACGGAAACCATCAAAGAAATGTAGGAAAGGAACTCTGCCCTTAATAGCTGCTAGGTGAGCAACTGCTGCTAAATCCATAACTTCCTGTGGGTTGTTAGAACATAGCATTGCATAACCTGTCTGACGACAAGCATAAATATCAGAGTGGTCACCAAAGATTGATAGTGCGTGACTTGTTAATGCACGAGCTGATACATGGATAACTGATGGTAAAAGTTCACCGGCGATCTTGTACATATTAGGAATCATTAGTAGTAGACCCTGTGAAGCTGTATATGTTGTAGTTAAAGCACCGGCAGTTAGTGAACCGTGAACTGCACCGGCAGCACCACCTTCACTCTGCATTTCTGTAACCTGAACTTCTCTGCCAAATAGATTCTTTCTGCCAACAGTAGCATACTTATCTGTTTCATCAGCCATTACAGAAGATGGTGTGATTGGATAGATAGCTGCAACATCAGTAAAAGCATAGGAAACATGAGCTGCTGCACTATTACCATCCATGGTTTTCATTTTTCTTGCCATTGGATTTTTCCTCCTTAATATATATTGCTTCTCCAAAACCCTAACGGAGTAGCAAAAATCAACAAAATTATTAAAATACTCGATACCTATTGTATCAAGATTATACTATCACTTTTTTGGAAAAAAGTAAAGTAAAATAATAGATTTAATTTGACAAATATTAGATTTTTTTGTACACTCATATAATAGGAATAATTATGTAAATATTTCATCTAACTGAAAGGATTGATTTATAAATGCCAGAAGATTCGGGCAGTCCAAAAAGGTCTTTCTTAGGAAAAATTTTCAAAACAAAGTCTAAGGCTTTGGAAGAACAAAAGACAGAAGAAGAAATTCTCAGCCTTGTTGAAGAAGGTAGAGAAAAAGGCTACTTCAAGGACGAAACAGAAAATTTCATAAAAAATGTTTTTGATTTTGATGATACTACTGCATCAGAGATTATGACTCACCGTACAGAGATTACTGCTGTAGAGGATACTTTATCTTTAAAGGAAATTGTGGATATAGCTATTGAAAGCGGTCATTCTCGTATTCCGGTATATCATGAAGATATAGACAACATTGTTGGTATTCTATATGTTAAGGACTTGCTGAAATATGTATGTGAGGAAGTTCCAAGTGACTTTAAAATCACCGACTTAACAAGAACAGTTCCTTGTGTACCTAGAAGCAAGAACCTAAGTAGGCTTTTTGCTGAAATGACAAAGAAGAAAATTCAACTTGCAATTGTTGTTGATGAGTATGGTGGTACAGAGGGTATCATCTCTATTGAAGATTTGGTTGAGGATATTATGGGTAATATCCAAGACGAGTATGACAATGAGGATGAAGAAAGTCACAAGTTAAGTGAAAACAAGTTTACAGTTGACGGTGCAATGACACTTGATGATGTTAGTGAACTTATTGATTATGAATTTCCGGAAACCGACTGTGACACTATTGCCGGATTTATTCTTGAACATACAGGAAAAATCCCAACAGAAGGTGAACATCCTGTTGTATATGAAGGGGACTTAAAATTAACTGTTCTTCAAGTTGAGGAAAGAAGAATAGCTAAAATTTTAATAGAAAAGAACATTAATGAAAATAAGGGGTAACATTGAATGAAAACATTTTCAAAAAATGATACATTAGTCATTAGGGGCATAGCCATCACAATGCTAATGTTTCATCACAATTTTAGGTTAGAGTCTGTTTTTAAGGGAATGTCATTCAGCTTCTTTCCGTTTAGTCAAAGTTCAGTAGTTATTTTCTGTAATTTTCTAAAGATTTGTGTTGGTATATTTGCTTTCTTAAGTGCATACGGACTTACACTTTCTCTGAGAAAATATGACAACAATTCACTGCTAAACTCCAGACAGTATTCACATTTTATCAGCAACAAGCTATTAAATTTAATGTGGGGCTTTTGGTTCATTTTTATTTTGTCAGAAATTTTATGTGCAATAATTGCACCAAGCTACACAATGGATTATTTTGCTAACGGTGGAGTCAGAGGTATATTAAATATATTTATTGACTTCTTAGGACTTGCAAAACTTGTTGGTACTACCAGCCTAAACGGTACTTGGTGGTATATGTCACTGGCAATTATGATTATTCTTTTTGTTCCGTTTATGGTTAAACTTTGCAAGAAGTTCAATGCTTTTGCATCAATTGCTTTTCTAGTGATTATCCCAAGACTTATTTATGTGACAGTACCTTTACATTTAGGTCAAACATCAAATCTATTTAGATTTATGTTACCTACATTATTGGGTGTTTTAGCTGCACAAAACAATTGGCTTGCAAGATTAAAGTCCTTTACAATTACTAACAATAAGGTACTAAGCAAAATAATTAAGTTTGTTGTTTTAACAGCCGGTTTAGTTGTTCTGTATATTATTAGAATAAAGACTGACGGTAAGTATGCAAACTATATTTTTGAAATTCGTGATGGTCTGATTCCTGCATATGTGGTTTATTATTGCTATGAATTTATTACAGATATTCCACTGATTAAAAATGTTTTTGCACTTATCGGTAAACATTCACTAAACATTTTCTTGTTCCATACATTCATCAGATATCATTGGTTCCATGCATATACATATTCATTTAAACACTTTGTGCTTATTGCATTGGTACTATTGGCAGAGTCACTTGTGATTTCTATTGTACTTGAATTTATCAAGAAAATTACCCATTACAACAATCTTTGTGTTGTAATAAGAAACAAGATAAACAAGAGATTTTACAGTGATGTACAGATGAATACAAGCAAATAAATTTATGTTTCTAAGCACTCCTTATGGAGTGCTTTTCTTTTGTAATATTTTCCTCTACTTTAACATAACTATAACTTATATTTAACATTGAACATTTATAATAATGGAAAAGTGTTTTAGGAGATAGATTATGAAATTTTTTACATTACCTACAATTATAATTCTGTGTGCATTGTTGTGTGTAGTGTTGCTAATTATAATCTTGTATAACCTTAAGAAACACAATTTAGGAGATGAAAATATGAGTGAAAATGAAGTAGCAAAAAAGGACAATGCACTTGAAAAAATTTTCAACAAAAAATTTTCCGGCAAGAAGAAATGCTACATTAACAGAGAACTTTCTTGGCTAAAATTCAACAAAAGAGTTTTGGAAGAAGCTGACGATAAAGAAAACCCATTATGTGAAAGACTGACTTTTCTATCAATCTTCCAGACAAACCTGGATGAATTCTTTATGGTTAGAATGGGTTCTCTTCACGATATGACCCTTTTGAAGAAAGAAATCAAAGAGAACAAAACCAAAATGACACCATCAGAACAGTTCTCTGCTTGTTTAAGTGATATTAGAGATACTTTACCTGTAAAGGAAAAGATATACTATTCTCTAATGCAAGAATGTTCAGAACAAGGTGTATCTTTACTTCACTTTGAACAGTTAACTGCTAATGAAAAGAAATACTTTAAGCAGTATTTTGCAATGGAGGTTGAACCACTGCTTTCAACAATTGTTGTAGGCAGAAAGCAACCATTCCCATTCTGCAACAACAAAGAACTTTATGTTGTGGCAGAACTAAGAAAGAAAAGTGACAAGGCTAAGATTGGTATTATCCCTTGTAGCTTTAACCTAATGGAAAGACTTATTAAAGTACCTAACAGAGATGGTGCTTATATTTTAGGTGAAGAACTAATCCTTAACTTTGCATCAAAGGTATTTAAGAAATATGAAGTTCGCTCAAAGTCAATTATTCGTGTTACCAGAAATGCAGATATTGATGCTGACAGTATTGATGATGAAGAACTTGACTATCGTGAACATATGGCCGAAGTTATCAGACAAAGAAGAAAGCTATGTCCTATTAGACTGGAATCAACTAATACTCTAAGTGCTATTATGACAAAGTGGCTTTGTCAGCAACTTGACCTACCTACAGAACAAATCTTTGTTTCTTCTGTACCTTCTGATTTATCATTTGTATTTAAGATTCAGGATATGCTACGAAACAAAACTGAACTATTCTACAAAAAGAGAGTACCACAAACACCACTTGACTTTATTGGTGTTAAGAGAGTTGCCAAGGAAATCGAAAAGAAAGATTGCCTAATCTCTCTACCATACGAAAGCATCAATCCTTTCCTAAATCTACTAAGACAGTCAGCAGTTGACCCACAAGTTGTATCAATCAAGATGACTTTGTACAGACTTGCAAAGAACAGTAAAGTTGTAGAGGCATTAGTTGAAGCTGCTGAAAACGGTAAGCAAGTTGATGTACTTGTTGAACTAAAGGCGAGATTTGATGAAGAAAACAACATCGGTTGGTCAAGAAGATTGGAAGATGCAGGTTGTCATGTTATCTATGGTATTGACAACTTAAAGGTACACTCAAAGCTATGTTTAATTACAAGAAAGAGTAAAAAAGGCATTGAGTATATTACTCAAATCGGTACAGGTAACTACAATGAAAAAACTGCCAGACTATATACCGATTTACAGATTCTCACATCTAACAGTGAAATCGGTATGGAAGCAAATCAAGTGTTCTCAGCACTATCGTTTGGTGAAGTTGTAGAGGAAACTAACCATCTAATGGTTGCACCAAAATGTTTACAGAATAAGGTTCTTGCACTAATTGATGATGAAATTGAAAAGGCTGGAACAGGTAGAGAAGCATACATTGGCTTAAAGCTAAATTCACTTACCGATAAAAAGATTATTGATAAGCTGATTGAAGCATCAAATGCCGGTGTAAAAATTGATATGGTTATTCGTGGTATCTGTTGTTTACAATCCGGTATTCCTGGTTATACTGATAATATAAGAATTATCAGCATTGTTGGTAGATTCTTGGAACACTCAAGAATTTACATTTTTGGTAAAGGTGAAGAAGAAAAAATGTTTATTTCTTCTGCTGACTTTATGACAAGAAATACTCTAAGAAGAGTTGAAGTAGCTGCTCCTATTTATGATGAAAAGATTAAGCACAGACTAAACCACTTCTTCAACACAATGCTTATAGATAACTGTAAAGCAAGAGTGCAGTGTGCTAACGGTGAATACGAAAAGGTAGTGAATGAGTTCCCTAAGACAAATTCACAGGAGCTATTCTATGAAGAAGCATACAACAATGTTGAATCAATTAAGGAAGAAAAAGAAAACAGAAATCAGGAGGTATCCTTATGAGAGTTGGCTTATTAACTAGTGGTGGAGATTGTCAAGCACTTAACCCTACAATGAGAGGTGTTGTACTTACATTAAAGAACCTTGCGAAAAAGGTAGAAATCATTGGTTTTGCTAACGGTTATAAAGGACTTATCTATAACCACTACAGTATTGTGTCACCATCAGCTTTTGTAAATATCCTTAATCAAGGTGGTACAATCTTAGGCACATCAAGAGAACCTTTTAAACACATTACAGAACCTGATGAAAACGGTGTTGATAAAGTTAAAGCTATGGTAGAAAACTACAAAAAACTTGACTTGGACTGTCTTGTTGTACTGGGGGGTAACGGTTCAATCAAAACTGCAAACCTACTTTTTGAAAAAGGTCTAAATGTTATTGCTTTACCTAAGACTATTGATAATGACATTTACGGTACAGACATTACCTTTGGTTTTGACAGTGCAATTAGTGTTGGCACTAATGTTATTGACAACATTAGAACAACTGCACAAAGCCACAAGAGAACTTTCATTGTTGAGCTTATGGGACACAAAGTTGGTTGGTTAGGTTTGTACTCAGCTATTGCCGGTGGTGCTGACATTGTACTAATTCCGGAAAAGCCATTTTCAATTAAAAAAATTGCCGATGTAATCAATAATAACAAGATAGGTTACACAATCATTGTTGCATCTGAGGGTGCAATGACTAAGGAAATGACTAAAATGCCTAAGAAAGACAGAAAGAAACTTCTTAGCAAAAACAACAATTCTATTGCAACCTATATTGCATCAGAACTTGAAAAGCTAGGCATTGTGGAAGTTAGAACCACTATTGCAGGACACACTCAGCGTGGTGGTGAACCAACACCTTATGACAGAATTTTATCCACAAGACTTGGTGCAAAAGGTGCTGAACTAATCATTAGCAAAAATTATGGCAACCTGGTTGTATTTAAAGATAATGAAATAAGCTACATTCCACTAAGTGAAACTGCCGGTAAACTAAAGGTAATTGATGACAATTCACCGATTATCAAAGAATGTGAAAACCTAGGAATTTCTTTTTGCGACTAATTTCCTTTACACAAAGAAACCCACCAATATGGTGGGTTGTTGCTATTTATAGGGTTTTCGGATACAATATTATTGAGGTGATGATATGGAATACATTACACTAAATAATCAAGTATCAATGCCGATTTTGGGGCTAGGTACATATCAATTAAAAGGTAAAAGTGGTATTAAAACAATCAAAAATGCCATTAACTTAGGCTATACTCTAATTGATACTGCACAAATGTATCAGAATGAAAGAGAAGTAGGCATTGCCATAAAAGAAAGTAATATTAATAGAGAAAATCTATTTATCACCACAAAAATATGTGCACCAAACACCACATACGAAAAAGCAGAAAAAGCTATTGACGTTTCACTAAAAAATTTACAAACAGACTATATAGATTTACTGCTAATTCACGAACCATATGATACATCAACTGAAATGTACAAAGCCCTTGAAAAAGCTTATAAAAATAGCAAAATCAGAGCAATAGGCATTTCTAATTTTAATGAAAGTGAATATCTGGATTTTATAGATAAATGTGATATTATACCGGCAATAAACCAAGTTGAATGTCACATTCTGTATAATAAAAAAGAACTGCAAAATACTATGAAAAAGTATGGTACAGTTCTAATGGGTTATAGTCCTTTTGCACAAGGAAATGGCAATCTCTTTGTGGATAATGAAATAATGAGTATAGGGAAGAAATATAACAAGATTTCTTCACAAGTTATGTTGCGATACCTAATCCAAAGAGGTATTTCTACAGTTCCTAAAGCATCATCAGTTGAAAGATTGAAAGAAAATCTTGATGTTTTCAACTTCACTCTAAATGATAATGATGTGCGAATCATCAATTCCAAAAACCAAAATAAATCCTTCTTCGGCTGGGATTGAGTTTTCAATTTTGTCTGTGGGTTGATAATTTATTCTGTAGGCAAAGATGAGACTGATAAATTAGTTTTTTTCAATTTTGATTGTGGTTAAAGGCAAATTTGTAGTGAGAATATATACCATAAAATTATATGAAACTATGACTCACAGGTGTAGGGGACATCATTGATGTCCCGTTTGAAAATTAACCTTTCTATTTGTATTTTGTCCTTTGTAGATATTATAAATTTATAATCTGCAAATAGGACAATAATCCCATAGGTATCACACTTTTTAACGGGCGAACAATGTTCGCCCCTACGACTGTGAGCCAAAATTTTGTCCTGTGTAATTACCCTAAATTTGTACATATTCGCTAGTCGCCCTTGTGTAAAGGGATAAGTGAGCATCCAAATTTTATATTTGGCTTTGCGAACTTATGCAGTGGCTGATGTCAGCAATAGCTGACAGAGGGATTGTTTAGTAGATAGTGTTCTCTAGATAAAATGTGTACGATTAGATAAAAGTTATCTATAAATATAGGAACGAACAGTGTTCGTTCCCTACATCATATATCGAATAAATCTTATATAATCTAAAGTGCCTACCAAAACAATCCTTCCACCACTTCGTGGTCCCCCTTCCTTTACACAAGGAAGGCTGGATGGTTTCTGCTAATTCTAAATATCTACCACATAACAAGGCAAGTTCTAGCACCACAAACTCTAATTTATAAAGCTAAGTTATTATAATCAAAAAAATTAAAATAACAAAACCGACTTTAGGATAGATTACTAAAGTCGGTTATTTTTTAATAACATATTTTAATTACATATATTTTTAAATCACATATTTTATTTTTATACTCAATGTAATAAAACGAATATTAGTTACAAATAATATTAATTATACATAAATGAATATAAAAATAGATTTGCAGTTGTTATTCTTATAATGATTTGGAAAAGAATAATACCTAAGCAATTCTTGCTTCAATATAAAATCAAAAGTTTTCCATACTGTACTCTTAAAATGTGGAAAACTAATTTGTTTTGAAAAGTTTATAAATTTTTAATTCATCACCTTTAACGATACCTAAGCCGATAAACTGATTATTGTTATCTTTGACTCTTAGGATTGTGTCCTCTTTAGGTTGCATTTTCTCAAGGTAAGTTCTGTTCTTATCCAATGCACCACCGTTAGAGAATCTTCTTGCTTGTGGTTCTGTAATTTTCACATAACCGTAGTTCATAAACAGACTTTCCACACTTTTAATGTATGGTGTGAAATCCTCTAGTTCTCTAGCTTTCTGCAAGTCAATTGCATCTTCAAGGGTAAAACCACAAGCCTCAGTTCTAACAAGTGAAGTCATAACTGCACAAGAACCTAAACTTTCACCAAGGTCATCAATAATTGTCCTTATATATGTACCCTTACTACACTTGATTTCCAACTTACCACTTTGATTTTTTTCATCAAAGTCAAAAAGTTCTATGGAGTAAACTGTTACTTTTCTTTTTTCTCTTTCAACAGTTTTTCCTGCTCTTGCCAGGTCATAAAGTCTTTGACCGTTTATTTGAATAGCTGAGTACATAGGTGGTAGCTGATAAATTTCACCTTGAAATTCTTTTAGCTTTTCCTTAACTTCTTCTGTAGTGAAAGAAGTTTTTTCTTCTTTTAGTACCTTACCCCAAATATCTAGAGTATCGGTTTTCTTTCCAAACTGAAAAGTAGCCACATAGCCTTTATCGTGATTGGTAATTAAGTCCTGAGCCTTAGTGCCGTTTCCCACAACCAGTGGTAGAACACCTGTTGCATTAGGGTCAAGTGTACCTAAATGACCGATTTTCTTAATGCCAAGAGCTTTCCTCATTACTGCCACAACATCAAATGAAGTAAAGTCCATTGGCTTGTTTATTACAATTACACCGTTCATTGTAGTATCTCTTTCGCTGCATCAATAAGCTGTTGCTTAACACTTTCAAGTGTACCGTTAATTGCACAACCTGAGGCAGCCTTGTGGCCACCACCACCGAACTTTTTGCAGAATTCACAAGCATCTGTGTCACCGTTAGTTCTAACAGAAATTTTAAACACATTATCCTGCTTTTCCCTAATAGTAATGCCCATCTTTACACCGTCAATCTGTCTGGGAATTGATGCCAAACCTTCCATTTGGTCATCACCTAAGTTTAACTTGTCTTGCATTGCAAGGGTGGTGTAAATAATAGCAAGTTTGCCGTCATAGTAATAATCCAGTGTGTCATAAACCATTCTTTCAAGGGCAAGTTTCTGCTTTGTTTTGGTTTCAAACATTGCTCTGTTGATAACTGCAAAATCAGCACCACATTCAATTAATTTTGCTGCAATCATATGAGTTTTTGCAGTGGTATTTGTGTACATAAAGCAACCTGTGTCTGTACTGACACCTGTATAAAGGCAGTTTGCAATTTCTTTAGTAACCTTCACATTCATTAGGTTGATTAGGTCAAAGATAATTTCACAAGTAGATGCTGCTGTAGCATCAATATAACTATCCTCTACACCTAAAGAATTACTGCCATGGTGGTCAATACATAACTGAATTTTGTTGCTATAACTTTCCTCATTATCCCCCAAAAGCTGAGGTGCTGCTACATCAACAGACATAATAAAATCCGGAGTAAAGGAATTTTCCTTTACTCCATTTTTTAGATAATCAAACTTTGTAGCAGCCTTACCACTAAGGATTACCCTTGCATTTTTGCCTATATCTTGTAAAGCCTTACAAAGACCATAAGCAGAACCTAGGGTATCTCCATCAGGATAATGGTGAGTTAAAATTTCAATATTATTTTTTTCTTGTAAAATTTTAGCTACATTATCAAGCTTCATCTTGGTCCTCATCTTCTTTAATATCAAGGTCATTTAGAATACGGCTAATGTTAGCACTGTATTCAATACTATCAGTTGGCTTAAAGATAAGCTCCGGAGTATGACGCAAATGAAGTCTGTGACCAAGTTCTCTTCTGATATAACCTGTAGCAGATTTCAGTCCCTTTAGTGCTTCCTTTGCTCTTTCCATACCCTCGATTACACTGAAATATACTGTGCAATAGCTAAGGTCATTAGTAACCTCAACTCTGATAATAGAAATAAAGCAATCGGCAACTCTAGGGTCTTTTACTGACTTAAAAATATCAGTTAGTTCTCTTTTAATATCTTCAGTTGTTCTATCAATTCTGTGTCCTGACATATTAATTTCCTCTTTTACAATAGACTGTTATTAGTCTTCACGATACTCCTGAATTTCATACACTTCAAAAATATCACCTTCACGAAGGTCGTTATATTTTTCTAGGCAAATACCACATTCATAACCTTCGTTTACTTCCTTAACTGCATCCTTAAATCTCTGTAGTGAAGCGATTGTATCATCAGCAATAACAACACCGTCACGAATAACTCTAACCTTGGCATTTCTCTTGATAGTACCGTTCTTAACATATGAACCGGCAACAACACCAACACTCTTGATTCTGATAATGTTACGGATTTCAGCATTACCGATTACAACTTCTCTTGTCTTAGGAGCAAGCATACCCTTCATAGCTGATTCAATTTCTTCAATACAGTTATAAATAATGCTATATAGACGAATATCTACAGATTCTCTCTCAGCATTTGCTACTGCAGTAGCATCAGGTCTAACATTAAAGCCAACAATGATTGCATTACTTGCATTAGCAAGCATAACATCACTTTCGTTAATAGCACCAACACCACCGTGGATAACATTAACTCTTACTTCATCATTAGATAGCTTTTCAAGTGACTGTCTAACTGCTTCAACAGAACCCTGAACATCAGCCTTAACAATAATCTGAAGTTCTTTCATTTCGCCCTGTTTCATCTGGTCAAATAGGTTATCAAGTGTAACCTTAGTTCTTGAGTTAAATAGTTCTTCCTTAGCCTTAGTTTTTCTCTGTTCAACAAGCTGACGAGCAAGTCTTTCATCAGAAACGGCATTGAAAATGTCGCCACCCTGTGGAACTTCATCAAGACCTGTAATTTCAACTGGAACTGATGGACCGGCTTCCTTAACTTTTCTGCCTCTATCGTTAGTCATTGCTCTAACTCTACCAACTGCAGTACCGGCAACAACAATATCACCTTGGTGAAGTGTACCGTTCTGTACAAGCATTGTAGCGATTGGACCTCTACCCTTATCAAGTCTTGCTTCAATAACGCAACCCTTAGCCTGGCGGTCAGGGTTAGCCTTTAGTTCCTTCATTTCAGCAATTAGAAGTACCATTTCAAGTAGATCAGGAATACCTTCCTTAGTCTTTGCAGAAACAGGAATACAAGGTGTATCACCACCCCATTCTTCAGGTACAAGTTCATATTCAGTTAATTGCTGTTTTACATTTTCTGGGTTAGCACCAGGTTTATCCATCTTGTTAATAGCAACAACAACAGAAACACCGGCGGCCTTAGCATGGTTAATAGCTTCTACTGTCTGTGGCATAATACCATCATCAGCAGCAACAACAAGAATAGCAATATCTGTAGCCATTGCACCTCTTGCACGCATTGTTGTAAATGCTTCATGACCCGGAGTATCTAGGAATGTAATATCCTTGCCGTTAACCTGCACTCTGTAAGCACCGATATGCTGAGTAATACCACCGGCCTCAGAGGATGTAACATTTGCATGACGGATAACATCAAGGATAGATGTTTTACCATGGTCAACATGACCCATAACAACAACAACCGGAGCTCTTGGTACTAGATTTGCATCATCATCTTCTGTATCATCAATAATCTGTTCTTCGATTGTAACAACAACTTCTTTCTCTACCTTTGCATGAAATTCCATAGCAATTAGAGAAGCAGTATCAAAGTCAATAGTATCTGTAGCAGTAACCATTGTACCCATTAAGAATGCTTTCTTTACAACTTCGGCAACAGTAGCCTTTAGACGAGAAGCAAGTTCCTGAACAACAATTTCCTCAGGAATCTGAACAGTAATAGGCTTTGCCTTTCTTTCTGCTGCAATTCTCTTTAGTCTTTCCTGTTCTGTTTCTCTCTTACCTTGTCTTTTCTTTCTCTGCTGTGAACGCTGGTTAATCTTCTGCTTTTTAACCTGACTTTTATTTCTGTCACTTCTGTTCATCTTAGAGTCAGCCATATTGTCGTACTTTTCGTTGTACTTATCAACATTAACAACAACTGCTGATGTATCAATAACTCTGCTCTCTTTTCTTCTGGGAGCCTGATGTTCTTTCTCTTGTTGTGCAGGAGCTTTGCCCTGTTTTTTAGCTTGTTCTGCTTTTTGGCGTTTATGTTCTTCTTTTCTCTTTTTCTTTTCTTCGTCTTTCTTCTTTTCTACTTCTTCAATACCTGCGTTTCTCTTTGCATAGTAAGCATCTAAGTTATCAAGATTTTTGTCCTGAGTAAAGTAATCGAAAACAACATTTAGCTCATTTTCTTCCAGAGTAGTTGTAGTTTTCTTCTGTACTCCACAATATTTATCAAGTACTTCGATAACTTTCTTACTGTTAACGCCAAGGTCCTTAGCAACCTCATTAACCTTATATTTAATCATCATAGTTTCATTCCTCCTGTTCTTGCTCTTTCAAGATTAACTCTTGAATTTTATCAGAAAAACCTCTGTCTGTTATGCTGACAACAGCACAATACTTGCCAATTGCCATACCTAACTCATCCTTAGTTCTGTTAATAACGAAAGTTTTAACTGAACTGTTGTTAGAGGCTTTCAGGATGTTTTTCTTACTGTTGGCTGAAAAATCCTTTGTCATAAGGACAATAAAGGATTTTCCGGTTGTAACAGACTCAATAACCGGGTCTGTACCAATTACAATTTTACCTGCTCGTCTGCATAAGCCCAAGATAGAAAGTAATCTGTCATTCATCGGCAATTTCCTTTTCCATTTGGTCATAAATTTCTGAAGGAATGACTGTATTTAATGAACGGTCAATCCTCTTAGTCTTTCTGGCTTTTTGTAGGCACTGAACATTTTTGCAGACATAAGCACCTCTTCCGGATTTCTTAGAAGTAAGGTCAAGAGAAACTTCACCCTTTTCTATTATATTACCGTCACTGTCTTTTTTGTCAGGGGCTTTTACAACCCTAACCAGTTCTTTCTTTGGAAACATATTTCCACAACCGGAACATTTTCTCATTGGAACTTTCTTTGTTTTCACAGTAATTCCTCCTTTCATTATATTACAAGAATAACTTATTCCTCGTTATCTGTGCATAAAATGTTATCAATAAAACTGTCACCATTCATTTCAACAGTCGGTACATCTTCTTTTGATTCTTCAGCAACCGGTTCTTCAACAGCCTGTTCTTCTGTTGAAGTTTTTTCTACTTCTTTAGGTGTAGTGTCTTCTGTGTTATCAATTAGAACTTCATCATTTGTTTCTTCATCTTCACCGAAGAAACCACTTTCAGGACGAATATCAATCTTCCAGCCTGTTAGTTTAGCTGCAAGTCTTGCGTTCTGACCCTTGTTACCGATAGCAAGTGAAAGCTGATTGTCAGGAACAGTAACTCTGCAAGATTTACCTTCAAGGTCTTCAATAACAACCTTAATAACAGTTGCAGGAGATAGGGAAGCTGCAATAAACTTTGCAGGGTCTTCTGACCATTCAACAATATCAATCTTTTCTCCACCAAGTTCTTCAACAATAGTGTTAACTCTGGCACCTTTAGCACCGATACAAGAACCAACTGCATCAATAGTCTTGTCATTGCTATAAACTGCCATCTTTGTTCTGGAACCTGCTTCTCTTGAAACTGACTTAATTTCTACAACACCATCAAAAATTTCAGGAACTTCTGTTTCAAATAATCTCTTAACAAAGTCAGGGTGAGTTCTTGAGATAAATGCTCTAGGACCTCTGTCTGTTGTTCTGACATCAACGATATAAACCTTAATTAGGTCACCTTCCTTGAATGTTTCGTCACCAATCTGTTCTGACTTTGGTAGAACTGCTTCTGCTTTACCGATTCTGATTGTAATACCACCGGAAACAGGGTCAATTCTCTCAACCTTAGCAGTAACAATTTCCTGTTGCTTTGACTGGAATTCAGCAAGCATCTGACCCTTTTCACCATCACGAATACCCTGACGGATAACTGAACGAGCAGTCTGTACTGCAATTCTACCTAGGTTCTTAGGGTCAAGTGAAATTGCCACCTTGTCACCGATAGTAGCTGACTTCTTAATTTTCTGAGCATCTTCAAGAGAAATTTCATAGTCAGGGTCAAATACCTCTTCAACTACTTCTTTGTTTAGCTTAACATCAAAGCTATTCTTTTCAGGTACCATAGAGATTTCAACATCATCATTGCCACCGTAGTTATTCTTACAAGCAATAACAATAGCTTTAGAAATTTGTGTAATCATAGCATCCATAGAAATGCCTTTTTCTTGTTCTAGAGATCTTAATGCCTCAAATAATGCCTTATTATTCATTCCAAAATCAAATCCTTTCTTTTAAAAATCAAAGTCATCCAGTTTAATATAAACTGTATCTTTCTTATTAATAGTAATTTCGTTTTCATCACTGTGGTCTGTAATTGTAACAGTCTGTTTATCGGCAGATTTAAGCTTACCCTTAAATTCCTTACCGATACCCTCAATAGGTCTAATCATCTTAACCATTACATCAGCACCGATAAATTGGTCAAAATGTTCCTCACGAACAAGCTCTCTCTCAATACCGGGAGAACTAACCTCCAGAATGTACTGGTTCTGACCAATCTCTTTTTCATCAAGAGGAGCGTCTAAGGCTCTGGACATTTTCTCACAATCGTCAATGCCTACACCATCTTCTTTGTCAATGATTACTCTAAGATACCACTGTGCACCTTCTTTAACATAGCGAACATCCCAAAGTTGTAGCCCTAAATCCTTTGCAATAGGTTCTGCAATTTCCCATACCATTCCGGCAGTATTGTTACCTTTTTTGTTTGCCATTTTATCACCTCTTTATAATAACAAAGGAGCGGTCATTCTGACCACTCCTTTACCATTAGGATATTTAACTATTAAATAATAGCATATAATATAGGAAAAATCAAGTGTTTATCTATATTTTCCTAGGATTTTTCCTGTGGTTTTCCCAGTAATCCTGCCAAAAAACCGAAAAATATAGCACCGGCTATTCCTCCGGCAGATGCAGTAGCACCACCTGTGAATATTCCAAGCCATCCGTCTTCGCTGATTCCTTCCTTAACACCTTTGTATAAATTGTACCCAAAACCGGACAAAGGTACTGTAGCACCACTACCGGCAAAGTCAACTAAAGGCTTGTATAGTCCTACTGCGCCAAGAAGTACACCGATTACAACAAAGGAAGTTAAAATTCTAGCCGGTGTTAATTTTGTTTTGTCAATTAATATTTGACCGACAACACAAATAAGTCCACCAACAACAAATGCTTTTAGGTAATCCATACTATCACTCTTTTCTTTATACTATTAAACAGGCAAACAATGTTGCCATACCTTATTTATATTAAGTATCTCTGTTTTTCTATTATTTATACTATACTTGTTGAAGAAAGCTTGACTTAATGGTATAATAATACGGATTGAAATAATAAATAAACACTATATAAGTTAGTTTAAAATAAATTCATTGTCACATTCAATAAAATCTTTCAAAAGGTTTTGTTATATTTCACAAGAGAATTTTTTATATTGTGACAGGTAATTGAAACTTTATGAATAAAAAGTGACATTTGGAGTTGATTTGTTGAAAAAAACTAATAATCTGTTAGAATTATTATGGAAATTAATCTAGTTTACTAAAAGGAAAAAGGAGTTGAAAATATGGTTGAAATCAAAAACCTTGTAAAGCAGTATGGCGACATCAAGGCAGTAAACGACATTAGTTTTACTGTTAATGATGGTGAGATACTAGGCTTTCTTGGTCCAAACGGTGCCGGTAAAAGTACAACTATGAATATTATCACAGGGTACATTTCTTCTACAAGTGGCACAGTAACCATAAATGATTCAGAAATTTTGAAAGATCCAAAGGGTGCAAAGTCCCAGATTGGTTATCTTCCGGAACTGCCACCACTTTATATGGATATGACAGTTAGAAAATATTTGGAGTTTATGTTCTCTATTAAGAAAGTAAAACTTCCTAAGAAGGCTCACATTGATGAAGTTCTTGCAGTTACTAAGTTAACTGACCATCAGTCAAGAATTATCCGTAACCTATCAAAAGGTTATCGTCAGAGAGTAGGTCTTGCTCAAGCATTGCTTGGCAACCCACCTGTACTTATTCTTGATGAACCTACAGTTGGTCTTGATCCTTCACAGATTAGAGAATTCAGAAGTTTAATCAGAGGCTTAGGAAAGAAACACACAGTTATCTTTTCTTCACATATTCTTTCAGAGGTTTCAGCAATCTGTGACAGAATCGTTGTTATCAATCAGGGACAGGTTGTTGCTGATACTAAAACATCTGAACTTTCACAGGCTATTACTGGTAAGTCAACACTTACTCTTGAAGCTGAAGGCACAGTAACTTCAGTTACAACTGCTTTAAAGAATGTTCATGGTGTACAGAAAATTACTGTTGAAAGACAAAGTGCAGAAAACACAAATGTATACAACATTGAACATGAAAGTGGTGTTGACATTAGAAAAGGTGTTTTCAATGCTATGGTTAACAACAAGTCAGTTATCCTTACTATGAATGAGGGTGGTATGAGTCTTGAAGAAGCATACCTAAAGCTAACATCAAAACCTGTATCAAAGGGAGGTAAAAAGTAATGACAGCTATTTTAAAGAAAGAATTAAGTTCATATTTTACCTCTGCAATAGGATATGTTGTAATGGCAGTTTATTATTTCTTTGCAGGGTTATTCTTCTACTTCTATTGCATAGTAGGAAATAGCAAAGATATGGCAAGTTTATTCTCTAATATGTTTATGATTACAGTTCTTGTAATTCCGATTATTACAATGAAAACTTTTTCAGAAGAAAAGAAACAGAAAACCGACCAGGCACTTTTAACTTCTCCATTAGGACTTGGAGAAATTGTTGCCGGTAAGTTCTTCGGTTCGCTGATTATGTTTATCTGTTGTGTTGGCATTTATGTTTTATTTGCACTAACACTTACTTTCTACAGTGCACCTGACTGGTCAGTATTCTTAGGTAATCTACTTGGCACAATTATCCTAGGTGCTGCAATGATTTCTATTGATATTTTCATTTCTTCATTAACAGAAAGTATGATTATTTCTGCTATTGTAAGTATGTGTTTTGGTCTTGTAATCTTCTTTATAGATAGCATTTCTCAGCTAATCTCTGTAACTTGGATTTCAACTGCTATTTCCAGTATTTCATTCGTTGACCATTACTCAAACTTTACTAAGGGTATTTTAAGTGTTGCAGATACTGTATTCTTCCTATCAATTATTGCACTATTCAATTTCTTAACACTTAGAGTACTTGAAAAAAGACGCTGGAGCTAAGGAGGTATTACATTGTTTAAGAAAAATAAAAAAGAAGATTTCCTAGCTACAGAAATCGAAAAAGATATTAAAGCAGATGAAACTTCTACAGATGAAGTTACCGGAAAAGAAGAAACTTCTGATGTTGAAGTAAAGAAACAATCTAAAATCAAAAAGATTTTACATTCAAGAAAGTTCTCAAAGGGTTGGTTAAGTATTGCAATTATTGCAGTTTTCCTAGCTTGTGTAGTTGCAGTAAATATTATTGCATCTGTACTGGAGAACAAGTTCCCATCTCTTTCAGTAGATATTACAAGTTCAAATATGTATCAGTTACAGGATGATACTAAGAAGCTTTGCAAGAATGTAAATCAAGATATTGACATTTATCTATTAACTGATGAAGATGCTTTCACTTCATATGACTCAAGTTTTGGTGTTGCATATTTCTCACAGGCAATTCAGTTCTTTAAGGAAATTGCTGCACTAAACAGTCACATTACTTTTAAATTCGAAGATACTTCATCAAACCCATCATTTGCTAAGAAATATAGCAACCTAAATCTTACAACATCAGGTTCAAGCACAATTTGTGTTATTGATGCCGGTAATGACAGATACAAAGGTCTGACAATGGAAGACCTATTTGAAACAGAAAATGACTCTTCAACAGGCTATTCAAAAATTAAGTCAAGTAAAGTTGAACAACAGGTTTGTACTGCTATTCTTGGTTTAACTAAGAAAAATGCTGCAAAGGCTTGTTTCATTACTTCATCAGGTGTTGGTTCAGAAAAGACAAGTTCAAGTGGTTCTACTGCATATTCAGCACTAAAGAAATTACTTGAAAATCAAGCATATGAAACTACAACCGTTGACCTAGACTCTAACAGTAAAGTTCCTAGTGACTGTGATATTCTTCTGTTTGTTGCTCCAACATCCGATATTTCAGAACAGGCACTTAAGAAAGTTACAAGTTTCTTAGATACTGCTAAGAAGTCTAACAAAACATTCGTTTATGTACCTGCTCCAATGGCTATTGAAAACGGTACACCAAATATGGATTCATTCCTAGAAGAACAAGGTATTAAGGTTGAAAACAACTGGATTTACGAACAGGACAACAACTACATTACTTCTATCGCTCCAAGTGACCACAGACTTTCAACATATGACTATGATGAGTCTACATTTACAGACGGTATTGATAGCAACACAAGAGTTGTTATGGGTGACACATGGAATATTACCTTAACAAAGGGTAGTTCAGCAAAGGTACTTCTAAAGAGTTCAACTAAGGCTGACTTATTACCATCTGATGCTAAGTCAACTGATGATGTAAAGGATGGTACAGGTAAAGCACTTAACGGTGCAGTTATCAACCAATCCGAAGTATCTGACGGTGTAAACAAGAATGTTGTTGTAATCGGTTCTTACTATGCAGTTTCTTCCGATTTCTTAACAGGCTATACTCAGTTTAATAACAGTACATACTTTACAAATATGTTTAATGTACTAACAGAAAATGACGGCGAAACTATTACAATTAACAGTGCTACAGCCAGTGATACTTCTTTAGGTTTGGAAGCTGCAAGTGATGCCCTATTCCCAACAATCCTATTTGTAGGTATTATCCCAATCGGTGTACTAATCCTAGGTATTGTAATTTGGGCAGTTAGGAGAAAGAAATAATGGCTACTAAAAAGAAAGATAACAAAAAACTACTTAAGATTATTATTGTGGCAGCAGTTGTTGTTATTATTGGTGTTGCATTAGTAGTGGTACTTAACCTACCGGGTAGTGAAGACAACAAAGATACACAAGAAGTAACTAAGGAAGCAAAGATTTCCGATACTGTTGACAAGAACAAAATGCATCAGGCAGAACCTGCTCTTGATGATAAGGGTGAAGTTAAAGAAAACGGTACCGGTGAACTTATTAACTATATTCCTAGAAAAATCAAAACTATTAAAGTTGAAAATGATAACGGTAGTTTCCAAATCAAGAGTTACACTCCTGTAAAGAAAACTAAAGATGAAAACGGTAAAACTAAGACAGAAACTCAGGCTACAGAATACACATTGGTAGGCTATGAGGATAAGTCAATTGCTGAGGGTAAGCCTGATTCAGTTGCATCAGATGCAGCAGCAATGTCATTTACTAAGATTGTTTCTGTAAGTGGTGATGAAGACAGTGACTTTGGTTTTGATAAGCCAAAGGCTACTGTTACTGTTGGCTACACAGACAAGACAAATTCTAAGTTCTATGTTGGTGACAAAGCACCTAATGGCACAGGCTACTATGTAAAATTCGGTACAGGTAAATCAATTTACCTAGTTGATGAAGAATCAGTTGACTCATTCCTATACAGTGTATATGACCTTATTGATTTAAATGTTACTAAGGCAGCAAGTGAGGGTGATACAGCTACTCCTCAGACAGTACACCTAAGTGGTACACACTACAAAGAAGATATTGAATTTGAAGATAGCACAGATGATACTGCTACAACAAACTACATTATCACACAACCTGCTAAGTACTATGGTAACGATACTACTTGTAGTGAAATTGAAGCAGGTATTCGTGGTGTTGCAGCTAAAGCAGTTGTATGCCTAAACCCAACAAGTGCCGATTTACAGAAGTTCGGTTTAGCAACACCTTATGCTGAATTAACTGCTACATATAAGGACACAGTTGTTGAACTACAAGCCAGTAAGCCTGATAGCAAAAAGTACTGCTACCTAATGGTTAAGGGTGGAGATGTTATTTACAAGATTCTTACAGACTCAGTTAGATGGACAACATCAAGCCTAGACAAAATGAGAAGTGATTACTTTGTAGATAACAAAATCACAAGCCTATCTAAGACAGAAGTTTCTTTCGGTAAAAACAACTATACATTTGACCTAGCAACAAAGACTTCTACTACTTCAAATAACCAAACAACAACTGACACAACAGTTAAGTATAACGGTAAGCAAATCAGCTTTGGTTACTTCCAAACTGCATTTGACTATATGCATGGTGCGACCTTTACAAGAGAAGGTTTCTCTCATGAAAAGATTTCCGGTAAACCTGAAATGACAGTTAAGTTTACATATACATCCGACTCAGGTAGAAGTGCCGATACACTTGAACTATACAAGGCGAACAACTCTAAGTATGTTGGTGTTGTAAATGGTGAACAAATTTCTTATGTTTATAAGACATCAATCACTTCACTACAAGAACAGTTTACAAATGCTACTAAGTCATCACCTAAGGATGATAAATAAACTTAATAGTTAAGGCATAAGCAAACCCCGATTAGTATATCTAATCGGGGCTTTTCATATCTGTATTAAATTATAAATTCAAAATAAAGAAGTCACAATCCTTATAAGGATGGCTGAATTTTATCGGTAATTCATCTTCTGTTACCTTCTTAAAACCTGCTTTTTCATAGAACTTAAGGCTCTTGTTGTGTTATAAGGAGTATCAAGCATAATAGTTTTGTAGTTGTTTTTCATATTCTGTTTTTAATTTTCTATGTCCATATTTGCTTATATCAAAAGTTAAACTTGGGTTTGTGGTGCTAGAACTTGCCTTGTTATGTGGTAGATATTTAGAATTAGTAGAAACCATCCAGCCTTCCTTGTGTAAAGGAAGGGGGACCACGAAGTGGTGGAAGGATTGTCTAGTAGGCAGTAATAGATAGATAAAATTTAGATAGGAAAACAAAACCTATTATATATCTATCGAATAAAATTGATATAGCAAAAAGTATATACCATAACAATCCCTCAGTCGCTCTTTAAGGGTAAATTGTCATTCTTCCAATTTACGAGCGACAGCTCCCTTTACACAAGGGAGCCTTATTTGCTAAAATTTGTTACTACCTACTTACCCCTACAAAACCTAATTTGTAGTGGGAAATTTCCTCTACACACAAACAAAATTAAAATATCAAAATCACATTATCAAATATTTTTTGCAAAACAAAACCCACTAGTCAACCGAAAGTGGCTTACTAATGGGCTTTTTATGGAGCTGATAATCGGGCTTGAACCGATGACCTCTTCCTTACCATGGAAGTGCTCTACCTACTGAGCTATATCAGCAAATATAAAATTTACATAACAAAAATAATATAACATTAATACATGAAAAAATCAAGTGTTATTTGAAAAAAAGCAAATAGCTATTTATATTTAGCTATTTGCTTTTCATCTTTTATTTTACAGTAACAGATAGATTAATGTTTTTTACACCATTTACTTTAATTTTTAGTGTTGATTTTCCTTTTCTGATGCCTTTCACTTTTAAGTTAGAGGTTTTAGAAGAAGAAATGATTTTAGCACTTTTAGAATTTGTGTACTTATTGTTTATTAATTTAGCTTTACCAAGAATCTTAATATTAGCACATTTGCCTTTATTAACAACAATATTTGTTTTGCTTATTTTTGGTGATGTGGTAACTGTCAATACACAACTTCTACTGAAACCATTTTTATTGATAGCAGTTATAGTTGTTTTACCTTTTTGTAAAGCTATAACAACACCCTTTTTATTGACTTTTGCAATTTTTGTGTTTGATGAAGTCCACTTTTTAATGTTGTCCATACCCATTGAAGGAGTTACTGATTTTCCTGCCTTTATTGATAGCTTTTCGTCATAACCGATTGTTGATTGTGAGTCGTTAGACTTAGTGACAACAACATTACATTTACGGCTAAATTTGTACTTATTAGTTGCAGTGACAGTAGCTTTACCTGTATTTATACCGGTAATAATACCTGTACTACTAACTTGTACAATGTTTTTGTTAGATGTTGTCCATTTGGTAATATCGCTCATTCCCATAATCAGTTGCTTAGAATGACCAACTTTAATTTTTACATTTTCATCATATCCAACTGAAGATTGTGAATTTTGAGAAGCTAATATTGGTACTGTGTTACTTGCCATTACTGTATTAATTGATGCTATTGATAAAATCAATGCAACAATAAGAGTAATAGAAAAAATTCTTTTAAATTTCATAAAATTATCCTCCTAGATTTTGTCAATTTCATTATAGTACATTATAGTATAAATTAAAATGTTTTTTTTGTTTTAAATTAGATTTTGTAGATTTGCATAAAATAAAAGGTAGTCGGTTATACAAAATAACCAACTACCTTAATTTTACATTAATGGTGAGAATAATCGCAAAACTGCATAATAAATTCTACGGAAGAAACCTACATTCAAGTTTTCTTCTAAAACAATTTGATTGCCGTATTGTTGAGTATCTAGGAAATCCTCCTTAACTTGGCTTATTATTGAGGATTTATAGAACAAACAACCGTTTTCAAAATGCAAGTAAAGACTTCTAAAGTCAAAGTTTACTGTGCCTACTGTTGCAATTTCATCATCCACTACAACATTTTTGCTATGTACAAAACCTTTTGAATATTCGTAAATTTTGACACCATTGCGAATAAGTGTAGGATAATATGACCTTGTAGCTTGGAAAACAGTCTTTTTATCAGGAATTCCAGGAGTGATAATCCTAACATCAACTCCTCTTTTTGCTGCCAAAGTCAATGCTCTTGTCATTTCAGCACTGATTATTAGATACGGTGTTGTAATGTAAATGTACCTTTGAGCTTTGTTGATTATGGATAAATACACATTTTCGGAAGTTGGTTCATCATCAAGTGGTGTGTCACCATAAGGACAAATATAACCGTCACCTTGTGGCATAACAGAAATTTCATCAATATATCTGTCAGGAAAATAAGGAGAAAAATCCCATTCTGTTCGCCTTAGTGCATTCCATGTGGATAAGAACATTTCTGTTAAATTCCACACAGCGTCACCTTTCAGCATAATACCGTCATCTTTCCAATGACCGAATCGTTCTATTCTGTTAATGTATTCATCAGCTAAATTAATACCACCGGTAAAGCCTGTATGACCGTCAATAACCATAATCTTTCTGTGGTCACGATTGTTAGCTACTGATGAAAGTACAGGTCTAAAGGGATTGAACTTAATGCACTTAATACCGTAACTTTCTAAAGTTTTTGGGTAGTTGTTTGGCAAAAGTGAAATACATCCAACATCATCATAAATCAGTCTAACATCTAAACCACGAGATGCCTTATCCTTTAGAATATCAAGAATACTGTTCCACATATATCCATCGGCAATAATGAAATATTCTAAGAAAATATAGTGCTTTGCATTTCGTAATTCTTCCAGCATAACAGGAAAATTATATTCACCAAGTGGATAGTAACAAACATCACTTTTCTTATATACAGGATAACCCATCCTATCTATGTAACCGAAAATATTTTTCATACATAGGTCTTGCTTTTCAATTTCATAAAGAGTAACACTGCAATCAGGTTTAAACTTCTGAGAATGACTTTCACTTTTATCCATTCTTTTTCGCAAAAATCTACCGGGTCTTTTGCCACCTGCAACAAAATATACCATACCACCAAAGGTAGGCAAAGCAACCATAGGAATAATCCATGCCATTTTGTAGGCAGTATTTTTGTTGGAATTAATAATAGAAACAATCTGAGAAATTGTGATTAAAATAAAAAATACTCTTACAATCCTAAAAGCAAGTTGGAACTCAAACATTAAAAATAATAGAAATAATGCTTGAATAAAAATGATAAATCCGATTATGAAAACTCTTGAGAAAATTTTGTTTAGAAATTTCATAAGAACTCCTTAGTATTTGTAGTGGCAAACGTTATTTGCCTATAGTGTTAATCAGTATTATAACAAATAGTGGTTAACTAATCAACAGTAAATAAGCAGAATAAAACCACTGTTTATTGACTATTTTTGTGACTTCACTTATAATGAAAGTAAATTAACTATAAGGGAGTTTATGATGAATCTATCTACAGCAACATCTGTAACCGGTGGTATTCTTCTTGGTATTATCCTACTGGTTATCGGTATTATAATTTGGTTTGTATTTTTAATGCTTAAAAAAAGAAAGAAATCTATTGCACCTAAACACGGTGGTAAGTCCGGTTATGTAGTAGGTGGTATTGGTTTGGTAATTACTGTTGTGTCTTTGATTGCAATGTTAGTTACCGGTACAACAAGTGGTGTGGGTACTATCCTTTCAGCTATGAAAAGTGACAGTAAGGCTATTTGTGACGGTAAAATGTATGTGAAAACCGATTTTACTTATAACGGAAACAATGATTATAAGCTATCAAAAGCTGAGGGTGTAATCTCCGGTGCAAGTGATTTGAATACCTTGAAAGGTTATAGCGAATATAAAATTTTAGTATCATTAAATACTAACATTTCCGGTGTTATCTTTGTTGAAGAAGATAGCGAAAGAAGTTTTGAAGAAAAATATACTGATTATGACAACTTTAAGTGTGGTGCAGTATTTGACACTAAGGATAAGAAAATGTCAACTAATGAGTCGGATATAAGCACAAGCCTTTTTGAAAAAGTAATTTCAATGGATAACTACAAGGAAGTTGATAAGGACAAAATCAGCTATGTGGATAAAATTGATACAAAACAAAATTGTACTTTTTGGGGTACAAGTGATGATGAACTGGTGACAAGTCAGGTTAAACTATTCCCTAAGGATAAGAACAAAAAGTATATTAGAGTTGTTGACAGTAAGTATTATGAACTTGATGACAGTTTAACAAAAACTGTTGATAGATACTTTAAGTAATAATTGCTATTAGAAAGAGGCTTTTCATAGCCTCTTTTTTGTTGTATAAATATTATTGCTATGTTAAAGACTTGAATTAAATGGCAATAAGTGATACAATTATAATGTTATTTTATACACTATGAAAACAGAAAGGAAGATTGTAATGGGTATGACAATGACACAGAAAATCTTAGCAGCACATGCAGGACTTTCTGAGGTTAAAGCAGGACAGCTAATTGAGGCAAATTTGGACCTTGTACTTGGTAACGATGTTACTTGTCCGGTTGCTATCAATGTTTTTGAAGAAAATGGTGCAGACTCTGTTTTTGATAACACAAAAATTGCAATGATTATGGACCACTTTACTCCTAATAAGGATATTAAAGCAGCAGAACAGGTAAAGATTTCTCGTCAGTTTGCTGACAAGTATGATATTAAGAATTATAGAGATGTAGGTCAGATGGGTATTGAACATGCCCTACTTCCTGAAATCGGTTTAGTAGGTCCCGGTTCACTATGTATCGGTGCTGACTCTCACACATGTACATATGGTGCTTTAGGTGCTTTCTCAACAGGTGTTGGTTCAACAGATATGTGTGCCGGTATGATTTCAGGTAAGGCTTGGTTTAAAGTTCCGTCAGCTATTAAGTTTGAACTTGTTGGTGAACCTCAGGGTTATGTTAGTGGTAAGGATGTTATCCTACACATTATCGGTATGATTGGTGTTGACGGTGCATTATACAAGTCAATGGAATTCTGTGGCGAAGGCATTAAGCATCTAAATATGGATGACAGACTATGTATTGCAAATATGGCTATTGAAGCCGGTGCAAAGAACGGTATCTTCCCTGTTGATGATATTACAAGAGAATACTGTGACGGTAGATTCCAGGGTACTCCTGTAGAATATACTGCTGACGAAGATGCTGAATATGACGAAACATATGTTATTGACCTAGCAACACTTCGTCCAACAGTAGCATTCCCTCACCTACCTGAGAACACAAAGACTGTTGATGAAATCGGTGAAACAGAAGTTAAGATTGACCAGTGTGTTATCGGTTCTTGTACAAATGGTAGACTTAGCGACCTAAGAGCTGCTGCTAATGTACTAAAGGGCAAGAAGATTGCTAAGGGTGTAAGATGTATCATCTTCCCGGGTACTCAGCAGATTTGGAAAGATGCTATGCATGAAGGTCTATTCGATATATTTATTGATGCAGGTGCAGTTGTTTCAACTCCAACTTGTGGCCCTTGTTTAGGTGGTCATATGGGTATTTTGGCTGCCGGTGAAAAGGCTATTTCAACAACAAACAGAAACTTTGTTGGTCGTATGGGTCATGTTGACAGTGAGGTTTACCTTGCTTCTCCTGCAGTAGCTGCAGCATCAGCTGTTAAGGGCTACATTACAGATCCAGAAAAACTTTAATTAGGAGGTTTTATTACTATGAACGCACATGGTACAGTACATAAGTTTGGGGATAATGTAGATACTGATGTTATTATTCCTGCTAGATATTTAAACACTTCTTCTCATAGTGAACTTGCTGCTCACTGTATGGAAGATATTGATAAAGACTTTGTTAAGAATGTAAAGCAAGGTGACATTATGGTTGCCGAAAAGAACTTTGGTTGTGGTTCTTCAAGAGAACATGCTCCAATTGCTATTAAGGCTTCAGGTGTCAGTTGTGTTATTGCATCAACATTTGCAAGAATTTTCTATCGTAATTCTATTAACATCGGTCTTCCAATTCTTGAATGTGAAGAAGCTGCTAAGGATATTAAGGATGGAGATACTGTTTCTGTAAACTTTGACACAGGTGTTATCACTAACGATACAACAGGCAAAACATATCAGGCAGAACCATTCCCTGAATTTATTCAGAATATTATTGCTAAGGGTGGACTTATTAACTCTATTCTTAACAAATAATATATAAAAAGAAAAAAAGAACTGAGGGCAAGAAATGAAGAGAACAATCAGCGTAATTATTTGTGGTCTTGTAGTTTTATCTTCACTGTTATTTGCAACAGGTTGTGGCAAAAATGCTTATGATGTTGATTTATCTAAGTATGTTAAGTTTGATGGATTTAGTGGTACAGCAACATTAAATTCAAAGGCTGACTATCAAAAGTGCAAAGACGATAGAGATGAAATTGCAGAAAAAAGAAGTGATATTAGCGATAAAAGTGACAGTAAGTACAAGGAATATTCAGAGAAAATTGCTGAACTTACTGAAACAAAAAATGCTCTAAACAATATCACATTTTCACTGGTTAAAGGTAATGACGGTAAAATCAAAAATGGCGATACTATCACAGTAAAGGCTAAGTATGATGAAGATAAGTTAAAGAACTTTGGTGTAAACATAAAGTCAGATGAATTTTCTTTCAAAGTAAGTGGCCTTGAAGAAAAGGAAATTATTGACCCATTTGATAAGGAACATTTTGAACTAAAAGTCAGTGGTTTAGACGGTGACGGTAGAGTTGAAAATGGCAAGAGTAACGCAAAGATTTACTATCTATTTAACCCATCATACAACCTAAAGAATGGTGACAAGGTTACTGTTGAAGCTACTATGTACGACAATGATGCAGTACTAAAGGATAGCGAAGACAAAGACGGCACTACTGCTAAAAAGGAAATTACAATTTCCGGTTTAGGCACAGTTCCTAAAACACTTGATGGTGTAGATACTTCTGATATTGATGAAATTCTATTTAATAAAGTTAAGAATGATACAGATATTGAAGAAGGTGACACACTAAAGGGTTATGACCTAAATATTAGTGAAAATGATTATATGTTTGCTAAACTTAAAGTTACAAAGTTAGGCGACTATAAGAAGGTAAACGGTATCTATGGTTACAAGGAATATAATGGTGAAAGTGATTGTAGATATGGTGTTGTTTACTCCAGACAGATAACTGCAAAGGTTATTGATACCGGCTATTCTAAGAAAATTAAGAAAGGCTCAACAAAAACATTTACAGTTTATCTAGGTGCTTATGTTAGTGGTGGTTATCTAATGGTTACTGATGATAATAAATTGGCTAAGGCAACTTCTTATTCAATGTATGTATCAACAACCAGTGGAAGTACATATAAGCAAGTTAAAAAGAATATGACTTATGATTCAGAATATAAATATACTGAAGTAAAGTGATAAAAAATTAACCGATTAGCCCATTAGGGTTAATCGGTTTTTACTTTGTAAGTTTGTAAAATTTATTTGTTAATAGATGTATTAACATTAGATTTATTGTGAGTAAGTTTCTTTAATTCATTAATAGTTGTTTCTTGATATTCTAATACTGTAGTGAAAAAATAGAAAACAAGACAACATAATGCTGTACCAATCCATATAGATAGTGCATATATAAAATCTATAACCAATATTTTTTCGTGAGAAAATAATAATACAATAATGCCAAGGATAGCACCAATAAACCCTATGACTATTGTTGTAATATTTAAGTATTTGCTTTTATTCATGTTTTTACCTCCTTTCTAGAAATATAAAATTAGTTGTTATACATAAATTGACATTCACTAGATGTCAATTTATGTACATATTATAGCATACAATATTCTTATTGACAAGCACTAAATGTCGGTAGGAGTATAGAAATGTTTAAAAATAAAAATAATGAGAATAATTCAAATAATATATGTGGTTCAAAAATTGCTGAATTAAGGTTGAAATTAGTACCGAAATGTAGCCAAAGACAATTGGCTGATAAATTACAACTAATAGGAATTGACCTTGATAAAAATGCTATTCAGAGGATTGAATGTGGCAAAAGGTTTATAACCGATATTGAGATACTGGCATTTTGCAAGATATTTGAAATTACACCAAATGTGCTATTTGAAATATAATATAAAAAAGGCTGTTGCATTTTGTACAACAGTCTTTCTTAATACTAAAATTAAATTTATTTATATGGGTGAGAATTTAAATATTCTTCCAAAATGTTACCGGCAATTTTACAAAGTTCGGAACAAGGTCTTTTCTTGTAATATTCATCAGTTCTTTTTTCCGGAACAATACCGTCCTTCTTTACAAGTCCTAAAAGTTCCTTACAAATAATAGAACCGTTAATCTCTTTGTATTTGTCGGCAACTTCATTGATTCTTTGGTACAGTTCTTTCTTAGTCTGAAAGTCCTTTGGGTCGCTATAACCATATAGAATACTTAGCACATATACCATACCACTGACACAACCACAAACTTCTCTCATTCTGCCCATTCCACCACCAAAGCCTGAAACAGACATTGCCACAACATCACTTGGAATGTTTAGCTCATCGGCAAATGCCATAGCTACTGATTGGGAGCAGTTGTAACCTTCTTTAAACAAGGATTCAGCCTTTTCACCTTTAGTCATTTAAAGCCTCCAGCTGTTTCTCAAATTCAGCAAGTTTCTGCTGAGCTTTCTTTAGCTTTTCTTGACCTTCTTCTGAAGTGTCATCCTTGTGCTTTTCAATAACACCTTTCTGAGTTTCAATAAAGTGTTCAAGAACTTTCTTTCTTAAATCAGAAGTTTCTTCATCTTTATATCTGTTTGTTGGTGCTTCTTCTTCTACTTCTTCATTGTTATCATAATCAACTTCTTCACCGTTTCTCTCAACAAGAATATTAGGGTTGTTATGAAGTTCAATGTTCTTAGTTGCAACGCCCATAACCTCTCTGTTAATAACGAGGTTGATGCCAACAGGGTTAATTGCAATTGCAAATAGATTATCTGTCTTAAAGATACGGTAAACCTCTACAAATGGAAGTTCAATACAAACTTTCTTGTCATCATCAAGGGATGCATAGTCCTTCATAAGTGGTGTGTTTACAAAGTAATCATATTCCTTGTGGTCTGTTAGTACAGGTAAAATCTTTTGACCTTCAACATTTGTATTTAGGAAAGGATACTTAACCTGCATTTGGTCACCGTCTCTGCTTTGTACAATAGCAGGTACAAGTAGTGTAGCTTTCTGTAGTGCTAAAGTTAGAGGGCTGTTTTCCTGTACTGCAATGTTTTTGTCTTCCTTACGGAACTTTGCAACATGCTGTAGGAAGATTAGTGATTCTATGTAAAGGTCAGGGTTGATAGTTGTTTCACTTTTTTCAGCTTTAAAGATAGTATCTCTTGGGATAACAAGTGGTCTTAGTCTGCCATCAGTAAACTGAATGTTTTGGAAACCAAGTCTTTGCATATCTTCAACAAGTGCAATAAAGTCATCACCGGTAATTTCACGAATTTCAACATCAAAATTCTGTTCGGCAAGGTTGCTGATTAGGTAATCGGCACCACTTGTATCAACAAGTACAATAGCATCCTTGTCGTGTGCATAGAAGTGGCTTGTACCCTGTGAAACTACAATCCACATTTTATCCAGATTTAAGATTTTCTCTAAAGTAAGCATACGGAAATGGATAACATATTCTGTAAACATTTTAAGGTCATCTTCATTGTTGATTTCCTTTGCTTTAGGGATGCAATGTTCTTCCAGATAATCTATAAAGCAGATGTTTTCAGCAACAGTTGCATTTTGCATTGCTTCTCTGCCATGGTCATGGTCTTCAAAAAAAGCCTGAATTAGCTCTTGTATTCTTTCGTTACTTATCATTTTATCAATTCCTTTATAGTTGATATGTAAATTATACCATAGGTATTTATTTTTGTAAATGAAAATAGTAAGTTTTTACTAAAAATCAGTTGGATTTGTTCTTTCCTTTTATAACTTTGTCAATCATATATAGGATATAGCCCAGTGCAATAAAGATAGCAAGTAATACTCCTACCCAACCTAGGAAGCCACTCCAACCTAGCTTTCCTAGGTCTAAGAAAAAGTATGGGTAAATTACAACACCTTTTGCCGGATGTGTAATCAGTGAACTTCTGATAACAATATATGCAACATAGATTAGTGGCATAATTACTGATAATATAGGGTCAACTACCTTTAGGGTGTTTCTCTTACAGAACAGTAACCAGTCAAGAAAATACATAATAGGCAGTACACAGTGAAGTAGTGTACAAGAAATATCTGTAAAATATGTATATGGTGTGTGTTCATTTGATAGTAGAATGTTGTACACAAAGAAAGTTACTAAAATCATTATTAAACAGTAAAACCTAAATCGTGGCAATACTGTATCTTTGCCTTTTGCTGAAAAGATTAAGGATATAAACATAACTATTATACAAATATAGTTAGATAAATTTGTGTAAAATACATACCAGTTAATGTTGTATTCCCTATTAAACCAACCTAGGCTGGAGAGAATTCCCACCACACCTAAAGTTACAAAAATTGTGCGAAAAATTACTGCACTTACATTTACATTTTTTCTCATACTTTTCTCCATAGATAGCAAAAGGCTGTCAACGACAGCCTTAAGTAGTTTGTTTATAATCAGAAAGAATCTTCCTCTGCAATTTCATTTTCAGCATCAGTTGATGGCTGATTGTGGCTGATTGCTTGATTTATCATTTTCTTTCTGTTTTCTGCTCTTACTTCTTCAGCAGTTTTTTCGTGAGTATCTTCACGCTTGATTTCTTTAACAGTTACTTTTACAGGAGTTTTCATTTCCTTGTACTCGTTTTCGTTGGAACAAGCAACAGTTAGAGAGTCCAGTTCTTCACTGGTGATTTCTTCTTTATTTTCAGGTGACTGATCGACAATACCATCAGCTATTTCAATATAGCGTCTATGAGCTCTTTCAAGTCTTTCACTGCTTGTTTCAATAACTTGACAGATTAGGTGGTGTTCCTTCTTGTCCTCTTCTGTCATATTTTCATAAAAAGCCTTACCCAGTGCAGTAAAGGCCTGTTCCATAGTTTTGTTTTCTTTCTTCATTATACTGCGAAGACGGTTAAGCTGAGCTTTTTGATGACTTTTTTCTACAACATCTTGTGCTATATCAACAAGTGCATTTTTTGCTGAGCATAAACCATCAGTAATCGTTTCTAAAATAGTCATAATAAACCTCCTAGTTTATTTGATAAGTACAATGTACTATAACACTATTAAAACAGATTTTTATAATAAAATCAATAAAATTTTGAAAATTTACTTGCGAATATTTTTCATTTATTATAATATTGTATAGAATAAGGAGGTGGCAATATGCCTAAAACAGTTATAAAAGAAATTATCTGTCCACAATGTAACGCAGTAACTGAGGGAAAATTATATACAAGCATCAATGCCACAAACAATCCTCACCTAAGAAATGAAGTGCTTGAAGAAAAAATCTTTGATTGGACATGTCATGCTTGTGGCCACAAGGCAAGACTTACATATCCATTGCTATATAACGATATGAAAAGAAGATTTATGGTGTATCTGATTCCGGATATTGACCGTTTCCAACTTGCCGATAATGAGCTTGAAGAAGAATTTAAGAATCTAAAGGGTATCAGAAAAAGATTAGCACCTAACTTTAACACATTTAAAGAAAAAATATTTATCTTTGAAAATGGTCTTGACGATATGGCAGTTGAACTAACTAAACTTGCCATTAGTGAAAGTGTTGCCAGAAAATTAAAACTAAGAGAAGTTACCGAAGGGTACTTATCAATGTATGACAGAGAAAGCAACACAATGGGATTTACTTTCTTAACAGGTCTTGACAAAGAACCTTATATTCAGTCAGCTAGGCTTGAAATCTATAGCAAAAGCCTTGTTATTGTTGATGAATTGGCTGAAAAGGATAAGAATTTGATGGGTTTCTTAACTATCGACAGAGAATGGGCAACTAATATTCTTTATAGATATAAAAGGTCACGCCAAAGAATAAAAAACAAAAAAGAAAAAGAATAAAAATTATTATTGCAAAAAAGCACTCATTATGGGTGCTTTTATTATTGACTTTTTTCTTTTATAATGAGATAATAAATACTGTATGAACTTTGCTATGAAGGAGAATAAACTATGGCAAAAGAGATGGCTAAAGCCTACAACCCAAAAGAGGTTGAAGACAAAATATATGACTTTTGGCAGGAGGGCAACTACTTCCACGCAGAAGTAGATAAGGACAAGAAACCTTATACTATTGTTATGCCACCTCCAAATATTACAGGTCAGCTACATATGGGTCATGCCCTAGACAATACTCTACAGGATATTCTTATCCGTTGGAGAAGAATGCAGGGTTATTCTGCACTATGGCTACCCGGTACAGACCATGCCAGTATTGCAACAGAAGCTAAGATTGTTGAAGCAATGCGTAAAGAGGGAATTACTAAAGAAGATTTAGGCAGAGAAAAGTTCCTTGAAAGAGCATGGGAGTGGAAAAAAGAATACGGTGGTAGAATCGTAAGCCAGTTAAAGAAGATGGGTTCTTCTTGTGACTGGGAAAGAGAACGCTTTACAATGGATGAAGGTTGTTCTAAGGCTGTTAAGGAAGTTTTTGTTCGTCTATACAACAAAGGCTTAATTTACAGAGGAGAAAGAATCATCAACTGGTGTCCTCATTGTAAAACATCAATTTCTGACGCAGAAGTTGAATTTGAAGAACAAGCAGGTCATTTCTGGCATCTTCGTTACCCACTAACAGATGGTAGTGGATACCTGGAACTTGCTACAACAAGACCTGAAACATTACTTGGTGATACAGCAGTAGCAGTTAACCCAAGTGATGAAAGATACAAGGATTTAGTAGGCAAAACATTAACACTTCCACTTGTTGGCAGAGAAATTCCAATTGTTGCCGATGATTATGTTGATGTTGACTTTGGTACAGGTGTAGTTAAGATTACTCCTGCTCACGACCCTAACGACTTCCAGGTTGGTCTAAGACACAACCTACCTGTTATTAATGTAATGACAGATGACGCTAAGATTGTTGAAGATTATCCAAAGTATGCCGGTATGGATAGATACGAAGCAAGAGAAGCTATTGTTAAAGATCTTGACGAAGGTGGTTTCCTTGTTAAAGTAGAAAAGCATGACCACAATGTTGGTACTTGTTACAGATGTCACAGCACAGTTGAACCAAGAGTTTCTAAGCAATGGTTCGTAAAGATGGATGAACTAGCAGGTCCTGCTATTGAATGTGTTAAGAGTGGCAAAACTAAATTTGTTCCTGAAAGATTTAATAAGATTTATTATCACTGGATGGAAAACATCCGTGACTGGTGTATTTCTCGTCAGTTATGGTGGGGTCACAGAATTCCTGCTTACTATTGTGATGAATGTGGCGAAGTAACAGTTGCAAAGGAAATGCCTGAGAAGTGTCCTAAGTGTGGTTGTACTCACCTACATCAAGATGAAGATACACTTGATACTTGGTTCAGCTCAGCTTTATGGCCTTTCTCAACTTTAGGTTGGCCTGATAAGACACCTGAACTTGACTACTATTTCCCAACTAATACACTTGTTACAGGTTATGACATTATTTTCTTCTGGGTTGCAAGAATGATTTTCAGCTCAGTTGAACAGATGAACAGTCAGCCATTTGATACTGTATTTATTCACGGTATTGTTCGTGATGAAAACGGTGTTAAGATGAGTAAGTCACTTGGTAACGGTATTGACCCACTACTTGTTATTGACCAGTACGGTGCTGATGCTCTAAGAATGTTCCTAGCTACAGGTAACTCACCGGGTAACGATATGAGATATTCCGAAAAGAGAGTTGAGGCTTGTCGTAACTTTGCTAATAAGCTATGGAATGCAAGTAGATTTGTTCATATGAACATTGATGACTATAATGTTAAGAATGAACTACCTGCTACTCTTGAAACAGAGGATAAGTGGATTCTTCATACACTAAATAATGTAGCTAAAGAAGTTAACGAAAATCTTGAAAGATTTGAACTTGGTATTGCACTTTCTAAGATTTATGACTTTATTTGGAACAGCTACTGTGACTGGTATATTGAACTTTGTAAGGCTAGACTTCAAAGTGAAGGTGAAACTGCTCAGAATGCTCGTCAGGTACTAATTTATGTTCTTGACAAGATTCTAAAGCTATTACATCCATTTATGCCATTTATCACAGAAGAAATCTGGCAGACAATTCCTCACGATACAGACGGTAAAACTGTTATGCTTGAAAAGTATCCTGAATATGCCCCTAGCCTTGACTTCCCAAGTGAAGCTGAAGAAATGATGAAGGTTATGGAAGCTATTACAGCCATTCGTACTCAGAGAAACGAAATGAATGTTCCACCATCAAAGAAAGCAAAGCTATTTATTGCTACTGCTATTCCTGAAACATTTAGTAACGGTGAACAGTTCTTTAAGAAACTTGCATCAGCAAGTGAAGTTGAGATTAGTGATTCATTTGATATTGACGGTGCAGTTACTGTTGTTACAAGTGATGCAAAAATCTATATTCCAATGGAAGAACTGGTTGATAAAGAAGCTGAACTAAAGCGTCTTAATAAGGAACTAAAGCAGGTTGAAAAAATGCTTGCTCAGGATGAAGGAAAACTTAATAATCCGGGCTTTATGTCTAAAGCACCTGAAAAGGTTATTGAAAAGATTAAAGGTCAGGCAGAAAAGGAAAGAGAAAAAATTGCTCTTATCCATGCTGCTATGGATGCACTAAAATAAACAAATTTGCTCCCTAAAACTAGGGAGCATTTTTTCTTTTTCACAAGAATAGTTACAAAATGCCCCATAAGTTGAAAAAAATATATGTAAATGTTATAATGAAAATTGGTAACATCCTTGTTGTAATAGTAACAAGGACTTAATTTAAAAGACAAATGAATAAATATATTTGAAATTACTTAGAAATTCTAGGAGGAATAACTGTGGGAAAAGTACAGAAGATTTCTATAACACTAACATTAGTTTTGCTTACTGCTTTTCTAATGATTGTGCCTATGACATCAGTTAGTGCCGTTAACTATTTTGATGGTGCTAAGATGATTAAGACAAATGGTTACAAATATTACAGAGCATGGAGTCAAGACCAATTCCCTTGGCACAATACAAAACCCAGTGACGCTTGGGAAAGTGACTGGATGAACCGTTACGGTTGTAGTACAGTTGCAATGGCTAAGATGTTTGTAGAAGCCGGTGTTGCAAACCCTAACTCAGTAAACCCCGGAACTCTAATGACAAAGTACGGTTCACCATCTAAAGGTATCGGTGATGTAGGTATTTATTGGTCAACTTTAGCCGGTCAGTTCGGTATGAGTTGTGTAAGTTTTCAGCAGTACCCATCAGGTTCTTTTTACAGTACTGCTATGAGATACTTTAATGACCCTAATACTCAGTATCACCTACTGCTAAAGGTTGTATCTCCAACAACATCATCACACTATGTACAGATTGACCGTCAGGCTACTGTAAAGCAAAAGACTTTGGTTATTAACGATTCAACTGCTATTTATGACGGTGGTACAAGATACAATACTGCTAATGATTACTATAACGCTTTAGCACTAAAGAAACTTTCATCAACTAATTATACTGCTTGTTATTTCGTAGTATTTAAGAATAACAACACTGTAAAGCTAAAGTCACTTGCTGAAACTAAGTCTACAGCAGTAACACTTTCTTGGTATCCTAACGGTGCTTGTGAAAAGTACACTGTATATAAAAGAAAGGAAGGTGCAACTTCTTGGTCCGGTAAAAGTTTCAAGACATTCTCTTCATCAGCCGGTGAGGGTATTCGTAGTTGTACCGATACATCAGTAACACCGGGTAATACATATGAATATACTGTTAGAGGTTATTATTACGATAATAACGGTAAAGCAGTTTATTTGAAATATAACAAAACAGGTAAGAGTATCAATGTTGAAACCGATGCTCCAAAACTACTAAGTGCAACAAGTGCCGATTATGATACTATTAATGTTAAGTGGCAAGAAGTTAAAGGAGCAACAGGCTATAAGGTTTACCGTAAAAAAGCCGGTGAAAAAGATTTTACTGCACTTGGATTTGTAAAGGGTACTACATATAAAGATGACTCAGCTCAAGTAGGTCAAGAATATTACTATACTGTCAGAGCTTATGTAGGTGAAACTTCAAAGCTAGGTTCATTTGATAAAAACGGTATTAAGGGCGTGGCACTACCAAAGAAACCAACACTAAAAACTGCAGAAAGTGTTGACTTTAATGCAATTAAGGTTACTTGGAAAAAGGTAGATGGAGCTTCCGGCTACTATGTTTACAGAAAAGCTGATGGTGAAAAGTACTTTAAGCAGATTGCTGAAGTAAACAGAAACAAAACTTTCTCATCTACTGACCTTTCAGCTACTACAGGTGTAAAGTATCAATACACAGTAAGAGCATACAGAAACCGTAATGGTAAGCCATATGCCGGTTTATATGATTCAAAGGGTGTCACAGCTACTGCTTGTACTAAAGCCCCTACAATTAAAAGTGGTGTTAGTACAGTAAGTGACAAGTTAAAGCTAACTTGGAGCAAGGTAAACGGTGCAAGTGGCTACAATGTTTATCGTAAACTTGAAAATGATAAAAGCTATAAACTAATAAAAACTATTAACGGCAACGGTAATGTAGAATTTACTGATAGTGGCCTAAAGTGTGGTGTTAAATACTACTACAGAGTTAATGGCTTTAGAACAGTTGATAGCAAAAATTATGAAGGCCGTGGTAGCAAGGATTATTTAGGACTGACAACTCCTGCACAACCTGCACTAAAAAGTGCAAAGAGCCTTGGTTATAACACAATCTCAATTGAATGGACTAAGGTTGAGGGTGCTACCGGATATGATATTTATAGAAAGGCAACCGGTACATATAGCAAGATTGGTACAGTAGATAAACAGTCAATTGTAACATTTAAGGATGAAAAGGCCGTTACCGGTGTTAGATACCAATACACAGTAAGAGCTTTCTATAACAAAAATGGTATTAAGAGAGTAAGTACATATGAAAATTATATTCACGGTACTGCTTATCCAAGTAACCCTAACTTAACTTCCGTAACAAGTGTTGAGTACAACGCTATTGAACTAAAGTGGGACAAGGTTGACGGTGCTAACGGATATAAGATTTACAGAAAATTACCATCAGACAAAAATTATAAAGAACTTATTACTCTTTATGAACAAACAGATAAATACACAGACCAAACAGTAACTTGTGGTACAACTTATCAGTATATTATCAAGTCATTTAGATATGAAAACGGCAAGACATATACAAGTGGTAACAACTCGGCAGTAAGTTGCAAGGCTGTTCCACCGGTTGTAAAGGTAAAGGTTGCTTCAACCGGCTACAATTCATTAAAGGTTAGTTGGGAAAAGGTAAACGGTGCAACAGGTTACAGAATTTACTTTAAGAAAGATAATGCAAAGAAATGGTCAACACTTGCAACATTTGAGAACGGTTCACTTACAAGTTGTGAACATCGTAAATTAACAACAGGTGTTAACTACACATATACAGTTAGAGCTTACTATAAAGACGGTAGCAAGACTATCTGGGGTGACTTTAACAAAACAGGTGTTACTAAGAAACCTGTTACATCAGCACCAAAGCTGGTTTCTGTTACTTCTTCTACTGCTACTAATGTAACCGTTAAGTGGAAAACAGTAAGTGGTGCTAACGGCTACAAGGTAATGCGTAAAGCAGATGGTAGCAAAACATGGTCAACAATTGGCACAACCAACTCTAAGAAACTTTCTTATACAGATAAAAAGGTTACTTGTGGTGTTAAGTATCATTACACAGTCAGAGCATACAGAAATGTTAGGAAGAAACCTGTACTTGGTTCTTACAACTCTAACGGTTTAGAGATTATGACTATTCCTGACAGACCTGTTGTAAGGGTAACTTCATCTAACTATAATAAGCTAAATGTTAGTTGGAGCAGAAGTAACGGTGCTACAGGCTATAAGGTTTACAGAAAAGTTGTAAACGGTACATATAAGCTAATCAGAAACATTAGTGGTGGTGCTGCAACAGGCTTTACCGATACAGTAGAATGTGGTACAGATTATTACTACTATGTTACTGCTTATGTAATTAATAATAAGGTTGAGTACGGTAGCTTTGACAGTGAAGTAGTAAAGGGCAAGGCTGTTCCTAAGACCGTAAAGCTAGGTTCACCATCAACTACTAAGGGTCAGGCAAAGATTAATTGGTCAACAGTACCCGGTGCTACAGGCTACTATGTATATAGCAAAACAGGCAACAGTGGTTATAAGCTAATTGCTGATGTTAAGGGTGGCAATGTTAAGAGTTATACAGATAAGAATGTTGTTAGTGGTAAGAAATATACTTACACAGTAAAGGCATATATTATCTGTCCTGCCGGTTATATTTCAGGTGGTTATAACAAAACAGGTGTTACAATTACTGTAAAATAATAAAAATTAAGTGGTGCTTTTCAGCACCACTTTTTTGTATCTAAATAAGGCAAAATTAAAGGACTTGCAGTTAAGCAAGTCCTTATTTTAGTTTGAATTATTTAATTTTACAAGTTGTTTCAACTTTCTTTGCAACATTATCCATAAAGTTGCCACTGAAGTTTTCTACTTCACCTGCATCAACCAGCTTTGCTAAACTTGGGTCAATTGGAAGTTTTGCAAGAACTTCAAGGTTATTTTTCTTTGCAATTTCTTCAATATGGCTTTCACCGTAAATCTTATGCTCCTTGCCACAATCAGGACACTTAAAGTAACTCATATTCTCTACAATACCAAGGATAGGAATATTCATTATATTTGCCATATTAACGGCTTTTTCTACAATCATAGATACAAGTTCCTGAGGTGAAGTTACGATGATTATACCGTCTACAGGAAGGCTTTGGAATACTGTTAAAGGAACATCACCTGTTCCCGGAGGCATATCAACAAACATATAGTCAATATCACTCCAAATAACATCAGTCCAAAACTGTTTAACTGCACCGGCAATTACAGGACCTCTCCATACTACAGGACTTGTTTCGTCAGGTAGCAGTAGGTTAATAGACATAATGTCAATGCCGTCTTTAGTTTTTGCAGGGAAGATACCGTCATCATTACCCTTTGCCTTTTCGTGTATACCAAAAGATTTTGGAATAGAAGGACCGGTAATATCAGCATCAAGAATTGCTGTCTTATAGCCCTTTCTGTTCATTGTAACGGCAAGTGTAGATGTTACAAGGCTCTTGCCTACACCACCTTTGCCGGATACAACACCGATTACCTTTTTTACTGAACTGTATTGATTTAGCTTTTCGATTAAATTTTCCGGTTTCTTACTGTTGCAACTTTCGCCACAACTGGAACAATCGTGAGTACAACCCATTTTATTACCTCTTTTTATTCTTGATTATCTTCAACAGGAGTATCGTCTTCTGTTACTTCCTCATTCTGTTCAAGTTCTTCTGTTTCGTCAGTTTCGTTTTCATCAGTAGCATCAATTTCTTCCATAATGCCACCTTCAACATTGCCTTCTTCTACTTCTTCTCTCTCTACTTCAAAACCACTTAGGAATGTATATGGAATACCATAACCTAGAGCTACACCTGCTAAGCAAACAACAATAGAGCTGTTGCCAAGTGTATCGCCCAGTGGTAGTGTTGGTGCAAGACTTGTAAGTAAAATGTAAAGTGATGGTAGTACCATAATAATTAATGTAACAACACTAAATCTCTTTACAGGTTTACCGTCACCAACTCTTGTTGCATAAAATAGAATTAAGCCAAATACTACTGTTACAAGTGCGTTAATCGCATTTTGTACTGTAGATGTCTGGTTAAGTGTGCTAAAGAAGTATGTGCATACGATAAAAGCAATTACCAAAAAAGCAGATAGGATTAAGTTTATTGTGTTTTTCTTATTCATTATTATTCCCTCCGAAGGATAAAATTTTTGTTAGTTAGTATTATAAAGTATCTATGTGATAGATATATGAATTATTTAATTTTTGCAGTTAAACAGTACCAACCGTTTAAGAACAACTTGTCTGTAATTTCAAAATTCTTTGAAACTGACTCAATAACTTCATCAGCTCTAGTGTCGATAATGCCACTCATAATGTATATAGAGTTCTCTTTCATAAACTCTTTAACACCTTCTGATAGGAACATAATTGCATCTGCTACAATGTTTGCAACAACAATGTCGTATTTGCCGGTAACCTTTTCTGTAAAGTTACCTTCAATAGCAGTGAAACGGTCCGATACATTGTTAAGTTCAGCATTTTCCTTAGCTGTCTTAACAGCAAGACCGTCAATATCAACACCTACTGCCTTCTTTGCACCCAGTAATAAAGATGCAATAGCAAGGATACCACTGCCACAACCAACATCAAGTACAGTAGAATTCTCTGTAACAACCTTTTCAAGTACACCAAGACATAGGCTTGTTGTTTCGTGAGTACCTGTACCAAAGGCAAGACCGGGATCTAGGTTAATTACAATTCTACCTTGTGGGTCATAGTTTTCTCTCCATGTAGGGCGAATCAATAGCTTTTCGCCAATAGGTGTAGGCTGAAAATATTGTTTCCAGTTGTTAAGCCAATCCTCATCGGCACAGTCAAGTGAATCAATAGTAAATTCAATATTAGCTTCCTTTAACTTTTCGGAAATCTGACTGATTGCTTCAAGAGGATTGTCCTCGCAACTAATATACATATGAACCTTAGCCTTAGTCCTATCCTTTTTTAATAAGTCCTCATCAATAAGGTCAATGTGTGCAATTTCTTCAACATCTTGTTCAAGGTTTGTGTAGTCCTCAATATAGATACCATAAGGTACAACCTCATTAGCTATATTGGAAGTAATGTCAACATCCTTGTTGTCTATTGTAACAGTAATTTCTGTCCAATCCATAAAATCACCAATCCTAAAATAATAATACCTTTTAATTTTACTGTATTTCGGCTAAAAATACAAGGGTGTAATCAGTACAAAAAAAGACTGACCTACCAAGTAAGTCAGTCCTAAAAATTACTGAATTGAACTATCTAGGTAACGTTCTAGTTCTTCGTCATCCTTTTTCTTCTTTTCTTTAATAACAAAGAAGGTTGTTACAGTTGCAAGAAGTGCAACAACTGAGGAAACTAAAGCAACAAAGACGCTAACGCTCATTCCACATATCTTTTTCATCTCAAAATACCTCCTAAATATCAAAGTCGATATAATTAGTCTATCTAATGTAGATTATTTTATCACTTTTAATTAAATTAGTCAATAAATCAAGTGAATTTTACAAAAGAAAAAAGCAGAGTTAAAAAACTCTGCTTACATTTCATTAAATTAAGCGTTTGCCTTAGTAGCTAAAGATGACTTCATTCTAGCAGCTTTGTTCTTGTGCATAATGTTCTTAGCTGCAGCCTGGTCAATCTTCTTTGTAGCAAGACTAACTGCCTCAGCCTTGTTAGCATCGTTGTTTTCGATTGCTTCATAAGCTTTCTTAACTGTAGTCTTTAGGTTAGACTTAATCATCTTGTTCTGTTCTGTCTTTGTAGCGATAACCTTAACACGCTTTTTAGCTGATTTAATGTTTGGCATTGTCTCACCTCCAAAAAATATTATTAAATCATAACGCAAGGCTTATTGTAGCATTATTATTGCAAAAATGCAAGTGTTTTTTTCAAATTTTTCAAATATATTTTAAAAAATCAACATATTGTGGTGCTATTCTGTAAAGCACAAGGATTTGTAGGCGAAAATAAGGAAAATTACTTTTTTCCGTTCTTTTTGATTCGTAAATACATAAATAGCATAATTAATACAAATACAGCTATAACAACTCTGACAATAATTCCGTAAGTACCTTTTAGTAAGCTAACACTAGGTATTAATGCGTCAATAGTCCACCATATGCCCATAAAAATAAACATAATTGAAGCAACAACTGTAATTGCACCTAATTTATTTTTCTTTCCAAAAGCAAAAGTACCAATGGCAAGTAAGAACCAAAGGATTGCATATAAATAAGGTAAAATGTCACTCATAGTCGAAAAACCTACCTTTCAATTTATATTATATATACATATTTAAATAAAGTAAAGAAAAACTATATTTTTTCAGATATTTTTTTAAAAAAGTATTGACTTTTAGCACTCTCGGTGCTAAAGTAATAACTGTAGTTAGCACTCGGGCATATAGAGTGCTAAACAAGAAGAATAAACGGTGAGGCGATTTAAATGGGTCTATCAGACAGAAAAAAGAAAATCCTCTCCTGTGTTGTTGAGTCTTACATTGCTGATGGTGAGGCTGTAGGTTCAAAAACACTTCAAGCTGCTTTAGATTTTGAAGTTTCTTCTGCTACTATTAGAAATGAGATGGCTGCCCTTGAGAATGAAGGTTACTTAATTCAACCTCATACTTCAGCCGGTAGAATCCCATCACAAAAAGGTTATCGTTATTATATTGATAACCTAATGGAAAAGACAGAACTTAATCCACGATTTACCCAATATGCAGATTCTTTCTTGAGAAAAAGAGCTGAGTCACCGGAAAGTGTACTGAATGCAGCGTCAACTCTATTAACTGAGTTAACCGGTTTGCCTTCAGTTGCAACAACACCTCCTGAGGGTAATTCAAGAGTCCATAAGCTAAGGTTTGTACAAACAGGCAGATATACCGGTATGGTTGTACTGATAACTTCAACAGGTATGGTTAAGAGCCAGTTATTTAGAACAGAATTTGTTTTAACACCTGATATGCTTAGAGTGTTTGATGAAGCACTTAACAAATCTTTTGCAGGACTTCCACTAAAAGATATTACAAAGGCTTTTATCCAAACCACTGCTTTAGGTTTTGGTGAACTTTCATTCTTTATGCCAAATGTTCTTTTGGCAATTAGGGACGCAGCAAAAGAAGCCTCTCACATATCTGTAGCTGAAAGTGGAATGACTAAGTTGTTGTTCTTAAATGATTTTGATATTTTTTCAGCAAGAGATATTTTAAAGTTTTTAAGTGACAAAAACAATGTTTCCGAATTACTTACAATGAACACCGGTACAAAGGTTATTATTGGCGAGGAAAGTGGTAAATATGAGCTTTCTAATTCAGGAATTGTTGTTTCTAGATATAACTTAGGTGGTTCAATGGCAGGTGCAGTTGCCGTTATTGGCCCACAAAGAATGAGTTATAAGGACATTATTTCGGCAACAGAATATGTAGCCGAAAAGTCCGGTGAATTAATAAGTGAACTGCTTGAGGCAGATTAGGAGATGAAATAATGGCTAAAGAAGAAAAGAAGAAAAATTCTAAGGCTCAGGAAGAAACTGTAGAAGCTACAGAAACAGAAACTAAAGCCGAAGAAGCCACAGAAGAAAAAGAGCCTACTGCAGAAGAAAAGCTGACAGAGGAGCTAAAAAAAGAAAAAGAAAAATATATGCGACTTGCAGCTGAGTATGATAATTATCGCAAGCGTACACAACAAGAAAAGTTAGGTATTTATGATGATGCAACAGCAAAGGCAGTTGAACAGTTACTACCAATGGCAGATGCTTTACAAATGGCTTTGCAAAATGCAAAAGATGCACCACAGGAATTTTTGAAAGGTCTTGAGATGATTCAAAACCAGTTCAAAACTTCTATGGATAAGTTAAAGGTTGAGGCCTTTGGTGAAATCGGTGATGAATTTGACCCAAATATTCATAATGCTATTGCTAAGGTAGAAAGTGATGAAGTTGGAGAAAATCAAATCTCAATGATTTATCAAAAAGGTTTCAAGATTGGTGACAAGATTATTCGTCACGCAATGGTTCAGGTAGCTAATTGTGACTAATCACAATTAACATAAATTAGAAATTAACATTTATATAGTAAATATATTCGGAGGTAATTTATTATGGCAAAGACAATTGGTATTGACTTAGGTACAACAAACTCATGTGTAGCAGTTATTGAAGGTGGCGAACCTGTAGTTATCGCTAATGCAGAAGGTGCAAGAACAACTCCATCAGTTGTTGCTTTCGGTAAAGACGGCGAAAGAATGGTTGGTCAGGTTGCAAAGCGTCAGGCTATTACAAACCCGGAAAAAACAATCTCATCAATTAAGAGAGAAATGGGTACTTCTTATAAAGTAACAATCGACAACAAATCATATACACCACAGGAAGTTTCAGCAATGATTCTTCAGAAGCTAAAGTCAGATGCAGAAGCTTATCTAGGCGAAACAGTAACTCAGGCTGTTATTACAGTTCCTGCTTACTTTACAGATGCTCAGCGTCAGGCAACTAAGGATGCAGGTAAGATTGCAGGTCTTGATGTTAAGAGAATCATCAACGAACCAACAGCTGCTGCTCTTTCATACGGTGTAGATAAAGAAAACGACCAGAAGGTTATGGTTTATGACCTTGGTGGTGGTACATTTGATGTAAGTATCATCGAAATGGGCGATGGTGTTCAGGAAGTTCTAGCTACTGCCGGTAATAACCGTCTTGGTGGTGATGACTTTGACCAGAGAATCATCAACTGGATGGTTCAGGAATTTAAGACTGCTGAAGGTGTTGATTTAACATCTGATAAGATGGCTATGCAGAGACTAAAGGAAGCAGCTGAAAAGGCTAAGATTGAACTTTCAGGTGTTACTCAGGCTGCTATTAACCTACCATTTATTACAGCTACTCAGACAGGTCCTAAGCACCTTGACTTAACTCTATCAAGAGCAAAGTTTGATGAACTAACTGCTGACCTGGTACAGTCAACAATGGGTCCTGTTAAACAGGCTCTAAGCGACTCAGGTCTATCAATTAACGAAATTGATAAGGTTCTTATGGTTGGTGGTTCTTCAAGAATCCCTGCAGTTCAGACAGCTGTTAAGAACTTAATCGGCAAAGAACCATTTAAGGGCATTAACCCTGATGAATGTGTTGCTATCGGTGCAGCTATTCAGGCAGGTGTTCTTGGTGGCGAAGTTGACGGCCTACTACTTCTAGATGTTACTCCACTATCACTAGGTGTTGAAACAATGGGTGGCGTAATGACTAAGATTATCGACAGAAACACAACAATCCCTACAAAGAAGAGCCAGATTTTCTCAACTGCTGCTGATAACCAGACACAGGTTGAAATCAATGTTCTACAGGGTGAAAGAGAATTTGCAAGAGATAATAAGCAGTTAGGTCTATTTGCTCTAACAGGTATCGCTCCTGCAATGCGTGGTGTTCCTCAGATTGAAGTTACTTTTGATATTGATGCTAACGGTATCGTTAATGTATCTGCTAAGGACCTAGGTACAGGTGCAGAACAGAAGATTACAATCAGTAACTCAACATCAATGAGCAAGGACGATATTGATAAGGCTGTTAAGGAAGCTGAACAGTTCGCTGCTGAAGATAAGAAGAGAAGAGAAGCAGTTGACGCTAAGAATGAAGCTGAAAATATGGCTTATCAGGCAGAAAAACTTGTTAACGAAAATGGCGACAAACTACCAGAAGAAGACAAGACTGCTCTAAATACAAAGGCTCAGGCAGTTAAGGATGCTTGTCAGAAGAACGACGCTGACCTAATCAAGACTGCTAAGGAAGACCTAGAAAAAACATTAATGTCAGTTTCTCAGAAACTATATCAGCAGGCTGCTCCAAACGGTCAGCCTCAGCCGGGTCCAGCTCCTGATATGGGTGGTGCACCAAACAATAACAACGGTGATGACGGCAATGTTTATGATGCAGATTTCAAGGATGTAGATTAATTCGTATTTCCTTTCTCATAATCAAAACACAGAATCGTTGGGTGGCTTTTGCCACCCAACGATATGTGCTGTATTAAAAAAATACTTGAAAGTATAGATTTGTACAGTTATAATTAACTGCAGAAATATGTACTCTCAAAACGAGGTGACTATAAATGGCAGATAAAAGAGATTACTATGAAGTTCTTGGTATTGATAAAAATGCCTCTGAACAAGATATAAAAAAGGCATTTAGACAACAAGCAAAAAAATATCACCCTGACTTACATCCCGGTGATAAAGAGGCTGAAGCAAAATTTAAAGAAGTAAATGAAGCATATGAAGTGCTTTCTGACTCAGAAAAGAAAGCTAGATATGACCAATTTGGCCATGCCGGTGTTGACCCTAACTTTGGTGCAGGTGGCCCTGGTGGCAGTCCATTTGGTCAGGATATTGACTTAGGTGATATTTTCAACTCTGTATTCGGAGGCTTTGGAGGCTTTGGTGGAGGTGGCAGAAGAGCCAACCCTAACGCACCAAGAAGAGGTACTGATGTTGAAACCAGTGTATATGTATCATTTGAAGAAGCAGCTAAGGGCGCTAAGAAAAAGATTCAGTACAAGGTTATCTCAACTTGTCCTGAATGTAACGGTACAGGTGCCGCAAAGGGTACTAGCCCAAAGACTTGTACATCTTGTAACGGTTCAGGTAGAGTGACAATTAACCAAAGAACACCTTTCGGTGTGGTTCAAACTCAAAAGGCTTGTGATGCTTGTCATGGTCAAGGTAAAATTGTTGAAAAACCTTGTCACCATTGTGACGGTAAGGGCAGAATTCGTAAGACAAAGTCAGTTGATGTTACAATTCCTGCCGGTATTGCAGACGGTCAGATTCTTAACATTGGTGGTCATGGTAATGACGGTGTTAACGGTGGTCCTGCAGGGGACCTACATGTATTTGTAAATGTTCGTCCTCATGCAGTATTTGAAAGAAGAGGCAATGATGTTTGGTGTGAAATGCCAATTACATTTGCACAGGCAACTTTAGGTGCTGAAGTTACCGTACCTACACTTGACGGTAATGTTAAATATACTGTTCATGAAGGTACTCAGCCTAATGATATTTTCAAACTAAAGGGCAAAGGTATTCCTAACCTAAACGGCAGAGGTCGTGGTGACCAATATGTTAAGGTTACTGTTGAAATTCCTAAGAACCTAAATACAAAGCAAAAGGAACTTATCAAGGAACTTCAAAAGGTAACTACTGATAAGAATTATCAGAAGAGAAAGTCCTTTATGGATAAAATCAAAGATTTGTTTAAAGACTGATTTTTAATATTATATAACAAAACCCATTTCTATTTAGAAATGGGTTTTCTGTTGCCTACTAATCTTCATCAAAAAATCCTAAGGTGGATTTTTCTTGATTTTTAGTAGGCTTATTTTTGTTTTTACTTTTGAAATTATTAGATTTTGTGGTTGATTTTTCAATTCCTTTTTCCACATTTTCTTTTGAGATTGTGGAAAATTCAGTTGTATTTTCTTTAACTTCACTTTTATTTGCAGTAGTTGAGGTGTCAGAATTTAAATTCCTATTTAATGGAGGAACTTTAACTTTTACAGATACATTAGTTGAGTTATTATTAGCTTTTCTAAGTTCTTCATCATTATTACTGCAACCACAGAAAGTTACCGACAACAAAACAACACAAAATAATAATATAAATATTTTCTTCAAATTAATCACCAATAATAATTATACCGGTAATTGCTGAGAAAATTGTCTAAATCATACCCAAAGAAATATCTTCCAAGATTGTATCAATATTTTCATCATCGTGTTCAATTTCTTTGCTGAAAATATATGCTACTTTAATATTATCTTCTGTTGTAAATTCCTCATTTTCAATGAATTTCATCAGTCCAACCATAAAGATAATTCTTGTTGCAATAATAGCAAACCTAACTCTCTGAAATACATTACCGTCATTAGTACCGTACATAATATGTTTGTATAGAAAATAGACCAAAATATTTTCATATTCCTTTTCTCTATTCCCTAAGTATTCTTCGAATTTTACAATATCATTTTCGGAATATTCAAGTTCTTCAAGTTGGCTGAGAATTTTAGGCCACTTTTCAGTTACAACATTTAGACTGTTTAATGTGTCGCAATAGTCCCATATTGTTTTGTTATCCTCGGTCATAAAGATTTCATCAACCTTGAATTTCTCCACAAGGTACATTTGTTCTTTACGGATATAGTCAATAATGGCTTTTTCTCTATCACGATATTTTATAGAGTCATCTTGTGCAATTTCTATGCACTTATTTACAATGTGGAAAATTTCATTTTCATATTCATCATTAGATTTACCTTCAACAATTAACTTTGTCTTTGATTTTTCTTTGACAATTCTGTTAGCCACATATGGACAGGATAAGGTTCTGCCGGTTACTTCATATGTATCACAAGCAATAGTAAAGTCAGGATATTGTCTACAAGTAAATGCCATATGCTTAGGTCCAATTTGACAGTGCATATCACATAAATTTTCATCATTTAAAAATGCACATCTGCCATTGTAAACCTTAATCCAATGTTCATCCCCAATGTTATCAATTTGACTTCTTATGTATTCACCGTATGGTGTGTCTAACTTTTGATAATATTCATATGCTTTCTCGTCAACATCAATCTGCCATAATGTGCAACAAGATGAGGGACATTCTCCCATTAAGCACCTAAAATCATCATAATAATCCGGTTTTACAGTTACCATATTTCCTCCAAAGAAAGGTGTGACTTTCTACTTCTTATGTAATATCTGTTTTTATTATAGCTAAATTTTATTTGTTTTACAATATAAATCAATTTATAAAAAGAAAAGGAAGAAGATTTCTCTTCTCCCTTTAGTTGATTGTTTGACTCTACCCTTAAATGGTGGTGAGCACCAATAACTAAGTCTGCTCTCAAATGGTAGTGAGCACCAATAAAACGAGCAATCAAATCGTTCTTTCTACACTTATATTATATGATATATATAAAGAAAAAGCAATACAATATATAAATAATAAAAGAAAAAGCACTAGTTGAGAAACTAGTGCTTTGTTGGATGCAGGGACCGGATTTGAACCAGCGACCTCCGGGTTATGAGGAAAATTTAAAATTATTACAGTGATAAAGACTATAGAAAATCCAGTAAATAAGCCACTTTTAATTAAATAATTTATAATATTATAAGTATTTTCTATTATTTAAATTAAATATAAGGGTGTAGAAAAGGGTGTATTTTTTTCTCTGTTGGTTTTCTAAAAATTAATTCAAGAGGTCAAGGAGTCAAGAAGTTTTGGGTGTCCCCTTGACTTCTTCTTTTTTAATTGCGACTAATTGCAATTAAATTACATCATTTTACACACAAATGATGTAATTGAGCATTGACAAGTAATAATTGAATAATTATAATAGAATTAGATTATAATATTTGAAAATAATAGTGAAATTGAGAGGTGACACGAATGCATGAGTATAAATATAAAACAGTAGCAGATACTCTATTAACTGCTGATATTGTATCCATGCTTACAAAAATACATGAGTATAAAGGTGAACAAAACCTATTTATTGAGGCAAAAAGTGATATATTAACAAAATTAGTTGAAATTGCAAAAATTCAAAGTACAGAGTCCTCCAATAAAATTGAGGGTATATATACATCAGATGAAAGAATAAAAAAGCTTATTACTGATAAAACTACACCACGAACTAGGGATGAACAAGAAATTGCCGGTTATCGTGATGTCCTATCAACTATTCATGATAACTTTGATTTTATTCCACCAAAGCCTACAATGATTTTACAACTTCATAGAGATTTGTATAAATTTAGTGGATTAGAAAGTGGTGGAAAATATAAAACAGGAGATAATATAATTGCCGAAACAGATAGTGAAGGAAATAAATTTGTGAGATTTAAACCGGTTTCAGCTTGGGAAACACCTGATGAAATTGCTAGATTATGTGAGAATTTTGAAAGAGAAATTACCGATGAACAAGTTGACCCATTATTATTGATACCTATGTTTATATTGGATTTTCTATGTATTCATCCGTTTAATGATGGCAATGGTAGAATGAGCAGACTACTTACTTTATTACTGCTATACCGTTCAGGATATATTGTAGGTAAATATATCAGTATTGAAAAACTAATTGAAGAAACAAAAGATACTTACTATGATGCATTGCAAAGAAGTTCTACAAACTGGCATGAAAACAATAATGACTATGCACCTTTTGTTAGATATATGTTAGGGATACTTTTAGGAGCATATCGTGAATTTGAGACAAGAGTAAAGACATTTGTTGGTGTTTCTAAGAATGATAGAATAAGAGAAATCTTGAGAGAAACCTTAGGTAAAATCACAAAGAAAGAATTGTTGGAGAAGTGCCCTGATATTAGCAAAATTACAGTGGAACGCACTTTAAGAGAAATGGTACAAAGTGGAGAAATAATAAAAATCGGTGGAGGCAGATATACTGCATACACATGGAATAGAGATAAGGAGTAAAAGTATGATTACCGGTGAATTAAAAAACAAAATTGATGGTCTTTGGGATGATTTTGCATCAGCTGGTCTAGTAAACCCATTAGATGTAGTAGAACAAATAACATACCTTATGTTTATAAGGGATTTAGATGATTCTGATAATCTTCGTTCAAAAGAAAGTGCAATGCTTGGACTTCCATATAAAAGTATTTTTACGGAACAAGTCCACATTGGTGACAGAACAATAGATGGTAACCAACTAAAATGGTCTGTATTTAGAGATTTTCCGGCAGGAAAAATGTATTCTGTTATGCAGGAATGGGTATTTCCATTTATCAAAGAACTTCATGGGGACAAAGATAGTGCATATTCAAAATATATGGGTGATGCAATTTTTAAGTTGCCAACTCCCCTATTGCTTTCAAAAGTTGTTGATAGATTAGACGATATATATAACTTAATGAACGAAAATCAATCAACAGATGTTCGTGGTGATACATACGAATATTTGCTTTCAAAAATCTCTCAATCAGGTTTAAATGGTCAGTTCCGTACACCAAGACACATTATCAAAATGATGGTTAAGATGGTAGAACCTAAGCCAAATGATGTTATATGTGATCCGGCTTGTGGTACATCAGGCTTTTTAGTAGCAAGTGGCGAATATCTTAAAGAAAATTATAAAGAAGAAATTTTCTTTAATAAGGAAAACAAAGACCACTATATGAACAATATGTTTTATGGTTTTGATATGGATAGAACTATGCTCCGTATAGGTGCTATGAATATGATGACACATGGTGTTGATAATCCTTTTATTGAATATCGTGATAGCTTATCTGACCAAAATCCTGATAAAGACAAATATAGTCTTATTCTTGCCAATCCACCATTTAAGGGTAGTCTTGATTATGATACAGTATCAGCAGATTTGTTAAAAGTAAGCAAAACAAAGAAGACAGAATTGCTATTTCTAACTCTATTTTTAAGAATGTTAAAAATTGGTGGCAGATGTGCTTGTATTGTACCTGATGGAGTGTTGTTTGGTAGTTCAAAGGCTCATAAGGCTATAAGAAAAGAAATTGTTGAGAATAATAGACTGGAAGCAGTTATTTCAATGCCATCAGGTGTGTTCAAACCTTATGCCGGTGTTTCTACAGCAGTATTGATTTTTACAAAAACTAATGCCGGTGGTACAGATAATGTTTGGGTTTACGATATGAAGGCTGATGGATACAGTCTTGATGACAAGCGTACAGAAGTTGAAGAAAATGATATTCCTGATATTATCAATCGTTTTCATAATTTAGAAAACGAAAAAGACAGAAAGCGTACTGAACAAAGTTTCTTTGTACCTAAAGAGGATATTGTCAAGAATGATTATGACCTTTCAATAAACAAATACAAAGAAGTGGAGTATATTCCGGTTGAATATCCACCTACAAGTGAGATTATTGCTGAAATTGAAGATTTGAATGTTCAAATTGCAAAGGAAACAGAAGAACTTAAGAAACTTCTTGACTTATAATTTTTTAGGAAGGAGGAATCCACAAATTCCAATTTGTGGGATGATGTATGGAATATAAAAAATTAGGTGATATTTGTGATATTTTAAATGGGTATGCTTTTAAAAGTGATAAATATGTTGAGAGTGGAATTAGGATTATTAGAATATCAAATGTGCAAAAAGGATATATCGAGGATAAGACACCGGCTTTTTACCCGATAAATACAGTTGATATAGAAAAGTATATGTTAAGTGAAAATGATTTGCTGATTTCATTGACAGGTAATGTGGGTCGTGTTGCCTTGCTAGATAAAAAATTTTTGCCTTCAGCATTAAATCAACGAGTAGCTTGTATTCGTACAAAAACAGATATTATCTTAAAAGAATATTTGTTTTATATGATGAATAGCGATTTTTTTGAAAATCAGTGTATCCAATCATCAAGAGGTGTTGCTCAAAAAAACATGAGCACTGTGTGGCTAGAGAATTATGAAGTCCCAATTTATCCTAAAGAGGTACAACTAAAAATAGTAAGAACTTTAAGCATGTTAATGGATATTATTGCTTGTTACCATAAACAACTAGAAAAATATGATGAATTAATCAAAGCCCGATTTGTCGAGATGTTTGGGGATCCGCTAGATAAAAGCAGAATAAAGAAAAAATATATTGATTGTGTAGATTTTAATCCAAAGAAATCAGAAATTAAAAATTTACTAGAAACAATGGTATCTTTTGTTCCTATGGAATGTGTGGGAACAGATGGTTCTTTTTCGGTAATGAGGGATGGAAAAATAAAGGAATTTTACAAAGGATATACATATTTTAGGGATGGTGATGTTCTACTTGCCAAAATTACTCCTTGCTTTGAAAATGGAAAAGTTGCAATAGCAGAACATTGTACAAGTGGAATTGGATTCGGAACAACTGAATTTCATGTTTCAAGACCGATAAAAGGAATAAGCAATCCTTATTGGATAAAGTATTTATTAAAAGAAGAAAATTTGCATAATTATGCGACAATAAATATGTCTGGTTCAGCAGGACAAAAAAGAATACAAACACCATTCTTTGAGAAATTGGAGGTATATTTGCCTCCTATCGAGCTTCAGGAACAATTTGCAGACTTTGTAAAACAGATAGACAAATCAAAATTTGTAGTGCAAAAGTCGCTTGATAAGGCACAATTACTGTTTGACAGTTTAATGCAAGAATATTTCGGATAAAAATAAATAATTTTTGGAGTAGTGATGTTGGTACATTTTAAGGAGTGTATCAATATGGAAGAAAAACTTGTGAAAATTATTAACGAAATGGCAGAACACCTTAGTATTGCCCAAATGAAAAAACTTCAAGAGGTACTAATCAAGAATCTTTGTGACGCTGAACCGGAAAAAACAGAGATTTCTAACTATGATTATTTGCAGTTATTTTTAGATGCAAAGAAAATTGAGGGCTGTTCTGAACGCACATTACAGTATTATCAAGTTACTGTAGAAAGGCTGTTTAAAAGCATAAAAACTCCAGTAAGAAAGCAAACTACTGAGGAAATAAGAAAATATTTGTCTGATTATCAGAAAATTAATAATTGTAGTAAGGTGACAGTGGATAATATCCGTAGAAATATCTCAAGTTTCTTTTCTTGGCTTGAAGAAGAGGACTATATTCTAAAAAGTCCTATGCGTAGAATACATAAGATAAAAACTAAACAACAAGTTAAAGAGATTATTTCTGATGAAGTTATTGAAAAACTTAGGGATAATTGTAGTTGTGCAAGAGATTTGGCAATGATTGATTTGCTCTATTCTACCGGTGTTAGAGTAGGTGAACTTGTGAACCTTGATATTTCTGACATTGATTTTGAAGCTAGGGAATGTATTGTTTTTGGTAAAGGTGACAAGGAAAGAAAAGTATATTTTGATGCAAAAGCTAAGTTACATTTGCTTAATTACTTATCAACAAGAAATGACACAAATCCTGCTTTGTTTGTTACCTTAGACTCACCTCATAGTAGGCTAAAAATAAGTGGAGTTGAAATAAGAATACGACAACTAGGCAGAAAATTGAATTTAACTAAAATTCACCCACATAAATTCCGTAGGACTATGGCCACAAGAGCAATAGATAAGGGTATGCCTATAGAACAAGTGCAGAAAATCTTGGGACATTCACAAATTGATACTACTATGCAGTACGCTATTGTAAATCAGGTCAATGTAAAAACTTCCCACCAAAAATTTATAGCCTAAACCTCACAAATTCCAATTTGTGGGATGATGTATGGAATATAAAAAATTAGGTGATATAGCTACTTTTATAAATGGATATGCATTTAAACCATCAGATAGAGGAGAAGTTGGTTTACCAATTATAAGAATTCAAGATTTAACTGGTAATGGATATGATTTAGGTTTTTATAATGGTGAATATCCAAAGAAAGTAGAAATCAATAATGGAGATATATTGATTTCGTGGTCTGCTAGTTTAGGTGTATATGTATGGAATAATGGTAAAGCTTTGCTTAATCAGCATATTTTTAAGGTAGTTTTTGATAAAGTAGAAATTGATAAATATTATTTTGTTTTTGCTATTCAATATTATTTAGATGAGATGAAACGCAAAACTCATGGTGCAACAATGAAACATATTGTAAAAAAAGATTTTGATTGTACTCTAATTCCATATCCTTCTGTAGAAAAGCAAAGAGAAATATCAAATATTTTACTAAAAGTAAAATATATTATTGATACTCGAAAAAAGCAACTAGAAGAGTATGATGAATTAATCAAAGCCCGATTTGTCGAGATGTTTGGAGACCCTATTACCAATCCTATGAGATGGGAAAAGGCATTACTATCAAAGGTTATTGATGTGGTTGGTGGTTATGCTTTTAAAAGTGGAGATTTTAATGAGGATTATGGTGTCCCTGTACTACGTATAGGTAATATTAATTCCGGATATTTTAAGCCAGTAAACATGGTTTATTGGAATGAAGATGAGAAATTAGAGAAATATGCTATCTACCCAGGGGATTTAGTAGTTTCTTTAACGGGAACGGTTGGGAAAAATGATTATGGGAATGTGTGTATAATAGGAGATGATTATAATATGTATTACCTTAATCAAAGAAATGCTAAGTTATCAATTGAAGGTGAAATAAATAAATACTATTTAGCTCAGTTGTTAAAATATGAGGCTATAAAGCAGAAATTAACTGGAATTAGTAGAGGTGTTAGACAAGCAAATATTTCAAACGCTGATATATTAAATTTAATTATTCCAATTCCTCCATTAGCAAAACAAAACCAATTTGCCGACTTCGTTAAACTAATCTACAAATCAAAATTTGTAGAGGAGAAAAATCTCATAATTATGTGTAAAATAAAAAGGAGTCTTTATTATGACCAATTTTGATTTCCTAAAAAAAGAAAAACAATTTGAGAGTTTTGCAGATGTTGCCATATCTGCAGAGAAAATTTTATATATAGATACAGATGCATCTGTGCTGAATTGTAGGAGAGCAATGGAATTTGCAGTAAAATGGATGTATTCTGTTGATAGTTACCTTTCTTTGCCTTATCAGGATTCCTTGATTAATTTGATTAGTACAGAGGAATTTAGAGATATTACTAATCCTGACCTTATCAGAAGACTTGATTTTATCCGTAAAGTTGGTAATATCGTTGCTCATTCAGGGAAGAAAGTTACTGTTGACCAAGCGAAACTTTGTCTTGAAAATCTATATTATTTTATGGATTTTATTGCTTGTTGCTATGGTAAAGAATATGATGTTAAAACTTATGATGTGTCCCTCTTGGATAGTCATAAAGAACAGATAGTTCCGCTACAAAAAACTGATATAGACTTAGAAAAATTAATAAAAGAAAATAAGGAACTAAAGGAAAAATTAACTGCTCGTAGAGAGAAACAACAAGATAATTATGTACCAAAGCCTCTGGAATTAACTGAATATGAAACTAGAAAAATCTATATAGATACTATGCTTTCTGATGTTGGTTGGGTTGAAAATGTAAGTTGGATAAATGAATTTGAGTTGCAAGGTATGCCTAACACTTCAGGTGTTGGATACGCTGATTATGTACTTTTTGGTGATAATGGAAAACCTCTTGCAGTTGTTGAAGCAAAGAAAACTTGTAAAGATGTTGCTATTGGCCGTCAACAGGCAAAATTGTATGCAGATTTGTTGGAAGAAAAGTATGGACAAAGGCCTATTATTTTTCTTACAAATGGCTTCGAAACTCGTATTTGGGATGATAAGAATTATCCTGAAAGGAAAGTATCATTTATATACTCAAAGAGAGATTTGGAAAAATATTTCAATCTTCTTTCTATGCGTACAAGTCTAAAAAATATAAATGTTAATCCTAATATTGCCGGTAGATATTATCAGAAAAGTGCTATATCAGCGGTTTGCAATGCTTTTGATAAACAGAACAGAAGAAAAGCACTGTTGGTTATGGCAACTGGTTCAGGTAAAACAAGAACAGTAATAGCCCTTGTTGATGTATTGTTACAACATGGTTGGATTAAAAATATCCTTTTTCTTGCTGACAGAAATTCACTTGTTACCCAAGCAAAGCGTTCATTTGTAAATTTGTTACCTGACCTTTCAGTTACTAATTTGTGTGAAGAAAAGGATAATTATACTGCTCATTGTGTTTTTTCTACATATCAAACAATGATGAATTGTATTGATAATGTTAGAGATGATGAAGGTAAATTATATACATCCGGCCATTTTGACATAATTATTTGTGATGAGGCTCACCGTTCGATTTATAATAAATATAAAGATATTTTTAATTATTTTGATTCATTCCTTGTAGGATTAACAGCTACACCAAAGGATGAAATAGAAAAGAATACCTACAATATTTTTGAATTAGGTAATGGTGAACCAACTTATGGATATGAACTTGCACAAGCTGTAAAAGATGGTTATCTTGTAGATTTTATGTCAGTAGAAACTACCTTGAAATTTATTGAAAATGGTATTGTATATGATGAACTATCTGATGAAGATAAAAAAGAATATGAAGATACGTTTACTGATGAAAACGGTGAATTGCCTGAAGCAATACAATCCTCTGCTCTTAATGAATGGCTTTTTAACGAAGATACAATTAAAAAAGTATTAAATATTTTGATGACTAATGGCCTTAAAATTGACTATGGTTCAAAATTAGGAAAAACTATTATTTTCGCAAAAAATCATAAACATGCAGAAAAGATTTTTGAAATATTTAATAAGGAATACCCTGAGTATAATGGATATGCAAAGGTAATTGATAACTATACTAATTATGCACAATCTGCTATTGATGAGTTTTCTGACCCTAAAAAATTACCGCAAATAGCTATTTCTGTTGATATGCTTGATACCGGTATTGATGTACCTGAGGTGCTTAACTTAGTTTTCTTTAAGAAGGTTATGAGTAAAGCGAAATTTTGGCAGATGATTGGTAGAGGTACAAGGCTTTGTTCTAGCCTTTTAGATGGTGATGATAAGGGTAAATTTTATATATTTGATTTTTGTGGAAACTTTGAATTCTTTAGAATGGGTGAAGGAAAGCAATCAGCCAATGCTGTTGCGGTTCAAGAAAGAATATTCAACTTAAAAGCCCAAATAGTCTTTAAACTTCAAGATAGTGCATATCGAACATCTGAATTAATAAAATTTAGATGTCAATTGGTTGATGATATGGTTAGTAAAGTTCAAGAATTAAACAAGGACAATTTTGCAGTAAAACAACATTTACGATATGTTGAGGAATATTCTAATGTTGATAGATATAATTCGTTGACATATGAAAACACTTTACAGATTAGGGAAGAACTTGCACCACTAATAATTCCTGATGAAGATGAAATTAGTGCAGTGAGATTTGATGCATTAATGTATGGTATTGAACTTGCCTATCTTGTTGGCAAGAAATATTCAAAAGCTAGAAATGATTTAATGAAAAAAGTTAATGCAGTTTCTAGTGTTGCAAATATTCCTGAAATTCAAGCTCATTCTACTTTAATTAATAAAATACTTCATACAGATTACGTTGATACTGCAGGTATTAATGAATTTGAAATTATCAGAGAGGAAATTCGTGGTTTGTTAAAGTATATTCCTGCTAAAGAAAGAACATCATTTTCTACTACATTTGATGATGAAGTCCTATCTATGGAATGGAAAGAATCAGAACTAGAAAATGATGATTTGATAAACTACAGGGAAAAGGCAGAATATTATGTTCGTGAACATCAAGATAATATTGCAATAGCAAAACTTAAGTCAAACATACCGTTAACCCAGGAAGATATTGAGTCTTTAGAGAGTATTCTATGGAGTGATTTAGGTAGTAAGAGTGATTATCAAGATGAATATGGAGATAAACCTTTAGGAGAATTTGTTAGAGGTATTGTTGGTCTTGATATGAAGGCAGCTAAGGAAGCTTTTTCTGAATTCCTCGATAATTCATCTCTTGATAGCAGGCAAATATATTTTGTTAATCAGATTGTTGAATATATTGTTCACAACGGTATGATGACAGATTTTTCTGTTTTGCAAGAACCTCCATTTACTGACAGAGGTAGTATAGTGGATGTATTTGCAGATTTATCGGTGTGGGCAAAAATTAAAAGTGTAATTGATACTATTAATCATAATGCTGCAGCATAAGAAAACCGGGTGGCCATATTGTCACCCGGTTTTTGCATAATATTTGATTATTCAGCAAACTAGGCTTATTGATTAGTCAATTAGCAATAAACTATCTCATTAATAACTATTTCTTCAGCCCTATTCTTGATATTGTTCATCATCCGGACCCATTTCATTGGGTCTTTAGCTTTCAGCTCCTCGGTTACCTGTTCGTTTTTAGCCATCTGATTAATTAAAAATTCCACTCTCTGCCTTGCTCTGTCTTGAATTTGTTGTAGATGTTCATTTAGCTTGCCTGTAGTTAACAACTCAGTATATGTTATTTTCTTATATTCTTTCAGAAACCTAAACCTCATTTCTGCATACTTTCCATATACCGGTTTCATTTCTGAAACTAGATTTGGTACTAGATAGTCTCCTAGTTGAACATAAGTTAGTCCATTTTCTTCATCTTTGATTGTCATAAAAATCTCTCCTTAAAATTAAATTTATTTGCATACATAAGTTTAACGATTTAAAGCGTTAAAGTCAAGAGAGCTTTTTGAAATTTATTTTTTATTTAAATATTAACAGATAGGCAGTATGTAAAAACACCGACTACTCATTGTAATCGGTGTTTTTATAATATATATGATGTCTTAATTTTCTTCATCTATTTCTTGTAATATGTCAGAAAAATTGCTATATGTTTTGTATCCTGTATTATCGGAAGCGATTAAATCACTTTCAAATCTTGTTAATGTGTTTTCATCAGCAAAAACGTTTATAAATTCAAGTAATTGATTTTCGTCTAGAGAGTTAAAAACCTCTGTAGCATAATCTTTTATATTCATCATATTACATTCCTTCTAATATTTTCTTTACTTCTTTGTGACTAAAAGTTATTGGATTATTATTATGTTCACTCATAGATTCTTTATATATTTTATGGTCAGTTTCATCCTCAATTTTTTCAATGACAGTTTGTTTAAATAGTTCTGTAATACTTATATTATTTATATCAGCATATCTTTTTATAAATCTATAATCTTTATCATTTAGTTCTACAGATATAGTCACAACCATTACCTCCTATTATCAAAGAAAGGACAATTTGTCCAAGGTACTTTATCATATTAGTTTTTTCTAACTATTGTTGTTTTTGTATGAATTAATAATTTCATCAACTTTAGTTTTATCAGAAGTTTTAATTCTAATAACACTATTTCCTTGTGCGTGTATAGGTCCTCCAAAGTTGATACCATTCTTTTCTAGAGCTGTAGCTTCCCTAAATGATACCTTTAAATAGTAATCATCATTTGGATTATAAGTACGTTCACATTCCATTTTTTGCAAAGTAATACCATCAATGCAATAATGATAAATGAATTCATTAATATCATCCATTTTGTTTGTATCATAAAATTCCACCAGCATTTTATAGAAATCTCTTTGTAATTCAATAGGGATAGAAATGATACCAACACCACTTGAAATCATTATTTGGTTTGCAGAAAGCATACCGGTTATCTTATTACCAACACCAAAAATTTGACTACGCATTAAATACAACATCATTGTAATAGCCTGTTCTGTAGGATTTGTAATAGTTTTAATATCTTCAATTTCTTCCTTTATTTTGCTTTCAATAGGTGGCCCTAGTTTTCGTCTTGTACTACCAATAGGTACCGGAAAATTTCTAATAAATCCTGCGTTAGGAATAAGACTATATTCCGCATATTGATTAATTTTACAAATATACTGATAATCAATAGGATATTCTATAGTATCCAAAATAAATTGCCAAGCGTATTTTAAGTTATTAATCGCAATTACAGTGCTTACTTCTATATCAGAGATAATTGAACCTCTATAAATTGCTTCTGTATCCGGAAAAGTTACATTTAAACCCTCAAGTTTAGCACTTTTCCAAATAATATCAACAATATTTCTTTTGGAAAGAAATATATTATTTTCTAGAGTCATTTGAAACTTATTTTCCATATAATTACTCCATTTAAAATAATGATTTTGAATACATAAATTCAAAGACAAATGTCGGAACAATTTTCCCATATTAAAAAAAAGTGGCTGTTATCTAAACAGTCACTTAGTCAGTGTTACTTTTTGTCGCATTCTCCTGATATGGTGGTCAGATGGTAGCGAAGCACAACATTAGAATGAGTAATAAACATCCATCAATTAAATTATATGCCATGTACAAATAAAAATCAATAATGCAATATTAAGATTAGTATTTATAAATTTATTTACATATTGTTGCGTTTATTATATTGGCACTTATAGGTTATATTTTTACTCCCAATCGTAATTATCTTTATTTGCTTCAAGCCAATCTTCCATATCCTTTATGGTAATTTCTTCATTTAGGCATTGTGTCCTAATGTGGCGTGTTGACTTTGACCATAATGTAAATTGTTCAGGGGTGATTACCTTCCATTAAGTGAGCAGAGAAATGAACCGTTGAAAATTTTATATCAAACTGCAGAAGATGGCCTAGAAGATACAATTATCCCTCGCCTTAAAAAGTTTGATGCTAACTTTGAAAATATTGCAGCAATTAACGACAAAGATTTGAGTTTTATTGACTATGATGTTATTGAGGAAAGCATATTGGACTTTGGTGCAAATATTATATTTTTCGATCCACTACAAGCTTTTATCGGTAAGAGTAATATATCTAGTACAAATGAAATGAGAACTGTTTTAGGTCCTTTATCCGAAATTGCAAACCGTACCGGTTGTGCTATAGTAATTTTATTTCATTTCAATAAAAATTTTTCTGCTCCAAGCATGTACAGAATATTAGGTTCAATAGATATTGTGGCTTTGGCTCGTTCCATTTTAGTTTTGTCAGACCATCCGGATGATGAAAACAAGAAAGTACTATGCCCTATTAAAAATAATTTTAGTAATGTTAATCAATCATTGGTATTTAAAATTACTGATGATGGTATTACATGGTTGGAGTATTGTGACATAGACTCTAATGAGTTATCACAGACCTATAGTCCAACAAACTTTAAGAATGCTTGTGATATGCTTACAGAATTATTAAAGAATGATAATATGAAATCAAGAGATATTATTGATATTATGTTGAAAGCAGGTATAGGTTTTACGACACTTATAAAGGCTAAAAAACACCTTAATGTTAAGTCTAAGAAAATCGGAAAATGTTGGTACTACGAAAAATTGTCTCTTGATGATGGGGCTGGTGACTATTTTGAGTAAAAAGGGTAATGGCGAAGGTTCTATTAGAAAAAGAAAAGATGGAACATGGGAAGCAAGATACACTATTGGATATAACGAAAATGGAAAGCAAGTGCAAAAATCGTTATATGGTAAAACAAGACAAGAAGTTCAGAAAAAGCTTACAAAAATCAATGCTAGTAGAGATGATGGTTCATATATAGAACCTAATAAGGTTTTATTAAGTGAATGGTTGATTTATTGGTTGAAAAACTATGTTCAAAACAAATTAAAGCCAAGTACATATGCAAGTTATCAAACATATATTTATAAGCATATTAACCCTTTAATAGGAAAGCTATATTTAAGGAAAATCTCCACTAATGATTTGCAACTATTTTTTAATAAGAAACATAAGTCAGGAAGATTAAACGGAAAAGGTGGACTTAGTTCAAAAACTATGAGGAATATGTACAATATGTTTCATGAAGCATTGCAACAAGCAGAAATAAATAGACTTATAAATAACAATCCTATTAATGGAGTTATTTTGCTAAAGATGCAAGAAAATAAAATGCAAATTTTTAGTGAAGCAGAAATAACAAAGATTTGTAATTGTTCAAAAAGTAAAAGGCTAGGGTTTGCGATTCCATTTGTTTTTAAAACAGGTTTGAGAATTGGTGAAGTGTGTGCATTAAAATGGTCTGACTTTAATTTGGAAGATAGGACATTTGAAGTTAGTCGAACTTTACAAAGGGTACAAAAGAAAAAATCTGAATTAAAATATGGTGAGCCAAAAACTTATATTCATGAAGGCAATACTAAGACTCAAAATTCAAACAGAGTTATTCCGTTGTCTCCAAAAATATATGAGCAACTTTTGCAGTACAAAGAAAAACAAAAAGAAGAAAAAGCCCTATTAGGTATGGAACTTAAAAATAATGATTATGTATTTTCAAATGAGTTTGGAAGATTTATTGAGCCTTCTTATTTGCGAAAAGTTTACAATAGAATACTGGATAAAGCGGAGGTTAATCATCTAAAATTCCATTGTATGCGTCACACTTATGCAACGCTCATGATTGAAAAGGGCGTTGCAGTAAAAACAGTAAGTGAAATTTTAGGCCATGGTTGTGTTGAGGTGACAATGAATTTATATTGTCATCCTTCCATTGATGCTAAAAGAAAAGCTGTTAACGATTTGGACAAGTTCCTTGATTTTTAGGTGATTGGGTGAGCAAAAATTATTTTGCGATTTTTTGAAAATATGGGTTTTAGGGACACTGCCCCTAACAAGTGATTTGGTGTACAAAGTACATACAAAATCTGTGCTTGCGCCCCCAAACAGTTTTTACTGTTTAGGGGGTCAATCCAACAGAAAATAAAGTGAATTTTTACACGATTGGAAAAGAGTATGGAATACAAAACTAAAAATACTAGAATTAATTTAAGAGTAACTGAAGAAGATAAAAAATTAATTTTTGAAAGAGCTGATGAACTTGGAGTATCAGCTTCAACATATATAGTTGCTTGTATAAGAAAAAATAGAATTGTTAATCTTGAAGGACTAAAAAGTGTTATTCGTCAACTTTACAGAATTGGTGCTAACATAAATCAAATTGCAATTAAAGTAAATTCTTCAAATACAATTTCTCAAAATGATATTAAAAAGGTGAAGGATCTGTTTACTAAGTGTTTTAAGATTATTGATGAATTTATCATTAATAATACTGTTGAGGATTTTGAGATTAATAGAACTTTAAAAGAGATTATGAAAAGATTAAGTAAAATTGAAAAGAAGTTATCATAAAAATTTCATTTTTACTTTTGGCGAAGTTGATTTTTTCTTTGATAAATAAAAAGGTCTTTACAAATTTATTTTTTACTTTTTATAAAAACTTAATGCAGATAATTTATACGAAAAACACCAGCTTTGTATTTTTACATATAAAACCGGTATTTAAAAATATTATCAAAAAATTTTATAATATAAAATCAGCTTTACCTTTGATGGTAAAGCTATTTCATTACAATTCACATTTAAAGCTGTGTTACACTTCGCATAAGCCGTTCGTATTTAGAGTAGTGAAACACTCAACATTAATCTGTGAGTACACTATAATTCAAAGTTCGGTTAAATTTAAAAAGATGTAAAAATAGTTAGTGCTACTTTTATGGGAAGAAGTTGTTTCAAGAAGTCAAGGGGACACCCAAAACTTCTTGACTCCTTGACCTCTTGACTTAAAAAACTAAAATAATTATGAAAATGAAACCAACAGAAATAGAAATAAAAGTCCAAATTAAACCGGGAAAGGGTGATTTAAGGGTAAAATATACTGATAATTAAGAAATAAAACAAAAAGAAAATGGCTTAAACTCAGTGTTTAAGCCATTCTTGTTGGATGCAGGGACCGGATTTGAACCAGCGACCTCCGGGTTATGAGCCCGACGAGCTACCAAACTGCTCTACCCTGCGATATTCATAAAAACACGCCAATTCCTTTTGACGTAAATACAGTATATCAAATCTATATATACTTGTCAAGGGCTATATATAAAAAATATAAAAAACTTTTAAAATTATCGTAAAATCGGTGTTTAAATAAGTTTAAAATGACTTTTGAGTAGATAATTTCTTGTTGTTTAAGTTTTTTAATTTTTAAAATTTGAGTGAAATTTAGAAGAGAATTAAAGAATAAATTTAAAATACTAATATATTATATGAGAATTAATATAAATTAATACATATTAATTGCATTTTTATCTTCACTTTGTTATAATGAAATATAAGTGTTACTACACAATTAATAATGATATTATGGGACAAGGAGTGAGTATTATGTGTAAAAAGTGCGATAAAGAGAAATTTTATATTACAACTGCTATCGCTTACACTTCAAGAAAACCACATATAGGTAACAGTTACGAAATTGTTATGACAGATGCTATTGCAAGATATAAGCGAATGCAGGGCTACGATGTATTCTTCTGTACAGGTACTGACGAACATGGTCAGAAGATTGAAGAATATGCTGAGGCAGCCGGTGTAACTCCTAAGGAATATGTTGATAAGGTTGCCGGAGAAATTAAAGAAATTTGTGACCTATTAAATACAACTTACGATCACTTTATTAGAACAACTGACGAACATCACGAAAAGACAGTTCAAAAGATATTTAAGAAATTATATGACCAAGGTGATATTTATAAGGGCGAATATGAAGGTCTTTACTGTACACCTTGCGAAAGTTTCTGGACAGAAAGCCAGTTAGTTGACGGTAAGTGTCCTGACTGTGGTAGAGAAGTAAAACCTGCTAAGGAAGAAGCATATTTCCTAAAGCTATCTAAGTATCAGAAACAACTAGAGGACTTTATTGAAGAACATCCTAACTTCATTTATCCTGAAAGCCGTAAAAAGGAAATGGTTAATAACTTTATTAAACCGGGTATTCAGGATTTATGTGTTAGTCGTACATCATTTAAGTGGGGCATTCCTGTTGACTTTGACCCTAAGCATGTTATTTATGTATGGATTGATGCACTATCAAACTATATCACTGCTTTAGGTTATGATTGTGGCGAAAATAGCGACAAGTACAGAAAGTACTGGCCTGCTGATGTTCATATTATCGGTAAGGATATTCTAAGATTCCACACAATCTATTGGCCAATTATGCTAATGGCTCTTGGTGAACCACTACCTAAACAGGTATTTGCTCATCCATGGCTACTATTCGGTCAGGACAAAATGAGTAAATCAAGAGGTAATGTTATTTATGCTGATGACCTTGTAAAGCTAATCGGTGTTGATGCAGTTAGATATTACCTACTATCAGAAATGCCTTATGCATCCGATGGTTCTATCACATATGAAACAATCTTTGAAAGATATAACTCTGACCTAGCTAATACAATCGGTAACTTAGTTAACCGTACTATTGCTATGAACAACAAGTATTTTGACGGTGTTATTCAAGAACCAACTGCTGAAGAAGTTCTTGACTTTGAAATCAAGACTGCTTGTACTGATACAGTTAAAAAGGTTGATGAACTACTAACAACATATAGAGTTGCTGATGCACTAGAAGCTATTGTAGCTTTAGCAAAGAGATGCAACAAGTACATTGACGAAACAATGCCTTGGGCATTAGCTAAGGATGAAGAAAAGAAAGCAAGACTTGGTACAGTACTTTACAACCTACTTGAAGGTATCAGATATATTGCAATTTTACTTTCACCATTTATGCCTGAAACATCAGACAAGATTATGGAACAGCTAAATTGTGACAATAAGGATTACGATACACTTGATTCATTTGGCACATTAAAGCCGGGTGTAAAGGTTAACAAGGCAGTTCCTCTATTTAACAGACTTGATTCTGAAAAGTTACTTGCTGAAATTCACGCAAAGCAAGAAGAAGCAAAGAAGAACGAAAAGAAAACTGCACCAAAGATTGAAGGCCTTGCACAAATCGGTATTGATGATTTTGCAAAGGTAGAACTTCGTGTTGGTGAAATCAAGGCTTGTGAACCAATTAAGAAGTCTAAGAAGTTATTAAAACTAACAGTATTTGACGGTGAAAAGGACAGAACAGTTGCCTCAGGTATTTCTCCTTATTATAAGCCTGATGAACTTGTTGGCAAGAAGATTGTTCTTGTTGCTAACCTAAAACCTGCAAAACTTTGTGGCGTTGAAAGCAACGGTATGATTCTTGCTGCAAGTACCGGTGATGATGTAAAGGTTATCTTCCTAGATAATGAAATTCCTGCAGGTAGCAAAATTTCTTAATTTTACTTAAAGTATTAGAGGTTAGTTCTTCTAACCTCTAATAGTGGAGAATATATGTATAACAATATTTTTGACGGTCATTGTCACTATGATGACGAATGGTTTGATGAAGATAGATATAGTCTTGTGGAAAGTTTACCCGGTAAAGGTGTTTGTGGTGTTGTAACTAACGGTACAGACCTTGAAAATGTAAAAACTGTACTTGACCTATGCAGTAAATACGACTTTGTGTATGGTACAGTGGGTATTCATCCTGAATGTTTAGAAAATTTACAAGAAAATTATCTTGACAAAGTGGCAGAAATATCTGAAAATAAGAAAATAGTTGCCATTGGTGAAATCGGACTTGATTATCATTGGGATATTCCAAAGGATAAGCAGATAGAGGTTGTAAAATCTCAGCTTAAACTTGCCAATGACCTTGATATGCCGGTAGTCTTTCACGACAGAGAGGCTCATGGTGACAGTATGGAGCTACTGAGAAAGTATAAGCCTAAGGGACTTTTGCATTGTTACAGTGGTAGCACAGAAATGCTGAAGGAAGTCCTAAAGCTGGGTATGTATATTTCTCTTGGTGGTGTTGTTACTTTCAAGAATGCCAGAGTGCCGGTAGAAGTAGCAAAGGCAGTGCCTGTTGACAGACTACTACTTGAGACAGATGCTCCTTACTTAGCTCCTGTGCCTTATAGAGGAAAAAGAAATGATAGTTCATATATCAGTTATATTGCTGAAAAGATTGCTGAAATCAAAAATATGGACACACAAGAGCTAATCAACATTACAACAGAAAATGCCAAAAGAATGTATGGCATTAAATAAGGTATGAATAGTGGTAAAACACATTTATATATACAGAAAAAACTGTAAATAACGAAAAAATCTGCACTTCAAATGAGGTGCAGATTTTTTTACATAAAAATAGGTAAACTGTATTCGTAAAGTATATCATTGGTTTCCATAATAGAGCAATCGTGTTGCAAACAAAAGATTACAACAGCATCTCGCCTATTCCTTGGATAAAGTTCACTATATGTACATTTCTTTAGGAAAGACTGAGTTTCCCTAAGGTTAAGTCCCATACCAAAGCATAGCATAATAACTTTATCCCTACTGGGCTTTTTTGTACCGGAAAAAATCTGGTAGCCATAGTGCTTTTCAATAAGGCTATTGTCTAGGACTTGGCTTTTTGTTAAGCCTTTTTCTTTCAGAAAATAAGCCAAAATTTCCGGTATGCTATCGGGATAAATTTCTTCAATATTTTCAGAGAAATACTCCCCTATATTTTCACCGTTTTCTAAGATTTTAAAAAGATCATCTGTTTTCTTGTTCATAGTAAACCTCTTTTATATCTATATTTTATATGTTATAATATTTTTAGCAAATTATCAAGGGGTATGTAATGGATAAAAGTAAATTACTTCTTTGGCAATTTAGAGAGATTGGTCAGATAAATAAGAACACTGTTGTTGTGTATAATGATTACTTACAAAGACAAATGATTCTGAAAATTTTGCCAAGACAGAACCTTCCTGTTTTGAAGGATATAATGAAAATTAAACACCCTAACTTGATGGAAATATATGATGTTATGGATGACGGTATAAACTGTAATTGCCTATGTGAATTTGTATTTGGCAATAACTTGGATAAAATTGTTTATAACAAAATGGGAGTTGACCCTAAAATTGCTGAAAAGTGGATGGTACAACTTTGTAATGGTGTTGAAACTTTACATCAAAAAAATATTATCCATAGGGATATTACACCAAACAATGTTATGATAGATTATGAGGGAAACATTAAGCTGATTGACTTTAATATTTCTAGGGAGAAAAAGCAAAATGCAGCTAGAGATACCACAATTTTAGGTACTGCCGGTTATGCCTCTCCCGAACAATTTGGATTTACCCAAACCGGTTTTGGTACAGATATTTATGCTATGGGTGTACTTCTTAATTTTATGCTAACGGCTAAAATGCCAAATGAAAAACTATGTAGTGGTAAGTACGCATTAATAGTGAAAAAAGCAACCCAAATAAAGGAAGAAGATAGATATTCTTCTGTTGCCGGTTTAAGGTGTGCTATTCAGGGCAAAGGTGGCGAAAAGTTACCTTTGACTGATAGAATAACAACTAATTTGCCTGGATTTAGAAGAAACAAAACTTCACATAAGGTTATCGCTATAATTGGATATATACTTTATTTTATTTTACTATATTGTGCTATTGATGTAACTTTTATCAATGGTGATGTTGATAGTTTAATAAATGGTTTTGTTGCTTGGTCTTTAGTGCCATACATATGTTTCTTTGATGTTGGAAATGTTAGCAGATTTTTAGGTAAAGGCACTCAGCAAAGCAAGAAAACTATTCTAAAAATTATCGGTGTAGCACTTATGATTATAATTCCATGCCTAACACAATATATCGACATAATTATTTAATATGTTAATTTGTATAATATTATAACCTATTTTTTTACATTGGTTGTATGCTAGTAGCATAACAAATAGCTATAATAATAATTTACTATATAGACAGGGAATTCAATTAAGGAGGAATAAAATATGAAAAACCCTGTTAAGAAAATTTTATGTACGGTTATGGCTCTATTGGTTGTGGGAACATCAGGTGTGGTGTTTACCGGTTGTGGAAGTGATAACAGTAAAGACAGTTCATCTTCTAAAGAAAAAACAACAACTGAGGTAACAAAAGCTACAAATTCTGACGGTGAAGAATATGAGGAAATTGAATGGCCTTCTGATGGTATTGCCGGCAGGCTACCTGAACCAAAATCAAATATAGGTGAAATAGCTAGTGATAGTTCTGATTATTTACAGATCACCTTAGCTGGAGTAGTAAAAAGTGACTTTGCCCAGTATATGAAAGATTGTAAGACTAACGGATTTACAGTAGATTATGATTATTATGATGATAATTATAGTGCTAAAGATGCAAGTGGATATGAATTATCACTTTATTATGATAAAGTAAATCAAACTATGGAAATATGGTTAGATGCTCCGGATGAAGAAGAAACAACTGTTGCAACAAAGCCTAAAACAACTAAGCCTAAGGCTACAAAACCGAAAGCAACTAAGCCTAAGGCTACTAAGAAAACAACAAGCCAAAAGTCAAATTCAACAAGTGGTGTAAATGCTGACTTTAAAGCAACAATGGACAGTTATGAAGAATTTTTCAATGACTATGTTGATTTTATGAAGAAGTATAAGAATTCAACTGATATTACATCAATGGCAAGTGATTATGCTGACTATATGACTAAGTATAGCGATATGATGCAAAAACTTAATGATATTAAGTCAGAGGACCTTTCTACAGCAGATTTGGCTTATTATAATGAAGTTAATGCTCGTATTACAAAGAAACTTGCAGAAGTTGCTAACTGATAGTGGAGGGCAATATGGACACTTTACAGAAGAAAAATAATTTATTTATCCCTTTCATTGTGGCAGTTATCGGTTCAGCCTTAATGATACTGACAATTTTCTTACCTTATACTTCAGCTACTAAGGAATTTGCTGAAAGAATAGATTCTTACCCTGAGGCAGTAGCTTATAGTAATACTGACATTAAGGTTAGTGATGTGAAAAATGTTTCTATGGTTCAGTATGCTAGTATGTACAGCAGTAACAGTAAAGAGATTTTACATCAGTCGTCTGTGGGCATAATCTATGTTGTGATAGTTGTAGGCATAGGAATATTTTCTCTTTTATCATTGATTTTTGCTTTACTGAAAAAGCCTATTCCACTAATAATATCTGATGTGTTGGCTTTTGGTGTATTTACATTTTTAGGTTGGGACTTTAGAGATAGAGGTCTTATGAGAAGTGCTTATAATTGGGGCATTGGTTACTACTTATTTTACATAGGTATAGTTATGGCTCTTGTTGGTGCAGTTCTCTTAATAATGGCAAAAAAGAAAGGAAAAAAGCAACTACAAGAAAATTAAAAACAATATAAAAAGACCGACAGTAGCTTAACTGTCGGCCTTTTGTGTTATAGAAAAATTATCTATATTTATTAACTATCTTTTCATATTTACCGTTACTCATAATCTTCTTTAGACCTGAGTTAAAGGCTTTTACAAATTCTTTTTCTTCACCTTTATTAACCATTAGTGAAAGTGAGTCGGTCTTTTCTTCATTTTCAAAGGTTTTGAATTTTTCACCATTTTTTATAGCAGATTTAACACTTAATGTATCATCAAAGAAACCTGCAATTTTGTTATTTTTGCAATCAAGATACATTTCCTTTTCTGTAGTGTATTCCCTAACTGTTAGGTTGTACTGTGGTGCAATTTGGTTTGCAAAATCCTCACCGTAACTGTCCTTTATAACACCGATTTTCTGATGAAGTAACTGTTCGTAAGAATTAATATTACTGTCATCTTTAGTAGTAAAGATAATACCCTTTTGATAGTAACTGTCTGTTGAATCGTAATTACCGTTCTCATTTATTAATTCACTACTTGCAGAAATGTAATTATCCTTTTCTGAATCATTTACATAGTTAATAGTGAAATTTTCTTCCTTACTAATAGCATCTAATAAGTCAACCTCTAAGCCCTTTGCCTTGTTATCTTCAAAATTGCTATAAGGTGAGTTGTTATCCTTGATTAAAACATTGTATGTTTTTGTATCTTTACAACCGGTAAATATGGCTAGAGAAATTATTATTAAAAGTGAGAGTGAGATAATTTTTTTCATAATATAATCACCTTTCTGTAATATAATTATCATTTAAATGTATATAATTGTCAAGTAGTAATGATTTGAATAATTATTTTCTATGTGATATAATGTGAAAATAAAAATCAAAGGAAGAGTATAATGAGAAACTTTTTTTACAAAATAGCTCAATTTATGAACGGCAGATATGGTCACGATAAGCTAAATATGGCTTTGCTGATTTTTTGGCTTGTACTTCAAATTATTTGGATGTTTACAAGATTTTGGGTTATCGGTATCTTAGATATACTTGTAATTGTGCTAATAGTGTATAGAAGTTTGTCAAAAAATATTCAGAAAAGAATGTACGAAAACCGTAAATTCCTTTCAATTACAAGTGGCATCAGCAAGGAATTTAATCTTATAAAAAGAATGTGGCATGACCGTAAAACCCATAGATATGTAAAATGCCCTTACTGTAAAGCTCAACTTAGAGTAAAGTATCAGCGTGGTAAACACAAAGTCCATTGTCCTAAGTGCAATGAATACTTTGAAAAAAGAATATTATTATAATTTTTAAAAGCCTTATCCTTGTGGATAAGGCTTTGTTACTATCTGCTATTTTACGATTAGTTCCTTAATTTTGTAAACATTACCGTCCATAATCTGGTATGGTGTATTTACTTTTCCTTTAATTTCAGGACTGATTGATTGATGAATATATAGGCTCTTAATACCTGCTCTTTTACTGCCGTTAATGTCAGCTTTGTAGTCATTACCAATCATTACACATTCCTTTTTGTCAAGTCCGTATTCTTCGATTAGACCGTTGTAGAAACAAGGATTAGGTTTACTTACTTCTCTGTCTGAACTGATAAAAATACCATCAAAATATGGTGTTAGTCCCAGCATATTCATTTCGTTCATAGTGAAACTTCTCTGTGCATTTGATAGCAAGAAAATCTTTTTGCCTTTAGCCTTTAGTGTGTCTAATAAATCAATTACACCGTCATATAACTTAACATATTTTGTTGAGTAGCAACGGAAGATTGCACATACATTCAGTACTTCTTCATCAGTTACTTCAACATTTTTTAGGTTGAAAAGTTCCTTGAAAACTTTTTCGATCTTAATGTCAACATTGTTTTTGTATTCAGGATGAACAGCCTTGATTCTTGCCTTTTCTTCCTTACAAAGACGATTATATTCTTTGTGAAATTCTTTGCCTGTGTATTTAGCACCTTTATAACTGTAAAATAGTGCCATCTTTTCCCACAAATCGTCACTCCACTCATCTGTGTTAATGTCGATTAGTGTTCCGTATAAATCAAAAATGTAGTTTTTAAACATATTATCACCTAAGTGGATTCTATCATAATAAATAAATATTTGCAATGAAAATTTACTGTGATATAATGAAATAAATATTTTATTAATGAGGAAAAGCTATGACTAAGAAAGAAATTGCAATTCTTGCAGTAGATGCACTGAAAAAAGAATTTCCTGATGCAATCTGCTCACTAACATATAAAGACCCACTGCAACTATTAGTTGCCACAAGACTTGCAGCACAATGTACCGATGCAAGAGTAAATATGGTAACACCTGCCCTATTTGAAAAGTATAAATGTGCTGAGGATTTTGCCAATGCAAATGTAGAGGATGTTGAAGAATTAATAAAGTCCTGTGGTCTGTATAAGACTAAGGCTAAGTCCCTTGTTGCAATGGGTAAAGCCTTAACAGAACAGTACAACGGTGTTGTGCCTGATACATTGGAAGAACTAATCAAACTTCCCGGTATTGGCAGAAAAACTGCTAACCTTGTAATGGGTGATATTTTCGGTAAACCGGCAGTAGTTGTTGATACTCACTGTATCCGTATTACAAGAAGATTAGGTTTGCATAATGAGAAAGACCCAAAGAAAATTGAGTTTATACTTAGAGATTTACTTCCTCCGGAAGAAAGTAATGACTTTTGCCACAGAATTGTACTTCACGGCAGAAAAACTTGTGACGCAAGAAAGCCTAAGTGTGAACAGTGTTGTATGAAAGATTTTTGTAAAAAGAATATTTAAAACAAAACCCTTTGCCACTCGGTAAAGGGTTACTTTTATTAATGAGAAAAATAAAAAACACCTTTCAAAATACAATAAAATGTTGAAGTCTATTGTAAAAATGAAAGGTGATTTAATGGTTAAATTATAAGTGTAAAATACTTGTTGCAATTAAGAAATAAACAACAAGGCTCACTGCATCAACAATTGTTGTGATAAACGGTGACGCCATAACAGCAGGGTCAAATCCTAACTTGTAAGCAAACATAGGCAAACAACAACCTATGATTTTGGCTACAACAACAGTAATTGCAAGAGTTAAGCAAACTACCAATGCAACATAAACTGTAACATCAGGATTGCCTAGGAGAATTCTGTCAACCAGTATTACCTTTGCAAAAGCAGCAAGGGAAAGAGCAACACCACACATTAGGGCAACTCTAACTTCTTTCCATATGACTTTTACAAGGTCTTTAAACTGTATTTCATGTAGTGACAATGCACGAATAATTGTAACTGAGGACTGACTACCTGAGTTACCACCTGTATCCATAAGCATTGGAATAAATGCAGTCAGTACAACTGAAGAAGCCAAAGCGTCTTCAAATGAACTGATAATCATACCTGTAAATGTGGCAGAAATCATCAGTAACAGTAGCCAAGGAATACGGCTTTTCCATGTTTCGAAAATACCTATCTTTAGGTATGGCGTATCGGTATTAGGTGTGATAGCAGCCATTTTCTGAATATCCTCGGTAGCCTCTTCTTGCATAACATCAACGGCATCATCAACTGTGATAATACCAACAAGACGATTTTCTTTATCAACTACCGGTACTGCTAGGAAGTCATATTTCTTAATAATACTTGCTACTTCTTCCTGGTCGGTTAGTGTCATAACTGAGATTACATTGGTGTCCATAAGTTCAGAAACCTTTGTATCATCATCAGCAAGTAGCAAATCTTTAATAGTGATAATACCGATAAGTTTACTTAGATTATCGGCAACATAACAAGTGTAGATAGTCTCTTTATCAACACCTGTTCTTCTGATTCTTTTGATTGCCTCTTCGGCAGTCATACTTGGTCGCAAAATAACAAGCTCAGTTGTCATAATTGAACCGGCTGAATCCTCTGGAAATTTCAGCAACATATTAATTTGTTTTCTTTCTTCCGGAGAACTTTGACGAAGAATACGCTTAACTACATTAGCAGGCATTTCTTCAATCATATCAACCATATCATCAAGGAACATATCGTCCAAAACTTCTTTAAGCTCAGTATCACTTAGTGAATGAATAAGAAACTTTTGGGTTTCGTCATCCATTTCTACGAAAGTATCGGCAGCAATATCTTTTGGCAATAGTCTGTAGAGAAGTGGCATTTTCTCATCTTGAAGTTCTTCAAAAATTGCGGCAATATCCACAGGATTCATTGTTGTAAGTATGTCACGCAATGTTGCATACTTCTTGCTCTTTAGCAGAGTTTCAATAGTATCTTGCAAAGTAACAGTACTTGTTGTTTCCATGGGGAAAACTCCTTTCTTATTTAAATTTTAGTCAAAGTAAAGAATCTTTCCCCGAAAAAATCTAAAAGAAATCTATGAACCCTAGAAGTCCACAGAACATCTTTGTGCTTTTCCCGGGAACCGAGCCTAAACTACCTCCAGCGTCCACGATTTCACCTCAATTACATAAAAATTTGCCCAATAGGGCTATTATTATTGTACACCTTATAAAACAATCTTGTCAATGAAAAATTATGTTAAAAACAAAAGAAAAACCACTTGCATAAATACAAGTGGTTTAAGTAAATAGCTATATGAAATTAGCAGAAGAAAACATCCATTTCTTTTGCTTCGCCATCGGCAACAAAATATGCTTTCTGATCCTCAGGTTTTAGATATACAGTGATTTCCTTTGCGTCTTTACCGTTAACAATTTTAACATTGTTAATAACATCTTCAAGAGCAACTTTAGCACCGTTATATTCAACAAATACCTTTACAGCAGTTTCTACCTTAGCAGGAGCTTCTGTCTTCTTAGCTGAAGGAACTCTCTTTGAAGGAGTCTTTTCTGTAATCTTCTTTGTAGGTGTCTTAGTTGTAGTTTTCTTAGTAGCTGTTTTCTTTGTAGTAGTCTTTTTAGCAGTAGTTTTCTTTGCAGGTGCTTTTTCTGCAACCTTTTCTACTTTCTTTTCTTCTACCTTTTCAGCTTTCTTAGGTTCAGCCTTAACTTCTGCAGTTGTAGCCTTTGGTGTAACCTTAGTTTCAACTGTCTTTGTTTCTACTTTCTTAGTAGCTTCTGCCTTAACAGGAGCAGTTACCTTTTCAGTAGCCTTAGTAGCAACTGTAGCTACCTTTTCTGTTTTTGCGTCAGCCTTTGCAGTAGTTGTAGTAGCCTTTACTGCCTTAGAGGCTGTAGTCTTTTTTGTTGCCATTATGAAAAACCTTCTTTCAATATATACGGCAGTAATATGCCTTATGTTAAAATTATAAGATTTTTACAATGTTAAGTCAATTTATTGTGGCAAAATTCGGAAATCTGTACAGATATGTTGTTTTGTAAAATATTCGTTTGCACAATTGTTACAAAAGATTTTGTCGATTTCAGTAGTTATCAACAAAAATCTTTCATTTATTATTCATACTGCAACAAATTTAAGGTGAAATTTAGGCGGCTTTAACGAAAAATTGCAAATCTATTGTAAAAATTATATAATAGTAGTGAAATGTAAAAGATAAGTCCCATTTTTGGGACAGTGAATGTGATATTATATAGGAGATGAAGTAGTGGAAGAAAAGCTACAACGGTTACTTGAAGATGCAAGTAAGGATGAAAATTTAAGAAATAAGCTACTGGAAACCAGAAATTCAGAGGACCCTATGAAGTGTTTTTGTGACACTTGTATTAGCCTTGGATATGAAATTTATCTTGGTGAACTTTTTGCTTACGGTCAAGAAATGAATGACTCTAAGATGCGTTCCGTAAATGGTGGTGGTGTTTGTTCTATTGACGGATGGGACGATGCCTATGATATGTTTTTTGCATCATTGGAGGTTATGAAATGATAAGTAATTTCTTAACTGTAGGTCAGCAAGTAGTGGTTTTGTTTATACTTATCGGTGTTGGATTTGTATGCAAAAAGGCTACGCTGATAAGTGACAAAGCTATAAAAAGTTTAACAAATCTTGCCCTTTATGTGGCAACACCTTGTGTTATTATTGTGTCATTCCAAAATTGCGAATTTACAAGTGATAAGTTGGTTAATATGCTTGTTATGATTTTGTCCGTTGCAATAATTCATATTGGCAGTATAGTGGTTTGTACTCTTATTTTTAGGAACAAAGATGAAGCAAAAAAGGTTGTCCTTAGGGTTGGCAGTATTTTTTCTAACTGTGGGTTTATGAGTTTGCCACTTCAAAAGGCTATTTTAGGAAATGACGGTGTGTTTTACGGCGCAATTTATGTTGCAGTATTTAACATATTTATTTGGACCTATGGGCTTGTTGCAATGAGTGGTGACAAAAAGGAACTTAGCATTAAAAGGCTGATTACCAATCCCGGTATTGTAGGTGTTGTTATTGCAATTTTACTTTGGGTTTTCCATATTCAGTTGCCAACTATTCTTTATTCGCCTATTGATTATTTAGGTGCGTTAAACACTCCTATACCTATGATTATCATTGGTTGTCAACTTGCAAATACTTCACTAAAAAGTATGTTTACCGATAAGTACAGTTATCTCTGTATAGGTATAAGGTTAGTGGCAATACCTTTAGTTTCCTTATTCTTGCTTTATCTCTTTGGTGTAAGGGGCAATATGCTTGTGGCAACAGTTATTGCAACTTCAGCACCATCAGCAGCTACAACTACAATGTTTGCTACAAAGTATGACAGAGATGTACCACTTTCTGTTAGCTTGGTTTCTGCTACAACACTTGCATCTATTGTAACAATGCCAACTATTGTTGCTATTTCACAGATGTTTGCATAAGGGGATGTTTCTATGGCAAGAAGTGAAAATCATAGGCAAAAGCTACTGTATCTTCTTAAGATGTTTTATGAAAAAACAGATGAAGACCATGGTATGAATGTTTATGAAATTATTGATTATTTAGAGAAAAATGATATTGAGGTAGAGAGAAAGACAGTTTATAGAGATATAAAGACTTTGCAAGAATTTGGCATTGATATTAATAAGTATAAAAGCAAAGATGTTTCCTATAAATTACTTGGCAGAACCTTTGAATTGCCTGAATTAAAGCTACTTGTGGATTCTATTCAAAGCAGTAAATATATTACTGAGAAGAAAAGTGTTCAGCTAATTAAAAAGTTGGAAAGTCTGACTTCCGAATATGAGGGTAAAGAACTTCAAAGACAGGTTGTTGTAGCTAATCGTGTAAAGTCTATGAATGAGAAAATTTACCACAATACAGACAATATCTACAAGGCTATTAATGAAGGTAAAAAAATTACTTTTAATTATTACCATTGGGTAGTTGACTTTAATACAAAGTCAAAAGCGCTTCTAAGGAAGAAAGATAAACTGTACAAGATTTCACCATTGTTTTTAGCTATTGATGATGAAAATTATTATCTAATCGGTTACGACAGTAAGAATAAAAAGATAAAGCATTATCGTGTTGACAAGATGGCACAAATAGAAGTCTTTGATGAAAAAATTGATAGTAAAGGCATCGAGAGAAAGTGTGATCCTGCTACATATGCAAAAAAGGTTTTTGGTATGTTCGGTGGTGATGAAGTAGAGGTTAAACTTATGTTCAGAAACGACCTTATCGGTGTTGTTATGGATAGATTCGGCAAGAATGTTTTTATCTCAAAGGCTGATGAGGAAAGTTTTTTCGTAACTACTAAGGTGGATTTAAGCCCGCAGTTCTTTGGTTGGCTATTTGGCTTTGGGGATAGTGTAAAGATTATTTCACCACAATTTGTAGCTGATGAATATGCTAAGAAACTTGCTGATGTAAATAATCTTTATAATCACAAATAAACTTTCATATTTTTTTCAAAAAATCCCCTAAAACAAAAGATAAGTCCCAATTATGGGACAGTTAATATGTTATTATATATTTGTCTTAAAGAGGTATAGTTTTAGGGGGATTACAATGATTTTAAATTTATGTTTATTTATATTTTTCGGATATGCAGGTAGAGCAATATACAAGATGATAAAGGCTAAACCGAAATACAGAAGAAAATATGTAATGAATACACCTTACGGCAAGGTGAAAGTTATATATGATGAAAAGTAGTTTTTACATTGTTGTTAATTTTATTTACACATAAATATTTGAATCTTTCAAAAGAAAATCACCTATCCCTTTGGGTAGGTGATTTTCCTATATAAATAAGTTTTCAAGTAGCTTTTTACCGGTTTGGGTTTTAAAGATTTTTTCCTTAATTTTCATCGCTGAGTCTTTGCTTAAATTATCCTCACAAATATTTACCAAAAAATCTGACTCAACAAGTATTTGATAGTCCATACTATCAATGTTACTGTATGTATGGTGATGAGCAATAAGGAACTTTACCCTATCAATTACATTGTCTGTAAAGTTAAGCTTTCTCAGCATTTTTTCTGCTTCATCAGGACCTAGCTTTTCTTGAATTTTGCCGTCATTTCTTGAATAAAGCTCCTTACCTTTTTTGATGCCAATATCGTGGGTTAATGCTGATGCTTCAAGAATAAACATAGTTTCTTTGTCTAGGTTTTCTTCTTCACCTATTAATTTTGCAAATGAATGAACCTTAATAAAGTGGTTAATTCGCTTTTGGTCACCTTTAAAGTAACTTGTCATTTCTAAGAAAAGTTTATTTATCATTTTTAACCATCCTTTTCACATAGGCAAAAGCCTCATCTTCACCTTTATCGGCAAGTAGTCTCAGCATTATTTCTAAGTCCTTTGCAGTCTGAGGGTGCATATGGTACCTAGCTTGACCTTTTAAGAAATAATCCAGAGGGTGGTGGTTTGTATAGTTTTTGCCGTTATATGTTTTACTGGCTGCAACTCTGTCACAGAACATTTCTGCTAAATATCTCTTTGGCATTTCTACCGGCTCAACCTTTTTTGTCTTTAAGTTTATATCTGTCCAATATTCATAATGATGCTTGTTTCTGCCTTTGTGGTGCATCCAAGCCATTGAGTAGCCATAAACTTCCCTTTCTTTTTCGTTAGGACTTCTAGTACCTAAGTAAAATTTTGCACCGGGAATAAACTCTGTTGGACTGTACTTTGATAGGTCATGCCTTAGCCCTTGCCAAAAGAGTCCTGCCTTAAAACAATTTCTTATTACCTTGTGTCTGTGCTTTGTTATTGTCTTAAAATGTCCTAGTGGATGTGCCATCGTTTCATTTCCTTCCCATTGTTATGATTTTATTATATCACAAAATGAAATAATTACAAAATACTGAAATTGGTTTACAAAACCGTAACTTTATTGTATTATAATAGATATAAGTATAAAGGAGAGTTTTATGAAGAAATATGTAAAGAATAATTTTGGCAGATACGGTGGAGTTATCGTTCTTGTTGTGTTCTTTGTTCTTCTGATTTCTCTATCTGTTGGTGGAGCTTTGTATGTTTTTTATGGTGACAGTTGGTTTGGCAGAAACCAAGCTGATGTAGTACAGACTGCTAATCAGGATTATGGTACTTGTGTCTTTAGCATAGAAACAAAGTCTATCAAGGTAAAATCTAATGAACGAAAAACAATTAAGATAAAGTCCAATGATGAAAATGCCTCAAAGGCTATTAAATGGACAAGTAGCGATAAGAATACAGCTTTTGTTGACCAAGGCGGTACAGTAATCGGTCTGAAAAAAGGCAAGGTAAAGATTACTGCAACTGCCGGATATTACAGTTCAACCTGTGATGTTCAGGTTACAAGCAACCCTACAGAAGTTTCTAAGGGCTATTCCACAGCTTTTACTGCTAATGAAGTAACTTTAAAGAAAAATAAAAATGACGGTAGTGGCAGAAATCCATATTCTATTGATGTTAATAGAAAGAAAAACTGTGTTACTGTCTATACTTACGATAAAGACGGTAAATACACAGTTCCTGTAAGGGCAATGATTTGTTCTTGTGGTGATGGTGATAATACACCAAAGGGTACATTCTCTATTTTTGTAAAGAATAGATGGCATCCACTTTTCGGTGATGTTTACGGTCAGTATGTAACAGGTTTTAATAACGATATTCTGTTCCATTCAGTTCCATATGAAAAGATGAATCAACCTGAAACTGTAGAAGTTCAGGACTATAACGGTCTTGGCACAAGTATTTCTATGGGTTGTGTTCGTCTTGCAGTAGCCGATGCTAAGTGGATTTATGAGAACTGTGACTTTGGTACAACTGTCAGAGTTTATGAAAGTGACAAAGATGGTCCGTTAGGCACACCTAATTCAATGAAGATTAACGAAAACAAAACAGTTTATTGGGACCCTACAGATAATGATAAGGACAATCCTTATTACAGTAAAGCACCAACATTTACAGGTGCTGATAATGTTACAGTTGAACTTGGTGAATACTTTGACTCAATGAAGAATGTTTCTGCTAAGGATACAAGTGGTAGCAGTATTGATAAAAGTAATATTAAGGTTGATGGTAAGGTAAATACCGATAAAGCAGGGGACTACCTAATTATTTATACTGTTTCCGATGATATGGGCAGAAGTACAACTCAGTATAGAGTAGTAACAGTAAAGTAAGTTAATATTAAAAAGATAGTTAATATCGAACTAAACACCTAGCAATTTTGTTAGGTGTTTTTTGTAGGCTATATTGTGCAAATTTGTTTATGGTAATTTAGCATATTGCATAAAAGTGTTCAGATAAATTAGAGGGGCTGACAAAAAAAGTACCAAATTTTAGTTAATTTTACCCTATATTTTAGAATTGAGATAGTGTATAATATATTTATAAATATGTTACCTGTTTTAGGGACTAAAATATAGGAGGTAGAACTATGAAAAAATTATTATCAATTACTTCACTGTGTTTAGCACTTTTGATGATTTCTTTTTCAACTGTTTTTGCAGTGGATAACAGTACACCATCAAACAGTGATAAATCACAAAATGTTGCAGAAACTAAAAACAATACAGAACCAACTACTGTTAGAATGGGTTGGGAAGTAGTATATAATCTAAAGAATGTTGATTCTTCAAACACAACTAATGATGCTTGGTTAAGTTACAGAACAACAATTACTCCAAAGTTAGGTTATGCTATTACTAAGGTTACTGCTACAATAGACGGTAAAGATGTTGGTGCTATTACAAGCGAAAATGGTATCTACACAATAAATATTGAACAAGTAACCGGCAAACTAACTATTACTGCTGAGGCAGAACCTGTGATAGTTGACACACCAAAAGAAATACAAAACCTTTCTCCAAAAACTAATTTTACTGTTGCTAACTTAGGCAAGGTTGGCAATTACAATTTGTATTATAATGTAACTCAGTATTATCAATTCTTAGATTATAATGTTACAATGGGTGACTATGTGTTTGATTGTTTTGCACAACAAAGTCCCTATGATTTAGGTCTATATGTTGTTGGTAATGGCAAAGCTTATACTTTAATTGATGCATACAATGAATTAAAAATTGATATGGATACTGTGTATTCACTAATCAAGAGTAATGAAATTCATTACAACTTTACTGTCGGAAAGTCAATTCCGGATGTTACAACACAACCATCAGAAAATCATAATGTATATTACTATTTAAAGGGTGCAACTTCTTCTAATAATGAAACAACAGTAGGCAACCATTATAATACAGTTATTAAACCGAACTCACCTTATGAAATTGACTATGTTGTAGTTACTGTAAATAATAAGAAAAGAGAAGTTACTAAGAACTCAGATGGTTCTTATACTGTTGACCTTGATAATATAGACGGTGACATTAATATTTTTGCTAGTGCAACAAGAGAAAAAGTTACACAATTTTCTACTGCTCGTGTAGGTTGGCATGTAAATTATAATTTAAGCAATGTTGAGTCATCTAATACAACTGATGATGCTTGGATGAATTATAGAACTGTTATTACTCCAAAGACTGGTTATGTTATTACAAATATCAGTGCAAAAATTCATGGTAAAGATGTTGGTAAGATTACAAAGAAAAATGGTACATATGAAATCTTTGTAGAGTATTTACAAGGAGGTCCATTAGTTATTAAGGCAGAAGCAAAAAGTGTTAAAATAGATACACCAAAAGAAATTGATAAACTATGTCCAAATTGGATTTTATCAGTTGCTAACTTAGGCAAGGTTGGTAAATACGATTTGTATTATAAAATTTCAGATTATTATAATTTCTCAAATAAGAATATAAGAATGGGTAATTATATGTTTAATTGTTATCAGCAACATACACCATATGATTTAGGTCTGTATGTTGTTGGTAATGGTAAGGCTTATACATTAAAAGACGCTTACGATAAGCTAAATATTAATATGGATGCAGTATATTCATTAATTAATAAAACTAACCTACATTACAACTTTACTGTCGTTAAGATAGCACAAGAAAAACTTTCTGCAACTAATGTTAGCCTAAAGTCAGGTGCTACAAAGACTATTAAGGTTCTTAACGGTAAGGTTAAAAGCTACAAGGTAACTAATAATAAGGTAGCTAAGGTTAACAGTAAGGGTGTTGTTACTGCTCTAAACAAAGGCAAAACAACAGTAATTGTAACTCTTAAGGATGGTAATAAGTTAAACTGCAAAGTAAATGTTACTACTGCACCTAAACTTTCAAAACCTACTGTAAATGTTAAGGTAGGTAAGACAGTTAAGGTTAAGGCTTTAGGCAAGGCTAAGAATATTGCACTTAAATGGACTGTTAGTAATAAAAATGTAAATACTAGCATTGCAAAAAAGATTAGTGCAAGTGTACTTAATATTAAGGGTGTAAAGAAAGGCAAAACTACTATTAAGGTGAAAGTTAATAATGTAAAAACACTAACATTAAAAGTTAATGTAAAGTAAAAAAATAAACCCCACTTAAAAGTGGGGTTTTGTTATGTCTTTTTGTATGGTGAAAATAAAATAATTAAAATAATAAAGTAGAATTTATAGATAAATAAAAACTATTGGACAAATAGTAGAATTATTGATATAATAATCGGATAAATAAATTTGACAAAAGAAAAATGCCTACCCTATTGGATAGACACTTGTTGATGTTGGCGTCTTCCTATTTTCACAGGCCGCTTCCAGCCAACTATCTTCGGCACTACTGAGCTTAACTTCTGTGTTCGGGATGGGAACAGGTGGACCCTCAGCGTCATCGACACCAACTATTTTCTTTTTGTTTTGTCGTCTCTCTCAACGACAAGATAAATTATATCACCCTTTTCTGAAAAATGCAAGTGTTTTTTCAAAAAAATTTAAAAAAATTTTGAAAAACTTTGAAAACCCCATTAAATAGCCATTTTTAGACGATTGACTACAAGGTATAATTGGAGTAAAATATAATCATATTAAAAGGAAGTAAGGGATTTGTATGAAAAAAACAAAAAAAGCTGCTTTTATGTTATCATCACTTTCTATTTATAAAGGTGTGCTAACAAGAAGTGTACCAAGTGCCTTTCATAAGTTATTGCTTTCTGTTGATGAAGAACCTGAAACATTCCTAAATGCTTACGGTGACTTCTACAGATTACTATGTGACAGAAACGCATCTAACTCATTAAGCTATACTATGACAGAGGCTGCTTTGTTTGATGAAAACTATTTTACAAGAACAGCAACTGCCGATAAGGTTAGTGAAATGTCAGAAGATGAGAAGAAAGCAGTAGTCAGAGATATTGATGCAATTCTTTTTGCATCACAGATTACTCCTGAGGATGTTATTAATGACTATAAATATAAGGAAGAAATTGATGATATTATTGATTGCCTTCCTAAGTGGCATTGTGGTACTCCATCAGAAGAATTTGTTGACTTCAACGATAACCTAGACAAGATTGCAAAGTTCCACAGAGAAAAGGGTTGTGGTATGTTTGCCAGATACCGTTCATTCGTATGGAGAGATAAGGGTATCGAACCTATTATTAATGATGACAAAGTAAGAATTTCTGACCTTGTTGATTATGAATATCAGAGAGACCTTGTTGTTGAGAACACAAGAGCCTTTATTGAGGGCAGAAACGCCAATAACTGCCTACTTTATGGTGATATGGGTACAGGTAAGAGTACAACAGTAAAAGCTACTGTAAACGAATTTAGACGCTATGGACTAAGAATTGTTGAAATTCCTAAGGAAAAGCTAATGGAATTCCCACTACTTATTGATGCTATCGCTCAAGTACCAATGAAGTTCATTATCTTTATTGATGACCTTTCATTCCAAAGACAGGATGAATGTTACACAAGCCTAAAGGCTGTTCTTGAGGGTGGTGTTGCAGCACTTCCAAAGAATGCTCTTATTTATGCAACAAGTAACAGAAGACACCTTGTTAAGGAGAACTTTGAAGACAGAGATTGTAACGATGTTAACCGTAGAGATAATATGCAGGAAACACTTTCTCTATCAGATAGATTTGGTCTTGCAGTTGGTTATTATGTTCCTGACAAGAGAAGATTTTTACATATTGTTGAAGAACTTGCAAAGGCTCATCATATTGATATGGATCAGGAACAGTTATTCCTACAGGCAGAGTCTTTTGCTACACAGAGAGCAACTCGTTCTCCAAGAACTGCTCAGCAGTTTATTAAATCATTACTATAAAGGAAAATATAATGAGAATAGTGAAAACAACCATATGTGCATTGCTTTTACTTTGCACATTGATTTTTACTGTTGGTTGCAACAGTGGTGACAGCTCCTATCCCATTACAATAGGAAATACTACCTTTAATTCTAAGCCTGAAAAAGTTGCAGTATTAAGCCCTAATGTGGCTGATATTGTCTGTCAGCTTGGTATGGAAAAGAATATTACTTTAATTAGCAGTGATGTTATTACGGATAGCATTAAGGATAAGAAAACTTGTGGTAATGCTATTGAACCTGATACAAAGAAAATTATAGAAAACGATATTGAGGTTGTACTGGCTGATGACAATATGTCCGATGGTGCTATAAAGACACTTGAAGACAATGATGTTAAGGTTGTACAGTTCCATTACGGAAATACCGGTGAAGATATACTGACAACATATACTTCTATCGGTGCAATTCTAAATGGTGAAACAGGTAAAGCTCAGGGCAACAAGGCTTATACTAAGCTTATGAGTACTCTTAAGAACTATAAAACAGAGTTTAGCAAAAAGCATAGTAAGGACAAGCTACTTTTCCTTGAGGGTACAGGTCCATATGTTTCTGTAATTAAGGAAAGTTGGTACGGTAAGCTACTTGCCTTTACCGGTACTGATGTTGTTACTAAGGATGTTAATAATTCAACTTATGATGTTAATATGATAGATAGTCTAAACCCTAAGTACCTGGTTTGTAATAATGATACATATAAAAGTTTAGAGAATAAAGGTACACTTAAAAAGTGTGATTTTAACAAGTCTAACGGTCATATTATTATTGAAAAGGACAAGCTAAAGTTACAAGGCAAAACTGCCATAGAAAATGTGGAAAAAATCTTGCAGACTATTGATAAGAGTACCTTTGAAAAGATAAAGTCTACTCCTACAACTACTGTAGAAAAGACTACTAAGGATACTACCTCTACAACTGTAAGTAAAGCAAACACAACAGTAACAACTACAGCTGTACCTACAACAACTAAGCCTAAAGAAAAGTATCCACTACAGTCAAAGTACAAGGTTAAGTTTACCGATAGTGCTATTAAAACAATGACGCTACAGTCACAGAACGACTACAACAAGGCTATGCAAGAAAGACTTACTGATTTAGGTTATCTTGCAAGTGGCAATGCTACAGGTTACTTTGGTGATATGACAAAGACAGCACTTGAAACATTCCAAAAGAATAACGGTCTAAGTGCTACCGGTACTGTTGACAGCAAAACATTACAAGTAATGTTTAGTTCTTCAGCTAAGAAAGTTTAATAAGTTTTATAAAAAATGCTCAAGTAAGTTTTATCCTACTTGAGCATTTCTCTTATACATAATTTTTAATATCTAAAAGTGAATCACAAAGTGCAAATAACTTTGGCTTTATACTTTCATCACAAGGTGTTAGGTCAGGGACAACAATAGTTTTGCAATTTGCATTAATTGCAGACAATGCACCGTTTGGTGAGTCCTCTACTGCAATACATTCGTCCGGTTTAAGCCCCAGCTTTTCACTTGCTAATAGGTAAATATCCGGTGCAGGCTTTGAATTTTTAACCATTGGACCACATACACAAGTATCAAAATACTGAAACAAATTAACCCTTGATAAATGGTCTTTTGCCCTTTCTAAAGGAGAAGATGTTGCAAGGGCTATTTTTATACCCTTTTCTTTTAGATAAGGTAAAAGTATGTCAGCACCTTTCTTCATTTCAATACCATTTTCATTTACAAAGTTATCCATTAGTTCAATTCTCTTTGCCTTAACTGTGGGATAATCAAAACTTTCACCAAAGAATGACTTCAGCTTTGCCTCAGCCTTTTTACCGGTTAATGAGCGTAAAGCAAGTACATGGCTTTCTGTTGCCGGATAGTTAAAGTAGTGTAGTGCCTCTAACCAAAAACGCTGATAAAGAATTTCTGAGTTTAGCAGTACACCATCCATATCAAAAATAGCACCTTTAATTTTCATCTTTCTTACTCCTTAAATTTACAAGAATAATACCTATTGATATTAACACAACAGACACAATGTTGTAAAGGTTAATAATATCTTCACCTAACAGAATACCACTCCATATTGTGCCGAAAATTGGGATTAGCAGGTTGAAAATAAGAATCTTGGATACAAGGTTGTATTTTAATAAAGCTGTCCACAGGGTGAATGAGGCAGCAGAAACAATACCTAAGTAAATCAGTAGCAGATATATTGTAATGTTTGAAAAGTCAAGATAACCACCAAACAATGCACCTACAATAATAAGTCCACCACCACCAATAAGTAGGTGATAGGCTGAAACAGTCATTGGGTCTCTGCCTTTGCTGATTTTTTTGCAATAAATATTGCCACCGGTTGCTGCAATTGTGGAGAATACCACAAAGCCTTCTCCTAAAAGAGTAAACCCACCGGTAGTAAGTCCATCAAGGTTAATGACAATAACACCTATAAAACCGATAATGCAACCTAAAATCTTTTTAACATTTAGCTTGTCCAATGTGAAAAAGATTGGTGAAATCAGCACACCGATAAATGAACCTAGGGAAGTGATTACTGAGGTTTTTGTACCGGTGGTGTTGGAAAGTCCTATGTATGAAAATAGATATTGCATAAATATTTGCAGAAAACCCATAATTGATATTGGCAAAATATCTTTTCTGCTGGGCTTTACAAATTTCTTTTGTAATATAATTGCCACAATAAGTACCATTACACCGGCAATAAAGAACCTATATCCGGCAAAAAGTACCTTGGATGGGTAGTCACTTGTTGGAATTGAAAATATCTCATAGCACTTTTTAATTACGGGAAAAGCAGTGCCCCACAATGTTACACATAGTAGGGCGATTAAAGGTGCTATTATTTTGTTACTGAAAAATTTTTTTGCATTCATAATTATCTCTTTGCTAAGTTGTAATTTTTCTTTTTGAATAATGAAATATACACTAAAACTTCTGCTAATGCAATAATAGCAATTAGTGTTAGGTAAGCAGGTAAACTCATTAATGTTGTTCTTTCAGTATAAAACAAACCGAATTTTAGGTCACCGTTAATAGGCTTACCGTTAATTTTTAATTCACCCGGCAAGCAGTCAATCTGTGAACTGTCTGAGTAGTTGAACTCTTGATAATCAGAGTCAGCTCCTAAACCTTTAATTGTTAAGGTGAATTTCTCGTTATGAGTAGGTGAGTATGTTTTAGGTAGCTTTAATATAACATTCTTTGTTTTTTCAAATGTATAATAGCTGGAATAAGTCTTTTCTGCAATAACCTTATTTTTACTATTTTTTAGTGTAATTTTATATTTAGAAGAAGGATTGTTAGGATGAGCAATGCTGAAAAATGATAATTTATTAAAGTCACTGTCAGCATAGAATGTTTGTTTAAGTACCTTGTTGTGTTCGGAAACATTATCAATTTCATTACTTACGGAAGCAAAGTTCTCAATCTTTGGAGTTTTTCTTATCATTTGACTATATGAAACATAATAAATGTTTGAAAGTAATAAAGCAATAAACAAAGTTGCAACTGTTATGTAGGCTGTCTTGTAACATTTTTTTGTGGTTAGTTCAGGTACAGTGAATTTGTTTTCAATTGAAATTCCACCCATACTAGCCATTGCAATAATAATCGGTACGAAAGGCAATGCGTAATTAATCTTTACTTCCCATATCATATAGAAAACCAATGCACCCAGTAAAGTAATTGCAAGTAGTAAATCTTTCTTTGAGGATTTGTTTCTAAATAGCTTATATAAATAAACCATAATAAGAATGTTAAAGGCTAACCATAACATCTGACAATACATCATTAGCATATGTTTCTTTGGACCACAAATATAGTCATTTAAACTTCTATATGTGTTACTGCCTTTCTGTCTTGTATAGTAACCTACAGAACCTTCACTCCACATAAGGCTGCTTTTCTTGTATTGATGCTTAAACAAAGTTAGTGGTGTGTAGCTATTAAGAGTATTCTTAATATCCTTAATAGAGTCCTTGTTGATTTCTTCTGTGGAGTTCATTGCTTCATGCTTGTTTTTGTACTGTAAGTCATAAGCACCATTACCCTTAAGACTCATAGCAATCCAGTGAGTAATAGGGAATTGCTTGTTGCTACCTGTGTAATAGTGGTTGTCAATTCCTTTACAAACAAGGAATGATGTACAGGCTACTACTGCACAAATTGCAAGTGAAAAGGCTGATTTTAGCAATTTCTTTTTGTCTTTAAATGCCCAGAAGAACATACAGATAATACCGGCTAAAGAAATAAAGATAACAACCGGTCTAACCTTGTAACCTACAACACTTAGCACACCTATAATAGCTGAATTAATGATTATAGATTTCCGTGTTGTAGCTTTGATTAGGTTTGCACCACATAGGAAGATACCACCGATAAAAGGCATACATATTGTTGCAGTATATACCCATGAGGATGAGAACTGAACAGATGGTAGCAGTACACTTAGTAGTAGAAACTTAGTAGCTGTTACTTTTTTGCCTGTAAATTTAACAATAGCAAAGTAGAAAAGAACAGTTGCTCCTATAATACATAGTGAATTAAAAATTCTGCCAACCCAAAGGAGATTGTCCTGTCCTACAAAGAAAAATGCTTTAAATAGATAATATAGAATAAGAACAACTGCATTGTTGTTGCTATATTTTCCGAAGTATCTATCATTTCCATCTATTATGTTAATATCTCCTCTAGCCATTTTAATTGCATAATCCTGAACATAGAATGAGTCAGAGCTAGGAATAGTCGGAAATAAAAATATATTTGCTATAGTTGTTATACTGTAAATTGCTATTAGCACAATTGCAAGGATTGTCAATCCCTTATCTGAAAGTTTATTGATTAACTTGAAAAGTGCCATAATGCCGACCACCATCAATATACCACCAAGAGCAATTAATGAGTAAACTAATAATTGTGAAGTTGTATTGTTAGGATTTTTAGTTAAAAGTAATGCTATTTTGTCATTAGCTATAATAGACGAAATGTTAAGTAAAATCAGAATACCCAAAACAATAGAAATTAGTTTAGCAAAAAAGTTTGTAAACTTCGTCATTGAAATTCCTCCTATAAAAACTATAAATCCTTATGTAAAAGGTTATTAATCATTATACTGCTTTTTCTTAGAAAAGCCAAAATAAAGAAATGCTGTTATAACTTCTATCAAGACAATTCCTACACAAAAAGCACAGTATCTTTTTGGTGAAAGAAGTGAACCTTTATGAATTTCAGAAACAGTAAGCCTTAGGTCACCTTTTACAAGTTTACCGTTAGTTCTTAGGTTACCCCTTATAGGGTCAATGTCATCACCATGGCTATAACCAAAGTTAAATGCTTCTATAGTACCGGAAATACCCTTAACTATTATCTTAAACTTTTCTTTACCTGATGGTGTGTACTTTTTAGGTAATTTCAGTTTTATATCGGAAATACGCTTTGTGTAGTCTTTACTGTCAACCAGCTTTGTGGTAATAGTTTTGTTTTTGCCATTCTTCAAAGTTATCTTGTACTTACTGTTGCTTGTAGCAAGGTTGTTTCTGCAAGTTACATTTAGGTAAACTCTGTTGAATTTTTCTTTGGTGTAAAACTCTTGAGTAACTGTTCTCTTTCTTGTTGCAATCTTTTTGATTAAACAGTTGTGAGTTGACTTAACCATTAGTTTCTTGTCACTGACTTTCATAACATTGTCAGTAAAGAAAGGTGCACCGATAAACATAAGTACAATTGAGAAAATTGCTACAGCAGAGTAAGAAATTCTACCAATGTTCTTAACCTTAGCATTTGACATAGCAAAAGCATTTTCAATACTTTCACCACCTAAAGTAGCCATACCTATAATAAAGAATACAAATGGTACTGCATAGGCTATTTTTACTTCCCATATCATATAGAAACCATAACCACCTAGCAAAGTAAGAATTTGTAATAAGCCATATTTACTTTCTTTGTTAAAGATAAATCTTATTATGTAAATTAGTGTAAGTATGTGGAGAGATAGCCACAACATCTGAGTATATAGACACATTAAGTCACTTTTTGAGCCATATAACCATTTGCTTAGTGGTGTGTATTTTTCAGCAGAACCGATTAATCGAGATTGATATTCCAGTGAACCTACTGCCCATATACTGCCATTCTTAATATATAGATGGCTGATAAATGAACCGGCATTGTAATTGCTTAGTCTTTCTTTGATATGTTTATTTACATTAGCTTTCATTTCGTCTGTGTTAGAAAGCCTCATATTCTCTTTTACCAACTGTGGGTCATACATACCGTTTTCAGTAAGACCCATAGCTACCCAGTGAGTAAGAGGAAAGTTGCCGTTACTACCTGTGTAGTAGTGGTTGTTAAGTGCCTTAGTAGTTACAAATGAACCTAAAGCAAAAACTGCACAAATACCAACCATTATAGCTGACTTCATTAAACGCTTTTTGTCCTTAACAGTCCATAGGAATAAGCATATAAAACCGGCAATAGATAGGATAAGTACAACCGGTCTGATGTTGTAACCAACAATACTCAAAACACCGATTATTGCTGAATTAATGATAATTGATTTTTTTGATTGATTCTTAATAAGGTTTGCACCACATAACATTATACCACCTATAAAAGGTAAGCAGATAGTGGCAGTATATACCCAAGAAGTCATAAAAATCATTGGTACGAACAGTAGGTTTAGCAAAACAAATTTTGCACCGGTGGTTTCTCTTTTTGATAGTTTCTGTATTGCAAAGTAGAACAGTACCAAGCTACCCGTAATACAAGATGCATTAAACAATCTGCCAACCTGAATTAGGTCGGTAATTCCAAGTGAACAAGCTATTTTATATATAAAATATAGCAGAATAATCAGTGGATTGTTGTTACTGTATTTTCTAAAGTATGCTGAATTGCCATTGATTATATCCTTAGTGCCATGAGCCATACCCACTGCTTGGTCGTGTACATAAAAGCTGTCGGTCCTTGGAATTGTAGGGAAAAGGTAGGTAATAGCTACAGTAGATATACCGTAAATCACAAACAATGCTATTGTGAAAATCAACAGTCCTTTTTTTGATAGCTTGTTAATAAGTCTAAACAATCCCAGTATTGTGCATGTGATAATCACACCACCTACTGCAATTGAGGTAAATAACCAGAACAACTCTTTACCGTTTTGACTTGTTGATGAAAAGTATTTTCCGTATTCCGGATAAGAGATAATGATTCCTGAAATGGTGATGCAAATAAGTATTCCCATAAGAATAGCAAATACTTTGCTTAAGTAATTTGAAAATTTCTTCATTTTATAACTTCCTATCTTTTTTGTCAAAAAACAACAATATTATACACCTTTTTAAGGGGAAAATCAACTGTACTGAAATTAATAGGTGAATTATAGGGAAATAAAAATTTTGCTCTATCCCCATATATAACACGATTTAGATAGGCTAAAAGTTGCATTAATTTTGAAGTTTAGAGTATTAGCTAAGAGAAGCGAAAAGTTTAGTCCATAGGTTGGATACATTTCACAAAAAATTATTTTATTAAAAATTATTTTATTTTTCAAGCAATAAAATAATTTTTAATTTCTAAATATAGTAGAAAAAGCCTTCCCGTTCGGGAAGGCTTTTTCAAAACTTAGGAGATTGTAATTGTAAAATTATTTTAAGTAAGTTAGATCTGTGTCACCAATTGCACCGTTAACTTCACTGCTTGAGTTTTGTAGAACATAAACTCTCATGTTACCCTGGCCACTTGCACCACTTGTTGAAAGTGTGCCACCTGTAACAACTTTCTTGTCACCTGTAACTGCATCAATATATGTGCCATTTGGTAGACCCTTAAATGTTGCGTCGCCACTGATTGTTACACAAGCAAGTGAATCAACGCTAGAATTTGTATATCTTCTGATGTAAGCCATATTGCCATCTACATAATTGCTATCAGTTGTGTACTGACCTTTTTGTAGGGCAGGAACTGCTCTTCTAATCTGATTTAGCTTTTCTAGGTGCTTTGAAAGAGGAGCATCTAATGTAGAAGCTACTGCACCGGAAGCTGTATATTTACCGTAGTCGTCTGCTGTAACTGAACCTTCTAGGTGGTCACCGAAGTAAGCACGACCTGTCTTGTCTAGTGGAGCGTTAGGACCAACATCAATTGGAACATCTTTCTTGAATTCAATTTCTGAACCATAGTAGATACATGGGATACCACGGAATGTGAACATTAAGTCCATATTTTCTGCCCAAGCAGAAGCACCACCTTGGTAACGAGTCTTTTCCTGACCGTCAGGACCGTAGTCGTGAGAGTCAACATATGTAACTGCCCATGTTGCATCATTGTATAGTGAGTCTTCACCCTTAGCAGCACCGAATGCTGAATTTGCATCCTTAAATGCCCAGTGCATAGGGAAGTCGATTGTACTTGTGCCGTTTGCCTTGCTGTAGTCCGGTGTGTGATAAGATACACCATTTAGGTAAGCATTGTCACTTGTTTGGTCGAAATCTCTGTTTTGGTGAGCTTGGAAGTGCTTTACAGAGTTATCATAGTTAGATTTCCAGTCAGAGTCGCTCCAGTTGTTCTGCCAAGCACTCTCTGTTTCGTTCCATGTATAGAAGAAACATGAGTCTGAAGAACCACCTTCATTATAAGCACCATGGTATCTAGCACAAACTTCACCAAATAGGTGGAAATTCTTGTACTGGTTAAATACAGGGAAGAATGCGTGGTTTAGTGTCCAACGGTTAATGTGCTTTTCTGTATCCATTCTGAATGCGTCAACACCCATATCTAGGTACTTTGAATAAGCATCTGTAAGATACTTTACAACGGATGGATTTTCTGTATTAATATCAACACAGTCACCTGCCATCTGACCTGTTTGTTCTGTGTATGAACCGTAGCTTAATGACTTATCATGGTGATAGTTGTGTGCTGTATCATTAACATCTTCCTTCATAACTGCAAGTCTTGACTGATACTGATCAGCAGGTAACATATTGCTATATCCTGAATAGTTTTTAGCTAGAGTAGAATCGGGAATAACTTTCATACAGTCTGATGAACCTAGATTGCTATAGTCCTTAGTAAACATTGGGGCTAGGTTAGCTTCACCAAAGTTACCTGAGTGGTTAAATACAACGTCCTGAATAATCTTTAAACCTTTTTCGTGAGCGGCATCAATTAGATCCTGATATGAAGTATCATCACTTTCATATCTAGGGTCAACCTTTGTAAAGTCAAATGCGTGGTAGCCATGGTAGTCATAGCCTGATGCATTTTCTACAACAGGTGTAATCCAAATTGCTGAGAAACCAAGAGCCTTGATGTAGTCTAGCTTTTGGATAAGACCTTTAAAGTCACCTCTCCATGCTGGGTCTGTATCTGGGTTGTTAGCCTGGCCGTCATCCCAACAGTGAACATTGTTGCTCTTGTCGCCATCGTAAAATCTTGTTGTAATTACGAAGTAGATAGAGTCTTCTCTAAGGTCTGTTCTTTCATATTCTGTATCTGATGGTTGTTTGTTGTACCAACGGTTACCTTTGTACCAAAATTCGTTAGTACCACTGTTTGTGTTTCTTGTAAGTTCTTTACCTTGAGTACCATCACTTTCGATGAACTGTAGGTTAATTTTAGAAACACTTGAGAAAGTGTATCTGTAGTAGTTATTACCCTCACTTGTCATCTTTACACCGGGATACTCTGTAGAAATATTTTCTGGAAGTGCATTCCAGTAGTAAACGCTTGGAGTTCCCTTCTCTGTGTAGTAGTGAACAGTAATACCTGTTGCACCGGTTGATTCCTTATCTGTCTGTGCAGCAGATGCAGAAACTACAAGTGCTGACATAGCCAAAGTTAGAACCATTAAGATTGCGACTAATTTTTTCATTGGCGTTATCTCCTTTTTTATATTTCGTTATTCTAATTATAAACAGAAAAACTATGATTATATTTCTACAAAAGAATTATAGTCATAGCTAGGTATCCAATAATTTACTATTAAATTTGTCTATTATTCATAATATGTGAATTGATTATGAATAAAGTATTTCTAAAGGATATATTCTTTAATAATTTTTGCAACACCACAGTCATTATTACTGACTGTTACAAGATTTGCATAGTCTGAAACGCCCTCTTTGCTATTTTTCATAGCAACACCAAGACCTGCTTCTTTTAGCATTTCAATATCATTAAAGCTGTCACCCATTGCAATCATCTTTTCAATCGGAATACCTGAGATTTTTGCTAGGTTGTGAAGTCCCTCACCCTTGTTTACATTTTGTGGTGTAATCTCTAGAAAGAAAGGTTCACTTAGGAATACATGAAGCTTTGGTTCAAGTGTATCGTGAATGTTGTCATAGTTTGCACCGATAACCTTTGGGTTATCAACAAGTAGTAGCTTGTTCATTTCAGTATCAAGTGTTAAAAAGTCCTCATGATATTCAAAAGGTAGATGAACAACATTAGCTTCGGTTCTTGACCAATCATTTAGTGCATGACCGGCAATAATCTTGTGATCAAGTGGAGAAGAAACTGTAATTGTTGTACCCTTTACTAAGTCAAAGACTTTCTGTAAATATTCTTTTGGGAAAGATTTGTTGTAAAGAACCTTGTCATTCTTTACATCATAAATTCTGCCACCGTTATAGGAAAGTACATATCCACCGTACTTTTCCAGGTGTAAATCCTTTACAAATGGCAATGCACCACTTGCAGGTCTGCCGGTACAAATAGCAACAGTTTTGCCTTGTTCCTGCATTTCCATAATTGCATCAACATTTTCTTTTGGAATTACCTTGTCATCATTTAACAAAGTACCGTCCATATCAAGTGCTATTAAATCATATTTCATAATTATCACCATCACGATTTTAGCACATTTATACTACACTGTAAATATAGTTAGAAATAGAAAAAAGACCTTACTAAAAAGGTCTTTTTGTATGTAATTATTAAATTTTGTTTACTGTGAAATTGCATCTTTCATAGACTTAACATATTCTGCAACATAAGGGACACAGTCCTTGCCGTACTTTGCACAAATTTTTACAATAGCAGAACCTACAATTACACCGTCAGCATTTTTTGCCATTTCCTTTGCTTGTTCAGGAGTTGAAATACCGAAACCGACTGCACAAGGAATATCCTTAACCGATTTTACAAGGTCAATCATTTCACCAATATTTGTTGTAATGTTCTGTCTTACACCTGTAACACCTAGGGAAGATACACAGTACATAAAGCCTGATGCGTCCTTAGCAATCATTTTGATTCTGTCGTGACTTGTTGGTGCAACGAATGAAATATATTCAATACCATACTTTTCACAATAAGGTTTTATAACATCTCTTTCTTCATATGGAACATCAGGAATAATCAGTGCATCAACACCAACTTGCTTACAGTTAGCAAGGAACTTGTCGGTATCATAAGCATAAACAGTATTTGCATATGTCATAAGTGCAACTGCACAAGAAAGTTTATCTCTTACTTTTGCTACCATCTGAAAGATTTTGTCTGTTGTTGTGCCTGCTGCTAACGCTCTAATGTCAGCCTCTTGAATAACAACACCCTCAGCTACAGGGTCAGAGAAAGGAATACCGATTTCAATAATATCGGCACCGTTCTTGTCCATTTCAATAAGTAGTTGTTCTGTAACTTCAAGGCAAGGATCACCGGCAGTTACAAAAGGGATGAATGCTTTGCCGTTCTTAAATGCATCTGTAATTTTACTCATAAATCTCAACTCCTCTGTATCTTGCGATTGCTGCAACATCTTTATCTCCTCTACCTGATAGGTTTACAACAATGATTTTGTCTTTGTCCATAGTTGGAGCAAGCTTCATTGCATAAGCAACTGCATGAGAGGATTCAATAGCAGGGATAATACCCTCGGTTCTTGATAAATATTCAAAAGCATTTACTGCTTCATCATCTGTAATAGCAACATATTCTGCTCTGCCAATATCGTGTAGATATGCGTGTTCAGGACCAACACCCGGATAGTCAAGACCGGCAGAAATTGAATATACCGGTGCAATCTGACCGTATTCATTCTGACAGAAATAACTGTGCATACCGTGGAAAATACCGTCTCTGCCTGTTGAAATTGTAGCAGCAGTTTTGTCTGTGTCAATACCCTTACCGGCAGCTTCACAACCGATAAGTCTTACTTCTTTATTTGGGATAAATTCGTGGAATGCACCGATAGCATTACTGCCACCACCAACACAAGCCATAACTACATCAGGAAGTCTGCCTTCCTTTTCCATAATCTGACTTTTGATTTCTTTACCGATAACACTCTGGAAATCTCTTACAATAGTTGGGAATGGGTGAGGGCCCATAACTGAACCAAGTACATAGTGAGTATCACTCATTCTGTTAGTCCATTCTCTAAAGGTTTCGTTAACTGCATCCTTTAGTGTCATTGTGCCACTTGTTACTGCGTGAACCTTTGCACCAAGAAGTTCCATTCTAAATACATTTAGTGCCTGACGGTCGGTGTCCTCTTTACCCATAAAGATTTCACATTCCATACCCATAAGTGCTGCTGCAGTAGCAGTAGCAACACCATGCTGACCTGCACCTGTTTCGGCAATTACTCTTGTTTTGCCCATTTTCTTAGCAAGTAATACCTGTGCTAAGGCATTGTTTAGCTTGTGACTGCCTGTGTGGTTAAGGTCCTCTCTCTTTAAGTAGATTTTAGCACCACCAAGGTCCTTAGTCATCTTTTCTGCATAATAAAGACGAGATGGACGACCAACATATTCTCTAAGCAGTTCGTTTAGTTCATCGTTAAAATCTTTATCATTTTTGTATTTATTATAAGCATCCTCTAGTTCCATAATGGCATTCATTAGTGTTTCAGGAATAAACTGACCACCATGTCTGCCAAATCTTCCGTTTGACATATTAATTCTCCTTTTTCTTATTTATGTAATGGTTCACCGTTAAGCTCAGTAAGAGCCTTTGATTTATCTTCACTTCTCATAAGTGTTTCACCGATTAAAACAGCATTTACATTAGCTTTCTTTAGGTTAGCAATGTCTGTGCTTGTTTTGATACCACTTTCTCCAACAAATAAAGTGTTTTCCGGAACAAGCTTTCTTAGGTTAATACAGTTGTTAATATCAACTGTAAAGTCCTTTAGGTTACGGTTGTTAACACCGATAATTTTTGCACCACAGTTTAGTGCCATTTTTACTTCCTCTTCTGTATGAGCCTCAACTAAAGCCGATAGTCCAAGAGAAGTTGCAATATCTAAGTATTCCTTAATTTCTTCTTCGGTAAGAATGGCACATATTAGTAGTATAGCAGATGCACCGATTACCTTTGCCTCATAAATCTGATAGGCACATACTGTAAAATCTTTTCTTAAAATAGGAATAGAAACTTCCTTGCTGATTTCTTCAAGATACAGATTCTTGCCTTTAAAATATTTTGGTTCGGTTAAGCAGGAAATTGCTGATGCACCGGCCTTTTCATAGTCTTTGGCAATTTCCTTATAAGGAAATTTTTCTGCAATAACACCTTTGCTGGGACTTGCTTTCTTTACTTCACATATGTAGGATAGTCCTTCCTTTGCTAAAGCCTTTTCAAATGGAAAACCTGTGTTGCTGTCCATCTTTCGGGCTTTACTTTTGATTTCTTCAAAAGGTACAACCTTTTCTTGCTCAATATATCTCTTCTTTGTATATTCTGCAATTTCGTTAAGTATTGTCATATCTGTCTCACTTATTCATTAGTTAAAGCAACAAATGCTTCCTTAGTAGCAAAAGCCTTGCCACTGTCAATAATTTCTTTTGCATAGTCAACACCGGACTTAATAGAGTCTGCCTTACCTGCAACATAAAATGCAATACCTGAGTTTAGCAGTACAATATCTCTCTTTGCACCTTGTTCTTTGCCTGTAAGAATATCCAAAGTGATTTCTGCATTTTCTTTGCCGTTACCACCGATTAGGTCATCCATTAGGTAAGTCTTTAGTCCCACTTCTTCCGGTGTAATATAGTAAGAATGTACCTTACCGTCACGAATTTCTGAACAATAAGTCTTTGTTGTAACAGTAGCTTCATCCATACCGTCTAAACCGTAAATAACCATACCCTTCTTAACACCAAGGTTAATAAGAGTGTGTGCTAATGGCTCACATAAATCTTGACTAAACACACCCATAACTTGCATTGATGCACTTGCGGGGTTTGTTAATGGTCCAAGAATATTGAAAATGTTTCTGATACCGATTTCTTTTCTTGGCTTAGCAACATATTTCATTGACTTGTGATAGCACTGTGCAAACATAAAGCACATACCACATTGATTTAATACTTCTTCACTTCTTTCAGGTGTAATGTTAAGGTTTACACCTAAGTTTTCAAGACAATCGGCAGCACCTGACTTACTGCTCATTGAACGGTTACCGTGTTTTGCAACAGGAACACCACCGGCAGAAATAACGAATGCTGATGTAGTGGAAATGTTGAATGTACCTGTACCGTCACCACCTGTACCTACAATTTCCATAACCTTTACTTTAGGGTTAATGTGTAGAGCTTTTTCTCTCATAACTGTTGCACAAGCTGTGATTTCGTCAATAGTTTCACCTTTCATCATAAGTGCTGTTAAGAATGCACCGATTTGTGCTTCAGTAGCTTCACCATTCATAATTTCGTTCATTACTTGCTTTGTTGTATCTATATCAAGATTTTCTCTTTTACTTAGTTTTACAATTGCTTCTTTAATCATTTTTTACATCCTTACTTTATGTCTAAAAAGTTTTCCAGAAGTTTCTTGCCACCAACTGTCAATATGCTTTCAGGGTGGAACTGTAGTCCGTAGATTTCATAATCTCTGTGTTTTACTGCCATTATTTCACCCATATCGTCAGTTGAAGTAACAATTAATTCTTGTGGTAAAGTTTCTTTCTTGGCAATTAGTGAATGGTATCTTGCACCTACAATTTTGTCACCCATACCATTAAAGATTTTGCAAGTTGGGTCAATGTTTAGTGTGCTTTTCTTGCCATGCATTAGCTTTTTAGCATGAGTGATTTCTGCACCGAAAACTTCACAAATTGCTTGATGACCAAGGCATACACCTAAGATTGGTTTCTTTCCTTTAAAGTATCTGATTACATCTTCACAGATACCGGCATCCTTTGGATAGCCCGGACCGGGAGAAATAATAATATGGCTTGGATTTAGCTTTTTAATTTCTTCCACAGTCATTGCATCATTTCTGATAACCTTAATGTCCGGATTTACACTACCGGCAAGTTGAACAAGATTGTAAGAAAAACTATCGTAGTTATCAATTAGTAAAATCATACTTCTTCAACCTCCCCGGCATTCTTAATTGCATTCATTACTGCAAGTGCTTTGTTGTAGCTTTCCATATATTCGTTGTGTGGGATACTGTCTGCTACAATACCACCACCGGCTTGAACATAAACTTTGTCTTTTATCTTTGATGCCATTCTGATTGCTATGCAAGTATCCATATTACCGTTAAAGTCAATGTATCCGATAGCACCACCATAAACACCTCTTGGGCATTTCTCAAGTTCTTCAATAATCTCACAAGCTCTAACCTTTGGTGCACCTGAAAGTGTACCGGCAGGAAGTACTGCCTCAATAGCATCAAATGAATCCACTGTATCAAGTGCATCACTTTGTACTTCTGAGCAAATGTGCATAATCTTTGAGTATCTTAAAACTTTCATATACTCTGTAACTGTAACAGAATTGAATTTTGAAATTTTACCAATATCGTTTCTGCCTAGGTCAACTAGCATATTGTGTTCTGAAAGTTCCTTTTCGTCTTGTAGTAAATCTTTCTCTAGGGCAATATCCTCTTCTTCTGTTTTGCCTCTAGGTCTTGAACCGGCAATAGGGAATGTTGTCATTCTGCCGTTTTGGTATCTTACCAATGTTTCAGGTGAAGTTGAAATAATTTCATTTTCGCCGATTTTCATAAATACCATATAAGGGCTAGGGTTTGTAACTCTAAGTACTCTGTAAGCATTTAGTAGGCTACCCTCATATTTTGTTTCAAATCTTCTGCTGATAACTGCTTGGAAAATATCCCCGTCAAAGATATATTCCTTAGTTTTGTTTACTGTATCGGCATATTCTTCTTCGGTAAAGTTTGACTTAAACTCAACATCTTTGTAAGAAGTTAACTTGCTTACAGGTGTTGGGTCGTTAATCATTTTAACGATTTCATCAATATCATTAATAGCCTTGTTGTACTGATTTTCAAGGTCATTGGTTTTCATATTTACAATAACAGTGATTTTCTGTTTTAGGTGGTCATAAGCAATGATTTTGTCACAAAGCATAACGTCAAAGTCGTTAAATTCACTTGACTTTAGCTTTAGTGTTGGTTCGGCATAACCAATCATTGAGTAACCGTAGTAACCCACCAAACCACCTGTGAAAGGAGGATTACCATTGATTGTAGGTGTTTTGTAGTGACTTAGGTATTCTCTTAATACTGTTAGAGGTTTCTTGGTTTCCACAACCTTAGCACCCTCACCTTCAATAGTAACAACACCGTCTTTACAGTAAAGTCTTGCCTTTGGGTCAAATCCAAAGAAACTGTATCTTGCCCACTTTTCTCCACCTTCGATACTTTCCAACAGATAGTAGTTTTTGTACTTGTCTGCTATTTTTCTTAATAATGTAATGGGAGTGATAACATCAGCATAAATTTCCTTGCTAACAGGAATAACATCATATTCTTTATACTGTGCTACCTGATCAAAACTTGGTGAATACATAGGTTTCTCCTTTCTTTTTAGTAAAAATTATAATAAAAAAAGCCCTTGTCCCTAGATAAAGGGACAAAAGCTGTAATAAACTTCTGCGGTGCCACCCAAATTGGTACAGTAGTACCCACTTTACATATGCTAACACATACTCCTTGTTGTAACGGTCAAGGTTTCCGTCAGTACCTACTTTATATAAATATTTCAGTCTGCCCTCTTGAGTCCATTCCAAATGATTTTAATTATTGCCTTGCACCGGCCGACAACTCTCTATAAATCTCCATCAAATGTACTTACTCTCAATCAACGGTTTGTGACAAATTATTTAACTACTAAAATTATAAAGCTAAATTAAAAATATGTCAAGAGAAAATTGACACTAATTTTTATTATGATATAATTTATTAATGAGAATGTATTTTATATTTGTGGAAAAGAAGTGGAGTTTTTGAAAATTAATAAAAAATATAAAGGTGTTATCTATATTATATTGTCAGCATTTTGCTTTGCCTTTATGAATTTCTTTGTAAAATTGTCAGGTGACTTGCCAACAGGTGAAAAGGCATTTTTCCGTAACTTTGTAGCATTTTTCTTTGCTTTGTTTATGGTATTAAAGGACAGAAAAAGTTTTCACTTTAACCCTAAAAACTTAGGACCGTTACTTTTAAGGTCATTGTTTGGGGTGTTTGGAATTTTGTGTAACTTCTATGCTATTGACCATTTGGTACTTAGTGACGCCTCAATCCTTAACAAAATGTCACCGTTCTTTGTAATTATATTTTCATTTATAATATTGAAAGAAAAGTTAACTTTGCCACAAGGTTTAATTGTGTTTGGTGCATTTATCGGTGCATTGTTTGTTATTAAGCCTGACTTTTCAAATGCAGATTGGTTTCCTTCACTTGCCGGTTTTGTGGGTGGTGCTTGTGCCGGTTTTGCTTATACAATGGTTAGACTTCTTGGCACAAGAGGTGAGAAAGGCAGCTTTATAGTACTGTTTTTCTCAGGATTTAGTACAGTTGTATTATTGCCTTTAATGCTAATGGACTTTAAGATGTTTACACCGTTTCAGTTATTTGCGTTAATAATGGCAGGTCTTTCTGCTGCCGGTGGACAGTTTGGCATTACAGCAGCTTATACTTATGCACCTGCTAAGGAAGTTTCTGTTTATGATTATAGCCAAATTATTTTTGCTGCCGGTTTAGGATTCATTGTTTTCGGTGATGTACCGGATGTTTATTCATTTATCGGCTATGGTATAATTATCCTAATGGCAATTATTATGTTTGCTTATAACAATAATTTGTGGATGTTTAAAAACAGAAAAGCTAAATAGAAAATTATAATAAAGCTGACCTCCAACTAGGAGGTCAATTTTATTTTCTGGGTATTTAATAATGAAAGGTAGGTTAGTGGTGAATGTGCAAACATCGCACAAGAGTTGTTTGCGTTACCTTGAGAAAGTAACATAGGTACATCAATACCACTTGAAAGAAATTCGGTAAGTGGTGCAAATTCCGATAGCTTTGTGGCAAGTAGTGTTATACCGGCAGAAAAACTTTCTTTGTCATTAAAAATATCACAAATTATTTGAAAGTATTTGTATAGGGTGATATATTCTTCATCTACTAAATATCCTTTGTGGTAGTATTCATAAGGGTTACTTGCCAGGTGTAATGTGGTATCAATAAAGTTATCCACACTTTCGTTACAATCTTTGAAAGAAACAAAGTTACTTCCGGAAAGTTCATTGAAAGATTTTTTCAGCTTTTTGTAGTTAATATCTCTTAACTTAAATTTAATTGTGTTACCGTAACGGTTATAACCCCATTCTCTGAGAGGACAATGGGTAATAAAGTCATCTTCGTACACAAAGTTATATATATCGGAAAACCTATGACTGTATGTGTCATCCTTTGAAGTAACATTAGGACAAGCAAAGGTATAGGCAAATACATTTTCTCTGCCGTCTTTGATTAATTCCGATGCCAGTAAATTTGCCAATGCACCACCACGGGAATGACCGGTAAAAATAATGTTGTTTGTTGTGTTAATGTATTTCTTAATAAGTGGCTTTAAAAATCCTATTGTGTCGTAATAACCTTGATGGGTGTCCTCAAGTCCTGTACGAAAATTATTGTACCATTCTTCACCTAAAGTACCTCGGATAACAATAAAAACATTGTTATCCCTTTTTGCTATAGCAATTGATGCAGTATTTTCTTGTGGTTTAAAGTACAGAAGTTCTATGTCAGTAAACTCAGTATCTAAAAATGCCTTTTTCATACATTCTTCATCATAACTGCAACAACAGAAAGTGCAACATAACCTGGCTAAGTTAAGGTCAAGTGTTTTAGATTTTAAGTATTCATCACTGTAAATTACGGGAATAGTAATTTCTTTCTTAAAGTATTCATCAGTAAATTTAACATTATACTTGCTTAAAGTTTCTATCATAATCATCACCACTAAAAGTATGCCCTGTATTGTGTATATTTTTCATAAAATGTATATTTTTTAATATTTATTCTTGACTTTATCTGCCCTTAGTTGTATATTAGTTTATAGAGTTAGCACTCTAAAGTTGAGAGTGCTAAAAATTATTTAAAAGAGGATTGATTAAAGTGGCTAAGAAACAGTTTAAATCAGAGTCAAAAAGACTACTTGATCTTATGATTAATTCAATTTATACAAACAGAGATATTTTTCTAAGAGAAATTATTTCTAACGCAAGTGATGCCATTGACAAACTTTGTTTTAAGAGCTTAACTGACCAAAATGTTGGTATGAGTAGAGAAGATTTCAAAATTGAAATCGGTACAGATAAAGAAAACCGTACAATTACAGTTAGTGATAATGGTATCGGTATGGATGAAGATGATTTGGAAAATAACTTAGGTGTTATTGCTTCTTCAGGTTCATATAAGTTTAAGCAAGAAATGGACAAGGACGATAAGGAAGACATTGATATTATCGGTCAGTTCGGTGTAGGTTTCTATTCTGCATTTATGGTAGCTAAGGAAATCACAGTTATCACTAAGAAGTACGGTAGTGACAAGGCTTATAAGTGGCAGTCAACAGGTGCTGACGGTTACACAATTGAAGAATGTGACAAAGACACAGTTGGCACACAGATTATTATGAAGTTAAAGGATAACACAGATGAAGAAAACTATGATGAGTACCTAGAACAGTACAAGTTATCTTCATTGATTAAGAAGTATAGTGACTATATCCACTATCCAATTGAAATGGAAATGAAGAAGTCCAGAGTAAAGGAAGACAGTAAGGATAAGGAACATCCTGAGTATGAGGATTACTATGAAAAGGAAACTCTAAACTCAATGGTTCCAATTTGGCAAAAGCCTAAGAAGGATGTTACAGAAGAAGAGTACAATAACTTCTATATGGAAAAGTTTATGGACTATAACCCACCACTAAAAGTTATTACAACTTCAGTTGAGGGTGTTGTAACATACAAGGCTATGCTATTTATTCCATCAAAAACTCCATTTAACTACTTTACTAAGGAATACAAGAAAGGCTTGCAACTTTATTCTTCAGGTGTCCTAATTATGGATAACTGTGAGGACTTGTTACCTGAACATTTCCGTTTTGTAAAGGGTGTTGTTGATTCTCCTGATGTATCTCTAAATATTTCAAGAGAAATGCTACAGCAGGATAGAGTTCTAAAGCAGATGGAAAAGACTCTTGAAAAGAAGATTAAGAACGAACTTGCATCAATGCTAAAAAAGGATAGAGAAAATTACGAAAAGTTCTATTCAGCATTTGGGGTTCAGCTAAAATACGGTTGTGTAGCTGATTATGGTATGCATAAAGGTGAACTACAAGACCTATTAATGTTCTATTCTGCTAAGGAAAAGAAGAACATTACTCTAAAAGAGTATGTTGAGAATATGAAAGAAGATCAAAAGTATATTTACTATGCTACAGGTGAAAGCATTGAGTCTATTGACAGACTACCTGTACTTGAACTTCTAAAGGAAAATGACTACGATATTCTTTATATGACTGATGAAGTTGATGAATTCTGTATGCAGTCACTTAGAGAATACGGTGAAAAAGAAATTCGTTCAGTTCTTAACGATGACCTTGGTTTACCTGAAGAAAACAAGGAAGAAACTGAAGAAGAAAAGTCACAGAGCGAAGGTACAATCAACTTTATGAAAGAAACTCTCGGTGACAAGGTTGCTGATGTTGTTGTAAGTAAAAAGCTAAAGAATTACCCTGTTGTACTAACTGCTAAGGGTGGAGTTAGCTTTGAAATGGAAAAGTACTTTGCTCAGATGAACCCTGAGGGTGGTATGAAAGCACAGAGAGTTCTTGAGATTAACCCTAACAGTGACAGTATCAAGGCTATGATGGGTTACATTGATGCCGATATGGAAAAGGCAAAGTCCTACTGTAAGCTACTTCTTGCACAGGCTGAACTAATGGCAGGTCTTGAAATTGAAAATACTGCCGAATATAGTGAACTTGTACTATCATTGATGAAGTAATTTTTGAAAAATAAAAATAAATTTTTAAACTACCTTGATTTTTGCCAAAATTAGGGTAGTTTTTTTGCTATTTAACCTTAATTTATCTTGAAGTATTACCTTTCCCGTGATACAATAAACAGAGGAGTTGGGTAATATGTTCACTTGTCCTATTTGTAAGGAAAGTTTACAGTTAAATGGAAAATCTCTTGTATGTGAAAATAACCATTGTTTTGATTATGCAAAACAAGGCTATGTAAACCTTTTGCCGGTTCAGCAAAAGAAAAGTTTACATCCGGGAGATAATAAAGAAATGCTACTTGCAAGAAAGAATTTCTTGTCAAATGGTCATTATGAGAAAATTTTAGATAAAGTTGCAAGTTTGATTAAAGAGTATTGCAGTTCTTTTGATTGCTACTTGGATTGTGGTTGTGGAGAAGGCTACTATACTTGTGGTATTGAGGAAAGAACAAATTTTGCTAATGTTATCGGCACAGATATTGCTAAAGATGCAGTGAGAATGTGTTGTAGCAGAAGTAAAGATATTAACTGGGCAGTTGCCACTGCATCCCATCTACCTATAAAGAATAACAGCGTAGATGCAATTACGGCAATATTCTCACTTTTAGTACCGGAAGAATATAGTAGGGTGCTAAAAAGTGGTGGTATAGTGGTAGAAGTTACTGCCGGTAATAATCACTTAATTGAATTGAAACAGCAGATTTATGATACTGTTTTCAAACAAGATAAGCATCAAAAAGATGTTGGTGATATTTTTGATACATTGTATCAAGGTAACATAGATTTTAAACTTCATATAGAAGGTGATGATTTAAAAAATTTGCTTATTATGACACCACATATTAATAGAATAAAGGAAGAGAAGAAATCAAGGCTATTTTCTCTTAACTCGTTGGACCTAACAGTTGACTGTCAGGTTAGAGTTTTGAAAAAGCCATAAAAGAAGTGAGGTACAAGGATTATGAGACAAACAAAAATCATTTGCACTATTGGCCCTGCATGTAACAACAAGGAAACTATCCTAAAGATGATTGATGCAGGTATGGATGTTGCCCGTTTCAATATGTCACATGGTGACTATGGGGAACTTGAAAAAACTTTTGCTACTGTAAAAGAAGCTATTGCTGAAAGTGGCAAGAATGTGGCACTTCTTTTGGATACAAAAGGTCCTGAAGTAAGAATCGGTCACATTGATGGTGGCAAAACAGAAATCGTTGAAGGTCAAGACTTTACTTTCTTTAGAGATGAAGTTGTTGGTAACAATGAGGGTGTTTCTATTAGTTATCCTAAACTTATTAAGAAGCTAATGAAATACAACAAGGCAAAAGGTTTGAAGCTACTTCTTGATGACGGTAAAATTGCTATGCAAGTCAAGAAAGTACTGGAAGACAGAATTGTTTGTAAGGTTCTTGTTGGTGGTGAACTTGGTTCTCGTAAGAGTATCAATATTCCTGATTACAACATTGATATGCCTTATGTTAGTAAGAAAGACAGAGAAGATATTGATTTTGGTATCAAAATGGGTATCAATGTTATTGCAGCATCATTTGTCAGAAACGGTGATGATGTTCGTACATTAAGAGATTATGTTGAGTCTATCGGTGGTGAACATATCGGTATTATCTCAAAGATTGAGTGTCAGTCCGGTGTTGATGATATTGATGAAATCCTTGATGAATCCGACGGTATTATGGTAGCAAGAGGTGATATGGGTGTTGAAATTCCATTTATGGAAATTCCTGAAATCCAGAAGGCGCTTATCTTTAAGACTGTTTTAAGAGGTAAGTTTGTTATTACTGCTACTCAGATGTTAGAAAGTATGACTACTTGTCCTAGACCTACAAGAGCAGAAATCTCCGATGTAGCTAATGCAGTTTATGACGGTACTTCAGCAGTTATGCTTAGTGGTGAATCTGCTGCCGGTATGTATCCTGTAGAAAGTGTTCAGGCTTTGTCATCTATCTGTGAAGAAGCTGAAGCACATAGAGAGTTCTCTAACCTAGAGTCTTTAATTCAGACATATGAAATCGGTTCTTCACTTCGTCAGAATCTATGTTACAGTGCAAAGCAGATTGCCGAAAACATTGGTGCAAAGGCAATTATCGTAGAGTCAGCAACAGGTCATGTGCCAAGAATTATGGCTCACTTTAGACCAAAGTGTCCTATTATTGCAGTTGTTACTGATGAAACAGTATGCAAGAAACTTTGCCTATATTGGGGTATTGTTCCTATTCTTTGTGATGAGAAAAAGACTATTGAAGAAATCACAAATCAAAGTAAAAAGAAAGCACTAGAAACAGGTCTTGTTAAGAAAGGTGACACAGTTATTGTTCTTACTTCAACTCGTGCATTAAACAGAGCAGGTACTGACACTCTAGTTATAAGAGATATTTAAGTATGAATAATATAGTTTTGATAGGTATGCCAGGCAGTGGTAAAAGTACAATAGGGATAATCCTTGCAAAGAGGCTTGGATACGACTTTGTCGATACTGATAACTTAATCAGCGACAGAGAAAAAACTACATTACAAGATATTATTGACAAAAAAGGTGTTAGCGAATTTTTGAAGATTGAGGGTATTGTCGGTGAAGAACTAAACATTGACAACACAGTTATTGCGACAGGTGGTTCAATGGTTTTTTCCGATAGTGCTATGAAAAATCTTTTAAATGGCAGCAAGTGTGTGTTTATTGATGTTCCTTTACCTGAGATTAAACGCAGAGTAAAGAACATTGATACAAGAGGTATCGCTATGGAAAATGATGATACCCTTGATACTTTGTATGAGAAGCGTATGCCAAAGTACAGAGAATATGCCGACATTACTGTTGAAGTTAAGCAGAACAGCAAGATTGATAATGTTGTCAGCAAAATACTTGATAAGCTAAAATAATTTTCATCCCTGCAACAAGGAAGTTGCAGGGATTTTTTTGTTTTCTATAGTGTTTTAATTTTCATAATTTGAATATGAAACTAGATTTGTAAAAATGTACAATAGGTATAGTAAGCTATGACTAACTTATTTAATAATATGCTGAAAATCAGTCTATATGGGAAAAAATCAGCTTTTATTGTTGACATTAGCATTAGCTAACTATATAATTAAGTGTAGGTTAGTTGGTACTAACCTTTTATTTAGACTTATAGGTTAGTCTAAACTAATTTAAATTAGTCTAAGCTAATCGCAAAAACCATATGAATTAGAGGGATGATTATGATGCCATTAACATTTCTAAACCCAGGTGAACAGAACATTATCAAAAGAGTAGGTGGCACACCTGAAATGAAGAAACATCTTGCTGACCTAGGATTTGTAGTAGGTGGTAATGTTACAGTAATTAACGCAGTAGGTGGTAACATTATCGTTAATGTTAAGGAAACAAGAGTAGCCATCAGTAAAGAAATGGCTCAAAAAATTATGGTCTAATATTTTTAATAATAAATATACATTTATTAGCGAGGAGGAAAAGTATGAACACATTGCGTCAGGCTAAAGTAGGCGACACAGTAAAGGTAAAGAAACTCCATGGTGAAGGTGCTGTAAAGCGTAGAATTATGGATATGGGCATTACCAAAGGTGTAGATGTAAAAATTCGCAAGGTTGCTCCACTTGGCGATCCTGTTGAAGTTACTGTTCGTGGTTATGAGCTTTCTCTAAGAAAAGCTGATGCCGAAATGATTGAAGTAGAATAATTTTTTACATAATAGTTAGCTTTTGCTTACTATGATTATGAAAGAGAGGAAATTACACAATGGATTTGAGAATTGCCCTTGCCGGTAACCCAAACTGTGGTAAAACAACATTGTTTAATGCCTTAACCGGTTCTAACCAGTTTGTTGGTAACTGGCCAGGTGTTACAGTAGAAAAAAAGGAAGGTAAACTAAAGAAACACAGTGGTGTTGTTATCACTGACCTTCCGGGTATTTATTCACTTTCTCCATATACACTAGAGGAAGTTGTTGCGAGAAACTATCTAATCGGTGAAAGACCTGATGCAATCCTAAATATTGTTGACGGTACTAACCTTGAAAGAAACCTATACTTAACAACTCAGCTTGTTGAACTTGGTATTCCTGTTGTTGTTGCCATCAATATGATGGATGTTGTTAAGAAAAACGGTGACACAATCCGTACTGACCAACTTGCTAAGGAACTTGGTTGTAAGGTTGTTGAAATCTCTGCTCTAAAGGGTACAGGTATTACAGAAGCTGCCGAAGCTGCTATTGCCAGTGCAGAAAGCAAGAAGATTGCTCCTATTCATCCATTTACAGGTTCTGTTGAACATTGTCTTGCTCATATTGAAGAGGCAGTTGTTCACGATATGCCTGAAGAACAGCAGAGATGGTATGCAATTAAGTTGTTTGAAAGAGATGAAAAGGTATTAGCTCAGCTTGACCTTTCTGATGAAATCAAAAATCACATTGAACACGATATTGCAGAAGTTGAAACTGAACTTGATGATGACTCAGAAAGTATCATTACAAACGAAAGATATATTTATATTTCTTCTATTATCCACGATTGCTACAAGAAGAAACATAAAGACAAGATGACAACTTCCGATAAGATTGATAGAGTTGTTACTAACAGATGGGCAGCTCTTCCAATCTTTGCAGTAATTATGTTTGCAGTTTATTACATTGCAATTTCAACAGTTGGTGCTTGGGGTACTGACTGGGTAAACGATAACCTATTCGGTGACGGTTTCCACCTATTCGGTATCGGTTCTTCTCAGTATGAAGAATTAGATGAAGAATTTGCCGGTGCTGATGAAATCGTTAACGGTTACATTTCATATGCTGAAGAAAAAGGCTATGATACAGAGGCAGTTTCTACTGCTCTTGATACTGAAGCTGATGACTTTGACTCAGCTAAAGCAAAATCAGCTTTAACTGCTTTTGCAACAGATATTGAGAACTATAAGGGTATTGACTTCTCAAAGGCTACATATTCAGTAGAAGATGAAGAAACTCTTGCTACAGAAGATGTTACAGCTACACTTGCTGAATTTAAGGATGCAGTTGCTACAGTTGAAAAGTATAACTGTGAAGCTCCTGACCCTGCAGAATACGGTGTATGGGTTCCCGGTATTCCTGAACTTGTTTCTAACGGTCTAGATAGCATCGGTTGTGCTGATTGGCTATCAGGTCTAATCAATGACGGTATTGTTGCCGGTGTTGGTGCAGTTCTTGGTTTCGTACCTCAGATGCTTGTTTTGTTTATTCTACTTGCATTCCTGGAAGCTTGTGGCTATATGGCTAGAATTGCTTTCGTTATGGATAGAATCTTCCGTAAGTTCGGTTTATCCGGTAAGTCATTTATCCCTATGCTAATCGGTACAGGTTGTGGTGTTCCGGGTATTATGGCATCAAGAACAATCGAAAATGAGCGTGACCGTAGAATGACAATTATGACAACTACATTTATCCCATGTAGTGCCAAGACACCGTTTATCGCTATGATTGCCGGTGCATTGTTCGGTGGTTCTGCTTGGATTGCTACATTTGCTTACTTCCTAGGTGTTGCTGCAATTATTGTTTCAGGTATTATCCTAAAGAAAACCAAGATGTTCTCCGGTGACCCTGCTCCATTCGTTATGGAACTTCCTGCTTACCATATGCCAACAGTAGGTAATGTTCTTCGTTCAATGTGGGAAAGAGCTTGGTCATTCATTAAGAAAGCCGGTACAGTTATCCTACTTGCAACAATCCTTGTTTGGTTCTTATCATACTTCGGTTTTGTAAACGGTTCGTTCCAGATGCTAACAGATGACCAAATGGACAGTAGCTTACTTGCTATTATCGGTAATGCAATTTCTTGGATTTTTGCACCACTTGGTTGGGGCAACTGGCAGGCAGCCGTTGCATCAGTTACAGGCCTTATCGCTAAGGAAAACATTGTTGGTACAATGGGTATCCTATACGGTGGTACAGGTGCTACAGTATATCAGGCAATGGCAAATGCATTCACTCAGGTTAGTGCTTTATCATTCCTAGCATTCAACCTACTATGTGCTCCTTGCTTTGCTGCTATCGGTGCTATTAAGAGAGAAATGAACAACGCTAAGTGGACACTATTTGCAGTTGGTTATCAGTGTGTATTTGCTTATGCAGTAGCACTAATGATTAACCAGTTTGGTAACCTATTCACAGGTAATGTTCAGGTTATTGGCCTAATCTTTGCAATTCTTGTACTTGCATTCATTATCTTTATGCTTGTTAAGCCTTACAAAGAATCTAACAAACTTACAGCTAAGGTTAAAGTTTAATATTAAAGAAAAATTTTAAGGGAGGATTTATATATGCTTACATGGTTAGTAAATAATTTAGCAACAATTATAGTTGGTCTGGCTTTACTTGCAGTAGTTATTTTGATTGTAAGAAAGCTACGCAGTGACAAGAAAAAAGGTAAATCTTCCTGTGGTGGTAATTGCTCAGGATGTGCAAACTGCCAATATTGCCATCATAAATAAGAAGAAGGGGATACTGTGGTATCCCCTTTATTTGCCTTTACGGTTAGTTTAAGCTAACTATTTTTTAAAACCTCTTGACTTTGGAAGAAACTGAGAATATAATAAAAATAACATATGAGCATATATTCATATGAATATATGCTCATAAATTAAAATAGAGGTGAGATTATGACATTAATCCTTGAAGATATTAAGAAATCTTTTGGTGATGGAGAGAACAAAACAGAAGTATTAAAGGGTATCTCTTGTGAAATCAAAGACGGCAATATTTGCGTATTGCTTGGACCTTCCGGTTCAGGTAAATCAACACTGCTTAACATTATCGGTGGAATTGAAAATTCTGACAGTGGCAAAATCAAAATCGGTGATGAAGTTGTTGGTGAAATGAAAGAGAAAAAGCTAACTCAGTACAGAAGAAAACATTTGGGTTATGTTTTTCAGTCCTACAACCTTATTCCTAACTTAACTGTTAAAGAAAATATTGAAGTAGGTGCTTATTTAAGTGATAAACCACTTAATATTGATGAACTGCTAAAAACTTTGGGACTTTGGGAACATAAGGACAAGATTCCTAATCAGCTTTCAGGTGGTCAACAACAGAGAACTGCTATTGGCAGAGCAATTGTAAAGAACCCTGATATTCTTCTTTGTGATGAACCTACAGGTGCTTTGGACTATAACACCTCTAAAGAAATTCTAAAGTTGATTGAAGATGTGAATAAAAAGTTTGGCAACACAGTTATCCTTGTTACCCATAACGATGCGATTAAGAATATGGCAGACCAAGTTATTAAGCTAAAGGACGGTCAAATTCGCCATAATGATATGAATGAAAAGAAAATTCCTGCTATGGAACTTGATTGGTAAGGGGGTATAAAAATGAAAAACCCTTTGTATAAACGAGTTCCCAGAGAGTTGAAAAGTGATTTTGGCAAGTACATTGCATTGTTCCTATTCTTGTGCTTAACTATCACTTTAGTTTCAGGCTTTTTAGTTGCCGATGGTAGTACACTTTCTGCTTATAATGAAAGTTTCAGTAAGTACAATATTGAGGACGGTCACTTTACTTTAGTACAAAAAGCAGACAGTAAATGGATTAGTGACCTGGAAGATAAGGAAGATATTAAGGTTTATCCTATGACTTATAAGGATAAAACCATCAACAAAAAGCATACAATCAGAATTTACAAAAACAGAAAAGATATTAACAAAGTTGATGTAATGAGTGGAAAACTTCCTAAGGAAGATAACGAAATTGCCATTGATAGATTGTATGCAGAAAATAACAACCTTGAGATTGGTGACAACCTAAAGATACAAAACAAAAACTACAAAATAGTAGGTTTAGTTGCACTTTCCGATTATACAGCATTGTTTAAGAATAATACGGATATGATGTTTGATGCAAATAAATTTACTGTATCTGTTGTTACCGATAAAGGCTTTAACAAGCTAAATGACAATGGTATTAAGTATTGCTACTCTTGGGACTACAACCATAAGCATATGACTGAGGATGAAATTAATGACAAGGCTGATGATATACAAGACGAAGTAGCTAAAACAGGTATGGTAACTGACTTTGTAAAAGAAGCCGATAATACTGCAATTCACTTTGCAGGTGATGATATGGGTGGTGACAGAGTTATGTTTATATGGTTACTGTATATCATTATGATTGTACTTGCATTTGTATTTGCAGTAACTACCCGTAATACTATTGAGAAAGAAAGTTCTGTTATCGGTACACTTAGAGCATCAGGTTATTCAAAAGGTGAACTGCTAAGGCACTATATTGTACTACCTGTTGTGGTAACAATTCTATCTGCTATTGTAGGCAATATTTGTGGTTATACATTTATGAAAGGCTATATGGCAGGTATGTACTACCACAGTTATTCACTTCCAACATATGTTACAAAGTGGAATGGTTATGCCTTTGTAATCACAACTATTGTACCGGCATTAATTATTTTTGTAGTAAATGTTATTGTGCTTGCCTATACACTTTCACTTTCACCACTTAAGTTCTTAAGACATGACTTAAAGAGAAAGAAGAAGAAAAAGGCAGTTAAACTTCCTAACTGGAAGTTCATTACAAGATTTAGAGTGAGAATAATTTTACAAAACCGTTCAGCATATATTATGATGTTTATTGGCATTATCCTTGCCAATGTGCTACTTGTCTTTGGCTTAATGATGGCACCACTGTTAACTCATTTTAAGTCAGAAGTTATGGACTCTAAGATTGCAAACTATCAGTATATCCTAAAAGCACCTGTTGATACTGACACAAAAAATGCAGAGAAGTATTGTGTTAGAACTCTGGAAAATGATAACGGTGAAGAAATTACTGTTTATGGTATTGAAGAAGATTCAAATTACCTAAAGGATAAGGACTTGCCAACAGGTGATAAAGAAGTTCTAATGGCTAGTAGTGTCATTGAAAAGTACAGTTTAGATACTGACACTAACTATACTTTAACAGATAAATATACTCATGATAAATACAAGTTCAAAATAAAGGACAGCTATAAATACCCTGCAACAATGGCAGTATTTATGACCAGAGATGAGTTTAATAAAGTATTTGATAAGGACAAGGACTACTACACAGGCTACTTCTCAAATACAAAGATTAAAGATATTGACGAAAGCTATATAGCATCAACTATAACCGAGCAGGACTTAACAGTTATGGCCGACCAGCTTGACGATTCAATGGGTCAAATGTTTATTATAATCGGTGGTTTCTCTATAATGCTATTTATCTTGGTAATTTATCTACTTGCAAAGATAGTGGTAGAGAAAAATGCAAAGTCAATTTCTATGGTAAAAATTCTTGGATATAATGACCATGAAGCAAGTAAATTGTACAATACCTCAACTGCAATTGTAGTTGCAATATCATTACTGTTAAGTATGCCAATATGTAATTATATTATTAAGGGTTTGTACTTTGCTATGATGGAAGACTTTAACGGTTGGTTAACTTATTATGTTGCACCGTATGTACTGCCATTAACAGTAGTTATCGGTGGATTAAGTTACATTGTGGTTCACTTTATCCAAAGTAAAAAGATTAAGAAAATCCCTATGTCACAAGCACTTAAGGATATGGAATAATTTAAAATCAAGGAGAGAAGATTTATGGATGTTTTTCAGAAACCTGCTTTTTGGGGAATTATTGCAGTTGTACTGATTGTAGTATTTGCAATTTTCGTTATAAAAAGCTATGTGAAAAAGTTGTCGGAAGGATGTTGTGGTTCTTCCGGTGGGGATAAAGTAAAGAAAATTAAGGTTAAGGATAAGGACAAAAGTCACTATCCATATAAAGTAATTCTTACTGTTGACGGTATGGTGTGTCAAGGATGTGAAAGCAGAATTGAAAACACCCTCAATAACCTTGAGGGTGTTTGGGCAAAGGCAAGTGCCTCTACTAAAGAAGTAACCGTATTGATGAAAAATAAGGTTGATGAAAAAACCTTAAAGAAAACAGTAAACACTATTGGTGCTTATACTGTTATGAAATATAGAGAAGTTTAATTTATAGGCAGTTGTATCGGCTATCTTTTAACATATGCTACACCAAAAGCATTAGGTCCGGTATGACTGCCTATTACTGCACCTACATTTACTAAGGAATGATTGTTAATTGGTAGTTTGTCCGATAGTAGCTTTTCTTTCAGCTTAACACCCATAGAGTGGTTATCGGCATACATAATGTGGAATGGATAGGAAAAGTCAGGATGATTTTTCACAACCTTATTTGCAATATAGTTTATTCCTCTTTGAGTGCCGATACACTTGTGAATAAGTGTGATTTTTCCTTGCTCAATAGAAACAATAGGCTTAATGGTAGACATCATAGAGGCTTTAATTCTGCCACCCTTTAGCAGATATTCAGGAGAATCAACACAAGCTATAACCACAATTCTTTTCTTTAGTTCCTCAATTTTCATAACAATTTCTTTAGCTGAAAGACCTTGATTTTTCAGCTTGATACTTTCTTCAATAAGTATCCTCATACCGGCAGATGCAGTTTCACTGTCTATAGGGTAACAGTTAAAGTCAGTACAGCAGTATTTTGCATTTTGATAAGTGCCACTAATTTTGGAGGACAAGAAAATTCCAATATAGGTGTCACCGTTATTCTCAAGTAAATTAAAGAAATCCTCAGGGGACGGTTGTGATGTTGTTGGCTTTTCTTTCTTTAGCTTTAGTAGTTTGTAGAAACCTTTTTTGGTAAGGTTAATGTTCTCTTTGTAAGTAATATTGTCAAAGGTAACTGACAGTGGAACACATTTAATATCCAAAATTTCAAGTTCATTTGGTTCTAAGTCAGCACCTGAGTCGGTAATAATTTTTATCATTTTTATCCCTCATAATATAAATTTTACCTTAATATTATTTACCGAAAATTTTTGAATATTAAAAAAGCGACCTTCCGTTTTGAAAGGTCGCTATAATTTTATGTTGATTATTTAATGTAACCGATTTTCTTCATTACCTTGTCAAGAGTTCTTTGGCTGAAGTTCTGAGCAAAGGCATCTGCCTTTTTCCATGTTTCTTCCATATATGCTCTATCCTTGATAATTCTGTTGTATTCATCTTGGATTGGTCTTAGGTGTTCAACAACTGCTTCACCTACAGCAGTCTTAAAGTCACCGTAGCCTTTACCGTCAAATTCCTTTTCAATCTGTTCCATTGTGTTGCCTGTAACTGCACCGTAAATTGTCATTAGATTGCTGATACCCGGCTTATCTTCACTAAAGTAAATCTTAGTGTCTGTGTCTGTAATAGCTCTCTTAAACTTCTTCATAATAGTTTCAGGCTTATCAAGAACATATACGCAACCGTTAACATTTTCATCACTTTTACTCATCTTGCTTGATGGGTTCTGTAGTGACATAACTCTTGCACCGTTCTTAGGAACAAAGCCCTCAGGAATCTTAAATACATTGCCATATAGACCGTTAAATCTTGTTGCAATATCACGAGTGATTTCAAGATGTTGCATCTGGTCAGCACCAACAGGAACTTTGTCTGCTTGATAAAGTAGAATATCGGCAGCCATTAGTGCAGGGTAAGTAAACAGACCTGCGTTAATGTTATCGGCGTGTTTACGGCTTTTATCCTTAAACTGTGTCATTCTTGAAAGTTCACCAAACTGTGTGTAGCAGTTTAAAATCCAAGCTAACTGTGCATGAGTTGTTACATGGCTCTGAATGAAGAAAACGCTTTTTTCAGGGTCAATGCCACAAGCCAAAAGCAGTGCATACATATCAAGAATATGCTTTCTCATTTCTTTAGGGTCTTGTCTTACTGTAATTGTGTGTAGGTCAGCAAGAGCATAAAAGCAGAAGTATTCGTCCTGCATAGTAATCCAATTCTTAATTGCTCCAAGATAGTTACCAAGAGTCATTGAGCCACTTGGTTGAATAGCACTTAAAACAATAGGTTTCTTTTCTCCCATTTTATTTTACCTCACTTAATATATTTTTCAGCAGTTTTTGCAAGTAGTTTAATTCCTTTTTCCAACTGTTCATCAGTAGGTGTTGAGAAGTTCACTCTAAAGGTGTGACATTCTTCACTTTCATCAGTTAGGAAAGCATTTCCCGGAACAACACAAACTTTGTTTTTGATTGCGTCTTTACAAAATTCTTGCATATTTACATAATCCGGTAGAGTACACATTGTGAATAATCCACCGGTAATTTTTGCATAAGTAATGCCCATTGGTACAAGATATTTGTCCATAAGATCCATCATAAACTGTGCTTTTTTTCTGTATAGGTTTCTTAGCTTTTCAAGGTGAGCATCAAAGTCATACTTTGTCATTAGTTCGTTACAAACCATCTGTGACCAAATGTTTGTATGAACATCATTACCTTGTTTGCATACAACCATCTTCTGGAAAATAGGCTTAGGTGCAATAACATAAGCAACTCTAATTCCCGGAGAGATAACCTTACTCATTGAACCGGCATAAAGTACAATACCCTCATCATCAAAACTTTTGATACAAGGAATGTACTCACCACTGTATCTAAGGTCACCGTATGGGTTGTCCTCAAGAATAAGCACATTATATTTCTTTGCAAGTTCATACATTTTCTTTCTTTTTTCAAGACTCATAGTAATGCCTGATGGGTTCTGAAAATTAGGAATAGTGTAGATAAATCTTGCGTTTTTGTGGGTTTGCAGAGCCTTTTCAAGTTCTTCCATATTCATACCGTCATCGTCAATTTTTACACCTACAAGTTTTGCGTTATAACTTCTGAAAGTGTTTAATGAACCGATAAATGACGGTGCTTCTGTAATAACCACATCACCCTCATTTACAAGGGACTTTGTAGCTAAATCCATAATCTGTTGTGCACCTGTTGTGATTAAAATATCATCAAAGTCTCTACCTACATTATGGTGACTTTTCATATATTTCTTTAGTGTTTCTCTTAGCTGAGGATAACCCTCGGTAACACTGTACTGTAACACACCGATTGGGTTTTCTTCTAATAATCTTGAAGAGATTTCCTTGATTTCTTCAATAGGAAAAGCCTCAGGACTAGGGTTACCTGCTGATAAGGATACAACTTCAGGGTCAGCAGCATATTTAAAAATTTCTCGAATGGCAGATGGCTTTAGTGCCTGAACTCTGTCGCTGAAAGAGTATTCCATAAGTTTTACCACCTTTATTTATATAAAATTATTCTATCATATTATTGCGAAAAGTGCAACAATCTAGGTTTCTATAATATGTTTTGCAAATTATCGTATTTTCTGTTGTAATTATGTTGATTTTGTATTATAATTATATTACCTATCTATGGATATTATTTATATGAAATATGAGCAAAACGGAGATAATAATATGTCAAGTAAAAGATACTCTGATGAAGACAATGTAACTCGTTCTTATAGTGATGATTTTTATAAACAATTTGCTGATAAATACGGTGAAGTAGATTTAGAAAGCAGTGCTAAAAGAAGAAGAGACAGAGCAAGAAAAAGAGAGGCTAAGCGTAGAAGAAGAAACAACAGAATTAAACTTATTGTTTACGGTATTGTGCTTATTGCAATTGTAGTGACAATTGTTATATTTATTTGCACAGGTATCAAGAGTTGTGTAAACAGTAATAAGGATACTCAGGCAGGTGGCTTTAAGACAGTTGAAAGTTCTAAAGTAAGCAAGACAAGCAGTTCTTCAAAGGCTACTTCAAGTAATATTGATGACAGTGACCCATTACAATTCCTTACACCTGAAATTAAGGATGACAACAGTAGTGGTACATTTAGCTCAGTAAACGGTGCAGTTTACCTATGGAAAGACTCAGCTTATGAAATCTTTGGTGCATCTGCTGACAGAAGTGATATGTACTCAGATGTTATTAACAAAGCTACCGAAAAGCTGGGGGATAGCATTAAGGTATACAGTATGATGATTCCACTTCATACAGAAATGAACCTACCTGAAAGACTAAAGAATGAAGCCGGTGCAACGAGTGAAGCCGACAACATTAAGAATGCTTACAGTAAGTTTGACAAAGCTCAGCCAATTAATATTTATAATACATTAGCAAAACATAATAGTGAATATTGTTACTTTAATTCCGATCACCATTGGACAGGTCTTGGTGCATATTATGCATACACAGCATTCTGTGAACAAACAAACCAAAAGCCAATGACAATTTCAGAAGAAGGTACACACAAGATTGAGGGCTTTACAGGTTCATTCCACACATATGGTTCAGGTCTGACAGATACAGTTTATTATTACGATTTACCATATGACACAACTTGCAAGCTATATGCCGACCCTAACGGTGAACCACAGGATGCTGACATTTACTACGAAAATGAAACATCAGGTGAAAACACATACGGTGTATTTATTAACGGTGACCAGCCTAAGTTTATTATTAACTCTCAGTGTGGTACAAATAAAAAGATTGCAGTTGTTAAGGAAAGTTTCGGTAATGCATTCGTTCCGTATCTATCAGCTAACTATAGCGAAATCCATGTTCTTGATATGAGAAGTTGTGGTGTTACCAATTTGAAGAAATATTGTGAGGACAACGGAATTACAGAAGTTCTGTTTATGAACAATGTAATGTCAGCTAACTCTGCTGACAGAATTGCCGATATGGAAACTGTTATCGGTAAATAAGATACTTTGTTTTTTAAGGAGGTGAAATCAGTGCTTGGAAGAAAGGTAAGCGTAAATTTATTTGGACAACTAACAGATGGTTTGTATAGTGGTTATTTTACCGATGAAAAAGGTGATAATGTAAAGGCATTTGTACTTTCAAAAAAAGAAGTTGAGTTTGTAGTGTCAGGTCAAGTTATCGCCATTATTACTCTAAAGAATAACGAACAAAGAGCCATTGTTGCACCGGATAGAGAGATTTACTATGAACCACAGATTCTTGATATTATCAGCAAATCAAGTAGTGTTGAGATTAGTAACATTAACTGCCTTTACGAAAAAAGTTGTGGAGCATTGATTTTCTACCGTAATAAACAAGGTGTCAGAATACTACTGGTTAAGAATCACAATGGCCGTTATTGGAGCTTCCCGAAAGGTCATATGGAACTTAATGAGTCCGAAAAAGCTACTGCTATTCGTGAAATCAAGGAAGAAACAAACCTTGATGTTAAGATTATTGATGGCTTTAGAGAGGTTAGTGACTATTGCCCATTTGGCAATATTAAGAAGAGGGTTGTTTTTTTCTTAGCACAAGCCTTTACAGATGATGTTGTTGACCAGCCGGAAGAAATCGACAGTCATATTTGGGTGGATATTCAACAAGCAAGAAAGAATTGCACCTACGAAAACGATTTGCGTGTAATTGATAAAGCCGAACTTCTTATTAATCAGTCAAAGTGATTTTTAGCAAGTGACTGTCTCAATTAAATAATTGTAATTTTTAGGCGTACATTGTACGCCTATTTTTTTTACCCTTTATTTTGACAAATTGAGGCTTTTCAATTTTGTCTGTGGGTAAAGGTAAGTTTGTTATGCAAATTTGGGTTTGTGGTGCTAGAACTTGCCTTGTTATGTGGTATATATTTAGAATTAGTAGAAACCATCCAGCCTTCCTTGTGTAAAGGAAGGGGGACCACGAAGTGGTGGAAGGATTGTCTAGTAGGCAGTAATAGATAGATAAAATTTAGATAGGAAAACAAAACCTATTATATATCTATCGAATAAAATTGATATAGCAAAAAGTATATACCATAACAATCCCTCAGTCGCTCTTTAAGAGTAAATTGTCATTCTTCCAATTTACAAGCGACAGCTCCCTTTACACAAGGGAGCCTTATTTGCTAAATTTAACACTTTACATTTAGCCCCACAAACCCAAATTTAATAAACTAACCTATTCCACCACCATCATAAAATTGAGAAACTTAAAACTAAAAAGAAAAATGTCAAGCAGACCGAGAGGGAGCAAAAGGGACTTTTGCCTCACAGTCTTTGATTTATTAATTTATTTTATTTATTTAATTTATTATATTGTTGTTAGTTAACTGTTAGCTTAGTGTTAGAAGACTGTTAATTGAATGTTAGTTGATTGTTTGTAAAAAAATAAATATCTGGAAAAAGCTAGATAAAATCTATCCTACGAAAATTAAATTGAATGTTAGAAAATTAATAAATGGTTGGGTGATGGGGGTTGAAGAATTTTAATTTTAGTGAATATAATGAAAATCAATAATTGATGCAATTATTTCAAATATATACATATAATGAAAATCGAGAAATAGGTGCAATTACTTTTAAATATATACATATAATTGTAGGCTGATAATATAATCATTTCAATGCAATTGTTGCATTTTCATAAGAAAATTTTCATAAAAATAACGGCTATAACTTGTGATTATAGCCGTTTAATTATGTGGTTATTAAGTCGAAATTCACTTAAAATAAATCATTCAAGGAAAGCAAAGTCCTTATCAGCTAGGAAGTTGTCAAGTTCCATACAAACCAAAACTTTGTCAAATTTAGTCTTTGAACATATTTCTTCACTGACAGATTTTTTGTAATATCTCATATCAACCAAAGTAACTTCACTAAAGTTTTCACTTAGGAATGGTGCTAAACAATGACTAAAGCTATCTTTGATGATTAGTAGCTTTTTGTTGTTTTTACAATCAGGATTCTTAATTGTAGTAACTGGGTTGTTGCCGTTTAGGAATACTGCATATTTGTCAGCACCCTTTAGTTGGTCTGTAAAGTACATTGAGTTGTACTTTGTGGTGATACCGTTTGCAGTAATACTACAAGTTGACTTGTTGTTAAGGTTGTTCCAAATTTCAATAGTATCACTTTCATTTAGCCAAAAGCCTGATGTGTTGTATGTTGTGCCTAAAAAGTCATTGGCAGTTTGAATAGTGAACTTGTCCCTAGTTGCAGGTTTAATATTCCATTTACTGCATAGCTGATTATAAGCTAAATAAGCACCCTTAGTAGTCCAATGGTGGTCTGTTTTGTAGTAAATCTGAGTATTATCCTTGTTAGCCTTAAAAGTGGTTCTAAGGTCAATATTAGAAAGATTATTCTCACTGCAATACTTGTTTATTGTGCTGAAATATTCATCATCATTGTACTTTTCGTGAATATGTGGTAGTACATTATCCATTATGTAACCTGTTGATGGTACAATCATTAGAGAAGTATCAATACCTGTCTTTTTCTGAAAATCAGATACAACAGAAAGGTTAAGGTCAAGTCTTTCGTTAGTAGCAGGTTTGTTGATTAAGTAGCCGTTTTTGCACTTATAAACACCATCACTACCGTTGTTAAGTACAATCAAGTTAGAGTAACTGTTGATACCCATAAATGCATCACGCATAACCATATGGTCGTTTATGTAGTCCTCAAACTTAGATTCAAAAGAACCATCGGTTAATGTTGTGGCTGAAACTTCCGGAAAAGTCTGTAAGTATCTTTTTTCTTTTGGGCTAAAGTCACTTTTAGGTACAACCCAAAACAGTATAGCAAATACCCCGATAAAGGCAAGAAACATTATAGTTATAAAATATTTTGATTTGTTGGTCATAACTCCACTCCATTCTCATTTAATTTTATATCTTTTCACATATTAAGTCAATTAATTAATTGTATTAATTTTTGGTGCAGTGTATAATTATATTGGTGATTTTTATGAAGAAAAAGTTATCTCCCGATAAATTAATTGTAATAGTTGGAATTATCTTTGCAACAGTTCTTGTTTTGGTCAACGTATTCTTTGACTTTGTACCTCATACAGTAAAAACTGAAAATATTAATGCTACTGCTACAACTGAGTTTTCCACAAATTACACCAATAATGTGAATAAAAAGACCTATACAACTACCCAAAAAGTAATTGTAAATATAAATACTGCATCAGTACAGGAACTTTGCACCATAAGAATGATTGGTGAAACTAAAGCTAAAGCAATTGTAAATTATAGAGAAAAGTATGGTGCTTTCAAAGATAAAGGAGATATTGTAAAGGTATACGGTATCGGTGAAAAAACCTATGAAAAAATAAAGGATAGTATTTGTGTAAATTAAAAAAATTTGTAACGAAAGTCATATTAAAGGATTATAGTGTTGGAAGTGAGGTGAGGATGGTTGTCATTTGAAAAAATATATAAAGAAAATTGCAAGTTGGTGTATGGATATTTGCTGAAACTTTGCAAGAACAGTTCATTGGCTGAGGAGCTAACTGCAGAAACCTTTTATAAAGCATTGGAGTATTACGAAAATTATCAGGACAAGGGATATACTTCAACTTGGCTTTGTGAAATTGCAAAGAATTTGTATTACAAGCACTACAACAAGAGAAAAAGGAATATCAATTTAGGAAATGAAAATATTGTTGATGACTATGACTTTGAGTCAAAATTAACAGATAAAGAAATGGCAATTCAAATACATAAGCATCTTCACACATTGAAAGAACCCTATAAGGAAGTTTTTGTGTTGAGGATATTTGCAGAACTTTCCTTCGCCGAGATTGGTACAATCTTCAGTAAAAGTGAAGTGTGGGCAAGGGTTACATTTTATCGTGGAAAAAATATGTTGATTAAGGAAATGGAGGTTTAAGTTTTGGATAAAAATTGTGAAATTGTAAAGGACTTAATTCCTTTAGTGGCTGATAATATAGCAAGTGAAGAAAGCAAAAAGTTTGTTGAAAACCATTGTGAAACTTGTGATGAATGTAAAAAAGAACTTTGGATTGCAAAACAAGACATTAAAACCGAAATAAGTGATTTAGCAGAAAATCAAGTGTGGGATAATATCAATAAAATACAGAAAAAGAAGAAAATTAAGAAGATTATTAATGTGTCTGTAATTGCTATTTTGGTAATTGTAATAGGTGTGTTTACTGTGTTTTTTATTAATAATACAAGAGAAAAAAGCAGTATGGAAAAATACTTTGGAAAAGAATTAACTTCTGAGTACAATAAAGGCTATTCCTCAGATGATGAAAAAGAAGTTGAACCACTTGTTAAACAGATTAATAAGGCTTTAAACTTTGTGGGAAGTGAGAAAGAAGCCAAGAAAAAGTTTGGTGAACTTTGGGTTTTAAGTTATAATGATATGGATAAAAATACAAAGCCAGGTGATTATAAGGTAAATGCTGAATTTTTCCTTAATACAGTTAAACTTTATAATGATGTTGGCTACTTATGGTTTGACTATTCAAAAGAAGTTATTGATAAAACAACAGGCGAATGTGTAGAAGGGTCGGCTGATATACCAGTAAGACTTTCTATTGCTAAAGATGATAACAATGAATGGCTTGTAATAACATATAAAGAAGCACCATAATATATAGATATTGACTATTGGATTATTATAGAATATACTTTACCCAAAGGTTGATATTTATGTTTATATAAATGGGGTGAATATATGAAAAATAGCAAATGTAAAAACATATTGATTAGTATAGGCATTTGGTTAATGGTAGTTACAATCTTGGCTTCGGTAGTTGTTGGAGCAGGTTATGGCTTATATCTTATAGTTGATGCTGCCGATAAAAACCAACCGATTATTGATGTGGTGACTGTAGATAAAGGTGATGTACTTGATAAATATGATATTGATATTTTGAAAAGTGATGTTATAAAGAATAAGTCAATTGAGAAAAATTATTACAGAATTTATTCTTCAAAAGACCCTATTGATAATTTCCTTGATACTGATGTTGACTTAAAGTCAATAGAGCCTTTTGAAATAGATAATGCTGAGATATATTCTTATAGCTATTTCACTTCCTATAATGATGATGAACCTGTGCCACCAAGTAAATTATCTGACGAAACCGGAAAGACAGTAGAAATAACACCTGTACTGGATAATATTCTTGATGCAATTGAAAATGTAAAGCATGATAAAATCAATATGAAAATATTTAATGACAACAATGACTATTATGTTTATCTTGAACTTAATACAAATTGGTGGTATCCTTGTGAACTCTATCATTATGATAAGGACAGTAAGTCATTGGATTTGATTTATCAATTTGATGGAGAAGAGATTGTAGGAATAAAGAAAATTAGGTAACAGAAAAGGGTTGAAGTTTTTAAACTTCAACCCTTAATTTATTAGCTTAGATTAAATTATCTTCTGCCGTTTCTGTTGTGATTGTTATGAGGTCTTCTTGGTCTGTCTTCAAGAGTATTTTCAGGAGTTAAACCGTCAACTTCAATTAGAACAGCTCTTCTTGAAAGATTTAGTCTGCCCTTATCGTCAATTTCTTCAACCTTAACTCTGATAACATCACCAACATTAACAACATCAGTAACCTTTTCTGTTCTCTTAACATCCAGCTTACTAATGTGGCATAGGCCTTCCATACCCGGAGCGATTTCAATAAATGCACCAAAGTCCATAATTCTTGTTACCTTACCAATATAGATAGCACCAACTTCTGGGCCGTTAGCAATCATTTCAATGATTGAAAGAGCCTTCTGGCACTTTTCTGTATCAATACCGGCAACAAATACATTTGCACTTTCGCCTTCTTCTGTAATGTCAACCTTAACTTCACATTCAGCCTGAATTTCCTTGATAACCTTACCACTCTTACCGATAACTTCAGAAATCTTATCTGCAGGAATCTGAGTAGTGAACATCTTAGGAGCATACTTGCTTAGTTCATGTCTTGGTTCAGGAATAGCCTTTAGCATAACTTCGTCAAGAATGTAGTTTCTTGCTTTGTGAGTCTTTGCTAGAGCTTCCTTAACCATTTCAGGTAGTAGACCTGAAATCTTAAGGTCCATCTGAATAGCTGTGATACCGTCCTTAGTACCTGCTACCTTAAAGTCCATATCGCCAAAGAAGTCTTCAACACCCTGAATGTCAACCATTGTCATCCAGCGTTCGCCTTCAGTAATAAGACCACAAGAAATACCAGCTACAGGAGCTTTAATTGGAACACCTGCGTCCATTAGTGCTAGAGTAGAGCCACAGATTGAACCCTGAGAAGTTGAACCGTTAGAAGAAAGAATTTCTGATACAAGTCTTAGTGTGTATGGGAATTCTTCAACTGATGGAATAACTGGCTTTAAAGCTCTTTCTGCTAATGCACCGTGACCGATTTCTCTTCTGCCCGGGCCTCTGCTTGGCTTTGTTTCGCCTACTGAGTAACTAGGGAAGTTGTAATGGTGGATATATCTCTTTGTTTCTTCTTCATCAATACCGTCAAGATACTGCTGTTCAGAAACAGAACCTAAAGTAGCAACTGTAAGAACCTGAGTTTGTCCTCTTGTGAACATACCTGAACCGTGAACTCTTGGAAGAATACCAACTTCAGAAGCAAGTGGTCTAATATCGTCCATACCTCTGCCGTCAACTCTCTTCTGTTCGTCAAGTAGCCATCTTCTTACGATTGTCTTTTGAGTTTTGTACATACATTCGTCAATCTTTGCTTCTTGTTCAGGATAGATTTCATCAAACTTTTCGTGAACTGCATCATAGATTGGAAGTAGTCTTTCGTCACGAATGTTCTTATCGTCTGTATCCATAGCAACCTTAACATCAGCTTCAGCAAAGTTGTAAATTGCTTCAAACATATCGTGATCAGGTTCATTTGATGGATAGTCAAACTTTGGCTTACCAATTTCTTCCTGAATATTCTTGATGAACTGAATAATTGGCTGGTTAGCTTCGTGACCTGCCATAATTGCCTTGTACATTGTGTCATCATCAACACAGTTTGCACCTGCTTCAATCATAGCAATTCTCTCTGATGTTGAAGCAACTGTTGTTGCCATATCAGAAACTGCTCTTTGTTCAAGTGTTGGGTTAATAACGATTTCGCCATCAACTAAACCTACTGAACAAGAAGAAACAGGACCATTCCAAGGCACATCAGAAATTGAAATAGCGATTGAAGTACCAATCATAGCAGCAATTTCAGGCTGACAATCCGGGTCAACTGACATTACTGTACATACAATTGAACAGTCATTTCTCATATCCTTAGGGAATAGAGGTCTGATTGGTCTGTCAATTACACGAGAAGTAAGGATAGCCTTTTCTGAAGGTCTGCCTTCTCTCTTTAGGTAAGAACCGGGAATCTTACCTACTGAATACATTTTTTCTTCATAGTCAACAGATAGTGGGAAGAAGTCAACTCCTTCTCTTGGCTTTTCAGAAGCAGTACAAGCAACATGTACAACTGTTTCGCCATATCTTACAAGACAAGCACCATTAGCTAGCTGAGTCATTTTACCTGTTTCAACAACCAGTGGTCTGCCTGCAAATTCTGTTTCAAATTTTCTGTACTTATCAAATACCATTGCTTTGTTCATATTTGCAATACCTCCTATAAATAAATTTTGTTTACAGGATTTTCGGTTTTAGCAATAAAACCACCACATAAAAATATAAATAAAAGGATAAATATGTGTTCGTTTTACTGCTAAATGCACTTGGAAAATCCTGTAACTACTTATTGCAAAAAAGTTTTTTTATCAAAACAAGGGCAAAGGGAAACCCCTTCGCCCTAAATTTTTACTATTACTTACGGATACCAAGTCTCTTAATGATTGAACGGTATCTTTCGATGTCAACCTTTGTAAGATACTTAAGTAGGCTCTTTCTCTGACCGATCATCTTGTATAGACCTCTTCTTGAGTGATGATCCTTTGGATGCTGCTGTAGATGAGCAGTTAGATCCTTAATTCTCTTTGATAGAAGTGCAATCTGTACTTCAGGAGAACCTGTGTCGCCTTCGTGAGTAGCATATTCCTGCATAATAGCAAGCTTTTCTTCTTTTAGCATTGTATTTTCCACCTTTCATTATTTATCGCTTTTTTCACAGGTTAAGGAAACAGGAAATCCACATTGTGGCATACTCCATAATCCGTGATTAAGCTATCTTGTGTATTATAACACAGTAAAGATAATTTGTAAATAATTATTACAAATTATTTTAAATTCTTTAGAAATTCTTCTCTCTCTTCAGGACTCATTGCTCTTAGAGAGATAATGAACTGCTGTTCCTCTTTAGTTAGGTTATAAATCGCCTCATCACCCTTTGCTCTTAGGAAAGAATCCTTAATGCTCTTTGGGTTCTTTTCTGATGGTAATAAATCATCATATGTGATACCGAAAATCTTGATAAGCTTGTGTAAGGTATCAATAGATGGTTCTGTCTTACCGGTTTCGTAATAAGTATAGGTTGTACGATTTATGTTTAAAGCGTCAGCAACCTGTTGCTGAGTAAGTAAAGAATTTTTACGATAGATTTTTAATAAATTACCTAGATTTTTATTTGCCATAACAACACCCCTATTTTAGTATTAGATTTCAGCTATTTTAATATTACATAAACAAAAGTAATTATTATTAGGTGAATTTTATATACTAAATGATTATAAGTTTATTATAGCTTTTTATTATTTGTATGTCATATATTTGATATATTATTTTCACTTTTAGTGAATAAGTTTTACTGTTTCTTGAACAAATACGTTAATATCTTTCTATATATTGACAAAACCGTGAGGAAAGCTTATATTATTTATGTTGCCTAGTGTTAAATAATTATTAGTATTTGTACTTAAACATATAATTAATCACATATTGTGCTAGAATAGTTCAGTGATATTGTGCTAGAATAGTTTAGTGATATTATGCTAGAGTAGTTCAGTGGTAGAATAATTGCCTCGTAATCAATAGGTCGTGGGTTCAATTCCCATCTCTAGCTCCAAAATCCAGTAGGGAAACCTACCGGATTTTTTCTTTTGTCTTTTAATTTTGATTGTGTTAATCTATAAATTTGTTTTTTTCAATTTTATCTGTGCGTTAAGATTAATTTGATAAATTAGGTTTTTTCAATTTTGTCTGTGGGTAAAGGTAAGCTTGTTTTAAATTTAATTGTCTATAAAGAAAAATTTATAGTGAGATTATGCATTTTAAATCATATATAACTATGACTCACAGGTGTAGGGGACATCATTGATGTCCCGTTTGAAAATTAACCTTTCTATTTGTATTTTGTCCTTTGTAGATATTATAAATTTATAGTCTGCAAACAGGACAAAAATCCCATAGGTATCACACTTTTTAACGGGCGAACACTGTTTGCCCCTACGACTGTAAGCCAAAATTTTGTTATAATTGATACCCACAAACCCCAATTTATACTACTGATTTGTCTTAACCAACAGACAAAATCGAAAAACAAAAATTTTATATGAAAGTGAAAATAGCCGATAGGGGATACCTATTGGCTATTGTGTTATAAAACTTAGTATTTGACTTAATTTAAATTACTTCTGGGTTTCACCTTTATCGGCTACAAGGGTAACATTGATTGTAGCAGTTTTGCTATTGCTTGGGTTGGAGCTGTCAACCTTACAGATTTCAACATTGATTTTGTCACCGACTTTATGTTTGGCAAGAACTGAATAAACCTGATTAAATGTTTTAACTCTTGTGCCGTCAACCTTAGTAATAATGTTCTTAGGTTTTGCACTTGAATTAGCAAAACTACCGTCATCGGCAATTTCTGTAATCAAGATACCCTGAGGAATACCAAGAGCAGTAGAAGCAGTTTCGTCAACTGCAACACCCACAATACCCAGTCTTACTCTATTTTCAACATAACCGTATTTAATAATGTTGTTTACAATTGTTTCCACAGTATCGGTAGGAATTGCAAAACCCATACCTTCATATGTTGCAGAGTTAATCTTTGCAGTTGTAATGCCGATTACTTCACCGTAAAGGTTACATAATGGGCCACCACTGTTGCCCGGATTTACTGCTGCATCTGTCTGAATATATGATACTGTACTGTCGTCTAATGTTCTGTCCTTAGCTGAAACAATACCCTTAGTTAAACTATTTTGAAAGTCAAGTCCACCGGGATTGCCAACTGCAATAATATCTTCACCGACTTGAAGATGACTTTTCTTAACAAAGTGTACAGGCTTTAGATTTTTACCTTTAATTTTAAGAACTGCAAGGTCTGTACGGGTATCATATCCAACAACATTAGCAGTATATTTTTTGCCATCATTATTGATTACCTGGTATTTGTATGCTGTCTTGCTGTCACCGATAACATGACTGTTTGTAACAATATAACCGTCACTACTAACAATAATACCTGTACCTTGACCCTCAGCATTTTCTTCACTTGAGATTTTATCTTCAAAAGTTAGAATTGCTACTGTAGAGTCGGAAACCTTTTCATAAGCTGATTGTGCTGACTTTTCACCACTTGACTTAGTATCAGTAATAATGCCATCAAAGTTTTTGTCTGTGTAGTTCTTTGCAGTATTACTTGTAGTTGTTGTACTGTTTACTGCATTTTTTACAAGGTCATTATAGTATTGGTCAAATGTATAGTCAGAGGTGTAGTCGCCACCTGCAGGGTTTGTAGCTTGTTGTTCATACATATTGCCACTTGTATTGCCCTCAACCTTAACCGATAATCCTTTGCTACCTGTCAATACAGAATAAGCAAAGAAACCACCTGTCATAATAAGTACAGTTACAATAACGGTTATCAGGATTGTTACACCTTTTTTTGAGCTTTTTTTCTGTACAGTAGGTACATTGAATTTACCCACAACATTTTTTTCAATATTTTCTGAGTTGTCGGTAGTTTCAATAGGCTTAGGGTCACTTAGAAAAGCACTGTTATTCAGCTTTTCTTCGGTAGGCTTTGCAGCTACAACGGTTTTTTCTTTCTTTGGTGTAAAAGAAAATGTGTCATCAGGTCGGTTAGGCCTTTCCTCACCAACAGTAAAGATTGGCATTTCTTTTACAGGTGAAGGCTTTTTATCGGTACAAAATCTGTTAGCTACACCGTTAAAGCCACCATCCTTAGTTTTTTTCTGTAATTCCGGCAATGGCCCCGGAATAGGAGCAGGTGCCGGATTATTTAATTCAAAATCATTATTGTTTTCCATATATATTTCTCTTACTTCTAAAAATTATTTGTTAGGTATCCAGAAAGCAAAACAGGTTTCTTTGTCAATTTCACTGGTAACAGTAATTTCACCACCATGTAGATTGATAATAGTTTTTACAAGGTAAAGACCAAGTCCCATGGACTTTTTGTCCTCACTTCTTGATTTGTCTGTTTTGTAGAATTTATCAAAGATAAACGGTAAATCTTTCTGTGAAATACCCTTACCTGAATTTTTAACACTAAAGTAAAGCTTATCACCTTTACTTTCAGCATGGAAAGTGATTTCTCCACCCTGTGGTGTAAACTTTGTAGCGTTTTCAATTAGGTTATAAAGAACTTGATGTAGTAATGCTTGGTCACCGTAAACAGAAAGACCATCAGCAGTTTCAAGTCCTACAATTTCAATTTCCTTTTCTTCCAGTCTGTCTTCAAATGTTAGAAGAATATTTACAATGGTGGAAATTAAGGAGAATTTAGTTTTGTAAATTGTAGTCTTGCCACTATCAATTCTTGCAAGGCTTAGCATTGAGGCAACAAGTCCTGAAAGTCTGGATATTTCTTCAGAAACAATAGTTAGGTAGTGTTTCTGTTTACTTTCCGGAATAGTGCCGTCAAGAATACCGTCAATAAAACCTGCAATAGTGGTCATAGGTGTCTTTAATTCGTGACTTATGTTTGCGATAAAGTCTCTTCTGACAGATTCTTCCTTGTCAAGAGCATCAGCCATATCGTTAAAGGCTCTGGTTAGCTGACCAACTTCATCCTTACCTTTTACAGGAATACGACCTGAAAAATCACCCTTTGCAAATTTCTTGGCTTGTTCACTCATTTGCTTTAACTGTTTAGATTGAGTGTAAGAGAAGACACCGGCTAATAAGCAAGATACAAGTACAGAAGCCAAAACTGCATAAATAAGGATTTGGAAAATTTGATTAGGTAATCCATTTTCTATTGTATGTTCAGGTACACAAACAAAGATATAACCGGCTATTGCTATATCTTTATTTTTATCTTCGGCTAATTTTAACTTAAAAGGTGAGGCAACAGTTAGCTTTGTGTCACTATAGAAAAAGTCTGTTTTTGTTTCACTTTCGTAATACTGGTCTTTTATCAGTGCATTGGTTACATAAAAAGGCATTTGATAGCCTTTTTTGATGTTTTTGTCCGGCCTTGTAATTTTGTAAACCGTACCTGCTGCATCTGTAATAATAAGATTGTAAGAATTGTTTTTGCTTAAATCAATCATAAGGTTAAAGGTTTCTTGGTCTTTAACTTCAAGCTGACCGTTATTATTTTCCAGAGCTTTTGTGGTTAACAAAACATAGGAATTAAGGTCTTCCTTAGCTTTTTTTAGGTTTCTTGTATCCCAAAACTGATTGACAAAAACCATAAGAAAAGTGCCTAGTATAATAAAGGCTATTAATATGATACCCATTGTTATGGATAGGTATTTTTTAAACAAAGAAATTTTCATTATTTTGCGTCAAACTTGTATCCGACACCCCATACAGTCTTAAGACTCCATTGATCGGATACACCGTTAATTTTTTCTCTTAGTCTTTTAATATGTACATCAACTGTACGGCTGTCACCGTAATAATCAAAACCCCATACTTTGTCCAAAAGTTGGTCTCTTGTAAATACCTTGTTAGGGTTACTTGCTAAATAGTAAAGAAGTTCCATTTCTTTTGGTGGAGTATCAATGTACTTACCGTCAACTCTAAGTTCATAATTAGTTAGGTTTATAGAAAGTTTATCCCAATTGATTTCCTTAACTTTTTCTTTTTCTTCGCTAGTACTTGTTCTTCTAAGTACTGCGTGAATACGAGCAATAACTTCCTTTGCTTCAAAAGGCTTAATAATGTAGTCATCGGCACCTAGTTCAAGTCCCAGAATTTTATCAAAAAGTTCACCTTTGGCAGTTAACATAATGATAGGTCTGTTGCTTGTTTTACGAATTTCCTTACAAACCTGCCAACCGTCCATCTTAGGCAGCATAATATCAAGCAAAACAAGGTCAGGTTGTTCTCTGTTGAAAAGTTCAACAGCCTGTTCACCGTCATTGGCTATTACAACCTGATAGTCATCTCTTTCAATATATAAACGCAAAAGTTCGCAAATGTTGACATCATCATCAACAACCAATATTTTTTCTTTGCTCATTGTTTCCCTCTTTTCGATTTTTATTTCAAAAATCCTTTTCTTTAAAATAGTACAAACTATCCCTTATAACTACATTATAATATAAAATTAGAAAATTTCAATGAATATTATTTAAAATCTGATTTATTTTTAATAAAAAATAACATCACTTGCATTTTACAAGTGATGTTACAGAAGTTTTACTGTTAATTTTCTTCAGCAGTCAGTTCAGCATAAACTTTTTTGAATGTATCAATTACATATTGTGCATCATCAAAGCTCATTTTACTGTTCATTGGTAATGTTAGCTGATTTTTGTGCATATTGTATGCGTTAGGATAATCGGTAATGTCAAAACCCTTTACTTTATAAGCAGTAAGCATTGGTAAAGGCTTAAAGTGTACATTACACATAACACCGTTTTCAGCCATCTTGTGGTAGAATTTATTTCTAAATTCAGCACCTTTACCTAGAAATCTTACAAAGTAAAGGTGACCTGATGAACGGCTGTTCTCATCATGATGATTTAGTACCTGTAGGTTCATATCCTTAAATGCCTCATTGTACATATCAATCATCTTGTGTCTTTTATCAAGAATTTCATCATATCTGCTAAGTTGTGCAAGACCTAAAGCACCCAGCACATCAGGCATATTACATTTATACTGTGTATCTACTACATCATATTCCCAAGAAGTACCATGGTTTTTAGCAAAGGCATCCTTAGTTTGTCCATGTAGAGAAAGTAGCATATATTGCTTATATAGTGCCTCATTGTCAATGCCTTTGTGGTTACGCCAAGTAACTGCACCACCTTCGGCAGTAGTCATATTCTTAACTGCATGGAAAGAAAAGTTAGTAAAGTCAGCTACAGAACCACACTTTTTGCCGTTTCTCATAGCACCAAAAGCATGAGCACCGTCAGCCATAACAATAATTCTGCCAAAAGCATCTTGAATAGGACTGTTAGGCTTGAACAAATCTTTCTTGCTTTCTACAATGTCAAAGATTGTGTCATAGTCACACATAACACCGGCAAGGTCAACAGGAATAATAACCTTAGTCTTTTCGGTAATGGCATTGGCCATTTTGTTGTAATCCATTTCAAATGAATTTTCTTTACAGTCTATCATTACAGGTGTAGCACCAACATGACAGATAACAGAAGCAGAGGCTGTGTATGTGTATGCAGGTACAATAACCTCATCCCCAGGACCTACTCCTAAAATTCTAAGTGTCATTTCGGCACAAGCAGTTTGACTGTTTAAACATACTGCAATATCTGTATTACACCAATTTGCAATGCCTTTTTCAAAGGCTTTTGTTTTTGGTCCGGTTGTAATCCATCCTGATTTTAATACTTCTACAACAGCATCAATCTCTGTCTGTGTAATATCAGGAGGAGAAAAAGGTATATTTCTCATAAATAAATCCTCACTTAATGACAAATTGTCAAAATACCTATATAGGAGTGATTATACTACTATTATTTCCAAGTGTAAAGTAAAGGTATAGAAATATATGTAAAATGTTGCTTTTAGTCGAATATTTATGTGTGGAAATTTACGAAAATATACAAAAAACAGAAGCCTTTTTATGTAAGGCTTCTGTTTTTATAATGTGATATTTTGTTTTGTTTATGTATTTTCTCTTTGCTTTCTAAGGTTAAGATACTTGTTTTTTGTGGCAATTCCACCACGGATATGACGCTCACTTTTATTTATTTCAAGAACTTTTTTTACATCAAGGTATAGCGATGGGTTGATTTTTTGTAATCTTGAAGATACATCTTTGTGAACGGTACTTTTGCTAATGCCGAATTTTTTGGCAGTTTGCCGTACAGTATCTCCACTTTCTGCAATATAATTGCCTAGGGTAACAGCTCGTTCTTCCACAATTCCTTTCACATATTAACCCTCCCTTTAAGGATAGTTAAATTTATGCTATGGGAATTTCTTTTATTACTGTTATTTGCCCTTAATTGTAACTACCGTAACATCAAGTGGATTGAAAAATCTTGGAATACCTCTTGAGGTGTTTAGTCCGGAAGTGATGATTAGGTTAACATTTTTTTCTTTAAAGTAGCCTTTGGTGTATTTTGGAAAGTAACCTTGTTCCGGAGCATATACACCACCGACAAATGGAATTCTAATTATGCCACCATGAGTATGACCTGAAATCATTAGGTCAATGTTGTAGTCTTTAAATGACCAAGTGTAGCACTCAGGCTTATGACAAAGCAAAATTGAGAAATGACTGTTATTCTCTTGCTTTAGATAGCTTTGAAACAGCTTATTTTCATCATTATTATAGTCAGGTGCATAGTATTCAAAGAACGGATAGTCCTTTATACCTGCTATTGTTAATTTATCACCTGACTTAGTTTTGTAGTCTACCATTTTATTGTCTAGTAGAGTAATACCTGTTTCAGAAATTTTCTTTTCAAATGACTTTAGTTTATCTTTTAGTCCTACTTCGTGATTACCCAGTGCATAATAAGTTGGATATTTTTTTGCTAAATCTTTACAGATAGAAATTGCACTGTCATAATTATCAGAGCCTTTTTCTACCATATCACCCACAATACAAACTATCTCAGGGCTTGCATTATCAATTTTCTTAATAAGTCTTTTGTTGTCTTTGCCAACAAAACCACCTTCAGTATCAGAGATTACAACCATCTTTACCGAACCTTTGATTTTGTTAGTTTCAACAGTATAATTGCTATAGGTTAAACAGTAGTTGCTATATATTATGTTGCCTATTATAAATAGAATAATTGCAAGAAAAATGCAAAGTAAGGTAAAAGCAACCTTATGTTTCTTAATCTTCATATATACCACCAAAAATATTTTATCACTATTTTTTGTAATATGCAAAAAACTATGAAAAATAATATGGTAAATTTGAACTTTATATGTTACAATTAATCTGCATATTTAAAAATAGAATTTGTATAGATTTTGATTTTGCTATAGTTTTTAACTATATCAAACATAAATAATAAGTATTTTGTATATACTAAAAGCTATGGTAAAATACTAAATGTCTTAAAGATATTAATTAGAAAAGACAAGGTGAAAAAATGAACGAACCCTTAGAGATAGAGAGAAAATGGCTGATTGAATATCCATCTGTTGATATGATGAAAAATATGACAGATTATGATTATTCGGAAATTGAGCAAACCTATACTAACTATATGGAACATTCTGTTTACGGTAGAATTCGTAAAAGAGGTAAGAAAGGTAATTATAAATTCTACAAAACTTTTAAGAAGAAGATTACCAACCTAACAAGAGTTGAATACGAAGATGAAATTACTGAGGAAGAATATAACAAAATAATGAAGCATAAAAGAGAAGGCTTTAATACTATCAACAAGGTTCGTCATACTTTTATTTATGAAGGGTTAAAGTACGAAATAGATGTGTTTCCTTTTTGGAATGACAGAGCATTTATGGAGTGTGAGGTAAATAGTGAAGATGCAAAAATTCCTATTCCTCCTTGTGTAAAGGTTATTAAAGAAGTAACTGATGACAGCAGATATACTAACTCAAACCTTGCACAAAAAATTATTACTGAGGATTTAAACTAAGGAAAGATATAGAGGTACAATTATGAAACTAAGTAACTTATATACAAAGGCTAAAGAAGAGGAAAAGACAGTATTATCATTTGAAGTTTTCCCACCTAAAAAGACAAGTGGTATTGAAACAGTTTATAAAGCACTTGATGAACTTGCAAAGATGAATCCTGCTTATATTTCCGTTACATACGGAGCAGGTGGTACTGAAGCCAACAATACTGCAATTATTGCTGAAAAGGTAAAGTCACTTGGTGTTGAACCACTTGCACATTTAACTTGTGTTAACAATGACAAGGTTTCTGTCGAAAAGGAACTTGATGAATTTAAGTCTAAGGGAATTGAAAACATCCTTGCTTTAAGAGGTGACATTGTTCCCGGTGTTGAACCAAAGAAGGACTTTTTACATGCAAGTGATTTGTGTAGTTATATTAAGGCAAGAGGTGACTTTGAACTTGCCGGTGCTTGTTATCCTGAAGTACATATGGAAGCAAAAGATATGGTTGAAGATATTAAGAACCTAAAGCATAAGGTTGAGTGTGGTGCAGAACACCTAATTTCTCAGCTATTCTTTGACAATGAAGTGTTCTATAAATTTCAAGATATGGCTAGATGTGCCGGTATTGATGTACCTATTGCAGCCGGTATTATGCCTGTTACAAATACAAAGCAGATTCAGAGAATGGTTTCAATGTGTGGTGCTAGTCTTCCCGTTAATTTCTCAAGAATAATGCAGAAGTATGAGAATAATCCTGAGGCTTTAAGGGATGCCGGTATTGCTTATGCAATTCAGCAGATTGTTGATTTAATTGCACATGGCGTTGACGGTATTCACCTATACACAATGAACAATCCTTATGTAGCCGGAAAAATTACAGAAGCAATTGGAAGTATGTTATGATAACATTATCGAATTTAAATAGGTCAGAGGCACTTCGTTATATGGGTGCTAAGGCACTTAACCCTGACAAAATGACAAGTGACATTATGGATGAAGTGGAAAATGAACTGTTAAAGGTTTGTAGACCTGCATATACCTTTACAGAAATTCCAAAGGACAGTCCGGCACTTGGTGGCAATGACATTAAGAAAGTTGTAGCAGAAAGCGAGAAGGTCTTGCTTATTGCTGCAACTTTAGGCATATATGTAGAAAAACTTTTGAGGAAAACTCAGATAACCGATATGGCAAAGGCTGTTGTAGTGGATTCAATGGCATCTGTTGCTATTGAACAGTTTATGGATAAGATTGAGGATGAGTTAAAGGAAAGGTACAAAGGTCTTTACTTTACCAACAGATTCAGTCCCGGTTATGGGGATTATCCTCTTGAAAAACAAAGAGAAGTTGTTAAAATCTTAAATACAGAGAAAAAGCTGGGACTAAGCCTAACAGACAGTTTATTGCTTAATCCTACTAAGTCTGTTACAGCAGTAATCGGACTAAATAAAAATGAAGTAAAGGGAAAAATCAACTGTACTTCAAAGTGTATGAAGTGTGGAAACAAGAATTGTCCATATAGAAGGGAGAACTAATGGATTTCAAAACATTGCTACAAAAAGACTTTATTATATATGATGGTGGTATGGGTACAATGCTACAGGACAGAGGTCTTGAGATGGGTCATAACCCAAATGTACTTAATATTACTAATCCTGAAACTATTGTTGAAGTACACAGAGAATATGTAAATGCAGGTAGCAACATTATCTGTTCAAACACATTTTCTACCAACAAATATAAATTGGAAGATACAGGCTATGGTGTTAAGGAAGTTGTAAAAGCTGCCCTTGATTGTACAGAAAAAGCAGTAGAAGGTACTGATGCTTTAGTAGCACTTGATATTGGTCCTATCGGTCAGCTACTTCAACCTAACGGTACTTTATCATCAGAAGAAGCATATGAAATTTTTAAGGAAATTGTTACTGCCGATGATAGATATGATGTTATTGCTATTGAAACAATGACAGACTTACTTGAAATGAAAACTGCACTTTTAGCTTGTAAAGAAAACAGTGACAAGCCTGTTCTTTGTACAATGAGTTTTGAGGAAAATGGCAGAACATTCCAAGGTGTTTCACCGGAGGCAATGATTCTTACACTAGAGGGGCTAAAGGCTGATGCTATCGGTCTTAACTGTTCCTTAGGTCCTGATGAAATTGCTCCTATTCTAGAAAGAATTTGTAATAAGTGCAATGTTCCTGTTATTGCAAAGCCGAATGCCGGTTTGCCTGACCCTGTAACCAACACTTATACAATGGGTGCCGAAGAATTCGGTGAAAAACTTTCTGCACTTTCTAAGCTTGGTGTAAAGGTACTTGGTGGTTGTTGTGGTACAACTCCTGAATATATTAAGTGTCTAAAGAATGACTTGAAGAATTATAAATATGAAAAGAATGTTCACCCATATGTAACTTCAGTTTCTTCCGGTACAACTGTAGTGGAAATTAATCAGCCTAGAATTATCGGTGAAAGAATCAACCCTACAGGTAAAAAGTTATTTAAACAAGCACTTGTAAATAACGATATGGACTATATCCTAGGTCAAGCTATCAGTCAGCAAGAAGACGGTGCTGAAATTCTTGACATTAATGTAGGTCATCCTGAAATTGATGAAAAAGAAATGATGGTTAAAGTTGTTAAAGCAGTACAGGGTGTTGTTGATTTACCACTTCAGCTTGACTCAACAAAACCGGAAGTTCTTGAAGCCGGACTTAGAGCATATAACGGTAGAGCAATTGTAAACTCTGTAAATGGTGAAGAAAAGTCCTTAACAGAGATTTTACCTATTGTTGCAAAGTACGGTGCATCTGTTGTAGGTCTAACCCTTGATGAGGACGGTATTCCCGAAACAACAGAAAAGCGTGTTGAAATTGCAGAAAGAATTATCAAGAGAGCAACTGCCCTAGGTATTAGAGAAGAAGATATTTACATTGACTGTCTAACACTTACTGTTTCTGCTCAGCAAAGTGGTGCAGTACAAACCCTTGATGCTATTGAGATTATTAAGAGTAAATACAAGGTAAAGACAGTTCTTGGTGTTAGTAATATTTCATTCGGCTTACCTCACAGACCATTGCTTAACCAAACATTCCTAACAATGGCTATGGAAAAAGGTCTTGACTTGCCGATTATTAATCCTAGTGTATTCGGTATGGCAGGTGCAGTCAGAGCCTTTAGAGTGCTAAAAGGTTTTGACCAAGAAAGCCGTGATTTTATTGAAAAGTACAGTGACTATGTAATTGAAACAGTTAAGGATAGTCACGAAATGACTTTAACTCATGCAGTTATGAAAGGTTTAAAGAAAGAATGTCACGATATTACTGCTAAGAAGTTGGAAGATACCGACCCTATGGAAATTATTGACAAGGAGCTTATTCCGGCACTTGATAAGGTTGGTGACCTCTTTGAACAAGGTAAAGTTTTCTTACCGGGACTACTTTCATCAGCTACTGCAGCACAACAGGCATTTGAGATTATTAAGGAAAAGTTAGCATCCTCAAATGAAGAAAGTATATCAAAGGGTAAAATTATCCTAGCTACCGTTAAGGGTGACATTCACGATATTGGTAAAAATATTGTTAAGGTACTACTTGAAAACTACGGCTATGATGTGATTGACCTTGGCAGAGATGTTGAACCGGCTTTGGTTGTTGAAACTGCAGTAAAAGAAAATGTTAAGCTAGTTGGACTTTCTGCTCTAATGACAACAACTCTAAAGAGTATGGAAGACACAATTGCACTTATCAGAAAAACACCTGAACTAAAGGATACAGCAGTTTTAGTAGGTGGTGCTGTGCTTACTGAGGAATATGCTAAGAAAATTGATGCTGATTATTATTGCAAAACTGCTGCAATTTCAGTAGAAACTGCCAATAGGTTTTTTGGTAATTAAAACATAAACAACATACAAACATTTAATGTAGCAAATGTTTTAAAAATATTATATTATATACGAACAAATTATTATCACTGTATTGGACATATATATAGAAAAAATCACCTTACATTGACTTTACAATTTATAAGTTATATAATTTACTTGTGGAGTACCTTTATGTGAGTTGAGGTTTAGAGGGAACTCCGGAGAGGTAAATATGCGAATTTCAAATTTTAATTTCAGAAAAGTGATGCTACTTATTGTTGATGCAGTGATTATTTCAATTTGTGGCGTTATATCAAACTTTATTTTACAAGTATTAGATTTCCAAACAGGATTTAGAAGTATTGTGGAAACACCTTATGTTGTTGTTTCTATAATGATTAACGTTATTATATGTATTTGCTGCTTGTTTATATGTGGAGCATATAACAAGGCTTGGAGATATTTTAATGCAAAGGATTATCTGTCTTGCCTTATCGGTATGGTAGCCGGTGTTGTATTAAGTACATTAGTCCTTTCTTTAAGATACAATTCATTTAACTATGTTCTTCCATATACACTTATCAGTGGTGGGCTTTCAGTAGTTGGTGTTGTATTATTTAGATTGATTTTTAAACGAGCATTTATTAAAATTAATGATGCCGGTGCTATTGATGTAGGCGAAAGAACTCTGATTGTGGGTGCAGGTAATGCCGGTAGGATTATTCTGGAAGATATTTTTAATGCAAAGCAAGACTCAGATAACCCATCAAAATCAATTTTCCCTGTAGGTTTTGTTGATGATGACATACTAAAGCAGAACAATGTTATTAACAGTGTTAGAGTCTTGGGACAAACTACCGATATTCCCAAAATTTGCGAAAAAGAAAATATTTCACTTATTATCTTTGCTATTCCTTCATGTGAAGAAGAAGAAAGAAAGAGAATTCTTGATATTTGTTCTAAGACAAAATGTAAAATCAAGATTATTCCTTATATTTCAAAGCTACTCCTTGATGAAGGAGAAGACGGTACAAGACTTCTAAACCAAGTTAAGGATATTAGAATTGAAGACTTACTTGGCAGACCACCTATTACATTTGATAAGTCATCAATCAAAACTTTAGTTGAAGGCAAAGTTTGTATGATTACCGGTGGTGGTGGCTCAATCGGCTCTGAACTTGTAAGACAAATTGCACAATATAACCCTAAAAGAATTGTTATAGTTGACATATACGAAAATAACGCATATGATATACAACAAGAATTACGCCTTGAATATGGCGATAAGGTAAACCTTGATACAATTATTGCTTCTGTCAGAGATTATGACAAGATGGAACAGATTTTTGCACAGGAAAGACCTGACCTTGTGTGGCACGCAGCTGCCCATAAGCATGTTCCACTTATGGAAACAGTTCCTTGTGAAGCAATTAAGAATAATATTTTCGGTACATATAATGTTGCAAGACTTGCACAAAAATATGGTGTAAAGAAATTTGTAATGATTAGTACAGATAAGGCAGTGAACCCTACTAATGTTATGGGTGCAACAAAAAGATGTTGCGAAATGATTATTCAGTATATGAGCCAGAACACAACAGGTACAGACTTTGTAACTACTCGTTTTGGTAATGTACTTGGAAGTAACGGTTCGGTTATTCCTATTTTTAGAAGACAAATTGAAAACGGTAAGCCTATTACCGTAACTCACCCTGATATTATCAGATACTTTATGACAATACCTGAGGCTGTATCTCTTGTACTTGAGGCTGCAAGTATGGCTAAAGGTGGAGAAATCTTTGTACTTGATATGGGTGAACCTGTTAAGATAACAACTCTTGCTGAAAATCTATGTAGAATGTACGGCAAGATTCCTTATAAAGATGTTGAGATTAAGTTCACAGGTCTTCGTCCCGGTGAAAAATTATTTGAGGAACTTTTGATGGATGAAGAAGGACTTAAACAGACAGATAATGAAAAGATTTTCATTGGTAATCAGATTCACATTGACAAAGATAAGTTACTTCATTCACTTGATGAACTTAAGGAATGTGCCAGTGAAAATGATGATGATGAGGCTCTTAAACTGTTGGCTGAGATTGTGCCAACATTCAACCATCAAACAAATAAATAAATTATTTTAAGTATTGGAGAAAAAATATGTGTGGTATTGTAGGTTATGTAGGACCTAGAGATTGTAGTGATGTGCTTGTTTCAGCTTTAACAAGACTTGAGTACAGAGGCTACGATTCTGCCGGTATTGCTGTTTTTGAAAATGGCAAGATTGAAGTTGCTAAGACTAAAGGCAGATTAAAAGATTTATCAGAAAAAATGGAAAGAGAGGGTAAGCCACTTGGTCATGCTGGTATTGGTCATACTCGTTGGGCTACTCACGGTCAGCCATCTGACATTAACAGTCACCCTCATTCCGGTAAGAGAGTAACTATCGTACATAACGGTATTATTGAAAATTACATTGAACTAAAGGACTATCTGTTAAAGAAAGGCAGAACTTTCCTTTCTGAAACAGATACTGAGGTTGTAGCTCAGCTTCTTGACTATAAGTACAACGGTGATCCTATTGATACAATTCACAATGTTATCCGTATGCTAAAGGGTAGCTTTGCTTTTGGTATTGTATTTGCAGATTATCCTGATGTTGTATATGCAGTCAGAAGAGAAAGTCCTCTGATTGTTGGTATCGGTGAAGAAAAGAAAGAATGTTTCATTGCTTCCGATGTACCTGCAATTCTAAACTATACTAAGAAGTATTACCTAATGGACCATGATGAAATTGTAAAACTTTCTCATGACGGTGTAGAGTTCTTTGACAGTCATATGCTACCTGTTACTAAGGAACTTCAAGAGGCTGATTGGGATATGGATGCTGCCGAAAAGGGTGGCTACCCACACTTTATGATTAAGGAGATCCATGAACAGCCTGACTCAATTAAGAGAACTATTATTCCTAGAATTGTAAACGGTATGCCTGATTTATCTGAATGTGGCATTACTGTTGAAAAGCTAAGAGAATTTAGAAATATCCACATTGTAGCTTGTGGTACTGCTATGCATGCCGGTATGGTTGGTAAGTATGTTATTGAACAACTTGCAAGAGTTCCGGTTAATGTTGATATTGCTTCTGAATTTAGATACAGAAACCCACTTGTGGGTGAAGGTGACCTTGTAATTATTATTTCTCAAAGTGGTGAAACTGCCGACAGTAAAGCAGCAATGGCACTTGCTAAGGAATATGGTGCAAAGACACTTGCTATTGTAAATGCAAAGGGTAGCTCAATTGCAAGAGAGGCTGATATGCTTATCTATACTCACGCAGGTCCTGAAATTGCCGTTGCATCTACAAAGGCTTATATGGTACAGATTGCAGTTATGTATCTGTTTGCTTTCCAATTTGCTTTTGCTAAGGGTAAGATTACTGAAGAAGAATGTAAGTCCCTTGTTTCTTCTTTGCTAGAAGTTCCTGATAAAGTTAAGGAAACACTAGACAAGATTATGGATGATTGTCAGTATGTTGGCAGTACACTAATCAATGCTGACAGCCTACTATATATAGGTAGAGGTCTTGACTATGCACTTTCTATGGAAGGTTCACTAAAGCTAAAGGAAATTTCTTATATCCATAGCGAAAGCTATGCAGCAGGTGAACTAAAGCATGGTACAATTTCTCTAATTACTAAGGATATGCCTGTTATTGCAGTTGCAACTCAGAACCAACTTCTTGAAAAAACAATTTCTAATGTTAAGGAAGTTAAGGCAAGAGGTGCATATGTTATACTTATTTGTGATGAAGATAACACATTTGGTGAGGATGTAGCTGACCAGATTATCCAAGTACCTAAGTTTAGAGAAGAGCTTATGCCTATGCTTGCTATTGTTCCACTTCAGCTTATTGCTTACTATACTGCTTTATCAAGAGGTAACGATATTGATAAACCAAGAAACCTTGCAAAGTCAGTAACAGTTGAATAAGAATTTTTTAGGTCGGGAATAGGTTAAGTCTAGTCCCGACTTATGTTATTTGTTGACAATTTTTAAGAATGATGTATAATAACCACAAGGAGAGGTGGTGCATTAATGAGCTTTCAATGGCTACTAGATACCGGTGTAGTTGCAGTCAGAGTGGTATTACCACTATATGCACTGGTAATTATTTATTCAATTTTTGCATCAATGCGTCGTCACAGACGACCACAAAAGCCACTGCTTACTTTACATAATGTAGAAACCGGTGAGAAAATTCCGGTTCTGTTTTGGGAAAATTCTATCGGTAGAAGTAGAGGCAGTGATATAAGGGTTAACGACCCAGCCGTTTCCAGAGACCATTGTATCCTTTTGCGTAGACAAGAGGGTTGGATGATTACCGACATTGGTAGTACACAGGGTACTTATGTTAACGGTGAAAAAATAGTCAGTAACGGTAGAGAGAGAAAGTTATCTTTCTTTGCCAGTATTATCGACTCAGTAAAAAGTAATATTCAAAAGGGTATTAAAGCAGTAGATGATACTACTGTTAACCGTACCAAACTTTTGATTGGTGATGAAATTCAAGTTGGCTCAAACCTGTTCAGAGTTGAACGAGGTGACGAGTATATTGAGCCTATTAAACCAAATAGATTTATGGGAAAAATCAGCAATAAGCCTTCTATGAAACAGTATAAGCTGATGATTATGATTACTATTTTCCATTTTCTAATGGCTATAGAGGCTTGTTGGGATTATTACGATAAAGACTTAATGCCATTTGTTTATTGTGGCGTTTTCTCAATTATCGGTTGGGTACTGTTCTTTGTGTCCAGCAATATTCTTAAGAGAACTAACTTTGAGTTAGAGGCTTTGGGACTTTTCTTGACAGGACTTGGACTGATGTTACAAGTTAGGCAAGAAGCAAAAATGTCTATTATGACTATTGTAACTGCTGTTGCAGGTATAATAGGATTTATGATAATTGTTAAGTTGCTTGAAAAACCCGATTGGGTTCAGCGTTTCCGTTTTTGGGGAATGATTTGTGCCGTAGGTTTGCTTGGACTTAACCTTGTATTTGGTACTGTACAGAACGGTGCTGCTAACTGGATTTCTGTTGGTGGTATCTCAATTCAGCCATCAGAAATTGCAAAGATTCTTTATATCTTTGTAGGTGCCGGTACTCTTGACTCAATTATGACAAGAAGAAATAAAATTGAGTTTATTATTTTCTCAGCAATTTGTGTTGGTGAACTTGCCCTAATGGGTGACTTTGGTACTGCGCTTATTTTCTTTGCAACATTCCTATTTGTTGCATTTATGCGTTCCGGTGATATTAAGACAGTGTTACTTGCACTTGCTACAGCTATTGGTGGTGGTGCTTTGATACTAAAGATTAAGCCATATATTGCAAAGAGATTTAATACTTGGGGACATGCCATTGAATATGCTTCAGACGGTGGTTTCCAGCAAGCCCATGTGTTAACTTATTTAGCATCAGGCGGACTTTTTGGTGTGGGCATCGGTAACGGCTTTTTGAAGTATGTATTTGCTTCCGAAAGTGACCTTGTATTTGGTATTGTTTGTGAAGAACTTGGCATAATCGTAGGCTTTGTACTTATTATTGCAATTCTTTGCCTAGCAATTTATACAAGAGATATTGCCACAAGAAGTAGAAGTACATTCTATTCTATCTCTGCTTGTTGTGCTGCCGGTTTATTTATTGTACAGATGTCACTTAATGTTTTTGGTGCAACAGATATTTTGCCACTAACAGGTGTTACATTCCCATTTGTATCAGCCGGTGGTTCTTCAATGATTTCTTGTTGGGGGCTTTTGGCATTTATCAAGGCAGCAGACGAAAGAACTTATTCTCAGAAACGAGGATAAATTTATTTGATTATTTAGTTAAAGGAGGAATTGTATCCGATGAAAAGAACATTACGCAGAAGTGGTATGATATTTATTGTTGTACTGCTTATTATCGGTGGATTAGGATACCTTTCCTATAGAATATTCTTTAATCAAAACACTTGGATTAATATGGCGTATAACCGTCATATTTCTTCCGATGGTGGTTTAACTCAGGCAGGTACTATTACAGACAAAAATGGTGTTGAACTTGCAAAGTCAGTTAACGGTAAGAGACAGTACAATGATGACGAAAATGTCAGAGAAAGTATGCTTCATATTGTTGGTGACGATACAATCAACATTGGTACATCTATTCAGTCAATGTACCGTATGAGCCTTACAGGTTACAGTCCATTATTTGGGCTTGGTCTGCCATCATCACTAAAGGCTAACAGTGATATGCGTCTAACTGTTGATGCAACAGTTAATTCAGCAGTTTATCAGGCTTTTGGTAATAAGACAGGTTCTTGTGTTGTGTTTAACTACAAAACAGGTGAGATACTATGTGACGTATCAACACCTTCATATGACCCTAACGCACCACCTACAATTACCGAAGATAACCAGGATGACTACAAGGGTATCTATATTGATAACTCTGTAAGTAGTACATACACTCCCGGTTCTATCTTCAAGATTGTAACAACTGCCGCTGCACTAAAGTACATTGACGATATTGATACTCGTACCTGGGAATGTGCCGGTGTAGAAAAAATCGGTGGTGATGACGATAGTAGTGAGGTTTACTGTAATGACGGTGAGGCTCACGGTACAGAAACTTTAGCACAGGCTTTCGGTAATTCTTGCAACATTGTTTTTGCTGAGATTGCTACAGAGCTTGGTAAAGAAAAAATGACTGAAGTTGCCAAAGAAATGGGTATTAACGGCTCATTCTCTATTGGTGATATTCCTATAAAAGACGGCAGTTATGATGTTAGTAAAGCAAGTAAGAACCAACTTGCATGGTCAGGTGTAGGTCAATATACCGACCTGGTAAACCCTATGCAAATGGCTATTATTTGTTCAGCTATTGCAAATGACGGTAAACCGGTTTTACCATATTTGCTAGGCAGTGACGAAAGCATTTTAACTTCACTTCATATTACAACCGGTGGTGGCACAGGTAGTAGAATGATGGACAACTCTATTGCAAAGAAAATTGCAGAAATGATGCGTAACAATGTTCAGAACTACTACGGTGACGGTAATTTTCCGGATGGTCTTGAAGTTGCAGCTAAGACAGGTACAGGTGAAACTGTAAAGTCTGACGGTTCAAGCAGCGACAAGAACAATGCTTGGACAGTTGGTTATTGTCAGAATAGTGACTATCCACTGGCCTTTGCAGCAGTTGTAAGTGATGTTGAGGGTTATGGCTCTACTAACGCTATTCCTATTCTAAATACTGCACTATCTGCTTGTATGTCTTCTATGGATAAAAAGTAATTCTTTACAAGAAGTCGTTAAAGTTTTTGTATAAAAATGATAGATTTTTCTATATGCGACCTCTTGCAAATAAGGATATACAATATTTGATATAAATAATTGTGTTATAAATATTATTAAGGGGAAGTATTTGTGTACTTTCCCTTTATTTTTTGTAATAACTATGCTATAATATAACCTATAATCGGAAATTATAGGCAAATTTCTAAATAAAGGATGAGAAAAATGAACATACTTAGAAAAATGTTTGGCTCTTACAGTAAGAAAGAGTTAAAGAGAGTTGAACCTATCACACAGAAGGTACTTGCTCTTGAAGAAAAATATACAAATATGTCTGAAGAAGAACTAAAGAATCAGACAACAGTTCTTAAAGAAAGACTTGCTAACGGTGAAACAACTGATGATATTCTACCGGAAGCATTTGCTACTTGTAGAGAAGCATCTTGGCGTGTACTTGGTATGAAGCACTTTCCTGTACAGATTACCGGTGGTATTATTCTACATCAAGGTAGAATTGCTGAAATGAAAACAGGTGAAGGTAAAACTTTAGTTGCTACACTTCCTGCTTACCTAAATGCCCTAACAGGTGAAGGCGTTCATATTGTTACAGTCAACGATTACCTAGCTACTCGAGACAGTGAATGGATGGGTAAGGTTTATAAATACCTAGGCTTAACAGTAGGTCTTATTACTCAGGATATGGACAACGATACAAGAAAAGAAATGTATGGTTGTGACATTACATATGGTACAAATAACCAGCTTGGCTTTGACTATCTTCGTGACAATATGGTTGTTTATAAAGAAGATAAGGTTCAGCGTGGTCATGCATTTGCAATCGTGGATGAAGTTGACTCAATCCTTATTGATGAAGCCAGAACTCCACTTATTATTTCAGGTCAAGGTGACAAGTCAACTGACCTATACACAAGAGCAGATAAGTTTGCTAAGACTTTAAAGAAATATGTATTTACAGAAGTTGATGCTAAGGAAGATAAAGAAGATTTCTATGCTGAAAACAACATTGACTACATTGTTGATGAAAAGGCTAAAACAGCTACACTAACACAAATCGGTGTTAAGAAGGCTGAAGAATTCTTTAACCTAGAAAACCTAACTGACCCTGACAACCTAACAATTCAGCACCATATTAATCAGGCTATCAAGGCTAACGGTGTTATGAAGAACGAAGTTGACTACATTGTAAAAGACGGTGAAATCATTATCGTTGATGAATTTACAGGTCGTCAGATGATTGGTAGAAGATATAACGAAGGTCTACACCAGGCTATTGAAGCTAAGGAAGGTGTAGAAGTTCAGAACGAAAGCAAGACACTTGCTACAATCACATTCCAGAACTACTTCCGTCTATACAAGAAACTTTCCGGTATGACAGGTACTGCTCTAACAGAAGAACAGGAATTCCAGGAAATTTACAAACTTGATGTTGTTGAAGTTCCAACAAACAAACCTCTATTGCGTAAGGATTTACCGGACTTAATCTTCCCAACAGAACAGGGTAAGTTCCATGCAATTATTGAAGATATTATTAAGTGCCACGAAAAAGGACAGCCTGTTCTGGTTGGTACAGTATCAATTGAAAAGTCAGAATTACTATCAAAGATGCTAAAGAAGCGTGGCATTAAGCACAATGTTCTAAATGCTAAGCATCACGAAAAAGAAGCTGAAATCGTTGCTCAGGCAGGTAAACTTGGTGCAGTTACTATTGCTACTAATATGGCAGGTCGTGGTACCGATATTATGCTTGGTGGTAATGCTGAATTTATGGCTAAGACTCAGATGAAGAAGATGAAGTTCTCTGAAGAACTTATTGCTGAGGCTGATGCTTATTCTGAAACAGATGATAAGGATATTCTATTTGCAAGGAATACATTTAAAGAACTTCTTGATGAATATAAGGATGAAATCAGTGAAGAAGCTGAGAAGGTTCGTGAAGCCGGTGGTCTTTACATTATGGGTACAGAAAGACACGAATCTCGCCGTATCGACAATCAGTTAAGAGGTCGTGCAGGTCGTCAGGGTGATCCCGGTACTTCAAGATTCTATCTATCAACAGAAGATGACCTAATGCGTCTATTCGGTGGGGATAGAATGAAGTCAATTATGAGTACACTAAAGGTTTCTGATGATACTCCTATCGAAAACAAGATGCTTACAAATATTATTGAATCTTCACAGGAAAAGGTTGAAGCAAGAAACTTTGGTATTCGTAAGAATGTTCTACAGTATGATGATGTTATGAACAAGCAGAGAGAAATCATTTACGGTCAGAGAGATCAGGTTCTTAATGGCGAAAATGTACATGATGACATTATCAAGATGCTAAAGGATACAATTGAAGAAAATGTTAGCCTATATGTAAATGACCATATTCTTCGTGAATCTTGGAACTTAGCTTCACTAAAGGAAACTTACAAGTGGTTAGTTCCTGATAAGGACTTCCTAGTATTTACAGGTGATGAACTTGATAAGTTAGACAAGAAGGACATTATTGAACTTATCACAAACAAGGCTCTTGACTTGTATAAGGAAAATGAAGAAGTGCTTGATGCTGAAACAATGGAAGAAATGGAAAGAGTTTATCTTCTAAAGTCAGTTGATACACATTGGATGGATCACATTGATGCTATGGAACAGTTAAAGCAGTCAATTTACCTAGCATCATATGGTCAGAAAGACCCTGTTGTTGAATACAAACTTGTTGGTTTTGATATGTTTGACGAAATGATTGCTGCAATTCGTGAAGATACAGTTAAACTTTGCCTACTTCAGCCAAAGAGGATTGCAAGAGTAAAGGCTCAGCAGGAAGAAATGGCTAGAATTCGTGAAGAAGAAGAAAAGAAAGCAGCAGAGGCTCATCAGGTTCTACTTGATAAGCAGAGCAAAGCTCCAATGCCAAGCCCAATCAGCCTAGCACTAAAGAGAGAACAGGTAGCAGTACCAACTCAGGCTGGTGTTAGTGAAAACGGCGAAAAGCCAAAGAGAAAGCCAATCGTTAAGAAAAACAAGGTTGGCAGAAATGACCCTTGTCCTTGTGGTTCAGGTAAGAAGTACAAGAAGTGCTGTGGCAGAGATGAATAATTGTTAATTCATTTTCTAAATTTAAAAATCAAATAGTTTTATAGCAAAAAAACACCACTTACCTTTCGGTAGGTGGTGTTTTTGTTAACTATTATTCGTACATAATAGAGTTTGTTTGCAGTTCTTCAAGTCGCTTTTTGTATCTTTTCTTTTGTTTTAAAAGTGAAATAAGTCCCAATATAAATGTTATAGTAAAAAATATGTAGATACCTGCTATTGTATATAGAACAACTGATTTAGCTAAAATTGCTGTTAATGTAAGGAGAAGTGTTGTTATAAAAAACAGTATTAACATAGCCCAATATAATTTGCAAAAATGAGAGAATTGTTTTTTCATTATTGTGTAAAAGTTAATTTTAGAGTCAGTATCGTTAATAAAGTCAGCATCAACTTCAGATTTTTTACCGGTTAAGTACAGTAAATTTCCAAAACCGTCCATAGTGTGAGGAATAGACTCATAACCATACTGTGCAACAAAGGCAGAGATTTGAGAAACTTTTTCCTTTTCTACTGCATAAAAAATTGTTGTGTATTCATCAGGTTGAGTTTTGATAAAGGTGTATAGACATCCACTTTTTATGTAAACCAGCTTATAGCCTTGCTTGTTCATTTCATTAATATATTTTAACTCTTTTTCTAAGTCAAAATAAAATCTACATTGTGTGATTTTGTCCTTATTTTTCATTTTGTCCCTCCAATATATGTTTACCGTTATTAAAAAGTTCTTCAAGTCTTTTTACCTCGTTGTTAACGGCATCTTTACCTAGTGGAGTAATAATATATTCTTTTTTGCTTAGGTCATTACTTTTCTGTTCAACTATAAATCCTTTTTTTGTCAATGTGTTTAATGCACCGTAAAGTGTACCGGCACCTATTGTTAGTCTACCGTTAGTCATTTTTTGAACATTTTGCATAATTCCATATCCATGAAGTGGTGTGTAAAGTGAAAGCAAAATGTAGTAAACTGCTTCAGTTAGTGGTGGATATTTTGAGTTAGGCATAGTATCAATCCTTTCTATATATTGTTAACTGATATATCGACAACTGATATATCATATTGTGAGTATATCATACGCCGATATAGTTGTCAACATTTTAAATTAAAATTGTGGGAAAATAAAAGGTGATGCACAATGTACACCACCAAAAAAATTTTTATTTTTATGTAATTATAGTTAATCTGCTTTCTTAACCTTACCACAGAACAGGAAGAAAATTCCCACAACTGCAACTAGGCAAGATGCCATACCGGAATAAGTTGACATATCATTAGGTTCTAGTGAAAATATTTTTAAACCATCAATATTTCCAAGTGCAGTACAAGTGATTGAAAATATCAGTAGCAAAATGCTAAGTGAAAATAGCATTACACCAACTCGAAAAATCCAATTCCACTTTGTTTCTTTTTCTCTTTTTGTGAAAATTTTAAAAAATAGTGTTTTAATTTTTTCCATTGCAATACTCCGTATAGCAGTCTGTCAGTCTGCCAAAATCTTCAAGTGAAAGTTTCTCTGCTCTAATAGACGGTGCAAGATTTGCCTTTTCAATAAGACTGTTTGCATCTTGCTTTGAAATGCCTAAGCCTGATGAAAGACTGTTTGAAAGTGTCTTTCTACGCTGAGAAAAACCTGCCTTTACTACCTTTCTAAAGTCCTTTTCATTCTTAACTTCAACATTAGGCTTGTCCGAAATATTTAGCTTAATAACTGCACTGTCAACATTAGGACTAGGCATAAATGAACCCCTTGAAACATTGAACAGAAATTCAGGTGTACTGTAATATGCTACTGCAACTGTTACTGCACCACTTTCTCTTGAACCTACCTTTGCAGTTAGTCTGTCTGCTGCCTCTTTCTGTACCATTACAGTTAGGGACTTTATTGGTAGCTTTTCTTCAAGAAACTTCATAATAATAGGGGAAGTAATGTAGTAAGGTAGATTAGCACATACCACCACATCAAGACCGTTGAATTCTTCTTCAATTAGCTTTCTAACATCAATTTCCATAATGTCACCACTGACTAATTTGAAGTTCTTGTGTTCTGCTAAAGTTTCAGCCAATACCTCAGGTAGCCTTTGGTCTAGCTCAACAGAAACAACCTTGTCTGCCCTTAAACAAAGTTCGTGAGTAAGTACACCAATACCCGGACCTACTTCCAAAACACCGACTCCACTATCTGCTCCACATTCTTCTGCCATTCTGGGGCATACTGATGGGTTAACAAGGAAGTTTTGTCCCAGTCCTTTGCTAAAGGTAAAACCATGCCTACCTAAAATTTCTTTAATTGTACCAATGTTTGATAGTCCATTCATATTATAAATTCCTTAATCCCTTTGGATATTTGTTTTTTAGTGTGCCGTTACTTGCTTTGCCAAAGCCTGTAACAATGCCATTTACTGCAACTGCTGTGTAACCTTTAGTTTCTTTAGGTACAGGAAATTCCTCACCATGTAGAAACTTTTTGATTTCTTCACTGTTAATGTCAAGGTCAACATAGCTTTTGCAATCTTCTGTTTTACTTGCCATAAAAGCACTATGACAAGGTTCAATTCTATTTTTCTTGATTTCACCCAACAAAATACCTGCTCTTAGAACATTCAGTCCTTTAATGTTAGGCATATTGTTTGGCAATAAGTAAATTTTATCTTTAATAACTTCTAGGTTACTGCCAAATGGTCTGTTATTAAAAATACTGTCGTAAAATTCAAGATACTTTTTTTCTTCTTTTGGTTTAGTGTATTTGTATGGCTCTGTGTAGCCGTCATTTGATGATGTTTTTCTAAGTCTGCAACAGAAATGACCCTCACCACCGTCATTGATGAAAATTCTCTTTGCATATTTTAGCGTGTTTCTGCCATAGGTTTTGCCACTGTCCTCAATTATAAAGTCAGGATTTTCTTCAATAAACTTTGTGATAACACCTTCATTTTCTCGCTTATTGTATGTGCAAGTTGAATACACAAGTACACCGTTTTCTTTTAAACAGGTTTTTGCACTGTTTAAAATTTCTAATTGTCTGATACTACAAGTAACTGTGTGTTCGTAACTCCATTCTTGCTGAGCCTCATTGTCCTTTCGGAACATTCCTTCCCCTGAACAAGGTGCATCAACTAGAATTTTATCGAAAAAGTTTGGTAACTTTTCTGCAATTACCGTTGGATGGTTTGAAGTTACAATTGCATTTTTAACACCCATTCTCTCTATATTGGAAAGGAGAATATTTGCTCTGCTTTTTATAATCTCATTACAAACTAAAAGCCCTTTGCCGTTTAGCAAAGATGCAATCTGTGTGCTTTTGCCTCCCGGTGCTGAGCACATATCAAGTACAAAGTCACCTTCTTCTACACCAAGCATAGGTACTGCCGAAGTGGCTGATGGTTCTTGAATATAGAAAGCACCTGCATGATGAAGTGGATTTTTCCCAAGTCCTTTTTCTTCGTTAGGATAGTAGTAACCGTTATCACAGAAAGGTGTTTTCTTTAGTGGAAAGTCCAGAAGTGACTGCAACTTTTCACCGGTACACTTTAGAGTATTTACCCTTAAACCTTTGTATGGTTCTTCATTGTAGCATTTTAAAAATTCATCATAATCATCCGGTATTAAATTTTTTATTTCTTCAAAAAATTTTTCCATATGTATATTTCCTTTATATTTACAGATACTGTTTCTGTAAGGGAGGTGTTCTTATGAACAATAGATATAGACAGAATAACAATCAGAATCAGAACCAGAACAACAACCAGAACCAGAACAATAATCAAAATCAAAATAACAATCAGCAGAATCAGAACCAAAATCAGAACTGCCACAAAAATCAGTCTAACAATCGCAAGAACAATCAGAACATTTAATTTTTAGCAATATGATTTTACATTTTAGCGTGTAGAAAGTTAATTCTACACGCTTATGTGCTGAATTTACATAATTATATTTTACCTTATTTTACGGTGTAAATCAATGTTTATTTAGGTTCAACAAAAGGTACTCCAAAATATTCTGCAACACTTTGAGCAAGTACCCTAGCAATGTTTCCAATGTTATCCCTAATCCATTGTGCATCTTGACGGTTATCATGATAAGCAACTTCAATCAGCACACTAGGGGCTTTTGTCTGTCTGACTTCTCCTAAAGATGTGGTAGGGATAATTTCTACATTTCTGGGGTAAATTGTTCTGTAGTTTTTTGCAAGAATTTCTGCAAATCGTTTGCCGTTTACCGAAGTAGGGTAGTAGTAAATATCTGCACCTGTATTTTGTCCTTTCACACTTTCAGGAGAGGCATTACTGTGTATTGCTAGGTGTAGGTCATAGTTGCCACTGTTGCTTTGTGCAATAACCTGTCGCACATTATCGGTAGGGCTGTTGCGAACAAAATTAATTCCTGATGCATATAGGTAAGGTTCCATTGCATCAGCAATAAGGTTCATATAGTATTCTTCATTGCCACCATCAACAAATGGATTGAATTCTTGGGTTGAGGGACTTAAAAATAAAGTAGGCATAAAAACACTCCTTTTCTGTTATCTTTAAAGTTTATGAAAAAAAATTAAAAAAATTACTAAAAAGGTCTTTACAAATGAAAAACTTTGTGCTAATATAATATCAAATCAGTAATGATTATCAATTTTACAGACAGGAGGGTGTTTATGAGAAGAAACTTTAGTGCTAAGCGTCAAGCTATTTATGATATGCTTATAAATAGAACTGATCATCCATCAGCTACTCAGATTTATGAGGACTTAAAGGAAGATTATCCTGACCTTAGCCTTGGTACTGTTTATCGCAATATCTCACTTTTTAAGGATGAGAAAATGGCAATTTCTGTTTGCTCCCTAAACGGTGAAGAAAGAATAGACGGTAATACTACACCTCATACACATCTGGTATGCACCTATTGTGGTAAGATTACTGACTTATTCACAAACGATATTGGCACAAGAAACAATGTTGTAGGGGATGGCTTTATAATAGAGAAAAGAGCTATCACTTACTACGGCAGATGCAGAGAATGTGACAATCGTTTGAAAAGTAAAAACATAGAAAATTAAAATTTATATTATCTTAGGAGGAAAATTATTATGGCAAAATGGGTTTGTGCAGTATGCGGTTATGTTCACGAAGGTCCTGAACCACCAGAAAAGTGCCCACAGTGTAACGCACCGGCATCAAAGTTTAATGAACTAAAGGAAGGTGCAGGTTTCGCTTGTGAACATCAGGTAGGTATTATTGATGGTGTTTCAGAAGATATTATTGCAGATTTAAGAGCTAACTTTAACGGTGAATGTTCTGAAGTAGGTATGTACCTAGCAATGGCAAGAGTTGCTGATAGAGAAGGCTATCCTGAAATCTCAGCAGCATTTACAAAGTATGCTTTTGAAGAAGCTGAACATGCAGCAAAGTTTGCTGAAATTCTTGGTGAAGTTGTAACAGACTCTACAAAGAAGAATCTACAGTTAAGAGCAGAAGCTGAAGCAGGTGCTTGTGAAGGTAAGTTAGACCTTGCAGTTAGAGCAAAGAAAGCTAACCTAGACGCAATCCACGATACTGTTCACGAAATGGCTAAGGATGAAGCTAGACATGGTGCAGGTTTCCAAGGTCTGCTAAATAGATATTTCGGCTAATTTCTTAATATCAATATTATAAAATTAAGGCTAGTTACTATAACGGTAACTAGCCTTTTTGTGTGTTGAAAATGTGTATATTTGTTTATGTTTTTATTTGTAGGTTAAGATGATTCAGTTTAACAAATTAGGGTTTTTCAATTTTGTCTGTGGGTAAAGGTTAGTTTTGCAAATTAGGGTTTGTTTTTTTAATTTTGATTGTAGTTAAAGGAAAATTTGCAAAATTATCATAACTGTTATTATAACAATAGTGTGGCTAACAGGTGTAGGGGACATCATTGATGTCCCGTTACAAACTAACCTTTATATAGGTATTTTGCCCTATGTAGATATTATAAATTTATAATCTGCAAATAGGACAATAATCCCATAGGTATCACACTTTTTAACGGTCCAACACTGTTGGACCCTACAAATGTAACTCATAATTCTTATTACATTTAATAGTTAAAAATAAAGGAAACTTTCATTTATGATGATATTTTAAACAAGTTTAAAATATCAACCACTCCTTCCGTCTTTGCATACGCAAAGCCACCTCCCTCAGCGAGGGAGGCTACAAGGTCTGTACAATTTTTCAATCATGTACAAACTTGTAAATTTGTACATATTACGTTTGGCTCCTTAGATTGTCAAACCAAGTGCAACACTTTGATAAAAATAGTCAATAGGAGA